>Ga0209369_1000196_pt1 | contig 126313 bp, 104 predicted proteins | sample EBPBio142010_DNA_FD_185865 | JGI IMG/M metagenome (GOLD analysis project Ga0209369, IMG submission 185865) | Wastewater treatment Type I Accumulibacter community from EBPR Bioreactor in Madison, WI, USA - Reactor 1_10/4/2010_ DNA (SPAdes)... | ecosystem: Engineered > Bioreactor > EBPR >...
GGCGCTGGTCGCCTGTATGCGCAAGCTGCTGACCATCGTCAACGCACGGCGGCGCGACGAGCTACGGGCTCAAGAGGGCGACGTTATCGCCGCCTGAAAGATCACATCACAAGACAGTTGCTGAATTAAGCCGACCCGCGAAGCGGGTTCGGCTTGAATGAATTGTTAGCTGCCACCGGCAAACCTTACCGAAGGCGCGCCTTTGGATGCCTCAGTCTCGGCGTAGAATTTTCCGCCGAAGCTGCCTATTGCTAGAAACCCGTCGCCGAGTCCCATGGCCCGATCCGCCTCAGCCCAAGTTGCAGCCCTGAATCCGCTGGGACTGGAAAGGATCAAACACAGCTCAGAAGGATCGTAGCTACACCTGCCACTGGCGAGTGACGCCTCAAAGAGATCATCAGGGTTATGGCACACACGGGCGAGCAGCTTTTCCGGCTTCTTTGCCGCCTCATGAACGAAGCGGTCGCGGAACTCCGGTCGTACAAAGGTCAACGCGAATGCCTCAAAGATTTCCTTATCGCCCATAGCAGCTAACGCCTAATAGACCCCAATCTGGGGTGATAGCTCCGAGTATTCAGCTTGGCCCGGCAGGCGTCAATCAGGACTTTCTTACTTGATATCAATGCCTTGCCCTAGGGCTTGTGAGTGTCAGGCATGCGACGTTGTCCGTGCTATTCGCACGGAATGCGTTGCTTATGGATTATCACGGCAAAGATGGGGCGGTATCTGCTGGTGGGCGCAGGGGGCTGCTTGAGGAGGTGACGCGCAGACTGCGCGTGGGTCACTACAGTCTGCGCACGGAGCGCGCTTATCTGGGATGGATACGTCGGTTCATTGTTGCCAATGGCAAGCGCCATCCGCGCGAGCTCGGGGCGGCTCAGGTCGAGGCTTTCCTGACCGGATTGGCTGTCGAAGGAAGGGTGGCGGCGAGCACACAGAACCAGGCGCTGTCGTCGCTGCTTTTTCTGTATCGCGAAGTGCTGGGCTTGAAGTTGGCTTGGATGGAGGATGTGGTGCGCGCCAAGCGGCCGCAGCGCGTACCCACCGTTCTGTCGCAGCGGGAAATGCGCGCGATGCTGGTGCAGATGGAGGGACGTATGGCCTTGCTGGCGCAGCTCCTCTACGGCACGGGCATGCGGCTGATGGAAGGGATGCGGTTGCGCGTGAAGGACGTGGATTTCGCCCGTAACGAGATCACCGTCAGGGGAGGCAAGGGCGGCAAGGATCGGCGCACCGTGCTGCCCGCATCGCTGGTAGCCGGGCTGCAGGCGGAAGTCGAGCGCGTGCAGGTCCTGCATGTTCAGGACCTGGCGCGCGGTGCAGGGGAGGTGTGGCTTCCGCATGCCTTGTCGCTGAAGTATCCCCATGCGGCGCGCGAACTCGGCTGGCAATACATGTTTCCCGCGCGAGCCATCAGTCTGGATCCGCGTGATGGCCGATGGCGACGGCACCACCTCGATGAAGCCATGCTCGCGCGCGCGCTCAAGCGGGCCCGCGGCGCGGCGGGTATCGCCAAGCCGGTGACGGCGCATGTGCTACGGCACTCTTTCGCCACCCACCTGATCGAAGCCGGCTACGACATCCGCACCGTGCAGGAATTGCTCGGTCACAAGGATGTCTCGACGACGCAGATCTATACGCATGTACTCAATCGAGGCGCGGGTGGTGTCCGAAGCCCGCTCGATCGTGTCGGCGATGCGTGAGTCGGCGGAGCGCGCGGTCGTGGCGCCGCTCGGTGTCGCCTGTGCGGTCGCGTGGCTTGCAGGTGCGCTCTGCACCCTGTGGCGAGGCGAATTGCCCGGCGTGGCGGCGCTGTGGATCGGCTTGGCGACTGGGTTGGGATGGTGGGTGGCATCGCCCAGGTGGCGTTGGATAGGCGCAGCCCTGGTGGGGCTGGCATGGACAGGGCTGCATGCGGGGTGGAGTCTGCGCTCCCAGCTGCCCGTGGCGTGGGAGGGGCGCGAGGTTTCCCTCAGCGGTCGCATCGAAGGCTTGCCCGAGCCCGAGGCGCGCCGTACCCGCTTCCTGCTCCGTGTCGATGACGGCATCGGCCAGCCGTTGCCCCTGCGTGGGCGATTGGTACGCGTCGCGTGGTACGACGAGCATGGCGCCGAGACGATCGGCCCTCGTCGTGCGCTAGGCGCGGGCGAACGGTGGCGCTTCCAACTGCGGCTGAGGGCACCTCGGGGGTTGGCCAATCCCGGGGGCTTCGACGCCGAGCGGTATGCGATGGCACAACGAATCAGTGCCACCGGCTACGTACGTGAGCCTGGGCGCGCGATGAAGCTCGAAGCGGGCGGCGGTATGGATGCCTGGCGGTCCAGGATGTCGGCCCGCATCGAAGCCGAGGTGCCTGCCGCATCGAACCGTTTCGTGCGTGCGCTCGCGCTCGGGGATACGCGTGGGCTGCTGCAGGACGACTGGCAAGTGCTGCGAGCGTCAGGGCTGACGCATCTGATTGCGATCTCCGGTTTCCATGTCGGCTTGGTAGCGGGCGCGTTCGCGCTGCTGGCAGCTGCGGCATGGCGACTGTTTCCGGCGCTCGCGCGGCGGATGCCTCGGCCGCAGGCCATCGGGTGGCTCGCATTGGCGGGGGCGCTGGGCTATGCGGCGATCGCCGGGTTCGCGTTACCCACTCTGCGCACGGTGCTCATGATCGCGGTGGTCGTGCTGGCGCGCACCTCGCGGCGTCCCGCACGCGTGGTCGATGCGCTAATGCTGGCGATGTTCGCCATCCTTGTGTTCGATCCCCTGTCGCTGCTGGCGCCCGGTTTCTGGTTGAGCTTCGCCGGCGTCGCTTGGCTGGCCTGGTGCCTGCCTGCCTCGCTGCACGGGGCGAAAGCGTTCCTGCCCGCACAGGGTGTCGCAACGCTGGGGCTATTGCCGCTGACGGCCGCGCTGTTCGGGCAGGCCTCGTTGGCGGGTCCCGTGGCGAATCTGCTGGCCATTCCGTGGTGGAGTCTTGTCGTCGTGCCGCTGTCGCTGATCGGCACCCTGGCGGAGCTGGTCCATCCCGGCGCGGGCGGCATGGCGTGGCGTGCCGCCGCAATCTGCTTCGACGTGTCATGGCCGGTATTCACCTGGCTGGCGGACAGCCGTTTCGCCTTGTGGTGGCTGCCAGAGCCCTCCGCGTGGGCGCTGCCGCTGGCCGTGGTGGGCGCCGCCATCATCCTGCTGCCGACGGGCATGCCGGGGAAGGTATTGGCGTCGTTGTTGTGGTTGCCGCTGCTGTGGCCCGATCGCGGGTTGCCCCGCGAGGGCGAAGTGGAGCTGGTGGTGATCGACGTCGGGCAAGGGCTCTCCGTGTTGGTGCGCACGGCGGAACATGCGCTGTTGTACGACGCGGGGCCTGCAGTGGAAGAGGGATTCGACGCGGGCGAGCGGGCCGTCGCGCCCGCGTTGCGGGGATTGGGGGTGCCTCGCTTGCATGCGCTGGTTGTCAGCCATGGCGACAACGACCATGCCGGTGGGGTCGCCGCTGTCCGCGAAGCGGTTCCGGTCGCGACCACGCTGGCGCCCGCAGGCGCTCCGCTGGAATCCGACGCGCCGTGCCTCGGTGGTGCGGCGTGGCGTTGGGACGGCGTGGAGTTCCGCTTTCTTCACCCGCCTCCACATTTCCCCTATCTCGGCAACGAGGCGAGCTGCGTCCTGCGGGTGGGAGCGGCGCAGGGAGCGATCCTGCTGCCGGGCGACATCGGCTCGCAGGTCGAGTCGGGGTTGGCGGCAAGGCAGGCCGCCTGGTTGCGTAGCGACGTGGTGGTCCTGCCGCATCACGGCAGTGCGGGGTCTTCTGCAGGCGGCTTCGTCCGTGCCACTGGTGCGCGTTTGGCGGTGGGATCCAGCGGCTTTGGCAATCGCTTCCGCCATCCGCGGCCTGAGGTGGTGGCCCGCTGGCGTGAAGAGGGCGCCGAGGTGCTGGACACGCAATCCAGCGGCGCCGTGCGCGTCTGGCTGGGACGCGACGGGCTCTCGGTCCGTGAGCGGCGTCACGACCAGGCGCGTCTGTGGGACGCCGTGCGGCGGCAGCGGGCCGGTGGGCTATCCTATCGGCCTGAAGACGGACGGCCCGATGCGCCGGAGGACTGAACGTGCTGGAACTGGTGAAGGCCGGCGGTTGGCCGATGATCCCGCTGCTGCTGCTGGGCGTGCTGGCGCTGGCCATCGTGGTGGAACGCTTTTGGTCGCTGCGTCGCAAGGAGATCCTGCCGCCTGGTCTGGGCGAGGAAGTCCGTACCTGGGCCGCCCGCGGCCAGTTGGAACCGGCCCATATCGAATCCCTGCGCCGCAACTCGCCGCTCGGTGAACTGCTGGCGGCGGCATTGGACGTACGGAACAAGCCGCGCGACCAGATCCGCGAGCGCATCGAGGACACCGGTCGTCACCTGGTCCATCGCATGGAGAAGTTCCTCAATGCGCTGGGCAGCATCGCGTCCGCCGGTCCGCTGCTCGGCCTGCTGGGCACCGTGGTGGGCATGATCCAGATGTTCCTGGGCATCCAGGACAGCGGCGTCGGCGACGTCAACGCGCTGGCCGGGGGCATCGGCAAGGCACTGGTCTGTGCCGCGGCCGGCATGATCGTGGCGATCCCCGCGCTGCTTTTCCATCGCTACTTCCGCGGCCGGGTGACCGGTTACGTGATGGAGATGGAAAAGGAAGCCAGCGCCCTGGTGGATGCCCTGGAGGCCCGCCATCCGCGCGTGGTGCCACGCCCGGCGGCCGCGCCGGCGGCGACGGGTTCCTGAGGCCGCCGCATGCGTATCCGTGACGACCGCGCGCAGGACGAGCCCGATCTCAACCTGGTGCCGCTGATCGACGTGATCCTGGTGCTGATCATCTTCTTCGTGATCACCACCACCTTCGACGCGCGTTCGATGCTGCAGCTGCAACTGCCCAGCGCGAACGGCGAGCCGGTCGCCGCGCAGGTCAAGGCGCTGAGCGTGCTGGTGAACGCGGACGGGCGCTACTTCGTGGACGAACATGAAGTGCTGCGCACCGACATCGACGCGCTGAAGCAGACCCTCGAACAGGTGGCCGGCAGCGATCGTGCCCGTCCGGTGCTGCTGCGCGCAGATGCCCGCACACCGCATCAGGCGGTGGTCACCGCATTGGATGCGTTGGGCCAGTTGGGATTCCGCAAGATCAACATCGCGACCGCGCCGGAGGCGCAGAAGTGAGCGATACGCAATCGCCGTGGCAGGTCTACCGGCGGCTGATGACGTTCGCCCGGCCGTACCGCGGCCTGCTGTTGCTGGCGGGGCTCGGCATGCTGATCGAAGCTGCCGCGGGTGGCGCCTTCAGCAAGCTGATGGAGCCGGTGGTCAACGAGACTTTCATCGATCGCGACCGGGCCAAGAGCCTGTTGTTGCCGCTGGCCATCGTGGGGCTGTTCGTGATCCGCGGTATCGCCGGCTACGTCACCGACATGGGGATGGGCAAGGCGGCGCGCAGCATCGCACGCGATGTCCGCGTCAACGTGCTGGGCAAGTATCTACGCCTTCCGGGATTGCGCTTCGACACCGAGCCGGTGCCCGCGATGCTGGTCCGCCTGGGTTCCGACGCCGACCAGATGGCCCAGGCGGCCGTCGACGCGATGAAGGTGATGCTGCAACAGGTCCTGCAGATCATCGCAGCGCTGGTGGTGATGTTCTGGACCAGTTGGCAGGTCACGCTGGCGATCCTGGTCATGGCGCCGCCGCTGTCGTGGATCATGGACAAGGTGGCCAAGCGCTACCGTCGCATCAGCCACCGTATCCAGGAGAGCGGTGCGGAGATGATGCAGGCCGCCGACCAGACGCTCTCGAACCAGCAGGAAGTGAAGGTCTACGGCGCCCAGCGCAGCGAGCTCACGCGCTACGAAGGCCTGGCCAATGCCAACCTCAAGCTGGCGATGAAGGTCGAAGCCACGCGCAGCATTTCCTCGGCGATGGTCCAGCTGATGGGTGCGATCGGGCTGGCGCTGCTGCTGTTCTTCGCAGGCCGGGAAGCGATGGCGGGGCGCTTGACCGCAGGCGGCTTCGTCACCCTGATGATCTCGATGATGGCGATCATCCCCGCGCTCAAGCAGCTGACCAACGTGCAGAACATGCTCCAGCGCGGGGTGGCCTCGGCGCAGCGCCTGTTCTCGGTGCTGGACGCGGACGACGAAAAGGATTCAGGCAGCCGCAACCTCGACCGCGCGAAAGGCCTGCTGGAATTCCGCGATATCACCACGCGTTACCCGGGGCAGGCGCGTCCGGCGTTGGACGGCATCAGCTTCACCGCGCGGCCGGGTACGGTTACCGCGATCGTTGGTCGCTCGGGCAGCGGCAAGTCCACGCTGATCAAGTTGATCCCGCGGTTTTACGAAGCGGAGTCCGGGCAGATTCTGCTCGATGGCCATCCGCTCCAGGATTACCCGCTCGCCGACCTGCGCCGCCAAATCGCGCTGGTGGGGCAGCAGGTGATGCTGTTCGACGGCACCGTCGCGGCCAATGTGGCCTATGGCGAACTGCAGGGGGCGGACGCCGCCGGCATGGAAGCGGCCGTCCGTGGCGCGAACGCGATGGAGTTCGTGCAGGAACTGCCGGAAGGCATGCAGGCGCCGATCGGGAACAAGGGTGGGCGACTGTCGGGCGGCCAGCGCCAGCGCCTGGCGATCGCTCGCGCCATGCTGAAAGACGCGCCGATCCTGATCCTCGATGAAGCGACCGCGGCACTGGACAACGAATCCGAGCGGCTGGTGCAGAACGCCCTGCAGAAGCTGATGCCCGACCGCACCACCTTGGTGATCGCCCACCGCCTGTCCACCATCGAACATGCCGACCAGGTCCTTGTCCTCGATCAGGGGCGGCTGGTGGAGCAGGGCACGCATGCCGAGCTCATCGCGAAGGGCGGCCTGTATGCGCACCTGCACCAGATGCAGTTCCGTGAGGGCGAACCGGGGTGAGCAAGCGCGAGGCGCAGACCCCGGCTTACTGGTTCGGTGATGCGCCCGTGCCCTTGTGGGCCCGGGTGCTGTCCGGCGTCTACGCGGCGCTGATCGCGTTGCGCTTGAAGCTCTACCGTGCCGGCGTGCTGCGCCGCCTCGGCGTCGGCGTGCCGGTGATCGTGGTCGGCAACATCACCGCAGGCGGCACCGGCAAGACGCCCCTGACGATCGCGCTCGTGGAGCGCCTGCGCGCGGCGGGCTTCAAGCCGGGCGTCGCCAGCCGAGGCTATGGCCGTCGCGACGAAGCAACGCCGCGCTGGGTCGATGCCGCCACCGCGCCCGAAGAAGGCGGCGACGAGCCCTTGTTGATCGCACGCCAGACAGGCACGCGTGTCCGCGTCGATCGCGACCGCGTGGCGGCAGCGCGCGCCCTCGCCGCTACCGGCTGCAACGTGATCGTCTGCGATGACGGCCTTCAGCATTACCGGTTGCGACGCGACATCGAGATCGAGGTCATCGACGGTGCGCGCCGGTACGGCAATGGCCGGATGATGCCGGCGGGCCCGCTGCGTGAACCGGTCGAGCGTTCGGCCGAATGCGATTTCCGTGTGGTGAACCTGGCCTCGCCCGACGCCGAAGCGGCGTTCGGCGAATGGCCGATGCAGTTGCAGCCTGAAGTCGCGATACCGCTGCGCGGCGGGCGTCCGCGCGCCCTTTCGTCATTCGCGGGGCAGCGCGTGCACGCGGTTGCGGGCATCGGCCACCCGCCGCGTTTCTTCGCGATGCTGCGGGCGTGGGGTCTGGGCGTTGTGCCGCATGCTTTCGCCGATCATCACGACTACCGCGCGGAGGATTTCGCGTTCGGCAGCGAACTCCCCGTCTTGATGACGGAGAAGGACGCCGTGAAGTGCGCCGCCTTCGCCAATGACTGGTTCTACAGCGTGCCGGTCGCCGCCCAGCTGCCGGAAGCCTTCTGGATCGCCCTGCTCGACCAGCTGGGTGCGCCGCCGCGTCCGTCCCCCTGACCTTGTTGCCGGTGTCCATCGCCATGCCCCCTTTCGTCGTCGCCATTCCCGCCCGCTACGCCGCCTCGCGACTGCCGGGCAAACCGCTGCGCCTGCTCGGCGGCACGCCCCTAGTTGTGCACGTTGCACGACGGGCACTGGCGGCCGGTGCGCAGCAGGTCTGGGTCGCCACCGACGATGCCCGTATTCGCGATGCGCTCGAGGGCACCGAGGTGCAGGTGGCGATGACGTCCGAGCGCCATGCTTCGGGCAGTGACCGTCTGGCCGAATGCGCCGACATCGCCGGTTGGGATGACGATGCGCAGGTGGTGAACCTGCAAGGCGACGAGCCCTTCGCGCCGCCTGCCGGTATCCGCGCCGTGGCCGAAGCGCTGGCCGACAGCGGTGCGCCCATGGCGACGCTGGCGGTGCCCATTGAGGACGCGGCCATGCTGTTCGACCCGAACGCGGTGAAGCTGGTGCGTGCCGCCAATGGCGATGCGCTGTACTTCAGTCGCGCGCCCATTCCGTGGCACCGCGACGGCTTCGCGCGCTCCCGCGATGAACTGCCGCCGGGACAATGGCTGCGCCATATCGGCATCTATGCGTATCGGGCAGGCTTCCTGCGCCGCTTCTCCTCGCTACCACCGGGTCGGCTGGAGCAGGCGGAATCGCTCGAGCAACTCCGGGTACTGGAGGCAGGTCACCGGATCGCCGTGGCCCTGACGCCGGCGCCATTTCCCCCCGGCGTCGACACGCCAGAGGATCTGGACCGCGCCGAAACCCTCCTGAAAGGCGGTGCATGAAACTGCTGGTGGTGTGCTTGGGCAACATCTGCCGTTCGCCCATGGCGGAGGGTGCGCTGAGGGCGCGCCTTGATGCCTCGCCCCTGGCGGGGCAGGTCGAGGTTGATTCAGCGGGCACGGGCGGTTGGCATGCCGGCGAACCGCCGGACCGTCGCGCCATCGCCTGCGCGCGCAGCCATGGCGTGGACATTGGTGGCCAGCGCGCCCGCCAACTCCGGCCCACCGACTTCGACGACTACGACTGGCTCCTGTGCGCCGATGCCAGCAACCTGCGCGATGTCCGCAAGCTGGCGCCGGCTACGCGCCGCGACCGGGTCGTCCTGCTGCTGGACTGGGCCGGGATCGAGCCGGGCGGCGAGGTGCCGGACCCCTATACTGGAGGGCCGGAAGACTTCCGACAGGTCTGGCGACTGGTCGATTCCGCCGCACAGGCGGTCGTGGCCCGGCTCTCCACCGCCTGAGACTTGGGCATAATCAGGGATGATGACGGACATGACCTTGGCCCCCGAACTGCCGCGTGGCCTGCAGTGGCTGAATGCGCCGGCGACCACGCTGCACGAGCAGCGGGGGCGGATCGTTGCGCTGGCGTTCGTCAACAGCGCCTCGGCTTGGTGCGCACAACGGCTGAACGACCTGGCCGTGCTCCAGGCCAGGTACCTGGGCCGCCTGCAGGCACTGGCCATCCATGTGCCGCGATTCGACAGTGAACGTGATCCCCAACAAGCGCTCAAGCGCCTCCGCCGGCATGGCAATGCCCTGCCAGTGGCGCACGATGCCGATTGGGTCGCCTGGCAGCGTTATGGCGTGGACGCCTGGCCGACCGTCCTGCTGATCGACGGCGAAGGTCAGGTGCGTCATCGTGCGGTCGGGGCCGATGGGCTGCAGGAGCTGGAGCGCCAGATCGCCCGGTTGTGCGACGGCCTGCATGCCCCCCTGGACGACGACCTGCGCAGCTTCCGGGAGTCGCACCCCGAGCCGCGGATGCCGCTGTGCTTCCCGACGGGCGTCGTGGCCACGCCGGACCGCTTGTTCGTGGCGGACAGCGGCCATCACCGCGTGCTGGAGTGCAACCATCAGGGGCGGGTGATCCGGCAATTCGGCATGGGCACGGCGGACTTCGCCGACGGCGAGCTCAACCATGCGGCCTTCCGTCGCCCCCAGGGGCTCGCATTGGTGCGTGAGTCGCTCTACGTCGCGGACACGGGCAATCACGCATTGCGTCGCATCAACCTTCCCACCAGCACGGTGGACACGCTGTGCGGCAACGGCCGCGCGGGCGAGCCGGCCGACGGCGTGGTCGACGTGGCGCGGAACGTGGCGCTGAACCAGCCGCAGGCGCTGCTGGTGAACAACAACCAGATATTCCTGGCCATGGCCGGGGACAACCGGATCTGGAGCTACGACCTGGGGACGCGCGAGCTCCGCGCGCGCGCAGGTTCAGGGCAGCTCGATGTCCGTGACGGCAGCGGACCGATGGCGGCGTTCGCGCAGCCCGCGGGCCTGGCGGCGGTACTGCAGACACTTTACGTCTGCGATGCCGTGGGCTCGTCGCTGCGCTCCATGCAGTTGCGCGGCGACACCGTGCAGACGCTGGTGGGGCAGGGCGTCTGGACATTCGGCGCGGAGGATGGCCCGCGTGAAGGCGCGCGCCTGCAGCATCCCCAGGCCATCGCCTTGAGCCCCGACGCGCCGGTCATGTGGATCGCCGACAGCGGCAACGGCACCTTGCGCACGCTGCGGTTGGGCGGTGGCGAACTGACGACCGTCTCGTTGCCACGCGCCCTGCATGGGCCCGCTGGCCTCTCCGTCGCCGCGGGCGCGGTCTGGATCGCCGAGACCGATGCCCATGCGGTCCTGCGCTACGATATTGCGACCGGCGAATTGAGCCACGTTCCGATCGACGAATGAGCGGTAGTCCCCAGCCGGCCTTTGACGGCAAGGCCTTTGCCGCCGGCCTGAGCACCGCTCCCGGCGTCTATCGCATGTACGCCGCCGACGACGCGCTGCTGTACGTCGGCAAGGCGGGCGCGCTGCGCAAGCGCGTCACCAGCTACTTCAACAACTCGCCCAAATCCCCGCGCATTCTGTCGATGCTGACCCAGGTCGCGCGCATGGATGTGACCGTCACTCGCACGGAAGCCGAAGCGCTGCTGCTGGAAAACCAGCTGATCAAGTCGCTGACGCCGCGCTACAACGTGCTCCTGCGCGACGACAAGAGCTATCCCTATGTGCTGCTGACGCGCGAGGAATGGCCACGCATTGCGTTCCACCGTGGCGCGCGCGCGGTCCCGGGGCGTTACTTCGGCCCGTATCCGAGCGTGGTCGCTGTTCGCGAAACACTGAACCTGATGCAGAAGCTGTTCCGCATCCGCAATTGCGAGGACAGCGTGTTCCGCAACCGGTCGCGGCCCTGCCTCCAGTACCAGATCGGCCGCTGCAGCGGCCCCTGCGTCGGTCTGGTCGCCGAGGCGGACTACGCCGAATCGGTGCGGCAGGCCGGCCTGTTCCTCGACGGCCGCAGCGACGAGCTGACCAAAGAGCTGACCCAGGCGATGGAGCAGGCGAGCATCGCGCTGGAATTCGAGCGTGCGGCGCGCCTGCGCGACCTCGTCGCCTCGATCCGAACCCTGCAGGCGCGCCAGTACGTGGATGGGCACGCGGCGGATCTCGATGTGTTGGCCTGCGCCATGCAGGGAAGCCAGGCCTGTGTGCTGCTGCTGGCGTTCCGCGATGGACGCAACCTGGGCACCCGTACCTTCTACCCGAAGACCAATGGCGAGGACAGCGCGGAAGAAGTCCTGGGCGCCTTCGTCTCCCAGTACTACGCCGAGCAGCCCGCGCCGCAGGAGATCGTGCTGGATCGCGAGATTCCGGACGCGGACTTGATCGAGCACGCGCTCGCCGCGTCTGCCGGCCGCAAAGTGCAGCTCAAATGGAACGTGCGCAGCGAACGCGCCGGCTATCTGGAACTGGCCAAGCGCAACGCGGAAATAGCGCTGACCACGGAGCTCACCAGCCGCAACGCGCAGACCGCACGCAGCGAAGCGCTGAAGGAGCTGTTGGGCCTGGCCGATGTCGCCAAGCGGATCGAATGCTTCGACATCAGCCATACGATGGGTGAGGCGACGGTAGCGTCCTGCGTCGTGTTCGATGCCAACGGCGCGGTCCGCTCGCAGTACCGTCGCTACAACATCACCGGCATCACGCCGGGCGATGATTTCGCCGCCATGCACCAGGCCATCGAGCGAAGGTTCCGGCGCGCGGTGGAGGAGGGGGGCGTGATGCCCGATGTGCTGTTGATCGATGGCGGTGCCGGCCAACTGGCGCAGGCGCAAGCCGTGCTGGCCGACCTAGGTGTCACAGGGGTCACCCTGGTCGGTGTGGCCAAGGGCGTCGAGCGGCGCGCCGGCCACGAGACGCTCGTGTTACCTGACGGGCGCGAGCTGCGTCCGGGCGCCGCTTCACCGGCACTGCAGTTGATCCAGCAGGTGCGCGACGAGGCGCACCGTTTCGCGATCACCGGCCATCGCGGCAAGCGCCAGAAGGCCCGCATGACGAGCAAGCTCGAGGACATTCCCGGCATCGGGCCGCGCCGTCGCGCAAGCCTGCTGAAGCATTTCGGCGGGCTCGCGGGCCTGAAGGCCGCCGGCGTCGATGAGATCGCACGCGTCGAAGGCGTGAATGCCGCGCTCGCGGCGCGAATCTACGCTAACCTGCACGGGCTGCCGTCGCCCGAGGCCGGAACCGAGTAAGTTCGATGAAGTTGACCGTTCCCACCTGGCTCACACTGCTGCGGATCTTGCTGATCCCGGTGCTGGTGCTGGTGTTCTACCTGCCGTACACGTGGACCAATTTTGCGGCGGCGTTCATCTTCATCCTGGCGGCGGTCACCGATTGGCTGGATGGATGGATCGCGCGCCGATATCACTTGTATTCAGCCTTCGGCGCCTTCCTGGATCCGGTCGCCGACAAGCTGATGGTGGCCGTGTCGCTGTTCCTCATCGTGCAGGACACCCCCACGATGTGGATGGCGATCTGGGCGGCCGTCATCGTCGGGCGCGAGATCGCCGTGTCGGCGCTGCGCGAGTGGATGGCCGAACTGGGTCAGCGCGCCACCGTGAAAGTCGCTGCGTTGGGCAAGATCAAGACCATCGTGCAGATGGTGGCGCTGTCCTGCCTGTTGTACGCATCCACCCCGGGTTCGCAGCAACTGTCCGACATCTGGATGGGGCGGTGGGTCTTCGTGCTGGGCGACTGGCTGCTGGCCATTGCGGCCCTGCTGACCCTGTGGTCGGGCATCCAGTACCTGCTCGCCGCATGGCCGATCCTGCGCGACGGCGAGAAAAAGACGGTTGACACTTCCGAACAACCCGCTACAATTTCGCCTCTCACGACGCGGGAATAGCTCAGTTGGTAGAGCACGACCTTGCCAAGGTCGGGGTCGAGGGTTCGAGTCCCTTTTCCCGCTCCAGTTTTATCGTCCCGAGAGGGGCGGCCCACAAAAACCCCGTTCGCGGGGTTTTGTGTTGTAGGGCGCCAGGAAGGCGGACCCTGATTGCGCCTGTCTGGCGCGGTCGCCGCCAGGCTGGTGGCAGAGTGGTAATTCGGTGGATTGCAGCGCAATATGGATCCGCTGAAGAAGTTCGGCCTCGTGGCAGAGTGGTGATGCACCGGATTGCAAATCCGTTTACAGCGGTTCGATTCCGCTCGAGGCCTCCAATGTAGAATCGGCGATGCATGCATCGTCCATGCGGGAATAGCTCAGTTGGTAGAGCACGACCTTGCCAAGGTCGGGGTCGAGGGTTCGAGTCCCTTTTCCCGCTCCATATTCGCTCCCTTCGGGGAGTACGCCGAAGCCCCGCACGCGGGGCTTCGCTGTTTCCGGTGATCGGAAGCGTGCCGCTTTCCAAGGCGGCACGACTGAGGCAGGCTATCCCCGTGCCCGGATGGCGAAATTGGTAGACGCATCGGACTTAAAATCCGCCGGCCGCGAGGCCATGCCGGTTCGATTCCGGCTCCGGGCACCAGTTCGACGATACGGTCAGCGCCGCTGGCGTTTCTCTTCCTCGCGCACCTTCTTGCGCACGAACATCGCCACTGCGAAGGCGATGCCCACCATGACGATGCTCCCACCGATGGCCAGCCAGCCGACCGGCTCGAGCAGGATTTCGCGAAGGATCGGATGCATGTCGGTCTCCCCTGGGTTGTGGTGCCGCCACGCTCGCACTGCATCCGGATGCCGGCATTGATCCGGATCAACCCTCGCGACCCGCAAAGCGGCTCCTGCGGCGTGCGGTCGCAGGGCTTGGCTTAGAATCGCGACTGGCCCACGGGAGACTGCCGATGCAGCGTTACCTCGCCTATGCCGTCACGGTGTTGCTGACGGCCTGCATGCTGGTGCTGGCGTTGTCCTGGCCCGTGGCCTGGTGGGGTGTTGCGCTCTTCGGCGCGCTGGCGGTGCTCGGCACGTGGGATGTGCTGCAAACGCGCAGCACCCTGCGCCGCAATTACCCGGTGCTGGCGCATTTCCGTTACGGGCTGGAGTCGGTCGGCCCCGAAATCCGCCAGTACTTCATCGAGGGCGACACGGCCGAAGTACCGTTTTCGCGACAACAACGTTCGCTGGTGTACCAGCGCGCCAAGGGCGTGATGGACGTGGTGCCGTTCGGCAGCCAGCAGGACGTGTACAGCGTGGACTACGAATGGATCAACCATTCGATGGCGCCGACGCATGTGGATTCGCACGACTTCCGGGTGGTCATCGGCGCAGGCTCGGCGCAGCCGTATTCGGCCAGCGTGTTCAACATCTCGGCGATGAGCTTCGGTGCGCTATCGGCGAACGCCGTGCGCGCACTGAACGAGGGCGCGCGACGCGGAGGTTTCTATCACGACACTGGCGAGGGCTCGATCTCGCCCTACCATCGCGAGAAGGGCGGTGACCTGGTCTGGGAAATCGGTTCCGGCTACTTCGGTTGCCGCGATGACCAGGGCCGTTTCAGCGAGGCGCGCTTCGTCGAGAACGCGCGCTCGCCCCAGGTAAAAATGATCGAATTGAAGTTGTCGCAGGGCGCCAAGCCGGGCCACGGCGGGGTACTGCCGGCAGCGAAGGTCAGCGCGGAAATCTCGGCGACCCGTGGCGTACCGATGGGGCACGATTGCGTCTCGCCGGCGAAGCATTCCGCCTTCTCCACGCCGGTGGAGCTGCTGCAGTTCATTGCGCGCCTGCGCGAGCTGTCGGGCGGCAAGCCGACCGGCTTCAAGCTGGCCATCGGCCACCCGTGGGAATGGTTCGGCATCGCCAAGGCCATGCAGGAGACCGGCCTGCTGCCGGACTTCATCGTGGTGGACGGTGCGGAAGGCGGCACCGGCGCGGCGCCCGCGGAGTTCATCGACCATGTCGGCGTGCCGATGCACGAGGCGCTGCTGCTGGTCCACAACACGCTTGTCGGCCTGAACCTGCGCGACAAGGTGCGTCTGGGTGCCGCCGGCAAGATCATCAGTGCCTTCGATGTCGCCCGCACGATGGCCATGGGCGCGGATTGGTGCAACGCCGCCCGCGGCTTCATGTTCGCGCTGGGCTGCATCCAGTCGCAGAGCTGTCACAACGACCGTTGCCCTACCGGCGTCGCCACGCAGGATCCGAAGCGCTGGAAGCACCTGGACGTAGGCGACAAGTCGGTCCGCGTGCAGCAGTTCCACGACAACACGCTGAAGGCGCTGCGCGACATGCTGTGCGCGGCCGGCCTGGAGCACCCGCAGCAGCTGGGGCCGGAACACATCCTGCGCCGGGTGTCGCCGATCGAAGTGCGCTCGCTGGCCTCGCTGTACCGGTTCCTGGAGCCAGGCGAACTGCTGGACCGGGTGCCGGCGCATGCGGTGTTCCGGGACTTCTGGGCCGATGCCCGCAGCGACGCGTTTGCGCCGCCTCGGCGTGTCAGCGCCCTGTGCGACACCAAAGACCGCTGAGGCCGGTGCGTTGACCGGCTCCCCGGTCCCCGTTTATCATGCGCGCCCCGACGAATTCGGGCGGTTAGCTCAGCGGTAGAGCACTGCTTTCACACGGCAGGGGTCACAAGTTCGAAACTTGTACCGCCCACCAGTTCCAGCGAAAAGCCCGGCCTCGGCCGGGCTTTTTCGTGTCTGGGATGCGCTGTCGGCGCATGCTGGCGCGCCGACCACCCGCGATTCGTTCGAGCGCGCTTCCGATGGCGCCATAAGTGCTTGTTTCTGTGGCCGAAAAGGCCGGTCTGGCACGCCTGTTGTGATACACTCCGCAGGTTGCAGAACCCGCCGGAATCCCCGCCTGTCGCTGCCTCGCCGACCCTTGTCGGCTAGGCGTGCTTTGGCCCGGATTCAGGCCCGAGACAATCAGAGAAACACGGAACCCGAATGGCCGATACCGCCAAGGAAATCATCCCCGTCAACCTCGAAGACGAGATGCGTCGCAGCTATCTCGATTACGCGATGAGCGTGATCGTGGGGCGCGCGCTTCCGGATGTCCGCGACGGTCTCAAGCCTGTCCACCGGCGCGTCCTGTTCGCGATGAACGAACTGGGCAACCACGCCAACAAGCCGCACGTGAAGTCCGCCCGCATCGTCGGTGACGTGATCGGTAAGTACCACCCGCACGGCGACCAGTCGGTCTACGACACGCTGGTGCGCATGGCGCAGCCGTTCTCGCTGCGCTACATGCTGGTCGATGGCCAGGGCAACTTCGGTTCGGTCGATGGCGACTCCGCGGCCGCCATGCGTTACACCGAAGCGCGCATGGCCAAGCTCACCCATGAGCTGCTGGCGGACATCGACAAGGAAACCGTCGACTTCCAGCCCAACTACGACGAGAAGGAACTGGAGCCGACGGTCCTGCCGACGCGCTTCCCGAACCTGCTGGTCAACGGTTCGGCCGGCATCGCGGTGGGCATGGCCACCAATATCCCGCCGCACAACCTCTCGGAAGTGGTCAACGGCCTGATCGCGCTGATCGACAACCCCGAGTTGGATGTCGACGGACTGATGCAGTACATTCCCGGCCCGGACTTCCCCACCGGTGGCATCATCAACGGTACCGCCGGCATCATCGCCGGCTACCGCACCGGCCGCGGCCGCGTGCGCATGCGCGCCAAGGCCGACATCGAGGTCAACGACGACAACGGCCGCGAGTCGATCATCGTCACCGAGATCCCGTACCAGGTGAACAAGGCGCGGTTGATCGAGAAGATCGCCGAGCTGGTGAAGGAAAAGAAGCTCGAAGGCATCAGTGAGCTGCGCGACGAGTCCGACAAGGACGGCATGCGCATATACATCGAGGTCAAGCGCGGCGAATCGGCCGAGGTCGTCCTCAACAACCTGTACCTGCAGACGCCGATGGAATCGGTGTTCGGCATCAACATGGTCGCGCTGGTCGACGGCCGTCCGCAGCTGCTCAACCTGAAGCAGATGCTGGAAGCCTTCGTCCGCCACCGCCGCGAAGTGGTGACCCGCCGGACCATCTTCGAACTGCGCAAGGCGCGCAACCGCGCCCACATCCTGGAAGGCCTGACGGTCGCGCTCGCGAACATCGACGAGATGATCGAGCTGATCAAGACGTCGGCCAACCCGCAGGAAGCGCGTGAGCGCATGCTCGCCAAGACCTGGGAACCGGGCCTGGTGGGATCGCTGTTGGCCGCCGCCGGCGCGGAAGCCTCGCGTCCGGAAGACCTGCCGGCCGCCATCGGCTTCGTCGACGGCCGCTACCAGCTCAGCGAGGCGCAGGCCACGCAGATCCTGGAAATGCGCCTGCACCGCCTGACCGGCCTGGAGCAGGAGAAGCTGACCGAGGAATACCGCCAGCTGCTGGAAGTGATCGCCGGCCTGATCCGCATCCTCGAGAACCCGGACGTGCTGCTGCAGGTGATCCGCGACGAGCTGCTGAACGTCAAGGCCGAGTTCGGCGACGAGCGTCGCAGCGAGATCCGCCACAGCGAAGAGGATCTCGACATCCTCGACCTGATCGCACCGGAAGACATGGTGGTCACGCTGTCGCACGCGGGCTACGCCAAGCGCCAGCCGGCCAGCGCCTACCGCGCGCAGAAGCGCGGCGGCCGCGGCCGCAGTGCGGCGGCGACCAAGGAAGAGGATTTCATCGACCAGCTGTGGTTGGTCAACACGCACGACACGCTGCTGACCTTCACCAGTAGCGGCAAGGTGTTCTGGCTGCCGGTCTACCAGCTGCCGGAAGCCGGTTCCAATGCGCGCGGCCGCCCGATCATCAACTGGATCCCGCTGGAGCCCGGCGAGAAAGTCCAGGCCGTAGTGCCGGTGCGTGACTACGAGGAAGGCAAGTTCGTCTTCTTCGCGACGAAGAACGGCACGGTCAAGAAGACGCCGCTCACCGAATTCGCGTTCAAGCTGGCGCGCGGCAAGATCGCGATCAACCTGGACGAAGGCGATGCGCTGGTTGGCGTGGCACTGACCGACGGCGAGCGCGACGTCATGCTGTTCGCGTCCAATGGCCGCGCCGTGCGCTTCTCCGAAGCGCTGGTGCGCGCCATGGGCCGTACCGCGACCGGCGTGCGCGGCATGCGCCTGGCGGAAGGCGTGGATGCGGACGTCGAGGGCGAGCAGGACGAAGGCGAAGCAGGCGACGGCGAAGGCGGCACTGCCATCGTCGAGGCCGGCTCCGAAGTGGTCAGCCTGGTCGTCGTCGATGGCGATGGCGACATCCTGACCGCCAGCGAGCGCGGCTACGGCAAGCGCACCCCCGTGGGCGACTATCCGCGCAAGGGCCGTGGTACGCGTGGCGTGATCGCGCTGAAGACCACCGAGCGCAACGGCCGCCTGGTCGGTGCCATCCAGTTGTCCGACCACCACGAGGTCCTGTTGATCTCCGATGGCGGCACCCTGGTGCGCACCCGCGCGGCGGAGATCTCGCAGGTGGGCCGCAACACCCAGGGCGTCACCTTGATCCGCTTGTCCGACGGCGAAACGCTGCAGGCGGTGGAGCGCCTGGATGCGTCGCTGGACGAGGACGAAGGCGAGGGCACCGAGGGCGGCATCGGCGCGGCACCGGCCGCACCCGACGCCAGCGAAACCTCCCCGGAGGCCTGACCGACCCCGGAGGCGCGCGGGCGATGACCCCGCCGCCTCCATCCCTGCGTTCTATACTGCCGACACGACCACGGCAGGGAATGGCACATGGGATCGGTACATCGGAACAGGACGAACGCGCGTAGCCGCTGGGTGCGCGCGTTTTTTATTGCCTTGTTGGCTGCTACGGCCGTCGCCGGCTGCAAACGCAATGAAACCGGTCAGCTACCGGAAGCCAGCGGCGAACCGATCAAAGCTGAAGCGGCCAAGGTCGAGGGCTTTGCCCTCGTCGGCGCCTATCCCGACCAGCATGACGGCGACCTCGCCATCGCCCTGGAGTTCAGCCGCCCGCTGGTGAGCTCGCAGGATTTCGACGACCTGTTGGTGGTGAAGGACGCCAATGGCGCCGCGGTGAAGGGCAGCTGGGTGCTGGACGACAAGGGCCTGATCCTGCGATTCCCGTCGGTCGAAGCCGCGAAGGATTACGACGTCACCCTGAAAGCCGGTCTGTCCGCCGCCGACGGCACGCGCCTGGGCAAGGACGACACGCGCAAGGTGCATACCGGCGAACTCGACCCGGCCGTGGGCTTCGCATCGCAGGGTAGCGTGCTGCCGGCGCGCGAGAGCCGGGGCCTGCCGGTGGTGTCGATCAACGTGCCGGAAGTGGACGTGGAGTTCCTGCGCGTCAGCGAGAAGCAGCTGCCGAAGTTCTTCGCCGAGTACCAGCGCGGCGGCCGCCGCGGCAGCTGGGACCTGGACAGCGACTACGGCGACAGCACGCCGATCGGCGACCTCGCCGAGCCCGTCTACCTCAACCGGTTCGTTCTGGGCGGCAAGCCCAACGAGCGCGTGCTGACCTACCTGCCGATCCAGGACATCCGCGAACTGCAGGATCCTGGCTTGTACTTCGCGGTGATGAAGCGCACCGGCAAGTTCGCCGGCGAGTTCGAGACCGCTTTCTTCACCGTCAGCGACATCGCCCTGCACACGCGCGCGTACAAGGACACGTTGTTCGTGCACACGGCGTCGCTGCAGGACGGCGCGGCCATCGGCGGCGTCGAATTGAAAGTCCTCGACGCGCGTGGCGAAGCCGTGCTGGCCGGCAAGACCGACGGCAACGGCAATGCGCTGCTGAAGTACACGCTCGACGCCGCCCACGTGCTGGTCGCCACGCGCGGCAAGGACGTGTCCATGCTGCCGTTCAACCAGCCGGCGCTGGACCTGTCCGAATTCGCCGTGGCCGGTCGCGAACAAGCCTGGTTCGATGTGTTCGCTTGGTCCGGTCGTGACCTGTATCGCCCCGGCGAGACGGTGCGCATCTCCGCGCTCCTGCGCGACAACGACGGCAAGCCCGTTCCCGCACCCAAGCAGGGTGGGGGACAGCCCGTGTTTCTGCGGCTGAAGCAGCCGGACGGCAAGGTGTTCCGCGAGACCCGCCTGCAGCCCGGTGCACAGGGCTATTTCAGCTTCGAGCAGGCGATCCCGGTGGAAGCGCCGACCGGTCGCTGGCAGGTGGAATTCCGTACCGACCCGGCGAGCAAGGAGGCGGTGCAGGGCATGACCCTGCGCATCGAGGAATTCCTGCCCGAACGCATGAAGCTGGATCTGGATGCGGCCCAACCGGTGCTGAAGCCCGGCGAGCCGCTGAAGCTCAAGGCGACCGCGGCGTACCTGTACGGTGCGCCGGCCAGCGGCAACCGCTTCACCGCCAAGCTTGCGGTCGCGGTGGAACAGCATCCGCTGGAGCAGTTGCCGGGCTACTTCTTCGGCGATCCCACCCTGGAGCTGCCGAAGGAAGCCAAGGACGTCATCGACGCCACGCTGCCCGAGAACGGCGTGCTGCAGGAAGACATCGCGCTGCCCACCGAGGCCAAGCCGCGCAGCACCATTGCGGCGATCGTGTCGGGCAGCGTCTACGAGACCGGCGGCCGCACGGTGAACCGCACGCTGAAGCGCGTGTTGTGGCCCGCCGGTTCGCTGGTCGGCATCCGTCCGCTGTTCGACGACAAGGATGGCGCCGACGCCAACGCCAATGCCGGTTTCGAACTGGTGCGCGTGGATGCCGCCGGCAAGCCGCAGCCGGCGAAGGGCCTGAAGGCCACGCTGGTGCGCGAGCTGCGCGACTACCACTGGAACTACGACGAAGACGGCGGCTGGGATTACGACTTCACCCGCCGGTTCGAGAACAAGGACACGCGCACGCTGGATATCGGGGCCGGTGCCTCGAAAGTGGATTTCCCGGTGGAGTGGGGCGAGTACCGGCTCGACGTGTTCGACCCGGCGACCGGCCTGACTACCCGCTATCCGTTCCGTGCAGGCTGGAGTTGGGACGACCAGAACCGCGGCCTGGATGCGCGCCCTGACAAGGTCAAGCTGGCGCTGGACAAGACCGGCTACAAGGCCGGGGACACCTTGAAGGTGACCATCACGCCGCCGCACGCGGGCAAGGGGCTGCTGATGGTGGAAGCCGACCGCATGCTGTACGTGCAGGCGATCGAGGCCAAGCCGGGCAGCACGTTCTCTATCCCGGTGACCAAGGAGTGGGAGCGCCATGACGTCTACGTCACTGCGCTGGTGTTCCGTGGCGGTTCCGCGCCCAGCAAGATCACGCCGGCCCGCGCGGTGGGCGTGGCGCACGTGCCGATGGACCGCCGCGACCGTCGCGTCGCCGTCGGTCTGTCCGTGCCCAAGCAGATGCGGCCGGAGCAGGAGCTGCGAGCGAGCGTCAGCGTGCCGGAACTGGCGGGCCAGACCGCGCACGTCACCGTATCCGCGGTGGACGTGGGCATCCTCAACATCACTCGCTTCCCGGTACCGGATGCGAATGCGCAGTTCTTCGCCCAGCGTCGCTTGGGCGTGGACGCGTACGACATCTACGGTCGCGTGATCGAGAGCTTCGAAGGCGGCAGCGCCAAGATCCGCTTCGGCGGCGACATGGCGCTGGAAGCGTTGCCGCAGGCCAAGCGCCCGACGGCGCACGTGCAGACGGTGGACCTGTTCTCCGGGCCGGTGAAGCTCGATGGCAAGGGTAATGCCCGCGTCGCGCTGAAGGTGCCCGACTTCAACGGGACGCTGCGCGTGTCGGCGTTGGTCTATTCCGACACGCGCTACGGCAACCGCGACCGCGAGACCGTGGTGCGTGCGCCGATCGTGGCCGAAGCCAGCCTGCCGCGCGTGCTCGCGCCGGGCGACAAGAGCACGGTGACGCTGGACGTGCAGAACTTCACCGGCAAGACCGGTGCGTTCAAGGTCCTGGTAAACGGTGAAGGGCCGCTCAACATCGGCGAAGGCAACCGCAGCACCGACCTCGCCATCGATGCCAAGCGCACGCTGACGTTCCCGATCACCGCAGGCGAGGGCTACACGACGGCACAGGTCCGCGTTCGCGTGGAGGGCAACGGCTTCAAGGTAGACCGCCGCTACGACGTTCCGGTGCGGGCGGGTTGGCCGGCCGTGTTGCGCTCGCGCACGCAGGTGCTGGACAGCTTGTCGCCGGTGGAGATGGGTGCGGGGTTCGCGGATGGATTGATGCCGGGCTCGGTGACGGCACGCATGACGGTCAGCGCGCTACCGCCGATTCCGTTCGCCAGTGCCTTGAAGGGCGCGCTGGAGTATCCGTATGGCTGCGCGGAACAGACGACCAGCAAGGGCTATGCGGCACTGGAACTGGATGACGCCACCGCGAAGCTGTTGGGCATCGATGGCCTCGACGCGAAGAAGCGCCGCGAGCGCATGGAAGGGGCGTTCGGTCGCCTGGCCTCGATGCAGGTGGCCAATGGCCACTTCTCGATGTGGGGCAACGATGACTACGTCAATCCCGGTTTGACGCCCTACATCGCCGAGTTTTTGCTGGATGCGCGCGAAGGCGGGTTCGCCGTGCCGGACGCCGTGCTGCAGAAAGCGCTGACGCGCCTCAACGAAGACCTGCTTGCCGGTGGCGCGCAGTTCTACGGCTACGACCGTCGCGATCACCTGAAATTCGCCAACCAGGCCTATGCGGGCTATGTGCTGGCGCGGGTGAACCGTGCTCCGCTCGGTACCTTGCGTGCGCTGTACGACAACGAACGTGGCAAGACGTTGACGGGTCTGCCGCTGGTGCACCTGGGTATCGCCTTGACGCTGCAGGGCGACCGCAATCGCGGCGCCAAGGCGATCGCCGAAGGCTTCGCCAAGACCGGCGACCGACCGGAGTATCTGGGCGACTACGGCACGAAGCTGCGCGACGATGCGTTGATGATCGCGCTGGTGCACGAACGCAAGCTGGCCAAGCCCGAATACGATCGCCGCGCGATCTCGCTGGGCCGCGAGCTGGATGCGCGCCGCAACAGTGGTTGGCTGTGGCTGAGTACGCAGGAGCAGGTGGCGCTGGCCCGGCTGGGCAAGGCGTTGATGGTGGACCAGACGAAGCTGGTCTCCGGCCAGTGGAGCATCGGTGGTGACGCAGAAACCGTCGCGCCGGTGCGCCTGTTCGGCCGGAGCGTTGACCACGCGGCGCTGGCACGCGGGGTGCGCTTCGTACCCGAAGGCTCGCCGCCGCTGTACGCCTCGCTGGACGTGGCCGGCATCCCGCGCAGCGCACCGGCGCCGGACAACCGCCAGGTTGGCATCGAGCGCCGGTACTACACGACCGACGGGCAGGAGTGGAAGGGCGGCACGCTGAAGGAAGGCGAGGCGTTGATCGTGCGCGTGGGCATCACCGCCAACGTGGCGATGCCCGATGCCTTGTTCACCGACCTGTTGCCGGCCGGCCTGGAGATCGAGAACTTCAATCTGGGCGATGCGAAGCAATGGGCCGAGGTGGTCGTGGACGGCATCGCGATCAGTGATCGCGGCAGCGCCGCCGACGTCAAGCACGAGGAGTTCCGTGATGACCGCTACGTGGCGGCACTGAAGCTCGACCGTGGCGGCACGGCGAAGTTGTTCTATCTCGTCCGCGCGGTTACGCCCGGCACCTACACCGTGCCGCCGTCGCTGGTGGAGGACATGTACCGTCCGGACATCCGCGGAGTGGGTAAGGCCTCGCCGGCGACGATCACGGTGGTGCAGCCATGAGGTGCGCACCTTCTCCCCGCGTACGGGGAGAAGGTGCCGGGCAAGGATGAAGTACGAAGCACGCCCGCAGCGCCTGAGGAGTTTCGCTGGCGCCCTACCGCGCGCGCGGCGCTGGTTGCCCTGGTTACGATGGGGCACGGTTGCCGGGCTTATCGCGCTGCTGTTGCTCGACTTTGCCTTCCCGCCACCGCTGCCCAAGATCCGCGACACCAGCACGTTGGTGGTCGCGCGCGACGGCGCTCCGCTGCGTGCCTTCGCCGACCGCGATGGCGTCTGGCGCTATCCCGCGACACCCGAGACGGTGTCGCCGCTCTACTTGCAGGCCCTGTTGAACTACGAAGACCGCTGGTTCTGGCGGCACCCTGGGGTCAATCCCTGGGCGCTGGTGCGCGCGGCCGGGCAGTTCGTCCGCCACGGGCGCGTGGTGTCCGGTGGATCGACGCTGACCATGCAGGTGGCGCGCATGCTGGACCGGCACTCGCGCACGCCCTGGGGCAAGGCCAAGCAGATGCTGCGCGCGGTGCAGCTGGAAGCGCACCTGTCCAAGCGCGAGATCCTCACGCTGTACCTGGAACGCGCACCGTTCGGCGGCACCATCGAAGGTGTCGATGCCGCGAGCTGGGCTTATCTCGGCAAGTCGGCGTCGCGGTTGTCGCATGCGGAAGCGGCGTTGCTGGCGGTGCTGCCGCAGTCGCCCAGCCGACTGCGTCCGGATCGCCATCCCGACGCGGCGCAGGCCGCGCGCGACAAGGTGCTGCAGCGCATGGCCAACCTCGGCGTCTGGTCGACCGCGGAGGTGGAAGACGCACGCATCGAGCCGGTCGTCGCACGAACCTTGCAGCCACCCCTGCAGGCGGCGTTGCTGGCGGAGCGGCTGCGGCGGCAGCAGCCGCGCGCGGCACGGATCGTATCCACGCTCGATGCCGGCCTGCAGCGGACGCTGGAAGAGCGCGTGCAGGGTTACTTCTCGGCGCTGCCCCCGCGCACGTCGGCCGCGTTGCTGGTGGTCGACAACGCGACGATGGAGGCGCGCGCCTATGTGGGATCGGTCGCGTTCGGCGATCGCCAGCGGCTGGGACACGTCGACATGGTGCAAGCCTGGCGCTCGCCTGGCTCCACGTTGAAGCCTTTCTTGTACGGGCTCGCTCTTGACGACGGCCTGATCCATTCCGAAAGCCTGCTGGTCGATGCGCCGCAGTCGTTCCATGGTTACCGCCCGGGCAATTTCGATGCCGCGTTCAATGGTCCCGTCAGTGCGGCGGACGCGCTGCGCTTGTCGCTCAACGTGCCTGCGGTGGATTTGCTGGACCGTGTTGGGCCGGATCGCTTCTCGGCGCGGTTGGCCAACAACGGCCTCGCGCTGCGCTATCCACGCGGCGCGAAGCCCAACCTGTCGCTGATCCTGGGCGGCACGGGCGCGCGCCTGGAGGACCTGGTGGGCGCGCATGCGGCGCTGAACCGCGAGGGACTGTCGGGCCGCGTGCGTTACACGACGCAGGACCCGTCTTCGGATCGCCGACTGCTGTCGCCCGGCGCGGCGTGGATCATCCGCGAAATCCTGGAAGCGCACCCGCGGCCGGGCTATGGCAGCGGTGTGCTGGATACCGGCGGCCGCCCACGCGTCGCGTGGAAGACAGGAACGAGCTACGGCTTCCGCGATGCCTGGGCGTTGGGCGGCACGCGTCGCTACACCGTCGGCGTGTGGGTGGGGCGACCCGACGGCACGCCGTTGCCCGGGCAGTACGGCGCAGTCACCGCACTGCCGTTGATGTTCGAAGTGATCGACAGCCTGCCGCGGGCACGCGGCGATGCGGAGCCGCGTCCACGGCCGATCGATGTCGCCGCGACCGACATCTGCTGGCCCCTCGGCCTGCCGCCGGAACCGGATGCACCCTCACTGTGCCAGCGCAAGCGCGACGCGTGGACGCTCGGCGGCAACGTGCCGCCCACCTTCGCCGAACGCGACGCACGGCTGTGGAGCGTCGGGCGGGAGCGCTTCGACATCGACGTGCGCACCGGGTTGCGTCTTTCCGCCGAATGTTCGCGCCCGCATGACGTGCGCAGCACCGAGATCGCGCGCTGGCCCGCGCTGGCATCGCCCTGGTTGTCCGCGCAGACACGCGCGGCGTCGCGCCTGCCGGCGCTGTCGCCGGATTGCCAACCCGATGGCCGCGATGCCAACGAGGAGCTGCGCATCGAAGGGCTGAACGATCGCGCCACGCTCGCCCGCGCGCCGGGCAGTCCGCACGGCGTTCGTTTGCAGCTGCGTGCGCTGGGAACGGAATCTCGCATCCAGTGGCTGCTCGATGGCCGATGGATCGCGGAAACAGACGGCGCGCAAGCGTTCCAGCGCGAGTTCGACGAACCTGGCGAACACCAGCTCACCGCGCTGGCCGGAAGCGGCGCGTGGACGCGGGTGCGGTTCGAGGTGTTGCGCTAGGGATGAAGGCCCGCGACGGTCCAGCCGTCGCGGGCGCTGGCGATCAGCCGAGCTGTTCCAGCATGTGTTCCGCGCCGGATACCTTGTACTCGCCGGGGGCTTCGACGAAGACATGCTTCACCACGCCGTCCTCCGCGTACAGCGCGAAGCGCTTGGCGCGGATGCCCATGCCGTAGGCGCTGGCGTCCATCTCCAGGCCGAGGGCCTTGGCCAGGTCGGCATTGCCGTCGGCCAGCATCTGCAGGCCCTCGGGCACGTGCTGGGTCTTGCCCCACGCCTGCATGACGAAGGGATCGTTCACCGACACGCAGAACACCTCGATGCCGCGCTTGCGGAATTCGTCGAAGTGCTGCACGTAGCTGGGCAGGTGCTTTTCGGAGCAGGTCGGGGTGAACGCACCGGGCACGGCGAACAGGACCGCCTTGCGGCCGTCGAACAGGGCGACGGTATCCACCGTCTCCACGCCCTCGCGGATGCGCTTGAGGGTCACTTCGGGAATGCGTTCGCCAACCTGGATGCTCATCGGACTGCCTTGGAGTGGGGATATACGGGCCAGTGTAGCGCGCCGGCGTCATGCCGCCGCGGGTCCATGGCGTCCACGCCGCCGACACCGCGGGCGATTAGAATTGCGCCGTGGCGCCCGGGTGCGGGCCGCTTACGGAAACGGCGGAGTTCGCATGCAGTTCAAAGACTATTACGCGGTACTGGGCGTCGAACCTTCGGCGGGTGATGCCGAGATCAAGACGGCCTATCGGCGGTTGGCCCGCAAGTACCACCCGGATGTCAGCAAGGAAGCCGGTGCCGAGGACCAGTTCAAGGCCGTGAACGAGGCTTACGAAGCACTGCGTGATCCGCAGAAGCGCGCGGCCTACGACCAGCTGCGCGCGCGCGGCTATCGTCCCGGCGAGGAATTCCGCCCACCGCCGGATTTCGGGCGCGGTGGGCCGGGGTCGCAGGATTTCGATTTCGAAGAGATCTTCGGCGGTGCGGGCGGCGGCGGTGGCGGTGCCGGGTTCAGCGATTTCTTCGAAGGCCTGTTCGGCCGGCGCGGGCGCGCGGAGCAGGCCACGCCGCGCGGGCCGCAGGGTCCGCGTGATTCGCGCGCCAAGCTCGCGGTGCCGCTGCAGGCCGTGCACGACGGCGGCAGCGTGCGGGTGAACGTCAACGGCCGCCAGCTCGACGTCAGGGTGCCGACCGGGGTGAAGCCGGGGCAGGTGATCCGGTTGGCCGGGCAGGGCAGCCAGGGCGGCAACCTGCTGCTGGAAGTGGAGTACGCGCCGCATCCGCAGTTCGAGGTGGACGGCCGCAACATCATCCACGTGCTGTCGCTGACACCGTGGCAAGCCGCGCTCGGCGCGTCGGTCAGCGTGCCGACGCTGGGAGGTGCGGTGGAGCTGAAGATCCCGCCGGATTCGGATTCCGGCCGCAAACTGCGCCTGCGTGGCCGCGGCCTGCCGGGTACGCCGCCGGGCGACCAGATCGTCGAGCTCGAGATCACCGCGCCGCGCGCCGAGACCGATGAGCAGCGCAAGGCTTACGCCGCGTTGGCCGGGGCCTTCGGCGAGTAAGGGTTCCGGTGGTGTGGCGAAATAATCGCCAAGCGGCTTGACAGCCCCGGCTTGCAACGCCGCACGACGGTTATCCACAGATTCGTGCAGCACTCATCCACACGCGATGTGGACAACCGGGCGGATGCCTAACCCATAAAAAACCACGCCACCCGAAGGTGGCGTGGTGGGCGACGAGGAAGTCGCTTACTTGACCTGCTTGGCGGCCGGCGCAGCGGCCGGTGCCGTCAGGCCGCGCTTCTCCAGCAACGGCTCGATCTTGGGATCGTGGCCGGCGAAGTCGCGGAACAGCTTCATCGCGTCCTGGCTGCCACCCTGCGACAGCAGCGTCTTGCGGAAGTGGTCGCCGTTCTCGCGCTTCAGGCCGCCATGGCTCTTGAACCATTCCACGCTGTTGGCGTCGAGCACTTCCGACCAGATGTACGCGTAGTAGCCGGCCGAGTAGCCGCCCATGATGTGGCTGAAGTAGGGCGTCTTGTAGCGAGGCGGCACGGGCTTGTAGCTGATGCCATCGGTGGTCAGTGCATTCGCTTCGAACTTCATCACGCCGGCCGCGTCGGGCACCTGGTCGGCGGTGATCTGGTGCCAGCGCTGGTCCAGCATGGCGGCGCCCAGGTATTCGGTGGTCTTGAAGCCTTCATTGAACTTGGAGGCGGCGATCACCTTGTCGAGCAATGCCTGCGGCAGCGGCTCGCCGGTCTTGTAGTGCTTGGCGTAGTTGGCCAGGATCGACGGCCAGTCGGCCCACATTTCGTTGACCTGCGACGGGTACTCGACGAAATCGCGCGGCACGCTGGTGCCGCTGAAGTACGGGTACTTCACGTCGGAGAACATGCCGTGCAGCGCGTGGCCGAACTCGTGGAACGTGGTGGTCACTTCGTCCCACGTCATCAGCGTGGGTTCGCCGGCCGGCGGCTTGGGCACGTTCAGATGGTTGGCGACCACCGGCTTGTCGCCGGTCAGGCCCGACTGCGACACGTACGAATTCATCCATGCGCCACCGCGCTTGGAGTCGCGCGCATACGGGTCGAAGATGAAGATCGCCAGCTGCGAACCATCGGCGTTGAACACGTCGTAGGTCCACGTGTCGGCGTGGTACTTCGGCAGGTCGGTGCGTTCCTTGAACGTCAGGCCGTACAGCTGGTTGGCGGCGAAGAACACGCCGTTCTCCAGCACGTTCTTCATCTCGAAGTACGGCTTGAGCTGCGATTCGTCGAAGTTGTACTTCGCGGCGCGGACCTTCTCGGAGTAGAACGCCCAGTCCCACGGCTCGAGCGCGAAGGTCGGCTGCCCCTTGGCCTTCTGTTCCTGGTCGATCATCGCCTGCAGGTCGGCGGCTTCGCGCTTGGCGTTGGCGACCGCGGCCGGTGCCAGCTTGCCCAGCATCGCGTTGACGGCTTCCGGCGTGCGCGCGGTCTGGTCTTCCAGGCCGTAGGCGGCATGGTTGGGATAGCCCAGCAGCTTCGCGCGATCGGCGCGCAGCTTCATGATGCGCGAGACCAGCGCGGTGGTGTCGAACTCGCCGCCATGGCTGCCGCGCGCGACCGAGGCCTCGTGCAGGCGCTGACGCAGGGCGCGGTTGGTCAGCTGCGACTCCGGCGGCTGGCCAGTGGTGTTCAGCAGGGTCAGCACGTACTTGCCTTCCAGGCCGCGCTTCTTGGCGACTTCGGCGGCCGTGGCGATCTGCGCTTCGGTCAGGCCGTCGAGTTGCTTCACGTCGTCGACGACCACGGCCGAGGCGTTCACGTCTTTCAGCACGTTGTCGCTGAAGGTCGTCGCCAGCGAAGCCAGTTCACCGTTCATCTTCTTCAGCGTCGCCTTGTCGGCGTCGTTGAGATTGGCGCCGGAGCGCACGAAGCTGGTGTGGTAACGCTCGATCAGGCGCACGCCTTCCGCATCCAGGCCCAGGTCATTGCGCTTGTCGAACAGCGCCTTGACGCGCGAGAACAGCTTCGGATTCAGGCTGATCGCGTCGCCGTGGGCGGCGAACTTGGCCGAGTAGTCGGCGCGCAGCTTGTTGCGTGCGTCGTTGGTATCGGTGCCCACCAGGTTGAAGAACACGGTGGTGGCGCGGTCCAGCACCTGGCCGCTCTTCTCCATCGCGATGATGGTGTTCTCGAAGGTCGGCGCGGCCGGGTTGTTGGCGATGGCATCCATCTCCTTCAGCTGCTCGGCCATGCCGGCATCGAAGGCGGGTGCGAAATCGCTGTCCTTGATCTTGTCGAACTGCGGGTAGTGCAGCGGCAGCGGGCTTTCCGCGGAGAAGGGATTGGCGGCCTGGGCGGCCTGGGTGGCCGGCGTGGCGGCCTGGCTGTAGGCGGGCATGGCGAGTCCGAGGGTCGCGGCGAGCGCGATGGCGAGGCGGGTGGTCATGAAGCACGACGTCCTGACAGGGTAGATGGTCAAGGGTAACCCAGGGGGTGGGGCCGGACCCATGACGAAAGGCATGGGCATGCCTCCGGAAAGCCGGTCAATCTGCGGCAGAATGCCCCGAGCGCCCCTTGACGGAGAGTCCTGTGAAGCCTGTCCTTGCATTCTGTTGTGCGCTGCTGCTTGTGCCTTCGGCGCTGGCCGCCGAAACACTGAAGTACGTCGCGCTGGTGGATGGCGGCAAGAAGGCGGGCGAACAGACGGTCACCACCGGCGATGACGGCGTTACCCGGGTGGATTTCATCTTCAAGGACAACGGACGCGGGCCGGAACTGAAGGAGGAATACCGCCTGGCACCGGATGGCACCTTCCAGCAATACCAGGTGAAGGGCGTATCGACGTTCGGTGCACCGGTCGACGAAACCTTCACCCGCGACGGCGACCGAGGGCAGTGGAAGAGCACCTCGGATGCCGGTACGCACACCTTCACCGGCACGGCGCTGTACACGCCATTGGGCGGCACGCCTGCATCGACCTCTGTCGCGCTGGCGGCGCTGGCCAAGCGTCCGGACGGCAAGCTTCCGCTGGTGCCGAGTGGCATGCTGACGCAGCGCAAGATCGCATCCGTGGACATCCGTAGCGGCGATCAGTCGCGCACCGTCGATCTGCTGGCATTGACCGGCATCGGGTTCACGCCCTCGTTCGTGTGGGTGACGCGGGATGCCGAACCGCGCATGTTCGCCTACATCTATCCGGGTTTCCTGCAGCTGATCGAAGACGGTTGGCAAGGCACCGCCAACACACTGGAAGCGCGCCAGAAGATCGCCGAGCGCGAAGCGTTGGTCGCGATGCAGCAGCGCCTGGCGCATCCGTTGCCGGGCACCACGCTGATCCGCAACGCGCGCGTGTTCGACAGCGAGAAAGCCGTCCTCGGCGCGGCGGCGGACGTCGTCGTGCGGGATGGCAAGATCCTGTCGGTGTCGCCGGTGTCGCCGGTGGGGCAATCGAGGGTCGCGGCCGATAACGTGGTGGATGCCGGCAACCGCGTGCTGCTGCCCGGCCTCTACGACATGCATGTGCATGCGGGCAGCTGGGAAGGCGGCCTGCATCTGGCGGCCGGCGTGACCAGCACGCGCGACATGGGCAATGACAACGCGACGCTGCAGCAGCTGATGGCCGAAGAGAAGGCCGGCACGCTGATGCATCCGCGGGTGATTCCGGCGGGTTACATCGAAGGACAGAGTCCGCATTCGTCGCAGGGCGGATTCGTGGTGAAGGATCTGGCCGGCGCCAAGCAGGCCATCGACTGGTACGCCGACCACGGTTATCCGCAGATCAAGATCTACAACTCGTTCCCGAAGGAGATCCTGCGCGACACGACGGCCTACGCCCACCAGCGCGGCTTGCGGGTCAGTGGCCACGTGCCGGCCTTCCTGCGCGCTCAGGACGTGGTGGAGCAGGGCTACGACGAGATCCAGCACATCAACCAGGTGATGCTGAATTTCTTCGTCACTCCGGAAACCGACACGCGGACGCTGGCGCGCTTCTACCTGGTCGCGGACAAGACCGATGGCCTGGACTTCGACAGCAAGCCGGTGCAGGACTTCATCGCGGAGCTGGCGAAGAAGCAGATCGTCATCGACCCGACGCTGGCGACGTTCGAGTTCATCCACCAGCGCGAAGGGCAGCTGTCGCCGATCGTCGCCGATGTCGCCGACCACCTGCCGCCGGATGTGCAGCGCAGCCGGCGCGCGGCCGAGATGGACATCAAGGACGATGAAACCGGTGCGCGCTACAAGCGCAGTTTCGACAAACTGGTGGAGTTCACCGGCCGCATGTATCGGGCCGGTGTGCCGATCGTCGCGGGCACCGACGAACTGCCCGGCTTCACCCTGCAGCGGGAGCTCGAACTGTACGTGCAAGCCGGGCTGACGCCGTCGCAGGTACTCCAGGTGGCTACCTGGAACGGCGCCAAGTACACCCGCACGCTTGAGGATGCAGGCTCGATCACGCCGGGCAAGCGCGCCGACCTCGTGCTGGTGGATGGCGATCCGACGGCGAACATCGCCGATGTGCGCAAGCTGGCGCTGGTGATCAAGGGCGGCCAGGCGTACTACCCGGCCGAGATCCACGAGGCGCTCGGCATCGCGCCGTTCTCCACGCCGGTCAAGGTGCAGCCGGCACGCTGACGCGGCAGCGGCGCTACACCAGGTTCTCGTAGCGCCGCCAGATCCAGCTCAGTTCGTACAGCAGCGCAGCTACCGCAAACACGCCGTGGAAGCGCGGGTGGCGCGTGAGGATGGCCGCCACACTGCCCGCGATGTACACGGTATTCCGCACCCAGTATTCAGCACCCAACTGCTGGACGTATGCGCTGCCCTTGATCAGCGTGTCGCCGGCATCGACGACGAACATCAGCGCGAGCAGTCCGAAGAACCAGTGCTTGCGCCCGTAGTAATAGTCGCGATACCCCGCGCCTTCCGGCAGCGATTCGGGGAACACCAGTGCGCACAGCAGGTAGAGCAGCAGTGCGTACAGGGTGACGTAGAGGTACAGGTTGAAATTCCAGTGCGCCTGGTGCGACAGGCTGAATTGCCACCACCAGAAGTGCAGCAGGTACACGAACATGAAGGTCGCCCAGACCAGGTGCACCCCGTAGACAGGGTGCGCGCGGGGGCGTTCGACGATGCGTGCCGCATGGCGCAGCAGGTGGGTCAGGCCCAGGCCCACGATCATGCCCAGCAGGATGCGGACATGGATGTAGAGGCTGGCGTGGCTGGCGGGATCGGCGGCTTCTTGCATGGGCAGCGTCCTGGATCCGGTGCGCGGCCACGTTAGCCGATCATCGGCCCCCTTGCACGGTGCCTTGCCCTGTGCGCCCCGGCGGTGTCTGATAGCGCCTTTCCCGGAGACCGCGCATGACCACTGCATACGACTTTTCCGCCCAGGACATCGACGGCCTCGAGCGGTCGCTCTCGGAATACCAGGGGAAGGCGTTGCTGATCGTCAACGTGGCGTCCAAGTGCGGCTTCACGCCGCAGTACACCGGGCTGGAGGCGCTGTGGCGCGAATTCGGCCCGCAGGGATTGGTGGTGCTGGGCTTCCCCTGCGATCAGTTCGGGCATCAGGAGCCGGGCGACGAGGCGGAAATCCGCAACTTCTGCTCGCTCAACTACGACGTGACCTTCCCGATGTTCGCCAAGGTCGACGTGAACGGCGACGCTGCGCATCCGCTCTGGAAGTGGCTGAAGCAGGAAAAGAGCGGGCTGCTGGGCATCAGTGCGATCAAATGGAACTTCAGCAAGTTCCTGGTCGGCCGCGATGGCCGCGTGCTCAAGCGCTACGCCCCCACCGATACGCCGGAATCCCTCGCGGACAACATCCGCGCCGCGCTCGCGTGAGTCCCCTAATGGATACGGGCGACGGCCCGTTGTTCCATATCGAGTTCGCCACGACGGATTACGGGCTGCGCGCCTGGGCGACGGGTGCCAACGGAACGTTGGACACCACGCTCGCGTACTGGCGCACGATCGCCGAGGAAGTGCGCCGGGTGCAGCCGAAAGGTTTGCTGGTGGTGGACGACATGGAGGGGGAACCGCCGCCGCCGGGACAACTGCTGGAATTCGTGCAGGCCATGCAGGGGCAGGGCATGGAGGCCGTGCGGATCGCCTATGTGGAGCGCCATGCCGAGCAGATCCCGCAGGTCGAGTTCGCCGGCCTGCTGGCCAACGAACACGGATTCGATGCGCGCGTCTTTGCAGACGAAACCGCGGCGGCCCTGTGGTTGCGTTACGGGGAGCGCTGAGCGTCGAGGCGGGCCGGGCCCGCCCCTGAAAGCAGACGTTGCGTTAGGGGCGACCATACCTTCCAGGCGTGGCCGCCTTCAACGACGATCACGTGCCCTTTCGGCAACAGCCCGGCCAGGGGCGGCATCGCGGGTGCGAGGCGATCCTGAGCGCCGTATCCCAGCCAAACCGAGTCCGTACGGTGCGCGTCCGTCTGCCAAGCCTGCAGGTGGCGCCAGAGCTCGCGCTGGTAATTGTCGGCGTCCACCTCGGGCGGAACGGGCCCCGGCTGCCAACGTGACAGGCCTGTGGCGCGTATCTCGTTGATGAGCGAGCGATCTCCCACATAAGGCGCCAGCAAAACCAGACCGTCCGCATCGCCTGGATAGGCGCGGTCGTACATCAGGGTTCCCATTCCGCCCATCGACGCCCCGAGCAGCCAGACTTGGCGGTACCCTCGTTTGCGTGCGGGCGCGATCACCTCCTCATGCAGCCGTTGAGGCGCACGGCCCTGCATGTAGTAGGCGAATCCCAAGCCGGTCAACAGAACATCCGCGTCAGGCCATGCCGCCTGCACCGCGGGCGCGATACCGCTCGCGCGCAATCCGGCGATATCGTCGCCGCGACCCGGCAGCACCACGACAAGCCGGGTCGCCGGCCCCGCCGCAGGCACCAACGCCTGCGGTATTGGGGCACGCGCATCACCGCCGCCCGGAAGACATGCGCTCAGCGGCACCGTGAGGGCGACCAATATTGAAAACAGTCGGGCGCGTGCGGCCAGCGTCACTGCGCATTGACTCGGCGCTGCAGTGCTTCTTCGGGCAACAGGTCCAGAAGCTCCTGCGTGAAGGATTGCAGCACATCGTCCGAGTAGCCGCGGTGGGTCTGCGCGATCAGCCCATCCTGGCCGATGATGAACATGTTGGGCAGGGCGGTGACGCCATAGCGGTCGCTGACCACACCCCGCTCGTCGTGTACGTAGGTGACCTTGAGGTTCTTGTTCGCGCGGATCACGGCATTGAAGTCGCGGCGCGGTTCCTTGAAGTTCACCGCGATGACTTCCAGGTGCTCGCGGCCGACGATCTCCTGGACCCTGCCCAACATGGGCAGTTCGCGCCGGCACGGCCCGCACCACGATGCCCAGAACGTCACCACCACCACCTTGCCCTGCAGGGCGGCAAGGTCGATGGCGTTGCCCTCGCGGTCCTTGAGGCCGATGGGCGGCGGTGCTTCCCCTATCCCGGGCTGCTTGACCGGATCGGCGGCATGGGCCCACGTCGTCACCGCCAGCAGGACCGCCAGCCACAGGCTACGCATCATTCGCTTGTCCTCCCCAGGACGTTGCGGGCGAGCGTAGCACCCGCCGGGCGGGTTGTGCGGTTCGTCGACGGGCCCCCAAGGCTGTCGGGGCCGGGGCCTTACTTCTCGACGAAGGCGCGCTCGAACACGTACTGACCTGCGGTGCCGATACGCGGCGCAGCGGTGAAGCCGCGGCCATCCAGCAGCGCGCGGAAATCGGCCAGCATCTGCGGGCTGCCGCAGATCATGGCGCGGTCGTGCTCGGAGTCCAGCGCCTCGATGCCCAGCGCCTGCATCATTTCGCCGCTGGCCATCAGGTCGGTCAGGCGTCCACGGTTCGGGAAGTCCTCGCGCGTGACCGCGGGGTAGTACAGCAGCTTCTCGCGGATGGTCTCGCCGAGGAACTCGTGCTGCGGCAGTTCCTTCTCGAAATAGTTCCGGTACGTCAGGTCTTCCGCGCTGCGCACGCCATGGGTCAGGATGACCTTGTCGAAGCGCTCGTAGGTTTCCGGGTCCTTGATCACCGACAGCCACGGCGCCAGGCCGGTGCCGGTGCCGAGCAGGTACAGGTTGCGGCCCGGATGCAGGTCGCTGATCAGCAGGGTGCCGGTGGGCTTGCGGCCGATCAGCACGGAGTCGCCGGGCTTGATGTGCTGCAAGCGCGAGGTCAGCGGACCGTTGGCCACCTTGATGCTGAAGAACTCCAGCTGTTCTTCCCAGTTGGCGCTGGCGATCGAATAGGCGCGCAGCAGCGGCTTGCCATCGACTTCCAGGCCGATCATCACGAACTGGCCGTTCTCGAAGCGGAAACCGTCGTCGCGGGTGGTGGTGAAGCTGAAGTAGGCGTCCGTCCAGTGACGGACATCGAGCACCGTTTCGGTGCCGAACGCGGAGGACATGAGGGGGATCTTGGCTATTGAATCAACGGCCCATTGTAGCCGACGCCCGCGCTTCGGCCTTGATCGTGCTCAATCCATCGACGGCGGAACATCCGGCGCCGGCACTACGTGGCCGCGCCGGTGGAAGTACAGCCGTTCGGCGACCAAGCGCATGAAAGGTGTCCTGAAGGCCAGGTCGAACGGTCCATCGAACTGGGCATGGTCGAAGGCCCAACGCAATACCCGCTTCGTGCGGAAGCCAGGCACGGCGCGGGTCACCACCGGAATGTCGCCCGCATCGGGACACTGCAGGCGACGTGCCAGCGCTTCGCCCACCGCGCTGCCGTGGCGCAAGCCGGCATGGATGCCGCCGGCCGTGACGGGCGACACCATGCCGGCCGCATCGCCGACGAGCACCACGCCATCCCGCTGCCAGGCGTGGACCGGGCCTCCGCACGGGATCAGGCCCGCGCGGATGCTGTCGGGGCGTCCGGGTGCGGACAGGCCCGTCATCACGGCGGTGTGGCGAAGGAAGCCGTCGATGTCTGGCACGACAGGCGATCCTGGCGTATGACGACGCGCCAACCCGGCCTGCACGCCCGTCGGTGTCTGTGCGACCCAGCCGATGTAGCCCGGTGCGTAGTGCTTGCTGATGAAGCAGTGCAAGGCATCCGGTTCGCGCAGGGCCACGCCATCGAACTCGTGCTCGACGCCGTACAACCACTGGTCCACGCGACCCAGGCCGAGGCGCATCGCCACCCGCGATGTCGCGCCATCGGCGCCCACGAGCCAGCGTGCGCGCCCGATGCCCGGTAGCCTCCAACGATCTCCGGTGCGCTGCGCATCTCGGAAAGGCGTGCCCAGGCGCAGCGTGATGCCGCGTTCGACCAGGCCATCGCCAAGCCAGCGCATCAACGCGGGCGTGTCGGTGGTATAGAAACGATAGTCCGGTGCCGCGAGTCGCACGCTGCGCAGGTTCGGCGCGTAGAGGCGGACGTGCGGTACGGCGCGGATCTGCGCAGCCGGCAGGCCAGCCAGGCAGGGATGAAGCAGGGCTTCGGCCACCAGGATGCCGGTGGTGTGGATGCGCTCGCCGAGATCGCGCTTGCGATCCACCACGCAGACGCGCGCACCGTGTTGCGCGAGGGTCCGGGCGCACGCGATGCCGGCGAAACCGGCACCCACCACGATCACGTCGTAGTCCGTTTCCTGCATGCGCGTGGATGCTCCGTTCCTGGGGAGCCTCCAAGGTGCGGCGCTTCTGCGGGGTCGCCATGAAGCGACAGTGAAGCCAGCGGAGATGTCGGAGACACCCAAGAAAAAAGGCGCCCCATGGGGCGCCTTCGTTTCAACCAGCGGCTCACTCAGCCGTGACCGCCACCGCGCGGTCCGCGCTGGCCACCGCCGCCGGGCCGTCCACCGGGGCCGCGGCCACCCGCGGGGCGACCACCGGGACGCGGACCTGCGTGCTGCGGCCGGTTGCCGCCACCAGGACGACCCTGAGGCCGGGGACCACGGGGCTGCTGGCCGTAAGGATTGAACCCGGGGTTCGCATGATCCGACGGGAAGCTCGGGGCATTACCGGGGTGGCCGTAGGGACGCGCCGCACGCTGCGGCTTGCCCGCGCCAGCACCCTGCGCGCCACGCGGGCCGCGCTCGCCCGCAAAGCCGCCGCCCTGGTCGTTGCCGAAGCGGTTGCCACCAAAGCCGCCGGCACCTGCGCCGGGACCGCGCTTGCCCGCACCACCGGGCTTGCCGCCCGCGCCGGGGCGCCCGCCGGGCTTGCCGCCGTAGGGCTTCTTCGGGCCGCCGGGACCGGCATTGCGATGACCGGCAGGACCGGTGTCCACGCCGTCCGGCACGTACCAGCTGCGGAAGGCGGCGGGATTGCCATCCGGCAGCGGTTTCGGACCCTTCGGCGCGCGCTGCTTGAACGGCTTCTGCGACTGCTTGGCGGCCTGTTCGCCGCTGACGGTCAGGCCGCCGTGGGGCTTCTTGCCTCGGCCACGGCCGCGGTCTTCGCGCACGTGGTCGAAGCGGCGAAGCTCACGGCCTTCGTCGGCCGTGTTGTGGCCGTTGACGTAGGCGCTGCCGCTGCGGCCGCCACCAAGATGCACGGTGGACTTGGAGGCCTTGCGCTGGCCGATGACCGGCTGCAGCGTCAGTGCGGCGGGTGCGCCGTCTTCAAGACCCAGTTCCTTGCGCAGCGATTCCACCTGCGCGTCCGCCAGTTCCTGCGACTGGCCGCGCAACAGCGGCTGCGGCAGGCTCACCTTGCCGTAGCGCACGCGCTTGAGGCGGCTGACCTGGCAACCCTGCGATTCCCACAGGCGGCGCACTTCACGGTTGCGGCCTTCCTTGACGACCACGCGGAACCAGTCGTGCGAATCGGTGCCGCCGATGCGCTCGATCTCGTCGAACTTGGCCGGGCCGTCGTCCAGCGCCACGCCGCGGCGCAGGCGGTCGACGACGTTGTCCGGCACGCTTTCCTGGCCTTCCGGCGCGCGCACGCGCACCACGTATTCGCGCTCGACTTCGTACGACGGGTGCATCATCGCGTTGGCGAGTTCGCCGTCGGTGGTCAGCAGCAGCAGGCCGGTGGTGTTGATGTCCAGGCGGCCGATCGCGATCCAGCGCGCGCCCTTCAGGGCCGGCAGCGCTTCGAAGATCGTCGGACGACCTTCGGGATCTTCGCGGGTGGTGACTTCGCCTTCGGGCTTGTTGTAGATCAGCACGCGGGCCGGCTCGGTCAGCGCGCTGGCGACGAAGGTCTTGCCGTCCAGTTCGATCTTGTCGCCGGCCTTGACCGACAAGCCGGTCTGCGCGGTTTCGCCATTGACCTTGACCAGACCGTCGGCGATGCGCTGTTCCAGCGCACGACGCGAGCCGAGGCCGGCCTGCGCCAGCACCTTGTGCAGGCGCTCTTCCAGGCGCGCAGCTTCGACGGGTGCGGTTTCACGCTTCAGGGACAGCTTGCCCAGCGTGGTCTTCTTCGGGGTGTTGCTCATTGCTTTTGCTCCGACGGTGCCCGGTCTTCCTCATCGGAAGCAGCGGCGTCGTCATCTTGGGGGTGGGAGTCATCGGTGTCGCCGGCGTGTTCGCCGGTGTCGTCCGATGCGTTGTCTTCGTTGTCGGCGCCGTCGTTCGATGCGTCGAGGCCGTGCCCGTCTTCATCGTCGCCGGCGTCATCGTCATGGCCGTCCACCGGGGCATCGCCACTGGCGATGCTGACCGGCAGCGGGGCGCCGTCGAGCGGCAACTGCGGTTCCAGTTCGCCGATGTCCCGGAGTTCGGACAGCGGGGGCAGTTCGTCCAGGCGCTTGAGCCCGAAATAATCCAGGAAGCCCTTCGTGGTGCCGAACAGCGCGGGCTTGCCCGGCACGTCGCGGTGACCGACCACGCGGATCCATTCGCGCTCTTCCAGCGCCTGGATGATGTTGCTGCTGACGGCCACACCACGGACCTGTTCGATCTCGCCGCGCGTGATCGGCTGGCGGTAGGCGATCAGGGCCAGGGTTTCGAGCGTGGCACGCGTGTACTTGGTCTTGCGCTCGGTCCAGAGGCGCGCGACCCAGCCATGCACGTCGGCCTTGACCTGGTAGCGGTAGCCGGAGGCCACTTCGACCAGCTCCACGCCACGGTCGGCGCAGGCCTCGGTCAGATACTGGAGGGCGGCTTCGACGCTGCCTTCCGGCGCCGGTTCCTCTTCCGGGAACAGGCCATGCAGCTGCGCCAGCGTGAGCGGCTGGGTGGCGGCCATCAGCGCGGCTTCCACGATGCGGTTGATGAGCGATTGATCCATGCGGTCCTGTCGTTCGTGCAGGCAGCGGCGCGGGGCGGCTGCGTCAGGGGGTGTCGTTGGCGGCGTCGGTATCGTCGAACTCGCTGGAGAACTGCAGCGGTTCGTTGGTGTTGTTCAACGCCAGCGACTTGATGTAGATCGGCGCGAGCGGGCCTTCCTGCACGATGTCCAGCAACTGTTCCTTGGCCAGTTCCAGCATGGCCAGGAAGGTCACCAGCACGCCCAGCTTGCCTTCCTCGACGGTGAACATGCTTTCGAAGCGGTGGAACTTGCCGTCCTCCAGCCGCGTCAGCACGTCGCCCATGCGTTGGCGCACGCTGAGCGCCTCGCGCCGGATGGCGTGGCCGCTGAAGAGCTCGGCGCGCTTGAGCACGTCGTGCAGCGCCAGCAGCATCTCCTTCAGTTCCACCGGCGGCGGCAGCTTCACAGCGGCACGGTCCGGCACGTCGGCACTCACCGGGGTAGTGTCGCGGTCCTGGCGGGGCAGGGCGTCCAGATCCTCGGCGGCCTGCTTGAAGCGCTCGTACTCCTGCAAGCGGCGCACCAGCTCGGCGCGCGGATCGCCTTCGTCGCCCTCCTCGGAAACCGGTCGCGGCAACAGCATGCGCGACTTGATCTCGGCCAGGATGGCGGCCATCACCAGGTACTCGGCCGCCAGTTCGAAGCGCAACTCCTGCATGACATTGATGTAGTCCACGTACTGCCGGGTGATCTCGGCGACGGGGATGTCCAGGATGTCCAGGTTCTGCCGGCGGATCAGGTACAGCAGCAGGTCCAGCGGGCCCTCGAAGGCATCCAGGATGACTTCCAGCGCATCCGGCGGGATGTACAGGTCCTGCGGGATCTGCAGCACCGGCTGCCCATGCACGACCGCCAGCGGCATTTCCTGCTGCTGCGGATGGGTGGACGGGTTGGTCTGAGTCGCGTCGGACGCGAGTTCTGGGCTCATCAAGAAACAGCCATCGTGCTAATCACAGCCTCGGCATGCGTGCGGCGCGCGGCAGGGGCGGCGCGGTTCCGGCAATGCGCTAACAACATCATGCGTCGCAGGGCGAACGCTTCCCTTACAGCAACCAGCAATGCACACCGCGGGGGCCGCGGAGGCAGACAGCGAGAGGTCGTCGGGCGCGGGCGGGTGGGGGCAGCGAATCGAACATCCCGGTGTCCCCGTGGAGGGGTGGGCGGACCGTGGTGGTCGGTGCCTCCCCTGGACGGGCCGCTGCTTCCGGCCGTGCAATGGAAGACAGGGTAAGCGCTGGCCGGGACCGTGTCCAGCGCCGTGCGGCGGAGCGGCACGTACAATTCAGGCTTCGACTCCGGAGTGAACACCATGTGGTATGCCATTGAAGGCCATGACGCGGCCGACGTCCTGCCGAAGCGCCTGGAGGCCCGGCCGGCCCACCTGGCCCGCCTGACCGCCCTGCGCGACGAGGGTCGCCTGCTGCTGGCCGGCCCCTGTCCGGCGATCGATGCCGAGGACCCGGGCCCGGCCGGTTTCAGCGGCAGCATCGTGATCGCCGAATTCGACTCGCTCGAGGACGCGCGGGCCTGGGCCGATGCCGACCCCTATGTCGCGGTGGGGGTTTACGCCCGAGTCGACGTGCGCCCGTTCCGCAAGGTCCTGCCGTGAGCCGGATCGATCGCATCCGCGCGGCGTTGCAGGCCGCCCTGCAGCCGACCGCGCTGGAGGTGGTGGACGACAGCCACAAGCACGCCGGGCACGAGGGTGCCCGCGACGGGCGCGGCCATTTCACCGTGAGGGTCGTCAGTCCGGCGTTTGCCGGCAAGGCGCCGCTGGCCCGCCACCGTGCGGTCTACGCCGCCCTGGGCGAGATGATGCAGACCGACATCCATGCACTGGCCATCGAGGCGCGGACGCCGGACGAAGTGGACTGAACCCCGTCTCGTTTTCCGGCACTGCGGCATGCAGTGCGTTGTGAAAACGTTTACATTCGCCCCCTTTCGTATCGCCGGGAGGGCGCCATGACCCGTAACCACCATCCCCTCGCACCCCATCCCTTGCGGGTGGGCCTGTTGGCTGCCCTGCTGGCCGCTCCCGTCGCGGCCAAGCCGCCGGTCTACGCCACCCCGGCCGAAACCGCCTTCGTCGACGCCCTGCTGGCAAAGATGACGGTGGAGGAGAAACTGGGCCAGCTGAACCAGCCTCCGGGCGTGGGCAACAACACCGGCCCGGCCGCGATGGCCGGCAACGAGGACCAGATCCGCCGGGGCGAGATCGGCTCCTACCTGGGCACCCAGGGCGCGGCATTGACCTGCCGGTTGCAGAAGATCGCCGTCGAAGAATCGCGACTGGGGATCCCGCTGCTGTTCGGCTACGACGTGATCCACGGCCATCGGACCGTCTTCCCGGTGCCGCTGGGCGAGTCGTCCAGCTTCGATCCGGGCGAGGTCCAGCACGCGGCGCGCGTTGCCGCGATCGAGGCGGCTGCGCACGGCATCCATTGGACCTACGCGCCGATGGTCGATATCGCGCGGGACCCGCGCTGGGGCCGCATCGTGGAAGGCGCGGGCGAAGATCCTTATCTGGGTTCGGTGCTCGCCGCGGCACGTGTGCGCGGCTTCCAGGGCGACGACCTGCGCAAGCCGGATGCAGTGCTGGCCACGGCCAAGCATTTCGTCGCGTACGGCGCAGCCGAAGCCGGGCGCGACTACAACGTGGCCGACATCTCCGAGCGCACGCTGCACGAGGTCTATCTGCCGCCGTTCAAGGCGGCCGTCGATGCGGGCGCGCAGTCGATCATGGCCTCGTTCAACGAGATCGCGGGCGTGCCGATGCACGCACACCGGCCGTTGATCCAGGACCTGCTGCGCAAGGAGTGGGGCTGGGACGGATTGCTTGTCAGCGACTACACCGGCGTGATGGAACTCATGCCGCATGGCGTGGCCGCCAATCCGGAACAAGCCGGCACGCTCGGCCTGCGTGCCGGTGTCGATGTCGACATGGTCAGCCAGATCTACGTCAAGGACCTGCCAGCTGCCGTCAAGGCAGGCCGCGTGCCGATGGCGGAAGTGGATGCCTCGGTGCGCCGCGTGCTCAATGCGAAGTACCGGCTTGGCCTTTTCGACGACCCCTATCGTTCCTGCACGGCCGATGGCGCGCGCGAACGCGCAATGACACTCACGCCGGAGCATCGCGCCGCCGCGCGTCGGATGGCGCAGAAGTCGATGGTGCTGCTGGAGAACGAAGGCAACGTGTTGCCGCTATCCAAGTCCGTGCGCACGCTGGCCGTGATCGGGCCACTGGCGGACCATCGTCGCGCGATGCTGGGCAACTGGGCGGTCGCGGGGCGCGAGGAAGATGCGATCACGCCGCTGGAAGGCCTGAAGTCCGCGCTTGGCGACAAGACGCGGATCGTCGTGGCCAAGGGTGCCGATATCGACAGCCAGGACACCCGCGGATTCGCCGAGGCCGTTGCCGCGGCGAAACAGGCCGACGCCGTGGTGATGTTCCTCGGCGAACACCCGGACATGAGTGCGGAGGCCAACAACCGCACCACGCTCGACCTGCCGGGCGTGCAGGAACAGCTGGCGCTTGCCGTCGCCGCCACCGGCAAACCGGTCGCCCTGGTGCTGCTCAATGGTCGGCCGCTGTCGATCGGGGGATTGAAAGGCAAGGTGCCCGCGATCCTCGAAGCCTGGTTCCCCGGCGTGGAAGGGGGTTCCGCCATCGCGGACGTGCTGTTCGGCGACGTGAATCCTTCGGCCAAGTTGCCGGTGACGTTCCCGCACAACGTCGGCCAGGTGCCGATCTATTACGCGCACAAGAACACTGGCCGCCCGCCGCGCGAGGAAGAGAAGTACACCAGCAAGTACCTTGACGTGCCGTGGACGCCGCTCTATGCCTTCGGCCACGGCCTCAGTTACACGACGTTCCGCTACGACGCGCCGGTCGTGTCGAAGAAGACGCTGGCGCCGTCGGCGCTGCAGCAGCAGGTCAGCGTACGCGTCACCAACACCGGCAAGCGGGAAGGCGAGGAGGTCGTGCAGTTGTACGTGCGTGACGACGTCGCCAGCGTCACCCGTCCGGTGAAGCAGCTCCGTGGCTTCCAGCGTGTCGCGTTGAAGCCGGGCGAATCGAAGGTCGTCACCTTCGCGCTCGGTTTCGATGATCTATCGATGCTCGACGACCGCATGCAGCGCGTCGTGGAGCCGGGCACGTTTACCGTCTTCGTCGGCGGCAGCTCGGAGGCGACACGCGAAGCGAAGTTCGACGTGGCGGCCAAGTAAATGTGAGGCGATGCAGCATGCGTGAATATGCTGCATCGCAAAATATCTGCGAGTACCTGAAGGCTCGCGCAAGTGTCTGAATTTCTGGTCTTTTCGGTATCGAATAACGCGGGCTTTACACGTTTCCGTGAAAACGGTTACAGTCCGCGCCACTTGTAGCAGTCATCACCGCGGAGGGGCGGGGAATGGCGCGAACCTCGGTCACCATCAAGGATGTCGCACGTGAGGCACGGGTATCCGTGGCTACCGTTTCGCGTGCCTTGAACGGTCACGAGAACGTCGCCGAAGCCGTGCGCCAGCAGGTTCTGGCCACCGCCGACCGCCTGCGTTACCAGCCCCATGCCGCCGCCCGCAGCCTCAGCAGCCGCCGTACGCAGACCATCGGCGTGGTGCTGCCCGATCTCTACGGCGAATTCTTCTCGGAATTGATTCGCGGCATCGACCAGGTGGCCCGCGCTCGTCGCCAACATCTGTTGGTGTCCAGCTACCACGGCCACCCTGAAGAGCAGGGCGAGGCCTTGCGCGCCATGCGCGGCCGCGTGGACGGTCTGCTGGTGCTGTCGCCCTATACGGACCAGCCCGGCTTCCTGGTGGACAACCTGCCGTCGGCGCTGCCTGTCGTACTCATCAATACCGACGTGCACGAAGCGGCATATCCCGCATTGACGATCGATAACTACAGCGCGGCTGTGGCGATGGTCGAACATCTGGCCCAGGCCGGCCACCAGCGCATCGCCTTCATTGGCGGACCGGAAGGCAACTTCGACGCACGCGAGCGCCTGCGTGGCTATCGCGATGCATTAGCGCGCGTCGCTCCCGGTGCTTCGCCGCACGAGTTCAAGGGCGATTTCAGCGAGTCCGCCGGCTACGAAGCCGGCAAGCGCATCGCCCAGATGAAGGAGCGGCCGCAGGCGGTGTTTGCGGCGAACGACATGACGGCGCTTGGTTGTCTCTACGCCTTCAACGAAGCCGGCATACGCGTACCGCACGATGTTGCGCTCGCGGGCTTCGACGACATTCCGCTGGCGCGCTTTGTTCACCCGACCTTGACCACGATGCGGGTCAGTATTGCCGAGTTGGGTGGACAGGCGATGAGCCGGTTGCTGGACACGATCGATTCCGATGGCGAGCGCGTGGCGCCGTCGGCGACGCTGGTTCCCGAACTGATCGTGCGGGAATCGAGCATCGGAGCGGTGCCCCAAGCGAAGAAGTAGCGAGAAAGAGGCACCCGCTTTTTTTTAGGCGGGCTTGTAACCGATTACAGGCGGCCATCAAGCCGGCCAGCAATGAAACAACTTTTTGGAGGGAGAGAGCCAATGAAGCATCGCAACCGTTCCACATTCCAACCCAAGCGCAAGCTGCTGACGTGTGCGTTGGCCAGTGTGCTGGTCATCGCCAGTGGCCATGCCATCGCCCAGTCGTCGAACGCCACGCTGCGCGGCAAGGCCGAAGCCGGTGCGCAGGTCACCGCCGTCAACACCGCCACCGGCACCAAGCGTCAGGTCACGGCGACCGCCGATGGCAGCTATGCGCTGGTCGGCTTGGCGCCGGGTACTTACAAGGTGACCTCGGGCGGCACAGAACGTACGGTGACCCTGCAGGTCGCGACGTCGGTCAATCTGGATCTCGCAGGCGCAGCGCCGGCCGCCCCGGCGGGCGATGCGACCACGCTGGATACCGTGCGTGTCACCGCACCGCCGCTGCAGGAAGTGAAGACTTCCGAGGTAGGCACCAACGTGTCGCTCAAGCAGATCAACACCGTCCCGCAGCTGACGCGCAACTTCCTCGAGTTCGCCGACACCGTGCCGGGCATGCAGTTCACCACCGATGGTTCGGGCCATAGCGACATCCGCGGTGGTGCGCAGACCACCAGCGCAGTGAACGTCTACATCGACGGCGTTGGCCAGAAGAGCTATCTGTTCGGCGGTGTCTCCGGACAGCAGCAGAGTGCGGGTAATCCGTTCCCGCAGCTGGCGATCGGCGAATACAAGGTCATCACGTCGAACTACAAGGCGGAGTTCGATCAGGTGGGTTCTGCCGCCATCGTCGCTTCGACGAAATCCGGCACCAACGAGTTCCACGGTGAAGTGTTCGGACGTACCACGAACAGCAGCATGCGTACCGAGACCGCCGCCGAACGAGCGCCAGGCCGGGACAAGCAGAAGACCCACCAGGATGAGTACGGATTCGCCTTGGGCGGTCCCATCATCCAGGACAAGATGCACTTCTTCTTCAGCTACGAAGGGAAGGGTTTCGAGATCAGCGCCGATCCCGTCGTTCCCGGCACCAATGTCGGCATCGGCGCGTACTTGCCGACGGACGTGCAGGGCAAGCTCGGCCCGGTGACCCGTCCGTTCAAGGAAGACCTGTACTTCGGAAAGCTCAGCTGGGATATCGGCGAGAACGACCGCGTCGAGTTCTCGGCGAAGATCCGCGAAGAAGATAGCCGCGACAGCGTCGGTGGCATCACCACCGCGGACGCCGCCAAGAACAACGACAACTCGGAAGAGCGTTACGACCTGAGCTGGGAGCACTACGGCGAAACCTATCTCAACGAATTCCGCCTGACCTACGAAGACGCGTTCTTCAATCCGACGGCCTATTCGCTCGGCAATCAGAGCGTCTACACCCTGGGCCAGGACCAGAACCGCGTCATCCTTTTCGATGATGCGACGAGCGGTCTGGCGATCCAGTTGAAGGGCCAGAAGGGTCCGGCCATCCAGAACGACATCACCTTCAACAGTTTCGAGTGGCAGGGTGACCACGTCATCAAGGCCGGCATCAAGTACAAGGAGGTCGAGCTGACACAGAGTGAGAACTCGACGGCGAATCCCTCTTTCTACTATGCGGTGAACGACGGTACGCAAGCGGGTCTGCCGCTGGGAACGTCCGCCATTCCCTATCAGGTGCGTTTCAACCTGCCGTTTGCGGGCGCTACGCCGTCCGTGACGACCACGAGCAAGCAGTTGGGCCTCTACATCCAGGACGACTGGAACGTTACCGACAGGCTGCAACTGAACATCGGTCTGCGCTGGGATTACGAGGAAATCCCGTCCTACCTCGACAACGTAACTCCGGCGGAAGTGGTGGCTGCGCTGACCGGCCCGGGTACCGACCCCACGATCAGTGCGACCTATGCCGAGCAGCTCGCTCGCGGCGGCGTCGATATCAACGATTACATCAGCAACGGCAACAGCCGCAAGGCCGACAAGGACAACTTCGCTCCTCGCCTCGGTTTCTCCTACGACCTCGGCGGCGACGAAAGGCACGTCATTTTCGGCGGCATCGGCCGTAGCTTCGACCGCAACCTCTACGACTACATGGGTCTCGAGCAGGTCAAGTCCGCGCTCTCCGGCTATACCGTCCGCTTCTCGGATACGACGGGTTGTACGCCGACGCCAGGTAGTTGCGTGGCGTGGAGCCCGAACTACCTGACCGGCACCGATGCGCTCTCGGGATTGGTCACTTCGAACGTCCGCAATGGCGAGATCGATCTGTTGAACAACGATCTCGAGACGCCGTACTCGGATCAGTTCTCCATCGGTATGCGTAACAGCATCGGCGAATGGAACACCTCCGCTACGCTGGCTTACATCCACAGCAAGGAAGGCTTCGTCTTCACGCTGGGCAACCGGTATCCGAACGGTGATTTCTTCCAGAACGGCAGTCAGCCGTGGGGGCACACGCCGCCGGGCTTCGGTGCCCTGATCATCGGCAACAACGGGATCGAGACGAAGACGACGCAGCTGCTGCTGTCCGCCGAGAAGCCCTATACCAAGGAGAGCGGTTGGGGATTCACGGCCGCCTATACGTTCTCGCATGCGAAGGGCAACCGCGGCGGCGACGAGCATTACGCGTTCGATGCCGCGACGATCGAAGACTATCCGTTCATCGACCTCAAGGCCGTTCCGGAACATCGTCTGGTCATGACCGGCATCTACGACCTGCCCTGGAACATCACGGCTTCAGCCAAGCTGACGCTGTCCTCGGCGCCGCCGCTGAACGAGATCGTCGGCTTCTACAACTACGGTGCACCCAATACGGTGGTGCCGCGTCCGGTGGCGCTGGACGCACCGCAGACCTTCGGTGTCAAGCAGCTCGATCTGTCGCTGTCCAAGGACATGTTCGTGACCGAGAAGGTGACCGTGCAGGTGCGAGCCGACCTGATGAATGCGCTGGATAACGACAACCTGAGCGGCTACAACATCAACTGGGGCCAGAACAACGTCTATAACCCGGTGGTGACGCAGCAGCTTTACGGTTCGCAGTTCACCCAGCCGCGTGCGTTGTTCCTGAGCGCTCGCGTCATCTGGTAACCGCACGTCCGTAGGCGACAAAGGACAAGACCCGCGCAGGCGGGTCTTGTCTTACACAGGATCAGATGCGTGGATTGGTGCGGGGCACTTGATTCAAGCCGTGACCGACCATGGGTGAAAGGCGCAACTAATGAGCGAACACGCGATCAAGACGGTCGTCATCGTCGGCGGCGGTACGGCGGGGTGGATGACCGCGGCGGCGCTGTCGAAGGTGTTGGGCGAAAGCTGCGACATCCGCCTGGTCGAGTCTGAAGCGATCGGCACCGTCGGCGTGGGCGAGGGAACGATCCCGCACATCCGGCTGTTCAACAGCTTGCTCCAGATCGATGAAGCGGATTTCGTCCGCAGGACTCAGGGAACGTTCAAGCTCGGCGTTCAGTTCAACAACTGGGGACGCGTCGGCGAGACCTATGTCCACGGCTTCGGTAATGGCATCGGGCAGAGTGTCGGACTCCTGCCTTTCCACCAGTTCTGGATCAAGGCTGCGCGCGCCGGCAAGGCCGACGGTATCGGCAGCTACGTCCTGAGTTCACTGGCTGCCCCGCAAGGCAAGTTCATGGTGTCGGCCAATGACGTGCCGCAGACCTCACCGTTGGCGAATATTGCGTACGCCTATCATTTTGACGCTGGTCTGTACGCGCGTTACCTGCGCTCTTATTCCGAATCGCGTGGGGTGAAACGGATCGAAGGTATCGTTACGCGCGTTGCCTTGGATGCGGAGTCCGGCCACGTCGATGCGATAGAGCTGGACAGCGGCGAAACCATTCTTGGCGACCTTTTCGTGGACTGCTCAGGCTTTCGCGGTCTGCTCATTGAGGAAGCGCTTGAAACCGGCTATGTGTCTTTCAAACACTGGCTGCCTTGCGATCGCGCCCTGGCGGTGCCTTGCGAGAATGTGGGTCCACCGACGCCGTATACGCGCGCGACCGCACGCGAGGCGGGCTGGCAATGGCGGATCCCTTTGCAGCACCGGACCGGCAACGGCTACGTGTACTCCAGCGCACACATCAGCGACGATGAGGCGGCGGCGACACTGTTGAAGAACCTGGATGGACGGGCGTTGGACGACCCGCGCCCGCTGCGCTTCGTCACGGGTCGACGCAAAAGGTTCTGGAACAAGAACGTGGTCGCCATCGGATTGTCCAGCGGGTTCGTCGAACCTCTGGAAGCGACCAGTATCTACTCGATCCAATCGGGCATCATGCGCTTGCTCAGCCTGTTCCCGCGTGACGGCTTCAATCCGACGCTGATCGATCGTTACAACGCGCAGATGGTGTTCGACTTCGAGCGCATCCGCGATTTCCTGATCCTGCACTATCACGCGACGCAGCGTGACGACACCGCGTTCTGGCGGCAATGCCGGGATATGCCGATCCCGCAGGAACTGGATGATGTCATTGCCCTGTTCCGCGACAGCGGCAGGTTCTACCGCAACGGCGAGGAAATGTTCGCCGAGATGAGCTGGGTGCAGGTGATGCTGGGGCAGGGGATCGTGCCGCAAAGCTATCACCCGCTCGTGGATCAGCTTTCGGATGAGGACCTGAGTGGTTTTGTGTCTGGCGTAGGTCGCGTGGTGGCCAACTGTGTCGACGCCATGCCCAGCCATCAAGCCTTCATCGACCGCTACTGCAAGGCGGCTCTGATGTGAACGCGCGCGGCGTTCCTCGCCGCGCTGAACATGAACCAGAGGGTTGAATATGGCTTCCCACCTATTTCGACCTCCAATGTAAACGATTACATTTCCAGACGATGACCAGTCCAGCCATTCGAGTCCCGAGAATTTTCAGCGTTGTCGCCCTGGTCCTGACCGTGGCGATCGCCGCTTGCCAGAAAACCCCGGAGCCCGCGCCCAAGCCCGAGGTCAAGCCGGCGGCGCCGGCCGTGGCCGCCAAACCCGAGCCGCCGGCCAAGCCGGAACTGCCGCCGCTGTTCCGCGACATCGAGCGTCGTACGTTCCAGTTCTTCTGGGATACGACCAACGAAGTGAATGGACTGACGCCCGACCGTTATCCGTCGCGTCCCTTCGCCAGTATCGCCTCGGTGGGTTATGCGTTGACGGCGTATCCGATCGGCATCGAGAACGGCTGGGTAAGCCGCACCCAGGCGGTGGACCGCACGCTGACCACGCTGAAGTTCCTGCGCGACGTGCCGCAGGGCGCGCAGAAGGAAGGGCGGGGTGGCTACAAGGGGTTCTATTACCACTTCCTCGACATGGACACCGGCCAGCGCTTCAACAGCTGGGTCGAACTCTCCAGCGTGGACACGTCGTTGCTGATGATGGGCGTGCTGTTCGCGCAGTCGTATTACGACCGCGACGACGCGCGCGAGAAAGAGATCCGCGAGATCGCCGATACGATCTACAAGCGCGTGGACTGGACGTTCCTGCAGAACAACAAGCCGCTGATCTCGATGGGCTGGTTCCCCGAAAGCGGCACCATCCCGCACGACTGGAAGGGCTACAACGAAGCCATGATGGTCTACGTGCTGGCGATGGCTTCGCCGACGCATCCGGTTGGCCAGGACGCATGGGAAGTCTGGACGCGCAGCTATGGCGAGTTGTGGGGTGTGTTCCAGGGGCAGGAATACCTGACCTTCGCGCCGCACTTCGGCCACCAGTACAGCCACGTCTGGATCGACTTCCGCGGCATCCAGGATGCCTACATGCGCGAACGCGGCATGGACTACTTCGAGAACAGCCGTCGCGCGACCTACGCCCAGCGTGCCTACGCCACCGAGAACCCGATGAAGTGGAAGGACTACGGCGAGAACGTCTGGGGCCTGACCGCCTCGGATGGCCCGCAGCAGACCTTGCAGGAGTATCGCGGCGAACAGCGCCAGTTCCGCCACTACTCTGCGCGTGGCGCCGGCTTCCGCGAGAACTTCGACGACGGCACCATCGCGCCCACCGCGGCGATCGCCTCGCTGCCTTTCGCGCCTGAGATCGTGATCCCGGCCACCGAGGAGATGCACCGCCGCTACGGTGACTATCTCTACTCGAGCTACGGTTTTCTCGACTCGTTCAACCCGAGTTTCGACTACGACATCCCGTTGAAGACCGGCCGCATCGTGCCGGGCAAGGGCTGGGTGGCCAGCGACTACATCGGCATCGACCAGGGCCCGATCCTCGCGATGATCACGAACTACCGCAGCGAGTTCGTCTGGAACGTGATGAAGAAGAACCCGTACATCCGCGAAGGCTTGAAGAAGGCCGGCTTCGAAGGCGGTTGGCTGGATGCGAAGACCGAGCAGGCAGCGCAGACCGCGCCGACGGCGCCCACCGCGCCGCCGGATCTCGATGCCGCCGCCGCACGTGCGTTGGGCACCGCGGAATCGCGCGCGAACCAGGCCGCACAGCCCGAGGCGGCGCGTCCGCAACAGCCGGAGTAAGCTGCACGCATGGTCGAGCGCGTGCCAGCGTCGTTCTCTCCAGCACGCATTAGGGCCGCCTTCGTTGGAAGGCGGACCTTGATGCGCTGCTGTTCCCTGCTCGCGATCGTCGGCCTTGTCCTGGCGTTGGCAGGCTGCGCACGCACGGAAGATACGCGCACCACGGTGCGCTTCTGGGTGATGGGTTACGAAGGCGAGGTAGTGGCGAAACTGCTGCCCGAATTCGAACGCCAGCATCCCGACATCCATGTCGATCTGCAGATCGTGCCGTGGCTGTCGGCGCACGAAAAACTGCTGACCGCGTTCGCGGGCGATTCGCTGCCCGACGTGTGCCCGATTGGCAACACATGGATCCCGGAGTTCGCTGCGCTCGGTGCGCTGGATCCGCTGGATGACCAGATCGCCGCCACGCCGGGCTTCGACCAAGCGGATTTCTTCCCCGGCGTCTGGGACACCGGCGTGATCGACGGGCGCGCGTACGCGGTGCCGTGGTATGTCGAGACGCGCCTGCCGTTCTACCGTCGCGATGTACTGGCGAAAGCCGGCGTGACGACGCTGCCCACCAGCTGGGCCGAGTGGCGCATCGCGTTGCGGAAGGTCAAGCAGGTGGCGGGCGAGGGCAACTACTCCATCCTGCTGCCGCTCAACGAGTTCGAACCGCTGCTGAGCCTGGCCATCCAGCAGCCCGAGCCGCTGCTGCGCGACGGTGGCCGGTACGGCAATTTCCGCAGCGAAGGTTTCCGCCAGTCGCTCGGCTTCTACAAGGAGATGTTCGACCAGCAGTGGGCGCCGGTGGTGACCAACAACCAGATCTCGAACGTGTGGGACGAATTCGGCAAGGGCTTCTATTCGTTCTACATCTCCGGTCCCTGGAACATCGCCAAGTTCAAGGAGCGTCTGCCCGCCGCGCAGCAGGACGACTGGATGACCATGCCATTGCCCGGTCCGAACGGCCCTGGCGCCTCACTCGCCAACGGCACCAGCTTCGTGGTGTTCAAGAACTCGCCGAACAAGGCCGCGGCCTGGAAACTCATCGCCTGGCTGTCGTCGCCACAGGTGCAGACCGAATTCCATGCGCTGACGGGCGATCTGCCGCCGCGCCGCTCCCCGTGGCTGACGCCGGCGCTGGCCGATGATCCGTACGCCAAGGCCTATCGCGAGCAGCTGGAACGCGCCGTGTCGACGCCCAAGGTGCCCGAGTGGGAGCGCATCGCCACGGAAATGCGGCTGGTCGGCGAGCAAGTGGCCAACGGGCGCCTGACGGTGGACCAGGCCGTCGAGGAGCTGGATCGTCGCGCCGACCGCATCCTCGAGAAGCGGCGCTGGATGTTGGACCACGCCGACAAGGCAGGGGCCGCGCCATGAGGTCGACCCATGCGCTCGCAGGTTGGCTGTTCGCCGCGCCGGCATTGACCGTCATCGTCGTGTTCTTTGGCCTCCCGGTGCTGGCCGCGTTCGTGCTGAGCCTGACCGACTTCGACATCTATGCGCTGGCCGACATCGGCAACCTGCGCTTCGTCGGTGTGGACAACTACCTCGGCCTGCTGCAGAACCCGCTGTTCTGGAAATCGCTGGGCAACACGGTCTACTTCGTCGTCGTCGGCGTTCCGTTGTCGGTCGCGGTGTCGCTGGGCGCCGCGCTGCTGCTGCATTCCAAGCTGGGGCGCTTCAAGGGCTTCTTCCGTACCGCGTTCTTCGCGCCGGTGGTGACCACCGTCGTCGCGGTCGCTGTGATCTGGCGTTATCTCTTCCATACCAAGTACGGGCTGGTGAACTGGGGGCTGTCCTGGGTGGGCATCGATCCGGTGGACTGGCTGGGCGATCCGACCTGGGCCATGCCGACCATCATCCTGTTCGCCGTGTGGAAGAACTTCGGCTACAACATGATCATCTTCCTCGCCGGCCTGCAGAGCATCCCCGAGGATCTCTACGAAGCCGCGCGCATCGACGGCGCCTCACGCTGGGCGCAGTTCCGCCACGTGACCCTGCCTCAGCTGGGGCCGGTGCTGCTGCTGGTCGGCATCCTGACCATGGCAGGCTACTTCCAGTTGTTCGCCGAGCCCTACGTGATGACCCAGGGCGGCCCGCTGGAAAGCACCAAGAGCGTGCTCTACCTGATGTACGAAGAAGGCTTCAAGTGGTGGAACCTGGGCAATGCATCGGCGGTGGCGTTCCTGCTCTTCATCCTGATGACGGCCGTCACCAGCGGCCTGCTGTGGTTCGCCCGCAAGCGGGGCGTGGAATGAACCAGCGCCTCGCCTCGATCGTCGTCAACGGCCTGCTGGTGGCGCTGGCCGTCCTCAGCCTGGGACCGCTGCTGTGGATGCTGTCGGTGTCCTTCATGCAGACCGGTGAGGCGGGACACTTCCCGCCGCCGCTGTTGCCGGCCGCTCCCACGCTGGACAACTACCGCGACCTGTTCGTGCGCGCCGGCATGGGCCGCTATCTGATCAACAGCTTCATCGTCTCGACCAGCGTGATGCTGCTGTCGCTGCTGTTCAACACGATGGCGGGCTACGCGTTCGCCAAGCTGCGCTTCAAGGGCCGCGACAGCGCCTTCCGCGCGCTGCTTGCCGCGCTCGTCATCCCCGCGCAGGTCGCGATGATGCCGTTGTTCCTCTTGCTGAAGCAGATGGGCCTGGTGAACACCTATGCCGGCGCCATCGTGCCCGGCATGGCGGCGATCTTCGGCATCTTCCTGGTGCGCCAGTACGCGCGCTCGATCCCCGACGAACTGCTCGAGGCCGCGCGCATCGACGGCGCCAGCGAGGCCCGCATCTTCTTCCAGATCGTGTTGCCGGGCCTGAAGCCGATTCTGGTGACGCTGGCGATCTTCAGCTTCCTCGGCGCCTGGAATGACTTCATGTGGCCGTTGATCGTGCTGAGCGACGACGCGCTGCAGACCCTTCCCGTGGCGCTGGCGGCATTGTCGCGCGAACACGTGATGGACTACGAACTGATGATGGCCGGTTCGGTCGTCACCATCCTGCCGGTGCTGCTGCTGTTCCTCGTGCTGCAGCGCTACTACATCCAGGGCTTGCTGCTGGGCAGCGTGAAGGGCTGAGCCCGTCGCGCTGTCGCCCCCCGACGGAGATCACAACATGGTGTCGACTTTCGCCCGCCTCACGGCCGGATGGACAGCGCTCGCGGCGGTCTGCGCCAGCGCCCACGCGGCCAATCCGGTGCGCGTACTGGATGCGTTCGATGACGCGTCCACGTGGCGCGTGGTCACCTCCAACCAGGTCAGCGGTGCGCTGCGGACCGTGGATGGCGTCGACGGCAAGGCGATGTGCCTGGATTACGATTTCAACGGTGTGTCGGGCCATGCGGGCATTCAGCGCGACCTGGTACTGGAGTATCCGCAGAACTACCAGTTCGGTTTCCAGCTGCGCGGCGACTCGCCACGCAACGACCTGCAGTTCAAGGTCATCGATGCCAGCGGCGACAACGTATGGTGGGTCAACCGGCCGAAGTACGACTTCCCGACCGCGTGGACGCCGGTGCGCTACAAGACCCGCCACATCGACAAGGCCTGGGGCCCGGATCCGGACCGCGTGCTGCGCAAGAGCGTCAAGCTCGAATACACCATCTACAACAACGTCGGCGGCAAGGGCTCGGTCTGCTTCGACCAGCTGACGTTCCAGCCGCTGCCGGTGGACGACGGCGCGCCGCTGACCGGCAAGGCGAGCGCGAACGTCGCGTTCCCCGCCGGTGCCGCGTCGCTGGCGGTGGATGGCAAACCCGATACCGCGTGGTCCGCGGACCTGCACGGAAACCAGGACCCGCAGCTGACGCTGGACCTGGGCAAGGTGCGCGAGTTCGGCGGCCTGGTGCTCGACTGGAAGGCGGGTCAACACGCATCCGACTACCTCGTGCAGCTGTCCGACGATGGTGCGCGTTGGCGCGACGTGCGCACGGTGGTGGACGGCAACGGTGGGCGCGACTACCTCGCGCTGCCGGAATCGGAAGCGCGCTACGTGCGCATCGTGATCGGCGACGGTCCGGGCAACGCGTTCGCCCTCGCCGGATTGGAGGTGAAGCCGCTGGCGTTCGCCGCGCATCCGAACGACGTGATCAAGGCGATGGCGGCCGATGCGCCGAAAGGCTGGTTCCCGCGCGGATTCAGTGGCGAACAGCCGTACTGGACCATCATCGGCCTGGACGGCGGGCGCGAGCAGGGCCTGATCGGCGAAGACGGCGCGATCGAGATCGCGAAGGGCGGCATCAGCGTGGAGCCGTTCGTGCAGGTGGACGGCCGCTGGGTCGGCTGGTCCGATGTGCAGGCGACACAGTCGCTGCAGGACGGCTACTTGCCGATGCCCACGGTCACTTGGACGCACCCGCAGTTCTCGCTGTCCACCACGGCCTTCGCGGCCGGCACGCCCGGCGACTCGCGCGTGGTCGCACGCTATCGCCTGACCAACACGGGCACCGCGCCGCGCGACTATGCGATCGCCCTCGCTGTGCAGCCGTGGCAGGTCAATCCGCCCAGCCAGTTCCTCAACACGACCGGCGGCTTCAGCCCGATCCATGCGCTCGCAGTGCGCGATGGCGTGGCGAGCGTGAACGGACGTGCCAGCCTGCGATTCGCCGCGCCGGATGCCGTGCTGGCGTCGCGCTTCGATGAAGGCATGGTGCGCGAACGCATCGAAGAGAGCGACGTGTCGAAGGCGATCGCCGCATCGGTCGACGGCGACGCGACGGGCCTGGCCTCTGGCGCGGTGATCTACCGCTTCACCCTGGCGCCCGGTGCGAGCCGGGACATCGACTGGGTCGCACCGCTTGAAGGCGCGTTGCCGGCGCGTATCGATGCGGCGCGCGACCAGCAGGCGATAGCGGGGACCTGGCGAAAGAAGCTCGACGAAATGAAACTGCAGGTGCCGGCCGAAGGCCAGCCGGTCGCCGATACGCTGCGCACCGCACTCGCGCACATGCTGATCTCGCGGATCGGGCCGCGCCTGCAGCCGGGCACGCGCTCGTACTCGCGCAGCTGGATTCGCGACGGCGCCATGATTTCCGAAGGCTTGCTGCGCCTGGGGCGCCCGGAAGTGGTGAAGGAGTACGTGGAGTGGTACGCGCCGTACCAGTTCAAGAACGGCAAGGTGCCGTGCTGCGTGGACGACCGCGGCAGCGATCCGGTGCCGGAGAACGACAGCCACGGCGAACTGATCTTCAACATCGCCGAGTACTACCGCTATACGGGCGACAAGGCGTTCCTGAAGGCGATGTGGCCGCACGTGCAGGGCGCGTTCGCCTACATGGAAGAACTGCGCCTCAGCGAGCGCACGGAAGCCAACCGCGCGGTCAACGCGGCGTTCTACGGGATGATGCCGGCCTCGATCAGCCACGAAGGCTACTCGGCCAAGCCGATGCATTCGTACTGGGACAACTTCTGGGCGCTGCGCGGCTACAAGGATGCCGTCGAAGTGGCCGAAGCGCTGGGCGAGGCGGGCGAAGCCAAGCGCATGGCCGCGTCGCGCGATCAGTTCCGCGACGACCTCTACGCCTCGCTGCGCGCGGCGACCGAGCGCAACAGGATCGACTACCTGCCGGGCGCGGCCGAGATAGGCGACTTCGACCCGACCTCGACCACCATTGCGCTGGCCCCGGGCGGCGAACAGGGCACGCTGCCGGCCGACCTCCTGGACAATACCTTCCAGCGCTACTGGCGTGAATTCGTTCAGCGCCGCGATGGTCAGCGCGAGTGGAAGGACTACACGCCGTACGAGTGGCGTAACGTGGCCGCGTTCGTGCGGCTAGGGTGGCGCGAACGGGCGTGGGAGGTGCTGGACTTCTTCTTCGACGATCGCGCGCCGCAGGCCTGGAACCAGTGGGCGGAAGTGGTGTCGCGCACGCCGCGCAAGCCGTTCTTCGTCGGCGATCTTCCGCATGCGTGGGTCGCGTCGGACTTCGTGCGCTCGGCGCTGGACATATTCGCCTACACCCGCGAAGCCGACGACAGCCTCGTGCTGGCGGCGGGCGTACCGGCGACGTGGCTGGACGGCGAGGGCATCGCCATCGACGGGCTGCGCACGCCGAACGGCGCGCTCGGCTACCGGCTGCGAAAGACGGACGGGCAGGTCCAGCTCGACGTGAAGGCGGGCATGACGCTGCCGGCCGGTGGGCTGGTGCTGCCGTGGCCGTACGCCGGCGAGCCGGGCGAAGCCCGTATCAACGGCAAACCGGCGCAGTGGAAGGACGGCGAGCTGCGCATCACCACGCTGCCGGCGAAGGTCAGTGTTCGCGCACGTTGAGCGCACGACGGATGGGGATAGAGTAGGCGCGGCTCCTGCCAGCGCCTCTCGCCATGAACGCCGATGACCCCCGAATGCCGCTCTGGCCGCTGCCGCTGCTGATCGCGCTGCTGTTCCTGGTCGCGGCGCACGCGGCCTACCTGCTGTCGATCCAGGCCGGGCATGTGCCGGCCTGCGTGCCGTATCTCGAGGGCTGCGTGTCGATCAGCCGTGCCGCCCGCCATGGCGACGGCAACCACCTGTTCCGCTTGCTGGTGATCCCGTGCGCCGTGCTGCACGCGCTGGTCTGGTGGCTGGCCCGGCACTGGCTGCGCGGAGGCCGGCTGATGCTGGTGCTGGGCGTGATGTCGGCGATTGCGCTGGCGGTCTACGCTACCTTTCTCGGCACCGAAGGCGAGGCCTACCGCTTCCTGCGCCGCTACGGCGTGGTGGTGTACTTCGGCTTCGGCTATCTCGCACAACTGGCGCTGATGCGTCGCGCGTCGCGGTCGGATGCATTGCCGACCCGTGTCATCGCGTGGATGTCGTGGATCGCCGCCGCGATGCTAGGGCTGGGCATCGCGAATGTCGTGGCGGGGCTGGCGGTCTCGGACCCTGTGGCGAAAGACCGCTGGGAAAACATCTTCGAGTGGTGGCTCGGCCTGCTGATGGTCGGCTGGTATGGCGTGTTGGCGTGGGGCTGGCGGCGGCGGAGCATCGCGGTCGTGTTGCAGGCCAGCACCTGAATCCCGTCACTCAATGCGTCGACCCTGACGCATCAGTCCGCTCGCAGGGATTCTGCGCGTCGAAATGCGATATGCGCCAACGGCAATAACGCCGAGGAACCCTGCACGACGACATGCTGCTCGTCTAGCTCCCAGGGCGCGGGAAAATCAGCAATGACCTCGGTTGCCGCGCAGGAGCAACGTTCCCTTGCCTCCTCCGATGGAATGCCGTCGTACTCGAAGCGGAGACGAATCGATCGCACCGCTTCATCGGCCTCGATGGACGCCTGGCGCAATTGCGGGTGGATCTCGCCGAGCAAGGCACGCTGGAGCGAGAGCAGTAGCGCCTGGGGTGTGAGGGCATTGCTCATGGAGCATGCGACCCGGTGCGCTCAGCCTCGTACGCGCTGCACGATACCCGCCGCTTTCGCAGAACTCTCGGTGACCTTGTCCCACTCGCCGTTGTCGAGCCAGCCCTTCGGCACCATCCACGAACCGCCGATGCAGACGACGTTCGGCTGCGAGAGGTAATCGGCCGCGGTGTCTTCGGTGATGCCGCCGGTGGGGCAGATCTTGAGCTCGGACAGCGGACCGGCCAGGCCCTTCAGCATCGCCAGGCCGCCGACGGCGGTGGCGGGGAACAGCTTGCAGACGCGGAAGCCTCGGCCCATCAGCGACAGCAGTTCGGTCGGGGTCGCGGCGCCGGGCACCACCGGGATGTCGGCGGCGGCGAGCGCATCGGCGAGTGCGGGCGGGGTGCCGGGCGTCACGAGGAAGTCCGCGCCTGCGTCGATGGATTGCGTGATCTGTTCGGTCGTCAGCACGGTGCCCGCGCCGATCACGATGTCCGGCAGTTCCTTCTTCAACATCGCCAGCGCCTCCATCGCCACCGGCGTGCGCAGCGTCAGCTCGATCGCCGGCAGCCCGCCTTTCAACAGGGCTTCGGAGACGCGACGCGCCTCGTCCAGCGTGTGCACGGTGACGACCGGCAGGATGCCGGCGGCGCGGAGGAGGGATTCGGCTTTCTGCTGGCGGGCTTCGATGGTCATGCGGAGAGAGTCGGGAAGAAGGAGGGCTCAGGCGTCTTTGGCTTCGTGCGGTGCGTCTGCGGCATGCGCGGCATCGCCCAGCTCGTATTCCGCATCGTACTCCCACGTGCCATCGTGGAAGGGCAGGCCGCAGGACACCGACATGCCGCCGCGGTCCGCCGGCGTCACCACGTCGCGATTGATCGCGAACAGGTTGCGGCCCAGGTCCAGTGCGGCGGGTGAGGTGTTGGGCGCGATCTCGCGCGATGCCCATTCGGTCGCATCGACGAGTGCTTCGAGCGTGCCGGCTTCCGCATCGAGGCGGAGGATGTCGCCTTCGCGCAGCTTCGCCAGTGGACCACCACGCGCGGCTTCCGGCGTCAGGTGGATGGCGGCGGGAATCTTGCCCGACGCGCCCGACAGGCGACCATCGGTGACCAGCGCGACGCGGCGGCCCTGGTTCTGCAGCAGGCCCAGCAGCGGCGCCAGCGAATGCAGTTCCGGCATGCCGTTCGCGCGCGGGCCCTGGTAGCGGACGACGGCGACGAAATCCTGCGGCAGCGCGCCCGCGGCGTGCAGCTTGTTGAGCGCGCGCGGGTCGTCGACGACGACGGCGGGTGCTTCGATGAAGCGGTACTCCGGCTTCACCGCCGAGGTCTTGATCAGCGAGCGGCCGAGGTTGCCGCGCAGCAGGCGCAGGCCGCCCTGCGCTTCGAACGCGCGCGCGACCGGGCGCACCACGTCCTCGTCGGCGCTCTGCGCGATGCCGGGTGCATAGGCGAGACCGCCGTCCTGCAAACGCGGCTCGTCGCAGAACGCGCGCATGCCACCGGGCACGATCGTCGGCAGGTCGTGCATCAGGCCCGCGTCGAGCAATTCGCGGAAGACGAACTGCGTGCCGCCGGCCGCGGCGAAACGGTTCACGTCGGCTTCGCCGTTGGGATACACGCGCGCCAGCAGCGGCACGGTCTGTGCGATCAGGTCCATGTCGTCCCACGTCAGCACCACGCCAGCCGAGCGCGCGACCGCGATCCAGTGGATCGTGTGGTTGGTGGAACCGCCGGTCGCCATCAGCGCCGCCATCGCGTTGACGATGGCGCGCTCGTCGATCAGGCGCCCGATCGGCCGGTAGTCGTCGCCCAGCGCGGTGATGCGCAGCGCGCGTTCGGCGGCGGCGCGGGTCAGCACGTCGCGCAGCGGCTGGTCGGGGTTGACGAACGATGTGCCCGGCAATTGCAGGCCCATCGCTTCCAGCAGCACCTGGTTGGAATTCGCGGTGCCGTAGAACGTGCAGGTGCCGGCGGCGTGGTAGCTCGCGGCTTCCGCTTCGAGCAGTTCTTCGCGCGTGGCCTGGCCAGCGGCGTAGCGCTCGCGCACGGCGGCCTTTTCCTTGTTGGGAATGCCGGGCGTCATCGGGCCGGCCGGTACGAACACCGCGGGCAGGTGGCCGAACGCCAGCGCGCCGATCAGCAGGCCGGGCACGATCTTGTCGCACACGCCGAGGTAGAGCGCGGCGTCGAACATGTCGTGGCTCAGCGAGATCGCCGTGGCCTGCGCGATGATGTCGCGCGAGAACAGCGACAGTTCCATGCCGGGACGACCCTGGGTCACGCCGTCGCACATGGCCGGCACGCCGCCGGCAACCTGCGCGGTGGCGCCGAGGTCGCGCGCGACCTGGCGGATGATCTCGGGGTAATGCTCGAACGGCTGGTGCGCCGACAGCATGTCGTTGTAGGCGTTGATGATGCCGAGGTTGGGCGTGGCATCGGCGCGCAGGCGGCCCTTGTCGGTCGGTCCGCAGGCAGCGAACGCGTGCGCCAGGTTGCCGCAGCTCAGTCGCTCGCGCTGCGGACCTCCGTGGTGCGCGGCATCGATGCCGTCGAGATAGGCGCGGCGCAACGGGGCGCTGCGTTGGCGGATGCGTTCGGTGACTTCCTGGATGCGGGGGTGCAGGCTCATGGGCGTAGGGCTAGGCTGCAGACGTGGGAATTCTGCATGTCGTGGCGGAAAAGGTCGTGAGAAGCGCGCCGCACCCGGGGCTCCACGTGCGGAGCGGCAGGACGGAGGAAGACGGCGACGGCATGCTGCTTTCTACCGCCTTTGACGCAGGCGCGAAAGCGACCAAAGCCAGACCAGTCTTGGTGCGCGCCGCTGCATCGTGCTGCGATGCAGCGCGCAAATGCGCGAAACCTCAGGCGCGCGCGGGTTGTCCCGAGCCGAACAACTCGACGGCGTACGCCGCCGCGCCGAGCAGGCCGGGACGCGGGTGCACGTTCGCGAGCGTCGGCACGCGGCCCATCGCCGGCGAGAACCGGCCCTTGTGTTCGAAGCGCTGACGGAAGCCGGAATGCTGCAACGACGGCAGCAGCTTCGGCACCAGTCCGCCGGTGAGGAACACGCCATCCCATGCGCCGGTGGTGAGCACCAGGTCGCCTGCGATCGCGCCGAACACGGCGCAGAACACATCCAGCGTGCGCACGCAGCGCGGATCGCCGGCGGCGGCGCGCGCGGTGACGTCTTTCGGTTCCAGCGGACCACCCGGATCCTCGCCCGCGATTTCGCTGAGCGCGCGATACAGGTTGACCAGGCCGGGGCCGCAGATCAGGCGTTCGTTCGACACGCGGCCGAACTGCGCGGACAGGATTTCGAGGATGCGGATTTCTTCCGGCGTGCCGGGCGGGAAGCTGACGTGGCCGCCTTCGGTTTCCAGCGGGTACGCGCGGCCGTCGCGGATCACCAGCGCGGCGACGCCCAGCCCGGTACCGGGGCCGATGACGGCGTACGTGCGTGGCACCGACAGCGGTGCGGGGTTCCAGCGCGCGCCGCCGATGGCGACCACGTCGCGCGGCGTCAGCAGCGAGACCGCCATGGCCTGCGCGGCGAAATCGTTGACCAGCTTCAGGCCCTGGAAACCGAGCGCCTGGCGCGTGCGGTTCACCGAGATGACCCAGGGATGGTTGGTGATGCGCGCTTCGTCACCATCGACGCGGCCGGCAACGGCGAACACACCGTTCTGGGCAGTGGCGCCGGTCTCGTCGAGGTAGTGCTGCGCGGCATCGGCGAGCGACGGGAAATCGGCCACCACGAACTCGCGAACGCTGTCGTCGAGCAGCGGAACCTCGGCATGCGGATCGGCCAGCGCGAAGCGCGCATTGGTGCCGCCGATATCGGCGAGGAGGACGCGATCAGCGTTGCTCATGCGGGAAACATCCTGTTCGCTGCAGTGTGGCTTCCGAAACTGGTCCGCTGCATTCGCCTGGTCGATCCTGTATTGCCGTGGAGTGGCCACGTCGCGTGGGCGGCGCATGATAGCGCGCACCTGCGCCGCGGGGATGTCGTGGTGCTCGCGTATGCGACATGCGTATACGTATGCGCGATTCCGGCATACGCGGGAGCGGGGGCGAGCGTGCGGGGCGAAGAAGAACGCATGGGCGGCAGGATGTGCGGTGGGGACTTCAGGACATCGGCGCCGGGGCCGCTTGCGCTGTGAAAACGGTTACATGGCAGAATAGCGCAACTTCCCCGCCCACGGAACGGGAAGCGAACACGTCGCCCGCGAGGGTGGCGGCTGCGACCGGGAGGGGCCCGGCGGCGGCAACCCAGCAGACGGGCGATGCCCGACCGGAGCAGTGATGGCCAGTGTCCAACTCGACCGCGTGCGCAAGGTGTACGACAACGGCCAGGTCGCCGTGCACGGGGCCAGTTTCGAGATCGCCGACGGCGAACTCATGGTGCTGGTGGGTCCGTCCGGTTGCGGCAAGTCGACGCTGCTCCGGATGATCGCCGGGCTCGAGGACATCACCGACGGCAACCTGTTGATCGGCGGTCGCCGCGTGAACGACGTGGCCCCGAAGGATCGCGACATCGCGATGGTGTTCCAGAGCTATGCGCTGTACCCGCACATGACCGTGGCCGAGAACCTCGCCTTCGGACTGAAGCTGCGCGGCGTGGCGCGTGCGGAGATCGAGCGGCGGGTCAACGCCGCGGCCGACACGCTCGGCATGACCCACATGCTGGGCAAGCTGCCGCGCGAGATGTCCGGCGGACAACGCCAGCGCGTCGCGCTGGGGCGTGCGCTGGTGCGCGAGCCATCGGTATTCCTGCTCGACGAACCGCTGTCGAACCTCGATGCCAAGCTTCGCCATTCCGTGCGCACCGAGATCGGGCGGCTGCATCGCCAGCTGGGCGCGACGATGGTCTACGTGACGCACGATCAGGTCGAAGCGATGACGCTGGGCCAGCGCATCGTGGTGTTGAAGGATGGCGAGATCCAGCAGATCGACACGCCGATGGCGCTGTACGACCGGCCGGCGAACCTGTTCGTCGCCGGCTTCCTGGGCAGCCCGGCGATGAACGTCCTGCAGGGCACGCTGCAGCAGGACGAAGGGTTGCGGTTGGTGCTCGACGGTGGTGCGGCCGTGCCGCTGGGGCCGGCGCCGGTCTCCAGCGCGTGGCTCGGACGCCGCGTGGCGATGGGACTGCGACCTGAGCACCTGCAGCCGGCCGGCATCGGCAAGCCGGCGTTCGAGGCGCAGGTCGAGCTGATCGAGCCGGTGGGCAACGAGGTCTTCGTCAATCTGTCCTATGCCGGCCAGGCACTGGTCGCGCGCATGCCACCGCAGCACCTGCCCGAACCCGGTCACGCATTGCGCGTCACCCTGGAGAACGCCGTACCGCATTTCTTCGATCCGGACAGCAGCATGCGGCTGGGTTGAACGAAAAAGGGAGGCCGAAGCCTCCCTTTTCTTTTACACGGGCGTCTTCGCCGTCAGCGGCGACTGACGGTGTGGACGGCCTGTGCTACGTAATCCAGGTTCTGCTGGTTCAGCGCAGCCACGCAGATGCGGCCCGTGCCGACGGCGTAGATGCCGAACTCATCGCGGAGGCGGTCGACCTGCGCCTTGCCCAGGCCGGAGTACGAGAACATGCCCGCCTGCTGCTGGATGAAGGCGAACTCCGGCGCGCCCAGCGCCGCCAGCTTGTCGACCAGGCCGGCACGCAGGGCATGGATGCGTTCGCGCATGCCGCCGAGCTCGTTCTCCCACAGCGCGCGCAGCTCCGGGCTGGCCAGCACGCCGGCCACCAGCGCGGCGCCGTGCGTGGACGGGCTGGAGTAGATCGTGCGGATGATGCGCTTGACCTGCGACTGCACCGCCTTGGCGGCGGTGGCATCGGGTGCGACCACCGACAGTGCACCCACGCGCTCGCCGTAGAGCGAGAACGACTTCGAGTACGAGTTGGCGACGACGAAACTGTCGATGCCAGCCTCGGCGATGATCCGCACGGCCGCGCCATCTTCGGTGATGCCCTTGTCGAAGCCCTGGTAGGCCATGTCGATGAAGGGGAACAGGCCGCGCTCTTTCAGCACGCCCGCCACCTGCTTCCACTGGTCGACCGTCAGGTCGGCGCCGGTGGGGTTGTGGCAGCACGCGTGCAGCAGTACGACGGTGCCCGGCTTGAGCTGGCCGAGGTCGGCGAGCAGGCCGGCGAAATCCAGGCCGTGGGTGGCCGCGTCGAAGTAGGTGTAGTCGACGATGTCGAAGCCGGCAGCGCCGAATACCGCACGATGGTTTTCCCAACTCGGGTTGCTGATCGCCACGGTCGCGTGCGGCAGCAGTTTCTTCAGCAGGTCCGCGCCGACGCGCAGGGCGCCGCTGCCGCCGACGGTCTGGGTGGTGGCCACGCGGCCGGCGGCGACCAGCGAGGATTCCTTGCCGAAGACCAGCTCGCGGGTCGCCGCGTCATAGGCGGCCAGGCCGTCGATCGGTAGGTAGCCGCGCGGTTTGGCGGCGGCGGCCAGCGCCTGTTCCACCTGACGCACGCAGTCGAGCAGGGGAATGCGCCCCTGTTCGTCGTAATAGATGCCGACGCCCAGGTTGACCTTCTGGGTACGGGGATCGGCGTTGTAGGCCTCGGTCAGCCCCAGGATGGGGTCGCCGGGCACCAGTTCGACGGATGCAAAAAGAGACACGGAATGTGGGCCGTTGGTGTGGGAGGGGGGAGGGGTGGAGCGGCCTGCGATGCTAACAGGCGCGGGCCTTTCCCGTACTTCCAGCCCGGGGCGGCGTACGGCGGCCGGAGGCCCGGGCACGGCGTGGCGGGGGCCGCTATACTCATTCGTTGGTGCGCCGTTGGGTGCATTGGATTGCCATATAAATCAATAGATTGGCAATCAAAGCTGATCCCTTTACATACTTGCGGCAGCGCGTCGGCTCGGTCCGGTCGCGGTGCCCGGAAGACACCGCCGCATGCGCCTTTCCACCATCAAGCTGTCCGGTTTCAAATCGTTCGTCGATCCCACCGTGCTCCACCTGCCGACCAACATGACCGGCGTGGTCGGGCCGAACGGGTGCGGCAAGTCGAACATCATCGACGCGGTGCGCTGGGTCATGGGCGAGAGCTCGGCCAGCCGCCTGCGCGGCGATTCGCTGACCGACGTGATCTTCTCCGGCAGCTCCGCGCGCAAGCCGGTCAGCCAGGCGACGGTGGAGCTGATCTTCGACAATAGCGACCACGCCATCAGCGGCGAATTCGCGGCGTTCAACGAAATCTCGGTCAAACGCCAGGTCAGCCGCGACGGCCAGAGCAATTACTACCTCAACGGCACCAAGTGCCGCCGCCGCGACATCACCGACCTGTTCCTCGGCACCGGCCTGGGGCCGCGCAGCTACTCGATCATCGAGCAGGGCATGATCAGCCAGATCATCGAGGCCCGCCCGGAAGACCTGCGCGTGTACCTGGAAGAAGCCGCCGGCATCTCCAAGTACAAGGAACGCCGCAAGGAAACCGAGACCCGCATCCGCCACACCCGCGAGAACCTGGACCGCCTCAACGACCTGCGCGAGGAAATCGGCAAGCAGCTCGAGCACCTCAAGCGCCAGGCCAAGCAGGCCGAACAGTACAAGGCGCTGCAGGAAGAGCGCCGGGTGAAGGACGCCGAATGGAAAGCGCTCGAATACCGCGGCCTGGACGGCAAGTTGCAGGGCCTGCGCGAGAAGCTGGCCCAGGAAGAAACCAAGCTGCAGCAGCTCATCGCCGAACAGCGCGAAGCCGAGCGCCTGCTGGAAACCGACCGCGTGCGTCGCGAAGAAGCCACCGACGGACTCAACAAGGCGCAGGGCGAGGTCTACCAGGTCGGCAGCACGCTGGCCCGCGTCGAACAGCAGATCCAGCACCAGCGCGACCTCGCCGAGCGCCTGAAGAAGGCGCGCGACGAAGCCCACAACGCGCTGCAGGAACTCGGCCAGCACATCAGCGGTGACGAAACCCGCCTGAACGTGCTCCGCGATTCGGTCGCCGATGCCGAACCGCAGCTCGAGCAGCTGCGCGAAGAAGACCTCATGCGCCAGGACGCCCTGCGCGAGGCTGAGACGGCATTGGCCGACTGGCAGCAGCGCTGGGAAACCCACAGCCGCGAAACGGCCGAAGCCTCGCGCGCCGGCGACGTGGAACGCACCCGCGTCGATTACCTCGACCGTCAGGCCTTCGAAGCCGACCGGCGCCGCGAAGCGCTGGCGAGCGAGCGTACCGGGCTGGATCTCGACGCATTGGCGAGCGCGTTCGAACAGCTGCAACTCCAGCACGACACCCAGAAAGAGTCGCTGGAAACGCTGACCGAGCAGGTCGAGACGCGCAAGCAGGGTGCCGCCGACGTGCAGGAGCAGCAGCGCGGCACGCAGACCGAATTGTCCGACGTTCGCAAACGCGCGCAGGAAGCCCGCGGCCGCCTGTCCTCGCTGGAGACGCTGCAGCACGCCGCGCTCGGCCAGGAGCAGGGCGCCGCGATGAGCTGGCTGCAGGCGCGCGGCCTGGACAGCGCGGCGCGCGTGGGCGAGAAGCTCACCGTCGAGCCGGGCTGGGAGAACGCTGTCGAAGGCGCGCTCGGTCAGCTGATCGAAGGCGTGCTGGTCGACGCACCGGAATCCTTGGTCGACGCCCTGGGCGAACTCGGCGAGGGCCGCATCGCGCTGGTGTCGGGCGAAGCGGGCGACGTCGCCTTCTCGCCGACTTCGCTGGCCGCGAAAGTGCAGGGCCCGGCCGCGATCCGTCGCCTGCTGGCCCGTCTGCATGTCGCCGACGACCTCGCCGAAGCGCGTCGCCTGCAGGCGCAGCTACCCGACGGCGATTCCGTCATCACCCGTAACGGCGAACGCCTGGGCAACGGCTGGGTGCGCGTGCTGCGCTCCGGCGCGGCCAAACAGGGCGCGCTGCTGCGCGAGCGCGAGATCCAGTCGCTGCGCGGCGAGATCGAAGCGCTGCAGGCCCGTGAAGCCGAACTCGAAGAGCGCCTGGCCAACCTGCGCGACCAGTTGCTGGCTGCCGAGCAGCAGCGCGAAGACGCCCAGCGCACGCTGTACGTGGCCCATCGCGGGGTGTCCGAACTGGCCGGCCAGTTGCAGAGCCAGCAGGGCCGCGTGGACGCCACCCGCACCCGCATCGAACGCATCGACGGCGAGATCGCCCAACTCGTCGAAACCCTCGACGCCAGTCGTGAGCAGGCCCGCGAAGCCCGTGCGAAGCTTGAAGACGCCGTCGGCCGCATGGGCGACCTGGAGTCCGCCCGCCAGGCGCTGGAAAGCGAGCGCCGCGAACGCGTCGACGCCCGCGACCAGGCCCGCGAAGCCGCGCGCACCTCGCGCGACACCGCGCATGCACTCGCACTGACGCTGGAATCGCAGCGCGCCCAGATCGTCTCGCTGAGCCAGGCCCTGGACCGCATGGGCGGCCAGCGCGGCCAGCTGGATTCGCGTCTGGAAGAACTCACCCTGCAGTTGAACGAAGGCGATTCGCCGGTGCAGGAACTGGATGCCCAGCGCCAGGCCGCGCTGGAGCATCGCGTCACCGCCGACCGCCAACTGGCCGAAGCGCGCGCGCTGCTCGACGGCATCGACAACGAACTGCGCCAGTACGAACAGACCCGCCAGCAGCGCGATGAGCAGGCGTTGGCCCAGCGTGAGCGCATCTCGCAGCGCAAGCTCGACCAGCAGGCGCTCGCGCTGAAGGCCGAGCAGCTGTCCGATGCGGTCGTGGCCGGCGGCTTCGTGCTGGAAGACGTCGTCAACACGCTGCCGGAGGTCGCCGACATCCGCGAGTGGGAGCAGGCCGTCACCCAGATCGACGGCCGCATGCGCCGCCTGGAGCCGGTCAACCTGGCCGCCATCCACGAATACGGTGAAGCCAGCCAGCGCTCGGAGTACCTGGAAGCCCAGAACGCCGACCTGACCTCCGCACTGGACACGCTGGAAGAAGCCATCCGCAAGATCGACCGCGAGACCCGCGGCCGCTTCAAGGACACCTTCGACCGCGTCAACGCCGGCGTGCAACAGCTGTACCCGCGCCTGTTCGGCGGCGGCCACGCCTACCTGGAACTGACCGGCGAGGACCTGCTGGATACCGGCGTGGCGATCATGGCGCGCCCGCCGGGCAAGCGCGTGTCGAACATCTCGCTGCTGTCCGGCGGCGAGAAGGCGATGACCGCGGTGGCGCTGGTGTTCGCCATCTTCCAGCTCAATCCCGCGCCGTTCTGTCTGCTGGACGAGGTGGACGCGCCGCTGGACGAAGCCAACGTCGGCCGCTTCACCAACATGGTCAAGGAGATGAGCGAGAAGGTGCAGTTCCTGTTCGTGTCCCACAACAAGGCCACGATGGAAGCCGCACACCAGCTCAGTGGCGTTACCATGCGGGAACCCGGTGTCAGCCGCCTGGTGTCGGTGGACCTCGAAGAGGCCGCCCGCCTGGCCGGCGCCGCCTGACCCTGATCGATCCCAACCTGCCGGAGAATCCCCTGTGTCCGACATGGCCATGCTTCGTATCGGAATCCTCGTCGCCGGCGTCCTGCTGCTGGCGGCGATCTTCCTGTTCGGACGCCCCAAGAAGCCCAGCCAGGGCCGTCGCATCGAAACCACCGAGCGCGACACCGCGCGTGTAGAGCCCAGCATCGCCGGCGACGACACCAGCGAGCAGGTGCAGGACTACAGCGGCGAGCGCGTCAGCCAACCGCAACTCGGCCTGGCCGGCGGCACGCCGGTCGCCGGCGTGGACAGCGACCTGGGCAAGCGCCCCAGCCAGGATTTCGACAAGATCGTCTCGCTCTACGTCGCCGCCAAGGCCGGCCACGTGCTGCGCGGCGAGGACATCGTGGTCGCCGCCGAGAAGACCGGCCTGACCTTCGGCCACATGAACGTGTTCCACCGCCTGGTGGAAGGCCACCCCGAACGCGGCCCGGTCTTCAGCATGGCCAACATCATGCAGCCGGGCAGTTTCGACATGGCCCACATCCGCGAACTGGAAACCCCGGCCATCGCCTTCTTCCTCACCCTGCCGGCGCCGATGACCGCACTGGAAGCGTGGGAAAAGCTGGTCCCCAACGTCGAACGCATGGCCGAACTGCTCGGCGGCGTGGTCCTCGACGACAGCCGCAACACCCTCGGCCGCCAGCGTATCCAGCACATCCGCGAAGAACTCCGCGCCTACGACCGCCAGCACGAAGCGCCGCCGCTGACGAAGGCGCCGCGGTGGTGATTGCGAAAACTGCGCGGCGTGCTCAATAGCGCCGCATGCAACTGGTCGCCATCATTGAGGCGTCCTGGGGCTGGACAGGCCTCAAGCCCCTGCTGGTCGTGGGGGACAACGCGTTTGGAAACCTGATCGTAAAAGACGTTGAGGAGCGCTACTGGCGCCTCTGCCCCGAAGACTTGTCCTGCAGGATGATTGCCGCCTCTAGGGCTGAGCTCGACACGCTCTCTAGCGATCAGGACTTCCTGCACGACTGGAACATGTCAGAACTGACGCGGCAGGCGAAGGAACGACTGGGTCCGCTCCGGCCGGGTTTCAAATACTGCCTGAAGATTCCCGGTGCGCTGGGTGGCGAATACGGTGGAGACAATCTCGCCACCCTGTCGCTGGAAGAACTCGTTTCTGTATCCGGCTCCATCGCCAGACAGGTCGACCAAGTGCATGACGGTGGACGTGTCAGGTTGGTGGTGAAGTAGGTCCACGGGTTGGGGATGGCATCATGAGGATGCGTAGCGCGTTGCAGGTGGCCTTCTTCATGCTTGCGACAACGATGGTGGAAGCGACCGAGGTGCCTGGCCATCATGCTTTCACGCCGTCTCAGGGGTGGATCCTGGTTCGGCATGGATCACTTGAAGACATACGCGGGGCCATCGTCGAATACGACGGGCTGACGCGCGAGATCCGTCCCGGGGTCTTCCGGGTGGAACTGCACCCGCAGCGTACCGGTGGCGTGGCGATCCTGTTGCCGGACGGACTTCCTGCGTACGACCTGGCCAACCTTGCGGGCTGGCTGGACGCTCCACCCGGACGGGAAGCCGATGTCCACGGCGCCATTGCCTGGCTCGTGTCGCCAACCAGCGGCGTCAAGTTCAGCCTTGTGCCGGAAGCCGCGAATGAAGGGGGCGACACGATGCTGGGCGCATCCCGCGACGGCGTGTCGATCCGGGTCAGACAGCCAGAAGGACGTGCGTCCATCATTCCGCTGCAGGTGGTTTACCAATCGGAACCCGATATCGACATCGCCCGGGATCCGGTGATTGTGGAAGTGACGCTCGATACGAACCCGGCATTCGGAAATCCCGGCTTCGTCATCGAACACTAGCCACGAGAACGCTCCTGCTTCCTGGAATCGAAGCGATGACAGGCCACCGCATCTTCACCACCTCTTTCGCCAGCGTGTATCCCATGTACGTGCAGAAAGCCGAGCGCAAGGGCCGGACGAAAGCCGAGGTGGATGAGGTCATCCGCTGGCTGACCGGCTACGACCAGGCCGGGCTCGAGCGACAGATCGAAGCCAGGAAGGACGTTGAAGCCCTCTTCGCCGAAGCCCCGCAGCTCCATCCGCATGCCTCGCTCATCAAGGGCGTGGTCTGCGGCGTCCGCGTGGAGGATGTGGACGATCCGCTGATGCAGAAGATCCGCTACCTCGACAAGCTGGTGGACGAGTTGGCGAAGGGGAAGGCGATGGAGAAGATCCTGCGGTCTCCGAAATAGAGGGGTGCACCGTAGGCTGGGTTGGAGCGCAGCGGAAACCCAGCACCTGTACATCTCGTGGGAATCGCTGGGTTTGCGCTGCGCTCCAACCCAGCCTACTGCCGCCATGGTGGCAATGGACCACCCTTTCGCCATCCCCCACACTCTCTCCCATGCCCCGCAACGTCCTCTTCATCTGCACCCAGAATCGCCTGCGCAGTCCGACGGCGGAGCAGGTGTTCGCCGACTGGCCGGGGATCGAGACGGCATCCGCCGGTCTGGGCCATGAAGCCGGCACGCCGGTCTCACCGGAGGTGCTGGCGTGGGCGGACCTGATCTTCGTGATGGAGAAAGCCCATCGCAATCGCCTCGCGAAGCGGTTCCGCGCGCACCTCAACGGCAAGCGCGTGATCTGCCTCGAGATCCCCGACGACTACGACTTCATGGATCCCGTGCTCATCCAACTGCTGAAGCAGAAGGTCACGCGGTTCCTGCCTGCCAACGCGGGGCTCGCATGAGCCGCCCCCTGCAGACCTGGACCGGCAGCTGCCACTGCGGGGCCATCCGCTTCGAGATCGACACCGACTTTCCCGAGCTGACACAGTGCGACTGCTCGATCTGCCGCAAGAAGAACGCGCTGATGGTGAAGGTGCACGAAAGCGCCTTTCGCCTGCTGGCCGGCGCCGACGTGCTCGCCGACTACCAGTTCCACACGCACACTGCGCACCATCATTTCTGCACGGTGTGCGGCATCTACCCGTTCCACCGCAAGCGCGTCACCCCGGACTACTACGGCATCAACGTCTATTGCCTGGACGGATTCGACCCCGCCGGCATTCCGGTGAGGATGACGGTGGGCGCGGGCATGCCGTGAAGCGGCTCCGCTAGACTGCACGCATGTGCCGCTTCGTCACCGCCACGCTGCCCGCCACCGCGCCGCTCGCCGCGCTGGACGCGCTCGCGCGTGGATACGGCCGACAGTTCCAGCGCCTGCACAGCCCATCCGTCGAGCGCCAGCTGGAGTCCGGCGAGGCGTATTTCTTCACCACGCTCGGCCACTGCGACTGCGATGCGCCCCTGGGGCAGGCACGCTCGCGCGGGTTCGATGCGGATGCGGAAGCCCGCAAGCTCGCGCGCAAGGGCTGGAGCCCGGCCAAGGTGGCGCGGGCGCTGGACCAGAAACGGGAACACCGGGATGCGGACGCCGAGGCCGAGGCGCAACGCACCGAAGCGGCGATGGCGACGTGGGTCGGCTTCATCGAGGCCGTGCTCCGCTCTGGCCACGTGGGCGAACTGGGCTTGCTGCATCACCAGTATCGCGGCCCGCTGGATGAGGACATCACTGTGCGCGAGCGCCGTCCGGTGAAAGTGACGGCCGCGCTGCCCGAGATCCTGCGCGACCTGGATGAGGACGTGCTGTACCTGTTCCACGACTGACGGACCTTCATCGCGGTATCGCTGACGCAGGATTTCTCACCTGGCTGCCCGAAGATGGCGCTCAAAGCCCCATCGACGACGCTCCGAGCCTTGCGGACGGTCCGGCGGCTGAAGGCACGCGATGCGTCGGAGGGCAGGGACGGCCCTCGACCCGTCCGGCTTGCATCTCCCGTCACGGCCCGCGGCCTTAGAATTCACCCATGACGCCGCCGACCCCCGCTGCCCGCATCGCCGACCTCCGCCGCCAGCTGGAGGACGCCAACTATCGTTATCACGTGCTCGATGAGCCCAGCATCCCGGACGCCGAGTACGACCGCCTGCTGCGCGCGCTGGACGAACTGGAAGCCGCGCACCCCGAGCTGGTCACCGCCGATTCGCCCACCCAGCGCGTGGGCAATGCGCCGGCCGGCAAGTTCGCCGAGGTGCGCCACGCCATCCCGATGCTGTCGCTGGGCAACGCCTTCAGCGACGAAGAAGTGCAGGACTTCGTCCGCCGCATCGCCGACAAGCTCAAGCGCCCGGCGCTGCGCTTCTCGGCCGAACCCAAGCTCGACGGCCTGGCCATCAGCCTGCGCTACGAGAACGGCGCGTTCGTGCAGGGCGCGACGCGTGGCGACGGCGCCACCGGCGAGGACGTCGCCCTCAACCTGCGCACCATCAAGGCCATCCCGCTGACGCTGCGCGGCACCGGCTGGCCCGCCGTGCTGGAAGTGCGCGGCGAGGTCTACATGCCGCGCGCGGACTTCGAGAAGTACAACGAGCACGCGCGCAAGCACGGCGGCAAGGTGCTGGCCAATCCGCGCAACGGCGCGGCCGGTTCGCTGCGCCAGCTCGACCCGCGCATCACTGCGCAGCGACCGCTGGCGTTCTTCGCCTACGGCACCGGCCTGGTCGAGGGCGGCGAACTGCCGGATTCGCATTCGGCCACGCTGAAGCAACTGCGCGGCTGGGGGTTCCCGGTCAGCAGCCTGAGCGACGTGGTGGAAGGCGTGGACGGCCTGCTCGGCTACTACCAGCGCATCGGCGAAGCGCGCGATGGCCTGCCGTTCGACATCGACGGCGTGGTCTACAAGCTGGACGACGGGGAAGGCCAGCGCGAGATGGGCTTCGTCTCGCGCGCGCCGCGCTGGGCGATCGCGCACAAGTTCCCGGCGCAGGAACAGATGACGGTGCTGGAATCGATCGAGGTCAACGTCGGCCGCACCGGCGCGGTGACACCGTGGGCGCTGATGCAGCCGGTGCATGTCGGTGGCGTGACCGTTACCCGTGCCACCCTGCACAACGCCGACCAGGTCGCGCGCCTGGACGTGCGCAACGGCGACACGGTGATCGTGCGCCGTGCCGGCGACGTGATCCCGGAAGTGGTCGGCGTGGTGCCGGAACGCCGCCCCGCCGGCACCGTGCCGTGGCAGATGCCGACGCGCTGCCCGGTGTGCGGCTCGGAGATCGTCCGCGAGGAAGGCGAGGCCGTGTGGCGCTGCAGCGGTGAGCTGACCTGCCCGGCGCAGCGCAAGGAGTCGATCATCCATTTCGCCTCGCGCCGTGCGATGGACATCGAGGGCTTGGGCGAGCGCTTCGTCGAGGACCTCAGCGACCTCGACTTCGTGCAGAACGTGGCCGATCTCTACAAGCTGACCGTCGACGATCTGCTCGAGATGAAACGCCGCGTGGACGAGCGCGACGGCACAACCCCGCTCGCACTTACTAAGAGCGGGGTCAAGGCCGGCAAGGTAGCGACGAAGTGGGCCGAGAACCTGATCGAGGCCATCGACCGCAGCCGACAGACCACGCTGGAGCGCTTCCTGTTCGGGCTGGGCATCCAGCACGTGGGCGAGAGCACGGCCAAGGCGCTGGCGCTGTGGTTCGGCGACCTGCAACTGATCCGCCGGCTGCCGTGGCCGCTGTTCAAGCGGGTGCCTGACATCGGCGGCGAAGTGGCGCGGTCGCTGGGCCATTTCCTCGACCAGCCCGGCAATCAGCAGGCCATCGACGATCTGCTGGCGCGGGGTGTCGTCATCGGCGACACGCATCCGCCGTCGGGCAAGCTGCGTGCGACGCTGGACCTGGCGACGCTACTGGTGGACCTGGAGATTCCCAAGGTCACCCGCGTGCGCGCCGAACAACTGGCCTCCGCGTTCCCGTCGGTGCAGGCGCTGCTCGATGCGCCGGTGCACAACTTCGTCACCGCCGGCCTGCCCAGCGATTCGGCCAACGCCTTCGCTGCCTGGCTGGAAGACGATGCCAACGCGCAGTTGCTGTCGCGCACCGGGGCGGCGCTGGAGGCGCTGTTGCAGGTGACGCCGGAGGAGGTCGCCACCGTCACGGGTCCACTCGACGGCAAGACCGTCGTGCTCACCGGCGGGCTGGCGGCGATGAGTCGCGACGAAGCCGGCGAGAAGCTGGAAGCGCTCGGCGCCAAGGTCGCCGGCAGCGTGTCGAAGAAGACGCATCTGGTCGTGGCGGGCGAAGCCGCCGGCTCCAAGCTGGCCAAGGCGCAGGAGCTGGGCATCGAGGTCTGGGACGAGGCGCAGCTGCTGGCGTTCCTGGCGCAGCACGGGAGCGGCGCGTGAGCCGCTGGCGACCGGGGACCGGCTGGAGCGAAGGCGTCGCCGGCCTCGACTGGGCACCGACAGGTTCGCGCGACGCGTTGCGCCTGCGGGCCTGGGTCAACCGGCTGGTGCGCGAGTTCTTCTTCGCGCGCGACGTGCTGGAGGTCGAGACGCCGATGATGTCGCGTGCGGGCAATACCGACGCCAACATCGCCTCGTTCGCGCTTGAATTCTCCGGCCGCACCGACGGCGCGTCGCGCACGCGCTGGTTGCGGACCTCGCCGGAGTTTCCGCTGAAGCGCCTGCTCGCCGCAGGCGTGGGCGACTGCTTCGAACTGGGGCGGGTTTTCCGCGATGGCGAGGCGGGCGGGCGGCACAACCCGGAGTTCACCATGCTTGAGTGGTACCGCGTTGGCTGGACGCTGGAACCGTTGATGGACGAGACGGTGGCGCTGGTGCAGGCGGCGTTGTCGATGATCGGCCGCGAAGCGACCGTGTCGCGCGTGAGCTTCCGCGATCTGTATCGGCAGCAGCTGGGCGTCGATCCGATGACGGCCGATCTGGATACCGTGCGCAACGCCGCGGCCGGCATCGCCATCGACGGCGAGGGCCTGACCCGCGACGACTGGCTGGACCTGCTGATGACGCACCGGCTGCAGCCGACCTTCGGTCGCGACGAGATCCGCGTGGTGCACGACTACCCGGCCAGCCAATGCGCGCTGGCCAAGGTGGTGGAGCGCGACGGCGTGCCGGTGGCGGAACGTTTCGAGCTTTACCTGGGTCCGCTGGAGCTGGCCAACGGCTACCACGAGCTTACCGATGGGGCGGAGCAGCGCCTGCGCTTCGAACGCGATGTGGCGACGCGTACTGCACGGGACGAGGATGCGCCCGCCCTCGACGAAGGCCTCCTCGCCGCGCTGGCGCATGGCATGCCGGCCTGTGCGGGCGTCGCGCTCGGCGTGGACCGGCTGCTGATGGCGATGCTCGATACGCCGCGCATCGCGGACGTGGTCGCCTTCGATTTCGCGCGCGCCTGAAAGCCAGCCAAACACGCCACGGTCGCGGCTTTGGCTGCAAACGATTACGTGGGCGCGCGTTCATGATCGCTGCGTAGATTGCGTTCCAACACCCACGAGGACGCACGCCATGGAACGCTCCCTGATCGCAACGCTGGTGCTGGGCACCGTCGCACTGTTCGGCGCCGTCGCGGCGAAAGCCGCACCGCAGTACGACGATCGCTATTACGGCGGCGGCCAGGTGGTGCGCTGCGATTCCAACGACAACCGCTACCGCGAATGCCGCCTGGATACGCGCGGCGGCGTGCAGATCGTGCGGCAGATTTCCAAGACGCGCTGCGAGGAAGGGCGCACCTGGGGCCGCACGCGGGATGGCGTGTGGGTCGACCGCGGCTGCCGCGCCGAATTCGCCAGCGGTCGCAATGGGGGCGGCTACGGTAGCGCCCAGCGCATCCGCTGCGAATCCAACGACGGCCGTTCGCGTACTTGCGCCATCAACGGCCGCGGCGACGTGCGGCTGGTCCGCCAGTTGTCCAAGGCGCGCTGCACCGAAGGTTACAGCTGGGGCCAGGATCGCAACGCGATCTGGGTGTCGCGTGGCTGCCGCGCCGAGTTCGAGGTGTACGGTCGCGGTAATGGCTGGAATGGCGGCGGCTGGAACAACGGCGGCTACGACAACGGGTATGGCTACGGCAACGGCCGGACGTTCCGCTGCGAATCCGAGAAGGGCCGCACCCGTACCTGCGGCGTGGACGGCCGCGGTCGCGTGCAGCTGGTCCGCCAGCTGTCCAATGCGGCCTGCATTGAAGGCCGCACCTGGGGCCAGGATGCCCGCGGCGTCTGGGTGACCGACGGCTGTCGGGCCGAGTTCCGCAGCTGGTGATGCCGCCGGTGTGAGGAGAGACGGGGAGGGGCCGGTACAATGGCCCCATGACCGACCCCATCGATTACGCCCGCTACGACCGCATCCGTCCGATCCGCTGGACCGGGAGCGCGCTGGAACTGCTGGACCAGCGCAAGCTCCCCTTCGTGGTCGAGTACCTGAGCTGCACCACCAGCGACGAGGTGGCCGCGGCCATCCATGACCTGGCCGTGCGCGGTGCGCCCGCGATCGGCATCGCCGCCGCCTGGGGCGTGGTGCTGGCTTCCCGCGAGGTGATGGCCGCCACGCCGGCCGAGGCGATGGAGAAGCTGGAACCCGCCCTGCAGCGCCTCAACGCGGCCCGCCCCACGGCCGTGAACCTGGCATGGGCGCTGGCCCGCATGCGCGCGGCGTTGAAGAGCGCCGGCAGCGACTGGCGCGGCGTGCTGGAACTGGAAGCGCTGGCGATCGCTGAGGAAGACCTGGCCGCCAACCGCCATATGGGCGAGCTGGGCGCGGCGCTGATCGGCGAGGGCAGCGGCGTGCTGACCCACTGCAACACGGGTTCGCTGGCCACGGCCGGCTTCGGTACCGCGCTGGGCGTGATCCGCGCCGGCGTGGCCCAGGGCCGCATCGGCAAGGTCTACGCCGGCGAGACCCGGCCCTGGCAGCAGGGCGCGCGGCTGACCGCGTGGGAGCTGCAGCAGGACGGCATTCCCGCAACCCTGATCGCCGACTCGGCCGCCTCGCACCTGATGAAGACCGGGGCCGTGCAGTGGGTGGTGGTGGGTGCGGACCGCATCTGTGCCAACGGCGACACCGCCAACAAGATCGGCACCTACCAGTTGGCGATCGCCGCGCGCCACCACGGCGCGAAGTTCATGGTGGTGGCGCCGTCGTCCACGGTCGACATGGCCACGCCGAACGGCGACGCGATCGATATCGAAGAACGCGACCCGGCCGAACTGCTGGGCATCGGCGGCACCCGCATCGTGGCCGAGGGCGTGGCCGCGTGGAATCCGGTGTTCGACGTCACCCCGGCCGCGCTGATCGACGCCATCGTCACTGAGAAGGGCGTGATCGAACAGCCCGACGAAGCGCGCATGCGCGCCGCGTTCGGCGGTTAGGTCCCGCCATGGGGGATGGGCACGGGGAGCCTGAAAACGACGCAACGCGTCAGTCGGACGCGGCCCGGAGCCGCGCCCGATGAGGCGCCGGCGCCGTCGAAACCCTGCGGCGGCGGGCGCGAGCCCGCTGGCACGGGAGTTGCACCGCCTGGGTGACGTTGGCCAGGAATCGCGCATGCGCGCACGCTCTCTTCCCGCTTCGCCCGTGGTGGCGCCCGGCATGCTGCGCAGTCTGCGCGGCCTGCTTGCGCGCGATTCCACGCGGGGCTTGAACGCATCCGAGCGCGAAGACCTGACCCAGGCGCAGCTGCGTGCCACCCGTCCCATCGTCAGCGGCGTGCTGCTGTGCGGCGCGGTGCTGCTGGCGATCATCGCTGCGTTCGAGCTGGTGGGTGCCACGCCCACGATCGGTTATCCGGCCTGGCTGCAGTTGGTGGTCGCGGGCGTGGTGGCCGCGTGTGCCGCTGGCGTGGCGCGCCTGACCCAGTGGCAGCAGCGCCTGATCCTGACCCTGGTGGCGACGCTGTTGACGGGCATCTTCATGAGCATGCCGCTGCCGGGCGCGACTGGACAGCTCGCGCTGCGCACGGGTTTGTTCCAACTGCTGCCGCTGGCGCTGATGGCGCTGATGGTGCGGCCGGTCTCGCTGCTGGCGTTCGCCCTGTTGATCGTGGTGATGGCGCAGTTGCGCATCGTGCTGCACGGCGCGCCCGGTACGGGCAGTGCGCTGTACTGGCTGTACACGCTGACGACCATCGGGTTCGGCCTGGTGTTGGCCGGCTATCGCACCGACTTCGCCGTGTCGGCGTGGCAGATGCGCCGCCGCCTGGTGGAGCAGGCGCACACCGATGCGTTGACCGGCCTGCTGAACCGCAATGGCTGGAGCGAGCGCGCCGATGGCGCGCATGCACGGGCCACCGCGGCCGGCGTGCCGGTTGCACTGGTCGTGCTGGACATCGACTACTTCAAGCACATCAACGATCGCCTGGGGCACGACGGCGGCGATGCGGTGCTGCAACGACTGGGTGCGATCATGCGCGCCCGCACCGGTGGCGACGAGGGCTGCGGCGCACGGATCGGAGGCGAGGAGTTCGCCGTGCTGCTGGAAGGCGACGATGCGCTGTCCGCGCGCGCGTTCGCGGAGCGCGTGCGCGGCGAGTTCGGCAAGGAACACGACGGTGTGGTCGCCACGCTGTCAGCCGGCATCGCCGAGCACGTGGCAGGCGAATCGCTGCGCGAACAGATGCGGCGCGCCGACCAGGCGCTGTACGAAGCGAAGCGGGAAGGGCGTGATCGGGTGTGCGTGGCACCACGTTCCTGAACGCCCAGGCTGAACGGTCGGCCTTCATTCCCAATATCACTGTCCTGCGCTAGCATCCCCCGACATTTCCGCGCGGGGACTGTCGGAGTCGCCCGCGCGTTCATCTGACGCCAGGGGACCATGAACGACGATCGCGCCCGCATGATGTGGGGAAAGTGGCGCCTGCCTTTGTTGGGGCTGGTGATCCTGTTGATCGTCGTCGGTCCGGTGATCCTGCTGCAGCGCCTGTCGCGCGCCAACCTGGACGCGGCCGATGCGGTCGCGCATACCCACGAAGTGGAAGCGGCGGTCATGGCGCTGGCGCTGGACGTCCGCGAGATCGAATCGTCCGGCATGATGATCGCGCTGGGCGCGGACCACCCACTGGCGCGCAACCGCATGGCCACCGGCATGCGCGAGTTGCCCGAGCGCTTCGAGACCCTGGCCCGGTTGACGGCCGACAACCCCGAGCAACTCGTGCGCGTCGGTCGCCTGCGTGAACTGGTCGATGCGCGCGTTGAGGTCATCGATCAACTGCTGGAAGCACCCGACGCCTACCGTGGCAGTGTCGTGGCGCCGTTGGCGACGCGCTTCCCGATCCGTGCCCTGCTGACGGAAATCCTGAGCGACGAACGGCAATTGCTGGAACAGCGCAACATCGACGCGCAGCGGCAACGCCAGCGGGCGGAGTGGCTGGCGCTGGTGGCGATGGGTGCGCAGCTCCTGTTGCTGTCGCTCGTCCTGCTGTCGCTGGGCCGGCAGGTGACGCGCCGCTTGAATGCGGAGAAGGAGACGGCCCGCGCCAGCCAGCGCGCGCTGGTGATGCTGGACACCGTGCGAGAACCGATCGTGCTGCTCGATGCCGAGCAGCACATCCAGATGCACAACATGGCCTTCGCCGAGTTGTATGGCATCGGCAAGGGCGACAAGGTGGGCAGCCTGGACGAGCTGGGTGATGCCTGGCAGGACCGGGTGATGCGCCAGCGCCTGGACGACGTGCTCGCGCGCGGCCGCGAGCTGTGGGATTACGAATTGCAGCAGGACACCGCCGACGGTCTGCGCCGCACGGTGCTGCTCAATGCGCGCCGCATGCCGCTGCCGGACAAGGACGACCACGCGGTGCTGGTGACGGTCAGCGACGTTTCGTTGCAGAAGACGGCCCAGCAGGAGATTGCCGCGCTGAACCGGCAGCTTGAAGGCAAGGTGGAGCAGGTATCGGAAGTGAACCGCGAGCTGGAAGCCTTCAGCTATTCGGTGTCGCACGACCTGCGTGCGCCGCTGCGCCACGTGGCGGGCTTCTCGGACAAGCTGGGCCGGCACCTGGGCGAGAACATCGACGACAAGAGCCGCCATTACCTGTCCGTGATCGGCGATTCCGCGCGCCGCATGTCGCAACTGATCGACGACCTGCTGGTGTACTCGCGCCTCGGGCGCAGCGCGCTGCGCCTGCAGGCGGTGGACATGCAGTCGCTGGTCGCCGAGGCGCGCGCGATGCTGGACGCCAACGAAGGCGACGGGCGCGCCGAACGGGTGGAGTGGCGGATCTCGCCGATGCCCATCGTGCTCGCCGACGACAACATGATGCGCCAGGTGTGGGGCAACCTGCTCGGCAACGCGGTGAAGTACAGCAGCCAGCGCGAGCTGTCGGTGATCGAAGTCGAGCACCGCCTGCAGGACGACGGCAGCCACCTTTTCAGCGTGCGCGACAATGGTGCGGGCTTCGACATGGCCTACGCCGGCAAGCTGTTCGGCGTGTTCCAGCGACTGCACAAGGCCAGCGAGTTCGCCGGCACCGGCATCGGCCTGGCCAGCGTGCGCCGCGTGCTGGGACGCCATGGCGGCCGCATCTGGGCCGAATCGGCGCCCGACCAGGGCGCGACCTTCTTCTTCACCCTTCCCGCGGCGCTCGATGCGCCATCTTCCAGAGAGAAAGACGCATGAGCGCCATCCGTACCATCCTGTTGGCCGAGGACAGCCTGGCCGACGCCGAAATGGCGATCGACGCGCTGCGCGAGGCCAACCTGGCCAACCCCATCGTGCACGTGGAGGACGGCGTGGAAGCGCTGGACTACCTGCTGCGACGCGGTGCGCATGCCAACCGCGAGGAAGGCCTGCCGTCGGTGCTGCTGCTGGACATCAAGATGCCGCGCATGGACGGCCTGGAAGTGCTGAAGAACATCCGCAACCACGAGCAGCTCAAGCACCTGCCGGTGGTGATCCTGTCGTCCTCGCGCGAAGAGAGCGACCTGGCGCGCAGCTGGGACCTCGGCGTGAACGCCTACGTGGTGAAGCCGGTGGACATCGACCAGTTCTTCCAGGCGGTCAAGACGCTGGGCACGTTCTGGGCCGTCATCAACGAAACCCCGACGCAGGGCTGATCGATGCCGCGTACGGGAACACCGCTGGGGCGGGTGAGGATCCTCCTGGTCGAGGATTCCGAACTCGATGCCGAACTGCTCGTCGAGCAGTTGCAGGAGTCGGGACTCGACGCCGAGTTCGTGCGCGTCGACGACGCGCCCAGCATGGCGGCGGCGCTGGCGGGCGAACCGTTCGATCTGGTGGTGTCCGACATGGAACTGCCGGGTTTTTCCGGCTACCAGGCCCTGGAAATCGTGCGCTCCCACGACGGACGGCTGCCGTTCGTGTTCTTCTCCGGCACCATCGGCGAGGAAGCGGCCGTCAAGGCGTTGCAGGAAGGCGCCAGCGACTACGTGCTCAAGCACAGCCCGGTGCGCCTGCCGTCGGCCGTGGCACGCGCCATCCGCGAAACCCGCCTCGAGCGCGAGCGCGAATACGCGGAACGCGAACTGATGCGCTCGCAGCGGCTCGATTGCCTGGCGATGCTTGCGGCCGGACTCAGCCACGACTTGCGCAACATCCTGCAGCCGCTGCTGATCGTGCCCGACCTGCTATCCACGTATAGCAACGACCCGAAGATCCTGCGCCTCGGTGCGGTGATCTCGGAAAGCGGCAAGCGTGGCCACGAGATGGCCGACTCGATGCTGTCCTTCGTCCGCGGCTCGCGCAAGGCGAGCGAACGCATCGAAGTGGCGGCGTTGTTCCAGGCCGTCCAGCTGCTGATGCAGGGCTCACTCTCCAAGCGCGTGCGGCTGGAGATCGAGATGCCGGAAGACGGATTGCTGATCGAAGGCAACTACACCGAGTTCCAGCAGTGCCTGATCAACCTGTGCCTCAACGGCATCCAGGCGATGGCCGAGCAGGGCGGCGCGCTGACGCTGTCGGCCCGGCGCGCAACCGATGCGGACGGGCGCGACCATGTGGTGGTCCGGGTGGCCGATGAAGGCAGCGGCATGGACGAGGCCACACGCAATCAACTGTTCACTCCGTTCTTCACCACCAAGTCCAGCGGTACCGGGCTGGGTCTGATGTCGTGCAAGCGCATCGTCGAGTCGGTGCAGGGCCGCATCCAGGTCGAGAGCCGCGTGGGCCACGGGACGAGTTTCGAGCTGTGGCTGCCCGCGGCGGCTTCGCTCGAATGGAGCGCTCCCGAAGGTGCGGTCTTCCAGGACGGCGAAGGCCGTCGCATCCTGCTGGTTGATGGCGATGCCACACGGCTTTCGCTGCTGGGCAATGCCTTGGCGGCGCAGGGCTACGACCCGATGATGGCACCCGACGGTGCCATCGCGTTGCAGCAGATCGCCCGCATCGGGCTGCCGGCATTGGCGATCCTGGATGACGACATCCTCTTGCTGTCGGCAGCGGATGTGCTGGCGGTGCTGCAGGAGGCGGGCTTCGACGGTCCGGTCATCCGCCTGCGCGAACCGGGCACGCAGGAAGATGGCCACGATTGCGCGGCGGTGGTCACCAAGCCGGTACAGATCCAGTCGCTGTTCGCGTCAATCGAACACGCCCTCGGCCTGCACGCCTGAACGGCGGCAGGCTGCTTCGCTTCAGACGTGGCCGACGGTGGCGGGCTTCAGCCGCTGCCACACGGCCCGCATGATCGGTTGCGCACGGTACCAGCCGATCGGTGTGTCGGGGCAGTAGCGCTGCAGGCGGTCGCGTAGCGCCGGCGCGATCTCGTCGAACTCGCGCTGGTGGTGCAGCAGATACGCGTCGTAGCCCACCTTCAGGCACTGCTCCAGATCACCGACCGTAGCGCCGACGACCTGGAAGGTGTCTTCGTTCAGACGCGTCTTCCAATACGCGAGTTCGGCATCGATGTCGACGATCTGCGCGGTGGCGTGGTGGGCGTTGCGGTGGTGCAGACTGGCCATGGTGATCCCCGTGTCGTGTGGTGGTCTGACACGGCGAGTGTTGGTTCGCCAGAGTGACGCTTAAGTGAAATAAAGAGCGTTTTAACCGGTATTTAACCGCGCCGGCGCTTTTTTATTCACCTTTGCATGTCTCGCGTGAAGCTCATCGCTGGCGCATCGCCGCAGCGAGGATCGTGCGCTCGTCCATCAACGCTGCAGGCGAGGGTGCGAACAGCGGTGGATCGTCTTCCAGCGGCGCGTTGAGACGTTCCCACACACGCTCGATGACGGCCTGTGCGAGCGGCCAGTCCAGGCGCACGCCGCGCACGATGCCCACGTGGTAACGCGCAGGGAGGCTGGGCAGCAGTTCCTGCAGCGACTGCCGGTGCGAGAGCAGGTAGACGTCGTAGGCGAACTTCAGCGTAGGCACGTAGTGGCGGAACGGCGTGCCGGGGCGATGGAAGGGCTGACTGGCATACGTGTCGGCCCAGAAAACCATTTCGGCGTGGATATTGATGACGGCACACGGGGCGTGCGCGTCCGCCCAGGCCGGGGCGATCGGTTGATGAAGGCATGACATGCGTTCCCACTCCCTGGCGCAAGGCCTGGCGGAGCATGGACCCGCTGGATGAAACACGGCTTACCGAGGCATGACAACCGCGTTCCCGTCCCCGCCGCGCCTCCGACAGCGCGACCCCCTGTGGCAACGTCTCCCAACTGCGTCCGCGCGGGCACGCAGTCCATGATCTGCCGGTTCTTGTCTTGTTGTTCGGCCCCTGCATAAGGGGACACGCACCGGTATGCGCATGCCGGCCAACCGTTCGTCAGTGCATGCGCACCGGTGCTGGTTCATGTTCGTCGAGCCACCGCCATGCTTCGCGCAGCAGCGTGCGCGCAATGGGCCAGTCCGGTCCGCTCTCACCGCGCAGGCGCTCCCAGTGGTCTTCGAGTTCAAGTTCTGTGTCGAGATTCAGGTGTTGTCCGCCGTGATCCGCGTGGGAAGCCGCGGCGAAGGCGTAGGCGCGGCAAGCGTCTTCCCAGGCCACGTCGGGATGCAGCCGGCGGCGGCGGCCGTAGTCGTAGGCGGTGAAGGCCGCGAATGCATCGTCGGTTCGATCGGGCGAACGGAAAGGCGTCTGGCGCAGGGTGTCGAGCTGCTCGCGATAGAGGTGTCGATTCATGGGCGGGCGCTTCCGGCGGGGGTGATGCCGTGGTAACCCGCCGCGCGTTACCGGTGGGTGACAAATCCCTTCAAACGCTTATCACAAAGCTGAGATGCATCCGCCCGATCAGCCACCGCTCAGTCTCAGCGGTTGAGACGCACGCATCGTTTCATGACGCGATCCCACAACGAGATGCGCCATGCCCGCCCAGACCTCGCTGGTCCGCCATTACGCCCGCGATGCAGCGGTGTTGCCCGCGGAGCCTGGCGACGGCAACGCGCTGGCCGAGCGGCTGGCGGGCAAGTACCACGACCGCGTGACGGGGCGATTCGTCATTCCAGGACGCGAAGGACGGTACGAGGAACTGCCTGCCGATCTTCCGCCGGCACTCGCCGCCGCACTGCGCGCGCGTGGCATCGGCCGGCTGTATTCGCACCAGGCCGAGGCGTGGACGGCGACGCAGGCGAGCAAACACCTCGCGATCGTCACGCCGACCGCCTCGGGCAAGTCGCTGTGCTACACGATGCCGGTGGTGGCGTCGGCGCTCTCGCGCAAGGGCAAGGCGCTTTATCTGTTTCCAACCAAGGCGCTGGCGCAGGACCAGGTCGCAGAGTTGCTCGATCTCAGTCGCGCCGGCGATCTCGGCCTGAAGGCGTTCACTTTCGACGGCGATACGCCGGGCGATGCACGCCAGGCGATCCGCCTGCACGGCGACATCGTGGTCAGCAATCCGGACATGCTGCACCAGGCCATCCTGCCGCACCACACGAAGTGGGCGCAGTTCTTCGAGAACCTGCGCTACGTGGTGATCGACGAGGTGCATACCTACCGTGGTGTGTTCGGCAGCCATGTCGCCAACGTGCTGCGCCGGCTCAAGCGCGTGTGCGCGTTCTACGGCGCGGACCCGCAGTTCATCCTGTGCTCGGCCACCATCGGCAACCCGAAAGCGCACGCCGAGGCGTTGATCGAGGCCGATGTCGAGGCGATCACCGAATCCGGAGCGCCCACCGGCGACAAGCACGTGCTGCTGTGGAACCCGCCGGTGGTCAATCCCGATCTCGGCCTGCGCGCATCGGCGCGGTCGCAGAGCAACCGGATCGCGCGGGTGGCGATCAAGGCCGGGCTGAAGACGCTGGTATTCGCGCAGTCGCGCACGATGGTGGAGGTGCTGACGAAGTACCTGAAAGACGTGTTCGACCACGATCCGCGCAAGCCGGCGCGCATCCGCGCCTACCGCGGCGGCTATCTGCCCACCGAGCGCCGCGAGGCCGAGCGTGCGATGCGCGACGGACGCGTGGACGGCATCGTGTCCACCTCGGCGCTGGAACTGGGCGTGGACATCGGCAGCCTGGATGCGGTGGTGCTGAACGGGTATCCGGGTTCGATCGCCGCGACCTGGCAGCGCTTCGGTCGTGCGGGTCGTCGCCAGCAAGCGTCGCTGGGCATTCTCGTGGCCAGTTCGCAGCCGCTGGACCAGTACGTCGTGCGGCACCCGGAGTTCTTCGCCGACAGCCCACCCGAACATGCACGCATCGCGCCCGACCAGCCGATGATCCTGCTCGACCACATCCGCTGCGCCGCCTTCGAGCTGCCGTTCCTGGCCGGCGAGATGTACGGGCCCGTCGATCCATCGCCGTTCCTGCAACTGCTGGACGAGGACAGCGTGGTCCATCGCGAGGGCGATCGTTACGAATGGATCGCCGACAGTTATCCGGCCAACGCGGTCAGCCTGCGCTCGGTGGCGGATGGCAATTTCGTCGTGGTGGACCGCACCGATGGACGCCAGGTGATCATCGCCGAAGTGGATTTCAGTGCCGCGCCACTGACCTTGTACGAGGGCGCGATCCACATGGTGCAGTCCACGCCGTACCAGGTGGAACGGCTGGATTGGGAAGGCCGCAAGGCATACGTCACCCGCACCCACGTGGACTACTACACCGACGCCATCGACTACACGAAATTGAAGGTGCTGGAGCGCTTCGACGGCGGCATCGCGGGGCAGGGCACCTGTCACCACGGCGAGGTGCATGTGGTGCGACGCGTCGCCGGCTACAAGAAGATCCGTTACTACACGCACGAGAACATCGGCTACGGGCCGGTGAACCTGCCGGACCAGGAGATGCACACCACCAGCGTGTGGTGGCAACTGCCGCCGCAGGTGTTGGAAACCTCGTTCGGATCGCGCCAGGAGGCACTGGATGGCTTCCTTGGCGCGGCGCATGCGCTGCACATCGCGGCGACGGTGGCGGTGATGGCCGAGGGGCGCGACCTGCAGAAAGCGGTGGGCGATGGCGACGGGGCGTGGTTCGCATTGCCGGATACGCAGGGCAGGGGGCAATTGCGCGGTGGCGAAGGCCAGTTGCTGTCGCCGACATCCGGGGATCGCTTCGTGCCGACGGTGTATCTGTACGACAACTATCCTGGCGGCATCGGCTTGAGCGAGCCGCTGTGGCGGCGCCAGCAGGAATTGGTGCGCCGCGCGGCGGACCTGGTGGACCGTTGCGACTGCAAGGCCGGGTGCCCAGCCTGCGTAGGCCCGGTACTGGCCGCCGACGAAGACGCCGACACCACGCCGCGTGCGCTAGCCAGGCGCGTGCTGCACCTGCTGGACGCTGCATGAGCATCAGCCTGGAGACCTTGCAGCGGCTGCGACGGCAGGCAGGCCATGCGGCGGCACCGGCACCGGCACCGGCACCGGCACCGGTGGCGCGCATCGCGGAGGCGGTCCCCGAGCCCGAACCGATCGCGGCATTGCGGCGCATGCTGGGTATCCGCGAGCGCGCGCGCCCGGCGCTGCCTGTGCCCGCGCGCGACCGCCACCTGCCGGGCACCGAAATCGCGCCGGGGCTGTTGCTGCTCGAAGACGTGCTCCCGTTCGACAACGTACCGGATGACGTGGACGGCACGTTCGCCCGCACCGGCCCGTTGCCCACTGCCGGCATGCTGTTCTTCGATACCGAAACGACGGGTCTGTCCGGTGGTACCGGTACGCGCGCCTTCATGGTGGGCGCGTCGGATTTCGTGCCCGGCGGTTTGCGCGTGCGCCAGCTGCTGATCACGCACCTGTCCGCCGAGCCGGCGATGCTGCGCGAGTTCTCGCGCTGGCTGGCGGAGGATACGCGGCTGGTCAGCTACAACGGCCGCTGCTACGACGCCCCCCTGCTGGCCACGCGTTACCGGCTGGCGCGGCAGGGCACGCCGCTGGCCGGACTCGAACACCTCGATCTGCTGTTTCCCACGCGACGTCGCTATCGCGGCGTGTGGGAGAACTGTCGCCTCGGCACCATCGAGCGCCATGCGCTCGGCATCGTCCGCGAGGACGACCTGCCGGGTTCGGAAGCCCCGGGCGCGTGGCTGCAGTACCTGCGGGGCGGCGATGCCGGCCTGCTGCGACGCGTGCTGCAGCACAACTACCAGGACGTGGTGACGCTTGCGCGGTTGCTGATGCACCTGTCGGCGCCGGACGCGGATGCAGCGGAAAAGGGAAGCGTGTTTACCTGCGCGCCGCCTTGACCCGGCCAATGGGCGGGCGGATGCTGGCATCGTCGGAATCCACGAAGACGCACTGCCTGTCCGCCCTGCCACAGGAGCCGTCCCATGCACCGTCCCGCTGTTCTCGGCCTGCTGCTTTGCGCAGCCCTGCCGTCCACCGCTGCCGCACAGGACCTGCTGCCTGCGGTCGATCGCTTCTATATCGGCGCGGGGCGCTACTGGGCCGACCACGACCTGGACACGCGGTGGGACGCCAGCGACGTTTCGCTCGGCACCCATGTCAATTTCCAGCGGGACCTGGGGTTCGTCGACCGGCAGGATGCGCTGGCGTGGAGCATCGGCGGCAGCTTCGGTAAGGCGCGCCATCACAAGCTGGATGCGTTCGGCTACGACTACGAAGACGCCAGCGTGCGCTTCCTGGATCGCGACCTGGAGATCGCCGACAACACCTATCCGGTCGATGCGGCCTTCACCGGCCGCCTGGACCTGGACATCACCGGCGTGTCGTACACCTGGATGTTCCTGCAGGACGGCAAGCGCGCCTTCGGCATCGGCCTGGGCGCGATGCGCTACGACATCGCCGCCGATCTCGACGCGACCGCCACCGTCGGCGGCACACCGGTGGCGTATGCGAATGATCTGTCAGAAGACGCCTGGGCGCCGATGCTGCGCGCCGAATACGCGCAGTCGCTCTCGGCGCACTGGCGCTGGGGCGCCTCGCTGGCCTACACGCGTAAGAACAGCGGCAACGTCACCGGCGATGCGCTGGACGCGCAAGTGGAACTGGAATACTTCCCGTGGGAGCATTTCGGCTTCTCACTACGCTACAACTACAACGACGTGGACCTCGATTTCGAGCGTTCCCGCTTCGACGGCAACCTCGAACTCAACAACCGCGGACCGCAGTTGCTGGGGATGTTGCGCTTCTGACATGCCGCGCTGTCGGGGATCCACCGACAGCGGAGTGTGAAGCGCTGCGCACTACGCCACATCGCCGTTCAAGAAGCGGCAGGGGCGGCCGACATCCTTGCTAGATTTCATCCCGTCCGTGCCCCGCGACCGCGTGGCATGCATTGAACCTGCAAGAAAAAGGGGCCGTGCCTTGCGCATTCTGTACGTTGGCGATACCGCCTGCCTGCCTGACGACCTGGCCGACTACATCGGCGACATGGGAGACGAATGGACCGTGGAGACGGTCGTCGACGGCAATTCGGCGATGTTCGCGGTCGCCAACGGGCCGGTCGACGTGGTGATGGTCGGCCCCGGCTTGCCGGACCTGCCGCCGGCCACGCTGCTGGGCCAGATCCGTACGCTGCGCCCGGAGACGATCCGCATCGCGTTGCTGGAAGGTAGCGCCGACAGCCTGTCCGCACCGATCAAGTTGATCGGCGTGGCGCACCGCTTCCTGCCGCTGCCGCTGTCGTCGGAAACGGTGCTGGAATCGATCCACAGCCTGGAAGAACTGCGCGACCTGCTCGACAGCCCGCGCCTGCGCCGGGCGATCGGCCGCGTCGAACACCTGCCGTCGCCGCCGCACCTCTATTTCGCGCTGACCCGCGCGCTGGAAGAAGACGAAGGCACCGCCAACGACATCGCCACCCTGGTGGCCGGCGACCCGGCCATCGCGGCCAAGGTGTTGCAGTTGTGCAACTCGGCGTACTTCTCCAATGGCCGCTCGGTCACCGACCTGCGCGCCGCCGTGACGCGGCTCGGCCTGGGCACGTTGCGCGACCTGGTGCTGGCCAGCGAGGTGTTCTCGATGAAGACCACCTCCAGTGTCGACCGTGCCGCGCTGCAAAACCGTGCGCTGCTGGCCTCGCGCCTGGCGGCGAAGATCCTGCCGCGCACCAGTTCCGAACTCGGCGCCACTGCGGCGCTGCTGGCCGACATCGGCCTGCTGCTGCCGGGCGTGCGCGACGAGCGCGATACGCCGGCGAGCGAGGACGACGACCGTCCCGGCCACACCGAGGCGGGCGCCTACCTGCTCGGCCTGTGGGGACTGCCGATGCCGATCGTCGAGGCGGTCGCCTTCCATCGCCAGCCGCAGCGTTCCAGTCTGCGCAGCTTCTGGGTGCCCGGTGCCGTGCACGTGGCCGGCGCACTGGCCAGCAACGAGCCGGTCGACGAGGGCTACCTGAAGTCGCTGGGCGTGCTGGACCAGCTGCCCAACTGGCGCCAGATGGCCGAAACCCTGGTCGAGCGCGCCGAGGAACAGGCGGCCTGATCGCCCGACGGGCAGGGGTTCGCTAGCCGATACACGGCGCCCCTGCCAGTCTCGCCTTGTGCGACGGATGGGTGTACAAATGTACACCCATGAATCCCGTCGACCTGCCTCCCCAACGTGCCGCCGTCCTGGCCTTCCTGCGCCGGGAGTTGGCGGCCGGACGCGCGCCCAGCCTGGCGGACATCGCCGGGGCCTTCGGCTTCGCCTCCCGCAATGCTGCGCAGAAGCACGTACAGGCGCTGGTCGCCGATGGCCTGCTGGAACAGGCCCCCGGCCAGAAGCGCGGCCTGCGCCTGCCGGGCGGCATGGCCGACCTGCTGCCGTTGCCCGTGCTGGGCCGGGTGGCCGCCGGTCAGCCGATCGGCGCCGACATCGGCCTGGACGAGCAGGTGTGGCTGGACCGCCGGCTGTTCTCGCTGCAGCCCGATTACCTGCTGAAGGTGCAGGGCGATTCGATGATCGAAGACGGCATCGTCGACGGCGACCTGGTCGGTGTGCACCGCACGCCGGAGGCGCGCGACGGCCAGACCGTCGTGGCCCGCATCGACGGCGAGCTGACCATCAAGCGCCTGCAGCGCGAGCGCCGGCGCATCCGCCTGTTGCCGCGCAATCCCGCGCACGCGCCGATCGAAGTGCAGCCGGGGCAGGACTTCGCCATCGAAGGCGTGTACTGCGGCCTGGTGCGCCGCGGTTGAGATGGGCGCCGTCGTCGCCCTCGACACGCTGTTGGCCGCGCGCACGCTGTGGCATGCGGGACGCAGTGCGGCGATCGCCGCCGATGGCGAACCCACCGGCCATGCGGCGCTCGACGCGCTGCTGCCGCAAGGCGGCTGGCCACGCCGCGCCCTGACCGAACTGCTGCTGCCCGCCGACGGCGTGGGCGAACTGGCCTTGCTGTTGCCCACGCTGGCGCGGATGACCCAGGCGGGCAGTGCGGTAGCGGTGATCGCGCCGCCCTACGTGCCGTATGCGCCGGCCTGGCAGGCCGCGGGCGTGGACCTGGCGATGCTGGAGATCGTCGAAGCCGCGCCACGCGATGCGTTGTGGGCGTTCGAACAATGCCTGCGCAGCGGTGCCTGCGCCGCCGTGCTGGGCTGGCCCACGCACGCCGACGGGCCTGCGCTGCGCCGGCTGCAGGTGGCGGCCGACAGCGGCGAATGCCTGGGCTTCGCGCTGCGCGACCGTCGCCACGCGGCCAATCCCTCGGCCGCAGCGCTGCGCGTGGAAGCCACGCGCGATGCGCAGGGCGGCACGCAGTGGCAGGTACGCAAATGCCGGGGTGGGCCGGCGCCCGCACAACCGTTCGCGCTGGTCGCGCATTGAGGCCCGCGCATGCTCTGGGCCTGTGTACTGCTGCCGCAGCTGGCGCTGGACGCCGTCCTCCGGCGTTTGCCTGACCCCGACGCGCCGCTGGCGCTGGTCGGCGGTGCCGTGCAGTTGCGTACCTTGCAGGCGGTGAATGCCGCCGCCGCGCAGGCGGGCCTGCGGGCAGGCATGCGGCTGACCGCCGCGCACGCGCTGCTGCCGGAGTTCGCGATGGTCGAGCACGATCCCTCGGCGGAAGCGCGCTGGCAGCGGTTCCTCGCCGCCTGGGCGTATCGCCACAGTTCGCTGGTCAGCGCGCAGTGGCCGGGCTGCCTGGTGCTGGAGGTGCGCGCCAGCTTCCGCCTGCTGGGGCCCTGGCCGCGCATCGAGGCGCGGTTGCGCGAGGAACTCGGCCTGCTGGGTTTCCAGCATCGTCTCGCGCTGGCACCCACGCCGCGCGCGGCGCATGTGTTCGCCGGCCTGCGCGACGGATTGGCGGTGATGCAGCCGGCGGCGATGGCGGAGATGCTGGACCGCGTGCCGGTGCGCCGCGCGCGCCTGCCGGACGATGCCGGCGAACGCCTGCATCGCATGGGCATCCGCGACCTGCGCACGCTGCGCGACCTGCCACGCGACAGCGTGCGCCGTCGTTTCGGCTTGCCGGTGCTCGACCACCTGGATCGCCTGTACGGCCAGGCCGACGACGCGCTGGCGTACTACGCACCGCCGGACCACTTCGATGCGCGCATCGAACTCGGCTACGAAGTCGAGAGCCACATGGCGCTGCTGTTTCCGCTCCGGCGCCTGATCGGCGATCTGTGCACCTACCTGTCCATCCGCGACGGCGGCGTGCAGCGCTTCGTGCTGCGGCTGGAGCACGAGGAAGGCCACACCGATGTCGAGGTGGGCCTGCTGGCCGCCGAGCGCGAGCCGGCGATGCTGTTCGAACTCACCCGCAACCGCCTGGAGCGCGTGCAGATCGCGCAGCCGGTGGTCGGCGTGCGCCTGCTGGCACGCGAGCTGCCCCCTTTCGTGCCGGCCGCGCGCGATCTGTTCGATACGCGACCGCAGCAGCAACTGCCGTGGCCGCAGTTGCGCGAACGTTTGCGCGCGCGCCTGGGCGACGACGCGGTGCACCGCGTGGCACCGGCCGGCGATCCACGCCCGGAACGCGCGTGGCGACGCGTACAGGGCGATGGCGGGCGCATCGAACAGGCACCTTTGCGCCCGCCGCGCCCGACCTGGTTGTTGCCGCAACCGGTGCCGCTGCGCGATCCGCACCCGCGTATCGTCTCCGGCCCGGAGCGGCTGGAGAGCGGCTGGTGGGACGGCGAGGATGCGCGTCGCGATTACTACGTGCTGGAGACGTCGCAGGGCCAGCGCGCCTGGGCATTCGCGCCGCCGGGTGAGCAGGGCGGTTGGATGCTGCACGGGTGGTTCGCGTGAGCCGCGACGAAGAGCGCGGCGATTACCCGGGTGCGCATGTCCCGCGCGCCTGGGAGACCGCGCATCGGCTGCGGGCGCATGCGGCGGCCAATGACGATGCGCCCGCCGCCGACGGCCTGCCGGCTTATGCCGAACTGCACTGCCTGTCGGATTTCTCTTTCCTGCGTGGCGCCTCCAGTGCGGAGGACCTGTTCGTCCGCGCCAAGCATTGCGGTTACGACGCGCTGGCGATCACCGACGAGTGCTCGTTGGCCGGCATCGTGCGCGGACTGGAAGCGTCGCGCGCCACCGGGCTGAAGCTGATCGTCGGTAGCGAGTTCACGTTGAAGTGCGGCCTGAAGTGCGTGCTGCTGGTGGAAACCCTCGCCGGATACGTGCGCCTGTGCGAAGTGATCACCACCGCGCGCCGCGCGAGCCCCAAGGGCAGCTATGCATTGACGCGGCAGGACGTGGAGCGGGTACTGGGCGACGGCGATCCGGAAGCCGGCGGGTTGTTCGCGCTGTGGCTGCCCGCCCGCATGCCGGACGAAGCGCAAGGGCGATGGCTGCAGCAGGTGTTCGGCGCGCGTGCGCACTTGGCGGTGGAGCTGCATCGGGAGCAGGACGATGCCGCCCGCCTGCAGCAGTTGCTCGACCTGTCGGCACGGCTGGCGATGCCGGCCGTGGCCGCTGGCGACGTACACATGGACGTGCGCCGGCAACGGGCACTGCAGGACACGATGACGGCGATCCGCCATGCGATGCCACTGGCCGAATGCGGTGGGCACCTGTTCCGCAACGGCGAACGCCATCTGCGCACGCGCCGGGCGTTGGGCAACATCCATCCGCATGCGTTGCTGGAAGGGGCGGCCGCGTTGGCGCGGCGTTGCACGTTCTCGATGGACGAAGTGCGCTATCGCTACCCGGCCGAACTGGTGCCGGACGGTCACACGCCGGCCAGCTGGTTGCGCGCGTTGACCGAGCGGGGCATGCGGGACCGCTGGAAGGACGGCGTGCCGCCCGCCATCGTCGCGCAGATCGACGAGGAGCTCGCGCTCATCGCCCGGTTGAAGTACGAAGCCTTCTTCCTGACGGTCGAGGACATCGTCCGCTTCGCCAGGTCGAAGGACATCCTGTGCCAGGGGCGCGGTTCCTCGGCCAATTCGGCGGTCTGTTTCGCGCTGGGCATCACCGTGGTGAATCCGGCCGAGAGCCGGCTGCTGATGGCGCGCTTCCTGTCCGAGGAGCGCGGCGAACCACCGGACATCGATGTCGATTTCGAGCACGCGCGGCGCGAAGAAGTGCTGCAGTACGTCTACGGAAAGTATGGTCGCCGCCGTGCGGCGCTGGCCGCCACCGTCATCCGCTATCGCGGCAAGAGCGCGGTGCGCGACGTGGCCAAGGCCTTCGGCCTGCCACCGGACCAGATCGCGTTGCTGGCCGAATGCTTCGGCTGGGGCAATGGCGAGACGCCGATGGAGCAGCGCCTGCGGGAAGCCGGGTTCGATCCGGAGAATCCATTGATCCACCGCGTGCTGGCGGTGACGACGCAGCTGCGCGGGCATCCGCGCCATCTCTCCCAGCATGTCGGTGGCTTCGTCATCAACGACGGACCGCTGTCCGAGGTCGTGCCGGTGGAGAACGCGGCGATGGACGACCGCACCATCATCCAGTGGGACAAGGACGACCTGGAAACGATGAAGTTGCTGAAGGTCGATTGCCTGGCCCTCGGCATGCTGACCTGCATCCAGAAGGCCGTGGAGCTGGTGACCAGGCATCGCGGTTACACGATCGACCTGGCGCACCAGCCGCCCGCAGGCGACGAGCCTACCTACGCCATGATCCAGGCCGCCGACACCGTCGGCGTGTTCCAGATCGAGTCGCGCGCGCAGATGAGCATGCTGCCGCGGTTGAAGCCGAAGAATTTCTACGACCTGGTGATCGAAGTGGCCATCGTGCGGCCCGGCCCCATCCAGGGCGGCATGGTGCATCCGTACCTGCGGCGCCGGCAGGGCAAGGACCCGGTGACGTATCCCTCGGATGGCATCGAAGCCATCCTCGGCAACACGCTGGGCATCCCGTTGTTCCAGGAGCAGGTGATGGAGCTGGTGATCCATGCCGGCTACACGCCGTCGGAAGCCGATGGCCTGCGCCGTTCGATGGCGGCGTGGGGCAGGGGCGGCGACATGGCGCCGCACCGCGACAAGATCCGCCGGCTGATGAAAGAGAAGAACTATTCATCCGACTTCATCGACCAGATCTTCGAGCAGATCAAGGGTTTCGGTTCCTATGGTTTCCCGCAAAGCCACGCGGCCTCGTTCGCCAAGCTGGTCTATATCAGCTGCTGGTTGAAGCGGCACGAGCCGGCGGCTTTCGTCTGTGCGCTGCTCAATGCGCAGCCGATGGGGTTCTATTCGGCCAGCCAGATCGTGCAGGACGCACGTCGAGGGCAGGGCGGACGGGTCGGCATCGAGGTACGGCCGGTCGATGTGACCTGCAGTGCGTGGGACAACACGCTGGAAGGCGGACATGCGCGCGTCGGGTGGGACGATGGCGGGCAGGCGTCGCTGCGGTTGGGCATGCGCCAGGTCAATGGCCTGTCCGAGGCGACGGCGGACGCGATCGTCGCTGCGCGCACGCAGCGGCCGTTCGCGGACGTGCGCGACCTCTGCCTGCGCGCCAACCTCGATGAGAAGGCCCGGCATGCGCTGGCCGAAGCGGGCGCCCTGCAGGCCCTGACCGGCCATCGCCACGCGGCACGGTGGGCGGTGGCCGGCGTCGAGCGCCAGCGCCCGCTGTTGCCGGGAAGTCCCGACGAGGACGACATCGTGCTGCCCGCGCCGAGCCAGGTCGAAGACGTGCTGTCGGATTACCGCGTCACCGGACTGACGCTGGGCGTGCATCCGCTGGCGCTGCTGCGAGAGCGGCTGCGCCAGCAGCGCGTGGTCGATTCGCGCCAGTTGCAGGACCTGCCGCACGGGCGCGGTGTGCACGTGGCCGGCATCGTCACCCAGCGCCAGCGACCGGGGACGGCCAGCGGCGTCATCTTCGTCACCCTGGAAGACGAGCATGGCGTGGTCAATGTGGTGGTCTGGGCCCGCATCGCCGAACGCCGGCGCAAGGCCTTGTTGGGCGCGCGCCTGCTGGGCGTGCGCGGGCGCTGGGAGCACGTCGATGGCGTGCGCCACTTGATCGCCCAGGACCTGCACGACTTCAGCCACCTGCTCGGCGAGCTGCATACCAGCTCGCGCGATTTCCACTGAGGACGACGATGCACGCGCTCTCCCTGCGGACCGATGACTTGTTCGCCCCCGCGATGGTGCAACTGGTGGACGATGCCGAAGGCGGGATCCGCTACTGGCCGGACGCCATCGACGCCGCGACCGCACGACACTGGTTCGACCAGTTGCAGGCGGGCGCGGCCTGGACGCACCTGCAGCGCCCGATGTACGACCGCATCGTCGATGTGCCGCGGCTGCTGGCGAACTACGCCGTGGATGCGTTACCGGCCGGCCTGCCATTGGCGCCTCTGCTGGCCTGCGTGCAGGCAAGGGCGCCTGCGCCGTATTCGCGCATCGGCATGAACCTCTACCGCGACGGCCAGGACAGTGTCGCCATGCATGGCGACAAGCTGCATACCGTGGCGGCGGGCCATCCGATCACGCTGGTGTCGCTGGGGGCGCCGCGGCGGATGCTGATCCGTGCCCGCGAAGGCCGTCGTGAGACGGTGGCGGTGGATCTGGCGCCGGGCAGCGTGCTGTCGATGAGCCATGCCTCGCAGAGCACCCACGAGCACGGCATTCCGAAGACCCGGCGCACGCAGGGGCCGCGGATCAGCGTGGTGTTCCGGGTGCGGCCCGCCGCCTGACAAAAGAACGCCGCGAGGGATCGCGGCGGGAGGGCAAGGACTGCTTGAAAAAGGGTGTGCGCCGTCGTCAGCCCATCAGCTTGAACAACGACAGCGACTGCATCTGCATGAAGACCGTCTGTGCGGCCTGCAGCGCGGTGTTCTCCATCTGGTAGCGGCCGATGGCCTCGGCCCAGTCCAGGTCGCGCAGGGTCGACAACGTGCCCTGCAGGGTGACGTTGTTGGCTTCGCGCAACGCCGCGGCATCGTCGATAGCCGACAGCTGTGCGCCGCCGCTGGCACGCGCGTCGATCATCTTGCTCTGCGCGGTGGCGACGTCGCGCATCGCGGCCTGCAGGTTGTTCTGCATGGCGGCGCGCTGCGCGTCGGTGGTGGGGTTGGTGTCCAGCGTGGTGATCAACCCCTGCACGGTGGCGAAGATATCGCGCGAGCCGGCTGGGCCGAGGGTGAAGCTGTCGCCGTTGGCCGGTTGCCCCTCGATCCGCATCTGCACACCCGCAAAGGCGATGCTTTCACCCTTGGCGTAGGTGCCGCTGGTGACCACCGCGCCACCGGCATCGACCACCTGGTAGGTGTCGCCCGCGCCGAAGCTGAGCGTGTACGTGCCGCCGGTCCATGCCGTGGAGTCAGTGACGCTGAAGCCCATCAGCAGACCAGTGCCGGTGTTCCCTGTGGCGGCCTGGCCGTCGATGCGGCCATCGCCCGTGCGCAGCCGCAGGAAGACTTCGCTGCCCGGCAACGTATCGGCAACGAACATGTCCGGCGCCACTTCCACCTGGCGCTGGGTCTGGTCGCCGCTGTAGATCACGCCGCCGCCGGAAATCGCGAACGGCGCGCTGCCGTCGCTGGTGCCGCCGAACAGATAGCGTCCGGCGCCATCGGTGCTGTTGGCCAGGTCCAGCAGGCCGGCGTAGATCGCCTTCAGCTCCGTGCTGATCGCTTTGCGGCTGTCTTCGCCCATCGCGGCGTTGTTGGCCTGGATGACGAGTTCGTTGACGCGCGCCATCGCATCGCCCACCTGGGTCAGCGCGTTTTCCTGCAAGCCGAGGCGGTTCTGCACGGCATTGGCGTTCATGCCGAAGCGTTCGAGTTCGGCGACGGCGCGATCCAGGCCGACGGCCGTGCCGGCGGCCACGGGATCGTCCTTCGCGGTAACCAGGCGCTGGCCGCTGGCCAACTGCTGCTGGGTGTGCGCCAGCTTCGCCTGCTTGGCCAGCATCGTCGTGATCGACTGCTGGTACATCATGCCGGTGGAGATGCGGTAGTTCATCGGCGGGTCGCGGCCAGGAGGGATTGGAAGAGCGTGTCGGCGGTGGCGATGATCTGCGACGCCGCCTGGTAGGCCTGTTGCAAGCGCATCAGGTCGGCGGCTTCTTCGTCCAGGTTGACGCCGGAAATCGCATCGCGCGCGGCCTGTGCCTGGTCGTGGATGACCTGCTGCGCCTGCGCGGAATAGTCCGCTTGACGGGCCGCCGAACCGACCTGCGTGGTCAGCCCGCCGATCGCGCCGTTGAGGGTCAGCGTGCCGCCGTTGAGCACGCGTGCGTCATCCAGGTTGGACAGCAGCTTGGCGTTGCCGTTGTCGCTGGAGTTGGCGCCGGTCGGACCCACGCGGAAGGTGTCGCCGGCGGCGGGCGCGCCGTCCAGTACCACGCTCCAGCCGTTGTAGGCGACGGTCTGGCCCGGCGTGTAGGCGAACGGGCCGGTGCCGTTGATGGTGTACTGGGTGGCGTCGATGAATTCGATGTCGACCGGGGCCAGCAGACCCGCGTTCGCGGCATCGGTGACCTTCAGGCCACTGAGCTTGCCGGTGCCGGTATTGGCCAGGTCGGTGGTCGCCTTCACCGGCGTCGCGGCGGCGATGCGACTCGGATCGGTGATCGCCACGCTCAGGTTGCCGGCCGCGCCGGCGGTGGGCTGCAGCAGGAAGCGGTCGTTGGTCGCCGGCGTACCGGAGGCGAGCACGACTTCGATGCCGTTGACCACCAGCGGATCGGCAGCGGTGCCGGTGCCGGTCATCGGAATGCTGGCACCGGTATCCGGATGCGTCGCCACCCAGCCCGTGCCGTCGAAGCGCAGCAACACGTTCTGTGCATTGAGGCCGGCCACGTTGCCGACCGACGTGGTCAGGTTGGCGTTGCCGGTGTTGTTGGCGTTGGAGGAAAGACGCGGGGCGGGCAGGGAGAAGAAGTCCGCGCCCATCTGGCCGTACTGGTCCATGCCTGCGCGGTGGCCTTCGTCGAAGGTCTGCGCGAGCGAGGTGGCGATGCGGCCGAGTTCGGCCATCGCCGGGTCCAGCACCGTGGTGCGGAACTCGACCAGGCCACCGATCTGGCCGCCCAGCGCACGCTTGTCGAGGGTCACGCGCTGGCCATTGGTTTCCAGCGCGACCTGCAGGCGTTCCGGCCGATACGGATCGGCCACGGTGACCAGCGTGCTGGCCGAGGTGCCGACCACCAGCGGTTGCCCGCCGGCGCTGAACACGTTCACCAGCCCGCCGTCCTGCGTGATCGCGTTGCCGCCGGTGAAGGCGACCAGTTCGCTGATCAGCTGGTCGCGGCGATCCAGCAGGTCGCCCGACGGACTGCTGCTGCCACCGATCTGGCCATTGAGCTGGGCGATTTCCTTGGCCAGCCGGTTCACTTCGCCGGTGGCGGCGGTGAGGCCGGCGTTGACCTCGGTATCCAGGCCGTCGAGGTGCTGGTCGATCTGGCGGAAGCGGGTGACCAGCGCGTTCGCCTGGGCGAGCACGCTTTCGCGGTCGGCCGAGCCGGCCGCATTGGACGACAGCGCATTGACCGAGTCGAAGAAGCTCGACCACGGCGCACTGATGCCGGTGGCCTTCTCGGAGAACAGCTGGTCCAGCCGCGTCGACATCACCGACAGCTGCTGCAGGCGAGAGAGTTCGCCGCCGCTGTCGAGCAGGCGCGAGGTGGCCAGCGAATCGGCCATCCGGCGCACATCGACGATCTGCACGCCGTTGCCCTGGTAGCCGTAGCCGAAGTACGTGCCATCACGCGCTTCGAATTCGGTGCGCTGGCGCGAGTAGCCCGGCGTGTTGATGTTGGCGACGTTGTGGCCGACGGTCGACAGCGCCCGCTGGAACGCGATCAGGGCGCTGCTGCCGGTGGCGAGAAGGTTCGACATGCGTTATCCCCTGGTCAGCGCCGCAGCGCGTTGCCGATCGCGTTGCCCACGGCGTTGCCGACCGGTCCGGCCACCGTGGTGCCGATCGTCGACAGCACCTTGCCCAAGGTGGGGCCGTTGGCGATGGAGGCGATCTTGTTGGCGTAGGTCGGGTCGGTGGCATAGCCGGCGCGCTGCAGGCCGCGTGCGAAGCCCACGATGTCCTTGCCGGCGGACAGCGCCTGCTGGTAACGCGGGTTGTTCTTCAGCATCCGCACGTAGTCGGCGAAGCTTTCAGCGGGCGAGGCATACGCGCGGAAGTCCGCGGTTTCGGTGTGCTTCACGCCATTCGTGTATTCGTGGGTGGCGGTGCGGGCGCGCTCGCCCTTCCAGCCGGTGGCCTTGATGCCGAACAGGTTGTGCGCGCTGTCGCCGTCGCCGGTCTTGATCTGGCGCTTGCCCCAACCGGTTTCCAGCGCGGCCTGCGCGACCAGTGCGCGCGGGTCCACGCCGAGTTCCTTGGCGGCCTTCTGTGCATGCCCCCAGATTTCGGCGACGAAGCGTTCCGGCGTGTTGCGGGCGTATTGGGACGGGTCGGCCGAGGCGACCTGTTCGACCTCGTCGCAGGCCGCATCGGGACGCACGGTGATGGTGTCGAACGTGATCGTCTCCGGCATCGCCGAAGCGCCCTGCGTGTCGCGGCTGCCGATGCCGCGGCCCGCGATGGCATCGAGCATTGAATCGGCGTCGGTGCCCGGCAGCAGGCGCTTGTAGGCCGACAGCGCCGTCGTGGCGGGCACGGCGGGCGTGGCCGCATCGGTGGCGCCCAACTGGCGCGCGATCATCGGGGCGAGCCCCAGACCACGCCCCTGCGACATCGCGGTGGCGATTTGCTGGTCGTACATGTCGCGGAAGACCTGGTTCTCGCCCGGGAACAGCGAATCGCCGAAGCCCGCTTCGCGCATGCACTTGATCATCATCTGCGCGAACTGGCCCTCGAGCTTGCGCGCGACCTCGTGGATGCGCGCGTTGTCGGCCTTCGCGCTGGCGTCGGCCAGCGGCAGAGAGGGGGTGAGGGCGCTGAGCGGGGCACTGGCCATGTCAGATCACCTCGAGCTCCGCGCGCAAGGCGCCGGCCTGCTTCAGGGCTTCCAGGATCGCGATCAGGTCGCCGGGCGCGGCACCGACTTCGTTCACTGCGCGGACGATTTCGTCCAGCGAGGTGCCGCCTTCGAACTTGAACATCCGGTTGCCTTCCTGGCTGACCGACACGCTGGATTGCGGGGTCACCACGGTGGTGCCGCCACGCGAGAATTCGTTCGGCTGGCTGACGTTCGCCGATTCGGTGATCGTCACCGTCAGCGAGCCGTGCGTGACCGCCGCTGGCATCACCTTCACCTGCGCGCCGATCACCACGGTGCCGGTGCGCGCGTTGACGATGACCTTGGCCGGCGCGCTGCCGGGAGTGAGTTCCAGGTTTTCGATCTGGGCGAGGAAATTCACCCGGCGCGAAATATCGGCGGGTGCGCGCACCGCGACCGTGACCGCATCCAGCGCGTAGGCATTGCCGGCGCCGAAGTTCTGTTCCAGCGCCGCGACCATGCGCGACACCGTGGTGAAGTCGGCGCGATGCAGGTTCAGCGTGATGGTGCCTTCGCCGCTGTCCAGCGCATTGGGAATGGCGCGCTCGACGGTGGCGCCGTTCGGGATCCGGCCCACGCTGGGCACGTTGACCGACACGCGCGAGCCGTCCTTGCCTTACGCGCCGAAGCCGCCTACCACCAGGTTGCCCTGGGCGATCGCGTAGACCTCGCCGTCGGCACCGCGCAGCGGCGCCATCAGCAGGCTGCCGCCGCGCAGCGACGTGGCGTTGCCGATCGAGGACACGGTGATGTCGATCGGCTGGCCCGGCTTGGCGAAGGCGGGCAGGTCGGCGTGGATGGCGACCGCCGCGACGTTCTTCAGCTGCGGATTGACGTTGGCCGGGACGTTGACGCCCAGCTCGCCGAGCATGTTCTTCAGGCTCTGCACGGTGAAGGGCGCCTGGCTGGTGCGGTCGCCGGTGCCGTCGAGGCCGACCACCAGGCCGTAGCCGACCAGCGGATTGCTGCGCACGCCGCCGACCTGGGCGAGATCCTTGATGCGCTCGGCGCGTGCGGCCGGCGCCAGGCAGATCAGCACCAGGCCGACCCAGGCCAGCAGGCCCAGCAGCGTGTAGGTGTCGATGCGGCGCGGCTTCTTCGCGGGTGCCGGTGCAGCGCGGTTGGCTTCGTTGGCGTCCATCACGATGCTCAGTTCGGGAAGATCGGAGAGTTGAAGAAGCGGCCCAGCCAGCCCATCGAGTTGGACTGCGCGATCGCGCCGCGGCCGCCGTAGGCGATGCGCGCATCGGCGACCTTGCCGGAGGAGATGCTGTTGTCCGGGTTGATGTCGGCCGGGCGGACGATGCCCTGGATCTGCACCATCTCGTCGCCCTGGTTCAGGCGCATGTTCTTCTGGCCCTGCACGACGAGGTTGCCGTTGGGCAGGCGCTGGATCACGGTGACCGTCACGCTGCCCTGCAGCTTGTTGCTCTGCGCACTGTTGCCGGCGCCGCTGAAGCCGCGGTCGCCATTGATCGAGGCGCTGAGCAGGTCGCGGCCGTTGAGCGTGAGCGGCGCGCCGGCGATGTTCGGTGCGGCCAGGCTGACTTCGCTCTGCTTGTCCACCGAGGTGGTGGCCGAGGTCTGCGCGGTGGTGTTCTCCACCAGGTTGATCGTCAGCAGGTCGCCTACGTCGCGCGCGCGACGGTCGGCGTACAGGTTCAGGCCGGGGCCCGCGCGGTAGATCGAACCCGCGGTGGCTGGCGCCTGTGCGGCGACCACCGGCTGGATGGGCTGCATCGGTGCGTAGGGACGCACGTCGCCGTAATAGCGTGCGCAACCGGGCAACAGGACCAGGGCGCAGGCGAGGGTGGTGGCGGACGTGGAGCGCTTCATGGCGAGCCTCGAGGAAGAATGCGTCAGGCGGATCAGACGTTGTTGTTGAGGTAACCGAGCATGGAGTCGGTGGTGGAGATGGCCTTGGCGTTCATCTCATAAGCGCGCTGGGTTTCGATCATGCTCACCAGCTCTTCCACGACGTTGACGTTGGAGCCTTCCAGCGAGCCCTGCACGACGCTGCCGAGGCCGTTGAGGCCGGGCGTGCCGTTCTGCGCGGGGCCGGACGCGGTGGTCTCGACGTAGAGGTTCTCGCCCTTGGCCTGCAGGCCCGAGGGGTTCACGAAGTCGGTCAACGTCAGTGAGCCGATTTCCAGCGCCTGGGCCTGGCCGGCCATGGTCACGCTGATGGTGCCGTCGGCGCCGATGGTCATCGACTGCGCGCCTTCGGGTACCTGGATGCCGGGCTGCACGGGGTAGCCGCTGTTGGTGACCAGTTCGCCCTGGGCGTTGATCTGGAACGAGCCGTCGCGCGTATAGGCCGGCGAGCCGTCGGGCAGCAGCACTTCGAAGAAGCCGCGGCCGTTGACCATGACGTCCAGCGAGCGGCCGGTCTGTTGCGGGTTGCCCTGCTGGAAGTCCTTGGAGGTCGACACGACGCGCACGCCGGTGCCGAGCTGCAGGCCGGACGGCAGTTGGGTCTGGGAGGAGGTGGAGCCACCGGGCTGGCGGACCTGTTGGTACAGGAGGTCTTCGAAGCTGGCGCGGTCGCGCTTGAAGCCGGTGGTGTTGGTGTTCGCCAGGTTGTTGGAGACCACGGACATGCGCGTCTGTTGCGCGTCCAGTCCGGTCTTGGCGACCCAGAGGGCTTGGTTCATGGCGTGGTTCCTCGCGGGTGAAGGGGTGGAACCGCGCGATACGGTTCCTCGCCCCCTCTCAGGCAAGTCCTGTGCCGAAACGGGTGTCGTGGTTCTGGCGCTTGGGTTTGGGCCGAAATGGGACCTTGGTCATGGCCCCGTGGCCGGTACCGGCATTTTTCCGGCGGCAGGGCCGGTGGCGTGATTGGTCTTTCGGCATGGTGCCGCTGGCCGCGGAGGCCTTACTTTTCTTTGCTTGTGCAAAGAAAAGTAAGCAAAAGAAACACACCCCGGCGGTCCGCCCGCCGCTGAGCGGCGGGTGCGCAGTCCCGACGGGAATTTTCGGACGGGGCATCCTGCCCCGGCCGAAAACGGCGCACGTCCTGTGCGCCGCCCCTGCGGGGTTTTGCCCGCCGTGACTGCCGGACCTCAGGGGCCCCAAAAGCGGTAACTGAAAGATCGGCGCGCTTCTTTGCCTTTGCCCGGTTTTCGGGCCCCCATGAGGCACGGCGGGTGGGGCGGGTAAGACCCGAAGGGCGCCGTCATGGATGACGGCGTTTCCGTATGGCAAATGGATGTGCCCTACGGAAATTCCCGGCCCGCTCGCGGACCCGGAGCGAAGCGCAGGGCGTGCCGCCCGGGGTGTGTTTCTTTGCTCCTTTCTTTGCACAAGCAAAGAAAGGAGGCCTCCGCGGCGAGCGGCACCATGCTTGAACCTAGTGAGCGCATCCAGCGAACGAACGACGTGCGCTCAGAAGCCATGAGCGCACCGCGCTCATGGTGTTTGTTGATCAACCACCCAACCGCAGCAACTGGTTCGACGACTGCGCCATCTCGTCGCCCGTGCGGATCACCTTCACCTGCATCTCGAACTGGCGCTGCAACTGGATCATCTGCACCAGCGCACCGGCCGCATCCACGTTGCTTCCTTCCAGCACGCCCATCGTCAGACTGTTGCCGGTGGCGACCGGCAGCGCCGGTGCCTGCGGATCGGACGGACGCATCAGGCCGTCTCCGCCGCGCGCCAACTGCGACTGCGCGGCTTCCACGATCCGCATGCGGCCGACGATCGCCATCGTCTGCGGACCTTCGCCCTGCGGGATGATCGAGACCGTGCCGTCGGCGCCGATGTCGATCGACTGCGCTGGCGGCACCGCGATCGGGTTGCCGTTGTCGTCCAGCACCGCGCGGCCGCCGGCGGTGACCAGCTGGCCGTTCGGGGTGACGCTCAGCTCGCCGTTGCGCGTGTACGCCGTACCGCCGTCGGCGGCCTGCACGGCCATCCAGCGGTTCGGCTGCAGCGAGATATCCAGCGAACGGCCGGTGACCATCTGCGAACCGGTGCGGCCGTCGAAGCCGGGATCGATCAACACCGCGTCCACGCGCGACGGGAATCCCTGGCCCTGGATCTTGTAGGCCTCGGTGCCGGCCAACGCGGCCTTGAACCCCTTGGTGTCCACGTTGGCCAGGTTGTGCGACACGGTGCCCTGCGCCTGCAGCGAGGCGCGTGCACCGGTCATTGCGACATAGAGGGCCTTGTCCATGCGTCAGTCTCCGTCGGCGTGCGCCGCGTCAGCGGATGTTGATCACCGCCTGGGTGATCTGGTCCTGTGTCGAAAGCGCCTGCGAGTTCGCCTGGAAGTTGCGCTGCGCCACGATCATGTTGACCAGCTGCTCGGTCAGGTCGACGGTCGAGGATTCGAGCGCGCCCGACGCCACCTGTCCGAAATCCGACGTGCCCGGCGCACCGATGCGGGGATCGCCCGACGCGTAGCTGTGCGTCCAGGTGTTGTTGCCTTGCGACACCAGGCCCTGCGGGTTGGAGAAGTTCGCCAGCGCGACCTGGCCCAGTGCGCGGTCTTCGCCATTCGAATAGCGCGCGTAGACCACGCCCGTTTCCGACACGCTGAACTCGTTGAGCTTGCCGGTGGCGTAGCCGTCCTGGTTCTGGATGCGCTTGGAGAACTGCTCGCCGTACTGGGTGGTGCCGCTGATGTCGAGCGTCATGTTCAGCACGCCCGCGCCGGTGCTCGGCGTGAACGGCGCCAGTGCGACCTGGCCGTTGGCCGGCGCGGTCAGCGCGCCGTTGTTGTCGAACTGCACCGGAGTCGCGGCGCCCATCGAGGTGCCGTCCACGTAGACGTGCATGTTCCACTCGTTCGGGTTCGGCGTCTTCACGTAGTAGACGGTCTGCTGGTGGGCCACGCCCAGCGAGTCGTACACGGTGACCGAGGTGGTCTCGTTGTAGCTGGCGCTGTCCGCCGGCGAGAACGGCGTGATCGTCGGCTGTGCGGCGTTACCGGGCAGGGTGACGCCCAGCTCGACGTTGGTGGTCGGCGACGGCGGGCTGTCGGTGGTCAGCAGGCGCAGGTCGGTCATGTTGCCGGTGTCGAAACCCACGCCATCGGCGCGCGGCGGGAACACCTGCAGGCGGTAGCCTTCCGGCGTGGTGACGTAGCCATTGGGGTCGCGCTGGAAGTTGCCGGCGCGGGTGTAGACGTTGGTGCCGTTGTTGCTGACCGTGAAGAAGCCTTCGCGGTCGATCGCCATGTCGAGGTAACGGCCGGTCTGGTTGATGTCGCCCTGCGAGAACTGCTGGGCCACGTTGGTCAGGCGCACGCCGGCGCCGATGCTGTTGCGGGTCAGGCCGTAGCCGGTGGTGGAGAACACCTCGGCGAACTCCGCGCGCGACTCCTTGAAGCCGGTCGTGTTGACGTTGGCGATGTTGTGCGAAGTGACGTTGAGGTCGGCATTGGCCGCCCTCATGCCGGACAGCGAGCTGTTGAATGCCATGGAAGACTCCTTGCGGGGTACGGTGGGAGCGTGGGTGTCAGGTCGCCGACTTGCCGATGCGCAGCACGTAGTCGAGCGGGGCGGTGCCCAGGCCGGGCAGGTTGAGGTAGAGCCCATCGGAGCCGATGGTCACGCTGTCGACGGTGGCGTCGACGTAGGTGTTCAGTGCGGTGGCGGTGCCGTCGGTGGCCGTGTGGGTGGCCTTGATCGAGTACTTGCCTTCGGGGGCGCGCTCGCCATTGGCCTTCACGCCGTCCCAGGAGAACGCGGTCTCGCCCTTGCCGCTGGCTTCGACGTCGATCGTGTCCACCACCACGCCGCTGGCGTCGGTGATTTCGAAGGTCACCTTGCCCGCGCCCGGCGACATCACCAGGCCGCTTGCGTTGCCGGTGGCGGGCAGCGCGACCGAATCCGACGGCACCACGACGGAATGGCCGACCAGAGACGCGCCCTTGAGCACCTGGTCGCCGGTCAGCGCAGCGGTGAAGCCGTTCACGGTGCCGTTGAGGTCGCTGATGCCCTGCACAGTGGAGAACTGCGCCAGCTGGGCGACGAACTCGCTGTTGGACAGTGGCTTCAATGGATCCTGGTTCGCCAGCTGCTGGGTCATCAGCCGCATGAAATCGGCCTGGCCCAGCGTGTCGGCCTTCTTCGCCGTGGTCGCCGCGCCGGTGGTGCTGGTGTTGATCGCGGCGAAGGGATCGCCGTTGACGGTGGTCATGTGCGTGTTCGCTCAGTCGTCGGGGCGTCAGCGGCCCATGGTCAGGGTGGCCAGGGCGAGTTCCTTGGCGGTGTTCAGCACTTCCACGCCGGCCTGGTAGCCGCGCGAAGCAGAGATCAGGTTGACCATCTGCGCGACCGGATCCACGTCCGGTGCATACACATAGCCATCGGCATCGGCCATCGGATGGCCGGGCTCGTAGCGCTTGATGGGCGGCGCTTCGCTCTGGGTGATTTCCTTCACCTGCACCGACGTCAGCGAGCCGTCCGCGTTGAGCGGGCGGGCCTGGAAGATCGGTTCGAGCGGCTTGTAGACCGCCTCGGGCGAAGACGCGATGGAGTCCGCGTTGGAGAGATTGCTGGCGATCGTGTTCAGTCGCACCGACTGCGCCTGCAGCGCGGAGCCGGCGACGTCGAAGATGGGCAGGTTGCTCATGGCGCGTCCCCTTACTGGCCGGTGATGGCGGTGAGCATCGTGCGCACCTTGGATTCGATGAAGCTCAGCGAGGCGCGGTATTCCAGCGCGGCACGGCCGTAGGCGGCGCGCTCGGTGTCGGCATCGACGGTGTTGCCGTCCAGGCTGGGCTGCACACCGGCGCGCTCGAACACGCGCGGGCCGGCATCGAGCAGGGTGAGGTGCTGCTCGTGGGTGGTCTGCAGGGGCGAGGCCTTGGCGGCGGCCTGCTCCAGGGCGGCCTGGAAGTTGAGGTCCTTGGCCTTGAAGTTGGGCGTGTCCGCGTTCGACAGATTGCTCGCGATCAGCTGCATGCGCTGCTCACGCAGCGGCAACGCCGCGGCGTGGACGCCCAGGTAATTGGAGATGGGATTGGACATGGCACCGCTCCGGCAGACCGTTGCCGGGGATGCTGCAAGGCGTGTGCCAGAACACGGTCGACGCCTCACCTGGCGTCTTGATGGCCCCTTGGTAAGGGGGCGATTCGCGCCAGCGGCGCGAATGGGGGATCGGCAGCGTGCGGCGGGGCCCGGGATTCGCGTAGCGGATCCTGGGGGTCTTATCGCATCGCGATAAGACTATGCCGCCGCCATTTGCGCGGCGGCGACCTGATTCAGGCGGAACAGCACGTGCTCGGCCAGCTCGTGCGGGCTGTACTTCGCCACGAAGGCGTTGGCGCCCACGCGTTCGACCATGGCGTTGTTGAACACGCCCGACAACGAGGTGTGCAGCAGCACATACAGGCCGGACAGGCCCGCGTGGCGCCGGATTTCCGTCGTCAGGGTGTACCCGTCCATGGCCGGCATCTCGATGTCGGAGATGACCATCGCATACCGTTCGGCCGGGTTCTCGCCGGCGGCGTGCACCTGCAAGAGGTGGTCCAACGCCTGGCGGCCGTCGGAGAGCAGGGTGGCGGTGACGCCCAGTTGCTCCAGCACGCTGCGGATCTGCGAGCGCGCCACGCGGGAATCGTCCACCACCAGCACCTGCATCGGTGGGGCATCCGGCGACAGCGCCATCTCGGGTGCGAGGGTGGCGTCCATGCGCGACTGGCAGATGTCGGCCAGCACGCTTTCCACGTCGATCACCTGGATCAGCTCGCCCTGGAAGCGCGTCACGGCGGTCAGGAAGCTGTTTTCCGCGCCCAGCTCCGGCGGCGGATGGATGTCCTCGACCGCGATGTTGACGATGCGCTCCACGCCGCTGACCAGGAAGCCCTGGATGGAGCGGTTGAACTCGGTGACGACCAGGTAGTTCGGTGCGTTCTCGGGACTCGGATCGCGCTCGGGGTGGCGGATGCTCAGGCCGAGGTCCAGCACCGGCACCGAGCGGCCACGGACGTCGGCGACGCCGACGAATTCCGCAGGCAGGCCAGGCAGCTGGAACAGGTCGGGCCGGCGCAGGACTTCCTGCACCTTGAAGACGTTGACGCCAAAAAGCTGACGCCCGCCCAGGCGGAACAGCAGCAGGGCGAGGCGGTTGTGGCCGGCCAGGCGGGTGCGCTGGTCGATGCGGTTGAGCAGGTCCTGGGTCATGTCCAGCATATCGGCCGGGGGGTGGGGGTCTTGAGCGCAGGTGCCATCCGTGCGGTCTGGCATGGTGCCGCTCGCCGCGGGGGCCTTCTTGACCAGCCATTCGGCTGTTGAAGAGCGTTTCTCTGCTTGTGCAAAGAAAGAAGCAAAGAAACACACCCCAGGCGGCACGCCCTGCGCTTCGCTCCGGGTCCGCGAGCGGACCGAGAACTGCGTAAGGCACATCCATGTGCCATACGAAAACGCCGCCCATCCGGGGCGGCGCCCTTCGGGTTTTACCCGGCCCACTCGCCGTGCCTCATGGGGGCCCTGAAAAGCCAGGTCAAAGGCGTGCACTCCCGATCTGTCCGTGTTGGCTCTCGGGGCCCCTTTAGGTCCGGCAGTCCCGGCGGGTAAAACCCCAGAGGGGCGGCGCACAGGACGTGCGCCGTTTTCGGCCGGGGCAGGATGCCCCGTCCGAAAATTCCCGTCGGGACTGCGCACCCGCCGCTCAGCGGCGGGCGGACCGCCGGGGTGTGTTTCTTTTGCTTACTTTTCTTTGCACAAGCAAAGAAAAGTAAGGCCTCCGCGGCCAGCGGCACCAAGCGTCCGTGCCACAAGGCACATCGCCGCAAGTCCCGCGCAGCCCCCATGTTCTGGCACACCGCTTGCACCTCCTCCGCCGATGAACCGACGGAGCCCGCCCATGCTGCTGCGCCTCACCACCGCCCTGATCGGCGGACTGACCGCGTGCGCCGTCCTGGCGGCGGATTTCCAGCCGGTCGACAGCATCAAGGCCGCAGCGCTCGGGGCGATGCCCGCGGGTGCCGAGGCCGAGGCCACGCTGGATCCCGCACTCCGCCTGCCGCGCTGTAGCGCGTCGCTGGTCGCGCGCGTGCAGGGCAGCAACAGCGTGGAGGTCAGCTGCCCCGATGGCTGGCGCCTGTTCGTACCGGTACGCGTGCGTCGCAGCCAGACCGTGCTGGTGCTGAGCCGTGGCATCGCGCCGGGCGAAACGATCACCGCCGACGCCTTCATTCCCGAAACCCGCGATGCCTCGCGCATCGTCGGCGCGGCCGTGGCCGATCCCGCTCAAGCCATCGGCCGCGTCGCGCGCCGTACGTTGTCGGCCGGTGCCGTGTTGTCGGCGTCCGACCTGGTGGCGCAGCGCCTGATCCGCCGGGGCGACAACGTCGCGCTGGTATCCCGCCGTGGCGGGGTGGAAGTGCGCGTGGTCGGCAAGGCATTGGGCGACGCCGGCGAGAACGAACGGGTGACCGTGGAAAACCTCTCCTCGCGCCGCGTCGTGCAGGGTGTGGTCGGGCCGGGTGGCGACGTCTGGGTCAGCCGATGAAAAAAGATTCCAATCGCCCCTCAAGTTGTCCGATAGGGGGCCGATACCGACGCTGGGTGGAAGAACCGGCGACAATCCGGCCTTCTACGGAACTGTGGAATCCGTCACTAAAGTTGGCGTGGCCGCGGCCGATAACCTCGATGAACCCTGTTACAGGTGAACCAACATGAGCCAGAAAATCGAAGGCACTCCCCCCGCCGCCGTACGCAGCACCGGTCCCGTGGGCGGCCGTGTCGCCCCGGCGGGTGCCGACCGTTCGCAGGCGGTGGAAGCCAGCAGCGGCAGCGATAGCCTGCGCCTGACCGGCGAGGCCGCCAGCCTCCAGGCCGTGCAGCGTGAACTGTCGACCGCCCCGGCGATCGACCAGGCCCGCGTGCAGGCCGTGCGTGAAGCGCTGCAGTCCGGTACCTACCAGATCAATGCCGAGGCCATCGCCGACGGCATGCTTGGCCTGGAAGACCAGCTGGGCGGTTGAACCGGATGAGCACTGCGCCCCTCCAGCGACTGTCCGCGGCCCTGGAAGAAGAGCGCCGCGCCATCGTCGAGCACGACGTGGAAGCGCTCGTGCGCTCCACGCAGGAGAAGCTCGATGCACTGCGTGCACTGGAAGCCGCCGCCGCTGGCTTCGGCTTTCCCGCCGAACTGCAGGCACGCCTGTCCGAGCTGGCCGAACTGAACCACGCCAACGGCATCCTGTTGGCGCGTCGCCGGCGCGAAGTGAACTGGGCCTTGCGCCACCTGGGCCGCAGCGAGAGCACCGGCGCCTACGACGCGCAGGGCCAGACCACCGCGGTCGCCGCGGTCCGTCCGCTGGCTGTCGCCTGAGCACCGTACCTCCGGCATCGCGAACTGCGACGCCGCAACTTGCCGGCTCCCCGGCACCGCACGATACTGGCCGCCCATCGCCGCCGCCGATCGCGACCGTGGCCACCGCACCAACTCCGCAACCTTCCGATGACACCCTCCCGCATGAGCGGGCACCGCGCTTTGCCGACCTGATGGCATTGGGCGAGCTGATGGACGACGGCTACCTGCTGTGCCGGGGCGATGGTCGTCCGATGCATGCGAACGCGTCGGCGCGCGCGCTGGTGCCGGAACAGGGCGATGCGCTCGAGGCACTGGTAGCCCTGTTGCCACCGGAGGCGATCCGTGTCGCCCGCGAAGAGGGCCGCTGGAACGGCGACCTGACCCTGGCCGACGGCCTGGTGCTGCAGGTGCGCGCGTACTGCCACGACACCGGCGATGGCGGCTACTGCCTGATCGTCTTCCACGACGTCAGCGAGGCACACGCGCGCCAGCAGGAACTGCAGCGCCGCCACGCACAGCTGCGGCAGACCCTGGTGCGCCTGGCGGGCGCGCAGGAACAACTGGTGCAGTCCGAAAAGATGGCGTCCATCGGCCAGCTCGCCGCGGGCGTCGCGCACGAGATCAACAACCCGATCGGTTACGTGCATTCCAATCTCGGCTCGCTGCAGGAGTACCTGCACAGCCTGTTTTCGCTGATCGAAGTGTACGAGCGCGCGCTGCGCCTGCCGGACCCGAAGGTGATGCTGCCCGAGATCCAGGAGATGCGGGACCGCTACGACATCGACTTCATCACCGGCGACCTGCCGCAGCTGATGTCCGAGTCGCGCGAGGGCATCGAGCGCGTTACCGCGATCGTGCGCAACCTCAAGGACTTCTCCTATTCCGGCCGCGACGACAGCTGGAAATCGACCGACCTGCACGCGGGCCTGGATTCCACGATCAACATCATCTGGAACGAGCTCAAGTACAAGGTCACGCTGGAGAAGCACTACGCCAAGCTGCCGCTGGTGCAGTGCCGTCCCTCGGAGTTGAACCAGGTGTTCATGAACATCCTGCTCAATGCCAGCCATGCGATCGACGAACGCGGCACTATCACCGTCAGCACCGGCGTGGAAGGGGACGAGGTGTGGATCGACGTGCAGGACAGTGGCCACGGCATCCCGGACGAGATCCTGCAGAAGATCTTCGACCCGTTCTTCACCACCAAGCCGGTCGGCAGCGGCACCGGCCTGGGCCTGTCGATTTCTTACGGCATCGTCAAGAAGCACAACGGCCGCATCGAGGCGCGCAACATCCCCGGTGCCGGCGCCTGCTTCCGCATCACCCTGCCGATCCGCCAGCCGACCGCCGACGCGGCGTGACGCCGTAGCCTAGAGGGGGGCGAAGAACGCGAGCTTCTTCGCCCGCGGCAACCGTTTGAGTTGTGCTTCCGCGCGCGACGCCGCGCTGCGGTCGGGATATGCGCGGCTGGCCAGCAGCTGCACCGGTGGATTCGCCCGCGTGTACTTGGCGCCCGTGCCGGCCACGTGCGCGGCGTAGCGCGCGTCGAGGCGGTTGGTGATGCCCGCGTAATACGCGCCGTTGCGGCACTCCAGCAGGTACAGGCACCAGGCTGCCGCCTCAGGCATGGGCGCGGTGGTGCGGCTGGTTCTCGTGGGTGGTGAAGGCCTGGCGGATGTGTTCGCGCAGGTCGTCGTCGTTCCACGGCTTGGTCAGGAAGCGGTAGATCTCGCCGCGGTTGATCGCCTCGGTGACCGTGGCCAGGTCGGTGTAGCCCGACAGCACCAGGCGGACGGTATCCGGGTAGAGCATGCGCACGCGGCCGAGGAACTCAGTGCCGCTCATGTCGGACATGCGCTGGTCGGACAGGATCACCTGCACGTCGTTGGTCGCGAGCAGTTCGAAGGCATCGGTGACGTTGCTGGCGGCCAGGATGCGGTAGCCGTCGCGGCGGAACAGGCGCACCAGCGAGCGCAGGATGTTCTCTTCGTCGTCGAGCAGCAGCAGCGTGCGGTCGGGCTTGGTCGCCGCGAAGGCGTCGGCACGCAGGTAGCGGCGGCGCAGCACCGCACCAGCGTCCTCGGCCGTCATCGGTTCACCGAACAAGTGGCCCTGGAACATGTCGCACTGGTTGCGGCGCAGGAAGCCCAGCTGCATGTCGGTTTCCACACCGTGCGCGATCACCTTCATGCCGAGCTGGTGGCCCATCGCGATGATGGCGCAGGTGATGGCGACCTCGCGGTTGCCCGAGGGCACGCCCTTCACGAAGTTGCGGTCGATCTTGATCTTGTCCACCGAGAAGCGGACCAGCGAATCCAGGTTGGAATCGCCCATGCCGAAATCGTCCAGGGTCAGGCGCACGCCTTCGCGGTGCAGCTGGGCCAGGGTCCGGTGGACCAGGTTCATGTCCTTGGCCAGCGCGTTCTGGCGGACTTCCAGCACCACCATCTGCGCAGGGATGCCGGCCTCCTGCAGTGCTTCCAGGACTTCGGAGACGAAGCTGGGGCGCAGCAACTGCAGGGTGGAGACGTTGACCGCGATCTCGAAGTCATCGAAGCCCCAGTCGCGCCAGACGCGCGCCTGCTTGAAGGCGTTGCGCAGCACCCAGTCGCCGATCTGCACGATCACGCCGAGCTTCTCGGCCACGTGCATGAATCGCTCGGGTACCAGCAGGCCGAGCGCCGGCGAATACCAGCGCAGCAGCGTTTCCATGCCGACCACGCGGCCGTCGTGCGCGTTGATCTGCGGCTGGTAGAACAGGCGCAGTTCGTTGTGCTGGATCGCGTTGACGATCTGCCGCGCGATGATGCTGTCGCTGCGCGCGGTGATCGCGGCGCCGCGACGGTACAGGCGCACCAGGTTCATGCCTTCGTGCTTGGCCTGCTCCATGGCGCTCTCGGCGCACTGGAGCAGGCTGGAGGCGTTGTCGGCGTGTTCCGGGCACAGCGCGATGCCCAGCGTGCCGGTCAGGAACAGCGTGTACGGCAGCACCGTCATCGGCAGTTCGATCTGCTCGCGCAGGAAGTCGCCGAACGCCTCCGGCGCCAGCGTGCCGGGTTGGCGCGGCACGGCCACGATGAATTCGTCGCTGCCATGGCGCCAAGCCCGCGCATCGGGGCCGAGCGCGCGCTGCAGGCGGTCGCTGAGGATGGCGAGCGCTTCGTCGCCGACCTCGACACCCATGTTCTCGTTGATCGAGCGGAAGTGGTCGATGTCCAGGTACAGCAGCATCAGCGGCGTGCCACCCGCGTTCGCTGCATCGATCATCCGCTGCAGGTCGGGTTCGCCGGCGCCGAGGCGCGGCAGGCGGGGCAGGTGGGCGTGCTCGGTGTTCACGCGGAATCGGCGGGCAGGACGGACGTGGGGCCATAGGGTAGGCGAAGTCGCCAGCGCGTGCCGCCTTCGCCGTCGAGAGATCCGCCGACGGCGGCGGCCAGCGCCTGCCACAACCGGATATCGGCCGGTTCGCCGGCCGCGTCTTGCACGGTCATCACGAAGCCGTCGCCGTCATCGTCCAGGGCGACGCGCATGGCGCCGCTCGGGCGCATCAGCGCCTGGCCGATCCGGAAAGCGATGAGTGCGACCGCGGCATCGGGTGCCTGCGGCAACGGATCGAGCCGGAACGACACCGTGCCGGGCTCGAAGGTGCGCTCGATCTCCGCGCGCAGCGCCGCGTCCAGGCCGATGGCGTCCAACTGCGGCGGATGCAGGGTGGCGTGCAGGTCGCGGAGGATCGCCACGGTCTCGTCGCTGGCGCGGATGATCTCGTGCAGGTCCTCGGCGCGCGTCGCGGCGTCCTCTTCCGACTGGACGAGATGCGCGCCCATCTTGATCGCCGACAGCGCCTGGCCCACCTGGTTGTGCAGGGCGCGGCCGACGCGCGCACGCTCGGCTTCCTGCAGGCGGAACAACTGGAGCAGCAGCGCGGACGGCGGTGGCGTGGGCATCGGCGGGAACGAGGAGAAGTCGCCGCAGTATGCCAGCCGTGCCGCGCGGGCATGCGAAACCCCGGTCCCGGAACGAAGACGGGGCGACCGCATCGCGATCGCCCCGTAGAGGGTCCAGCCGAATCGTGGCGCGAGGGTCAGAACAGCTCGACCGTGCCCGCGCCCATGTTCTGCTGCGCCACCGGCTTGTGCGGCGGACGCTCCCACTCCGTGCGCTGGTCGCGCAGGCGGTTGCCGATCAGGCGCAGCGCGCTGAGCAGCTCGTTGTCGGTCGCACCGCCGGAGCGATGCAGCAGCTCCTGCAGGGCCAGCGCTTCCTTGTTGATCGCGGTCAGGCGATCCAGGTGGGTCACCGCACTGCCCAGCGACTGGGTGGCGATGTCTTCGAACTGCAGCGAGCGGACCGCATCGGCGACGCTGGCGTCGATGGCGTGGCCGCACATCGAGACTTCGCGCATGCCGTCGCCCAGTGAGGCGTTGATCGCGGCCACCTGGTTCAGCATGCCGGCGGCTTCGGAACGCGCCTCGCGGGAGCGGTCCAGGTCGCGCGAGGCCATGTTGGACACGGTATCGCGCACCTTGGCGATGGATTCCTTCGAGCTGTGGGCCAGCTTGCGGATCTGCTCGTTGAAGGCGGTCGAGCGCTCGGACAGGTTGCGCACTTCGTCGGCGACCACCGCAAAACCGCGGCCCGCTTCACCGGCGCGGGCGGCTTCGATGGCGGCGTTCAGCGCCAGCAGGTTGGTCTGGTCGGCGATCGACTTGACGTCTTCCAGCAACGAGAAGATGCCGTCCAGGTGCTGGGCCATGTCGTCGATGTGGTGCACCGTCGTGCCGCTCTGGCCGGCGACCTGCTCCAGTGCTTCGACCAGCTGCTCCATGCGCTGGCTGGCGTTCTGGGCGAAGCGCGCGACGTCCACGCCGGCGCGGTCGCCGTCGCCGTTGCGGTCGATGATGCGGGAGATCGCCGTGCTCTGTTCCCGCGACTTGCGGTTCATGGCGTCGAAGCTGCCGCCCAGGCTGTTGACGGCTTCGCGGATCAGTTCGCGAGCGCGGTCGATTTCGTGGCGCGAACCCTCGATCTCGTTGTTCACGAAGCGGCGCAGCTCGGTGAGCAACGCGTCCTGCTCGCGGATGACGGTGGCGTGTTCGGGCGACACGACATGGCTGTTGACCGCCGTCAGCCAGGCGAAGATCAGCCAGGCCAACGTCAGCGACGTCAGCAGCGCCCATTGCAGGGCATTGGGCCAGTCGAAGCCGACCGACAACGGGAACAGCAGGGTCAGGATGAGGGGTGCCGCCAGACGAACCAGGATGCGCGAGTACATGGATGCTCTCTGATGAAGCTCACTGTGGAGTATCGGCCGTGGCCAACCGCTCTTTAGGCGAAAAAACCCCGGATTTCCGGGGTTCCGTGAAACTGTGATGACCGTGCGGACCGGGTCCGGCGGGCCCTGTCAGGCGATCTGCGCAGCCAGGTCGAGCAGGCGCTGGGCGATGCGTTCCAACGGCACGGCTTCTTTCGCGGCACCGAGCCGCATGGCGGCGCCCGGCATGCCCCAGACCACGCTACTGGCTTCGTCCTGGACCAGGGTCGGTGCACCGGCCTGGCTCATTTCCAGCAGGCCGCGCGCGCCGTCGTCGCCCATGCCGGTGAGGATGGCGCCGACCGCATTCCCCGCCGCGCTCTGCGCAACGGAGCGGAACAGCACGTCGACGGCGGGCTTATGGCGGTTCACCGCCGGACCATCATCGATGCGGCAGCGCCAGCGGGCACCGTCGCGGATGACGCGCATGTGCTGACCGCCCGGCGGCAGGTAGGCGTGGCCGGGCAGGATGGCCTCGCCATCGCTGGCTTCGCGTACGGCCATCGCCGAGTGCCGGTCCAATCGTTCGGCGAAGGCGCGGCTGAAGCCGGCAGGGATGTGCTGGGTCAGTACGATGGCGGGCGCGTCGGCCGGCATCTGCTCCAGCACCACGCGCAGCGCTTCGGTGCCGCCCGCGGACGCGCCGATCGCGATCAGCCGGTCGGTGGTTCGGAAGCGCAGGGCGGGCGGCGCCGGCAGCGTCGCGTCCAGGTCCACGCGCGGTGCGCTGGTACGGGCGAGCGGGCGCACGCGCGCCTTCGACGCGGCCTTGACCTTGGCGATGATCTCCTCGCCATACGCTTGCAGGCCGCTGGCGACATCGAGCTTGGGTTTGGAAACGAAATCCACCGCGCCCAGGGCCAGCGCCTGCAGCGTGGTGTCGGCGCCGCGCTCGGTCAACGAGGAAATCATCACCACCGGCATCGGCCGCAGCCGCATGACGTTCTCGAGGAAGGCCAGGCCGTCCATGCGCGGCATTTCGACGTCCAGCGTCATCACGTCGGGGTTGAGCCGCTTGATCTTGTCGCGGGCGAGCAGCGGATCGGCGGCGGAGCCGACGACCTCGATGCCGGGGTCGCGCGACAGGATTTCGGTGAGGATCTGGCGCACGACCGCCGAGTCATCGACGATCAGGACACGGCAGGGAGAGGTACTACTCATCAGAACAGCTCCACGCCTCCGGTGACGGGGGCCCTGGACAGGCGGGCACGGGCGGCCGACTCGGCGGCCAGCACCTCGGCATCGTGGGCATGCGGCAACCGCTGCACGACCGCGCGCCCGGAATTGGGGAAGTACCAGACCTTGCGCGGATGGATCCCGCGCAGGTCTTCGGCGATGACGGGAATCCGTTCGGCATCGAGGTAGCGGCGGACGAACTCCGCGTTGCGCGTGCCGACGGGATTGCTGGTGAAGCCTTTCAGCACGTTGGCACCGCCGAAGACCTTGGCTTCCAGCCGGTTGCGCGCGGCGCCGCGCTTGAGCAGGTCGTTGATCAGCAGTTCCATCGCATAGCTGCCGTAGCGCGCGGGCGCGCCGTCGCCGACGTTGCCGTCCGGCAGCAGGAAGTGGTTCATGCCGCCCAGCTTCAGCAGCGGGTCGCGGATGCAGGCAGCAACGCACGAACCCAGTACCGTGACCAGGGCGGTGTCGTTGTCGATCACCAGGTACTGGGTCGGCAGCAGCTTGGCGGCTTCGGTCTTGAAGCGGGCATCGTGATAGCGCATCACGCTGCCTTCGGCGATCGCGGCGGCGGCGGCGCTCATGCGGCCTTCGTCGCGCGCCGGTACAGCGTGCGCCCACACGGCTGGATGATGTCCGCCGCGTGCAGGTAGTTCTCCGAGTGGCCCGTGTACAGCATGCCGTCGTCGGCCAGGTGCGGTACCAGGCGGGTCAGGATCGCGCGCTGGGTCGGCTTGTCGAAATAGATCATCACGTTGCGGCAGAACACTGCGGTGAACGGCCCGGCGACGTCGTAACGCGATGCCAGCAGGTTGAGGGGTTTGAATTCGATCAGCTGGCGCAGCGCGGGATGCACGCGGCAGAACCCTTCGTTGGGCCCGGTGCCACGCTGGAAATAGCGCTTCTTCAGCCCTGCATCGAGGCTGGCGATACGTTCGACGGGGTAAACACCGCGTTCGCCGGTCGCCAACACCTGGGTGTCGACGTCGGTGGCGAGGATACGGATCGGCGGGGTCAGCGTGCCGTAGGCCTCGCAGGCCGTGATCGCCATCGAGTACGGTTCTTCGCCGGTCGATGACGCGCATGACCACAACTTGAGCGGACCGTCGTTCGCACGGCGCCGAAGCTCCTCGTGCAGCCGTTCGAAATGGTGCGGTTCGCGGTAGAACGAAGTGAGGTTGGTGGTCAATGCGTTGGTGAACGCCTGCCACTCGTCGCCACCGTCGCGTTCGAGCTGGTCCAGGTAGTCCTTGAAACTGCGCAAGCCCAGCGCACGCAAGCGCCGGGACAGGCGGCCGTAGACCATGTCGCGCTTGCCGTCGGCGAGGGCGATGCCGGCGCGCTGGCGGATCAGGTCGACGACGCGTCGGAAATCACGGTCGTCGAACTCGAAGTCGCGCGCCGCCGTCGACGCGTCGCCGTCGCGGAGGGGCGGGGTCGTCGTCCGTCGGGTCGTGGCAGCCGGGGGAGAGGGGCGGGTACTGACGGACATCGGATTCTCGGGACGGTAGGGCTAGGGCCGATCCATGGCCGGTTCCCTGTCGCGGAGACAGGGAGCCGGTACTGCTGGCCTGATGCGATGCAAGCGGTGTGCCTCAGAATTCCTGCCAGTCGTCGCCATCGGCCAGGGCCGGCTCCAGCGCCGCCTGGGCGGGACGGACGGCAGGCTTCACCACGGCGAAGGCCGGTTTGCTGGCGGCGGCGGGCTTGCCGGCGACCGGTGCCGCGGCATGGTGCAACTTGAAGACCGACACCGATTCGGACAGCACCAGCGCCTGCTCTTCCATCGAGCGGGCAGCGGCGGAGGCTTCTTCCACCAGCGCGGCGTTCTGCTGGGTGGTCTCGTCCATCTGGGTGATGGTCTGGTTGACCTGCTCGATGCCGGCCGACTGTTCCTGCGAGGCGGCGGAGATCTCGGCCATGATGTCGGTCACGCGCTGCACGCTGGCGACGATCTCGCTCATCGTGGCACCGGCCTGGTTCACGAGCTTGGAACCATCGGCGACCTTGTCGACGGAGGTCTCGATCAGGCCCTTGATCTCCTTGGCGGCATTGGCCGACCGCTGGGCCAGCGTACGCACTTCCGAAGCGACCACGGCGAAGCCGCGACCCTGTTCGCCGGCACGCGCGGCTTCCACCGCGGCGTTCAACGCCAGGATGTTGGTCTGGAAGGCGATGCCATCGATCACCGAAATGATGTCGGAAATCTTCTTCGACGAGTGCTCGATATCGCGCATCGTGGTGACGACCTTGCCGACGACTTCGCCACCCTGCGAGGCGACACCGGCCGCGCCGATGGCCAGCTGGTTGGCCTGGCGGGCCGATTCGGCGTTCTGGCGCACGGTGGAGGTCAGTTCCTCCATCGAAGCGGCGGTTTCTTCCAGGTTGGCAGCCTGCTGCTCGGTACGGCGCGACAGGTCGGAGTTGCCCGATGCGATCTCGCCGGCGGCGGTGTTGATCGAGGTCGAAGCATCCTGGATGCGGCCGACGATGTCGGTCAGCTGGGCCACGGTGGCGTTCGCATCATCGCGCATCGCGGCGAACACACCGTGGAAGTCGCCTTCCATCCGCGCGGTCAGGTCGCCACGGGCGATGGCCTGCAGCAGTTCGGAGACTTCGCCCAGGTTCTCGTCGGTCGTCTCCATCAGCTGGTTCAGGCCGTCGATCATTTCGCGGAAGTCGTACTGGTACTTGTCCACGTCGCCGCGCTGGGTGAAGTCGCCGGAGGCCGCCGACATGGCCAGACGCTTGATCTCGGCATTGATCGCCGACAGGTTGGCCTTGGTGGCGTCCATCGTCTCGGTGAGGTTGGCCTTCTCGCCGGGCAGCTTCGGCATGTCCTGGCTCAGGTCGCCGACGGAATAGCGCTGCATGATCTTCAGCGCATCGCCGATGGCTTGCAGGTGCGAGGCCACCAGGGCGTTGGTGTCGCGCACCATGCGACCGTATTCACCCGGGAACTGGCTGTCGTCCATGCAGTAGCTGATCTGGCCCTCGTCGTGGCGGGTGGCCATTTCGCTCTGCGCGGAGATGACCGACTGCACCTGCGTCTGCATGCGCTGCATCGCGGTGAGCAGCTGGCCCACTTCGTCCCGGCGGCTGGTATCGATCTTGCCGTCGAGCTTGCCGGCGGACACGTCGTTGGCCACGCGCACGGCTTCGCCGACGGCATTGGCAATCGCGCGGGCGAAGAACCAGGCCAGGGCCAGGCCGCCCACGATGCCCGCCAGCAGCATCACGATCATCAGCGTGCTGGACGCGGTGAAGGTGCTGGCGGCATCGGCGCTGGCCGCCTTGGCCTGCTGGTCGACGACATTGATGAGCGTGCTCAGCGCGCCCGTCGCCTTGCGATGCTGGTCGCGGGTGGCACCGATGAAAGTGTCCACGGCGTCGTCGGGCAGGCCGAGGTCCAGCATTTCCTGCACATCGGCGTAGGACTGCTGCGCCGCCTTCCATTCTTTGATGAACGCGTCGAAAGCTTTCTTCTCTTCGGCGCTGGCAATCAGCTTGGAGTAGTCCTTGATGGACTGCTCGATCTTCTTCTCGGTGGTCCCCGCGAGCGCCTTGGCTTCCGCCTTGACCGCATCGCTGGCGCGCACATGCTGCCGGTAGGAGTTGGTGCGGTACTCGCCCAGCATGCTCTGCAGGTCGCCCGCGGCCTTCACGCTGGGCAACACGTTGCCGGTGACTTGGGTGGTGGCGCCGTTCAGCGAGTTCAGGCCGATGAAGGCGGTGATGCCCTGGACCAGCATCAGCGCCAGTACGACGCCGAAGGCCAGCATCATCTTCGTCGTCAGTTTGAAGTTCTTGATCCGCTGCATGGGGATTGTTTCCTCTACCGGGCGCGCGACGCGCCGCTCTCAAGTGCGACCAGGGCAAGACGGGGGCGCATGCACCCCGTCAGCGAAACGGATCGGATCAGCGGATCGTGGCCAGCTTCAGGTTGGACGGCGAACTGACCACGATTTCCGCGCGCGAACTGTCGCGTTCGATCGTGCCGATCACGCACACGTCCTTGCCCTCCAGTTCTTCCGGCGCCGGCTTGAACTTGGCGCGGGCGTCGCCCGGGATGCGCGCGGTGAAGGTGTGGCGCGGGAAATTGCCGCCCATGTACAGGAAGGTCGGCGTGCCCTCGGTGTTCTCGGCGAAACGCGCCTTGCCGACCTTGCCGCACACCGTGCCGCTCTTGCCGGTGAAGCGGGTGGCCATGTCCGCCGGGATCGCATTGTCGACCTGGGACTGGCTGTTCGCCGGGGAGGCCGGCATCAACAGGGCGGCGCCGGCAGCGACGATGGACAGGGTCAGGACGGAAGCGATTTTCATGATGATGTCTCCGGAGGGCCAGAAGGGAGGTAAGGGTTCAATGCCTGAGATCGGCGGACGCGGCGCAAACTTGAGTCCGCTCTTCGACGTGGGCGGGCGGGGTGGATGCGATTGCGAAAGTGGTCACACTTTCTGCGCCGGACATCCGGCGCATCGCGTCACGCCGCGGCGACCGGCTCGCCGGCACTTTCGCGCGCGGCGGTGTAGTGGTGAGCCTGCAACCATTGTTCGAGCGGCGCTGGCGGGAGCGGCGGCGAGAACAGGTAACCCTGCAGCACCGGGAAGCGTTGTTCGGTTAGGAATCGGTGCTGCGATTCGGTCTCCACGCCCTCCGCGACCACCTTCATGCCCAGGCTTTCACCGATGCGCAGGACGGAGGTGGTGAGCGTGCGCGCGATGGCGCTGGTGTCGATGTCGCGGACGAAGCTCTGGTCGAGCTTGAGTTCGCTGATCGGCAGGCGATGCAGGTGGCTGAGACTGGAATAGCCGGTGCCGAAGTCGTCCAGCGAGAGCCGCACGCCGAGCACGTAGATGGCTTCGATGTTCTCGAGCACATCCGGGTCGGGGTCCAGCATGACGCTCTCGGTGATCTCCAGCGTCAGGTGCTGTGGCTCCAGCCCGTGTTCGTCCAGCAGGTCGGAGATCTGCAGCGACAGCTGCGGGTCGCGGAAGTTGATGGCGGAGACGTTGATCGATACGCGCGGGATGTCCACGCCGCGCCGACGCCAGTCGGCCATCTGTACGCAGGCCTGGCGCAGCACCCACAGGCTCAGGTCGGCGATCAGGCCGCATTCTTCGGCGATCGGTACGAAGCGCGACGGCGGGATCACACCAAGATCGGGGTGGTGCCAGCGCAGCAGCGCCTCGACACCGTACAACTGGTGCCCGTCGCTGCCGCCGACCTGCGGCTGGTACTGCAGTTGCAACTGGTCCAGACGCAGCGCCTCGCGCAGCGCGGTCTCCAGCGATACGCGTTCCTGCGCCAGCCGGTTCATGTCCACGCTGAAGAAGCGGAAACCGCCGCCGCCGTCGCTCTTGGCGCGGTACATCGCCATGTCGGCGTGGCGCACGAGCAGGTCGATGTCGCGGCCATCGTCGGGGAACATCGCCACGCCGATCGAAGCGCTGGGATGCAGGGTCATCAGGCCGGCGGCGGTGGGCGCGGCGACGGCACCCAGCAGGCGTTCGGCGACGCTGCCGGCCTGTTCGGCGCTGCAATTCGGCAGGACGGCGACGAACTCGTCGCCGGCCTGGCGGCCGACGATGCTGACGCCACCGAGTTCCTCGCTGAGGCGGGCCGCGATGTCGCGCAGCAGCCCGTCGCCGGCGGAGTGGCCCTGCGCATCGTTCACCCGCTTGAAGCGGTCGAGGTCGATGAAGAGCACGGCGGCCGTGCCATTGGCCTGGGCCACGTTGGCCAAGGCCTGTTCGGCCTTCGCGCTGAACATGATGCGGTTCGGCAAGCCGGTCAGCGTGTCGTAGAACGCGAGCTGGTGCACGCGCTCATTGGTCTGCTCGCGTTCCAACGTCAGCGAACACAGGTGCAGGCAGGTGTCGGCCAGCCGTTCGTGCAATTCGTCCGGGCCGCGGTTCTCGCGGTAGTAGAAAGAAAGCGTGCCCAGCACGCGACCGCTGCTGGACTTGATGGGATGGGTCCAGCAGGCGCGCAGGCCGAGCGGGGTGGTCAGGTGACGGGTGTTGGCGCACAGCGGATCGCTGGCGATGTCCTTCACCAGCACGGTGCGTCCGCGCCATGCAGCGGCGCCGCAGATGCCCGCGCGCGGACCGATCGACATGCCGTCGATCTTGCGCGCCCAGGCTTCAGGCAGGCTGGGCGAGGCGAGGGCATGCATCAGTCCCTCGTTGTCGACCGTGATGATGGAGACCACCAGCTCCGGCGCGATGTGCTCCACCTCGCGGCAGATCAGCGTCATCACGTCGGCGACGCTCCATTCGTGCACCAGCGCATCCAGCACCTTGTTGTGCAGCACCTGGTGCATCTTGGTCTGGGTGATGTCGCTGAGCACGCTCACCAGGCCGAGCAGGGAGCCATCCTCGTCGTGAACCGGATTGATCGCGGCCGACAGCCATAACGGGCGGCCGGCCTTGGTATACAGCAGGACTTCGGTCTGCAGGCCCTCGCCGTCCGCCATCGCGCGGCCGATGCGTTCGTCCAGCGTTCCATCGGTATGCGGCCCGGAGAGCAGCTCCGCGGGCTTGATGCCTCGCAGTTCCTCCAGCCGGTAGCCGAGCATGCGGGTGAAGCCGCTGTTGACGTAGACGACCTCGCGCTCCGGGGAGCTGACGAAGATCGCGTTGTCGCTCTTGTCCACGACGATGGAGAGCTGGCGCAGGCGCTCGAGCTGCCGTTGCTGGTCGCTGGTGTCGCGGACGAAGGCGGTGTGGAAGACCTGCTGGTCGACGACCATCTTCGACATCGAGACGGAACAGGCGCCTTCACTGCCATCGGGACGCCGGATCACCGCGTCGCGGTGGCTGCCCATCAGCTGGGCCAGCGTGGCTTCAGGAGCGGCGCTGGCATCCACCTGGGGGCTGGACAACAGGCGCATGAAGGGCGTGCCGTGCACATCTTCGCGACGGCATCGCCACAGTGCTTCGGCGGCCGGGTTGAACAGGACGATGCGATGGCGGCCGTCGATGACGAACGCGGCGTCCACCGACTGCTCCAGTACCTGCCAGAGGCTGCCCTGTGGTGCTTCTGCGGGCGCCACGGGTCCATCACGCAATGATGTCAGCGACGTCAACGTACGACGGAGCATGGCAGGTCCTTGCGTGGGGGGCTGGCGTCAGCGGTGGCGGGGACTGCGACGATCATCGGGAGCCAGGGAAGAGTGCCTTCTGGTGACATATCGGCCGGGCACGGCATTACTTGAAGGCGGTCACAGGACGCCGGCGCGGCGTGGCGGGCCACGACCGCTCCGAGGGGCTCAGAACTCCTGCCAGTCGCCATCGGCGAAGGCCGGCTCGGGCTTGCGCGGGGCGGGCTTGCGGGCCACGGCCTTGGGCGGGGCCGCCTTCGGTGCCATGGCGTCGGCGATGACGCGACGGAC
>Ga0209369_1000197_pt1 | contig 125956 bp, 113 predicted proteins | sample EBPBio142010_DNA_FD_185865 | JGI IMG/M metagenome (GOLD analysis project Ga0209369, IMG submission 185865) | Wastewater treatment Type I Accumulibacter community from EBPR Bioreactor in Madison, WI, USA - Reactor 1_10/4/2010_ DNA (SPAdes)... | ecosystem: Engineered > Bioreactor > EBPR >...
AATGGAGGAAACGGCGGTGCCGCTGGAATTGGTGGTAACGGTGGCGTTGGTGGTAATGGAGGAAACGGCGGTGCCGCTGGAATTGGTGGTAACGGTGGCGTTGGTGGTAACGGCGGAAATGGCGGCGTTGGTGGCAACGGTGGTAACGGCGGCGTTGGTGGTAACGGCGGAAATGGTGGCGCCACTGGAATTGGCGGTAATGGCGGCGTTGGTGGTAACGGCGGAGTCGGTGGTAACGGTGGCTTCTTCTTCGGTAACGGCGGAGATGGTGGAAACGGCTGAGTGGGTGAAAATGAGAGCTAAAGAACGAATTTTTGCTGCATAGAAAGGCCTCTTGGCCAACGCACAAAGCAGAAATGCGCCGCAGAAGTATGTCAATGACCATGAGAGTCCTGACTTAACCCTACTAAAAGAAGTTTATTTTGATTCGGCAGAAAAATGCTCTAAACGCTGTGGCATAATTGACCTCAATGTTTTCGAGGTGACTGATGATGTCTGGCAATTTTCCTCATGCGCGCCAGGACGATTTACTCGTTCAGGAAGTTTTGGATGAAACCCTGGTTTACGACCAGCGCACCCATCAAGCTCATTGTCTCAACGCCAATATCGCCCGCATCTGGAAAGCCTGCGATGGCAAAACTTCGGTGGCGCACTTGCAAGATCTATTGAAAGACCAGGCTAATAATGACGTGGTCGTTAATCATATCCTCCAAGAATTGGAGAAGCATGATTTGCTGGTTGCCAATACCCATCACATTCCCCGAGACCCTGCACGGCGTGCTCTGTTAACCAAGGCCGGTATGGCAGCAGTTGCGCTTCCCTTCATTACCTCGATCACCTCACCCACTGCGGCGCAGGCTCAATCGGGCGGTAACGACGGTGGTAACAATGGTGGCGGGACAAGTTTTACGGGACCGGATAATACAGGTATCACAGGGCCTACGGGATTCACTGGCCCAACAGGCCAGACTGGCGCTACCGGCGCAACAGGTCCCACTGGCCCAACAGGCCAGACCGGCGCTACCGGCGCAACAGGTCCTACAGGCATGACGGGTCCCACCGGCGCAACCGGCCCCACTGGACCAACGGGTAGCACAGGTGCTACGGGTCCAGGGTAAATCTCTCATTTTCATCTAACCCTCCGTTTATTGGCGAGAGGAATCTGTTTTATCGGTTTACGCTGTCATACCAACTCCAATACGGTGAACTCGCAGAGGAAAAGGAAGTTCGTTTGCGGTATCGTTTAATACCATAAAGCTCCTTTTCTGCAGTGATCCGCTCGACCCAAGTCGCCCTGAGATGGCGTATCAGGATGAGGGAGAAGCAGCGCAAGCGGCGGTGTAGATATGAACGGTTTGCCTTTAAAAGAGGCATAATCATTTCATGGAACATACACCTCTCACCAACTGGCTCCTCGATTCCGACCCCGCCATCTGCTGGCAGGTGAAGCGCGACTTACTCAAAGAATCACCCGAAGCCGTTGCCCTCGAACGGGCAAAAGTCGCCACCGAAGGCTGGGGAGCCAGGTTGCTCGAATTACAAGCTCCCGATGGCATGTGGGGCGGTGCTGTGTGGCAGTCTCCCGATTGGGTTTCGACGATGGACACGCTGGTCCTGCTGCGTGACCTGGGTATCGACCCGCAAAGCCCGCAGGCACGCCGGGCTATTGAATTGGTTCTGCATAATAACCTCACCTGGGGGCCGGAGTTCGGCGATTCACCGTTTTTTGAGGGTGAAGAAGAGGCTTGCATCAACGGACGAACACTGGCTGTCGGTGCCTATTTTGGCGTCAATAGCGACTAACTGGCACAGCAGCTTGTTTGCGAACAAATGGAAGACGGTGGCTGGAATTGTTACACGCCGCCCAGCACCCGCTCTTCGTTTCATTCCACCATCTGCGTGCTGGAAGGGCTGCTGGAATATGAAAACATGCCCGGTGCCACCATCGATGTGGCTGCGACGCGCAAGCGCGGAGAAGAGTATCTGCTGGAGCGCCATCTTTTCCGCTCACTTTCAACTGGTGAAGTGATTAATCCGCAGTGGTTGGAGATTTCTTTCCCCACCCGCTGGCACTATGACGTGCTGTGGGCGCTCGACTATTTGCGCCGCACCGGTGTAAAATCCGATGCGCGAGTGAGTGAAGCAGTGGAATTGATCAAACAAAAGCAAGACAGCCAGGGCCGCTGGCTGCTTGAAAATCCCCACCCTGGTCGTGTTCATTTCACGATGGAAGAAGGCGGTCAGCCCAGCCGCTGGAACACGTTGCGGGCTTTGCAAGTGTTGGATTGGTATGCTGCGGCCGTTTAAATAAAGGAGACGAAAACGCGATGAAAGCAACTCTGGAAAAAGCATTTGGTTATCAGGGCGATAACATGAATTTGCCGGTGGAAAATGTTGAAGCGGCTTTGCCGTTTTACGAGACCGTTTTAGGTTTTCGTATTGTCTCGCATAGCGACACTCCTCACAAATCGGCAGTGCTGTCTCGTGATGAAGTGCAAATTGCCCTGGCCGAAAACGGTGGCGATAGTTCGCAGGATGGCTGTGCCTTTCATGTGAAAAATTTGGAGGCGTTGTTTGCGAGTTCCAGGCCAACGGGCTTGGGAAAGAAATCTCGCAGTTCGATACCGAACAACGCGATGGTGTGGAGTGGAAAGTATTCTTCGTTGTTGCGCCCGATGGCCTTTGCTATTGGTTTGGTGAAAAACAGCCGGGTTAAAGCATGAGACGCATCCTCCTCACCGGCATCTGTTTAAATCATTTCAAGAGGTAATAACACGATAATGAAAGCGACTCTGGTAAAAGCATTCGGCGATCAGGGCGATCACATGAATTTCCCGATAAAAGACCTTGCCGCCGCTCTGCCTTTTTACGAGAAGGAAATCTGGTAGTATTCCTGTTTGAATTTCGGCTTCTGGGTGGTAATGCCGCGTCTATCGCTCATTGAACTATAAACTTGCATGACACAGAAAAATCAAAATGTGGTCAATTTGCGGATCACTATCGAGCAGCCGGTCATCGACGTACAGCATAGTCTTCAGGCAAAGGATGAGTCGCCGCTCGATCCGAAATGCTCGCGCGAGGGCGAGGCGCTCCTATTCGATTTCCAAGTCCGCGTCAGTCCAGGTCCCAAGTTCTTCGGCGATCAGGTGCGGCGCGAAGGCCCTGTGCGGAGATTTGTCTACATACGCGTCGGGCAATTAGCCGGCGACCCTTCCTCGCCTTGGTCCCGCCGAATGAAGATCGACATCCACGACATTGGAAATGACCTATTGGATCGTGCGGCCACCAGCGGAGGGATCATCGAAACCATAGTTATTGGCACCAGTAAGGACGGCACTCCGACCTGCGCCACGGTACGGCCAACGGAGCGGCGTATCGTCGAGCGCTGAAGCCGAAATTCAAACTGCGACGTTGCACCAGACGGACTAAAAAATCAGAACCATGAAACGCATCCTGCTCACCGGTATTTCCGCCGTCGGTAAATCAACCGTCATCGAGGAACTGGCCCGCCGTGGCTATTACGCCGTCGATTTGGACTGCGACGATTTCTCCCACTGGATAGAACTCACCGAAGAGCTTGCTGGGGCTGCCGGAACTCCGGCAGCAGCCGATCGCGACTGGGTGTGGCGCGAAGACCGTGTCGCCGCCTTGTTAGCCGATGAAAAGGCCGATGTTCTCTTCGTGAGCGGCTGCGCTGCCAATATGGGAAAGTTTCGTCCGCAGTTCGACCAGGTGATATTACTGAGCGCACCAGCCGATGTGACGGTGGAACGCCTCCAAACCCGCACCAACAATCCTTATGGCAAATTGGAGGAGGAAAGAGAACGTGTACTCGATCTGAAAGAAAGCGTAGAGCCTCTCCTGCGTCAATCGGCCGGGCATGAAATCGTGACCGACATTCCCCTCGAAATGGTAGTGGAAGAAGTGCTGTGCCGGGTAAAATAAAAGCAAAACAGTGAGGCTACCCCATGGCACAACCGGAAATCGGCGGTATTTCGCCAAACTTTATCGTCAAAGATGTGACCGCCACCCTAGCCTTCTATCGCGATAAGCTGGGCTTTGAAGTCACCTTTCAAGAACCGGCGCAGGAGCCATTTATCGGCATCGTGCAGCGCGGTGGTGCCATGTTGCTGTTTAAGGATGTGGACATCGAACCGCTCCCTAACCACAAGCGGCATAAATATGCCCGCTGGGACGCCTATCTTTACGTGCCCGATCCCGATGCGTTGGCCGCCGAGTATGAGTCGCGTGGGGTCGTGTTTTCCCAATCGCTCAAAGATACCGACGATGGGCTGCGGGGCTTCGAGATTGAGGATAGTGACGGTTACACATTGTTTTTTGGGCGACCACAGCCGCGAGAGACAAAAGATACGCCGTAAAGTGATTGATAAAAATTATGCAAACCGACAGAGCCATACAAAACACGGTGCGAGGAGAATTAGGGGCCGAGGAGAAATTACTTTGGGCGGAAGCTCCTAACCCTATACGCAGCCTCATGCTTGGGTTCTTGGTGTGGCTTTTTGCAATTCCGTGGACGGCATTTGCCATATTCTGGATATGGAATGCGGCGGGAGGAGGTAGACGTTCCATTGAACCTGGCTTTACTCCTGATACTATTTTTCCTCTCTTTGGCCTTCCTTTCGTTTTAATTGGTCTGGGCATGTTGAGTGCGCCTTATTGGACTTATCGTAAAGCACAGCACACGATTTACGCCATTACCAATAAACGCATACTCATTATCGTGACAGGAAAAACACGAACGGTCGAATCGTATAGCGATGACGATATTGGGACTATTAAACGGATGGAACGTGCCGACGGAACGGGCGATGTGACATTCGCACAAAAAATAGATTCCGATGGTGACGGAGGCCGGAGAAAAACCGACGTTTCCTTTGTAGGTATTCGTAATGTTCGTGCCGTAGAGAATCTGCTGCGCGATACTTTCAAGAAAGAGCTGGTAAATAAGCGCTATCAACCCGATTTTCCGTTAACATAGAAGTTGTGCTGCGATCAGGAAACCATACAGCGTGATCTTGCGTCAGACAAAGCCTTATGTCGCTCGCCATCCAACATCTCACCTCCAACGACCTCCCTCGAATGTTGGCATTGCTGACAATGTTCGGTGTAGCCTTCGATGAGCCTGAAACTTACAACGCCAAGCGCCCGGGCGACGCTTACCTGCAGCGTTTACTCGGCAACGAAACCTTCATCGCACTGGCAGCAGTAAAAAATGGTGAGGTCGTCGGTGGCCTTGCAGCCTACGAACTCCAAAAATTCGAGCAAGAGCGCAGCGAAATCTATATCTATGATCTCGCGATTCTCGAAGTGCATCGACGCGAAGGCATTGCGACGGCTTTGATTGAAAAACTCAAGGAAATTGCCGCCACGCGGGGTGCATGGGTCATCTTTGTACAGGCCGATACCGGCGTTGAAGATGAAGCTGCAATCGCACTCTACAGTAAATTGGGCAAACGCGAAGAGGTGTTGCATTTCGATATTGCCGTGAATCCTGAAATTTCAACATGAATGAACCATTGTTAATCCGGCGTTCCGCACGCTTAATGCTGCTCGATTCGCAGGGCCGGCTGATGCTCTTCCGCTACGATAACGGCCACGCTGCGCCCTTTTGGGCCACGGCTGGTGGCGAACTTCAAGGAGAGGAAGATTATCGCGCGGCTGCCGTGCGCGAATTGGAGGAAGAAACCGGCTTTGCGGCCACAATCGGCCCGCTATTGCGAGAGCGCGATGATATCTTCGCCGTAGCCGACCAGCCACCGGCACACTGGTTCGAACAATATTATCTGGTGCGGTGCGAAAACGCAGAGACCCCCGACCGCACCGGCTGGACAGATGAAGAGCGCGTCACCATCCGTAACTGGCACTGGTGGAGCCTGGAAGAGATGCGCGCCGCACCGCCCGACACCTTTCGCCCAGACTGGTTACCCGAACTGTTGCAAGAGTTAATAGAAGGAAATTCCCATGCATAAAAGCCGATTAGGAGATATCGTCATCGACTGCCACACCGACAACCTCCAGCAAGCCGCCAGTTTCTGGAGCGCCGCGCTGGGCTATCCGTTGCCGGACGAAATCGATGTTGAAAGTGGCTTCATTCTTCTACAAACCCCACCCGGCGAGGTGCAGGTTATCATCCAGCAGGTCAGGCGTGAGGCGGGCGTACATCTCGATATCGAAACCGATTCCATCGAAGCAGAAATCCGGCGGTTGGAGAAATTGGGAGCAAAGGTTGTGACTCGCCACGAAGGGTGGACAGTGATGCAAGCGCCTACCGGACAACTCTTTTGTGTCGGCAAGCCGTTTCGTGGTGGGTTCGAGCAGGAAGCGAATGCATGGGAATAGGAGAAGGCTTCCTATAAAAATTTATCCGGCAGATTCCAATAAAAAACTTTAAATTTAGGTTTAACAACCGGGTAAAGTGGGTATAATGATTAGAGGTAGGACCTCTTACCTGTTATGGGAACCACGTTAACGGCCGATTCGACGGCTTCCAAATCCCCCACGCGTCCACGAAAGGCGCGGGCCGGTAACGGCGGCGCGGCTCTAAGCCTCGCTTCGCTGGAGCAGCCCAACCGCAGCACGCAGGTAGTGGAACAACTGACGCAACTGATTCTCAACGGTGAGTTGAAATCGAAGGAATTATTGCCGCCGGAAAGAGACCTGGCGGCTCAGCTTGGCGTGAGCCGGAATGTAGTGCGCGAAGCGATCAAGATTTTGCAGTCGCGCGGTTTGCTCACGATTCGGCATGGTGTGGGAACCGTTGTAAATGGGGTTTCGAGCGAGCCGTTGCAACAGGTCTTTACTCATGCGCTGCATGGCCAGGAAGATGCCCTCCTTAAATTGACCGAAGTACGCCTGCTGGTGGAAGTAGAGATGGCGGCGCTGGCGGCGCAACGGGCAACCAGAGAAAACCTGCGCAAGATACGGGCTGCTTTCGAGGCGATGGAAGCCAGCGTGGACGATCTCCAGCAGTATGTCCAATACGACCGGGAATTTCACAGCGCATTGGCGGAAGCGACACAAAACAATGTGTTCGCCCTGGTGATGGAAGCGACGTCCGCACTGACGCGGCAGGCGCGGGTCTATACGTTGGAAGCCGGAGCCTCGGTTCGCCAATCGTTGCGCATTCACCGCGAAATTCTGGAAGCTGTCGAGGCCGGTGATGCCATCTTGGCCGCATCGCAAATGCGTGCGCACTTGAAAATGGTAGAAGCCGATCTTAAAAGCGCCGTCGAATAGGAGTGCAGTTGTAGTTAGATCGGTTATCGGGCAAAAGATTACAAGTCGTCAAGGAGAAATAACATGCGACAGAAAATTTGTGCGCTGAAAGTGGCGCACCAAAAAAACCATGTGCGGACATACTGCCACGGCTTTACATTGATAGAGCTACTTGTCGTTATTGCCATCATATCTATCCTGGCCGCGATTCTGTTCCCGGTCTTTGCCCGGGCGCGTGAAAACGCGCGGCGCACTTCGTGTCTGAGCAATATCAAGCAGTTGAGTTTGGGGGCTTTGCAATATACCCAGGACTATGACGAGAGATTGCCTTTTGCCGCTTTGGTGACGAGTGCTGCTCAAGTCGCTGCCGATCCTCCTGATTGTGGTACGTGGTATGGCGATACACGCTATTTTCCGCAGCTCGTGTTTCCTTACACCAAGAGTTGCCATATTGCCATATGCCCCTCATCCAGCGTCTACAGCAAAATCGGCGCGCGCGGTGAATCGGTCAGTAGCCAGGCGCCGACCAAAGGCAATTACGGTGCAAACCGCGACTTGATGTCCCTGTGGTACAGCGATCCTCCCCAGCCACTCCCGCTTCATATTGCAGCGATTGTAGCTCCGGCCAAGACGTATATGATTTTCGATTCCGGCACTATGACTTTAATTGCAGCTCACGTGCGGACTCCCAGTTATTCCAACGGTTACCTGCCTGGCACCGGCCCGTATATTACGAGCATTGGCGGCAGCGATCCGCTACTCACTTCCGATTACCAGAGCGGACGCCACTTTGGCGGCGTTGTCATGGGGTTCGCCGATGGCCATGCGAAATGGTTGAAAAGTGAAATCCCTTATCGCGAGGCCGTCAAGACGGATAAAGGTGCATGGAATCCGGCTAATCCATAGCCAAAACTTCCCGACACAAGAGCCATAAGCATTGTGTATGGGGAATGATATTATTGCATTGCAAAAAAGGAAAATTTTATGTTCAAAAGCTCCGCATGGTTTCTTTTAGCGGCACTATTGGTAGTTCCGGCGATGCGCGTTCCGGCGCAAGATTCTCCCGGCCAACCGGCAGCGGCTCCCATGCTGGCTCCGGTTGCCTCGCCGCTGAAAGCGGATATTTTTACGCGTGGCGTCTATTGGCCGTGGGAAAGAACGGCCTGGCCGGCGCAAAATGCCGGAATGGATATCTGGCAGTTTTCCGATAAGATTCTGGGCGATCTAAAAAATCGCTATTATTGCGATGTAGTCTGGGTCGTCAATATCGGGAATGCCGATGCGGTGCGACTGGCCGGTTTGGCCCAAAAATACGACATTGCCGTTTTGCCCGTAGCGAATGCGATGTATGAGTGGCGCGACGTACGCACCGAGAACGCTGCTCGCAAAGCCGCTCAGGCAACGGTGACTGCATTAGGCGGCATGCCGGGTATTGCGGGTTATGTATTGTTGGATGAACCCAGGCGCGGTGAGGTGGATCACCTGGAACATATCCGCGAGGCGTTGACGGAACTCGACCCTTCGCGCCCGGCTATTGCCGTATCAATGCTGCGACAGACTGAAGCTGTCGCGCGCCGCACCAACCTTCCTTTTCTGGTTTCCGATCCCTACTCTTATTTTGGTCCCGGGAGCCCGAATGGCCCCAATACCCCCGCCCAGTCGCGCGATTACTATCTCACCGCGACCCACCGCACGGTGGATATGGCGCGTGAAACCGGCAAAACGCCGTGGATCATGCCGCAGATTTTCAATGAAGTGTGGGGCGATTGGCATTATGACGCACAGATGAACGTCGTTGCGGAGCCGGGTTCTTCGCATCATTGGCGTATGCCGACACTGGGCGAAACACGCTGGCAAATCTGGCAGGCTATCGCCGCCGGTGCCAGGGGCGTGGTGTTTTACGTCTTGTTTCCAACCGTCAACCCGCGCAGCAACGCGCAAGACGCCAAAGACATGAAAGGCTACCGGGTGCAAAAGCCTCTGCCGGGTATGCCGCTCTTCGACGCGGAGCGGCCTTTGAACGAAGGCACGGCCATTCTACATAACGACGGCAGCCCGACGCCACAGGCCCGGGTGATGGGCGCCGTCTTTGCTGCCCTTGAGCCGCACCGCGAACTGTTAGGGCGTTTGCAGCCGACGGTGCCCCTGGCTTTTGCCGATGCCCCATTTCGTGCTTCGACGTTTCGCCATCCTGCAAGCGGACAAACCGTCGTCGTTGTCGTCAATGACGATACCGATGCCGCCGTGACCGGTAAGGTGCGCTTTCTGCCTTCGATTCAAAGCGCGCACGACCTCATCGGCAACTCCGCTATCAAAGCCCAGGCCGGTGCAGATTTAGCATTGCCTGAGTTATCGCTAAAAATCGAAGCCGGGGCCGGTAAGCTGTTGGTTTTGGAAGGCGAGGTGGGGGCGGCACAAACTTACGTCGAGGATTTTGCCATTCAGCTTTCTGCCGGTAAATTCGAGCATATCGAAAAAGTGCTCCTGTCGGTGGATTGGGGCATGGGATATCGTGTCGCGGTCAAGACGCAAAAGAACCCGCAAAGCAACGAAATGGGGCAATTACAATATTCGCTATCGAGCGTAGCCGGTGACCGCAAGCGGATGGGCGGGCGGTTATATTTGGTTTATAGCGGTGCCCGGCAAGAAGAAAAGCCATCCGTGGAAGTCGCCGTTTCGGCGGACGGCAAGGAGTTCCAGCGCATTTCGGTGGATGAATTTGAACAGCCCATCGCGATTCCGCAAAATGCCGCGCACCTGCGTTTCACTCTGCTCAATGCCGACGCCACGCTTAATGAGTGGCGGTTAATTACCGTGCCGTGAGTGCACTCACCAGACCCGAGAGAACACATTTGGAGAACACAAGACACAATGAAAATGGATTTACGCGAAGCCTATTGCCCGGCCCACTTCGGCAATTCTTATGAAGCGATGTGGCCATTGGAAATGGCGCAGTATCTCGATGAATTGAAATACTGGGGCTTCAATCGCTATGGCGATTGGATGACGACGACCGATAGTTGCGATCCGTATCGCAGCGATGCAACCTGGAATTTGCCGATGGAGTTGTTGGCACGCAAGAAAGACGCGTTTCGCCACGCCACGCAAATCGGCCTCGACAATAACTTGATTCTGACACCGAATCACGTTTATCTCGATCAATTGCGCCCGGAGCTTTTAGCCGTGAAAGAGCCGCGCATTTTCGGCCAGTTGCTTTGTCCCAGCATTCCCGAAGCGCGCGCAATCATCCTGGACAACATCGACCGCCAACTAAAGGACATGGCAGCAAGCGGCGTGCAGCTTTCGGCGTTCACCGCTTTTGCCTACGATTACGGCGGCTGCGCCTGCGAAAAATGTGCGCCGTGGATTTTGACCTTCGCCGGGCTAGTTGCTGATATTCACGACATCGCCCGCCGCTATTTCCCAGATATCGAACCCTGGATGTGTGCCTGGTGGTGGACGCCCGAAGAATACGACGCGCTGCTGGCCTGGGCCGAGCGTGAGAAAAAAGAGTGGCTCAAGGCGATTGTTTTTCATATCCCCTACAATCAGACCGGCTTCTATGAAACGCCGGTACCGGCGGGCTGCCGCAAAGTGAGTTTCATTCAGAACAATTACAGCGATAAAGTCAGTTTTGAGGCCGGTAAGGATGAAGGCGGCTTCGGCGATATCTACGGGCGCTTTGGCCCATCCATCGGAGTCCAGCGCATACCGAAAACCCTGGAAGACACCGTAAAGCAAGGTGCGACGGGCTTTCAAATTTACAGCGAAGGCGTTTTCGATGACGTCAACAAAGTCCTGGCCGCGTCGCTGGCTTCCGGCCAGGCTACCAGTGTGGACGACGTGCTTCGCGAATATGCCACACGCTACTTCGGCGCGAATGCTACAGACGCCGCGCGTTGGGCGCAATGGTTGGCGCTGTGGGGTGATCGCAGCCAGGTATCGCTGGAAGAAGCCGAACGTGAATTCGACGAGTTGGCTTCGCAGGTCGATTCCACCTGGCGCCTGGAACAATGGCGCAGCAAACTGCGCCTCGAAAAGCTCGACCGCGCGATTCTGGCGAGTGGTAGTGCATGGGACGCGCAGCGCTTGCAGTTGGCAGCACAATTCTGGGCTGAAAAAGAGCGGCTCTATCGCCATGTTTACGGATTAGGCCCGGTGCGCCACATATTGTCGCGCCAATTATTTCAGCCGGCCTGGTATGAAAGTTGGTTGCAGCACACCGACCCCACGCTAACGAAAAAAGCGGCGCTTCCGGCAGAAGCGTGAATAAACTCAAAACTTCATGAGAATTGCCCTTGTTTTAACGCCGCCCACCGACCGCTATTTGCGGTGGGCGGCTCAAATCGGCGTGACGGATTACGTGTCGCGCTATAACGCCGTCAGCACGCCGGAAAAATTGCGCTCCGAGTGTGCGCGCGTCGCGGATTACGGCCTCAAACTTTCCGTTGTCGAAGGTTATATTCCCTTTGCCGATATTATTCGTGGCGGCCCGCAACGCGACGCACAAATCGAAAACGTGCTGCGCCTCCTCCGGGCGATGGGGCAAAACGATGTGGAAGTCCTCTGCTACAACTGGATGCCCAACGACGATTGGACGCGCACCGATTTCGAAGTTCCAACCCGTGGCGGTGCGCTGACCAACGAATTCAACCTGACCGATCTGAAAGGCCACTGTTTGCCCGCCACGCAATGCCTCGACGCAGAAAAATTGTGGGAGAACCTGGAATATTTTCTGCGCGCCGCCGTGCCGGTGGCGCAAGAAGCGAACGTGAAACTGGCGATGCACCCCGATGATCCGCCCATCCGCACGCTTTTGGGGTCTGCACAAATCATGCACGAACCGGAAGATTACGAGCGCTTATTCCAAATCGCGCCCAGCCCCAGCAATGGAATGTGCCTGTGCGGCGGTGTTTATTCTTCGCTGGGATACGACGTGGCCGCTCTGGTGCGCCGCTTCGGCAAGCGTATTCACTATGCCCATTTCCGCGACGTGCGGGGAACCGTGCCGCATTTCGTCGAGGCGTTTCACGACGACGGCCAACAGGATATGGCGGCTGTCATGCGTGCCTACCGTGACATCGGCTTCACCGGCCCGATGCGCCCCGATCACGTGCCGAAACTGGATGGCGAAGAAGGGTTAGCCGATGGCTACACCATGCTGGGCCGTTTGTTTGCTGTCGGTTATCTGCGCGGGCTGATGCAGGCTGTCGAGAGCGAATAAGATTGCATCATGCCGATTGATCTTTCCGGAAAAGTTTGTCTTGTTACCGGCGCCGATGAAGGTTTGGGGCGCGGTCTTGTCGAAGGCTTTGCCGCACGCGGGGCGCATGTTGTGGCGGGATTGCGCGATCTGTCCAATGCCGCAACTTTGCCCGCAGAAGCCCTTCCGGTAGCAATGGATGTGATGAATATCGCGCAGGTGCAAAGTGCCGTCGCGCAGGCGGTGCAAAAGTTCGGGCGGTTGGATGTCCTGGTCAACAACGCCGGAATTTATCCGCGCCAGTTCGCAACGGAGATTTCCTTTGAAGAGTGGCGCCGCGTTTTGGATGTCAACCTCGACGGTGCATGGCGTTGCTGCATGGCAGTATTGCCACAGTTTGAAAAACAAAACTCCGGCGTGATCGTGAATGTCGGCAGCATCGAAGTGCACACCGGCGCAGCCCGTCATGTTCATTATCAGGCGAGCAAAGCCGCGTTGGTCGGCCTCACTCGCAGCCTGGCGCGCGACGCGGGTAGGTTCAACGTGCGCGTGAATTGCGTCCACCCCGGCGCGGTGCAAACCGAAGGCGAACGCCGCTTCATTCCCAACGAAGGCGAGGTCCTTCAACTGGTTAATGAAAAGCAGTGTATTCCAGGACGGCAAACGCCCCGATCTATCGAGCCGATTTTCGCATTTCTCATTTCCGACGAAAGCAGCGACATCACCGGACAATGCCTAACGGCCGATCGTGGCTGGACACATGATTGATCTATCCATTAATGATTACACTATACAAAGCCGATTAAAAAGAAGTGTTAAGGCAGACAGAGTAAACTTTACTATCCGTCATGCGTATGATCGATAAATTGCGAATGGATAAAACAGCATTTTCCATTGGTTCCTTGGAAGAACAGGGAGACGATCGGGAATACTGGGCCTCAAAAACACCTGCCGAACGGCTTGAGACTCTCGAGGTTATGCGGCAGATCATGTATGGCTACGATCCAGCAACCACCCGGTTGCAAAGAGTTTTTACAATTTCCAAGCAGCCGTTTAACTAACTCCACTTCACCTGCAACCCCATCAAACTGGCAAAGTAAGCCGCTTGAAACGGTTCTACAATTGCGCCGCGCAAACTCTCCACACTCACTTGCAATCCCTGCACATCCGAGCCGCGAAAGTCGGTGTTTTCAAGTTTGCAGAACGACATCTGTGCCTCACGCAGATCACAGTTCTGGAAAATAACGCCGCGCAAGTCGGCTTCGAGGAAATCGCCGCCGCGCAGGTTGCAGTTCTCAAAGCGCACGTCTTTAAAAGTGGCAAAGCGGAAATGGGCCAGTGAAAGGTTGCAGTCGCGCAGGGTGACGTCTTTAAAGTGGCCTTCACTGGCTTGCCAGCCGAGCAGGCGGCAGCCTGTGAATTGAGTGCGGTGAAGAATGGCTTTGCGCCAATCGGCGTTGGCGAGGTCGCAGTTTTGAAAATCGAGGTCGGTGAGATCGATCTCAGGAAACTGGCTGGCTGCCAGGGCCACCTCTTCCAAACGGCACCGTGCCATCACTAACCGGCGTGCATCGGCCTGGGGGTAGGCGCGCTGCACCAGTTCAAGATCGGTGTAGGTGGTGTCCTCTTCAAAGCTCTCGGGCGGCTGCTCGTCGGCGAAGCGAGTGAGTTTTTTGGGTGGGCGTGGCAGTTTGGGGGCGTTTTCTTTCACACACTGAGTTTACCGGTAAACTTCCCGTTGAACCCGAATTGGAGTATGCTTTCTAAGTACAGTTACCAAGTTGAATTTTTTAGACGGAAGGTGGGCCATGAGCGAACAGACTCTCGAACGAAACACGTCGGACACTTCTTTTGAAACCGAATTAGAACGCCAAACGCTGGAAGAACTTCTTAGCGTGACAACGCCTTCGCTCGAAGAGATGGATGAAACCCAACTCGGGACCCTGCTCGTCCTCTCCGGCCCGGCCGGCGTGGGGAAAGACACGGTCTGGAAACAGGCTTCGCAGACTCTCACCACGTTCCAGAAAGCCCTCACCTGCACCACCCGTAAGCAGCGCGAGCACGAAGTGGAAGGCGAGCACTATCATTTCGTTTCCAATGAAGAGTTCGATTCGATGATCCGCCACGATCAGCTTCTGGAATGGGCCGAAGTTCATGGCAACCGCTACGGCATCCCGGCTTCTTCAGTGCTCAACCGCCTCAATAACGGTGACGATGTCATCTGCGTCATCGATGTGCAGGGCGCTTGCCGCATTCGTGGATTGTTCCCCAACTCGCTGCTGGTCTTCATTAAGCCGCCGGACTCCAACCCCGAAGTGCTCAAGCAGCGCATCGAAGAACGCGGTGGTGCCAGCGAAGCCGAAATCGCCCTGCGCCTCAAGACTGCGCAATGGGAACTCACCCAGACCGAAGTCTACGATTACCAGATCGTCAACGATAACGTCGAACACGCCGCCCAAGAGCTGTGCGATATCGTCAATAAAGAAAAAGCCAAGCGATTGAGCGCCTGAGGTTAAGCCCTCATGCCAGAATCCCAATCTCCAACCTCCAAGCCTCGCATCGTTCTCGGTGTGTGTGGCGGCATTGCCGCCTATAAAACCTGCGATCTGGCCTCGCGCCTCACCCAGCAGGGCTACGACGTGCATGTGGTAATGACCGAGGGAGCGACTCATTTCGTTGCGCCGCTTACCTTCCAGGCACTCACCCTCAATCCGGTCCACACTTCACTCTGGCCGCAAGACTCGGCTTCGGAAGCGGGCGTTGCCGCCGCGATAGCCCACATCTCCCTCGCCGAAAGCGCCGCTGCCGTGCTCATTGCCCCGGCCACCGCCGATTTCATCGCTAAGTTAGCCACCGGCCAGGCCGATGACCTGCTGAGCACCCTGGTTCTCGCCACCCGCGCGCCGATTTTGGTTTCTCCGGCGATGAACCCGCTGATGCTCTCGCACCCCGCCGTGCAGCAGAACCTCGATATTTTGCGCGGCTACGGCTACGAAATCATCGAACCCGAAGTGGGCCGCATGGCCTGCGAGCACGTGGGGGCAGGGCGCTTACCGACCACCGATGTGCTGGCGGCGCATCTGCAAACCGCGCTTTCGCCGCGCGAGCAAGACCTCGTCGGCAAAACCGTTCTCATCACCGCCGGACCCACCCGCGAAAATCTCGATCCGGTGCGTTTCATTTCCAATCGCAGCTCCGGCAAAATGGGCTACGCCCTGGCCGCTGAAGCAGCCGCGCGCGGTGCGCGAGTCATTCTGGTGAGCGGCCCCACCAATTTGAGCAAGCCGCAGGGCGTGCACCGCATTGATGTGGTCAGCACGCAGCAGATGTTCGAGGCCGTGACAGAGCACGCGCCGGACTGCGATATCCTCATCGCCTCAGCCGCCCCGGCTGATTACACCCCCAAAGAAATCAGCACGCAAAAAATCAAAAAGCGCACCGGCGGCGAACTGTTGCATTTAGAGCTAATGCCGACCACCGATATTATCGCTACCGTCGCCAAAGACAAGAAACCGGGCCAGCGTTTCATCGGTTTTGCAGCCGAAACCAACTCCGACCTCACCGAAGCCGGGCGTAAGCTCCAGGCGAAGAACCTCGATGCCATCGCCTTCAACGACGTGACACAGGAAGGTGCCGGTTTCGATATCGATACTAACCGCGTCACCTGGGTCACCTCCACTCAAACCGAAGCCTGGCCGCTGCTCACAAAACGTGAAGTAGCGGCAAAGATCTTCGACGAATTAACCACAGATGAACACAGATGAACACAGATATAGGAGATTAGGCGTTGTTGTGCCGAAGCCTAATCAAGAATATCGAGTATTTTGTGGTGGACATGTAAATTTCAGCAACCGAACAACCCCATCTGTGTTTATCTGTGTCCATCTGTGGTTAATTCCAACCGTTTAATAGGTTTGAAGTAACGTGTTTTTTCGCCGTTCATGCGGTGGAGAGTTTCATTTTCAGCGCTAAAGATGCGGTCCCACATGCGTTCGTAGCAGTGGGCGGCTTGAGGCAATTCCACGGAGAGTTTGAGCGCTTGCTCATAGAAACTCTGTGGCCGCTCATGAATGCGTTCACGTGTCACCGTAAACTGCGCGCCGCCGAAGAAGGGGTATTCTGCCGGGCCTTCGCTGGCGAAGAGTGCTCGATGAAAGCCCGTTAAATCCAGGCCTTCGCCGGTTTCGTTTTTACTCCAGTTGGCAAAGAGAATCCCATCTGCCGAATCGGTATCGGCAAAATGGCCCAGCCAGGTGAATTCTTCCGGCACGATGGTGCTTTCGGCCAGTCCGCGTAGCGTTTTATGGAAGTCGTAAGCGTGGTCGAACGGCTTGCCCTGGCAAAACACGGTGAGCGGTGCTAAGTCGTCGTAGCGCTGCACGATGTGATGAAGATAAGTGTGCGCCTCCCGCCCGATATTGGGCAGGGGAACGGCGTTGTCCTCGGGCGCGCCGCTTTTATCATACACTGTCACCTGAAATGCGCGCGGCACCCGCCGCAGCCAGTTCAGGCTTTCGGTATAGCGAGCCACGACGAGTTCAAAGGCCGGAGTGTTCATAGAACGCAAAACTTCGTTACGCAAAAAACTGCAAGTTTTCGCTATTTCTTTTCAATTAAAAAAATCGCGTTCTTTTGCGAATGAAATTTGCGTGCGAAGCTTGCGGCCTATTAATGCTACTCCAACTTCCATAGTCGTGCGTTCACTGGTGGCTCAAGAGGCTTTGAAAGTTCCAACAACGCGCGCGGCAGGTTTTCGGCGATGTCACCCGCGATGAGGCCATTGCCTTTCTCAGCAAACGCCAAGTCACCGGCAAAGCCGTGAAGATAAACGCCGAGCCGAGCGGCATTAGCCGGTTTTTTGAGTTGAGCCAAAAGTCCGGCAATAGTCCCGGTAAGAACATCGCCTGAACCACCGCTGGCCATGCCAGAATTGCCGGTGAGGTTAATGTAGGTATTACCATCCGGTAAAGCAATAATCGAACGCGCGCCTTTAAGCAATACAATGGCGTTATATCTCTGTGCGCAGGCGATTGCGGTTTCAATGCGGTTTTCCTGCACTTCTTTGGTTTTTATTCCCATTAACTCGCCCATTTCACCGGGGTGGGGAGTGAGGATGGTTGGGACAGTGCGATTTTTCACATCGTTTTCAATCTCACGCAAGGCATAAAGCGCATCGGCATCGATGACGAGTGGCTGCGGGCATTCGCGCACTACATTTTGCACCAACGTGAGCGTTTTAGGGTCGCGGCTAATACCAGGGCCAATCGCCACGACTTGGACATTTTCCCAGAGAGCCGGTAACTGATCTGCGGCTTGTTCGGTGAGACTACCTTGTGATGAACAAGACAGAGGATGGGAAGTCGCTTCGGGGAAAGCCGCCGCGAAGCTCGGCAGAATAGGTTCGGGCAAAGCCGCAATGCACAACCCAGCGCCAGATTTGAGCACGGCCTTAGCCGCCAACGTGGGGGCGCCACTCATGCCTGTGCTACCGCCGATGAGCAGCACGCGACCGGCATCGCCTTTATGGGCATCAATTAAGCGAGTGGGCAAGAGTTCGTGTGCTATTTTACGAGTGATACATTCACAGCCTGTGTGGGTCATTTTCATTTGGGCTGGCAGTGTGCCGATAGAGCCTACCCAGATTTCGCCGCAATGTAAGAAAGCATCGCGACAGAACATACCACGCTTCGGACCGGCAAAGGTGATGGTGTAGTGAGCACGAATAGCTTCATAGGCAGCTTCTCCAGAGGAGCTATCGAGTCCACTAGGAATATCAACTGCTATGGTTGGTATATCTGATGCATTGAGACGCGTAGCAGCTTTTTGTGCATCACCGTGGATTTCACCTTTAAATCCTGTGCCCAATAGGGCATCAATAACTAAGTCGTATTCTTCGAGATGATAGGGAATATCGGCAAGTCGAATAGGAATGATTTTTGTACCGAATCGAGTGGAGTTATGTTCGATTTCGAGTGGTTTGTGATTAACGAGTGCGTCACCTTTTATCTCGTGTTGTCCTGCAGCAACAAGGACATCAATTTGAGTATTATGTTGGCTTAAATGCCGCGCAATCGCAAACCCATCCCCACCGTTATTCCCCTTCCCGCACAGCACCACAATCTTCTTCTCATGCAGTGGCGCAAACTTCATCTCCAGAAACTCCACCACGCGCAGCGCAGCGTTTTCCATCAGCACGATGGAAGGAATCCCATACTCTTCAGTTGCGGCGCGGTCAAACTCGCGCATCTGCTGGGCGGTGAAAACTTTCATGATCGTTTAAACCACAGAGGACACAGAGTTCACAGAGATTTTTTTCTTCTCTGTGTCCTCCGTGTCCTCTGTGGTGAATTATCTCTTCACCGCTTAGTTTTTCACAAAATTGGTGCCAACAGCCGATCTTCTGCCAATCGGGTGAGATAAATCAAAGCACGCGGCAAATGCAGCGGGTCTTTCACCGGCAGTGCGGGACTGGGCATGGGTTGGTTATATTCATCGATCCAGTTGCGCCAGCCGCCCGAGGGCACGGGGTAGTGCGCGAAGGTGAATTCCTGGATGCGCCGGTGCCATTCGAGGCACCACGGCTCATGGGTGTGGTGATAGGCGTAAGCGGTGGCCACCAGCGCTTCGACATGCACCCACAGCGCCTTGCAGCGGTGCTGCTCCCAGTACACGGGTTGGCGACCGTCGATATCCAATCCCAGCATCAGCCCGCCGCGTTTGTCGTCCCAGGCCAGTTCGAGGTGGCGGCGAATGAGGCGACAGCATTGGGGAATGTGGTGGATGTGGCCGCTACGTTCAAAAATGGTAATCAAAAACCACAGCGCTTCTAGGGCATGGCCGGGCACACAGGTCCGGCCGGGGCCGGTATCGGAAAACTGCCCATCAATGGTAACGAACTCAAGAATGGCATCTCTTTGCGGATTATAAAATTCTTCCAGAATCTCCTGTGCGAACATCAAACCATCGCCCCGCAATCGGGAATTACCAACAATTTCTCCCAGATTATAGAAGAAGAACGAGAAAATCATGGCGATACCGTGGGTTTTCAGGTCCGGCGGTATTTCGTAAGGTGCAACGCCATAACTGCCCGGGTGGGCCAGACGCTTTTGGATTTGTTGCGCGGTGTCCAACGCCATGTTCAAGGCCGTTTCGTTGTTGGTAGCGGCAAAGTATTCCCCCAGGCCATACATGGCAAAGCCATCGGCATAAATGCTGATATCGCGGTCGAGGATATGCCCATCCTTATCGAGCCTATACATCCAGTGGCCCCGTTCATCGCGGCCGTTGTGAAGCAGGTAACGGTAGATATGGTCGGCGAAGGCCAGCCACTCCGGGCGCGGTTCGATGCGGTTATAGAGCGCCGAAAACGTCCACAACGCCCGCCCCTGCGACCAGAGGAATTTGTCATGCCCGAGCGTATTGCCCTCGTCATCGAGAACGTTGCCGATGCCGCCGTAGGTGGTGTCTTTACCGTAATGCTCCCAGAAGGGCATCACTTCGTCCAGCAAAGTGCTGCGGTAAAGCTGGTGGGCCTGCCGCCAGAAATCGCCGGTATCCTGGAGTGCTGCGGGGGCTATTGTTAAATCGGTTAAAGTGGGAGTTTGCATGATCGTATCATCAAAAAATAAACGTTATCGAAATGCCGGTGCCGACCAACCGTTACCGAACATAACGACGAGCACCCAGAATACCTGCATGGTGAATTCGCCCAGCACCAGGCCAATCATCAGCGGTGCGAACTTGCGGTATGGTCCCACGCCGCCAAAGCGCAGGAGGAGAACCTTGATGGCCCAGGCCAAAAAGAACGAGAACCACAGCACGAAGCCCGACCACGAAGGCACAATCGCATAGGCCAGCGGGTTGAGCGGGAACCAGTCGAAGCGGCTGCGCATGAAAATCATGACGATTGTTGCAACCACACCCACCGTGAAGCCGCCGTAGGCGGTGGAATCGGCCTTCCAGCCGCTGCCCTGAATGTCGCTGGCGGCCATATTGATCATATTCTTGGCGTTGTTGTTGGGGTTCTGATAGAAGGTGAGCGCGCCGTGGCTGTAGCCCAGGTAAATGTAGAACGCGGCTGCGGTCACGAAACTCACCACCACGGCAATGAAGAGCGGTGTAGCCAGCGCCCGGAAACGGGTGTTGGTTTCCTTGGCCAATTTCAGGAAATCGAGAATCGGCGAAAACAGCACGCCGCGCATATCGCGCGCGAACATGGTGTTGTTAAACGCCATCAGCGAAAGGTTAGTGGGTCCCAGGCCTTGTAGCGGCGTGAACAGCCCGATGAGGTGGCTGGGCAGGAAGCTGGTTTCGGTTTGAATCCAGCCGCCTTCGCTCACGGCGCGCGTCATAATCATGGAAACCACGAAGATGTAGATACCCATTTGCAGCGCGGCAATGAGCGGGTGCATACCGGCCATGGTGAGCCATAGCACGATACCGCCAAAACCGGCGATGGCCCCGAAAACCGCCACGCGGTACGACATCATTTCGTTGCTGTCATCGAGCGGCTTGTGATGGGGCGAAAGCGTAAAAGCGGTTTGCCATACTTTCTTGTAATAAGGCCAGCCGATGCGCAGTTGGGCCAGCACCAGCACCACGTAGGCACCTGCTGCCTGAAAGCCGTTCCACAGCCGCGTATCGTGGGTGCCCATGGGGGTGGGCAAGCCGCCCAACTGCACGGCCATGGCGTCTTGATAGCGGGTGAGCAGGAAGAAGAACCAAATCGAGAAAAGGAAATCGACCGGCAGGAAATAGGCCATGCCGATGGCGGCAAACGAGACGAACAGGTTAATCGGCCCCATCGCGTTCCAGGGGCGTTCGGTGAGGAAGTTGTTGAGTTTGAGGTCGAGCACGAACTTGGGCCAGTCAGGATAGTTCGAGCTTAGGCCATTGATAAAAAATACACCGGCAGCGATGCCAAAGCCCAGCCACATCAATTTGTTGCGGAAGAACGGCTCGCCTTCGGCTTCATCGCGAATCATCGAAAGCGGCAGCACGGTCAGCGGGAAACGCAACTGCTCATGATCCATCCACTGGCGGCGTAAGATGCTGGCCAGGCAGGCGAACACCCAGATGGTGAGGGCAATGAGTGTAAACCACGCCACCAACGGACCCACCCAGAAGCTCCATGGCACGGATTGCCCCTGCGCCATGCCTTCAAAATAGCCCTGAATCTCAGGCGGAATTTCACCCACCGCAATGGAAGGCGAAAATGGCAAAGCCCACGCCGGGAGATTTTGCGTGATGAGCGTATTGAGTTTGTTGGTGGAAGTGGTGTAGTAAGGCAGGTAAGCTAGCGGCGGAATCAGCTTCTCCATCAATCCGCGCGTAGAAACCAACACGCCGACCGTCACCATACCGTAGATGATGATAAGGTCGCTGGCATTGAGCAGTGCCTTTTTCATCAGCCGCTGGAAACCCAGGTTAGCCAGAATCAGTATGAAAAGCACGAACACCGCAGGCGGCGCGATTTGCATGGTGCCGATCTGCACGCTCTTGGTGATGAGGTCGCCATAGACCGAAAGCAAACAAATAGCCACCACCAGCGGAACGCCGATCAGCAGTGCGCGCAGTCGCAGCCCGCCCGGCTCGGTCGGGGTATGCAGGGGAGCGCTCTCGCTGGTTGGGCGTGAGGGAGTGTCTACGGAAGGGGCGATAGTATCCAGTGCCATATTCGTTCTCTAAAGTTGCAATAAACTACTTCCCGTCAGGGCCGAGGCGTCTTGGCCGAGGCGAAATTAACCGTAGGTAATAAAGTGGAGTTGGGAGAAATCAACTCCATAGCCCAAATGCTGCTGAACTGCGCAAACTTCATCGCCGAAATCGAAGCGCCATGCTGCGGTTTGGGGTGGTATTGCGATAACTGCCATACCGAACCACTGGAGCTTGGCGAAGCTGCCGTCCATACATATTTTAAGAGAGCGGCGCGCTGATTGGGAGAATCGCCCATCATGTGCCGGCTGTAAATGAGCGGCAAGGCGCGCAAAGTGCCGCGCGAACCGGCATCATACATATCATAAGGCTTGCCTTCATACAGCGTACGCAGGAAAGTGCGGCGCATAAGGTCGTTGAGGCCGCTACGCCACTGGTTGTCTTTAAGCGTGAGCCAGCCCCAGGCCATCGCTTCGGCCTGATACCAACCTTCCACCGGCCGGGCGCGGTCGAGGAAAAGGCGGGTATTGCGTTCGAGAATGGGGCGATAGCCTCCGGTTGGCACTGTATGGGAGAGCAAAGCCTGGGTCGCCAGCAGGTCGGAAAGCACCCACAGCGGCCCGCTCTCGCGGCGCTTGCCGCCGCTATAGACGCCCAAACCATAGTAGCCCACGGTTGCCTTGTCCTTCCTGAGCTGTTCGGGGTCTTCTTTTTGCAAACGCTCGAAACGCGCCTGGTCGATATAGAAAGTTTCGCCAAAGTCGATGATACGTTGCGCGGCTTTCCTATAATCGGCGCTGCGCTTGGCATCGCCAACCCCAACGGCCAGCAGGCCAAGCCCCAGTGAAATTTGCCCGCCATCGGCCACGTTGAAGCTGTTCGATTGCTCGCCATAGCCCATCGGCACGCTGCCATCGGCATTCTGACGGCGCACCAGCATGTCGCCAAAACGCAGGGCGGTGGCACGCATCTGCTCGGGCGTGATCTGCTGCCACAGGTCGCGGTTGCGTTGCAAATGTTGCGGATTCTTCTTGAGGAAATTGGTATAGGCCAGCATGGCGCGCGCGCCATAGGCATCGGCAAAATAGTGGTGGCTCATGCGACCGTCAGGGAAGATATCCTGCGCGTTTTTCATGTGAATCGCGGCCTGAATCAGCATGCGTTCCACATCGACACTATCGCGCCACACGTCGTTGCCCTGCGCGCTGGAAAGCGTTACCTGCCAATCGAACCGTTTGAAATCGAAATCGGCCGGAACCGCCGAAAGCTCCACCGTGCGCGTGGTGAGTTGGTGAGGGGAGAGGGCGAAATCGGCCTGGCCCTTCAACGCTCCTTTGGCGACATCTATTTGCAACTGCCCGCGCACGATTTTGTTGAGCGGGTTGTGCAGGGTAATTTTGAGGACCGGGGTGATGGTAGAATCGCCATTTTGCGCTGTGGTGTTGATTTCCACATGGGCAATTTTAGGCCGCTGTAAGATGGAGGAGACGGTGCGGGCCAGCGAAGCGCCCAGTGCCGGTTGGCTTTGCAGAGTTTGGGGCCTCAGGCCCAGGAGAGTGGTGCTCGAACCTTGATAGGTTCCGCCGGTGAATAGGCGATATTCGCCGACCGCTTCGCCATTGGCGCTGTTTTGCCAGAGAGCGACGCGGCGCAGGCTTTGCGCGGGGCGTGAATCGTATTCCTTTTTGTTGTCGGTGCCCATTTTGGTGCCGGGGAAATCGGCAAAAGGCTGGGGCAGGCGCCAGGTCTGGGTGGAGAAAGCCGCGTTGCCGCCGACTTCTTTCACCGTTGCGGTTTGAGCATTGGCGGCGGCAAAGAAGGGGTCGAAAATCCATTCCGGCGCGGCGATGCCGATTTCTTTAAACGGCAATTTCAGGCGGTTGAGGGCGGCTGTTGGCGCATACTCTTTATTTGTATTTTCGGCTAATGCCACCTGTGCGATGGCAAAATCCATCGGCTTTTCCTGCCACAGGGTAAGGCGATTGGTGCCCAGCGCAATGGTTTCGAGTTTGGCCGGATCCAGCAGGGGATAAGGAGTGCAAGCATCGCTCCAACCGGCCGGAATGAAATCGGCCAGGGAGACGGTATAACGCTCCCATTTCTGCGAGAGCGGCACGAAGGCGTGGTATTTTTGCCCGGCGTTAGCGGTGGCTTCGAGCGCCAGCAAATCCATGTAGGCATCGCCTTTGGCCTGAAAGGTGAGAACGTTGCGCAGGGATGAACGCGCCGCGGTCGTGGAGAGTTCGACCGCAAAATTAATCATGTCGCGCTTCGAAGTCGAAAATCGCAGCGCTGGGCTGTCATCGGGCGCGGTGGTTTTTTGAAATTGGGGCTTTTCGCCGTTGGTATTGCCGTCCCGAACGGGTTCGATGATTTTATAGCTGTCGTCGCGGGCAAAGTCGCCCAGCGCGATTGGCTTTACTGCCCGGGGCGCAGGCATGAAGTTCTGCGTTCCCACCACGATAGCATTGCCGCCCTGCTGCAAAAACCGGCTCACGGCGAGGCGGCTTTGCGCCGGGGCCGGTTTATTGCCCGCCAAAACCAGGAGGCGGCTTTGCGCGGTATCGAGGTTTTGCAGTCCCGCGTCGTTAATGGTTTGCGGCTCGAAGCCCTCGCGCTGCAACGAGGCGGCGAGTGTGGGTACATCGCCGTAGATGAGGATTCTATCGGCGGCATAGCCGGTGGCAAACGAGCTTGTGGCGCAGGTTGTCAGCAGGGCGAAAAGCAATACTTTGTGTTTCATTGGTGGTGTGAAGAATTATTGCCAACCGCGCCAGACGGGATAGGCTTGTCCATTGTTATAGAGAGCGGTTACTTTTGTCCATTTCGCGTGTCCATCCATATAGAGAACATTAACGCCGTCCTGGTGGCGTCCGTAAAAGCGTTTATCCGCGTTACACACGTTATAGCTGGCTCCGGTCAATTGCTTGCAGTAGTTCACGTGAAAAGTGCTGGTCGTTGAAGGATAGGCATCGCGTGTCCAGGTCGAATCGACAAAGGCAACCATGCGTACTGCCTCCTGAACGATCGACAGTGAAAGGAGAGGGACACTGGCATAACCCGTAGGATTTCCTGCCACTAAATTGTAGGCATAACCGATAGGAGGTTGGGGTGTAGCGGGATTATCGGCTTTGCTGTAACTCGGGCAATAGAAGACTTGACGATTTTTAATATAGGGTTGTAAAAACCATTTATTGTCATCGGCAGTATTATTGGGTGGCTGCCAGGAATATAAGCTGGTTGGAGTTTCACCGGCGAAGGAATCGCCGGGGTAATTGGTGCGGGCAAAGTATTTGTCATCGTAATCCTGCACATACATCATCATGCCGATGCCGATTTGCTTGAGGTTCGACAGACAGGAAGCAGATCGTGCCCGTTCCCGCGCTTGTGCAAACACCGGAAACAGAATTGCCGCGAGCAGAGATATGATAGCTATGACGACAAGAAGCTCAATAAGGGTAAAGCCTTTTTTATGCATTTTTTTCATCACTTTCTCCTAAATCTGTCGAATGCTATGAGACGTTGTCATTTTGCCCGGACGGGCGTTGCTGCCCGCCCAGGGTAAGTTCTCTATTGAGGTAGCCACGGTGTGGGGGCTGTCGCAGAAACGGCGGCTTGATAAATAACTTGGGATTTGAGCCATTTGGCATGGCCATCGGCGAAAGCCACGTTGGTGCCGTCGAAGTGACGGCCATTGTTACAATCATCGCGAGCACCGGCGTTGGGTTTAGTCGAAGGATCGCTAATACCACCACAACCACCGGTCGAGAATTTGGAAGAGCCTGAAACATAAAACTGTCCGGCAGGAGTTCCCGTGACGCGAGTGCGTTCGAGCATATATTCGCCACCTTCCAAGATAGCATAGGTTTCTGCTGTATTTTGGATGGCGGCGATATTAACTGCCGGTGTATTGTGATACTGGAACAAAGCCCGGCTGGCGCCATAGTTCATGAATCGTGGCGGGTAGACGTCGTAATTTGAGGAAGGGCAACGAAAGATCTGGTAGCTCTTGAGATAAGGCTGAATCATCTGATGCCAGGTCCAATAATTTCCGGCCACCCACCGTATACCGTCGGGTGGCGTTGCTGCATCGATTTGAAGTGCGCGCGGATACATCTCGTCGTAGTCCTGCGTATATTGCATCATGCCCAGACCCATTTGTTTCATATTGCTCAAACAAGAGGTGCGGCGGGCGTTTTCGCGGGCGCGGGCAAACACCGGAAATAGTATCGCCGCGAGGATAGATATGATGGCTATGACGACAAGCAGCTCGATAAGGGTAAAGCCTTTTTTACGTGTGTGGTTCATACTTTTCTCCTAATCAGTCGATCTCCAGCGAGATTTCCTGATTTAATTTTTCGTTGTCCGAACGGGCATCGCTTCCGGCGTAGTGCAACTGCACTGAGCGTCGCCAGGTCTGGGTTTGGTTTACATCGCTGCGGTGCAGGGTGTAGCCGTGGTGGAAAATCACCGCTCCGGCGGGAACCGGGCAGAGCATTTCATTGGCGATTTCAATCCCGCGCGTATCGGGCACATGATGCACCGGGCGCTCGGGGTCGCGGGTGATTTCAAATAGCCCGTGGCGGTGTGAAGCCGGAACGTAGATCATGCAGCCATTCTGCGTGGTGGCATCGTCGAGAGCCACCCAGGCCGTCACCAGTTCATTGGCCGGTTGTACGCGAAAATAGCTCAAATCCTGATGCAGTGGTTTGGCCTGCCCGCCGGGCGGCTTTTGCAGCGCCTGGTCACGGAATACCCGAACACGCGGGCCAATCAGCGCGCGTGTCGCTTCAAGAATTTTCGGGTTGCGGGCAAACTCCTGAAAGGTGGGGTCGAAACGCACCATGAACGAAATATTGCGCACCGGGTTGGTGGCCTCGTCACCCGAAGCGCCATTCGCCAGCGTATCGCTCTCCCGCCCCACGTTCACGCCGCTGGGCGCGAGGGTTGGGTCGACGATGATTTCTTCCAGGCGTGCTTTCACCGGTGCAAGTTCTTCTGGAGTGAACACATTTTCCACGATGACATAGCCGTTGGCATCGAAGAACTGCTTCATTGCGGTCGTATTCAGATTGCGTGCATCGAATGAAGTGGTTTCCACTGTTTGCATGGCACTCAAACTCCGTTTCCGTTTGTTACGGCAATTTACAACGCATCAAATTCGCCCCGTCGGTGTAGTACAGGAAACCGTCGCGGCTCATGTAGATGGCGTGGGTGCGTACCAGGCTCTTGTCCTTGGTCAGTACTTTCAGGCTGTGGTTGGCCGGATCGATGGAAAAAATCGCGCCGTCTTCGCGGTTGACTCCGTAAATCAGGCCATTGGCTCTCACCGGTTCATCGGCCAGTAATACGCCCAGCGAAGCCGAAGGCAGTTCGCCGGTGAATACCGTCTGGCGCTTCACCGGGTCGAAAGCGAAATACTGGTTTTTGGCAAAGCCATAGATAATACCGTTCCGGGCGCGGGTGGCCTTGTTGTAGGAAGTTGCCCCCGCGATTGGCTTGGCAGTGTAGGTCACCTGCTCAGTTTTCGGATTCCACAAAGCGATAATAGCTTCTTTTTCGGTGGGAATAGCGCTGCTGCCGCCCGCGATCGAAGAGGTCAGCAGCAGTTCGCCGGTTTCCGGCACCGGTGTAACCGACATCAAACTTTGTTTGGGCACCAGGTTGCGCCACGATTTGAGAGCGTAGGTTTTGGGGTCGATGCGGGTCAAGGCTCCGCCTAACTGCCCCTTTACCGGCATGTTCGGTGAATAGATCTGCCCATCCGGCCCCTCCACGAGATGCAAAGGCCGCTCCTGCTGCATTCCGGCGCGGCCGATGCGGCGCGGATTGTTTTCCGAGCGCGGCTGCGAAGGATCGTAGTAATCGTAGTAGCTGCCGGTGTAGCTGCTCATGAACAGCCCGCCGTTATGGGTCAGGAAGTCGTAAACCTGAATGCGTCCGCCGGTGAGAAGCCCCAATTGCTCGGTTTTACCGGTTTTGGTGTCGAAAGCGAAGACATGGCCGGGCTTGAGGCTGCTGCCGTAGATTTTGCCGTTGAGTTCATCGCCGATGCTAAAGAGCGTGATGGTGCGGCTGGTGAACTTGGTTTGGACGTAAGAGGGCTGATTGCTGGCCTGGTCAATCAATACCAGGCGGCCGTCGCCATCGATGTCGCGAACCAGCTTGCCATTATAAAGCGCCGGTTTGGTCTTCGGACGTTCCTCTTTGGTCTGCCCGAGCACGATTTTATCGGGTTGGGCCAGGAAATTCTCACTTCCCAACTGGCCGTAAACTCGGCCATCGGTCCCCGTCCAGATTTTGGCGGTGCCGCCGGTGCTTTTGCGCAGCGAAGCAGGGAGAATCTGCTTTTTCTCTTTGGTTTTGGGATTATAAGAATACAACTCGGCGCGATTCAAACCTACCGGCAGGTAAATGATGCCGTCGTCGGCTGCAGTCGGGTTGATAACGTACGATTGTTGCGGGTCGTCGACAACGTTAAAGTGCTCCACCGCGCCGGTAGCCGGGTCGAGAACCGAAACGCCGTTTTTAGGGTAAGTGCCGACGTAAATCTTACCGTCCGGCGCGATAGTGCCGCTGGTGTTCATCCAGTAGCTGGCTTGCGAAGGCTCGCCCAGCGGTGTCAACTTGTTTTGCGCGACTTCATACTTGAAAAACCGACCCGGGTTGCCGGAGTAGATGTAAATCGTGTTCTCATCGCGCTTAAAGAACAGGTTCGTGTTCGATTTGCCGTACTTCCAGAGATCGACCGTCACCAGTTCGCCGTTATCGAGGCGAACTCCCTGCAGAGCGCGGCGCTCGTCATCGACCAGGCTGCCCCAGGCAATTGAGCGGTTCTGGGCATCGGTAGTGATGAATTCAATCGGGAGCGACAGGCGAATGGGCCTGCCGAGGTTTTCGAAGTTGTATTGAGGCGCGGCTGTTGCCGGTGCAACACACGCGGCAAACGGCAGAGTCGCAGCGAAGAGAAGGGCCAGTTTATAACGCGAAAGAGTCTTCATGAGAATAGTTTCCAATCCGATTTTGTCCTTGAAAGCAAAGAGGGGTTAACCGGTTAACTAAGACTGTATTTATTATGCCCCAATCGAAATGCTCTTAAACATTATTTTCGAGAGGGGCATGGGTACGACGGAGATATTTTTTACAGCACTACTTTACTGCCAGCCTCTCCAAACGGGATAATTTTGGCCATTGTTATAGAAGTAACTCACTTTATTCCATTTGGCATGACCGTCCATATACGAAGCGACAGCGCCGTCAAAGTGGCGTCCATGGTAACGATCTTTAAGTGAGGTATCGTCGTTACATCCACCATCGTTGGGTTTTTTGCAAAAACTCGAATGCCAGTTCAATCCAACGGAGGGTGGGTAGGCATCTCGTGGCCATGCACTATCGACAAAAGCAATCATCAGCGCCGGTTCCTGAACAATGGCTTCTGAAAGAATACGGTGTGTGGCGACAGGTGTTCCGTAATCCCAGGGCTGGCCTGCAACAAGGTTAAAAGCATATCCCCAGGGCCAACCGCTGGTAACACCATCGAAGCTGGGGCAGACAAAAAGCTGACGGCTTTTTGTATAAGGCCCTAACGACCATTGCGCGTCGGTTGCACTGGGACTCCAAGTACTGACTAATGTGCCGCTGGCAACTGCAGGTTGCTGGTTCTGATAATAGTAGCGTGCGAAATAATAACCATCGTAATCTTGCACATACTGCATAGTCGCCAGGCCAATCTGCCGAAGATTACTCATGCAACTGGCACGGCGAGCGTTTTCGCGGGCACGGGCGAACACCGGGAATAGAATCGCAGCGAGAATCGCTATAATGGCTATGACGACAAGAAGCTCGATGAGGGTGAATCCCTTTCTCTTCGTGTTCTGTTTCATGGTCGTTTTCCTCTATCCCAAGGTTTAGAACTAAAGCAAAAATCGTTTAACTGTTTAACCGATTAACCTTCTTACTGTAATTATACCCCGTTTTCAATGCTTTTAAACATTTTTTCGAAAATGGGGTAGTTTTAGAGATTTGATAACAGAATTTCCTATTGCATTTCAGGGAGAAGAAAGGAAGTTAATCGAACATTGGTGCCAACGGGTAGCCTCAAAGCCCGTCATCCTCGCGAACGCGGGGATCCAGAAGGGGCGGTTTTCCAGGCATTGAGCATTAAAGGGCCGCTTTTTGAACAGAAAATGTATTCTGGCTTCCCGTAACAGGCTCAAGTGAAATGTGAAACGCTTTAATGTTTGAGAGTAAGGAAAATTTTGAGGCGGATAACAGCCTTTGTTCAAACAAGAAGCTGCGACCTGGATCCCCGCGTTCGCGAGGATGACAGACTTGCAAGCCAACGGTTTACTTCACACGCAATAGGGACTTAATTTTGTGGGATCGGTATAGCGATTTCACGTTCAGATTCAGAGCGGAGTTTCGCCTTCTTCGCGGCTGGCGGTGGTGGTTGTTTCGGGGACGATAACGCTTTGCACGTCATCCGGCACGCGCGCCCACACGCTGATGTTCAGGTGACGGGTGCTCATTTCGGCGCGCAGATAAATCGGGTGCGAAAGCGTGTTGCGGAAGCGGAAATCCTTGTGCGGCCAGGCCACCGTTGCATCCATGCCCGAAGGGACATAGGAAACGGGCAGCGAATGGTTGTTGCGCTCGATGATCTTCAAGCCGCCATCGACTTTCTGGTTGGTCTTGCGCACGGCGTTATAAAGTGTGCTTGAAACCTGGCACACACCGCCGCCCACGCCATCGACGATTTCCGATTCCGTTTCGCCCGGCTTGCGCACGAAGATATGGGCGACCTGATAACCCTTGCTGGTTTTCCGTTCGCCGGTGGTGCTATTGAAGGAGAAAGATTGACCGGGCATCAGCACCACGCCGTTCACGGCTTCTGCTGCCAAACGAACGTTTTCAGTGCGGCCCCGTTCACCGGGGTTGAAGCGGGTCACGTAACGGTCGAGTTCCACATCGTGTCCGGCCAGGCTGGCAGAGAGAAGTTTGGGAGCGGTGCTGCGCGTGGTAGCGTTAATCTGGGGTTTGCCGGGAAAATATTTTTCCTGCAGGGTGGCGCAGGTGGCTCCGACGTTCAGCGCGCGGCCGTTCTGCTCGGCCATAATCTCGATACCGTGGGGGGTGACACTCAGTTTGGCATCGCGAGCTGGCTGGTTATAGATACCGGCTACAGTCCACACCGTGTTGCGAAGCTGGTTTTTATTCCAGCGAATAGGCAGCATCCGTCTTTCTTCCATCTGCCGGCTCGACCAGTAATTGATGGCATTGGCGAGAGTACCACGGTTGCGGCCATACCAGTAGGCATCGTTCACGGCGCGGTCGGTCATGATGGTGCCGCCAAGCTGTGAGAGCGACACATTAAAGTCGCGCTCAGGGGTTTTGAGCAGCACGAACAAACGGCCAAACCGTTTTTCCAGCCGTGCTTTGGCTTCGTCCTGGGTGAGTCCGGACAAATTCTCGCCCTGCACCACGAGGCCCGGCACGATTTTGCCGGAATTGAACCACGAGGTGTAGATGCCAAACATCGCTGCCAGGCCCATGACGATAAAGGCCAGCACGCACACCATTGCAATGCGTGTCCAGGTCCAGAAAGCATCTTCCCTGGCTGCCGAATTAGGGGGAGAAGACGGTATTGTTGCTGTGTTACTCATGAAATTACTTTTCGATTATTGGTGTGATAAAGACTGCAGAGGTTGCAAAAATGTTCCACCAATTTTTATTTTAAGCAATTTCACAAGTACAAGTGCAAATTGCCGGGTTTTTAGCCCTTCAAAGCGGCACGAATTGCCAGTGCTCTGTCCAGAAGAGCAGGCATTTCGGCCAACGGAATCATGTTGGGGCCGTCGCTCCAGGCCACTTCGGGGTTGGGATGCGTCTCGATGAAGAGGGCGTCGATTCCCACCGCCATCGCCGCGCGAATGAGGGTGGGCACGAATTGGCGGTCGCCCGCGCTCTTATCGCCGCCACCGCCGGGACGCTGCACTGAATGAGTGGCATCGAAGCAGATGGGGGCAAATTCACGCATGGTATCGAAACCGCGATAATCGACGACCAGGTTGTTGTAGCCAAAGGTCGTGCCGCGCTCGGTGAGGAACACATTCTCGCAACCACCGGCGCGCACCTTGTCGGCAGCGTGCTTCATGCCTTCGGGCGCGAGGAACTGGCCTTTCTTGATATTGACCGCACCGCCATTCTCACCGGCAGCTTTTCCGGCAGCCAGCAAAAGGTCGGTCTGGCGGCACAAAAACGCCGGAATCTGCAGGATGTCGCAGACTTTGGCGATTTCGGCTGCTTGTCCACTTTCATGTACATCGGTCGTCACCGGTAGCGAGAACTCCTGCTTAATCGTGGAAAGAATCTCCAACCCACCCGCCAGCCCTGGCCCGCGCTCGGTGTGAATCGCAGTGCGGTTGGCCTTATCGAACGAAGCCTTGAACACGTAATTGATGCCATTGGCAGCGCAGTATTCCTTGAGCGTGCCCGCCACTTCGCGGCACAATTCGATGCTCTCGGCCACGCACGGCCCGGCGATAAGCAAAAGCGGCTGGTCTTTCCCTACTTTATAATCGGCAACTTGAATGGTCATGGGTTGGGGATTTGTCTGCAAGACATGCATCAGACTTCGATACTGCAAAAGCAGAATGAGGTAATTAATATGGCTATTTTTTTACAACGTCCGATGCTTTTATAAAAATTAATCCGGCGATACCCACGGCGATGCCATTTAACGCTGTGTGCGAGTCTGCGGAGAGAAGTACAGCAGCAACACCGGCTGCTAGCCCGGCTCCGAACAAGATTTTTTTAAAGAGCATGGTCACGAATTTTTGCTATGCGCCTAAGTATGCCTCTTTCACACGTGGATTAGCAGCAATTTCCTTCGCATCGCCTTCCAGGATGACACGGCCGGTCTCCAGCACATAGGCGCGGTCGGCAATTTCCAGTGCCATGTGGGCGTTTTGCTCCACCAGCAGAATCGTCACGCCACGGGCACGGATTTTCTTCAAATCCTGGAAAATTTCCTTCACCAGTAGCGGCGCGATACCCAGGCTGGGTTCATCCAAAAGCAGGAGTTTGGGCTTGCTCATCAGGGCACGGCCAATCGCCAGCATTTGCTGCTCGCCGCCCGAAAGGGTGCCCGCTGCCTGATTGCGGCGCTCTTTAAGGCGGGGAAACATCTCGTAGACCTCGTCCCAATCGGCGCGGATTTGGGCTTTGTCTTTGCGGGTGTAAGCGCCCAGGTCGAGGTTTTCATCGACGGTCAGGGAAGCGAAGACACGGCGGCCTTCGGGCGATTGCACCAATCCCAGCCCTACTCGGGCATGGGCGGAGACGTCGCGCAAATCGCTGCCGCAGAACTCGATGCGTCCCGATTGCGTCGGCACGATGCCTGAGAGCGTCATCAGCGTGGTGCTTTTACCGGCCCCATTAGAGCCGATCAGCGTCACGATTTCACCTTCGCGCACCTCCAGTGAAACATCGTGCAGGGCCTGAATCACGCCGTAATAGACGTTGAGATTTTGAATTTTCAGCATTTAAAAACCGAATTTTTCCCGGAGACGCTCTTCCACGCAAGTCGGCACCGAGCCGGGGATGATGCGTCGCCCGAACTCGCTCGCCTGGCGCACGACGCTTGAACTGAGATACAGATAATTGACACTGGGCATGATGAAAACGGTCTGGATGCTGTTATCGAGCTGTTCATTGGCCAGCAGTAGCGAGAATTCGTGCTCGAAGTCGGTCACCGCGCGCAGGCCGCGCACGATATATTCGGCATTCCATTCCCGCGCGCAATCGACGGTCAGCCCCGCAAAAGCCACTGCTTCTACGTTCACCAGCCCGGCTTCGGCCGCCGCTTCGCGCAGCATCGTCACCCGCTCTTCGGCCGGGAATAGTGGCACTTTCCCCGGATTAATACCCACGGCACCCACCACGCGATCGAATAGTTTCGATGCGCCGCGCAAAATATCGAGGTGCCCACAGGTGACAGGATCGAAAGTTCCGGGATAGATGGCGATTTTCATAAATCGAGGTTATGGGTCATAGGTGATGGGTAATAGGCCTTGGATTTCAGAATTCTAATATCATTCCATCATGGGCAGCGATGACGTCGGGGCATTCGTGGCGCAAGCTATCTTCGCTGAGTGGGTCGCCATCGATCAGGGGATTGAAATGATTCAAAACCAGCCGTTTGGCGCGCGATTCGCGGATGACACGAATGACGTCCTCGGTCGTACAATGTCCTGAGAGTTCGGCCAATTCTTGCAGGCTGTCGGAAAAATTGCGCTCGTGAAGCAGCAGATCGACGTCTTTAATAAAGTCGATATAACGCCCGTCGCCCACGGTATCTGTGACGTAGGCCAGCGATTTATCCGGCCACTCGAACCGATAGGCCAGTGAGCCGCCGGGATGGGTAAGCGGGTGCGCCGAAACCTGCACGCCGCAAACTTCAAACAGCTTGCCGGGTTCCACCACAACGCTGTTGCCGCGATAGGCCACCGGAAAGAGGGGCGAATCGAACAAGCTGAAAACCGCATCCAGGCACTCTTGTGCGCCATAGATGGTAAGTTCGGTGGGAACTTTGGCGCAATGAAGCAGGTCGAGGTAAAACGTCAGCCCCCATACGTGGTCGAGGTGGGCATGGGAGAGGAAGATGTGAATATTGGGCGGCAAGGGACGGCCAATGAGCCGGAAAAAACCGGTGCCGGCGTCCAGCACGAAGCAGCAATCCGGTGCGGCATCGGAAATAAGTGCGCAACTCGTCTGACGCGTTTCACTGGGGTGATAACCAGCCGTTCCTAAAAATTCAATATTCATTGAGTGAATGCATCCAGCTTCATACCAAACAAAATGGCCGGTGTTTTTAAAGAATTATGCCACAGCTTCACCAGTTTCTATAGCGCGATCGATTGCGGCATCCGGCTCGCCCAGATAGGCCGCGATAACATGCGGATTATTTTGGATTTCCGTTGGGATGTCGTCAGCGATCTTGACTCCGCCGTCCAGCACGATGACCCGTTGGCAGATGCCCATGACGACGCTCATATGATGCTCGATGAGGAGAATCGTGAGGTCGAATTCCCGATGCACTTTGTCGATCATGGCGGTCACGGTTTCAGTTTCAGCCGGGTTCATGCCCGAGGTCGGCTCGTCCAGCAGCAGAATCTTCGGTTGAGTGGCTAAAGCACGCGCGATTTCCAGCCGCCGCTGGTCGCCATAGGGTAAGTTGCGGGCGTGTGTTGTGGCGCGGTGTGTCAGGCCGAAAATTTCCAGCAGATGGGCGGTCTCCTGTGCGATGAACCGTTCCTGGGTGTCTTGCTTGCCAGTGCGTGCCAGCGTGGAGAGCAAACCGTAAGGCTTGGCCTCGCCCAAAGTGTGGCGCGATGCAAAAGCACTCCGCACATTGTCTTCCACGCTCATATCGCCAAAGAGACGAATGTTCTGGAAAGTGCGCGCAATGCCACGCTTAGCCAACTGATGAGGCCGCAGCGATTTGTTGGTGGAAGCGACCTTCTCGCCTTCAAACCAAATTTCGCCCCCGGTGGGCGCATAAACCCCGGTAATGAGATTGAAAACCGTCGTTTTACCCGCTCCATTAGGCCCGATGATGGCGGCCTTTTGCCCTCGTGGAATATCAAACGAGAGCGGTGCCACGGCCGTCAAACCACCAAACTTAATTGTCGCATCTTTGAATTGGAGCGTAGACATTTTAATTCACCGCTAAGTTCGCGAAGGACGCGAAGAAATTTTTTAAAAAGTAAGGCCCTTCAAATTGTATATTCTTCGCGTCTTTTGCGATCTTCGCGGTTCAATGTGCCTTTTAAGTTTGTTTTGGCCCGCGTACGAGAACGATACGCCCTGTTCGGACTAATTCCAGAATCTCGAATTTCTCCAGCATTGCCTGAATGGCGTCGACTTTATCCTGCTCGCCGGTGACTTCCACCATCAGCGTTTCTTCGCTGATATCGACCAGGTTGGCGCGGAAGATAGTGGCGATCTGCATCACTTCACTGCGCTGCTCCACATTCTGCACGCGCACTTTGATGAGCGCCAATTCGCGGCCCACCAGCTTGTCGCGAGTGTGGTCGATGACTTTAATCACGTCGATGAGCTTGTAGATCTGCTTGCCCATCTGGGTGAAGGCGGCATCGTCACCGGCCACCACGATGGTCATGCGCGAAACGGTCGGGTCTTCGGTGCGAGAGACAGCCAGGCTTTCAATATTGAAACCGCGCCGCGCGAATACGTGCGCGACACGTGCCAACACGCCGGGGGCATTCTCGACCAGCACCGAGATGGTATGCAACTGCTCGTTGCCGCTCACGATGTTGACACTGGGCGCGCCGCCTTCCTTGCCGCTGGCCAGGATGGTGGGCACGCCGTTCAAGGACGTCAGTCCTTCGGCCTGCGGCGGCACGTTACTTTGAATAATCGGTTTATCGCTCATGACTTTATCTCAACTATGGACCGCTGGCGTCTCGCCGGCTCACTCTGAGGGAACATTGCCGGCAAGGTGCTGGCGGTCCATAAACTGCGACCAGGGCCGCATGTTACTTCTTAAATATTAAGGACGTAGGGAACCTGAATTGAGTAGTGAAGATAAAAGCTTATTTGAAACTCTCCACCTCAAAACTCTCTGCGTTCTCTGCGCCTCTGCGTGAAATTTTTTAAATCTGCCGTTCCCCAGCCTTCAGGTCGTCGTTCCACTCGGAAACATAGGTAGCTTCCTTCACCTCAGCCACAACCTCGTCGGAAGGCGTTTCGCCGATTTCCTTACCGGCTGCGGCGTTCACGAACACGCGGCCCTGTTCATCGGGCACTTTGATGGGGCCGGTGTCGTCCAGCACCATGTCGTGAATCGTCTTGCCGCCGGGAATCATCGGATATACGTCGGCTTCTTTATCGGTCATAAAGTTCAGCAGCACCGTGCCAGGGTTCTTCTGTGCTTCACGAATGGCATCAGCCACTTCATCGTTCTCGGTCACGGTGATGCCGGTAGCCGAATAAGCCTCGGCAATTTTGGCGAAATCGGGGCACTTGGCCAGGTCGATGCCGCTCCAGCGACGCTCATAGAACAGCTTCTGCCACTGGCGCACCATGCCCAGGCTGGAGTTGTTGAGCATCATGATTTTCACCGGAATGTCATACAGCACGGCGGTCGCTAGCTCCTGGATGTTCATCTGGAAGCTGCCGTCGCCGGTGATACACCACACTTCGCGGTCGAAGCAGCCCACTTTCGCGCCGATAGCGGCCGGGTAGCCGTAGCCCATGGTGCCCAGGCCGCCGCTGGTGAGGAACGAACGGGTGTGCTTGGGATTGTAATACTGCGCCGCCCACATCTGGTGCTGGCCCACGTCGGTCGAAACGATGGCTTCGCCGTCGGTGGCTTTTTGCAGCTCGGAAATCACGAACTGCGGCTTGAGTTTGCCTTCCTTGGGGTAGGTCAGCGGCGCGGCCTGCTTCCAGTTATCGATGCGCTGGAGCCAGTCGTTATGTTGCTTGGGAGCCACGGCGGCGGTCAACTGTTTGATCACGGTTTTCACGTCGCCCAGAATCGGCACCTGCGCGGCACGGATTTTCCCCAGCTCGGCCTGGTCGATATCCACGTGGATCACCTTGGCGTTGGGCGCAAACTCTTTCGGATTGCCCGTCACGCGGTCGTCGAAACGCGCGCCCAGGGTAATGAGCAGGTCGCACTCGTGAATCGCCCAGTTAGCGTAGGCGGTGCCGTGCATACCCAACATGTCGAGTGCCAGCGCATGCCCGCCGGGGAACGCGCCGCGTCCCAGCAGGGTGGTGGTCACCGGGCAGTTGAGCTTTTCGGCTAATTGCTTCAATTCATCGGCCGAATTCGACTGGTTCACGCCGTTGCCCACGTACAGCACCGGGCGTTTGGCCTGGGCAATGAGCTGCGCGGCGGCTTTAATCTGGGCGTCGGCGGCGGGCATTTCCGGGTCGTAGCCGCGCAAATGCACTTCTTCGGGTGCGAAAAAGCCGTCGAGTTCGCCTTCGGAGACGTCTTTGGGAATGTCGATGAGCACCGGGCCGGGACGTCCCGTGCTAGCGATATGAAACGCTTCCTTCACGATGCGCGGCAGGTCGTTGGCCCGCTTCACCAGGTAGGAGTGCTTCACAATGGGCATGGTGATACCGAAGGTATCAGCCTCCTGAAAGGCGTCCTTGCCGATGTTAGCCGAAGCAACCTGGCCGCTGAGGAACACGGTGGGAGTGGAATCCATGTAGGCATCGGTGATGGCGGTGACGAGGTTGGTCGCACCCGGCCCCGAAGTGCCGATGCAGCAACCGACCTTACCGGTCGCGCGTGCATAGCCCTCGGCCATGTGCCCCGCACCCTGCTCGTGGCGGGTGAGGATGCTCCAGATGTCCTGCTGCTTGCCCAGGGCATCGTAGATCGGCAAAATAGCGCCGCCCGAGATGCCAAACAGCACGTCCACGCCCTCGCGTTTCAATGCCTCTAAAAGTGCTTCTGCTCCATTCATTGTTGCTCACTCCGTTCGCGGAGGTGGGGGTTGGGAGGTGGGAGTTGGAGGCAACCGCATTGCAAATGTGCAGTGCTTCCCCTAACTCCTATCTCCTATCTCCTATCTCCAAAACAAAAAAACTCCCGCCCTGCAAGCCGCGAACTCACTTGAAAAGCTCAAGTTTATCGCAGTCTCGCGGGACGGGAGTTTGAAAAATCGTAATTCAGTTACTCTCGCGGTACCACCCACGTTCTTTTTGAATGATGAGTTATGAACGATGAATGATGAATGATGAATTTTTGCATCACTCTGGTCCGTTCTCGCTTTCTTTCAAAAAGCACTTCGTTTGCGCTATCACGGGCACACCCGTCTGTACTTAATCAGATTTCAGGGAAACGTCGAAGAACGATCGGTTCATCGTTCATCATTCACAGTTCATCGTTTCAGTCCAGCGACTCCAAGGCGACTTCGGCGGCGATCCGCTACTTTTCTTTCAGCACATCGAAAAGCTCTCTTGAACGTTCGGCCCGCGTACTACTCCTCTTCACGGTCTTTCATCGAGTTGTCAGAGGCAGTATAGGAAAATGGAGGCGGAGTGTCAAAACAATGTCTTCAGGGCAGAAACCGCGCTCTTTCCTCCGCCGTAGGAATGCGGCAAGCTTCTTTTTTGCCGAACCAGCGATAGCGATTATTGGCAATAATGCGATAAACCGGGTCGCGAATGAAACGCGGTATATAACGCAGCCAGCTTAATACGCCCCATATCCCCCCGATTCTCTTGTAAACCGCGAGCGATGCGTCCGACTGCCGGTAGGTGCCGGATTCATCCAGATACACCATCGACCACTCTTTGGGATTGTCACTCATAGGCGGTAACAGCTCTTGCGCCGTGGTGCCTTGAATTGGCGCAAACAGAAACACCTGCTTGCGGTCGATGCGGATGATGATATCGACGAAGGCATTGCACATGGCACAAACGCCGTCGAAGAAGATGATGGGTTTTTGGGGTGGAGAGTTGGTGGTCATGGCAGGCTCTGAGGAGAGTCTCATTATTAGTCTGTAAAATAAATTTTTACGTTCTTGAGTAATTATAGTCGAGGCCTTGGACCCAATTTGCGCCCCCCGAGCGTGAGCGACGGGCACGATTTCTTTGCTTCATCAAACTCATTGTTCGTGTCCGTCGCTCACGCTCGGGGGGCGCAAATAGAGCACTCGTCTTGTGCAAAAAATAAGACGGAATTTATTCTTACAGGCTAATTATTTCCATCGGCAACATCATCTTCTTGTAAAAACTGTCCCCAATATCGCTCCAATGCCCGTCTTGCATCGCGGTGGATGCCCTCATGTTCCGCTTCAAATTGCAAAAAATGGGCAACCGCTTTCGACTGCTGCAGGCTAAGAAGGCGAAAGCGGGGAAAAGAATAGTCATCTATTGCACCGTCGTTCTGTATTGTTAAAGCATCAATAACAGATTCGAAGGTGTTTGATTTGCCCCTTTCTTTACTATCCATCTTGCGCAAATACCACACGAGATAAGCCGGAATATAGTAGCGGAAGCCTTTGGGATCGAGAAAGCTCAAAGCCGCATCGGCAAAACCAATACTTTCGCCCGGCACGTTCTGCCACCGCGTTTCCGCATCTTCCTTGCGCGCCTCTGCTCGTTCTTCCAGGCTGCCGTAATCGTCGATGACATACGTTTCACTCAGAGTAATACCATCTTCACGTGACACACCATCAAAGGCAGCCGTGATTTCTTCTATCAATGCCAGCTTGTGTTGCTCGTAGGCCGGGGTGCGGGGTTTCATGGAAGTGGAGGAGCCGTCTTTTTCGAAAGTCTAATCGCCGCTAATAAATCCATCGCGCCCGACCACAGCACGAAAACCGCCATAAACGCCAGCAAGGCGCGCAGCAAATCCGGCACCGCAGCCGGTTCGTAGGCCAGCCGGGTGGGCAAGGTGGCCCAGTGACCCACGCCATAAAAAGTGCTTGTCACCAGCCCGCCGAACAGCATCGCCAAAATGATGTGCAACACATATTCACCGGTCGGCAAACCGCCGAAGAACTCGCGGCTGGCGCGCTCCAGGATGAAGTCGCCCAGCGAAATGGCCACGTCGAAGACGTAAATGCCAATCAGCAGCCAGAAAAAGAGGCCCTGCATGGCGAAATTGGGCACCAGCAGGAACAATGCCCCATAGGTGGGACCGCGCAGGCTGTGAGTGATGAGTTCGAGCCGCGAATCTTCATGGCTGCGGATGCCGTGCGATACGGAATGATAGAGCAGAATATCAATGCCGCCCAAAACGCCCAGAATAAAGAGAATGTAGGTTGCTACTTCCATCGGAAAGCCTCACATGGGAACGTCGTTGCCATTTTGCGCCCATTTCAGCAGCGCTTCGCCGCGCAGTTTGAAAGCCTGCTGGATAATGGGTGCCACAATAACCCGCATCGCCAGTTCACCGCCGTAATACCAGGGCAGTTCTATCTCCAGCACATCGCGCACCACGGTGCTGCCATTGAACTCATTGAACTCGTGGAGGTGGGTAAAGCTGCGGAACGGCCCGTGGATGAGCTGTTCGCTATAACGTTGCGGCGGCTCATAGACCGTGAACTCGAATCCCAGCGCCACCGGCAAAAACCGGCCGATATCGGTTTCAAACCATATCCGGCTGCCGGGGAAGAGGTTGCCCTGATGCTCGATCAGGCGAAACGCCGCCCACCCCCGATGCAGCGCGATCAGATGCTCCGGGTTTTCGTGGAAAGCGAAAACCACACTGCGCGGCAGCGGCACGGTCTGTTCGAACTGGAAGCGCATGGCGAATGGCTTTATCTTCGCATAGAATGGCGCGCGCAGTGCTGCTTAATGGCTATTGGGAGTGATTAACAGGCGTGAATTGTTTACCCTTCCATTCATAGAGCGTGTGGCGCACCTCCACATAATCCGGCCCGCCTTGAGTTCGCTCATAGTAATCGGAAAGATACATATTTTCCTGATCTTTGCGGATTACAAATCGGAGTAGTTGTGAACTCCAATCGCCATCGTAGTAGCTAAAACTTTGTTTTTGAGGCGACTTTGTAAGGCCAGCGGTAAAAACAAAAAGATGAATTTTACCTTCGTCGTGGCCGGTGTAGCCGGGTGCCCGAACGGCAATAATGGGCTGTTTTTTCTTTTTAAGGTCGAGCCACTGCACGGCGTGTAATCGGAAACGAGTGAGTGGTTCGGCTGTAGGAGTCGCGCGGGGAACGCGATACTCCTCCGGACGGTGAATTTGAAACGACTGAACGCGAATGAAACGTTCGGCACGCCAAATATAAAGATCGAGATGGGCAGTAGGAGAATCTTTCTGCGAATCAGCATAGAGATGCACGAGAACATCGCTTTGCCTCTCCCCAATACGGAAGATTTCGAGTGGAAGAGTTTGAGCCGTGCGGGGCATGAGGCGACGCACTTCGACAGGGAGTTTGGAAACCGTTCGCGCGGGTTCGAGAGGCGGTAAGAACTCGATATCGTCCGCGCGGGCTGTTACCGGAATCAGTAGCCAACTAAAGAAACAAAATGGAATCAGTCGCCTTATGGTGTGCATTATTGTGGCGGAATTTTCAACTCCAGCGCTTCATCGGCAATTGCAGCGTCAACGATGGGTTCCCAGATGGTCGTATTGACTATTTCACCCTGCCAGTCGATTCTCCGAATCAGGAATGTTTGCTTATCGATCCAGAGAGTGGTATTTTTGTCGAGATAGATACCTTCGATGCGATAACAATCCCTACCGTTGCTCTTCTCGTCTTTGAGGCGGGAAACATCCTGAAGATTGGTTATATTTGAGCTGGCCTTCATTTCGTCGGGCAAAAGCAAATCCACCGGTGCTGTTGCCAGAAAACCGGAAATACCCGTGGCTCCGGCAATGGCAACTGGAAAAGAATCCGATTTTTTGAGTTTAGGCCGGTGCAAATTATAGAACTGAAAAGTATCTGTGCCCTGACGCCCAACAATGTAATGAATATCGCGGGGCTTATATTGACTTCTTGTTGGTGCCTTACTGTTTGCTTTCAGTTCATAGCGAAAGCGGTCAGGGCGTACAAAAGCCGTCGTAAATACTCCCTCTACAGAGAGGCCACCTAACGAATACTTAATAGTTCCCGAATCACGATAAGATCGGCAATTTTTGTAGGTGATTGCCGTGCGGGTAAGAATTTGCTCACCAGTGAGTTCTTGGCTTGAGCGAATACCCCAAAAAATGAGTCCAAACACTGCAACGCCGATAATTGCGGCAGCAATTTTGTATTTATATTTCATCAAAATAGAATTTGCAGATGTCTACGGCACAGGACGTTTGCCTAACAAGAGCAGGCTCCAGATGAAGACGCACAATGAAAATGCCAATGTGGGGCCACAGTATGCCAGAGCATCATTCAACGGCTGTTTGCTGGGATCATACAACTCTTCAGCGTGATAGAGTGTCCAGACAGCCCAGGCTATTCCTATTCCGCTGAAGAACAGAGTCAGCGCTCCAGCAATTCGATAGAAATGGTGCCGGGCGAGAAGAATCGCAATGACTGTAGCCCCACCAAGAAAACTGCCAAAAAAAGAAACCAGAAACTGATGGAAGATAGTCCCAACATCATGCGGATTATCGACAAATCCCCAAATCGTCAACAAGGTGGCTTGTTCCAACACGAGCGAACAAATCACCGCCCCCAGTAAAACGAGTCCCACTCGCATCAACCAGGGGCGCAACTTTCCCATCACACGTTGACCTTATACTTGAGGTCACTCACCTCATCCCCCGTCATCCCGCGAAAACCCCATTGATACGGCTGTTGCTCTTGGATGGTGATTTCAATATCCACCGGCGCAATACCAAGCTGCGCTTCAATTTCCCTGAACAACGCCTTAATCAGCGCCTTCTGGGTTTCGGGTTTGCGCCCGGCCATCATGTTGATTTCGATGACGGTATAGGCATCACTCCTCCCGCCGGGGTAGTAGAAATCTTCTTTTTCCAGCGGGATAAAGCGATGGGCGCGTTTATCTTCGGGCAGGCCCAGCACCGCTTGCAGGCAGCCGTGAATGACGTCCGAAAGCTGGGCTTTAATCGGATTGAGCTTATCTTTGATTCCGTAGACGACAATCATATTTATGTTCCGGGACGTGTTGCGCTGCGCCGGTGTTAGATTCCCGGCAAGCGCGCCTGGGAGATGGTGTAACCGAACATTGAGTGATCTTTTAAAACACCCTCAATGGTAATGCGTTGGCCCTTGCTGAGCGAGGGGAGTTTGTTTAACTGGCTGCCGTCGAGATTCACCATCACGTCGGAGGCGAAAGACTTGGGGTTGCATTTCAGCGAAACCGATCCGCCATTGTCTAGTTTGACTTCGATGACCTCACCGCTCCAACTCACTTGAGTTCCCTCCACTGTGGCCCAGTAGGCTTCTTTTTGAGCGTCCGTCCATTGGGTGAGGCGGTCATCCATCTTGGAATCAACTTCGGAAAAAGAAGGCCCCATACGAACCTGGGGGGTGACTGTGGAACTGGTTGTTCGCTGAGTGGAGGTGGTTTGAGGAGCGTTTTCAAAAGTATTGCTGACCCTGTTACCAACCATCGTGAGAACGGCAATAGCAATTGGAAGGGAGCACAATGCAAAAAACACTAACACCACGATAACGACCGGGTTGATCCCTTTTTTGGCAGGGAGAGGGTGGGCATAGCCCGGTGGATAGCCCGGCTGTTGCGGCTGCTGATATGGCTGGCCCTGCGGCGGAACCTGGTAAGGCTGGCCTTGCGGTGGCTGGCCGGGTTGTGTCCAACCGCCCTGCGGCGGAGCTTGGGGCGCTACCTGAGTGGGCGTGGAAGCTGGTTGTGTCCAGTTACCCTGTGGTGCGGGTTGAGTCGGTGATTCTGCTTTGCGTTGCGCGCAACGCGGGCAACCGGAATCGAACGCACTCATGGCGTAACCACATACGGTGCAAGTCATGAAAATTTCTCCTGAAAAGTGCTCACATTATCGCACGTGTTGTAGGAAAAATCAACACTTTTCGAGAAATATTATTCCTCGGATTACGATAATTTTTTTATGAGCCTTTTCCCAAACAGGAGACGGTAAAGCGCTGCGAAGATCAAAGCACTTATTCCGGCGATGAGGCCGCCGAAGACGGAGATGAAAATTGCTGACCAGAAGCTGTTGAGCGCGATCGGTTGCTGTCCGGGAATGTGTAGGTCTACAAGAGGGTTTGTAACTACCTGAACGGGATAGCCTTGCTCACTCGATAAAGTTCGTAATTCCTGCGTCGTGGAGAACAGCCAAGCGTCAAATATAGGCCAGGTAATGAGGCATCCGATAAGAAAAGCCCCTGCAAATACACGAAACCAGAAATTAGCCACTAGTTTCATGAGCTGCCTCTATACTTGGATTTCCAATAAGTGCTGGTCTCGTTATGAAAAAATAACTTGCTTCAGGCGAAATACTTTACCAGCAGCAGTTCATTACCGTGACCATCCACGAAGCGGTGGCGCACATCGTCCACGAAAGAGCGAATGATGAAGAGGCCCAGGCCGCGTTTTTTGTGGCCGCTGAAGTAATCGTCGATGCCTTCGGGAGCGCGTTCATCGACTGGAAAATCGTGCATCGAATGGTCGATAATGGTGATTTCCAACCGATCGGGGTGTTCGTGGGCACGCACTTCAATTTCCAGTGGAGTGGCTGGGCCATGTTCGGACAGCATCTGATAGGCGTGTTCGATGATATTGGTGCAGGCTTCATCCACCGCCATTTCGATTTTAGCGATTTCCTCGTCTTGAAAACCGCAACGCTGGGCGGCGGCGGTAATCATCAGGCGCACCTGAGGCAGGGCGTCAGGCGTGCCGGGGAGAACAACGCTCCAGTCGCCTGGTGTGTTGTGGTGGGGGTCGTGGTGGCTAAAGCCTTGTTCACGACCCGAATCCGGATTGAATTGTGAATACTCCTGAGTCACCGTCACCTCCACACCCGATTTAGAATAGGTAGCAGCCCCATTGGTTGCGCTTAATTAAAATTAAGTGCCCGAAGGGGAGCAGAATGGCACCCGCCGACTCACTTAAGCGAATCTCGGGTGCTGGGGTTAATTCAAAAACCAAAACCAACGGTATGAACTATACCCATTTTGGGCACAGTTCAAACCTATCGATTAAGTACTGTTTACGAATGAATTAGTTATCGCCGGCGGGCTGCGAAAATTTCTGCAAAGCTTCCTGTTCGGTGGGGTAAGTGCTGATAAGCCGCGAAAAGCCCAAAAGATTAAAGATATTGGTAATTTTATCGCTCATTTTGGCGATGACCAAATCGCCGCCATGTTGGCGCACCTGGCGGAAGGTTGCCATCAGCAAACCCAGGCCGGTGGAGTTGATATAAGTTAGCTTTTCCAAATCGAGCAACAAATTATACTGGCCACCTTCGACCAGACGAGTCAGTTCTTCTTCGAATTCGGTAAACGTGTGGGCGTCGACATAACCTTCAAGACGAAGGACTTTAACCTCGGTCTCACCGGTGCTGGTCGCGGATTGTTCTATTTTTAATTCCTTCACTCGATTCCTCCTAACCGGATATAGCAGATCGCCGTCATCCGGGATCACTGTCACGGCCAGTTGTATAAAAAAATAAGCTTGCCGAATTACACTACCGAGTGCAACCCGACTCAATTAATAGCTGTAAAAAGTGACGGCTAATCGATCGCGTAGCTGAAATGATGCCACGCAAAACGATTTTTTATGGCAGGCATTTTAAGCGTTCAACCGGCAATTGTCAATTAAACAGCGTTAAATTTCACCGGCTTCCCAACTTAAAATGGTGGCTGCCACCAGTGCAGCCGTTTCGGTCCGCAGCACCCTTCGCCCCAAACTGACCGCTTCTACGCCGTAACGGTCGGCCCATTCACGCTCCTCGTTCGTCCAGCCCCCCTCGGGGCCAATCAGCAGCATAATTCTGGTTGGCACGCTTTCTTCGACCGGAGCGATGCTTTCGTTTTGCAAAGCCTCGCGCAAGCTGCGCGCTTCGGGCCGCTCGTCCAGCATAAAACAGCGACCCTGACCGGTTCCTTCACCGACCACCGTCGAAAAGTCGGCTATGGCGTGTACAATCGGTACGTCGGCACGTCCACATTGCGAAGCGGCACCGGCCACGATCTTGCGCCAACGCTCGGTGCGTTGGGTGGCTCTTGCCCCTCCGTCCTCATCGAAAAGCACGCGCGATACGCTTCGCCCGGCTTCGAACGGCCAAAATTCACTCACGCCCAGTTCGGTGCCTTTTTGCAGCACGAATTCCATTTTGTCGCCCTTGGGTATGGCCTGGGCCACCGACAAATGAAGCTTCGATTCGATCTGGCGGGTTCGCTCTTCAACAGCAACAGCACGTGCGGTGGGTTTTTTGTGGGTCTCAACCTGAGTCAGGGAACAGTCCCATTCGCGTCCCAGGCCATCGAACCCCACAAAGGTGTCGCCATCGGTCAGACGCAGAACGCGTACTAACTTTTTAGCGGTATCCGCTTCCAGATCAAATTCCGTGCCATCCTCAATCGCAGCGATATTGGAGGCACTTAGCAGCACGCGTGTCATGAAATACGCTCAAAAACGAAGGCCGACCAGCGTTCGAGAACATCGCCGCGCTGCTCGCCATCCTGCTCGCGTTTTTCCAGGCGAGTGAATCCGGCCGCCGCGATGGCAGCCTCCACATCGTTGGCGCGCGGCGAAGAAATCCCCGAGACGATGAGGGTTTGGCCGGTCACACGGGCTAGTTCCGGTGCCAGGGAAATGAGCAGGTCGCTCATCAGGTTGGCGATGACGACATCGAAGCTCTCACTCACCCAGTCGAGACCGGCGGCTTCCACCACCTTGAAATCGACCTGGTTCAATTCGGCATTTTCACGGGTGGCGGAAGTGCAGTGCGGGTCGAGGTCGCTGGCGACCACGGTCGCCCCGCTTTTGGCGGCGGCAATCGAAAGAACGCCGCTGCCACAGCCCACGTCGAGCAAATTCTTGCCGGCCAACTCTTCGGAACGCTCGCCCAGCAGTTCCAAACACATTTGCGTGGTGGGGTGCTGCCCGGTGCCAAAGGCCAGGCCGGGATCGAGGCGAATCACCGTGCTGTCGTCGCCTTCGAGTTCTTCCCAGGTGGGGGCAATCGTCCATTTGCCGATTTGCAGCACCGGGAAATTCTCGCGCCACGAGGTGGTGAAATCGGGGGTATCGATGATTTCCACCGAAAGCTGGGCGGGAATGGAGTAATCGCCCAGCGCCTCGCGCACACGGTCTTCAATCGAAGTATCCTCGTGTTCGAGATAGCTGGTGACGATGACTTCAGGCGTTTCCAGGAAAACCGCGTCTTCACCGCGATCTTCCAGGCGCACGTCTTCAATTTGCACGCCGCCACAACCGGCATCGAGAAACGCCTGCGAGGCGAGTTCAGAGTGTTCACGCGCCACGGTGGCGCTGACTTTGGTCCAGAGCGAAGCTGTCATAGGCAAGAGTCAGGGACGCAGCATGCTGCGTCCCTATAGAGCTGAGGCTGAAAAGATGAGACAAAATTTCAGCGCCCTTTCCCCTCACCCCAGCCCTCTCCCCGAAGGGGCGAGGGGGTATGCCGCACTCACCTCGACGCTTCACGTAGAGTGAAACGTGGCGGCGCGTGCTCCCCTCTCCTGTTCTGGGCGAGGGGGTGGGGGTGAGGGGAGGTGCTTTTTAAGTTCACCTCATCTTTTCAGAGGTAAGTCGTTTTCAACCGGCGAAGTTGGCGTTGGCCTGTTCCCAGTTCACAACGTTCCACCAGGCTTCCAAATACTTCGGACGCAGGTTCTGGTACTTGAGGTAGTAGGCGTGTTCCCACACGTCGTTGCCCAGAATCGGGGTGTGGCCTTCGGAGATGGGGTTGTCCTGGTTGGCGGTGCTCACGATGGCGAGTTTGCCGCCGCCGTCTTTCACCAGCCACACCCAGCCGCTGCCGAAGCGCTTGGCGCCGGCATCGTTGAACTGGGTCTTGAAGGCGTCAAAAGAACCGAAGGTTTCCTTGATGGCATCGGCCAGCGCACCGGTCGGTTCGCCTCCGGCGTTGGGACCCATGACCTTCCAGAAGAAGTTGTGGTTGACCACGCCACCGGCGTTGTTGCGCACGGCGGTGCGGATGGCTTCGGGTACGGCGTTCAGGTCGCTGATGAGTTCCGTGGCGCTTTTCGACTGCAACTCGGGATACTTTTCCAGCGCGGCGTTGAGGTTGTTGGCGTAAGCCTGGTGATGCTTATCGTGGTGGATCTGCATCGTCTGTTCGTCGATGTGCGGCTCAAGCGCATTGTATGCGTAGGGCAATGGATCAATTTCGTGGGCCATGATGAGTTTTCTCCTTAATGAGTCTCCTTGAAAGTTTTTTATTGGTAAACAAGGAACTAACCGGACAGTTTAGTCGTGCAAACTACGTTCCGCCAATTGGGATTTCATATGGGAGCTATCCAATTCAGGCGGTGCAGAAAATTTTCTCATTTCCGGGCGACTCTCGTTATAATTTGAGTTATGAATACCGCATCCCCCAAAGTAAAAATTCTCGCCTTCGGCGGCGCGGTAGCGCTGCTGGGCTTTTTAGCCGGAGCCTGTGTGCAACGCTTGCCGCAAGCCAGCCCCCCCGTTACCCAGGCCCAGGCGCAAGCGCCCATTCGCAACGCGGCCGATTTAAAAAGCCTGAGTGCGACTTACGCGCAAATTTCCAAGAACGTCACCCCGGCGGTCGTCAACATCCAATCGACCCAGATCGTGCCCGGCCGTGTGCTGCGCGACCCCTTCTTCGAGTTCTTCGGCGGCGATTCGTTCGGCGGCCTGCGCCGTGAGCCAGACCGGCGTGCCCAGAGCCTGGGTTCGGGCGTGATTACCGATAAATCCGGCATCGTGCTTACCAACCATCACGTCATCGCCAACGCCAGCGAAATCACCGTCACCCTGTCCGATCGCCGCCGCGTGAAAGCCCGCCTCATCGGTAGCGATCCCGCTTCGGACGTCGCCGTACTCAAAATTCCGCCGGGCAACCTCCCCACGCTCAAGTGGAGCGATAGCGACAAGCTGGAAGTGGGCGATATCGTGCTGGCTGTCGGTAGCCCCTTTAACCTCTCCTCCACCGTGACGCAAGGCATCATCTCTGCCAAAGGCCGCCGCGATCTGGGCATTTCGGACGTGGAAGACTTCTTGCAGACCGATGCCGCCATCAACCCCGGCAACTCCGGCGGGGCGCTGGTGAACATGGATGGTGAGCTTATCGGCATCAACACCGCCATCCTCAGCGAGAGCGGCGGCAATCAGGGCATCGGTTTGGCGATTCCCTCCAACCTGGCCCGCAAACTGAGCGATCAGTTGGTGGCAACCGGCAAAATCACTCGTGGCTGGTTGGGGCTGGTAGTCGCGCCCGTCACCGATGATATTGCAACCCAACTTCGTTTACCCAACACCAATGGCGTGCTGGTGACCGGCGTCTATACTCGAGGTCCCGGTGGACGCGCCCAGTGGAGCGAAGGTGGCGACGTCATCACCAAGTTCAACGGTGTCGCCGTCGAATCGCCTGGACAACTCCGCAACCTCATTGCCGATGTCGCTCCCGGCTCGAAAGTAACACTCGAAGTGTGGCAAAACGGCAAAGCGAGCAACTTTGAATTGCAAGCCGGTAGCCGCCCGGCCCGTGTCCAGGGGATTTAACGGCAACGATGAATGATGAACGCGGAATGATGAATGGTAGCCGGAGTGCTGCGCTGCCGGTTCGTCATTCTGCGTGGGTTGTTGGTATTGATGCCCGGGCGGCGCTTTCGCCCAAGACGGGCGACCGCACTTACATTCTCAATTTGTTGAGAGGATTGGCCGCATTGAAGTTGGATGCCGGCAAGTGGCAGTTCCAGCTTTTGCTGGATAGGCCCGATCTTGAGGGTGTTCTACCGTATTCACCCAACTTTGAAGTTGTAGCGCTCGAAGCCGCCAATTCGCGCATGTGGACGATGCGGGCTTTGCCGCGCCATGCCCGGCGTGCGGGCCTGGATTTGGTCCATCTCCAATATCTGGCCCCGCTCTTTTTATCGTGCCCTTACGTCACGGCTATCCACGACGTGGTGTGGCGCGCCATGCCCGAGACGTTTCCGCGCTTGCATCGCGCCATCATGAACGCTCAGATGCCACGCACCGCGCGCCGCGCTGCAAGGGTAATTTGCGGCACGCAGTCGGCAGCTCAAGATATCGAGAAATACCTGCCGGTGCGGGGTGAAAAAATTTGCGTCACGCCCTATTCCATCGACCCACGCTACTACATGCCCGTCACGGCAGCACAAATCGAGCAGGTGCGCCGCAAATACGAATTAGGCAATGCACCCTATGTTTTGAGCGTCGGCGTGTTGCAGCCCCGTAAAAACCTGCCCCGCCTCATCGAAGCCTTCGAGCAATGCCTACAAACGCATCCTGATTGGCCCCACCAACTCGTCATCGTCGGCAAAAAGGGCTGGGGTGAGGAACAATCTGCAATCGCCAATCCAAAGTCTAAAATCACAACCACTGGTTATGTGGAAGATGAAGACCTGCCCGCGCTCTACGCCGGGGCGGCTTGTTTTGCTTATCCCAGCCTTTACGAAGGCTTCGGCTTGCCGATCATCGAAGCCATGGCCTGTGGTGCGCCGGTGCTCACCAGTCATAACGGGGCGATGAGTGAAGTCGCTGGCGGCGCAGCACAGTTGGCCGATCCGCTTTCGGTGGCAAGTATCGCCAGTGGGCTGGAAGCGGTTCTGGGAGCGCCGGAAAGAGCTCGTCAGCTACAACAGTTGGGCAAAGATCGCGCAGCGCAGTTTTCCGTCGAAAAACAGGCGCAATCAACCCTTGATGTTTATGCGCAGGCGCTAATTTGGAAGCCCAGAGCGTGAGCGACGGGCAGTTGATGAACGCAGACGGTGAATACAAACCGTCAGCATGAGCTTAGCCAAGGAAGACCTGCTTTACAGCCTGTCATCCTGAGCCCGCGAAGGATCTATTACCAGCAAGCTAAAGCACTTTGATTAGGGAAATTATTACAAGATCCTTCGCAGGCTCAGGATGACAGATTGTGAAGTTGCTCGTCTTCGTTGTTTGCACTGCTCACTTTAAAGGCTGTTCTTATCTCCTCTCCGGCTCCACATGCAGCGTTTTCTGGTTCGTCATCGTCACGCTCCCCGGCGCGGCTTTGCGGGGCTTACGCACATATTTGCGCAGCGTATAATCCACCTCAGCCCAACCTGCGTGTTTGGCGACGCTCCGGGCAATCACCAGCCGCGCCGCAAAGAGCAAAGTCGAGCGCGGCACGCGGTCGGGGGCGTTCTGGGTTTTGATGATGGCGTGTGAAGAAGTTCCCCCGCGCAGATGCAGCCACCAGTCGTTGGAGTGGGCCAGCCGCGTAACCAGATAATCGTTGGCCGTGGCGCTTTCGCCGACCAGCACTTCATAACCATCGGGCGAGGTGAAGCGTTTAATTTTGAACCCACCGAACTCCGGCTTATTGGCAGTGGCTTTCTCCTTCGCTGTGCCTTCAGCAACGCTGCGCAGCCAGTTTTTGGCGCGCGCTTTTTCTTCCCATCGCTTGAGCGCCTCGGTATCGGTAGTAATCGCCTCAACCTGTGCCACCGCTTCGCCCACTTCTTTGGTTTCTTTTTCGATTCGGTCTTGCAGGGCGTGCAATTCCCCGGCACTTTCCCGGGCCGAACGGGCTTTCTGGAAATATTTCTGGGCGTTCTCCTGCGGTGTAAGGTCGGGGTTAAGAGAAATCGTAATTTGTCCCGCATCGGGCGCGAAATAGTCGGTTAGCTCAGCTTCGCTGGCATTGGGCTTCACGGCATACAGTTGGGAGAGCAGTAAATCGCCATATTTTTGAAACTCGTCGGCGCGCGTGCTCTCCTGTGCGCCGCGCTGCACCTGGGCCAGGGCGCGGTTTTTTTGCTGGTGGGTCTTCCGCAGCACGCCCAGCAAGCTGCTTTTTTGCTGCTCGAAGACTGCATTTTTCTGCGCGTGGGCGAAATACTCGTCCAGGTCGGTGCTATCTTTGAACGCGGAAACTTCCTGCCGCTGTGCCGTCGGTGCCGGTGGCTCCACATACACGCGCCCCGGCAGCACTTCGCGCAGGCGGCTTTGCTTGCTGGTGATGAGTTTGGCGGCGTGCAGAATTTTGCCGTCTGCTGCCACCAGAATCAGGTTGGCGTGCTTGCCCATCAGTTCGGCGCTCAGCAAATACACTTCGCCTTCATGCTGCACCAGAATGTCGAGGATGCGGTCTGTGCCGCGTTGCACAATGCTAACGACTCTCCCGCCGTGCAGATATTTGCGCAGCGTCATGCAAAACGCCGGGGCGGTGGGCAGGCTGGGCAAGCGGCGTGTGGTGAGGTGGGCGCGGTAAAACTGCGGCGAGACATCGAACAGCAAATGCTTTTCGCCCACTCCATTTTTGAAAATGGAAAATGTGATTTGCAACGGCCCCGGCTGGACGATGCGCTGGATTTGCCCGCCGACCAGCGGCTGCAACTCCTCTACGACCTGCGCCAGTGTGGCGGCGTTGAAACTCTTTTTCATGCCTAATGCGCCTCTTGCTGGTGGCGCAGCTCTTCTTCGTAGGGTTCGGCGTGTACGATGATATCGAGGTTGGGCAGTACGGCGCGGATGGCGTCTTCCACTTCCTCGGTAATGGCATGCGATTCCCTAAAGCTCAGGTGGTCGTCGAGCTGAATATGCACGTCCATCAGGCGATGGCTCCCGGCCTGGCGGGTGCGCAAGCGGTGATAGTCGAGCACGCGCGGGTCGGCATCCAGCACGGCGCGGATTTGCGCCTCTTCTTCACCGGGCAGTTTTTCATCGAGCAGGGGCCGCACGGTTTCGCGTGCCAGCTTGATGGAGGAGGCAATCACCACCACGGCCATAAAAGCCGCAATCAGCGGGTCGAGGCGCGGTTCTTTGGTGACCCACACCGCCGCCAGCCCCAGCAGCACACCCGCACAGGAGAGCAAATCGCTTTTGAGGTGGATCGATTCAGCCGCAATGGCATGGGAGCCGGTTTCATCGGCCACGGTCTTGAGGTGGCGCGAAACGAAGAAGTTGACGACGATAGCGATGCTCAAGGCCGCCACGCCCCAATCAAGGCGAGGCATTTCCGGGGCGTTCCAGCGTTCCCAGGCGACGTGGATGATGTAGAAGGCGCTGCCGCCGATGAGTCCGACCTGAATCAGCGAGGCCAGGCTTTCCATCTTGCCGTGACCGTAGGGATGCGAGCGGTCGGGCGGCGAGGCGGCCTGCTGCACCGTCCACAAAATCATCAGCGAAGCCAATACGTCCAGCCCTGACTGTACGCCTTCGGCCAAAACGCTGATCGCGCCCGACATCAGACCGGCTGCGACTTTGATAATGACAAGAGCGATGTTGGAGTAGAGCGAAAGCTTGGCGGCGTTGGTTTGCCGATGCATTACTCCCTGGGCGGCTGAAACATCTGAGCGAGAGGGAGGGAGGGCGGACATGAGACGGAACAATAAAAACGCAGCTTTCAATTATACAAAGCAACGGCTGGTGTCTGCTTTGTGATAAGTTCTCCTTTGGGTGATTTTTCGGTCCGCCACGCGTAATTCCGGCCGACTGCTGCAGACGTATGGAAGTAACTGACGATTTACAACAGGCATCGGGCAAAGATGTATTGCCAATGTCACACAAACGCCGCTTAGCCGTCACTGCCGCAGTTCTCTTAGGCATGTGTCTGGGTTCCATGGAAATGACGATCGTGGGCACCGCAATGCCCACCGTCATTGCCGCACTGGGCGGCCTCAACCACTATAGCTGGGTCTTTTCAGCCTATCTCATTACTTCCACCGTGACGGTGCCGGTGTGGGGCAAACTCTCCGACCTCTATGGCCGCCGCTTGCCCTATCAGCTTGGCATCGGCCTCTTTCTGCTCGGCTCCATCCTTTCGGGCATGTCCGACAATATGACGCAGCTCATCATCTACCGCGCTATTCAGGGCATGGGGGCGGGCGCGCTGATGCCGATCGCCATGACCATCATCGGCGATATTTATACCCTCGAACAACGCGCCAAAATGCAGGCGATTTTCAGCGCGGTGTGGGGCCTTTCCAGCGTGGTGGGGCCGCTCATCGGCGGATTCCTCACCGACCAGTTGTCCTGGCACTGGGTCTTTTTCATCAATGTGCCCTTCGGTTTGGCAACGGCTGTCATCATGGGCATTGCCCTGCAAGAACCTAAACAGCACGACAAACCGCGCATCGACTACGCCGGTGCCGCTTTGCTGACCCTGGCTATTACGGCGCTCATGCTGGCATTGGTGGAAACCAGCTCGTTCCACGCGCTGTTGGAGCCGCGCAATTTAATACTGCTCACCACTTTTTTTGTGCTGACAGCCGCATTTATTGTGGTGGAGATGAGAGCGATCGACCCTATCGTGCCGCTCAAAATCTTTACGAATCGCATGTTCGCCATGGCGATTGCGGCTTCGTTTTTCGCCGGTATGGCGATGTTCGGCGCAATTTCCTTCGTGCCGCTCTTTGCCCAGGGCACGTTGGGCGCAACCGCCACCGAAGCCGGTTCCATGCTCACCCCGCTGATGTTGAGCTGGGTAGTGCTTTCGGTCATCGGCGGGCGTATGCTGCTTAAAGTGGGTTTCCGTACCACCGTCATCAGCGGCCTCACGTTGATGGTACTCGGATTTATCCTCCTTTCGCTCAGCGACCGCCACACCAGCCGCGCCTGGTTCTATGCCGATCTGGCCGTGATCGGTTCTGGCCTGGGCCTCACCATGCTCACGCTGCTGCTGGCGATTCAGCAATCGGTGGAACGCGCGCAGCTTGGCGTGGCGACTTCGCTCAACCAGTTCTCCCGTTCCATCGGCGGCGCTGTCGGCGTGGCGGTGATGGGCGCGGTTCTGACCGCCGGTTTGGGCAACCACTTAGCCGAAGCCGCCAACCGTCCCGGTTCGGCCATGACCACGGAAATGGCCGAAAAATTAGCCGGCGACCCCAGCGCATTAATTGATGCCTCTGCCCGTTCCGGTCTGTCGGAAGCCGTGGTCGATCTGCTGGAAGTGGCATTATCTGCGGCACTGCATAACGTATTCTGGATCTGCGCCGTGCTTTCGGGCATCGGACTTATTATCGCCTTCATGATGCCTACAGGGCGCAAAGAACAAGAGATTCCCGCCGAAGACTTGAGCCTGGAAAATTGCGAGCGTCTGCTGGTAACGGAAATGGCGACTATCGACGCTGAACACGAACCCGAAAAAATCTGAGCGCGTCCAGCATTACTCCTCCCCCCTCAGGGGGAGGTCGGGTGGGGGATTTGAAGCTTAATGCCGAATGAAGCACTACGGATAGGATAGAATTTCATCGTTCAGCATTCATAATTCATCGTTACTCCTACTCTCCGACTCCCTCCCCCGGCCCCTTCCTGAGAGAGGGGAGTTCACACTTTATTAATCGCGTTTTTATTGATGGATTTCTTGGCGAGTTTGGTCAGGTTTTTGTCGGTCTGTTCTTCTTCGTTAAGCGTTTCTGCCAGCACGGCGTGAACTTCCTTGAGGCCCAGAAGTTTGGCCCAGGTGCAGAGGGTGCCGTAGGAGGCGATTTCGTAATGCTCGACTTTCTGGGCGGCGTTAATCAGCATCGCGTCCATGACATCGGGTTCGGCATCTTCTTCGATGATGGATTTGCCTTCTTCCACCAAGCCTTTGGCGGCTTCACAGGTTTTCGATTGAGGCTTCTTGCCCATCAGCTTGAAAGCCTGTTTCAAGCGCTTGGAATGCTCTTTGGTTTGCTTGAGGTGGTCGCGAAAAGCCGTCTTGAGTTCCTTATTGGTGGCCTTGGTCGCCATTTTAGGAAGCACCTCGGCAATCTGCGACTCGGCACTCACTAAATCTTCCAATCCTTCCACCAGTGCGTCTTCCAATGTTTTCAAAGCCATTAGGTTTCACATCCTCGGTTGAGATTTACGGCTGAGGGGAGGGAATGCAAATCTAAAGCCGGGAAAAGGCAGAGAGGATGAAGAACCGCGCGCGTAAGCGAGTCGGGTGTGCCCAACTTTTTACCAGAGCTAATGGATGCCTGGATAAGCAAAAGGCCCACTCCGTCTGGCTTGCTTACGCGCGCGGTTCTTCGGGAGCTTTCAAAGCCGCTTCATGTGTTGATACTAAATTAAGTGCCTCACCGTAACCATCGCCAAAGTCAACGCGGGTGATGTGTTTCAGTTTAAAAGGGTGGGTTTGTGACCATTGTGCATTTGGGTCGATTTCATCGAGAGTAAGTTTCTTTTGGGTTAACTTCGCGATCTTTCCAATAAAGCACATGCCTGGATATTTTATTTCTTGTTCAATAGTGAAGAGAGGGAAACGTTCATTAACGCTCTTAAGCAGCGCTGGATAATCGGAAAGTGCGATTTCGGGTTGTGGAATGGCAGTGAGGCCTTTTAACTTAAGCGCACGGTTCAAGAAGGATTTGTTTTCATTACTAAAATAAACACGACGGATATCAGCCGTGCGCAAAACCGTGTAGCCATCGAGAACCATCGTATCGTCACAGAGAATGTGAAGCATAACAAACGATTCGTTCACACCAACAATATATCCGTCAAAGGTATCGTCAAATTTAGCCTTACGTTTAATGCGGACGAGTTGGTCACTGCCTACGAGTTCCGTCAAATCTTTGAACCATTTTTTCATTGTTGGTTATCTCCCAGGGCAAGAATTCAGCGCTTAAATTCCATCGCCCGAATACGCCCTGTCACCCGAACACCCTCGGCGGTTGAAAACCACAATTCAACCGCTTCTTGAGAATACGCTATTTGACAGGTATTTTCTCCACCGGCATACTCAACCTCACGCCAAACGCTTTCCAGCAGCTCGCCGATTTCTGATGGTTGAGAAGAAGCATCCGTGAGCGAGCATTTTACTTCCAAAAGGCATTGCGATTGCCCGGTTTTCTTGATGACGATGCTGGAAAACCGGCCGGTTTGCTCCAGGGCATAATGAAGATCAAGGGCGAAAGCCGAAAGATGGCTGCTACTGGCAGGTGGTGCTTTCATGGGAGGAAGTAATCAATCGTAGAGGAGCGAGTATATTTGGAAGCCCAGAGCGTGAGCGACGGGCATGAACTTGAAGTTTTCGTATACATTTAGCCCATGCCCGTCGCTCACGCTCTGGGTTCGCAAATAAATGCCTGATACAAAAAAACCGCTCAGAAATAGCTCTGAACGGTTTTTATTATGATCGGTTTTGCGATGGATTAATCCGCTTCGGGATAACTTCCCAAAATCTTATAGCTCACCGTCAACTCTGCCAATTCAGCGAGCGCCTGCTTGAGCGATTCATCATCGCGGTGCGCCTGCACATCGGCGAAGAAGCGGTATTCCCAGGTTTCTTGCCTTGTCGGGCGTGACTGAATCATGGAAAGATTCACGCCGTGTTTGCGGAAAATGCCCAGCACTTCCACCAGCGCTCCGGCTTTGTGGGGCACCAGGAAGGTGAGCGAGGTTTTGTCGCGGCCGGTGGGGGCCGGGGTATTGGTCGAGCCACCGGGGCCGACCACGAAGAAACGGGTGGTATTGCCGGCCAGATCTTCAATATTCTGGGCTACTACTTGAAGGCCGTAGATATTGGCGGCAATGGCTGCGCCCACGGCGGCTGCGCCTTCTTGCGTTTTGGCCATCTCCGCGCCGCGTGCCGTGCTGGTGACGGGCACCAGGGCGGCTCCCGGCAGGTGCGAGGCCAGCCAGCCACGGCACTGGGCCAGGGCCTGTTCGTGCGAGTAAACGGTAGTGATCTTGCCCAGTTCTGTGTTGGAGAGCAGGCAGGCGTGAATCGTCCATTTAATCTCGGCGCACACCGTCAGTGGCGCATTGGCCAGCAGGTCGAGCGTGGGCGAGACGATGCCGTGGGTAGAGTTCTCGATGGCCAGCACGCCGTAATCGGCCCCGCCGGTTGCGACTACATGACACACCTCGTCGGGGGTGCCCAGTGGCAGCGGGTCGAAGGCGCTGCCGAAGTAGGAAGTGGTGGCTTCCTGGGTGTTGGTGCCCGCCGGGCCGAGGAAGGCCACGCGCACCGGATGCTCGGCGTTGCGGCAGGCCGAGATGATTTCGCGGAAGATGGCGGCGATGGCCGAATCGGGCAGCGTGCTCTGATTTTGGGCCAGCTCGGCGTTGAGGCCGCGCAGCCGGTCGTAGATGCGGCTTTCGCGTGCCGGGTCGAAGAGCGGCATGCCCATCGCCTTCTTCTTTTCGCCCACGCGCAGGGCGCAGCCGACGCGTTCTTGCAAAAGGCGTAAAATGTCCTGGTCGATAGCGTCGATGCGCTGGCGTTCTATTGAGAGTTCTTCGTGATCCACGAGAGAAAATTATAACCAGAATTGAAGCGTTCGGCCCTTTACTTGCCGTTGATGTCTGAGTACGCGAAGATTATTAGGTTGAATTAAGATTCCGTTATGTCCACAACGCAGACTGAAAACGAGAAAAACGGCTGGAGCAATACCGCCGCTGATAATGTAAACGAGGTCGCCGCTCGTGTCGACGACATCCCGCACAACTTGATGATCAAGTGCGAGAGTTGCGGGGCGATGCTCGTCACCAAAGACTGGCTGCGCGATCTCCGGGTATGCCCGCGCTGCAACCACCATTCCAAACTGGGCGCACGGGAGCGCATCGACCTGCTCACCGACGCCGGAACCTTCGAGGAATGGAACGGCCACCTCGCGCCGCTCGATCCGCTGAAGTTTCCCGGCTATGCCGACAAGAAAACCGTGGCGCAGGTGAAAACCCATCTCAAGGATTCCTGTATTACTGGTGCCGCCGAGATGGACGGGCGCCCGATTGCCATTGGCGCGACCGAATTTCGCTTCATGGGCGGCTCCATGGGCAGCGTGTTCGGTGAAAAGATCACTCGCCTTTTAGAGCAAGGTCTCGAAGAGAAACGGCCCGTCATCATTGCTACTAGCACCGGCGGCGCGCGCATGCAAGAAGGCCTGATGAGCCTGATGCAAATGGCCAAGACCTCGGCTGCAGTGGCGCGTTTGAACGATGCCAAGATTCCGTTTATCTCGGTACTCACCGACCCTTCAACCGCGGGCGTGCTGGCCTCTTTCGCTTCACTGGGCGATATTCTGGTCGCTGAACCGGGCGCACTAATCGGCTTCACCGGTGCCCGCGTTATCGAACAAAACCTGCGCATCAAACTGCCCGTTGGCTTCCAATCGGCCGAATTCCAGATGGAACACGGCCAGATCGATCTCATCGTGCCACGCGCCGACCTTAAAAGTACCTTGTCGCAATTCTTAAATCTCTTATTAGATTAGGTCATGGGTTATGGGTGATAGGTAATAGGCATTCACCCATGACCTATAACCCATTACCTATCACCTATTATTATGCTCTCCCGTTGGCTTCCTTTTGAAGATCGTTTAGTTGAAATTGAAGAACAAATCGACGAATTAAAGCGTCTGGCTGCTAAAGAGGATCTCGACCTGTCGGCTAAAATCGACCGGCTTGAGGAACACAAGCACACGCTGATGCAAGAGATCTTCGCCGAACTCACTCCCTGGGAGAAGGTGCAAATGGCACGGCATCCAAGGCGGCCTTATACGCTCGATTATATCGGTGCCCTGTGCGGCGACTGGCTCGAACTGCACGGCGACCGCGCCTTTGGCGACGACGGCGCAGTTGTCGCCGGGTTCGCCCGCTTCAATGGCCGCAGTGTGGCCGTCATCGGCCACCAGAAAGGCCGCGACACCAAGGAACGCGCCGCCCGCAACTTTGGCCAGCCTTCACCCGAAGGTTTGCGCAAAGCCCAACGCGTGATGAACCTGGCGGCGCGTTTTAACCGCCCGATTCTTTCGTTTATCGATACCACTGGCGCGGCCTGTTCTCCGGCTGCCGAAGAACGCGGTATCTCCGAAGCCATCGCCCGCACCCAACTCATCATGAGCCAGTTGCCGGTGCCCATCATCGCCGTCATCACCGGTGAAGGCTGCTCGGGTGGTGCCATCGCCACCGCCGTGGGCGACCGGGTTCTGATGCTTGAGCATTCCTACTACTCGGTGATCGCGCCTGAAAGCTGCGCTTCGATTCTCTATCGCGACCCGGCTAAGGCCAGCGATTCGGCCCAGACGCTCAAAATCACTGCCGAAGACGCTTTGCGGTTAGATGTTGTCGAAGAGATCGTGCCCGAACCGCTGGGCGGCGCGCATCGCGATTTCGCCGCCATGAGTGAAACGCTGGGCGTGGCTATAGAACGGCACCTGGCCGAATTGGAAACGCAAGACCCCAAAACGCTTATCGACAACCGTTACGCGCGGTTCCGTAAATTGGGTAAGTTGGAAGACGCGTTGCGCGAAGGTTAAAAATAAGCGAAATGACAGTTTCTTAAACGCCACCTTTTCTCTCGAGAGGTGGCGTTTGCTTCACAGGATCTCACGCAGAGGCGCGGAGAACGCAGAGAGAAGTGATTGCTTGTGTGCCATTTCCTCCAGCGTTTCACATCTTTGATTCATCGTTCATAATTCATCATTCAGCGTTATTGTTCGACGTTCAATGTTGAATGTGCGATGTTGAACGTTCAAGCCCCTTTTCTCTCATGCACGAAGCCACCGAAAAATTGCTGACGATTTTGCAGTATCAGCTCTTGCCGTGGTGGGAGCATGGCGGGCTTGATCGCCTGATGGTGAGCGCGGCCACGCAAAACGAGTTCGAGGCACAGGGCTTGCCGCCTGAGATTCGGGTTTGCGCCAAACCGCGCAAAAGCCAGCGGGTGGTTTTGCGCGGCGAGCGGGTGTTCGGCAATGTGCGCACCCTGGTGGAAGCCTATCCGGCCGATGCCCAGGACGTGTGCCGCCACCCGATTCTCTACTGCGTCATCAAGGGACAGGCTGACCTGCACATTGCCGATTACGTGGTGCATTGCCCGGCCGGGCATTTCATTTTAATGCGTCCCGGCGTGCCCCAGCCCGATGGCAGCAGGCCGCATCTCGAACCGGGCAATCCACACGAATCTTGCGAAATTTTGCACACTTCGCTGCTGCCCGGCTCCACCGCCATCTCTTCATGGGTGTGTACTTCTGTCCCGGGCAAGCATTCCGGTTACGGTTCCTGCTTCATTCACCAACGCGATATGGTGCAACAACTGCACTTTTTCATGAACGAAATGCTGCACCGGCCGCGCCATTATCGCCAGACGGCAACCTACAGCCTGCATAATTATCTGTTGATGTTGGAGCGCGAAATCACCGAGGGACGCCTGGTGCCCCATCCACACGTCGAGCACGAGCCGCAATCCGTCCTCATTAGCCGACCGATGGAGTTTGCCCAGGAATATCTCAAAACCCATTTGCGGCAATCGATTACCAGCACCAAAATGGCCGAGATGCTGTTTATGTCGCGCAATCGTTTTTTGCGCCTCTTTACGGAAGCGACCGGTTGCAGTTACAATGAATATCTCACCGGTCTGCGTCTGGAAAGAGCCAAAGAACTCCTGGCGGCAAATATGTCGGTGCAGGGTGTGAGCGCCAGCGTCGGCATCACCCCGGCGCAGCTCTACCGCATTTTCAAAGCCCATCTGGGCGCTTCTCCCTCAGAATTCCAGGAACAGTGTAAAACCGAGGCAAAATGATCGATGTTAAGACGATATGATCGTTATTCCGCTCGGAAAATGAGCCATAATGATTGATGGATGTACTATTGTGTCGCACCTCACAGGTGAAATTATGCATCATCGAAAAGCTCAGAAGCCGCTTCTTGCCTTTACACTCATAGAATTGCTTGTCGTTATTGCTATTATAGCAATACTGGCCGCTATTTTGTTTCCGGTATTTGCCCGTGCGCGTGAAAACGCCCGACGTACGGCATGCCTTTCCAACGTCAAGCAAATTGGCCTTGCCGTTCAAATGTATACGCAAGACTTCGATGAAAAATTGGTCAGTTATGCTTATCCGCCCTATGTCCACGGTTCGCCGGGAACTTATGGTTGGCGAGTGGCGTTGATGCCCTATATGAAAAACGTTCAAATGTTCGTTTGCCCGAGCTCCGTGAAGCTGGGCGCTGCGTGTGGGGCTGCTAACGATCCCACGAACCCGCTTTCAACAGGAACCTTAATCACCGGCACCGGCTCAGGCTCCTATGGCTATAACTATGAGTATCTGGGAAATTATACTCGCGCCGATGGAGTGCATAACATCCTGGCCGATGTCTCTATAGCGGCGGTCCAAATGCCGGCCGAAACTGTGATGACCACGGAAATTACGGCTGCCATCGGTCACGGACCAACTTATGCTCCGATGATTTGGGGAAACAGCTCCACTATTGCTTGTAATCCGGCGGTGACCAAATTGGGCGATCAACTTGCATCCTGGCATTTCGATGGCACCAACGTTGTGTTTGTCGATGGACATGCCAAGTTCATGAAATGGAGCACACTTCGCGATTACAATCGAAATGGTTCTGCCGATAACGGGTGGTATTGTGCAGATAAGTCGGTCATTGGTCCTAGTCCAGCGCTTTGCCGGGGAAGTTAATAAATGAATGAGTGCTGGAAAACAGTGTGCAATATGATCGATGTGTGTGCAAAATGAACGTTAAATTTGATCTAAAAATGGTCATAATAGAGTTTGTCTCATCGTCAGAAAAGTTCGGTTCCAGGAGTAGGTAGATATGAATTGCCGTCAATATACAGTTATTAAAAGCCGTGGGTTTACGCTGATAGAATTATTGGTTGTTATTGCTATTATAGCAATACTGGCTGCTATCCTTTTTCCGGTATTCGCCAGAGCCAGGGAAAACGCACGCCGCACGGCCTGTTTGTCTAATATGAAGCAAATTGGGTTGGGGGCAATGATGTATGCCCAGGACTATGACGAAACGATGGTGAGCTACCGTTACATTACACCTACCGGCTCTTCTCTCGTGGGTTGGACCGCAGCTCTTCAGCCCTATGTCAAAAGCCGGCAACTGTTTATTTGCCCCAGCGCTGAAAAAATTCCTGAATGTTCCAGTACCGGTAACGATCCATCTTATCTTCCTCCAGATCCTGTCAGTGGCTCTAAACCTTCCTTTGGCTCCTATGGCTACAATTATAAATACTTGGGTAGTGATACAGGGGTAAGTCCGAATCGCTCTCTTGTCGATTACAAGCTGGCGGCTATTCCAAACACCAGTGAAACCGTGATGGCGACTGAAGTTTCGGGAGGCTATGGATTGGGGGTACTATACACACCCGCAGATTGGAACACAGCCGCTGCAGGGGGGTGTGCAGCCACCATAACACATCGCCGGCATCAAAATGCTCAGGCGCACTTCGATGGAACGAACGTGATTTTCGTGGATGGACATGCCAAATTCATGAAATATAGTCAGCTCGGCGATTTCAATAAAGATGGTGTCCTGGACGACGGTTACTATGACCAGAATTAGCCTTTAATGATAAGAACCGGGCTGAGAATTTCGTGTCGTGGTATCCGGTAAAATAGGAGCAAGGTTCTTGCGCAACAATATGGGATTTTGCCGCTCAAAAGAATGATTCATGAGTGGGTATGTTGTTTGTCTTGATGAAGTATGAAAATAAAATCTTTCTTGACGATTAATGTCGGTTTATTGGCAGTTTCATCATTGAGTATGGCTACCGCACAGACCGTCCCGGCGAATTCTCATTTAAAAGACTGGAAAGACTGGGAAACCTATCGTACCACGGTGCAGCGCCCCACTCTCACCATCAAAACCGGCGACGTGGCGCGGGCGCGAGAAAACATCAAGCGCTACCCCTGGGCACAGGCATATGCCAAAGGCGTCGAAGACGGGGCCAAAGCGCAACTCGATAAGCTTACCCCCGAGTTTCTGGAAAACATGATTCCTGAAACCACGCCGGGCGAGATGCTCTTCACGCCGTGCCCGGCCTGTCGCGACCAGGGTAAGCCGCGCTACGATCACGGCAACTGGACCTGGAACGTCAACAAGCCCGATGAGCTGCTGTGTAAAGTGTGCGCCACCACCTTCCCCAACGCGAAGTATCCCGAAACCGTGGTGCTCAAAACCACCTGGGGCAAGCCGCAAACCCATACCTACTACGGCGGCGAGCCGTTTCCGGTATTCAGCTACAAAACCGGGCGGCCCAGCTTCACCGGCAACATCCGTGCGCAGAAAGTGAACTGGATGGCCATTCTGGTGCAGCGCATGGGCGAAGCCTACACCCTCACCGGCAAGGTGGAATATGCTCAGGCCGCGCGCAGTATTTTGCTGCGCCTGAGCGAGGTCTATCCCTACTGGCTCATCCACGCCGGTTACGGCGAATATGCCGATATGGATCCCAAAATTGCGGCCTTTGCACTCAACAATCTGCCTGAAGATGAAATCGTAACTCCGCCCAATAAGCCCGACCGCAAGCTGCACACCGGCTACTGGACCGCCGGGCGCGCCCGCGCCGTGGGCATGGAAGGCATCTTCATGCGCCAGGTGGCTTTGGCCTATGACCAAACCGCCAACGCACGCGACGCCGATGGCAAAGAAATTTATACCGATGCCGAGCGCCAAAAGATCGAACGCGACCTGCTTTTGGAAAGTACTCTCTTAGCTGCAGGCGACCCGGCACTCAATAATAAATCGGTCGGCAATAGCAGTAGCGCTGCGCTGGTAGGCATGACGGTGGGGCACCCCGGCCTGGTGCGTTTCGGGCTGGATGGCTTTCTCAAGACCGTCACCGACTGGTTTTTGCCCGATGGCTCCACCTCCGAATCGCCCGCCTACGCCAACATGACGCTGAGCGGCATCGTCGATTTCGCCCAGGCGTTTCGCGGCTACTCCGACCCGCCACAGTACAAGGATGCCGAGGGTAAGCGCCTGGAAAACTTCGATCTCTATCACGGTACCGCCTACGAAAAAGTGTGGACGGCGATGTTCGAGACCTTGCAAGGCAATTTGCTGTATCCGCCGTTTGCCGATTCGTATATCACGACCGGCATGCCGCTACAGTTCGCTGAACTCATGACGGCCAACTATCCTGAGCGCCTTCAATATACAGCGCTGCTCAAGGAACTGGCCGGGGCTGACCTCGCCAAAGGCCACGCCGCCACCGCGCTTTACTACCGTGAACCGGGGCTGGAAACAAAACCAATTCCACCGCTGGCCTTTGCCGATAGCCTGTTGCCTGAATTGCGAATTGGTTATCTGCGCGAGGGGCAAAACGGGCGTGGCGGCTTGCTGAACCTGAGCGCCAGCCATTGGGGCGGGCATCACCACCACGATAGTCTTAATCTTTACTACTGGAAAAACGGCAAAGAATTGCTCAGCGATCTGGGTTATCTCTGGGATCATCCCCAGAAAACCATGACCACGCGCGCTTTAGCACACAACACGGTGCTAATCGACCAGCAAGACCAGCGCCGCAACGAGCGCGGCGGCGAAGTGCTCTTTTTTGCGCCCGGCACCCACATCAAAGCCATGCGCGCCAGCTCGCAGGCCTACGCCCAAACCAGCCGCTATGAGCGCACCGCGATTGTGGTCGATAAAGGCGCAGGCGTTTCCTATGTGGTCGATCTGTTCAACGTGCAGGGTGGGGCGACGCAAGACTATGTATTCCACGGTCCCGGCACCGATTACACCGTAAACGGCCTCAACCTGGCACCGCAAACAGCGGCGCTCTATGACATTAAAAACGTGAAAGCCGCTCCCGGACAAAACGCCTGGAGCCTTTCGTGGAAGCTGAGTCCCGAACTCGACTTCACCGCCTGGAGCGCCGGGGGCAGCAATGAGCAGGTCCTGATCGGCGATGGTTGGGGGCAACGCGATCATCGCAACACCGATTTAGGTGCAACCTTGCCTTACGTCGTGCGCCGCACTACGGGCAATGCGCCGCAGGAGTTCGTTTCGGTGTTTGAAGGCCACGCGCCTGGAGCGGCGATTGTGCGCTCGGTGCGCCGCCTGCCGGTTCCGGCTGGAAGCGGGGCCACACTGCTGAGAATTGAAACCGCGACCGGATACGACTATGTGCTGTCGCAGCCCACAGCCGGTAAAAAGCAGGTGGTTTCGACCCCGAACGGCACGCTGGAAACCACCAGCGCCGTGGCCGTGGTGAGCGTGCAAAACGGCGCGGTGACGCGTGGGTTTACCAGTGATAAGGGGCAGTTGCGGTTTAACAATCGGGCGGTGACGGTTGAATGAGGTAGCGTTGAACCGACCGTAGAGACGCGATTTATCGCGTCTGGAGCGTAACATTTTTACACAGCGTATTTAATTAAATGAAAACAGTTCGGCAGATTAACAATTCAAGCTATATGACTATGCGCTAATTTGTCATTCTGAGCCCGCGAAGAATCTTGTCATAGCTACCTAGAGTTTCTTGCTTTAAATGTTGAGGTTTAGAAGTGTATAATGAGATCCTTCGCGGGCTCAGGATGACAATGTGCAGAGCCAGTGCTCGGCAATATAGAACAGATAATATAATATGCCCCAGACGCGATAAATCGCGTCTCTACCCGTCCTCTGATGTTAACGGTTTAATTCAAAGTTTCGGTTACCAACCAGCTTCCAGTCCCTAGCCTCCAGCCTCCCTCAGTATCATGCACCCCTCGAGCGAAAAGCTACTCGACATCTTGCAATACCAGCTCCTCCCCTGGTGGGAGCAAAGCGGGCTGGAGCGCCTGGCGGTGAATGCGTCGACGCTGCCCGAATTCGAGCAGCAGCCCGCCGCGAAGGGGATGCGGTTTTCGGTGAAGAAACGGCTCAGCCCGAAAATCTATCTCCGTGGACAACGCACCTTTAATAACGTGCGCCTGTCGGTGGAATCGTTTCCCGAAGACGCCCAGGATATCGGGCGGCACCCCATTCTCTATTGCGTTTTAAGTGGCCAGGCCGATTTGCACATGGCCGATTATGTGGTGCATTGCCCGGCGGGACACTTTATGCTGATGCGCCCCGGAGTGCCCCACCCCGACGGCACACGGGCGCATCTGGAGCACGATAACCCGCACGAACTCTGTGAGATTCAGCAGTTTTCGCTCCTGCCGGGAGCATCGAGTATTTCGACCTGGGTATGCGTGTCGCGGCCCGGCCAACACAGCACGCAATATGCCCATCTCATCCACCAGCAAGATGCGGTGCAGCTTTTTCGCTTCTTTCTGAATGAGATTTTGAATACCCCGGCCGATTACCAGATTACCGCCCACAGCAGTCTGCGCAGCTTTTTCCTGCTCATGAAAAGGGAGTTGAAGGAAGGAAGGCTCAAACCTTTGCCGGGCAAAGACTTCCCCAATACGCCGATGCCCAGGGACAATCCGATGCAGTTTGCCCAGGAGTTCATGAAAAGCCACCTGCATCATCCTTTAAGCGTGGCCCAGGTCGCCGAAGCGGCCTATATGTCGCGCAGCAGCTTTTTGCGGGCGTTCTCACGGGTTACAGGGCAGAGCTTTTCGCAATATCTCACAGCGTTACGGGTGGAGCGTGCCAAGGAGCTGCTGGCCAGCAATATGTCGGTGCAGGGGGTGAGTGAAAACGTGGGGCTGAAACCGGCGCAACTCTATCGCATTTTCAAGAGCAGCCTGGGCATTTCCCCTTCAGAATTCCAACAAAGTGTCAATTTGGCACGATATGATCGAGGTTGAACTAAAAAGATTGATAAAGAGGCAATCGAGAAGGGCATAATTAGGCTACGAGTCGTGGTTATCTCGGTAACGTCGTAACAGAGGGCACCATTCATGAAACGTAGCGCTTTTACTTTGATAGAATTATTGGTCGTTATCGCGATTATTTCTTTGCTGGCCGCGATTCTGTTCCCGGTGTTTGCCCGGGCGCGGGAGAACGCGCGGCGCACGGCTTGCCTTTCCAATACCCGGCAAGTCGGGCTGGCGGTGCAGATGTATTCGCAGGATTACGATGAAAAGCTGGTGAGCTATCGCTACATCGTGCCGGATGGCAGCACATCGTATGGATGGCGCAAGGCATTGGAATCCTATGTCAAAAATAACCAGGTCTTCGTCTGTCCCAGCGCCAAGAAAGTGTATTCCACCTGTGGTAATTACTACGACCCGACCATCATTGGCACGGACAATGCCAGTGGCTCGTATGGCTACAACTATGCTTATATGGGAAATAATGCGGTCAGCGGTGGTGTCTATTCCCTGGCCGATGTCGCCCTGGCCGCCGTCCAGCAACCGGCTCAATCGGTGATGCTCACGGAAGTAACCACGGTCTTTGGGCATGGCCCCACCTATCCGCCGACCTACTGGAACATAGCCGCTTCCGGCTGCGCTCCGGCGGTCACGAAATTAGGCGACCAGAACGGCGCCTGGCATTTCGACGGCACCAACGTGGTGTTTGTCGATGGACATGTTAAATTTATGAAATGGAACTCACTGCGCGATTCCGACGGCAACGGCAGTACCGACGACGGTTTATACGACCGCAACTGACTTTGTTTCTTCCCCTAACGCTGCCCCGGCAGCATACCTTGCGAAACTCTGCTTCGCAAGGTTGTCGTTGTTTACAGAGCTATTGAACTATGCGTTATTTTTCTTCCCTTCCCAAAACGTTCCTGGCATTTTCCCTGCTCACCGGCTGCGCTTTTGCCGATGCCGTGACGCTTTTCAACAGCGGCTTTGAAAACGAGAAGGCCGGCTGGGGGCAGCGCACCGCCACCGCCGAGGTCTATTCGTTTCCTTCGCCCGGCTTTGAAGGCGATAAGCACGCCCGTTTGCAGATAAAAGCAAGTGACCCCGAGCGCGACCGCCAAGCGGTGTATTTCAACCGCCTCGACCTCCCGACCGCAGAAGGCCACTACCGCCTCAGTTTTGCCGCCCGCAGCGATTTGCAGAAGGGCAACGGCGGCGCGCGCATCGTGTGCTTCGATGAGCAAAAGAAGGTTTTAGCTTCCTACGTTCCCGGCGCAACCGGTATTCCGGTGCTCACCGGCACTTCCGGCTGGGCGCAGCATTCGTTTGTGTATCAGGTGCCCGCCGGCACCAAAACCATCAGCCTGCAGTTGGAAGGCAACACCATCATCGGCTCGATTGATTTCGATACCGTCAAACTGGAAAAACTGAGCGAGGCGCAAGTGCAGCAACTTAAAACCACGTTATCGAATGGAAGTTTTGAAGAAGGCCTCAAAGGTTGGGGCCAGCGGTCGCAGACGCCGGGCGTTTATCAGCTCCTCTCTCCCGGCCACGAAGGCCAGCAGCACGCCCGTTTGCAGGTAACGGCCGATAATCCCCAGGCTGACCGTCAGGCGGTCTATTTCAACCGCCGCGATCTACCTACCGACCCCGGCTACTATCGTCTGCGCTATGCCGCCCGCAGTGAACTCACCCAGGGTACGGGCGGTGCACGTGTCATATCGTTCGATGCCGATACGAAAGTCCTGGTTTCCACCGTTCCCGGTGCCGCCGGTGTGCCCATCATTCGTGGCAACACGCCGTGGACGGAGTATGCGTTCGTTTTTCAAGTGCCCGCCAACACCAAAATGAGCGTCATCCAATTAGATGGCAACAACATGCTGGGCACCATCGATTACGATGCGATTTCCCTTGAAAAGCTCAGCGATGCCGATGGCCAGGCGGCGATTAAAGCCCAGAAAGTCCAGTTTTACATGCCGCCTTATGTCGAAGTGCCGCCGCGCACGGCGCAGTTTCCGCCCAAGACCAAACGGATGCTGATTTCCGATGCCGATGTCGCCAATGCGCGCAGCAACATCGAGAAATACCCTGCGGCCCAGGCCGTGCTGGAAGCGATCAAGAAAATCGCCGACCCGTGGCTGGAATGGAGCGATGAAGACCTCCGCAAACTGCTCACCAGCGCCCGCGTGGCGCGCGCCTTCGATTTGAACGTCAACGGCTGCCCAGAGCACGGCCGTGAGATTTTCAACGTCGGCGGTGCCTATCCGTGGAAACTCGACCCGCGCCACCCCCTCAAAGTCACCTGCCCCATTGGTGGCGAGGTGTATCCCAGCAACGACTACGAAGCCTATGCCAACAGTGGTTTCAAGGAGAAGAAGGGGTGGGACACCAAATATGTCGACGACGGCTACGGCTGGGTCGCTCCCGATGGCGAGCGCTACTGGTTCGTGGCCTATGCCAATCAGTGGAACTGGTATCGCACCATCAACCCGGCGATTTTAAACCTCTCGCGTGCCTACACCCTCACCGGTGATAAGCGCTACGCTCATAAAGCCGCCGTCATGCTTCATCGGCTGGCCGAAGTGTATCCTTCGATGGACCACAACAACCAGTCGCGCTACGGCCAACTCATGCGCCAGCAGGGTGGAACCTATAACGGCAAGGTGCTCAACGCCATCTGGGAAACCTTCTTCGCGCGCGATTTTGCCGAAGCCTACGATTCCGTATGGGATAGCATCGATGGCGATGCCGAGTTGCAGAAGCTCTACGGCAAGTCGGGCGCGCAAATTCGTTCGTTCATCGAAGCCAACCTGCTCGAAGATGCCGTCGATGCCTACGAAGCGCAAAAAATCCGTGGCAACTTCGGTATGCACCAGTCGGCGCTGCTCTATATTTTGCTGACTCGGCAGACGATGGATCTGAAAAAGTATTACCACCGGCTGGTCGATGAGCCGGGCGAAAACGCTTCTTACACCGGGCTGAGCTATGCGCTTTTCAACCAGGTGTGGCGCGACGGCACGCCGTTTGAATCGCCGGGCTACAATTTCCTGTGGATTCAGAATTTTTCCATGCTGGCCGATATTCTCAAGGCAGGCGATTACGACTTGTACCGCGAAGCCAAGTTGAAGTTGCTGTTAGACAGTCCGCTCAGCATCATCAACGCCGGGCGCTTCACCCCGGCCATTGGCGATAGCGGCGGCGTAATGGGGTCGGCAGTGGGGCGTAATATCGAAGTCTATTCCTCGGCCTACCGCGCTTACCAGGACCCGGCCTATCTGCGTTGGATGGGCAAGCAGGAGAATCGCGGCTTTGTCAACTACAACACGCTTTTTCATCCGCCGTTGCCTGAAACCCAGGAAAGCGCCGATGATCGCGCGGTCGCGGTGCAACCCTCGCGTTTGTTAGCCGGTTACGGCATAGGCATCCTCAACAACCCGGCCGATACGGTAGCGCTCTCCCTCGCCTACAGCCAGCATATTAGCCATTACCACTGGGATTTTCTGCATTTCGACCTCTTTGCCAACGGACAGGCCATGATGCCCGACCTGGGCTACCCCGACGCTATGAACGCGTTCGTGAGCAGCATCTTCACCTGGTCGAACAATACCATTTCGCACAATACGGTGGTGGTCGATGCCAAAAAGCAGGACAACAACCTGCCTGGCACGGTGCATGAATTTGCCACTTCGCCCTTTGCCCGTAGTATCGACGCTTCCTCACCGGCTTATAGCCAGATAGAGCAGTATCGCCGCCATCTGGTGCAGGTCGATATCGATGCGGAGCGTAGCTACGTGGTCGATGTGTTTCGAGTGAAAGGCGGCAAACAGCACGATTATTCGCTGCACGGACCTCCGGGCACGGTCGAAAATATCGAAGGCACCTGGGGCGCTCCCGCCGCCAAGGGCACGCTGGCCGGGGAAAATGTAGAGTTGGGCGAAATCTACGATAACCCCACCCTGGCCGCCAAGGACTATACCGGCTCCTACGGCCCCTATCGCGGCTCGGGCTTCCAGCACCTCTTCAACGTGCAAAAACTCCAGAACGGGCGTGGAGCGCTGCAATATAGCCACGTGCGCGATGCCGACGCCAGGCTGCGCATCCACCCGCTGACCCAGAATGCGCAGGAAGTGTTCCAGGCCGATGCCTACGACCTGCCGCGCGGCCGCAAGAACATTGTGAAATACCACATCACAAGGCGCCAGGGCGATGGACAGACGCCGCTCGAAAGCAATTTCGTCAGTGTGCTGGAGCCGTTTGGCAAACAGCCGTTCGTCCAGGCTACCGAGCAGCTTGCCTTAACCAGTGGCAACGGGATCGCGGTGCGCGTGCAGCGTGAAGGCGGCACCGATATCATCGTCAGCGACCCCACGCAGTCGCGCAAGCAACTCGCCGTGGCTGGTTTAGAAACCGATGCCCGCACCGCCGTGATTACTCTCAATGCTGCGGGTGGCGTAGAACGTGTTTTCTTCAGCGGCGGCAGTTTCCTCAAGTGCGATGGCAAGAGCTACACCTCCGCTCCGCTTCGCGGCACGGTCACCGCTGTGGATACCAAAGCACATACCGTGACGGTTTCCCTGCCCGCGGGCAGTACTGCCGATGCCGCGACGTTAGCCAACCGCGTAGCGCATTTCTCCAGCCCGCTGCGTCAGACCGAGCATCCCATCGCTTCGGCCACCCTGACGGGCAACCAGTTGACGCTCAAAACTACCGACGCCGTGTTAGTGGGACGCGCGCAATTGAAGAACGTGGAGGGTAACACGCTGCAAACCGATACCCCGCTGCCGTTCCAAAACACCTACAACGGCACGGTTTTGCTCAATAGTGCCCTGGAACCGTTGGCGACGGTGAAAGAAGTGAAAACCGGTAAAATCGACCTGGAAGCGGCTCCCACCAAGGCGCTCAAAGCTGGCGACGACGTGTGGTTTGCCAATATCGGGGCCGGTGCCACGGTGGAGTTCGCTCCGCAGTTTTCTTGGGTGAAATGAAGAACCGCGCGCGTGAGCGAGCCGGGTAACCTGGGCTTTTTGCTTATTCCGGCATCTCTTAGTTGAGGCAAGATGCTTCTACCTACCCGACTTGCTTACGCGCGCGGTTCCTCAAGATAAACGATTTTAAAAAGCGTCGGCGTAGTGCGTGTTGTCGTACGCTCTTCTCTTCTCTCCTCTATTCTTCTCTCCTCTCCTCTGCCACCGGACATCCCCCGGATATCCCCCGGACGTCCGGGGAACACCCGAAAGGATCGTTTTTCAGGAAAAAATGTTCGTTATTCATAAAAAGAGGAGAGAAAATGGCGTTGGGACGCTCTTCAAAGTGAAGTTGGACGTCCCACGGACATTCGCCTGACAGTCAGCATGACGTAACGGTTATGAGAACAAACGCGTTTGTGGACATCTGGCGGACACCTGCGGATGATGTGATACAAATCTGGGAGAGGGGCCGGGGGTGAGGGTTAAGCCGTAATAAATTTGTGTGACCAACTCAGTAAAGATCGGCAGACACCGCATTCCGGCTACCTCCTGTCTACTATCTACTCCCTACTATCTACCGCCGTTCAATAAATCGCCTGCACCACATACTCGGTTTGGCCTAATCTCAAGCGGTCGTTCGGACTCAGCGTCACAGCCAGGTGCGGTGTGAGTTGCATGTCATTGACGAAGCTGCCGTTGGTGGAACCGATATCGGTGACGGTCAGCATACCGCCACGCGCTTCGAGGCGGGCGTGTTGGGAAGAAACCGCCGGGTCGCTCACGATGAGATGATTGCTCTCGGCGCGTCCCACCGTCCACAGGCCGTCGCTGCCGATTTGCAAGGGAAGGTTTGGGTGCCAGAGCTGCCAGCCACGCATCACCGCGACCGGCGTCACGGGAGCCGGCATGGCGGGTGCTGCCATAGGAGGCGTTGTCAATGGCGGCCCGGCCACTTCGGAGAGTTCGCCGCACACCGTAATGGTGACATTGCCGTAGGTGCGCTCATCGCCGATAGGCACGTCGAAGCGGTGCCCGTTGCCAGGCTCTTCGATATAAACCCGCCCGGTTTCGGTCATGGCGTAAAAAGCTGCCACCGGAGCGGCATTGTTGGCCAGCACGCGTGCTTTGCTGCCATCGCTGCCCACACCCAGCGGGCGCACGCCCAGGTTGAGATCGTAGACATCGCCCGGGCCGTAGGAAACCCGCAGCCAGGCGCGGCGGAAGGCGACTTCAGCCAGGATAATCATAGCACCGATGCAAAAGCCCAGAATTGCCGCGCCCACGAAACGCCCGGTCACATCGCCAAAGACGTTCGCTGCCCCGATGAAACCAATCGCTCCCAGCACGCCGCCGACCGCTCCGGCGGGCGCGGCGCGGTCGATGCGCAGGTTGGGCACGAACGCCGCCAACCCGGCACCCAGCAAACCACCCCACACGGCCCAGGCGATGACGCGGGCACCTTCCCCGATGCCACCGGCGACTGCGAACAGGCTCTGGGCGAAAATTCCGGCCATCAGCCCGATAAACACGCCGCCCAGCACGCCAATGGCATCGTCGATGCCGGGAGCGCGCCGCATCATACGTTTTTGCGCCACCAGCAGCGGCAGAGTGAGGCCCAGTCCTAAAATCGCCGTCCACATTGCCACCCGCAACAGCGAACGGCTAAAGTTGGTGTTTTCGGTGGGGGCCGATTCCACTAATTGTGCCGTCTTGGGCGGTGTGATGATCTGCTCAGCCTGCTTGAAAGCCTCGCCAAAGTTGCCTTGCGAAGCAGAAAAAACCAGGTTAGGGCTGCCGGTGAGCTGTTCGAGATAGTTGCGGTCGGCATCGCCGCTGGCAATCGCTAGCAAGCGAATATTGGTTTGCCGAATTTGAGCCGCTGTTGCTCTGGTGGGGGTATCGGCGTCGAAGAAAAAGCCACCGGTTGGCTGGCCGTCGGTAAAGAGCAGGATATTCCGATTCTCCTTCTCGTTTTGTAGCTGCGCCATCGCCCGCTCCAGCCCTAAATCCATGCGTGTCCAGATATTGGTATCGAGCCTGTTAACGGCATTGACAAGCGCCTGCCGGTCGCGGCTGAGCGGCAAGACGAGGTAACTGTCGTTATCGAAGTTGACCACGGCAATACGGATATATTTGAAATCCTGCCGGTTGATGTAAGCCGTGGCAGCCTTTTTCATCTCTTCTAACGGGCCGCCAATCATGCTGCCCGAAGTATCGAGCACCAGCACCACCGACTGTTGAGGTGGCGCTGGCGGCGGTGGAGGGGGCGGCGGTGCAGGTGGTTTGGTCGCCGCCAGCCAGGCTTCCCCCAGGCCTGCGGCCAGAACACAACCCAATGCTGCCAGCAAACCGAATTTCAAAGGTTTGCGCCAGGCGGAGGTGGAAGCGAAAGTCTGCATGACAAGAGTTTGACCGCTTATTCAGGACGTTGCCCGAAGGAATGGTTTCAAAAAATTGATGGGTGCGGTGTTAAATCGGCCGGACGATGTAATCGGTTTGGCCCAGCGTCAGCCGATCGCCATCTTGCAGTTGGACGGGTATTTTGGGAATAAGTCGATTGCCATTTACGAAGGTGCCGTTGGTGGAGCCGATATCGACAATGGCCAGCACGTTATTTCTTATCCGCAGGCAGGCGTGTTTCGAAGAGACTGCCCAATCCTCGATGACCAGAGCATTCTCCGCATCCCTGCCGACTGTCCAATCGCCTTCGCCGCCCATTACCAAAGGCGTGGTCGGTTGCCATAGTTGCCAGCCACGTTGAAGCCCGGGGGTAGGCCGTGGCAGGTCGGGCGGCGGGGTGGCGGGTTGCACTGCATTGGTAGCCGCTGGTGTTTCGCGGGTAAGGAAAACGAATTGCGTATTGCCCAGTTGAATGCGCGAGCCGGGTTGCAACACCGCTGTGGTGACGACCTGGCCGTCGATGAGTGCGGGCGTCTGGGTTTTCTCGCTGCGCCACAGCCATTGTCCGTTCTGGAAGAATATCGTTCCGGCGCGCGCAGGAACGGTGCGGTCGCGGTAGAGTGCGATGTCGTTGAGTTCGGTTTGCCCCACCGTGGTTTGCTCGCTACTCAGCGGATACTCCCTCCCTTCGTAAGGACCGGTGGAGGAACCCATGAGCCAGGCCGATTGCATGGCCTGTTGCACGGCGTGCATGAAGAGCGCAATCATTGCCCCGGTGATAATGACGCCTAACTGTGAGCCGAGCGTGAAAAAGCTGTCGGTGTAGGAAATCATCAGCAGAATATCAACGGTCACTCCGCCCATCAGCCCACCGAGGGCACCACCCAGTGCTCCGCGTAGTGCTTGCTCTTTATCGCGGCGCAAAGCCCCAATCGCTGCGCCGATACCAGCTCCGGCAAAAAGCCAGGGCACGGCGCGAGTGACCTGAATCAGGGAATAAAGAATCTGGCCCAGCCCGCCGCTGAGCATGGCAATGACCAGAAACAAAGCTGCCCCGGGCCACAGATCGCGATACCAGCGCCCGCGCAAGGAGGTGTGGTTGTTCCAGGCGAGAACGGCCAGCGATAGCGCCGTGCCGATAAAGCCGAAGCTGAGCGACTGACCGCCCAACAACTCCCCCAGGCTGGGGCGTGCCGTCAGGCTGAAATCGAAGAAGGGTGCCAACACCATCCCCGAAAGCTGCGCGCCAATGAAGGCCGCCGCGCCTCCAATACCTGCCGCCTTCCAGCCCGCTGGAGACGAGAGGCTTTTCAAGAAAGAAGTAAGTTTGGAAGGTTGCATTAATTAGTCTGTAAAATAAATTTATCCCTGTTTTTTGTGCAGGGCGGGTGCATTTATTTGCGAACCCCGAGCGTGAGCGACGGGCACGTTTTCTTTGCTTCACCTGGCTCATTGCCCGTGCCCGTCGCTCACGAGGCTGTGTCAAAACTCAATAACGACACAGCCTCTCTTGGCGAAGAATAAGCTTAAAGTTACTTTTGTCACATTGAGTTGTTCTTTCATCTCTCGCATCTTCTCTCTCAGAGCCGTCACTCCTTTAAGACGGATAATGCGGCCGATATTATAAGCCAGAGCAATCAATTGTAGCTCTCCTCGAACCTTGGTCAGTCCTCTTTGTAAAAACCGCCCCTGCCCTTTGTTACGCCATGTTCCAAACACATGCTCGACAATGGCTTTGCGCCGTTTAAAAAGCGTCCGGTGTTCTTGATAACATTGAGCCGCGCGATCAATCACTTCCTGATCCTCACGCCGTTTGAGACGACGATACTGGCCGGTCGTGCATTGAGGTTTTAAAGCACAGGTCTTGCAACCAACTCTGTTGTAATAAGCACCCACCAGAGCACCGTGCCGCTCTTGTGTGCTTTTGCGGGGTAACTCCATCCCCGCAGGACACACAAAGAGGTCCCGGTCCTTGTCATAGGCAAACATCTTGAGATCAAACACCTCAACTCCGGCATTATTGCGCCCACTGGTCGTGCGCGGTGCCGGAACAACCGCTACGATACCGGCCTTCTCACACTGCTCCAATTCGCTCGCTTCATGGTAACCGGCATCGGCTAATACTTTCAGGACAGGAGGTGGGCTTTGTGATTCATCTCTTTCAACCCTCAACTCCTCCTGAGCTTTGAGGGCCATCGCTGCCAACTGATGCAGATCGTTCTTGTCGGTCACCGCATCGACGGCGACCACCAAATGCGACTCCCCTTCAACCGCGCATTGCACGTTGTATCCCACCACACCTGCGCAATGTTTACGGTCGCTCAGGCGCACGCAATCAGGATCGGTCAAGCCCAGTTCATCGACTTCGTTCTTATTAAGAATCTCCTCTTGCAGCACTAACTTTTGACGATTTTTCTTCCAATAATCGAGCTTGCTCTGAAGTTCTTCTTTCGACGGAGCCGGTATCTGTGCGGCTTCGTCGGCCTCATCCGCTTCATCGGCCAACCGCACCGCTTCGAGGTAATCGGTGATTTTAGCATCGGCCTTCTTCCGGGCAGCTTCGATATCCTGGCGTTTGAGGTAACGATCTTTGCTGTTGACTGCCTTGAATTTGCTGCCGTCTACCGCGACCACTTCGCGTGAGAAAAGAGTCATCTCGGCGCAGGCTTTGTTAAACGCTTTGAGAACGAGTTCAAATTGCGTGGCATTCTCACTCCGGAAGCGGGCGATGGTTTTGAAATCGGGTTGCAGTTGATGCAAGAGCCACATCACTTCCAGGTTGCGCTTGGCTTCGGCTTCCAGGCGTCGGCTTGATTCAATACGAAACAGATAGCCGTAAATATATAGGCTCAGCAGCATTTTGGGGTCATAGGGAGGCCGACCCGTGGCAGCGGGAGTGTGATGGGTGAACTGCATTGCATTCATATCCAGGCTCTCCACGAAAACCTCAATAAAGCGAACCGGGGAATTGTCAGCCACATACTCTTCGATGCTGGGAGGCAAGAGATGAAGCTGAGAACGAGACGAACCACACTGATAGCCACGAGAATCTTTACTCATATAAATTCAGACTACAATAAGGAGAGGATTTTTGACACAGCCTCTCACGCGCGGGGTTCGCAAATTGAGTTAAAAGCTTCGCCTACGAAGTGCTCGGACATGTAAAAACTTATTTTGCAGAGCATTAATTCTTTAGTTCCCTAACATTGCCATGATGACCCAGATGACCCAAAGCAGACAGGTTACAATGCCCAGGGCACGACCAATATGGACGATAGTACGGTCGCCGGGGTCCTGATCGCCGTATATTGCCAGGGCGTTATTACCTTTAATCCAGGCAAAGGGGGCGAAAATGGGACAGCAGCAAAAACCCAGAATACCCAGCGTCAATACTCCGCCGCCTTCTCCTCCTTGAATGCGAGGTGTATACATGGCTTCGACGCCGGGTGGCACGGGAGGTTTCGAGGTGGGTTGAGTCGGCGGCGGTGCCATCGCGTGCGGATCGAGGCGCAAATTCATCTCGGTGCCGCGCAAAACCGTTTCCATCAGGGTTTTGCTCTGGCTACTGCCCAGGGCATCGGGCATCTGCAATGCGATGAGGTTGCCTTCCGGGGTGATGGTGAGTTGGCCCTGCATCGCTCCACCCAGTGCATCCTGGCCCCGTGCCTGGAGCAGCTCGTAGTTGACCTGCACATTGCCGATGTTTTCCTTCTGCATTGCCTTGCCCAGGGCGTCTAAGGCGCGGTTGGGGTGGGCGTTGGTGAGAAGCTGGCCGTTTGGCTCAAAGCGCATCCACAACTGGGTGCCGATGGGCGTGGCGAAATGCACCGGAGTGGCTTGTGTCATCGGCGTTTCGCCCACACTCTCCTGTATTGGCCTCGCCGCAGGGGGCACTTCCCACGGTTTTTGCGGGTCGAAGCCCGGCAGCGGCTCGGCCTTGCGCGGTGCGGCGGGGGTGCGTGCCACAACTGCATTGGGATCTTCTCCGGCCAGCGCCGCTAAAAACGCCGTGATGGTTTGCGGGCGTTCTTCGGCTTTGAGTTGCATACCCCATTCGATGGCCTGGCTGAAAGTCGGTGAGATGCGTGGGTTAAAAGTCTGGATGGGGCGTGCCTGGGTTCCAGTGGCGCGATCGGTGGCCGGGGGCGGTGCCTGCCCGGTGACGGCGTGATAGAGGGTGGCGGCCAGCGCATAGACATCGGTATAAGCGCCGAATTGTCCGGTGGTGCCGTATTGTTCGAGTGGCGCATAGCCGGGCGTAATCAGCGCCGTCTGCCGCACTGCCTGGTCGATGGCATAGGGGCGCGCCGTGCCGAAATCGATCAGCATGGGGCGGCCTTCCTCGGTGAGGATGATGTTTTCGGGCTTGAGGTCGCGGTGAATCAGGTTTTCGGCATGCACCACTTCCAGCGCGCCACCGATCTGGCGGGCCAGGTCGAGCGCCTCCGCTTCGCCCAAAACCTCGGTTTTCAACTGCGTAGCCAGGGTTTGGCCGTCGAGGAATTTCATCACCATGTAGGCAGTGTTGTTTTCCTCGAAGATGGTGAAGATGCGTACGATGCTGGGATGCCGGAACTTTGCCAGGGTGCGTGCTTCCTGCAAGAAACTCTGCCGCCACTGTACGAAGGCATCGACCTGATCCGAATTAGGCGGAAAAACATCCAGTCCCTGGCGCACACTGCCTTGCGGGAAAAATTCCTTGATGGCGACCACGCGGCGCAGGTTCACATCGCCGCCTTTATAGGTGATGCCGAAACCGCCCTGCCCCAGCACCTGCCCGACGCGAAACGCTCCCTGATTGAGATTGGTGCCGCTGGGCAGTGCCGCGCTGGTGGCCGGTGGGGCCGCCTCGCTGACCGGTGCCGGAGTAGCGGTTTGCTCTGCGACGGGCGGGGTGAGCAAGGCGTTGCAAGAGTGGCAGTTGGTGGTGCCGGGAGCGTTAATCGCCGAACATTTCGGGCAGGTGAGCATCATAATTGAAGTCCTAATCGGTCAGAATTAGAGTTGTTGTTCCTGGGATGCAGCCGGGTTTGCAGCACCGGTGGGCGTCAGCGCCAACAGCGCGACGGTGGCGTTATCGGGTGCGCCGCGTTCAAGCGCCAGTTCGAGCATGGCATTGGCCGCCGCGCCCAGGTTGGGGAAGTGCTCGCGGATAATCTGTGCCATCTCTTCCTCAACCATCGGCTCCCAGGCACCGTCGCTGCCCAGCAGCAGCACTTCGCCGGGAGCTAATGTAAGCGAAAGTTGGCCGGTTTCAATTTCCAGCGTATCGAAGAACCACTCCGGCACCTGGGTTTTATCGCCCAGGGCACGGGTAATCTGGTTGCGATTGGGGTGGGTGCGCAGCTCTTCCCAGGCAATTTCTCCAGCCTGCCACAGCGTGGCGACATAAGAATGGTCGCGGGTGAGCACTTTCCATTCTCCACTCAATGCAGAAAAAATATAGGCGCGGCAGTCTCCGGCATGGGCGAGGGTGATGCGATTGCCGATTGCCAGTGCGGTAATCAGCGTGCAGCCACCGCGCGCGTTCTGGGCTTCCATGGCAGAGGTGACAGCCGTCGCTGCCTGGTTAGCCCATTGTTTGTTCCACTGGGCTTGCACTTCTTCTTCGGGAACGCGGTCGAGGGTCGCTAATGGCAACGCACTCTGCGCCAAACTACGCACGGCAGCTTGCGCGGCGGCTTCTCCGGCATCCATGCCACCCATGCCGTCGGCTACTGCTAAGAGCGCCCAGCGCGCCTGCCCGTCTTCACCCTGCCACCCGCCAGAAAGCTGCAAAACCGCGTCTTCGTTGGCGGTGCGGATGGGATTGAGGCCAATGGTGGAAGCGGTGGCGACGATATATTCCGGCATCGGCAAGCGCCGCGAGGCCCAACGCGAAAGGGCATCATAAAACTCCCCGGCGTTCTGAAAACGTTGCTCGGGCGTGCCCAATGCCTTGCCCAAAATCTGCGGCACGCCGGAAATAGCAAAAACCCGACGCTGCACTTCTTCATCACCCAGAATGGTCTCGACCGGCTGCCCGGCCAATGCCTGGTAGAAGAGCACGCCCAGGGAATAGACATCGGCGGTGGGGTGGACGAGCGTATCTTCGCGTGCCAGTTCAGGTGCCGCGTATTCACCGACGGCAAACGGCTCTTGCCATTGCTCGCCTTGCAGGGTGGACTGTGAATCGTCCAATAACGGGTTGATAGAAATCGCTTCGGGCTTCAAATGGCCATGCACCCGACCTGCCCGATGCAAGTTGGCCACCGCTTCGGTTGCCTTTAACAAAACCGGCAGGGTAGCTTCGAGGGAGGCGTTTTCCTGAAAAAGCGTTGCAAGCAGGGGGGCATCGTTGGGGGCCGTATCGCGATTTTCCGGTTCAGGTGCCGCGGGAACGACCGGTGCAGGGTCGGTTTCAGTAGGTTGGTTGGTGATGCCTCCCAGCATTTTGCGTAAAAAATTCATGTGCAATGCCCGTTGCGACTGTCAGGAAGTGACGTTGCATTATACACCAACTTTTACGCGATTCGGGCTGTTTTCAGGAAAATCTCTTCAGGACCGAGATGGTTTGTAGCGCACAACCACAATGGTGAGCGAGGTGTCGATTTGCTGCATCTGATCGAGCATGAGGCCCAAGGCTTTTTCTTCGTTGAATCCCCCGGCCCCAGCACCGATGACGGGAAACGCCAGCGATGCGAACTGGTTTTCCTGTGCCACGCGAATGGCGTTGGTCACGGAGTGGCGAATCGAATATTCCGAAGCGCGCCACAGGCCATCGATTCCGGCAACATGAATAATGCCGCGAAACGACAGTCGCCCGGCACCCGTCAGCACGGCATTGCCCAAAGGAATAGGGCCATAACGTGCCACTTCACGAAACGGCTGCAAGCCGCCGCGTTTTTTAATCGCCCCCGAAACGCCATGTGGCCAGAGCAGCCACCAGGGAATGATGTTGCGGTTCCAGGCGTTGACGATGGCATCGGTTTGCTGGTTAAGCAGATCGCCGTGGACGATTTGAGGTGTCATGGTTTGAGATAGCCACGAAAAGGCACAAAAATCACAAAAGGGGGTTGGGAAGCGTAAAGTTCTTCTCTTCAATCTGGCAGAGTCAGGGTAAATTAGAAAAAGTCGGAGAGCACTTCTCTTTGAAGAAGGGGAGTTTCACACCTCTCCATCGCCTTTTGTGGTTTTTGTGCCTTTTCGTGGCCATATCCCCTATTCCTCAATCGGCTCGCCGAAAACGATGTCATAACCATCGGGATCGATGACATTGAAATCGCGAATCCCATAAGGCCGGTTTACCGGCCCGTTATCGTAGGCAGCAGGAATGGTTGCTTTGGCGTCACGGAACTCTTTCAGCAGGCCATCGACCGTGCCGGGCGTACACAGCACGAAGAAATCGTAGGAGGCGTAGCCGTCGGGCTTGGCGCGTGCGGTGGCATTGCGCAGATCGACCTTGGTTTGCTTTTGGGCCAGAAAGAGTGAGCATTCGTCACGCTCCAGAATCGCAAACCCGCCTTCTTCCTGATGATGCTTCACGAAGCCCAACTTTCTGGTGTAGAACTCAATCGAGGCTTCGAGGTCGGCGACCTGCAACAACGGCGTGATGCTTTTGAGTTGTTTTTTCATCGCGTTTTTTAGCCACAGATTCTCGTGGAGCTTAGATTTTAGAGCTTAGATCTTAGGGGGAGTTCCCTAAAACGATAAGCCTAAGGACTAAAATCTAAGATCTAAGCTCTGCCGTTCCAATCTGTGGCTATTTTTTCTTTTATGGAGAGACTCTTACACCAAATCGCAGGCGGCAGCGGGCATCCAGTGTTTATCTTGTCCGGCCCATTTCACGTTGCAGCCGAGCGGGTTGGTCTTTTCAACCGCCGGAGTCTTGCCGGCCAGTAGGTCGTCGATGGCGTCGCGCAGTTCGTGGGTGGTTTCCTTGCCGGGGAACTTGGGGTTGTCGTCCATGCGGCCGGTGTAGCGCAGTTTGCGGTCGGCATCGAAAACGTAGAAGTGCGGGGTGCGCAAAGCGCCGTAATCGAGCGCGGTCTGCTGTGATTCATCGTGCAGGTAGGTGAAGGGGAAATTTTTCTCTTTTGCGCGAATCACCATGTGCTCGAACGAATCGTCGGCATAGGTGGTGACGGCGTTGGAGTTGATGGCCACCAACCGCACGCCTTGCCCGGCATAGTCGTTAGCAAAAGAAATGATGCGGTCTTCACTGCCCACCACGTAGGGGCAGTGGTTGCAGGAAAACACGATGACCAAGAACTGGGAATCGGCAAAGTCGGCCAGCGAATAGGTTTTGCCATCGGTGGCGGGAAGGGAAAAATCCGGCGCGCTTTGGCCGATATCAAGGGTAAATGCCATAAAAACTCCTGAAATAGTCTGGTTTGAACTCGCAAAGCATTCTATCGTTTGGCCGCTTTTATGACCATGATATGCGGTTTGGTTGAATATTCACTGCAAATGGTATACTGGTGCGTACCATAGACCTTACCGCCGCTCACAAGAGCGCGGAAATATTCTACGGAGGAAACCCCCACATGACTTTTGGCGAACGACTGCGACAACTACGGCTTGAGAAAAAAGTAAACCAACGCGACCTGGCTTCGCGTGTCGGTATCGATTTCACCTACCTCTCCAAGCTGGAGAACGGACGCATGCCCCCACCGGCGACCGCGACCATTGCGCGTCTTTCCAAAGCTTTGGGCGCCGATAACGATGAACTCATGCTGCTGGCCAGCAAGGTGCCGCTTGATGTGGCCCCGGTCATTACCCGCTCTGCCGTGGTGCCGGTTTTCCTGCGCTCGATTCAAGACTTCAACGACGAAGAAATCGGCAAGTTAGCCGATTACGCGCAAAAGATGAAAGCCCAGCGTAACGGGAAACAGTAGACAGGAAACGGGAAACGAGGCGTTCCCCGCGCGGGGAATCGTCGCCTCCAACAAATACTGTTTCCCTATTTTCCACTCTCCATTTTCAATTCTCCACTTTGATGAAACCCTTCTGGCGGCGGGAAGAGGTTGAAGACCGGGCACTGCTGACGCTGCTCGAATTTCGGCGTCGCACCGGTATGCGTCTGGCGGCGCCTATCGATGTCGATTTGATCGGTGAACTCGGCTGTGGTTTGCAGTGGGATTGGGACGTATTGCCGCAACCGCCCCGCACGCTGGTGTGGGCGGCGCTGTTGCCGCAGGAAGCGCGCATCGTGCTCAATGAATCGCACGCCGAAAAGTTCGCCGCCAACCGTGGCCTGGAGCGGTTTACCAAGGCCCATGAAATCGGGCACTGGATTTTACACGTCGATCACCGGCAGGGCCAATATGCGCCGGAAGTACTGGAAGGCATTGTGATGAAGGGCACCATTTCCCAAATTGAGCAGCGCGCCTCCCAGACCAAAACCTACTGGATGGAGCGTCACGCCGATTGGTTTGCCGCCGCGCTTCTCATGCCCGCCACACTGTTCGTCCCCGCCGCCGAGCGTTGCAATCTCAGCAGCCCCAATGCCGTCTCGCACCTGGCACGCAAGTTCGATGTTTCCCTGGCGGCGACTCGCGCGCGACTGACCCAGCTTGGTTTTCAATTTGCCGGTGCAACGCCCATTGCACGGTCGCAGAGAGTGGTTGTTAACTAAATTTAATGCGTGAATGAGTTCGCGTTGAGCTTTGATAGGTCTCTGTAGGGGAACCCCTAACATAAGCTGCAACGAGAAAGGGACAAAACTTAAACCAGGTCGATTGATTACGAAAAAGGGCTTGTTTCAAGTGTAGCCAGCGTTCACACTGTTTGGGGACGTTTTAAAAACTCAGAAAAAAGGAAACCGGGAAAAGAACATGCAAGTAAGCCAGATCGCCGCTCAGCTCTATACTCTCCGTGATTTTTGCAAGACGCCGCAGGATATTGCCCAAACCCTCAAGCGCGTTCGCGCCATTGGTTACGAGGCCGTTCAGGTTTCGGGTATCGCCTATGTGCCTGAAGAAGAAATGAAAGCCATGCTCGATGGTGAAGGCCTGGTCTGCTGCGCTACCCACGAAGCTCCGCAAAAAATCTTCGAAGAAACCGAAGCTGTGATCGAACGCTTGCAGAAGCTGGGTTGCGAATATACCGCCATCCCCAGCCCCGGCACCTATGATGTGAGCACGCTTGAAGCTGCGCGCAAGTTTGCCGCTCTGGCCAATACCGCCGGTGCCAAGTTCCAGGCCGCCGGACAGACGCTGTGCTATCACAATCATCATCACGAGTTCATCCACATCGAAGGCAAGCCGCTGTTGGAGATTCTCTATGGTGAAACCGATCCCAAGAATTTGCAGGGTGAACCCGACACCTACTGGGTGCAGTATGGCGGCGCTTCGGTGTTGGAATGGATGCAGAAGCTCAATGGCCGTTTGCCGTTGCTGCATGTGAAGGATTACGGCATCACCGCCGAGCGCCAGCCCATCTTCCGTGAAATCGGCAAGGGCAACTTGAACTGGCACGATATTCTCCCCGCAGCCGAGGCATCGGGCTGCCGCTGGTTCATCGTGGAGCAGGATACATGCGAAGGCGATCCGTTCGAGGCATTGCAGACCAGCTTTGAATATCTCAAAGGCCACTGCAACTAAAATTTGCTCACGCAAGAGAGACAAGTAGAACAAGAACCACAGTGCATCCGCCGTTTTGATGTGCTGTGGTTTGCTTTCTGGGTGCTGGCATCGACGGCGTGGTGCATCGCGGCGGCTTTAACCGTCGGGGTAACCTACGACGAACGATTCTATGTCACCTATGGGCTGGGCTGGTGGCGAGGCGAGTTGCTGCGGGTGCTGGTAGCCGGCACCATGCCGCTATCCACCGATGTGCAGACCTTGCCGCTTTTCCTCTGGGAAACGGTGCGCGGCACGCCGTTCGATCTCAAAGCCGATTTCTTCACCCTGCTCTATGGTGCGCGTTTTGCCAACCTGATTTTTTGGTGGACTCTTCTTTATTACGGTTGGCGTCTGGGCCGTTTATTGGCCGGGCGTTGGGGCGGCAACCTGGCCCTGGTATTTCTGGCCTGTGAGCCTAATCTGCTGGGCCATGCCAGCCTGGCGACTACTGACATCTCCCTGGTGGCTTGCCTGTTAGGATTCGCCTATCATTACCGGGTCGGGCGCGATGCAGCGCCCGGAAACTGGAAAGCGCGTGTCTTCTGGCCGCTTATCTGGTGTGGTCTGGCACTCCTTTCCAAGGCTTCGGCGGGTTTCTTTACGCTGGTAATGGTCTTGTGCATCGAATTGGAATTAGCCTGGCATCGCAATCAAACACTAGACGGCACTTCGCAGCCAACCGGGCAAGCAGTGCGTGAAACGCTCGCGGCTGTTTTTACACGCCGTCATGGGCGAGAGTGGCTGCAAATCTTTGGTGGCGCTACGTTGCTCATGTTGATCGTTTGCGGCATCGGCTGCACGACGCATCCTGTTCTCAGGCAGTGGGCCGCCGCCGCACCGGCAGGAACGCAAAAGGAGGTAGCGAGCTGGTTAGCCGCTCATCTCCGGCTCTATCCCGGTGCAATCGATGGAATTTACTTGCAACTCAAGCATAATGCGGTCGGTCATGCCTGGTATCTCTTAGGGCAATCCGATTCGCAAGGCTCGATCTGGTACTACTTTCCAGTGGTGTTGACAATTAAAGCGAGTCTGCCGCTGCTCGTAGCTGCCCTCATCGTTTTTTGGCGTCCGCGCGCGGTGTGGAATTGGGTTGGTGCCGTCGCGTTGGTGCTGTTGACGATGACATTGTTTCACCACGTGCAAAACGGCGTGCGGCACCTGTTTCCCTGCATGGCTTTGGCGGCTATTGCCCTGGCCGGGGCATGGGTGAAAGGGGATGGTGGTATAAAACCCGCGTCGTCCAGGCAGTTTTTGCTGTTGAGGTGCCTGACATTATGGATGGCGGTGCAGGCCGTGGCTGTGTGGCCGCATGGCATTCTCCATGTCAATGCGCTCTGGGGCGGCACTGCGGATGGCTACCGTCTCGTTTCCAGTTCCAACTATGATATGGGGCAAGGCATGCCGGAATTGGAGCGTTGGCAGCAGGCCAATGGGATTGAAAAACTCACACTGTGGTATTTTGGCACCGATGCGAGAGCCGAGCGCGCCAATTTGCAGCTATGGCCGCTCGATTATCATCCACAGAATGAACAGCAGTTCCTTGACCGAGTAAAGGGTCAGTATTTGGCGATTGGCACGACCGTGCTCTATGGCGGTTATGCAGCAACGCTTTGTAATGAACGGGAATGCAACCCGGCGATTGGCCTATTGCGTAAGAAGCAGCCGATGGCAAAAGTCGGCACCTTTCTCATTTTTGACTTTACCCAAAAGTGATGTTTTGTATGAAAAACCACCGTGAGTTGGCTATAAACGGCATCAAATGCCGTTTTGTTTGGTTATTCGTGATAAAATTAGTTCTTTAAAAGTTGCATGTTACAATTGCCCACAAAGATTATTTTCTTATGAAATTAGCTGTTATCGGAACCGGATACGTTGGCCTGGTGGCTGGCGTTTGTTTTGCCGAAGCGGGCAACGATGTCATGTGCGTCGATGTCGACCAGGACAAGCTGGCGCGTCTGCAAAACGGTGAGTTGACGATCTACGAACCCGGGTTGGAGCGTTTGTTCGAGCGCAATCTGCGCGACGAACGTTTGCGTTTCACCGATAACCTGGCTCAGGCTGTGGCTCACGCCGATATTATTTTCCTGGCCTTGCCCACTCCGCCGACCGCAACCGGAGAAGCCGATCTCTCCTATATCCTCAATTGTGCCGAAGACATCGGTAAACTGCTGGAAAAATACACTGTAGTCGTCACCAAAAGCACAGTGCCGGTGGGCACAGCCGATAAGGTTCATGCCGCCATTTCCAAGAACGCCCAATGCGAGTTCGACGTGGCCAGCAACCCCGAATTCCTGCGCGAAGGCGTGGCGGTGGATGATTTTCTCAAGCCAGAACGCGTGGTTTTAGGGACCGACAGCCCGCGCGCCGAAAAAGTGTTGCGCGAGTTGTATCACCCGTTCGTTTTGTCGGGTAATCCCATTTTGGTGATGGATGCCCGTTCGGCTGAGATCACCAAATATGCCGCCAACGCCATGCTGGCGGTGCGCATTTCGTTCATGAACGATATCGCCAACCTGTGTGAAGCCTGCGATGCCAATGTCGACGACGTGCGTTTGGGCATTGGCCTCGATTCGCGCATCGGCAAGCGGTTTCTTTTTGCCGGAACCGGTTACGGCGGTAGTTGTTTCCCCAAGGACGTGAGCGCCCTGGTGATGACCGGCCGTGAATATGGCGCGCCGCAGCGTTTGCCCGAAGCCACGCAGGAAGTGAACCAGCAGCAGAAGAAAACCCTGATTCCGCGCATCGAGAATCACCTGGGCGACCTGACGGGCAAGAAGTTTGCGGTATGGGGTATTGCTTTCAAGCCCAATACCGACGACATACGCGAAGCGCCGTCGCTGGTGATTATTGAGGAATTAGTGAGCCGGGGAGCGAGGGTGACGGCCTACGATGCCGAAGCCATCCCGGCAGCGACCAAAGCATTGGTTGGGTTGGGCGAAGCCGTAACTTTTGCCACCAATCCCTATGAAGCCTGCCGGGATGCCGATGCGTTAGTGATTGTGACCGAGTGGAATTCGTTCCGCGACCCCGATTGGGAACTGTTGCGCACGAATTTGAATGAGCCGCTGATCTTCGATGGGCGTAATATTTACGAATTGCAAACTGCCCAGGACCACGGTTTCACCTACTATTCAATTGGCCGCCCCACTGTGAGGGCGTGACGTTTTTGGAGAAAAATTAACATGGCAGGTATTGAACAGCGTTTTAGCCGTTCCAGCTACGATCGCTTGGTAAGCGATCTGGAAAATTTGAAAGGCCAGCGTGCCAAGATCGTGCAGGATATCAAAGAAGCCCGTGAACAGGGCGATTTGCGGGAGAATTTTGCCTATCACGATGCCAAGAACAACCAGGGCATCCTCGAGGCCCGCATCGCCGGCCTCGAAGCGCGCCTGGCCGATGCCGTCATCGTCGAAGGCGATGCCAACGGCGAAGTGATGATGGGCGTGCCGGTGAAAGTGCATTTCAAGGAGCAAGACCGCACCCGCACCTACACCATCGTCACCGAAGAAGAAGTCGATGAAGTCGATGGCGGCGCTTCAGCCGATTCCCCGGTCGGCAGCGCGCTGCTGGGCCGTAAAGTCGGCGATGTCGTCGAAATCGAAGGCCCCAACGGGGTAGTGCAGATTGAAGTGCTCAGCGTTGGGGAAGAGGCGTAAGTCTCGCAAACACAAACAAGGGCGAATCCCCATTAATGGAGGTTCGCCCTGAGTGCTCTCCGTAGAGACGCGATTTATCGCGTCTGGGCGTATTTATTTGTGAAGCATTGAACTGGGTAAAAGGCTCAGACGCGATAAATCGCGTCTCTACATGTCCTTGTTTTGCTCCCTGTTTTGGCTCGTGTATAGCCGCAAAAAGGCACAAAAGGCGCATAAAGGATGGTGGTCCTTCATTCGACGTTGGACGTTGAACGTTCGATGTTGAATGTTCGCCGTTTATTTTTGCTCTCGAAACGCCTTCAACTCCGCAATTCCCGCCTCACTGCGTTGGGCCAACACCTTTTTCCACTCTTTCTCATACGGCTTGAGGATTTCCACTAAAAGTTGGGCCACAGCCAGATTGCGAAACCATTTCTTATCGGCAGGAATGACGTGCCAGGGCGCATGTTCCGTGCTGCATTTGGTGAGCGCGTCGTGGCTGGCTTTTTGATAATCGTCCCAATACTGGCGGTTTTCCCAGTCGCCCACGGAGAGCTTCCAGGCTTTTTCCGCTTCGGCTTCACGGGCCATCAGCCGCTCTTCTTGTTCTTCTTTGGAGATGTGCAGGAAGCACTTCACGATGATGGTGTTATTTTGAGCGAGCAGCGTTTCAAAATTGTTGATCTGTTCGTAGCGCGCCTTCCACACTTTCTCCGGAGCTAAATTCTGCACCCGCACCACCAGCACGTCTTCATAGTGCGAGCGGTTGAAAACTGCGATCATGCCTTTGGCCGGTGTCACGCGATGCACGCGCCACAGGAAATCGTGCGCCAGTTCCTCGCTATTGGGCACTTTGAAACTCTCCACCCGGCAGCCTTGCGGGTTGACATAGTTCATCACTCCCCGAATGGTGCCGTCTTTACCCGAGGTATCCATGCCCTGCAACACCAGCAGCAACGAATGAGTGCCCGCCGCATAGAGCAACTCTTGCAAACGATTGAGTTCCCGGCCAAGTGCTTCCAGTTTTTCAAGCGCGATTTCCTTATTCAATTCTCTGGGCGCGGCGGTGGGGATTTTCGTGAGGGAATTTTTCTGCCCGGCTTCGATGCGAATGGCGTAGGGAGTTTTCATAAACGCCATTTTACAGTGAATTGGGGCGGGAGTGAAATATGAAGGTAGTTTATTTCACGGTTTCGTCCCATTCTTGAATCAACTCGTGGACAGGAATATTAAGTGCCTGACACCATTTCCGTAAATCCGTAATGCTGATTTCCCGATCTTGCGACTCACATTTACTGACGTGGCTTTGCGGCTTGCCGAGTTTCGCCGCAACTTGCTTTTGGGTCACTCCGGCCGCCTTTCGCAAGCCGATGAGGCGACGGAGGAGAATTTCATATTCCGGCGTGAAGCGAGACTTAGACATTTGCACCTACATGGGGCAAATGTTATAAATTAAGAAGCGCATATCCCCAGTGGGGATATATCGGGGTAAGTAAGAACTAATATGATGACAACCAATTTTCAGAAGCCACATACACAGCCAAAAACCGAACGATGTTGGTTTTGTCGGTTCCATGACTCAGACCAGAAATTTATCATCAAACAAACTGTCACTCAGTCAGAAGTAAGTAGAGTCACGAGCAAGATTGGTAATGTCGCCGATTCGACCTCTACCATATTAGTTGAAGTCCCACGCTGTCAGAAGTGTGCCCGTCTGCATGCAATGCCAAAAATTATTCAATACATTATTTTTGCTCCGTGCCTACTGCTATTCTATTTTGGTGTTGCAGCAACAGATAGAGGAAACACTGCTGTCGGTAATGGATTTATGAATTTGATGTATGGCAATTTAGTCCTAGTTGTAGTTGCTGGAATATTAACACGACTGTTTATCGAGATAGATTTTCCTTCAAAGTCTGTAGCTCTACAGTACATGGCTCATAAGCTCACAAGCCAAGCAGCAAACATCTAATCAATATCACTATTAAGTGCAATCTCTCGAACGAATCAATAAGTGGTTGGGAGGGGTAAATGGCAGAACTCGATAAGCTTTTAGCGAAGATGATTCAAATCGGTGCAGAGCGTGCCGTTTTACAAAGTGATCAACCTCTTTATATTGAAGTCCAGCAAGAAAAGAAGCAAGGGCCGTTGTTGCCAATGGCGCACCTCTTTCAAATCATTCGTGAGATTACTCCTGTAGACCAGCGTCATAAATTGGCTCTGCAAGGTCAGCTCCAATTTCATTATCAGTCTCCGCAAGGCGTCTTTCATGTGCTGGTTATACGTGACAAAGACGGCTTAAATGTGACATTGCGTCCCGGTGCCCGGTTTCATCAATCTTTAGACTTAGAGTTCGATACATATTCTGATTTGCAGGGAATAGCTTCAATGGATGGGGGAACTTTACAGGGCCAAACAGTGCTATTACAGCCTGAGAGAAATGATAGCGGAATGGGTAGTGCTTCAACATTACCCATTGAATTGTATGGCTTTAACGGTGGTGCCTGCTTTCTGGCCTTGCCCTGGGCGATAGCTCATTCGGTGTGGTGGTTAGTTGGCGTAATTTGTGGAGCAGTTGTTCTTGGAATGTTCGTTCCATTTTTGGGTTTATTTGCAGTTGCTATTCCCTTTATTGCCGGGGTTTTAGGTAATGAAGCGGCCTGGAAAAATCGTGAGTGGGATAGTATTGAAGAGTTTAAACAGGTTCAAAAAATTTGGACTTGGTGGGGGATTGGTGCTTTTGGGTTTTTCTCGATAGTTTCACTACTGATAGCCGTCAGTAATTCTTAATCGCTTTACCGTATAGCCTTGAAAATTAAAAAGAGTAGCATTGGCTATAGACAAATGGGCAATGACACTGGAAGAGTTCTTGTATGAATAAATTTGTTCCTTTTCTTTTACTTACTATTTTGTCGGGCAGTATTACAGGATGTTCCAAACATAATAAAGAAGCTGAGGTTGCTGCAAGATTGGAAACGCAAAAGGCAGGAAGCATAGACAAAGAAAAACAGAAAGCAGCAGAAATTGAGAAAAAGAAAAGAGAGTTAATTGTATTAAGAGCCGCTATTGAACGCCATGTGTATGAGCAAGTTGCATTAAGAGGAGAAGAAGCTTTAAAAAATTCTAAGATTATAGCAGTTGTGGCAAGGGTAAAGGGCGGTGAAGGGCTACGTCAAATATATGGAGCGGCTAAAGATGGTAATTTGAGGAGCACTGTAGCCAGTATGTTCCCCCATTCAGATACACCGCTCAATCAACAGTTAGACCATAGCGGAATATTGAGATTTACGCCAGAAGAAGTTAGGTTTGCTGAAAGTTTCGATATAGATAATCTGTCGAGTGAAGAGATGGGGAAAATTTACGATACCCAATAAGCTGGGCGTCTGATGGACGGAGAAATTTATATCCTGGCAAATAATATTAAAAGTTAATGCAAGATTTGTTTAAAGCAAATGGGTGAATAAGCTATGATTTGTCCTCAATGTGGTTACATGCTGGATAGCCTCGACACGACATGCCCTAAATGCCACGGGAAAGGTAAAGGGCAGGCTTCCTCACTCAATAATATTCCGGCTTCGCATCACAATGCCCCACAGCCTACCCAAACCAGTTCCCATCCGGATGGAAGTGGGTGTGCCGGAATTAACGCGGGGGCATTATTCGGCATCATTGCCGCTAAGATCGCCTGGCTGATTACTGGAGATGCTGGTTTTGGATTGCTGGCGTTAATTGTATGTATTGTTATCGGATTTTTCATCGGTTTATCTGCTGATTTATGAACGCTCTGGAAACATTAATCCATTGGATGGAGCAACAGAAGGTGAGTCGTGCGGTATTTTGTGCCGAGCAGAAGGCCGTTTTTTATCGTGACAATGGCACTATGAATGGTGCCGTTTGGCCGATGGAGAAACTGCATAACTTTGCCTGGGAAATATTACCGGAGAAGCAGCGTGCAGAACTCGTGGGGGAGGTTGATTTCTCTTGTTTTCATCAAACAGAACACGGTCTTTATAAAGTAATGGTATGCCACAAATCGCTTAAAGAGCCAGATAAATTAAGTGTATGGGCGAGAGGGAGATCAGGTGCCAAGCCCGATCGAGACCATGAAGCGCTCGTCTTGTGTGTTGAGGTTGAGTTTCAAACCTGTTGGTTTTGCCAAACGCGGGCCGGAAGTAAAGAAGCAATGCTTCATCATAAAATGATCTGGAAGCAAGTGGTGCCCGGAGCCATTAATATTATTTATTGGGATAGAAAAACATTGGAAATCCCCCGCTGTTCCTACTGCCTTTTTTGGCATGGTATCGAATTTCTGGCGGCCAGTGCAGGATTATTGGCTTTTCTTTACCTCCTTTTTTTCAAGGGCGCTTATTTGCCTGACAATATCAATCCGAATGCGAGTTGTTTTCTGATCATTATTTTTGCTTTGTTGTGTCCTTTTCTCGCCTGGCAATTGCCCCGTTATTTAGTTGGTTGCCTGGGGATTTTGCTGAAATTCGGTATGAAATCGAAAGTCAAAGAACATCCTGCACATAAAGAGGCAAAGGCACAAGGGTTTGTTGAGGTGATCTATTGAGCTGTAGATGTCGTTTTTACAGTGCACAAACAGCGATAACAAACTCGAAGGAACGCATGACTGACGGTGGCGTAATAATGGTCCTGTTGTAAGATACACTCTGCAACCACCCACGGCTCATGCGAAAACGACGGCGACAATCCGGGATTTTCTTGCGAAATCGGCTTTTCTGGCAGCGACCGGCACTCATGCTTTTGATTGCCTTGTTCTCGCATGCCTTCGATGCCTGCGCTTCGCATATCGGGGCGCTGCCGCTGTTGGAGGGTGACCATTCCCACACCAACTCCCTCTGCGTGCCGGTTGCCCAGACCGAGGGAGCAGTGTGCTCTCAAACCAAGGAGCATCACAGCGATTTGTGCGATGTGGTTTCTGAAACCGCGACACGGCAAGCCTCACCCTATTTGCTGGAAGCGCCGCCCGTGGTGTTGGTGGAGTGGTTTGTCGTTCCTATCCTTGATGAACTACTGGAAGCCCCGGCCAGCGTCACCCGCAGCCGCGATGGCCCTGATGTTGAACCGCTTACGTCCCAATTCGCCCGCCAGACGTTAGCCGGGCGCGCCCCTCCTTTGTTGGCCTGAATCTCACCTGACCTGCACGCGATGGCTCGTTAACGAGTGCTTTGCGTAGTGGGTCGTCTCGTCGTTCGAGATTTTTGCCCCCGACAAAGGAGTTCCCCTTGAATATTAATTTGACTGGCCACACCGCCCCGTTGCGGTTCTGGCTCACGTTGTTTGTCGTTTCCCTTACTTTTTCGCCCGCTTTTGCGCAGGGCGAAGCGGCGCAGCCCCCGGTTGGCGTCGACGAACTGGTGCAGCGTGCGCTGCAAAATAACCCCCAACCGGCCATTGCCCGCGCCAACCTCGAAGCGGCCCGGCAGCGGGCCGGTGCGCTCAAGTCGCTGCCCAACCCGGTGTTACAGATCGTGGCCGGTTTCGCCGGTAACGAAGAAGCGCGCGATGAAGAAGTGCTGCTCTCGCAGCCCATCGACCTCTTCGGCCAGCGCCGTGCCAAACGCAAGGTACTCGAAGCCGAGACAAAACGCGTTGCCGCTGAGAGCGAACTGGTGCAGCGCGCGCTGATTGTCGAAGTGAAAAACGCCGCTGCGCAACTATTCGCCGCGCAAGAAGCGCAAAAACTGAGTGCCGAGCAGGTGCAGGTGGCCCAGGCGTTTAGCGATGCCGCCGCGCGCCGCGCCGAACTGGGCGACGTGCCCCAGGTGCAGGCCCAGCGCGCCGGGCTGGAACTGCTACGCGTGCAAAACGAAGCCACCAACACCCGTGCCGACCGTTTGGCCCGGCAGGCGGTGCTCAACCAACTCATCGGCCAGGCCCCCGAAACGCCGCTGACAGTGGCGTTGCCCGTCGAGCCTGCGCTGTTAGACCTGCTGCGCACCGGCGGCGAAGCTGTCGCGGCTTCGCCCGCCGCCACGCCCCCGGCCAACGGCAGCATTTTCACCCAGCGAGCCGATTTGTTAGCTGCCCAAACCAGCCGCCTCGATATCGTCAGCGCCCGCGCCGCATTGGAAAGCAAGCAGGCGCAAATTGCGGAAATCGACCGCCAGCGTTTGCCGCAGTTCGAACTGCAAGCCCGCCGTTCAAGTACGTTCGGCCGTGACGGCAGCTATGCTGCGCGTGCCGTGGTGACGATGCCGTTGCTTGATTTGGGTTCCATCCGCCGCGAAAAGCAAGCGGCGCAAAGCGAAGTGCAGGCACAGCAAGCACAGATTCGCTTGCTTGAATCGCAAGCCGGTGTGCAGTTGGAGCAGGCGTTGGTGAGCCTCGACCAGCAGCAGGCCACCGTTGAGCGTTATCGCGGCGGCATCGTGCCCCAGACGCTCGATTTGCTGCGTAAAACGCAGATTGGTTTCGCCCAGGGTGCCAGCTCTTATCTAGAAGTGCTGGAAGCGCAACGCACTTTGCGACAGGTGCAGGCGGAGTACCTCGAAGCTCTGGTCGGTGTGCGCACGGCACAGGCCGCACTGGAAAGTGCCGTGGGCACTCCGTTGGTTGAAGGCGGTGTGGCGCAATGAGTGAAGAAACCAAGATCACGACCAATAAATCTTTGCCACCCACTGTGTTAGCCGCTGTGTTGGGTATCGGCGTCGTCGCCTTTTTCGTGGGGCGTGGCAGCGCGCCGGTGAACACGCCGCCTGTTACTTCCGAATCGGCCGAAGAAGGACACGAGCATGGCGAGGAAGGTCACGGAGAGGGAGGCCATAGCGAAGAGGGACATGGTGAAGAAGGACACGGCGAAGAGGGCGGCGAGGAGATTAAGTTCGAAGGCAACACCGCCAAAGAAGCCGGTATCGTCGTCGCTCCGGTGTCTTTGCAACTGCAAACCAGCGGTATTCCTTTCAACGGCCAGATAGCCGCGAATCCCAATAGCCTGGTGCGGGTTTCGTCGCTGGTGCCGGGGCGCATTGCCAGCCTGCGGGTTTCGCCTGGCGATAGAGTTACTAAAGGCCAAACCCTGGCCGTGGTCGAAAGCCGGGCCATTGGCGAGGCGCAGTCGAGCTACCAGCAAGCAGTGGCGCGTTTCGATAACGCCAACTCCAACCTCAACGTGGTGATGAAGCAGGCGCGGGCCGGTGTCTTTTCACGCGCGCCCATCGAAGCAGCCCGGCGCGCTGTGGTCGATGCACAGGCCGAGGTGCGCGCCCAGGCCACCGCTGTGCGCGGCGCGCAGTTGACTTTAGATAATGCCGACCGCTTAGCCAAAGCCGGGAGCTATGCCAACCCCGCTCTCGAAGCAGCCCGCTCGCAGTTTGCGGCGGCGCGCGAAGCGGTGAATACGGCACAATCGGCGCTCGATAATGCGCAGGCCAACGTCGCGGCGGCGCAGCGCGAGTTGGAGCGGCGCAAACAATTAGCCGCTTCGGGTACTTATGTGTCGCGTCCCGTTGAAGAAGCCCGCCGCGCCCTGGTGGCGGCGCGTTCGGGCCGGGCCAGCGCGCAAAGTGAACTGGCAACGGCGCGTGCCAACCTCAGCCGGGCTAAGTCGTTAGTAGGTGAAGGTTTGGTTGCCAAACGTGAAGTGGAAGCGGCGCAGAGTGCTTTCGATACCGCTACCGCCAACCTCGAAACCGCGCAGTCGGATGAAAGCACTGCTGCCGCCGAACTCGAACGCCAGCAGAAGTTGGCTTCCACCGATGTGGCCGGGGCTTCCGAAGTGCAGGCGGCAGCGAGTAGCCTTTCTTCGGCGCTGGCCGATGTGCGTGCCCGCCAGGCCGAGCTGGCACGAGCGCGGGAAGGCTTGCGCCTGGCCGAGGTGGCCCAGAAACGCGAGCAGAACGTGTTTGACCAGAACATCGCCAACCGCCGCGAAACCGGCGGCGCGCGCAGCAGCTTGGAAGCGGCGCGCAACAATCTCACCAAAGCGCAGCAAAGCCTTTCGCTGGCGAATAGTGCTTATGCCCGCGAACAGCGCATCCTCAAGGAAAACCTCAATAACATCGCGCAGGTACAGACGGCGCGCGCCAGCTACGTGCAGGCACAAAGCGACCTGCGCGCGGCGCGCACGGCGTTGTCGCTGCTCAAAAGCAGCCCCGGCGGTGGCGCGAGTATTCCCATCACCGCCCCGATTGCGGGTATTGTGCAAGAGCGCAACGTCGCTCCCGGTGAGGTGCTGGCTGGCGATGCCAACATCGTGACGCTGGTCAACCTCGATTCGGTGATGGTGGAAGCGGCCATCTACGAGCGCGATATTGCGCGGGTGCGCGTCGGCTCGACGGTGAAGCTCACCATCGATAGCCTGGCCGGGCGGGCGTTCAACGGGCGCATCGATTCCATCGGCACCAAGCTTGATCCCGAAACCCGCACTCTCACTGCGCGTGCTTTTCTGCCCAACCCCGGTGGCCTGAAAATCGGCATGTTCGCCAAGGGGCAAATCGTTACCGCCAGTAGCGGGGCAGCGATTACGGTTCCCGACGAAGCGCTGCAAAAGCTCGAAGAGAAAACCGTGGTCTTCGTCGCTGCCGGGCAGCCCAACAGCTTCGTGACGCGTGAAGTGGAAGCCGGAACCTCGCAGAACGGTCGAACCGTGATTAAAAACGGCTTGAAGGGCGGCGACAGGGTTGTAGTGAAGGGTGCATTTATGGTGAAGGCACAGGCCATGAAAGCTGAACTTGGACATTCCCATTAAGGAGGCCGCATGATTATCAATGCTTTAATGCGGTTCTCTATCAGGAACCGCTTTCTAGTCGTTATTATGGGCCTGATGCTGATTGTGGCGGGCGTCTATAATGCCTATCACCTGCCGATCGACGCGGTGCCCGACATCACCAACCGTCAGGTACAAATCAACGTCAAGGCTCCGGCGCTGGCGCCCACCGAAGTGGAACGGCAGATCACGTTCCCGGTGGAAGTGGCGCTTTCCGGCATGCCGGGACTGGTGGAGACACGCTCCATCTCGCAGTTTGGCCTCTCGCAGGTGACGGCCATCTTCGAAGATTCCACCGATATTTACTTCGCCCGCCAACTGGTGTTAGAACGGTTGCAAAGCGCCCGCGAAGAACTACCGCCGGGCATCAGTTCACCTGAGCTGGCACCGGTTTCGACAGGGTTGGGCGAAATCTATTACATCGTCGTCGAGGGCAAAGGCGACCTCATGGAACGGCGCACCCTGCTGGATTATACGGTGAAGCCGCAACTCCGCACCGTGCCCGGACTGGTGGAGGTCAACGAGTTCGGCGGCTTAAAGAAACAGTTCCAAGTGGTGGTCGATCCGCAAAAACTGGCGGCGCGCAAGCTCTCGCTGCGCCAGGTGCAAGAGGCCCTATTAGCCAATAACGCCAACGCTGGCGGCGGTTATATTCGCAAAGGTGCAGAGCAGCAGTTGGTGCGTGGCGTGGGCGTGGTCAACAACGAGCGCGACATTGAAAACATCGTGGTGACGGCCGAGCACGGCATTCCGGTGTATATTCGCGACGTGGCCCAGGTCAAAACCGGCGGCCAAATTCGCCAGGGTGCGGTCACCATGAACGGCAAGGGTGAAGCCGTCACCGGTATCACCATGCTGCTGTTAGGGGAAAACGGCCGTATCGTGGTCGAGCGGGTAAAAGAGCGCGTCGAGCAGATTCAAAAGACCCTGCCTGCCGGGACCAAACTGGTAGGTTTCATGGATCGCAGCGACCTCATCACGCGCACTTTGCAAACCGCCGTCAAGCACCTTGTCGAAGGCGGTTTGCTGGTCATCGGCGTGCTGTTTTTGTTCCTCTTGCAGTTGCGGGCGGGGCTGATCGTTTCCAGCATCATTCCGCTGGCAATGCTGTTTGCCATCATCGGCATGCGCTATTTCAACGTGTCGGCCAACCTGATGAGCCTGGGCGCCATCGACTTCGGTATCATCGTCGATGGTACCGTCATCATCGTGGAAAACTGCGTGCGTCGCCTGGCTGATTTACGCCATGAACTGGGCCGCGAACTGACCGAAGAAGAACGCATCGAAACCATCTACGAAGGCTCGGTGGAAGTGCGCCAGGCTTCGCAGTTTGGTGAGATGATCATCATTGCCGCCTACCTGCCGATTCTGGCGCTGGTGGGGGTTGAAGGCAAGATGTTCCGGCCTATGGGACTCACCGTGATCCTGGCGCTGACCGGGGCGCTGCTGCTTTCGATGACGTTGGTTCCGGCGCTGTGTGCCCTTTTCCTGCGCGTGAAAACCGAACGTGAAAATCCCGTCCTCGTGAAAACCGCGCATCGCTACGAACCGGCTCTGAAATGGGCGGTGGCTCACCGCTACCCGGTGGTGGGCGGGGCGCTTGTGTTTTTCATCGGCTGCGCCTTGCTGTTTCCACGCCTGGGCAGTGAGTTCATTCCCCGTCTCGATGAAGGTTCGCTGGCGATTCAGGCCGGGTATCCGCCGTCGATGTCGCTCGAAACCGCCATCGAACGCTCTACCTATATGGAAAACGTGCTCAAGAAGAGCTTCCCGGACGAGGTCGATCAGGTGCTCACCCGTATCGGCCGCGCCGAAGTGGCGACCGACCCCATGACGGTGGCCCAGCACGATATGCTGATTTCGCTCAAGCCGATGGAAGATTGGAAAAAAGCCGATTCCAAGGAGGAGCTAGTTGAAGCGATGTCGAAAGTGGTTTCCAAAATTCCCGGCGTGGGCGCGACCTTCACCCAGCCCATCCAGATGCGCATGAACGAACTCATCGAAGGCGTGGGCATCCGTTCGGAATTGGGCATTAAGCTCTATGGCGACGACCTTGCGATGCTGGCCGCCAAGGGCGCGGAAATCGGTAAGGTGTTGCGCACCGTGCCCGGCAATGCCGATGTTTCGGTGGAAACCACCGAAGGCTTGCCGGTGCTCAACATCGTGCTGGACAGGGAAGCGATTGCCCGTCACGGCATCAATGTGGCCGATGTGCAAAACGTCATCGAAACCGCCGTCGGCGGCAGTGAAGCCGGGGAGATCATTCAAGGCAACAAAAGGTTTGATCTCGTTGTACGTCTCGATGAACAATATCGCGATAACCCCGAAGCCATTGGGCGCATCACAGTGCCCGCGCCCGGTGGGGCAGCGGTTCCGCTGGCCCAGTTGGCGCGTATCGAAAGTGTCGAAGGCCCGGTGCAAATCAGCCGTGAGAACGGCCAGCGCCGTGTTGTGATTCAGTCGAATGTACGCGGCCGCGACCTTGGCTCGTTTGTGGAAGACGTCAAAAAAGCCGTCGATGCCGGGGTGAAGCTGCCCACGGGTTATTATGTCGAATATGGCGGGACTTATGAGAAGCTGCAATCGGGTCGTGCGCGCTTGATGATCGTGGTACCTATCACCTTCGCGCTCATCTTTTTGTTGCTCTTCACCACTTTCAACTCGGCCAAACAGGCGGCGCTGGTATTCACCGGCATTCCTTTCGCCATCACCGGCGGCGTTTTGGCACTGTGGTTCCGGGGCATGCCGTTTTCGATGTCTGCGGGCATTGGCTTCATTGCCCTGTTCGGTGTGGCGGTGCTCAACGGTGTGGTGCTGGTGACGTTCATCAACGAGCTTCGCCAGCAAGGCAAATCTCTCCATGAATCGGTCATTCAAGGGTGCTTATTGCGTTTGCGCCCGGTGCTGATGACGGCGGCAGTGGCCAGCATCGGCTTTTTGCCTATGGCTCTGGGCCACGGTGCCGGTGCCGAAGTGCAAAGGCCGCTGGCGACGGTGGTAATTGGTGGTTTGCTTACCAGCACGCTGCTGACGCTGTTCGTGTTGCCCACGCTTTATAATTGGTTTGAGCGGGATGAGGCGACAGCCAAAGGCGAGTTGATTTGAGTCGAAGTGAGTGCGTGATGCACAATAAACATAGCGGAGCCAGAATAGACTGGCTCCGCTATTTAATTTTGTGATTGGATTTCAGAATTGAATGCAAAAATGGTATGATAAAAATCCGTTTTTTGAATGAGAGAGTATGCATTCAGACAATATCCCACAACAATGTCGTTTTGGTCATTTCAACATCCTTTGAGAGAGGAGAAAATATGCATAAATTTCGGATGCAGTCTTTAAAAATTAAGCAGGGACGGTTATTGTGTGGCGCACTCGCCGTCATGGCAAGCGCAGCGCTTTTGAGTTCCTGCAGCGGCAATAAACCAGACGAGGCTGCGCGAACTACAGAGATAACCGTGGTTTCCTATGGCGGCGGTGCCTACCAGAATTCCCATAAAGAAGCCTATGGCAAGCCTTTTACCCGTCAGACCGGAATCAATGTGAACTCCGTGATCTGGGAGGCGCAGTTCGACAAGTTCAAGGCGATGGTCGATTCGGGTAAAGTGACCTGGGACGTAGTGGATGTCACGGCGAGTCAATATGCCCAGGGGCAGAAGGAAGGTCTCTTTGCCAAGCTGGAGACCAAACCCAGCGCCGAAGGGTTTGCCGATGGCATGGTCAATGACGATGGCGTGGCCAGTGTTTATTGGGGAACAGTCCTAACCTATTCTAAAGCGGCATTCCCGAAGGAAGCTCCTCAAAACTGGAAAGATTTCTGGGACACCAAGAAGTTTCCCGGCGCGCGTTCATTGTATGACAACCCGCGCGGCAACCTTGAATTTGCCTTGCTGGCTGATGGCGTTGCCAAAGACAAACTCTATCCGCTCGATGTGGAACGCGCCTTTGCCAAGCTCGACGACATCAAGCCTCACGTCGCGGTTTGGTGGAAGAGTGGCGTCGAGCCGCTGCAGTTGCTCTCCTCGAAGAAAGTCGTTCTGGCATCGGTATGGAGCGGACGTATTTACGCCTCCAAGCAAGCCCAGCAAGAGGTTGGCTCCACCTGGAGCGATGCGGCGTTGGAGTTGAATTACTGGGTCATTCCACGCGGCTCGGCCAATGTGGCTGCAGCTTCGCAGTTCATCGAGCAGGCTTCCCAGGCTAAGGCAATGGCCCAGCAGAGCAAAATTGTAGGGTATGGCCCGGCCAACCAGGAAGCGCTGAAGCAATTGCCGGAAGAGATCAGCAAGCAACTCCCGACCTACCCGGGCAACTGGGACCAGAGCTTTATAGTCGATGCCAAGTGGTGGTCGGAGAACGAGAAAGAATTGGCGGCTCGTTGGCAGGAGTGGAAAGCGAAGTAAGCGTTGATTTTTTATTCGTGGATACGATAAAAACACCAAATAGCACGGGCCAGGCGAATTATAGCGCCTGGCCCGTGTTGCTATCTGGCGCGCCAATCAGCGGAACCGTTTTATTTCAAACGATTACCCTGCGCCCAAACAACATCTTCGGCGTTGCCTTCCACTACAAATGCCTCCTGAGCATGATACAAGTCGTTCCCGAGAAGCGTGACCGATTCACTCGTATCGCCATCCACTGCCAGGAAGGTGCGGGTGCCTTTTTCAGCCAGGCTGCCGCGGATGAAAGTCTGCTGCACATCGCTTAAGCGAATGGAGGGCTGCTCGGAAACGGTATGAAAGCCCCGGCTATCGAAGCCGTCCATGCGGAGATCGGCGACTTTTTCGCAATAAATCTGGTGCTGCCACTGGCCCTGTGCCGAGCGCCAGTCGATGGAGATATCATTGAGCGCCAGGTCGTCAACCTCGCTGCACCACAGGGCGTAAGGAGTGCGTGCCCGCCCCCAAACGTTGGGGCGCTGGGGTGTAGGCTCGTCCATGTTGCCTTCGATTGTGAGCTTCACATTCTGCAGCCGCACCGATTCGATGGTCTTTTCCGCACAGCCACCGATGAAGCTACCGTTCTGCGCATAGGCGATGATATTACTGAGCAGGACGTTCTTCACGCTGCCGATGAGTTCATTTTGGGTATCGTTGCCCAGCCAGATAAAGATGGGACGCCTGACATTGCGCATCACGATATTGCTGAAGATGATGTCTTCGATGGGCGTCCCTTCTTCAATGACGCAGTAGGCTGCCGCAGGAATGATGCTCACCACGTCGATGCCGATATCGGTATCGTAGATGGTGATGTTGTTGAAGCTGCAGTTGCGAATGGGGGCGTCGCCTTCGTAGCCCAGGCGAATGGCACAGGCTGAGGAGCTAAAAGTGCAGTTTTCGGCGACGATGTTTTCGCAAGGGCGAATGTCTTTGAGCAGCTTCGTGTCGCTTTTCACCGCAATGCAATCATCGCCAGCCTGGATGTGGCAATTTACGATGCGCACGTTGCGGCAGCAATCGATATCGAGGGCATCGGTATTGGGGCCATCATAGGGGTTGATGATATTGAGTCCGTCGATATTGACTTCAGCGCAACCAATAAGCCACACGGTGTAGCAGGCCGAGTCGCGCATCGTAACATCGCGAAACAGCAGGTTCTGGCAATCGATGAACATAATCAGCGACCGTGGCCGTTTCTCAAGCGGCCCGACCACTTTATCGTTAATCATTTTATCGGACCAAAACGCGCGCCCTTGCCCGTTGATAGTGCCGCGGCCTTCAATGGAAATGTTCTGCGCGTTCTCGGCATAGAGCAGGAACCAATATGGATGGGTGTGCCGTTCGGGGTTGGGGCGCGGAATCTCTTCGTAATCGTCGATCTGAGTGCTGCCTTTAAGCTCTGCGCCCACTTCGAGATAGAGGCGAACATTGCTTTTGAGGCGGATCGTGCCCGAAAGATACTGCCCCGGCCCCAGATAGACCGTGCCGCCGCCGGCCTGCGTACAGGCTTCTATGGCTGCCTGAATGGCAGCGGTATCGAGTGTCGAGCCATCCGCGACAGCCCCAAATTTTGCGACATCAAAGATGTTGTTGAACATAAATATTCTCGCTGACTCCCTCTCTCTTAACTGAGGCACCGGCAGACTAAATATACCCAAACCAGCGCTTTACCAAAGGCGGATATTCTTGGTCAGATTCATTTGATGGAATTAAGATCAACAAGAATGGTCATATGACATAATTAAAGCCACTGGTTTAACTTTTTTCGTTGCATATTTTCGCAACGGAGTATTAGTTGTCGAACCACGTTTAGCTGGAGCGGGGAAGAAGCAAGCAGACGTTCATATTCCCTATGCGGAATTTTAGCCACAGATTGACACAGATTACACAGATTGTGGGCACAGAGCCGTTTCAACGTCTCATTTAGTCATCCGTTGGCGGAGAGCATCTACTTATCCTGACTTCAACACTCATCTGTGTAATCTGTGTCAATCTGTGGCTCATTTAAAACTCGCGACGAAGTTTGCGGTGCCGAAGGCTTTGCGTGCTATGGAACGGAGAAGGGCGTTAATTCTTAGGAGTGGTATGACATGGCTTTGCCGGAAACCGATTTTGGACGTTACCTGCGCACCTCTCTTTACTGGGCGCGACACCATCAATGGAAAAGTGGAGCTAGTTGGGATGGCATTTCCATGCCGGCTTATTTTCTCTGGGTAGTGCGGCGCGGCGTATTGCAGGTGGAATTGGAAGGAGAAACCTTCCAACTTCAGGCGGGCGAGGCCTGGCTGCATGCTTATGCCAAACAGCGTGTGATTCGGGTGCTGTGCGATGCGCAGTGGCTTTCATTAGGGTTTGTAGCCACGCTCTACGAACATATCGACGCGCTGGCACCGTTGGCTCCGGCGCGATGGAAGCCCGCCCATAGTGCCCGGTTGGAGAACTGGCTGGAAGACCTGGCGGTGGAAGATGAAAGCGGCAAGCTGCCCAATGCCCTGGTCTGCGAAGGTTTGGGCCGCGCGGTAGTCGGCTGGTGCTGGGAGTCGCTTGGCGGCGATTTCGCGCAATTCGCCCGCCGTCAGGTGCCGCCCTGGCTGGGGCGGGTGCTCGAAGCCATGCATCAATCGCCCGGGAAAACGGTGGAACAGCACATCCACGATTCCGGCTATAGCCCGGCGCAATTCCGGCGCAACTTCCACCGTGTCATGGGGCAGGCCCCGCGCGAATATCTTTTGCACCATCGCCTCGAAGTTGCCCGCCGCTTGCTCGAAGCGAGCGATGCCTCGATTTCCGAGGTGGCACAACAGGCCGGTTTTCCCACTCCGGCGCATTTTTCCCGGCTCTTCACACAGCGTCATGGGGTGACGCCCTCGCAGTATCGTCGGCTGGTTCAACAGCCAAAAATATGAGCGAAAACATCAAATCGCTGATTATTTTCGCGCTGTTGGCTTTATAGCTCTATTATTCATAATAGTAGTTATGAGCAATGCTACAAAGAATCCCGAAGTAACGTTGTTTTCTCCTCTCGCCACCAATGGCCATGTTGCTGCCATGCAGCGAATGCACGACCGACTGCGCTACACCCGAAAAATTGCAAACTTTAAGGAGTCGCGTATGAAAAGGAAATATCTCATTCCACTGTTGGCCGCGCTGCTGTGTTGTGGAAATAATGGTGCCTGGGCGCAGGGCAAGAGCGGGTTAGATGTCGATGAACACACTCTGCTGTTGCTGCAGCCGCAAGAGGGCGGTTTGAAAGATCGCAAACAAGCTTTCGAGGCCACGATAAAGGGCGGCACCATCGTGCCCGACGAGCGGTTTGGCCAAGCGTTGCAATTCGGCGAAGCGCAAGGCAACGGTATCAGTGTCAAGGACGGCGGCAAGCTCGACTTCACGCGTGGACTGACGCTGGAAATGTGGTTGCAACTGCAACAGGCGGATGAGAAAACCCCGAATCCCGGCGGTCAGATTTTTACCAAGATGGGTTCGTTTTTCATGACCGTCAAAGACGGCAAGCTGCGCAACGACTGGATGACTTTCCCCACCCAGCAAATCTTCACTACCACCGACAAGCAGTTCAAATACTACCCGGTGGAAACCGAAGGCTTTGGCGGCGTGTTGCCCCTGGCCCCCAACCGCTGGACGCATGTGGCTGTCACTTACGATCCGGTTGTTAAAGTTATTCGCACCTGGATCGACGGCAGCCTCGACCGGACGCGTTACCTGGTGCGCCAGGGCGAGCAGCCGCTGCAAAGCAACCCCGGCAATGCTCTCAATTTTCTAAGCGGCATGAAGAACGTGCGGGTGGGAGAAATTCGGGTTTCGAATATTGCCAGGGCTATTAATACCCTACCGCCGCTGGAGACCTACGTTCATGCTTTGCCCTATCGCAAGCAGGTGGCGGTGAGTCTCGACCAGATCGATCCGCAGGCACTGCCGTTGGACATTGTGTTGCAATGGCAAACGCCCAACGGTGCCAGCTCGGTGGTACAACGTTTTCCGCTTACCGAGGCCAGGCGCAAGGACGTGGTGTTCACTCCACCGGGCTGGAAGGCTCAGTACACGCTCACTGTGAATGCTTTTTCCAATAATCGCGAAGTCTATTCCAAGAGCGTGCGTGTCATTAATGGCGATACCACCGCGCAGCCGGTGCGTATTGACGAGCAAAATCGTTTTATTCTTAACGGCCGGCCGGTTTTCCCGTTGGTAGCTTATCATGCCTTTGCCGAGGATTTTGGCACGTTGGGGAAAATGGGCTTCAACATTGTGACACCGCGCGCCCCCGATTCCAATTTTATGGGTATCAGCCCGAATTCGGATGAAGATATCGCGACCATGCGCCGCTATTTGGACATCGCCAAAGAGAACAATATCACCCTTTCGGTAAGCGGCAAGTCGAGTAATTTGCGTGGTGTCGCGGCATTGGCCGATCACCCGGCGCTCTCGCTCTGGTATGGAGCCGATGAGCCGTGGGGCAAATTGGAGCATCTGCGCGATAGTTACAACGCGATGAAGCAACTCGCACCAGGGCGGCCGATTCTCAACGTGCAGAACAACCCGACGCGTTTCCAGGAAACCGCCGAAGGAGCCGACATTCTGGGGTGCGATCCCTATCCAATTCCCAATGTTTCGCTGCGCACCGTGGCCGACCACACCAAGGCTGCCATCCGTGCCGTGGGCGGCCTCAAGCCGGTGTGGACGATCATTCCCCAATATGAAACGAAGCTGCCCACGGAACAGGAGTTGCGTTGCATGGCTTATATCGCTATTGCTGCGGGGGCAAACGGCCTGGGTGTCTATGCCTGGGACGATCGCCATGCCAAAACCAAAGTGGGCTGGTACACCGGGGCGCATCCCGAACACCAGAAGATTTTGAGCACCGTCGTTGGCGAACTGGCAAAGCTGGAATCGGTGCTGCTTATTCCCAATTCTACGCGCACGCTCACATTGGCTCCGGCGAACCCGGCTTTGCACGTCGCCCTCAAAGAATCGGCTGGCGAGAGTTATCTCTTGGTCGTTAACGATTCTCGCAAAGCCGAAGAAGCGACACTGGCGTTGGCCGGTTTGCAAAGCGCCGACGGGGTAGATGTGTATCAGGCACAGGAAAAATTATCTCTCCGTGACGGCAAAGTGTTGGTACAGCTACCGCCACTGGGAACAAGGCTGTACAAGCTCGCAAATATTCGCAAACAATGACGCAATGGGGGTTGCGCCCCGCATTCTGATTTCGTGAAAGGAGGTTTAGACATGCAACGGATTGGTTTTAAGAAGGGACAGGGGTTCACGCTGATAGAAATTTTGGTGGTAATTGCTATTATAGCTATTCTCGCAGCAATTCTCTTTCCGGTATTCGCCCGGGCGCGAGAGAACGCACGGCGTTCCAGTTGCGCCAGCAATTTGAAGCAGTTGGCATTGTCGGTAATGCAATACACGATGGATAACGACGGCAAGCTCGTGCCATATAGCCTTGGTTCGGATGAGTCGAGATTCGACCCGATTCAGCCTTATATCAAAAACCGCCAGATCGTCTATTGCCCCAACGCCCCACGATTCACCAACACCACGCCCAACGCTTATGCAACGCATTACGGCTTCCCGGCGATAACCAGCAGTGCCGTCATTTGCGCCATTCCCTACAACGCTACGACGCCGATTACAACCGCGATGGATTCAGTGCCCAACGCATCGCTCACCGGCTTGCTGGCTGAAACCTATTACCCTTACAGCAATTATTATGAGACACGCGGTTGGGGCTTTTCGGCGTTTCATGCTTGGACCGGCACGGCTTTGCCTTTGTGCATGATGGATCGCCACATGGGCGGCGGCAATTACGCCTATTTCGATGGCCATGTGAAGTGGCTCAAAAAAGAAGCGGTGGATGATGTCTACGCCAAGCAAGGGACCGGCACCGGTTCGGGAGCCACCGAAGCGATGGCCGCCACCATGCCGATTGTTTTTGCCTGGAAGAAGTAGTTTGCCAGGCATCACTCCTCCTTCTGAGGGACTGAATAGGTGACACAAAATTTCAGAGGCCTTCCCCTCATCCCAGCCCTCTCCCCGAAGGGGCGAGGGGGCATGTTGCACTGATTTTGACGTGCCACACAGAGTGCAGCATGGCCGCACGGACTCCCCTCTCCTGTTCTGGGAGAGGGGCCGGGGGTGAGGGGAGGAGCCTTTCAGAACTGTGTCACCTTTTCAGCCCTGAGAGAAGGGAGATTTATGGCAATTCATCTTGCGAATACAGAAGCCGGAAAGTTAATTTGCTGGACTGGTATTACATCCGATTCACTTCTAAAAATAATGAAAACAAAACTGTTTCTCGCTCTCGTCATGAGCGGAGTCTTCCTGTCCGCGGCGCAAGCGCAGCAAGCCGGCAATCAGAGAACGTTCGATACCTACGCCGTTCCCGCGCTGAGTTCCATTCCCCGCTTGCCGGATAAAATGCCCACAGACGGGCGTTTGAGCAATCAACTTCGTATCGTGGCGGCTCAGGGCGAATTTGAACCGGCATCGTTTGTCATCGCGCCCCGTGCCGATGTGACCCGCCTGGAACTCAAGCCAACTCCACTCATCGGCGCGGGTGGGCAAATTCCCGTTGGTGCGGTGGATATTAAAGTCGTCAAGACCTGGTACCAGGGCGGCACCGCCTGGTATAGCTATTTTGGCGATAGCAATCGCCGCGAACTCGTGCCTGAGTTACTGCTCAACGATGAAACGCTGGTCAAAGTCGATCGCGAGAAGCAGGAAAACTACTTGCGTGTGGGCAATGAGTATCGCTGGATCAGCTACCCGGCTGAAAAGGCCGAAAAGTTCTTCAATTACCTCACCGAGCCGGTGGCCGATAGCAAAAACCTGCAACCGGTGCAGCTTGTCAAAGGCGAGAATAAGCAGATCTGGGTTACCGTAAAGGTGCCGGAAAACACTCCCGCCGGTATCTATCGCGGCCCCATTCAACTGCTGGCCGATGGCCGCCCGGCGGGTGCCGTGAATCTGGAAGTGCGCGTGCTGCCCTTTGCACTGCCTGCCCCCAAAACCTATTACGATACCGATAAAGACTATCTGGTGACGCTCTATGCCACTAACGTGTTGGAGGTTGCCAGGCGCTTGAAACTGCCGCAAGAAGACGCCGATAGGCTTCAGTTGGCGTGGTATAGAAATCTCATCGCGCACAACGTGGTCAATATCCGCTCGGATTTGAACCTCAGCAACAAGCCGGACCGAGCGCAGGCGATGGAGGATGTGCGCCATGAATTGCGTCTCCTGAAACAGGCCGGTGCGACCATGAAGCCGCTGCTGTCCAGCGGGCGCGTCGCCTATGTTTCCAATGCCGAATCTAAAGAACCCAGCCTTTACCGGCAGCGCATCGATGACCTGGCCCGCACCCTGAAAGAAGAAGTTGGTCATAGTGATATTTACATTACAAGCTGGGATGAAGCCGGGGTGGCACACATCAAGCAGATGCGCGAGTTAGCTGAATATTCGGCTTCCAAAGGACTTAAGCTGTGGGTGACAACGGCCAATAATAAGCACTTCAACCTGGCCGGTTATATGATGGACTATGCCAACCACGGCGGCTGGCCCGAGCGTCAGCATGCCGCCACCTGGCATGCCATTGGTTCCAAGGTCGCCAGCTACGCCGGGCCTCACAGTGGTGTCGAGAACCCCAACGTCTATCGCCTGTGGGAAGGGCTGGCGCGCTACAAAGCGAATTACGATGGTTCTTTTAACTACAAGTACCACTCGCAACTGCACCTGACCTTGCATGAGAAGTGGAAGCAAAACACCTGGAACGATTTTCTAGGCGAGAAGTTTCGCCAGTTCAATCTGGTTTATCCCACTGCCAACGGCCCTATCGATACCATCGCCTGGGAAGGTTTCCGCGAAGGTATCGACGACGTGCGCTATGCCACCAAGCTCAAGCAAGTCGCTGCCGAGGCGATTGCCACCGGTAAGGTGGAGCCGATGTTCACAGCAAAAAAAGCACTGATGTGGCTGGAGCTATTAGACGAACGCACTGCCGATTTGAACGGGTTGCGCCTGGAGATGATCGAACAGATTCTCAAGATTCAGCAAGCGATGGAGGAGGGCACACCATGAAGAAGCTCCTGGCATTATTATTTGTCGTATTAAGCGCAAGCAGCGTTTTCGCCAACGAAGCAAGCTCCAAAAAATATGAAGTTCGCTTTCTGGAAAAGGTTCCCTATGGCGTAACGGCATGGTCGCAGTCGGAGTTGGTGAAAAACGCCCGCAATCGGGAAGCGCATTTTGTGGATTACAACAATGCCGCCGCCCAGGATTTGGTGCTCGATGCCACCACCCAGCGCGATGCGACTAAAGACACGGCGGCTGCGGCGCGCGAAACGGCATTCTATTCGGTCTATAACGAAAAGGGTTGGTATCTCTACATCGAAGCCGCCGAGCCGTTGATCGATGATCTGCTGGATAACGTTGTCGATCCGCAATCTCCGGCGCGCAAGGAAGGTTATGAAATCTTCTTTGCACCCGGATTGCACACAGTACCTTACTACCAGATATTCACCCGGCCATTTGCCGATGCCACCGATTATTATGATTGGGGCGTTTCGCACCGCCATTACCGCTCGCTTAAAGAATTCGCAAAAGTTGAATCGCTGCCGCTCGAAAAAGGCTTTGGTACCTTCGTCTTTATTCCCTGGGAAGACGTTTACGAATATCTGCCGCAGGGCGAAGAGAACTGGCGGTTCTCGATTATCCGCTGGATGCCCTATGGTAAGGCGGGCGGCGTGAGTTGGGGCGGGCAGGTACACGATACCGGCAATTTTGGTTTCCTGCATTTTCAACCGCCGACCGCGGCGCAAAAAACCGCGATGGAAAAGCGAATGCTGCGCGTTGCCTGGTTCAAGTATCTGGCGACGGCCAAAGCCGCTGCTACTTTCTGGGACGATGAGAAGCTGGGCGACCAGGAGTTCTATAATAGCGTGCTTAAACCGGTCATGGATGAATATACGGCTCAAGGCGAAGCATTGGGCACGCCCAACGATTGGAACGCCGTCACCCTTCCCAAAGCCGCCGCGCTTCGCGACGACTGGATGGAGTTCAGTTATAAAATCAGCGAACTGCGTGCCGATTATTTGCGTGATAAATACTTCAAAGCGACGCCATGAATCCTCTTTCCTGGTGGCGCGAAGCGATAGAGCGGCGCGATGACAACGTTTCGGGCGCGCGCGTGTGGCAGTTGACTTCGGCTCCGGCCATCACGCACAACCTCTACCATGAACAACCGCCGTGCAGTGCCGACGGCAACCGCCTGGCGCTGTTTCGCACCGCTTCATCGAACCCGCGCCAGCCCGGTGATTTGATGGTGTATGGCATCGAGCGCCACCGCATCACTTGCCTGGTAGAGAATATTTTCGGCATCGGCTCGGGAGTTCACGCCCTGGCGACATCAGCCTGGAGCGGCCATATTTATGCCGTGCAACAACGCGAAGAAAGCCGCGTGCTGTTGCAACTCGACCTGAACACCATGACGAGCGACGAGCTATTCGCCTGGGACGGCCTGCCGGGGCTTGGCCCCGCCACCATCAGCCCCGATGGCCGTTGGGGGCTGGCGGCAGGTCGTCCCGCTCCCGATACATTCGGGGTTTTTCGCTTCGACCTGAATAGCGGCCGTGGCGATTGGATTCATGTCAGCCCGCATTTGGTCAATCCCCATTTGCAATACCGCCTGTACGCCGAGCAACGGATTCTGGTGCAAGAAAACCGTGGTTGTCTGGCCGATGAGGCGGGCAACATCATTCGCCTCTACGACGAACGCGGTGTGGGTTTGTATAGCATTGATAGCGAAGGCAATAATCGGTGCGATTTCCCGGTGGGGCCGCCTTACACGCCGGGAACCACTGGCCACGAGTGCTGGATAGGGCAGAGCGAGCGAGTGCTCGTCACACTCACTGCGCCCTATGATGATGGCCTGCGTGTCGGCAATGTGGTGGAGGTATGCACGACATGGGCAAAGCCGCGTGTGGTTTTCGATAGCCCGCTGATCTGGAACCATGTCGCAACCTCGCGTTGCGGGCGCTATTTTATTGCCGATACCCACGACCTGCCGGAGGTGCCGCTACTTGTGGGCAATATCGCGAGCGGCAATACCCGCATGCTCTGCTCATCGCTCACCTCCGCCGGTTATCCCCAGTATTCTCACGCCCACCCTTATCTTACCAGCGATAATAGCCACGTCGTTTTCAACTCCGATCGGCGCGGGTTGACCCAAGTGCATGCTGCGGCGCTGCCGGAGGGGTTCTGGGAAGACTTTTAAGGGTTTTAAAGTGCTAGTCTGTAAAATAAGTTATTGCGCATGGTGGCTCCGGCCTCCGTGCCGGAGTGAGTTTCGCATCCCCTCCGGCACGGAGGCCGGAGCCACCGATAGTAGCCTGCCGTTCCAAGAAGGGTTGGGAAATAAATTACTTTACAGACTAGTACGAGCGATGTCTTTTTAGCACTGCAATGAACAATTGCATCAAGGGCCGGTAAATACCTCTCCGCTTTGTCATGTGCGTTGAGGGCTGCACTTTGCAAGTTATATCATAGCCGTGTTAGCAGTCCCTTCAACAAAGGTCAAATATGCGCATAATTCTCTGGAAGTTCATTGGATTCAATTCGGCATTAGTGTGCCTGTCACATCCGTGCCGGCTGCTCCCTTTCTTTGTGAGGTCCGGCACACCAGCCAACACGCCAGGGCAAACAGCGCAAGTGCAATAAAACCCGGCCAGTAATAGCCAAAGTTTTGCTTGACGACGCCCAGCAAAAGCGGAGGAAAGAACCCACCCAGGCCACCGGCGGCACCGATCAGGCCCGTGACGATACCGACTTCCTTGGGAAAATATTCAGGCGCGAGCTTGAAGACCGCGCCGTTGCCCAGCCCGATGGCCGCCGCCATGCCGAGAGCGCCGATGGTGAACGTTGCCATGTTCGGGCAGGCCATGAAGAGGGCCATGAGCGCGACGAAGGGGAAGACCCGCAACAGGATGGTCAAGCCGCCGATGCGGTCGGCCCAGGAGCCGCCGACGGGGCGAAGAGCGGTTGCCAGCAAGACGAAACCCGCAGTGCGCAGCCCGGCGTCGTTGGGCTGGAGCTTGAACTGGTCGGTAAGTAGCGTCGGCAAATACACCGCCATAGCGACGAAGCCGCCAAAGGTTAGAAAATAATAGAGACTCAAAATCCAGCTCATGCGGCGGCGCAAGGGCGCCATGACTTCGCTCCAGTTTTTAGGCGGGATGCGCCCCGGTGGATTTTGCGCTAAAAGCAGCCACAGCACGAGCCAGGCACCGGCCAGCACGGCAAACGCCCAGAAACCCCAGGCATAGCCGAGTGCGCCTGCAACCACCGGCGCGCCGAAAGAGGCCAGCGATTGGCCGATGTTTCCCGCGCCGTAGACGCCCAGCGCGAAGCCCTGTTTTTGCGCGGGATACCAGCGCGAGGAAAACCCGGTGCCGACTGAAAAACTGGCCAAGGCCAGCCCGCACCCAAAAGCCGCCAGGAGCAGTTGCCCGTAATTTTGGACGTAACTCAGGGCAATGACGGGAACGATGGAACCGGCCATCACCAACGCGAACATCAGCTTGCCGCCGTAGCGGTCGGTCAACATGCCCAGCGGAATGCGCCCCAGGCTGCCCAACAGAACCGGCAGGGCGACGGCGATGCTGACTTGCATCGGCGAAAGCTCCAACCGGTTTTTAAGAATCGGCATCATGGCCGAAACGCTGCCGAAAATCGCAAAACAAACGGCAAACGCACCGGTGGCCAGGGCGAGTTGAAGGCCGTTGCCCGAAGGAGAAGGCTGGGTGGAAGTCATGGTTTTTATCCCGGTTTTAGAAATTAGGTTCCTAACAAGTCCAGCAGTGGTGTGATTCTTGTACCAGTTTTCGCGCTGTTTTATCCCTTGAATGCGTCATTCTCGCCTCCGCGAGGATGACAAACTTTAAGGCTATAGATAACCACCAACGCCCGGTACCTTCCTGTATTCCGTCTACTATCTACGATCTACTGCCTACAACTCTACACCGGGTTACTTTTCAGGATTGGTATTCGGTTTACGGTCGAGTGCATACAAGAATTTGAGCAACCCCAGGTTAAGCAGCAGGCAAATCACACTGAAAATCGCGGCCGGGACGGGAACGCCGCTATCGCCGCCGAGGTAGGAGTTCATGGTCGCGGTTATCAGCCAGAGTTGGATAATATCGATCATCAACACCAGGCACAGGATGCCCTGCACGACGACCATTTTTTGCGCACGCGTGAAATACTTTTTCATACCGTTCGCAACTCCACACCGGTGGCGTAAATTTCATCGCCGCGCAATTCGACGGTGATGCGCGGCAGGGGGCGCCGTGGCGGCCCGGCAATCGGGCGGCCCTCTTCGAGCGAAAAATAACCGTGATGGCAGGGGCAGGCGAGGCGCTTTTTCTCTAGCTCGGGAATCACCGCGCAGGAAAGGTGGGTGCATTTCTGACCGTAGGCCAGCAGGGTGTTTTCGTCGGGGCGCATCAGCAGGCAGGGCTCGCTGTGAGTGGGATAGTGGAACACGAGAGAACTGCCGACCGGCAAATCCTTGAGATCGGCTATTTTCTGTGCTGGCGGCGCGCCACGCCGGGCGCGCCGCCAGTTTTCCCACACGATCCACATCTGCCCGACGGTAAACGCCGCGCTGGTCAGTACTAAAAACTTGGTAAATTCACGCCGGGAGACATAGTTATCTTGCGGTATATCGACGGGAAAGTCCTGGCGCCACTGCGGTTGTTCTCCATGCGGTTTGCCGTCGGGCGCTTGCGATAAATAATCGCGATCCTGATCTACCATATATTCCTCACTTCATTAAAAAGCTAGATACCTGACACCTTCACTCTTCAAACATGTTCAAGAAAACCACCTGGCCGCTGGTTTTTTCGTTCATGGCGGATGTCACGTCCAGATACTCCGCCTGGGTTTCGCGCGGCACCAGCATGCTGACCTTGGTGGAAATTTCCTGGTTGCCGAATTTAAAGTGATTGACCGGGCGCGAGCGCAGGCGCAGGCTTTCCACCTCTTCGCGGGTGCCGAAAAAGAGGGCCTGGCTGGGGCACACCGATGCGCACATCGGTTTTTTGCCCTCACTGGTGCGGTCGTAGCACATATCGCACTTCATCATCAGCTCGGCGCCGGTGTTCATCTTCGGCACGCCGAACGGGCAGGCCAGCACGCAGTTGTTGCAGGCGATGCAACGGGGCTTGCGCGCGGTTTGCACCACTCCGTCGCCGGATTTTTTGATGGCGTCGGCCGGGCAAACCTCGGCGCAGGTCGGTGAGTCGCAGTGCATACACACCACCGGCACGGTCTGGGTGCTCCAGGCGCGGTTGACGAATTCGAGGTGAATCATCGAATGGCCTTTGTGCGTGTCGCATTCGCTGCACGCCTGCACGCACGCCTGGCAGCCGATGCAGCGCGACGGGTCGATAAAGAATTCGTTTCTTTCAGGAACAGCCATAAGACCTCACTTTGTCGGTTCACACTACTGTTGCGGCTCCAGCTTTCCCGCATATTCCGGTGGCGCAGCGGCTTTGGCAAGGCGCACGGCGCAGACCTTGTATTCCGGGATTTTTGAAATCGGGTCCTGTGCGGCAATCGTCAGGCGATTGATGCTTTTTTGTCCGGCCCAGTGATAGGGCACGAAAATGGTGTCGGGACGGATAGTACGCACCACCTGGGCACGCAGGGTGATCTCGCCGCGACGGCTTTGCGCGGTCGCCCAGTCGCCATCGTTAATGCCCAGCTTCTCGGCGAGTTGCGGGTGCAACTCCAAACGCGGTTCGGGGTATTGATCGACCAAAGGCCCGATGCGCCGCGTTTGAGTGCCGCTGAGGAATTGGGAGATGACGCGCCCGGTGGTGAGGATGAGCGGATACTCGTTGTCGATATCCTCGGCAGGCGGCGTGTAGGGAGCGACGTTGAAGCGGGCCTTGCCGTCGGGAAAATAGAAGGGGCCGTTGCCTTGGGCGATGGGGTTCCACGAACCGGGTTCGAACAGGCGCGGCGTGCCGGGGTGGTCGTCGCTCGGGCAGGGCCAGAATACGCCGTTCTGGGCGACGATTTTCTCGTAGCTGATGCCCGAATAATCGTTGATCCAGCCCTTGCTGGCGACCCGCAGTTCGTCCCACACCTCGCGCGGCGAGGCGAAGGTAAAGCCTTTTTCACGCCCCAGCGCCTTGGCAATATCCTGGATGATAATCCAGTCCTGGCGCGCGTCGCCGGGGCAGTCGATGGCTTTGTTGATTTTGATGACGCGGCCTTCCACCTGCGTCACGGTGCCTTCGTCTTCTTCGTGCAACGAGCCGGGCAGCACGATGTCGGCGTGGCGCGCCGTATCGTTGAGGAAGAAATCGATGGCTACGTAAAAATCGAGTTTTCCCAGGGCGCGTTTCACAAAATCGCTGTCGGGTAGTGAAACCAGGGGATTGAAACAGATGCTGAGCAGGCCCTTGATTTCACCAGCGTCGATCTTGCGGAAAATTTCATAGGCGTCCACGCCGGGTTGGGGCATCTCTCTTTCGTCCATGTCCCAGATCTTGGCGATGTGGGCGCGGTGTTCGGGGTTGCCCAGATCGCGTCCGCCCGGCAGTTGGTCGCATTTTTGCCCGTGCTCGCGCCCGCCCTGCCCGTTGGCCTGGCCGGTGATGGTGGCATAACCGCAGTTCGGACGGCCGATGCGGCCCGAAGCCAGCACCATGTTGATCGCCCCCAGCACGTTTTGCACGCCGTGCGTATGGTGTTCGATACCGCGCGCGTGGGTGAGGAACGAAGTGCGGGCCGTGCCCCAGATTTCAGCCGCCTGGTGAATGGCCCGCTCGGAGATTCCGGTGACTTCTGCGGTGCGGCGGGGCGTCCACTCCTTGACGTGGGCCGCAACTTCCTCAAAGCCGATGGTGTGGTTGTCGATGAATTCGTGATCGAGCCAGTCATTCTCGATCATGAGATGAAGGATGCCGTTGAAAAGCGCAATGTCGCGGCCCGGTTTGATGGGCAAGAACAGATCGCAGGTGCGGGCAATGGGCGTGATGCGCGGATCGACCACAATTATTTTGGCGCCGTTTTCACGCGCCTGCCAGACGTAGTTGGTGGTGATCGGCGCGCATTCGGCGACGTTGGCACCACTGATCCAGACGACGTCGGTGTGGAGCATGTCCTCCCACGGGTTGGCGGCGCGATCAACGCCGAACGCCTTTTTATTGCCCGCTCCCGCGCTGACCATGCAAAGACGGCCGTTGTAATCGATGTTGGAAGTTTTCAGGCACATGTGGGCGAACTTGCCCATCAGGTAGGTCTTTTCGGTGGTGAGGCTGGCGCCGGAAAGGATGCCGAAAGCGTTGGCGCCGTGGGTGCTCTGGATGGTTTCGATCGCCTGGGCGACTTTGCCGATGGCGGCGGAATAGTCCATGGGCGAAAACCCGCCGGGTGCGTTGACATCGCGCTGCAAGGCCGTCAATAGCCGGTCGGGATGTGCGCCCTGTAAATAACGCTTGACGCCCTTGGGGCAGAGCATGCCCTTGTTGAAGGGAAAATCGTACCACGGTTCAAAACCGATGACGGCGTTGTCCTTCACTTTGAGCTGGATGCCGCACTGCTGCCCGCAAAAACAGCAATGGGTTTTGACGAGCCGCTCCGCTTCGGCGTTGGTTTCCAGGCGCGCGCCGTGCATGTGCGCCAGGTGCGGGCCGAACTGCTCGATGATTTCGATTTCTGAACGTGGCAATGTCGCCATAATTTTTTCCGTTTTTGCGTTAAAAATGCAGGTTCTGTTTGTCTTCGCTGCCCAGCGGGCCTTCGCTGATGACGGGGATGCCCACCACCGGCGTGTTTTGCGGGGCGTCGGGCAGGGCGAAATCGCCGTGTACCCCGCTCCATAACGCGCCCTGGGCCAAAGCCAGCCCGGCCCGGCGGCAGGGCGGGCAAACCCATTGATAATGCCCCAATTCTCCCTCGACGTTGTAGTCGTAGCCGAGCTTTTTCTCGACCTTGATCAAATCCTCGACGTGCAATTTTGAGGAGAAGGCGGCCCCGCAACGGCGGCAGTGCGCGCGTTCGCCGGTTTCCCCGGCATCCTTGTAGAAACTGGCACCGAGCTGGGCTGGTCGCTGGAAGATGTGAAAGAACTTGCCGAACGGTAAATAGAGCAGGGTGAAAATCACTGTGATGGCGTGCAAGATGGCGATGAACTCAAAGGCGTAGCCGCGCATCCAGGTGTAGCTCGCCGTCAACATCAACCCGGTGACGGAGATGGCAAAGAGTAAAAAGAGCGGCAGGATGTCTTCGGCAAACTGTTGCACCGACGCCGCGCCGTGGTCGCGCATGCGGCGCCACATCGCCAGCATCACGCCGCCGATGACGAGGAAAGCGCTCCACACCAACCCGTGGAACATCACGAACGCGAAAATGGAGTGTGCCGGAAAATCGAGGACGGGAAAGCCGAAGACATAGGCGCGATACCAGTCGAGTTTTCCGGGCACGGTGTAGAAGTGCATCCAGCCGAAAACCAGCGGAAAGGTGATGCCGAAGGCGATGAGGCAGCCCCACATCAAGCAAAAATGTGCTGCCCAGCGCAAGGTGCCGCGTTTGAAGATGAAGTGGTTGCCGGCGAAATCCTTGCCCACGCGCCCACCCAGCCGGAAGAGGTTTTGCGGCAAACGTTTGAAGAAAATATGCCAGCCACGCCTCCAGTAGAGTGCCGTCGGCGGGCGTTGCAGCCACATCGCATAGCGGTAAGTCACGCCGAACACGGCGAACAGGGTCGCGAAAGTGTAGGCGACCAGGGCCGCATCGAAGTGGTTCAAATTCCGCGAACCCACGGCGATGGCGACAGTGGTTAATCCGGTGAGTAGTATTCCCCAGCCAGCGGCGCGAAGAACTTCGGGTTTGAGTTTCATGATCTGTATAAAAAATGATACAGCGCACTCGTGTACATCTGAATCCGATATTCTGGTGCAAAAATCAGACCGAAGTGTCCATTTTTCGGCGACGATGAGAAGCGCAGCAGGTGCACGTATTATCCTTGTAGATTTTGTAAAAGTCAAATGCCATGTCGTCACCGCTCCATACCAACAGGCGGTTTTTGAGATTGGTGCCGACACCCGCCAGGTATTTGAGCGCTTCCATCGCTTCCAGCGTGCCGATGACGCCGGGGGTTGCGCCCAAAACGGGAAACACCGATTTGGGCGGCGCTTCCGGGAATAGGCATTGCAAGCAAGGGGTTTTCGGGGCGTGGATGAAAGTCAGCCGCCCGTCCAACCCCCACACGCTGCCGTGGATGAAGGGAATGCCTTTGCGCATGGCGCATTCATTGAGCAGATAGCGGGTGGGAAAATTATCCATGCAATCGATGATGATGGCGGCATCGCCCACCAGTTCATCCACGGTGTCGGACTCGATACGCGTCGTCACCGCCTGCACGCATATTTCGGGATTCAAGCGTTCCAGCGTCGCCTTACCTGACACGGCTTTGTTGATGCCCACGCGGGTATCGTCGTGCAGGATCTGGCGATTCAGGTTGGAAAGCTCCGGGGAATCGTCGTCGCACAGGATGATGCGGCCCACACCGGCGACGGCCAGGTAGATCGAAGCCGGGGAACCCAGGCCGCCTGCCCCCGCGACGAACACCGTCGAGCGTTTGATGCGCTTCTGGCCCTCTTCGCCCCAGTGGCCGATCATCATCTGCCGGTTGTAGCGTTGCAGCTCTTTTTCTGTGAGTAGCATGAGTAGTCGCTCCTTGCAGGTGCCTCATCCGGTGGGGATGAGTTCCCTGGCTTTTTGCGCCACATATTGCGGTGTGAGAATCTCTTCCACGATTTCGCGTGCGCTCCAATGCCTTTTGACGCGTTTGCCGCTTTCCCCCAGCGTGACCACAGCCGGTTCGAGGTCGCTGTCGTAACCGGCGGTGGCAAGCAAACCGTTGCATAGGCAGAAACGGCCCTGGGTCTCGGCAGGGTCGCCGCCCAACCTCTGATATTGTTCGGGCGGCATGGCCGGGCAAAGGTAGGTTTCTTTCACGCTGCCATCGGGTAAAGTCTCGAAATGGGAGCGCGTCAGATACATCTTGTTGCAAATGCGTGGGCGGGCCTGGTAAATTTCCGGCTCGGTGGTGGTATGCGGCAGTTGCACGGTCTTGAGCGGATAGCCGGTCGGTGAAGCCGTCAGGTCGGTTTCGATGGCCAGGCTATCGGCGGCATTGGCGGCAATAATCTGTTCGCGCAAATCCTCGCGCATTCCCGACTCTCGGCACAGGGCGAAGCGTGACCCGACTTGCAGGCCGTAGGCGCCGCGCGCCGTCCATTGCTCGAAGTCGGCGCGCGAACCGCCTTCCTCGAAGGCCCCGGCGACATAAACCGGCACGCCCAGCACTAGCACTTTTTCGAAGTAGCTGTCGATGGAATCCTGCCCGGTAAATTCGCTTTTGTTGCGCGGCGGCGCGTTGTGGCCGCCTGCGGTGTGGTTTTCCAACACGAAGGCGAAAGGGCGGGCGCCGTCGTATTCCTTCTGCCACACGTCCAGCATGCGTTTGGCAAACGCGAAGTTGGAAAGGATGGGAATCATTTTTGGGGCGGGTCTTTCCTGAAGGAGCGATGCGGTGCCGTCCTCTGCAATAGCCATTCGCACATGGGTGCCGGTGCCGGTCAGCGGCAAATATTCCATATCTTTCCCGGCACGGATTTTCGCGATGATGTCGGGCAACTCCATCGGCACTCCCGCGCCGCACAGCAGCGCATCGACACCCGCCAGCATAGCGCCGTAAATAGTCGGCAGTGCGGTGAGTGTCGCTTTCCACATCACGTTGATGCCGATTTTTCCCCGGTGGCCTTGCTGGGCGCGTTTAACTTCGATAAAAGCCGCGATGGTGCTCAGGCGGCGGGGATAGGCACTGTGGCCGGGGTGGGGCGTATCGACGGGAACGGCATGCGTGTGTTTGGGGCCGCCCGGTGCGAACGCCAGAATTTCTTCGACGTAGCGTGCCACCGGGAAAAGCTGTGCCAGCTTGATGGCGTCATCGTCGCCGCCGCGAATATCTTCGATCACCACATGCCGCAAGGCCGCGCCCGACACGACGCCCAGTGCGCCCAGCCGTGAGGTTGCATTGGCGAGGCGGGCGCTCGAAACGTGAATTCCCATTCCGGCCTGAATCAGGCGTGGCATTCCGTCAATCAGCGTCATCGATGGCATGGCGTCTCCTTAAAAATTGACAGTCGCTCAGGCTGCCTTCGCCGCATTGCGCCGGGAAGAACAACGCTGCATGGCGTCGGGTGCATCGAAATCCACGCCGCGGCGCGATGCCATTTCACGCCCGATGGTTTCGATTTGCGCGTTGTCGAGAAGCGTGCCCGCCAGCGGAAAGAGTTCTTTGTCTTCAACTGCTATGTGGGCGGCGTAGAAAGCGCGCAGTTGCGTCAATTCACTTTCCAGTTGGGCCACTTCGGCGCTTCCCAGAGCGTTGTGTTCCAGCCAATGCGTGCCCAGTTCGTCGATGAGCGCATGACGGAGATCGGCCGCGTCGTGGTCGTGCTCCAGGCGTTCCATGACGGCCAAGGCCCGGCGGGCGTTTGTGTTGCCGTTTTCCGCCAGGATGCGCAGGCGCGGGAACAGCGAAGCCTCTTCATCGTCCGTGTGGAGCGGTGCGGCACGGCGAAAATAGGCCAGGGCGGTGGCAAGAGCGTCACGCTGCATCTCGTCGAGCGGCCCGCCAACGGCAGCGCGGGTGACGCGCAGTAGTTGTTCGAGAAATTTTTCGATGCGGCGATGGCAGTCGCTGAGCAGCCCAAGCGGCTCGGCGAAAGTGTGTTCGCGCGGTGCGTTGATTTGTATCATGAGCTTAAATTCCCAATTTCCACGATCTGGCTTTCCGGTTTTGCCTCACCTGCCGCGCCGGTGAAAAGCGTGAGCAGCATGACGACGGGTGTTTTGGCAGCGATGCTGTGCGCCGTTTTCGGCGGCATCCAGACCCAGGTGCCTGCCACGGCTTTGAGGGCCTGATCGCCCAGGGTGATGTCGGCCTCGCCGCTGATGAAATGCATGATCGCCGGTTTTGAAGAGGTGTGCTCGGAAAGCTCCTGTCCGGCATCGAAACCAAAGACCACGATTTTCGACTGACGATCGGAGTGCAGTGTGCGGCTGACGATGCTATCGGGGGAGATGGTGATGTTACCGGTGATCTCCTCGAAATACAAGGGGGAGGTGTTGTTTGGAGTTGACATTGTTTTCTCCTGTATGGGGCCGGATTTCAGCCCGGTTTTTGTGCCGTGAGCGCCACAGCGCTCAGGTGATCGCGATAGCGGCTGAATACGGCGCGCATTTCGCGCACGCGGGCCAGGGCTTCCTCGTCGTGCAAGGCGTTCCAGATGATGTGCAGCGCGCCGCCCAGCCCTTCGTCTTGGATCAATCGTGCCGGTTCCAGCAGCTCCATCGGGGCGTGATGCTCCTGCGTCACGGCCAGACCGGCTTCTTCCAGCAGCGCGCGCCATTGCCCGACCCGCAGTGGCCGTGCCCCGACGTGAATCGAGCCGCTGAGCGCTTCGTAAATCGTGCGTTGCGTTTCCTCGTCCAGGTCGTCGGGAACCAGGCACAGTTCGTGGATGCCGTAGCACCCTCCCGGACGCAGCAACCGTGCGGCTTCGCCCACGATTTGCTTTTTTATTTCCGGCGTTTGCATCGTCAGCATGGCTTCGCCGTACACGACGCTGGCGCTGCCGTCCGGCAAGCCGGTGTCGTTGGCGCTGCCGGTGCGAAACTCGCATTTGGCCTCGCTGAATTTTCGGCGCAGGTTGGCGGCGGCGGTTTCGTCGCGCTCCACGGCAACGTAGGAAGCCGGGTTCTTCTGGAGCGCCAGCTCCGTCGTTGCACCCAGGCCGGGCGCGAATTCCACCACGTCGTCTTGCGCTTGAATATCGAGCGAGGCCAGCAGGCGGCGTGTCAAATCGATGCCGCCGGGCCGAAGCACTTTCTTGCCCAAACGCGCCAGTAGCCAGTGGCCGGGCATTTTGTGGGTTTGCAGATCGGCACCGGGCAGGGCGTCGTCTTGTTGTTGTGTTTTTGTCGGCATTGGTTTTTCCTCCTTCTCTGCGGATGAATTTTCGGCGTGCCACTTCTCCAACGTTTCCAGCAGCGCCGCCAGGGCCTGTTCGTCCAGAGCGGCTTCGATGAGTGGAAACACGACACGCTCTTCCAGGCGCACGTGCGCTTCCAGTTGCTCGCCCAGGGCCGCGCAAATTTCCGCGGCGGCATCGGCGGCACCTTGCAAAAGCTGCACATCGCGCCGGATCAAGGCGTGTTCACGCAGCATTTGTTGGATGGGAGCCTGCTCCAGGTCGCCCCAACGGGCGTAAAAGGGTAGCAAGGCTTGTTCTTCTTCACAAAAATGGCGTTGGCCGTGGTGCTCCCAGAACTGCAAAAAATCGGAGACGAGCTTGCGCTGTGTCGCTATGTCGGCGTGTGCGGCCCGTTTGAGGCGCTGGGCCTGGACGAGCGCCGTGTGGTGATCGGACGATAGATTGCGCAGGCTGGAGTGACGTCTCATAATTCTCCTTCAATAGGAGTGCCGCATTGATCTTGCCGTAAACCGGGGAAATCGCAACGAAGCGGCGGTTTCGTCAAGCTTGATCGTAGTGTAGAGTCAGGTTAAATTGGATGTCAATGTCTAAAATAGGAATACTGTGATTTCCCACGATATGGAATGCCTATTATCGTGGGACGATGACGATGTGTTTCTTGTATAGCTGGACAATTATTAACTCAGACAAGGCGTCAGGGGTGATATGTTGGATCACATTACCTAAGCCGCTTGAAGGTATTCAGGTGAGGATAATAATCCGGCATGGTGACGGTGAAAAATGCCTACAAGTCGGCGTATATATGTCTGTTGCAGCCATAAGTGCCGTTGGAGCAGCCGAATCTCCGGCTGTAGGAGATTCACTCACTTCAAGGTCGAGGTAAATACCACCCGTTCTTTTGTGTCAAACCGGGATTGTAGAGTTGACTATTGTTCACACTGACAATGTTTCATAATAAATTTGAACAGAATAAGGTCTTAGTGAGATTAATTTAATTTTTTGAAAAACTGCTGTTAAATAGCAAGATCCGTTCCGCCAACGCATGATATAAGTAAAAACTATTAATAATTAATAATTTCTTGGTGAATTGGAGATTATTAGTACGGTATAATGCCGTTGACTCTTTAGAAAGTATACCTTTCAGTCCAAATACATTATTGTTTATGGCTATAATTTTTGCTCCGTGATCAGAATAAATTTGGTTGCGGTTTTTCGTGCAACTTCGGAGCAAATCAATGTGTGAGGTAAGTATTATGAAGGACCATCGTATGAAAAGTCATTTGAAATTGCGTCCACTCGCATTTCTGGCTTGCGGCATTCTGGCCGTTTCGTCTCTGGCGTGGCAGGCTGTTGCCGATCAGCAAGACCTGACTGCCCTGTTGAAAGCCTGGAAAATCGTCAAGAAAGACGGTAAGGAAACCCGCGTCGCTGCCGATAAGCTGGGCGCCGGGGAAATCCTGGAATATCAGGCCATCTATAAAAATAACTCTTCCAAAACCCTCAGCGGCATTCAGGCGACGCTGCCGATTCCTCAGGGTTTGGAGTTGTTACCTGGCACGATCGCTCCTAAAGGAGCCTTTGCCAGCACCGATGGTAAAAAGTTTAGCGCCATACCCCTGCGTCGCACCGTGCAGGTTGGCGGTGTTGCGAAGGAGGTGCCTGTTCCGTACTCCGAGTATCGTTCTTTGCGTTGGACTATTGCCAGTTTGAAGCCTAACCAGAGTGTGACCGTGAGTGCGCGTGCCAAGCTTGCGCAATAAGATTATTAAGTAGTCGTAAAAGATTTTATTGCAATTCATTTTTTGTGAAAAATAGGATTTATTTGTCGGTTTTATAGGCTTTTTCTCTAAAAGGTATGTTAAAAATGAGTAAAAAACAATTACAAGCTTCACCCC
>Ga0209369_1000198_pt1 | contig 125691 bp, 115 predicted proteins | sample EBPBio142010_DNA_FD_185865 | JGI IMG/M metagenome (GOLD analysis project Ga0209369, IMG submission 185865) | Wastewater treatment Type I Accumulibacter community from EBPR Bioreactor in Madison, WI, USA - Reactor 1_10/4/2010_ DNA (SPAdes)... | ecosystem: Engineered > Bioreactor > EBPR >...
AGTTCTGTGAGAAAGGTGTTGGTATCCAGCATGACAAGCTCCTGTGAGAGGGATTTTGGCAGCAGGATACCTACACCTTTCGCCGTTAGACAACCCGTTAATGCACAACAAGCGTTTCATTCGCTGGAACTTGTTTCCTATGGAGCTAATTTAACGACACTCGTTCACTTTCTTCCGAACCAGTTCCAGAATTTCGAGGGCAGTTGCTTCGTCGCTATGTGCCACATTTAATTCCTTTGTCATATCATCGAGAAGCTCAGTGTATGCTTGAGAATTTGATAGCGAAAGAAACCGTCTCATTTCATCGAACGCCTCGTTTTCACGATTCATGTTCCATAAGACGTGGAACAATCCCAGTGAAGCCATTTCGGCGCGCGGACCTGCCTTGATTGCTTTTTCAAAATAGGGAATTGCCCGATCTAAGTCGCCTATTCCGAAATAGTAGATATGCCCGATTAATTCAGAAACCGGCCCCGCATCAGGCCATATCTTGTACATCTCTTCGCATGCCTTCAAAGCTGCCTCATGGCGTTCGTGCTTATAGTGGGTTTGCGCTTGCTCGTATAAGAAGATGAATTGAGACTTCTCAGCGTCATCTGTAAATTTCATAATTTAGTCTCGAGAACTCTTTTGCCCACAGGCAAAAGCGAAGCATTAACGGACGGGTAGAGACGCGATTTATCGCGTCTGGGGCTTACTATTTTATCTTGATTAATTGCCGAACTATGCCATCGCACCTTGTCATCCTGAGCCTGCGAAGGATCTCGTAATAGTAACCTAAAACTTCTTGCTTCAAACGTTGAGATTTAGAAATGTGCAATGAGATCCTTCGCAGGCTCAGGATGACAAGGTATAGAGATGCCGTCCGGCTATGAGGCAAAAACGCAAGTAATGAGGCCCAGACGCGATAAATCGCGTCTCTACAGATAAGTGCTGTGCCACAGCTCTTCACGAAATTAGACGGCGATACAACTGCCCATAATCCCGCGCTGAAACACTCCAAGAAAAATCGCTCTCAAAAGCGTTCGCTATCAGTTGGGGCCAATCGCCGGAATGGTAACATTCAATCGCCCGGCTAATCGCGCCCAGCATGGCGGCGGTGTTGTAATCGTGGAACACGAAACCGTTGCCTTCGCGGGTGGTGCTGTTGAACTGATGAATGGTATCGGCCAGCCCGCCGGTGGAGCGCACGATGGGAATGGTGCCGTAGGCCAGGGAAATCATCTGGCTCAGGCCGCACGGTTCATACTGCGAAGGCATCAGGAAGAGGTCGCTTCCCGCATAGATTTTATGCGCCAGCGGCTCGTTGCGCTGCCCCATCACGAAAGCGGTTTGCAGCGGGTAACGCAACCCCAGCTCGTGAAAACGGGTTTTGTAGTAATCGTCACCATCGCCCAGCAAAACTAACTGGCAGCCGAGGGCGAGGACATTCTCCAGCGCAGCTAATACCAGGTCGAAGCCTTTTTGCGAAGAGAGCCGCGATACCATGCCGATCAGCGGCATATCGGGCAGTTGGGGTAATCCGACCGTTTGTTGCAGGTCGGTTTTGCAGAGTTTCTTGCCCGTATAATCTGCGGCGCTAAACGGCGCGGCCAGGTATTTATCGGTGGCCGGGTTCCACTCGCCGTAGTCGATGCCGTTGATGATGCCGTGCAGTTGGTGGGCATGTTCGGCCAGCACGCCTTCTAACTGCGCGCCGTGTTGGGGCGTTTGAATCTCGCGCGCATAGGTCGGCGAAACCGTGGTAATGGCATCGGAAAACACCAGCCCGCCCTTGAGCGGATTGATCTGATTATAGAACTCAAGCTGGTGATAATTGAAGAGCGAATCGGGCAAGCCCAGCCGTGCCAGCGTTGAAAAATCGGCCAAACCCTGGTATACTAAGTTATGGATCGTGAACACGGTTTTCGCTACATTTCCCAACCCCAAACTCTTCAAATAAACCGCTAACAAACCTGTGTGCCAATCGTGGCAGTGCAGGATTTGCGGCTTGAAATTGTCCTTTTCATCCAGCGCAGTCAAGGCGCGCAGCACGGCACGGCAGAAGAAGCCGAAGCGGAGAATATCGTCTTCATAGCCGTAGAGCTGGTCGCGGTCGAAGTATTGCGGAGCATCTAACAGGTAGTGCTGAGTTTTGAGTTCTGAGTTTTGAGTGGCGCGCAGCAGGGTGGCGCGTTGCAGGCGGCCATCGAAGGGGATGGAGAGGTCGGCGATGGCTTCAACCTCATAGCCGGTGGTGTCGGTGTTGCGATAGTGCGGCACGATGGTGCGGGCATCGATGGCATGAGCCGCCAGGGCGGCGGGTAGTGACCCGGCGACATCGGCCAGGCCCCCGGTTTTACTAAACGGCACGGCTTCGGAGGCGACGAAAAGAACTTGCATAGCGGCCAGGTATTTTACTGCACGCTGTCGAAGACGTCGTATTGGCGCGAGGCCGGTAATTTGATTTCGCCGAACACTTCAAAGTAGTAGCGCAGGCGGGCGCTCTGGGCATTGGGCGGCACACCGGCATGGATACGCACACGCTGCGGGCCTTCGTATTTGCCGATTTCATCGCCGGCCCAATCGCCGTCCTGCCACACCATGACATCTTCGATGACACCGAAATGATCGTCTTCATCGTCGCCGGGCGAGATAGCCTGGGTATCGCCGTCCACCAGCAGCAATTCGCCCGGCTCCCACAGTTGGAAGGTTTCACTGGCACCGGGTTGGGGCGTAATGGTGGCGTCGATGTAGTAGAAGTTGCAATTTTCGTATTCGCGCACCTGCGTGGCGTCGTCCACCTCTTCCCAGTGCTCGTGGTCATCGGCTTCGATGAGTTCGGGCGCTTTTTGTGGCTTGGGCGCAGGTTCCACCGAATGCAAACGCACCTGGGCGCCTTTGAGTACGCTGCTCTTTGCCATGAAGGGCGAGAGAATCGCGCGGCGAATGCCCAGAACGACCAGCTTCTTGGCGATGATGCCCAGCGCAATGAGCACCAGAAAATAGACGATCCAGCCTTTCCAGCCCAGCCACAACACCAGCACCACGGGAAGTGCCAGCAGGGCCAGAAGAACGACAGGTATCAGCAACAAATATTTAGCCATAGTTCGGGTCGCAAAAATAAAAATGCGTCCCGAAAATTTTAACACGTAGAAAGGAGAAATTGTTATGTCATGGATTCCTTGTGATGCCGATTTGGGCAGCCACCCCAAGCTTTGGCGCATGTCGCATTCTTTGGAGATATCACGGCCCAGTGCTGTGGGACATATTTTGTTGCTCTGGCACTGGTGTGCCAAACATGCCAAAGACGGTGACATCACGGAGTGCTGTGCCGACCAAATCGCTTTTGCAATGATGTGGGAAGGCGACTCGCAAGTGCTGCTGAAAACGCTTATCGAATGCCGGCTTCTCGACCGGGAGAATGGTCGCCTCACGGTGCATAATTGGGAGAAACATGCCGGTGCTCGCCTTCGTTGCTTAGGAGCCGATGCCGCACGTAAACGCGCCGCTCGCCAGCGTGCCGTTAACGAAGAGTTTGCCCGCTAAACGTTGCTGCGGACGTCCGCGGCACAATGCTGCAAGTTCCCCGGACGTCCGGCGGACATCCCCCGGACATCTACCGGATGTCCGGATAAGTTGTGAAGTATCTTGTTTTCGCCTTAAAAACACCCCTTGAACCGGTTTTAGAGTGAGAAAATAGCCTGATGTCCTGGTGACGTCCGCGTTACGTCCTGCTGACGTCCGGTTTACCGTCCGTGTGACATCCTTGTGCAGAGGAGAGGAGAGAAGAAGAGAGAAGAGAAGAGTACAGCGTAGCGCGTGCCCGCGCACATGACGCAACGCTGACTAACGATTCTAATCCTTCACAGCCCAATGCCCTATGCTCCCAGGAAACTTTTAACGCACCAAAGGAGCCATTGCCTGGTTGCCGCCATCTCCCACCTCCTACCTCCCATCTCCAGCCGTTTCAAGCGCTCAACCGAGCATGATCGTGTTCCAGACGCCATTGGCGGGGCGATTTGCCGGTGTGTTTGCGGAAGGCGCGGTAGAAATACCCGGCATCGTGGAAGCCGGTGCTGTGCGCGATGTTTTCCACCGTCATCACCGTTCCCAGCAGCAGCTCTTTGGCGACTTCCATTTTGAGGTTGGTCTTGAGTTCGACGAAAGTTTTCCCCGTCAGCTCTTTTACCAGATGCCCGGTGCGCGAGAGCGAAATGCCCAGTTCCCCGGCCAGGTCGTTCAGGCTTGGGTCTTTGTAGAGTTCGCGCCGCAAGAAGCGCATGATGTGAGCGGTGCGCTGGTGGCCTTCGGGAGCATCGCTCGCTTTGCGTTCGAGTTCGTAGAGGTAGAACCGTTGCAAGAGCACCGCCAGCGCCAACACTTGCTGCACCTGCTCCGGGCTGTAAAGCGGCAGGGATAACGGCTGGTCGTCGCTCTCGCGGAACTGGCCCAGATAGCCGAGTCCGGTGAGCTGGTCGCGCACGATGAGCGGGATAATCACCTCACTGGCCCCGGCGTGGCAGCGATTCACAAAAGGCCGCCGCTTTTGCAAGGCCAGTTGAGGTACGGTGCGCAGGTCGCATTCCGTGCAGGCGAGGTTGCGAGTAACTTTTACCGCCCGACAAAACGCCGTAGTGTGGTTCCGATGGCGGCCAGGAATATCTTCCAGCGTCACCTGCAACCGCACCGGTGCGCGCAACGCCTTGAGGCAAAGCTGCAAACCGCTCATCATCTCGATTTGCCCCAGCAATTCGGGAAGCTCCAGCCAATTTTCGCTCATAATCTGTTGAATATAGCAGATTTGTCGATGTTATCAGCGGCTCATTCCATGAAAAGTAACACCGCGAGAGGGGTAACCTATGAAGAACCACGCGCGTTAGCAAGTGGATTGTGTCAGCCTCACAAGTCTGGCCAGCCACGAAGAACCACACGCGTAAGCAAGTGGGTAAGCCTGGGTTTTTTGCTTATCCAGGAGACTAATAAGCTGAATCAGTCCGCTCGCTCACGCGCGCGGTTCTTCAAGGAATATTATGAGCTATCTAAATATCTTCGAGCAGCAATACGATGTCGCCGTCTATGGCGCAGGTTATGCCGGTTTGGCGGCAGCCTGGGCGTTAGGAGAGCAGGGCAAGCGCGTACTGCTCTTCGATCGCCGCCTCGACGTGGCCTGGGAAAGTAGCCGCAGCTTCGCTTCCCATGCCGGGGAAAGTCCCAGCCCGTTGTGGCAGGAGTTCGTCAGCGAACTACAAGCCCATAACCTGATTGAAGACGGCATCATCGATAGTGCCGGAGCCGAAGTCGTGGCCGCCAAGCGTTTGCGGGTGCAACGCGAGAATATCCGCACTCTGCTCAATGCCTGGCCGGTGGAAGTGGTGGTGCAGGGCGACCAGATACAAGCCGTTACGGTTGCCACCAAGAGCGGACTGCAAACGGTGCGCGCCCAGCGTTGGATCGATGCCTCTGAAGAAGCCTCGCTGTTTCGCCTGGTCTTCCCACAACTGAGCGAAGCATTGCGCAAGCCGCAGAGCTACGAGCAACGCGCGCTGTTTTTCCACCAGAGCGGCCAATTCCCCGCAAGCGACCTCCCCTTCGAGCAGCGGCGCTGGAATACAGAAAAAGCATTGGTGCTGCGTTCGCAAACCCCGCTGGATTTACCGGCGCTGCAAAACAAAGTCAGTGAAATTCGTAGTGAACTGGACGCAGCCTGGCAGGAAACGCGTGTGGTGGCGTTTTCGGTGCTGCCGCTGCCGGTTTATGGCGAGCGTGAAGGCGATGTGCTGTCGTATCGCGGTAACCTCTTTGCCGCCAGCCCGGCGTTGGACAATTCGTCTCTCGAAAGCTTAGCAGAGCGATTTCAATTAGGAGTTAGGGCAGCAGAACGTGTGCTTACTGTTGCCGTGGATGAACAAACGCAAGGCGAAGAAGAAGTCCGTGCCTGGCCGGTGCGTAGCGAGAGCTGCGAAGTGTTTGTGGCTGGTGCAGGGACGGGTGGTGCTCTCGCCGCGATGGCAGCGCATGGCGAAGGCGTGGACGTGCTGTGCGCCGATACCGCGACCTTTGCCGGTGGCGTGGGCAGCGGCGGTTTAATCAACGGCTATTTCCACGGCCAGAAGGGCGGGCTGTTTGAAAGCTATGATGACAATGCGATGCAAACCGGCAAAGCCATTAACCCCGGCCAACCGGCTAATTCGCATGAAAACAAAAAGATCGCTTTTGCCCAAACTGTGCCGTCGCAGCGGTTCCTGACCGAAGCACTGGCTTATGCCGTCGAAACGCAAGACGGGCGTATCAACACCGTGAAGCTGGTCACGCCTGCGGAACTGATTGAGGTTCATACCCAGGCTGTGATCGATGCCACCGGCGATGGCGATGTGGCGGCACTGGCCGGGGCCAGCTTCGATTTCGGGCGCGGTGAAGACGGCTTTCCGCTCAGCTACTCGCAGCCGAGCTTGATGGCCGATACAGCGCGTGAAACCCTGGTCGTGCGCAGCGCCAATTTCGACGCCGGATGGTGCGACCCGACCGACCCGCAGGACCTGACCCGTGCCCGGCTGACGGCCATCGCGCAGTATGCCTCGATCGATTTTTCTCACCAGTATCATCCCATTTTGCTGGCCCCGATTCTGGGGCTGCGCCAGTCGCGCCACTTCCAGACCGAAAAGCGGCTGACACTGGGCGATTTAGCTGAGTTCAACCGGGATTCCACTTCGATCGGCATTACCCGTTCGCCGCTGGATACGCATAGCATCGACTATGAATTCGAGGACGATGAAAATATGTTCTGGCTGTGGGGCTGCAAGGTGTTTCGCGACGTCATCGCCGCCGACATGCCCTACGGTGTGATGGTGCCGCAAGGTTTTAAAAACCTGTGGTTGGCCTGCCGCGCAGCGGGTATGACGCCAGGGGCGGCCTATGCCGCGCGCATGCAGCGCGACGTGCAGCGGTTGGGCGAAGCGGCCGGTTATGCGGCTGCACTGGCCGTGAAATCGCAGCAGGAAGCGATGGACGTGCCGGTTGCGCAGTTACAGGAAAAACTGCGTGCCAGCGGCGCACTGGTGGAATTGGAATCTTCGCTATGCTGTCATCCGTTGGAGTTGTTGGAGGAAGGCATTCCCGGGGCTTATTTATGGAAGTTTTATAGCCAGCCCAAAGAATATGAAACCGCCCTGCTGGAGAAGCTGGACTCTGCCGATAGCCGCGTTTCCTGGCTGGCAGCCGTGGCATTGGCTATGAATGGCGATAAACGCGCCGAGCCACGCCTGATTGCGGCCATCGAAAACAATGAAGAAGGCGTGGAGCCGCCGCCCAGCGCGCGTGGGCCGTTCGGCCAGTTGATCGATATTCCCAACTGGTTCCTGGCTATTGTTCTCTTGCGCCGCTGCGGTGATGGCACTTGCCTGCCTGCGCTGCTCAAAGTTGCACAGCGTCCCGGCAATATCCTCAACCTGCGCACCTCCATTGCCCTGACGGTGGCGCGTATTGCAGACCGTCTCGATGCAGCAGCGCGCGAACAAGCTGCCGCCATTCTTAATGCTTTGCTGGGGGATGAGGTGCCCGAAAGTTACGTGCGGCCTTCACGTTCACTCACCCGGCAGTTGCGCGGCGAAGATGAGCCGTGGCTGGTGCAAGAACCATTAGGAGTCGATACCCGCGAAGAGCACCGCTGGCGGTTGGATTTTGCGGTGAGTAAAGCGGCTGCGGCGCTGAATATGCAAAACTCGGCATCGGTCGATGAGTGGTTAAATGACGAACGGGCTTTGGTGCGCGCGGCGTTTGAGGGGATTCGGTGAAGGTAGGAACCCCCACCGGAGTGATGCGTAGTAGCCCGTCATCCTCGCGAACGCGGGGATCCAGTACACGGCTTTTTGATTAGTGTGATAGAACCGCGCTTATTCACAACCTACATTATTGCTAACAAGCACAAACTAATAAAAACGACATGGGCTAAAGCAACAAAAAGTCGGCGTCCATCTGTCAAGCTGTGTACTGGATCCCCGCGTTCGCGAGGATGACGGGCTGTGAGGCTTGCGGTTCGCATCAACGCTTGGTTGCCTTACTTCTGCATTCATCATTCCTACTTCTGACTTCATTTGTTCCCCGCGTTCGCGAGGATGACGGGCTGTGAGGCTTGCGGTCCGCATCAACGCCTGAGTTGCCTTACTTCTGCATTCATCATTCCTATTTCTGACTTCATTTGTTCCCCGCGTTCGCGAGGATGACGTAATTGTGAGGGCACTCCATGGCGAAGATTGTGTAGTTACCGATTTGTATTCATCTACCGCCCTTTCCCCACAACCAAATTCACCGGCCTGTGGATACCACTCGCACTATTAAGGCTTTTACTCGCCACTTGAATAGCAATCAGATTATCGCCCGGCTGTAATTGCCCGGTAATATCGAACGAAAATGGATCGTCCCAACCGGTGCCGTCGGGCAATACGCGATGCGAGCCTAAACGTTTACCGTTGACGAAAGCCACGGCTGTGCCATCGACGCCGCTAAAGTGCAGCACGGCGCGCCCGCCCTGTGGCAGCGCAGGCAGGGTGAACTGTTTGCGATACCACGCCTTGCCGTTATATTGCTCGAATCCCTGGGTCTGCCAGTGGGCGTTGGCGTTGAGCGTGGCCCATTTGCTGTCGTCGAAGCTGTTCTGGAAAACCTTGGTGCCCGATGCTTCTTCGGGCAGGAACTTCCACTGGTTATCGAGATTAATGACCTGTGGATCGATGAACTGCTGCTGCGTGGTTTCTAAATCGGCCGCCGTGGCGATGAGCACGCCGCCCGGTGCGGGCTTGATTTTCTGCTCGTCGCCTGCCACGTAAAGCCTGGCGGCCTTGTCCTGGAAGGTATAGGTGCCGCTTTTCGCATCGAAGCTGCTGCCGCCGGTGGTGGCGTTTTCCACCAGAAGCTGGTAGCCGATTTTTTTGCGCGGGGCGATATACAGATAGTAATCCTGACCGGCCCGGCCGGTGAATTCGATGGCGCGGCCCGGCACCAACAGTCCCGACGAGACAGTGCCCTGGCGGCGCGACATGACGAAATAGGCGGCGAACATCGAACCGTGGCTCACACTCTGCGGTGTGATGCGCACTTTGCCGTTGCGGGCGGCGTAAATTAAAAAGGTGTGCGGGTTGAGTAAACCGTTAGGAACGGATGCTTTAGGCAGCGCCGGGGCAACGGCAACCTCCTTGATTTTCAGTTTAGCGAGCGAAGGGCTTTTGCTGCTGGAGCGCAGCGGCACCACGCCGGGGAAACTGGAAAAACTGGGGTTGGGCTCTTCGATGATTTCGGCAATTTCCCGGTCGGTGCGCTGATAGGCCGATTTGAAATCGGCAGGCAGAAACTTGCCATTACGCAAGCGCCACTGCAACACGATGAAGTTGTTTTCAAAGAGTCTGAAGCGCTGCTGCTGCACGGCGTTCATGGGTTGCTTTTTCACTTCCAACAGCAGCGTTTCCAACTCGCCATAATTGGCCGCGTAAATATCTTGCAGCATCTCGTCGAGGAGACGGTGGCCGCCCTGGTTTTTGGTGTAGTAGTCGCGAAAAATGCTATCCAGCTTGTCGTAAAAAGCCGTCATTGGTGTGACGGCCGCATCGCCATAGGCGCGCTGCAGCCATTCGGTTTGAATGGTGCGGGCGTCCAGGCTGGGGTCCCACAGCAGTTTGGCGATGATGTAATTGGCGACAGCCGAGTTGCTCCAGGCCGGGTCGCTGAAAAGAGTAGCCCCCTTGATATCGGCTTTTTCCAGCCCGCGAAAAATGAAGTTCAGGATGTCGGGAGCGGGCGGGGTGACGTTGGCGGTGTTGCCGGTGAAATGGACGTTATCATTGGATTGATGCAGATTCCACAACTGGTTGGGAAGGTCGTAGTAGAACCAGTTTTCCGGCGCCACTTTAGTCCAGGCTTCAACTACGCGCGTCCACTGCTCGCGGTTGGCAGGCTTGTAGAGCTGGTAGCCATAGCTACCAATGCCACATAGCATCGGCGTGAAGTTGTCGGGCAGCTTCATATCGACTTTGGTGGGTGGGAACACGTAATCCGAATAGATGTAACCGGCCAAGCGTCCTTCGGGATATTCCCTGGCGACGATACTGGCGACGTCGTGATACCACTTGAGCACCAGCGAACCCATACCGGCATGATCGCGGCCGGGTGGAATCGGGTCGTATAACGCCAGGCTTTCAGGGCTTTCGCTCCACTGGCGGCCGTCGCTGGGGGAGAGCGAAAAAGTATTGGGCCGGTCGAATTTCTTGATGCCCTCAATCGCCTTGCCGGCGAAGTATTTCACCAATTCAGGGTTGGTGGTTTCGAGTTTATACTGCGAACCCGGCTGGGGACGCACGCGCTGGCCGTTGCGCATAGCGAACCATTCCGGGTGTTGGTCGAAGAGCTGCGCTCCCACCACCGGCGCCCAGTTGTGGTTGTAGCTGATTTGAATGGAAGACCCCAGTTTCTGGTTGCGGCCCCAATCGTTTGCCTGAGTGCGAGGCGTATCTTCGGTGTAGCGGGCGATATGCGGCATGCGCCGGAACATGAAGCGCGGCGTTACGGTGCGGTCGATATCGGGGATGGTGAGCGTGTTTTTGCGCGGCACGTCTCGGCCAATTTCGCCCGGCATCAGCCAGCGCACATCGAGATACTCTTCCAGAAAAGTATAAACCCCGTTCGCCGTGCCGTTGCTGGTGCCGCCGTTTTTCGTCCACTGGCCGGCGAGGGTATCGGGTCCGGCGATGTAGAGATTGCCGTCGCGGGTGAGGATGCGAAAGCCTTCGTCTTTCACCTGCGACGAAGATATTCCGGCAGCCCGGGCCTGGCTGGTTTGCCCCAGGCTGATATAAGGCGATGATGGCGCAGTTGTGTCTTCTTCTAAAGTGAAAGTGGCTCCGGTTGAGAGGCGCAGGCTTTCCTGAAACTCACGGGCAGCGGCCTGCACTGATTCGGGAGCGTCTTTGGCGATGACGATACGGTAGGTGGTTTGCCCCTGCCGGGCAATGGTCGTGTCGGCGTTGGCGATGGAAGTGAGAGCGATGGTTGCAGTGAGGATGAGGAAGGCGTGGTGTTTCATTGGGATAAATGAAGAACCGCGCGCGTAAGCGAGCCGGAAGGGGATGAGCTTATTGCCATGCCTAATAGGTGTCGGGATAAGCAAAAAGCCTGGGATATCCACTTGCTCACGCGCGTGGTTCTTCGGGGTTTACGGAATCAACGGATTCCAGTTTTTGTCGCAGTATGCGTAAGCTGCACTGGGTGAGGCGAGTACGCATCGGGTATTGACGTCGGGGATCGCTTTAATAACTTGGGCATTCACCCATTTAACGTGCCCGTCGGCAAAAGTGACGTTGGCACCGCCCAAATGGGGAATGACGCGCTTCTGGTTCGACAGAGTACCACGAGCCTGGCGTCCGACTTCGTAGGGGTTGGCGTAATAGGCCGCGGAGTAGTTGTATTCAACAACGGTGTAAATCTCGGCAGGCCTCAGCACCGCCGACAGTTTGAGGGGGATGTTGTTACGCGTGCCGCTCAAGGTGGAATCGTAGTTGGTAATGTTGCGGGCGCTGATGGCGTTGGAATAGCCGTAACTGGGGTTTTCCTCATCATAACGTGCCGAAGGGCAGGCAAAAAGCTGCACACTTTTCACGTAGGGATAGATAATGTCCATCCAGGTGACGCAGTAGCCGGTGGCGCATAATCCTCCCGCAGCAAGTGCATAGCGTTTACCGGGCATAGAGCTGTCATCCTGTTCCACACCGGGATTCCATGCTGCCGGCGGATAAGCCTCGTCGTAGTCCTGGGTGTATTGCATAATGCCCAGCCCAATTTGTTTGAGGTTGCTGGCGCAGCTCGTCCGGCGTGCATTTTCACGGGCACGGCCAAACACCGGGAAGAGGATGGCGGCAAGAATAGCTATGATGGCTATAACAACCAATAATTCTATCAATGTGAATGCGCGGCGTCTTTGGTTTCGTTTAAGCTCTTGCATACTGCTCCCCATACACTTCCTGTATTTACTTATGCCCCTTATTATGCCACCATAAGCCCATTTCTAAACTCTCCAATCAGACCACAATGCAAACTATCGGACTTTTTTGCTGCGCACTTCGCTGCGAAATTGCGTGGGAGTGTTTCCGGTGGCTTCGCGGAATACCCGTTGCAGATAGGTCGGCGACTTAAAGCCGAGAAAACCGGCGATGGCGGTCACGGTCCAGTCGGAATCGCGCAGCAGGTTCTTGGCTTCCTCGATGCGGTAATCGTTGAGAAACTCCACGAACGATTTGCCGGTTTCCTGGCGCACGCGGCGGATGAACTGGGTGCGCGAGAGATGCATGCCCTTGGCCACGGCTTCGAGTGCGAGTGGCTGGTTGAGGCGAGACTGGATGTAGTCGAGCAGTTCGCCGGTGAAATCGCCTTCCTTCTGGTTGGGGGCAACCGGGCGGCCGATGGGGCCGGGGTTGAGGTATTTGCCTTCCTGCATCTCGCGCTGCAGGCCCAGCCAGAAGGCCGCCAATGCAAAAGAGCCAATGGTGGTGGCATCGCCGCGTGCTTCGACGATTTCATCGGTCGCCAGCCGGAATTGCGTCACCAGCCGCTCTTCCTGGAAAAGATAGTTTTCGAGGTAAGTGTAGCTGCCATCGGCATCCGAACGGGTGAGCATGGCCTGCACGGCGTGGGGATAGAGTGTGAGCAGCAGCGCGGTACAAAAGTGGCCGGGGGCGTTGTAGGGGCAGCGGCGCCCTTCGGGTGTGGGCACTCCGGGCGGAATGATGAGGAAATAGCCGGGGCCGCATTTCACGGCGTGGTGGCCCATCTGGTAATCGGCACGGCCTTCGAGGATGACGACCATCTTCACGATTTCCATCTCGATGAGTCCGGCATCAGGATAGGTGGCGCTAAACGCCCGCACGTTGCTGTAATAGCGCCGGTCTTTGATGACGACCCGCTCGCCCTTGATGGCGCGGCGCGACAGCACGACCCCCGAAGGCATTTGCGTTTGTTGCATCTGCGGACGTGCCACGATGAAACGCTCCGTCGGTTTTTGATTCATCCACGGAATGAGCTTCTGGCGGAGGTAGTCGGCTAAGAGTGGCATTGGAATGCGGAGTTTAGCGGGAATTAACCACAGATGAACACAGATGAACACAGATAGTGGAGGGGGAGAAAGGATAGCTTTAAACAAAAAAGCCGGGGGATTCGAAAGAATCGCCCCGGCTTTTTAGCCACAGATTACACAGATGATTTTCCGGCAGGCGTTAACAGCTTCAGCCCGTCGCCGTTCAATTCATCATTCATCGTTCATCATTCCGACTTAGAACTGATATCCTACCCCGGCGTTGATCGAGTGCTGTTTTTCATTCTTGCCGAAGAGGCCGCGGTAACCGGCGAAGCCGATCAGGTTGCCGCTGATGCGGCCGTAGCCGCCCAGTTCCAATTGCAGGGCATCGCCCGAAAGCGGGGTGCCGTAGGAAGTGAAGCTGCTGCTGGTGCCGTTGAAGCGTGCCGTGAGCGGGAAGTCGGTATCACCGAACTGATGCACCCACGCCGCACCGAGCTGCAAGCCGCCCTTGAGCTGGTCGCCTTCGCCCAGGAAGCGGTAGTTATAGCGGACGCCCAACTGGGTGGTGAAGATGCTGTTGGAACTGGCATCGATATCCAGCCCGGCCCCGGTGCCGCTTTCGTTGATGGCACCGCGCTTGGTGCGCGCCCACAGGATGGAGGCATAGGGGGTGAGGTCTTTCTTGGCGGTGCGGCTCAAATGGATGCCGTATTCGCCATAGGCCGAAAGACCACGGCTCTTGAAGTCGGAGCGGTTGGAGCCGATGGCGTCGCGGCGGCGCGCTTCGTTATCGAAGCGGCTGTAGCCCAAAATGCCGGTGAGGTAAGACTTCTTATTCTTCCAGGTGCCGTACAGACCGGCGTTCCAGCCATCGAGTTCACCGCGCGCCGAGCGGTCGTTGAAGTCGAGGTCGGATTCTTGCTTACCGGCCGTGATGCCCCAGCTAAAGCGTTCGTTGCCCTGGGTGTAACCGGCCAGGAAACCGCGCGTCGAGCCATCCCATTCGGGGGAACCCAAATTGTTGTCGGCTTCGGTTTTAATGCGGTCGCCGTAGACATCGAACCACACGCCGTTGGAAGTCGCTCCGGCACCGGCAGCGCCCAATGCCCCGTTTACTCCCAGCTTGGAAGGGGTGAGGGCGTGGCGCAAGGAGTAGAGCTGGCCGTGAACGTCGTTCAGGCTGCTGCCCCTCAGTTCAAAGCTTTCTACACCGGCATCGTTGTTGCGTTGCTGGGCGATGCGACCGGCCACGCGGTTGATGAAGTTGCGCTGGTTCTGGTAGGTCTGGTTGTCGTGAGCGCCGTAGGTATCGCCGAGGAACGAGTTGGCTGCATCGGGGCCAAGGCTATTAAAGTTGTTGATGATCCAGGCGAGGGCATCGTTGGCACCCTGGGGCAGCGGCGGTGCGTCGGGCGCTGTTATGTTATTCAGGTAACGGAAGAAATTGCGTTGTGACCTGTTAGCGCCCGAAAGATCCAGTCCGCTCAAGTCGATACCTTCGATGATGACGTAGTACTCGCCGGTGAGGGAATCGTAGAGCAAGTCGCTCACGCTAATCGGGTTGAGGGCATTCTCCAGGGTGAAGGCTTCATTTCCGGTAACGGCGTCGTTGTTAATGGGGCGGCTCGGATCGGTCTTGAAGATGATATAAGTCGTTCCGGTCGCCAGCGAACCGCTGACACTGTCGATGACCAGTTTTGCGCCTGAATTAACAGTGAAGTTGCCGTCGACTTTCAGCAGGGCTACAGTCGAAGGATCAGCCGGAGCCGGGGCCGTGCTGGGTTGTATGTTATTATCGGCCGAAGGCGTCAGGGGCGTGTTGAGTGAGGCGATAAAAGTAGAATCGGAAGAGAAAGTCACATTCCCGTTTACGACCGAATCGCCCAAGCCACGCACGCGGGCGCTATCATTGACGTTCAGGTCGCCGTAAATTCGCGTGGCGTGGCCCAACACTGCTAATGAGTTGTCGTTGAGCGTCACGTTCTTGCGAAACTCATTCTGGCTTTTGTCACTCGAACCCGGTGCGAAATAGGTATTGCCGCCATTGGAGATGACGACACTATTGTCGTTGGCTATCACGTCGCTGTAGACATCGTTCCACTGGCCTATTTCAAAGTGTCCGTCATCCGAGAGAGTCAGGGGAATTTCAGGGATATCAGAGTTGATGCGCAAATAGCGATTGCCGCGATATCGCCCCTGGTCTTCGATCCTGGCAATATTGATAATCGGCTGCTTGAAGCCACCGCCATCGTGGTTACCAGCCTGGTAGGTCACATAAGAAGAGACGTCACCGGTGCCGCTGATATCGATGGGGAACTGGGCATATGCAGGCGAGTGCGTTGTGGCATAGAACAGGACTTGCCCGGCCTGGATTTTAATCAGGCTGTCGCTTCCCACCGGCCAACCGGTGCCGTTGCCCGACTTTAATCGAAAATTGTGCGATTTGAAAACGATAACGGCATTTGGATTGTCGATGACGATAGGCCCGTTGGCGGCAAAGTCGAGGACGATGTCACTGGTAGGTTGCCCGGAACTAAAGTAGATAACCGAAGGTGTGCCCTTGGCGTTGGCGTTTCCAAGCGCCTGACGTAACGTCAGGATATTAGTGCCCGTCGAGTCGCCGACGTCATCGACCTTTAAGGGGTCGTAAGGAGCGTCGCTCTGCGTGTTAACGGTATAGAGCGTGTAACTGTTAAAAGGTGCCAAGGTGATGGGGAAATCATAATCCTCTGCTGCATGGACGTCGCCATAACCCGGCACTGTGTTGGCAACACCGCCGTCAGCATGCTCGGCCAGGTTGTAAGTGCCGTGAACCGGATCGTTGTATTTGCTGGTTTGTGCGTCGGCGGGAAGGCATCCGACCGATGCAATGACGGCACCGGCCAAAGCGGCTTTCAGGGCCAACTTTAATTGCCGTTGTTTTTTACTGGGACTGTGTCCACCAAATGCTCTGGGTAGCATGGTATTAAATCTCCTCCGAGAGATGATATTGTGTGTGAATACCACTAGGAATTACAGTGGTGAAAATAATCACACAGACACAGTGTTTACCACAAAAAAGAGCTCTGGTATCTATAATTGGGACGAGTATGATTTATAAAATATAATCATTAGTGAGGTTGGAAAAATATCACACTAAGATATCTGAAAACTTTGTGATTTTTTATTTCGATAAGGTATAAAGTTAATCCAAAGCGCTATTATTGCCCTGTAAGATGAGTGATTTTGTTGTTTTCGGAGAGGTGATATCGGTATAAAGCCGATAGATATTCTCCCGAAATAATAGAAACACAGACGAATAATCAAGTGAAGAAAAAGCGGACGACGTGAAAGAAAACCGGTGCGGCGAAGCAAAGCGAATCGATGCGGTCGAGGAAGCCGCCGTGGCCTTGCAGGGTGTTGCCGTAATCTTTCACGCCCCGGTCACGTTTGATGGCCGACATGGTGAGACCGCCCAGGAAACCCATCACCGTAATGAGGAGCGAGAGCGCTCCGGCTTGCCACCAGGTGAAGGGGGTTGCCCACCACAGCCCGGCGCCGATGAGGCTGGCACTGATGATGCCGCCGATGAAGCCTTCCCAGGTTTTATTGGGGCTGACCAGTGGGGCGATTTTACGCTTGCCCAGCAGCTTGCCCCAGACGTATTGCAGCACGTCGCTGATTTGCGTCACGATGACCAGGAAGAGCAGGAGCAGCAGGTTGTGATTTTCATAGCCGGGGATTTCCAGGGAAAGCAGGGCGGGCGCGTAGCTGAGGCAGTAGACGCATACCATCAAGCCCCACTGGATTTTGGCGGCCCGTTCGAGGAAGCATTCGGTGTCCCCGGCCAGGGCGATGCGTGCCGGGATGAAGAGAAAGGCATACACCGGGATAAGGATGCTGAACATGCCATAGTTGCCGGTGCCCACCCAGTAATATTGCAGCGGCGTGAGGACGAAAAACACCCAGAACAGCGGCCGGTGGTCGCCGCGACGGGTGGGGGTGAGGGTGATGAACTCGCGCAAGGCCAGAAACGAAAGGAAGCCGAACAGAACCGTGGTGCTGGTTTTCCCGGCCAGGGCGGCAAAGGCAAAAACCGCGCTCATGACCCACCAGGCGGTGATGCGCTGACCGAGGTTTTGCAGCAGTGCAGCGTCTTTCAAGCGCCGCTGCAGGATGGCGTTAGTGAGCGAGGCGAAGAGCAATATCGCTACTACGCCGCCGAGCAGCCAGTATGTTTCGTGAGGAATGTTCATGAGGTTGATTGGTATTTATCAAAAGAAGGAGTTGGGGTTATATTGCTACCATCATGAAACTCCCTTCCACTGAGGCTGAGAAGGTAACACAAATCTGATAGGCTCACCCCTCACCCCCGGCCCCTCTCCCAAAACAGGAGAGGGGAGCACGAGCCGCCGTGTTTCACCCTGTGTGGAGCGTTGACGGTGGCGCAGCATGCCCCCTCGCCCCTTCGGGGAGAGGGCTGGGGTGAGGGGAAATGTCGCTGCAATATTGTGTCGCCCCAGCCCTCAGGGAGGGATTTGAAGTGTCATATTTACACACAGCCAATAGTAATCAGAAGCTTTATTTTACAGACCTTTTAATGCGTCTTCAGCCCAACCACCGCTTCACGCAAACGCTGCACAAAATCGTTTTTCTTTTCCCCTTCCTCCAACTGCAACGGCGCCCCCATCGTGATGCTGCTGAGAATGGGCAGCGGCAGAATTTCGCCTTTAGGCAAAACCCGGTTCAAATTCTCCAGATACACCGGCACACATTCGAGGTGCGGTTTCTTGCTGACAAGATGATAGATACCACCCTTGAAACTGCCGATCTCATTGCCTTCACCGCGCGTGCCTTCGGGGAAGATGATGATGGAATACTCTTCGCCCATCTCCTGCGCGATGAAATCGATAGGGTTGTTATGGGCCGCCACGTTATCGCGTTCGATGAGAATGGCGCGGTAGACATGCAGCGAAACATAGCGCCGCCAGGCGGTTTTCATCCAGTAGTCTTTAGCCGCTACCGGGCGGGTGACGCGGCGTAAAGAGCGGGGCAGGGCCGACCACAGCACGATGAAATCGAGGTGGCTGCTGTGGTTGGCGATGTAAACCCGCTGACTCTCACCCAGCGCTGCGGGGTGTGCCTGGCGCACCGAGGCACCACTGACCAAGCGCGCCAGAAACGCCAACAGGTCGGCCAGCAATTCTGCTCGTGTTTGCGCTTTCATACGGAAGGAGTGGTATCGCGGCTTTTCAAATCTTGGGCGATGAGCTTTAAGCGGCGCCCGACGGTGACGACGCAGCCCAGACAGACCAAAATCAGTGCCACTGCCATCACCCGTGGCGGCTGGCCGATCATCACTTCAACAGCGCCTAAAACCGAGGCGATTGTCGCCACTGCCATGCGTTGCGGCTTGGCCATCGGGCCAATGAAATATTCGTCGGCCCCGATGGTGGTTCCCAGAGCGCGGGTATAGGCCGTGAGTAGGGCCAGCACTGCTGCCAGCCAGCCGAGCGTGCTCATCCAGGCCGGGCCAAGGCTCAGGCCGCAACCAACCAGAATCAGCACATCGGCAGGCCGGTCGGGAAACTCGTTGAAAATAGGGCCAAGGGCCGAAGTGCGGTTCCACTCCACCGCCAGCATACCGTCGAAGAGGTTACACAGTAAGCGGCCTTGAATGCAAAATGCCGCGCCTAAATAAAGTGCGGCCCGGCCCAGGGGCGGTTCGACGTAAAGAGTTGTCGCCAGGCAAAGCCCGGCCAGCAGAGCGAAAACAACGCTCATACAGGAAACGGCATTCGGGCTAATACCCAGGCGAGCCAGCGCCTGTGCCGTCTTCTTCGCCCAACCTGCCTCTCGCGCTGCAATGGGTCGTCTCATGGGGGTAATTTAGTATTGATTGTTCGAATTAACTTTTAAAGTAAGATGAAGGATATGAAAGAGATCGAAAGTCTTTGGGCGGAGTTTAGGTCTATGCCATTCCCCAGAGGAAACATCAGCCGGTATGAGCCGGAAGATTCGTTTCTCGAATGGGTTATAGTCGATGGTGATATAGCGGGTTGCGTAGATACATTTATACGAAATAACGGTCAGTTAGATGTGCTCCACATTGCTACTCTCAAGAATTGTGTCGTGAAAATCAACTCCTTAATTGAACTTATTGATGAGGGAAATGCAGAGTTCAAATCCTATGCCATTCGGCTTACGAATCTGGCTCAAAAAGTGTTGGCGGCATGCACAGACAAATAGTAAGTTTTGAAACAAAAGGCCGGGGCGATTCGAGAGAATCGGCCCCGGCGTTTTTAGCCACAGATTGACACAGATTACACAGATGGTTTTCGAGCAGGCATCATCAGCGTCTCCTCGCCATCCGGTTCATCGTTCAGTATTCATCATTCATCGTTGCCGTTTAGATCACTCCGCGTCGCGCCGTATATTTGTCTTTGGCTCCGGCACGAATCGGCTTGATCGTCACTACGTTTTCCGGTTCGTAATCGAGCAGCTTGAGCCAGTCTTCCAGCGTATCGGTCTTGGGGAAGATTTCGTTTTCGCGGAATTCGCTGGTGATGGCGCGTGAGAGGTCGTCGGCGGAAATGCCCTCGTTGGATGACTTCACGTCGATGGCGCGTTTGATGGCGTAATCTTTGGCGCGTTCCACTAAACTCATCAGCAATGCGCCTGAGAGCAAGTCTTTGAAGTAAAGCGTCTCCACGCCGCCGCTGCGGGTGTAGACCTCCACGAACTCGGTTTCGGGCGCCTGGCGGAAAATCTGTTGCAGGGCGTGATCGACCAATGCCTGCCGCGCTTTTTCCACGTCGCCGGAGTGCTGTTTGAGGATGTCGGGCGAAAACGGCAAATTTTTGTGCAGGTAGATTTCCAGGATGTCGCGCGCCGCGCCTTTATCGGGGCGGTTGATTTTCACCTTGCGGTCGATGCGTTCGGGGCGCAAAATGGCGGGGTCGATGTAGTCGGGGCGGTTGCTGGTGAGCATGACTACCACGTTTTCCAGCGATACCAAACCGTCCATCTCAGCGGCGAACTGCGGCACGATGGTGTTCTGGATGAAGCTGCCGCCGCGCGTGTTCGAGCGGGTGCGCAGCAGGCTTTCGGCTTCGTCGATGAAGATGAATACCAGGTGCCCGGCTTTGGCTTTTTCGCGGGCCGACTGGAATATTTCGCGCACCTGGCGTTCGGTTTCGCCCAGCCACATGTTGAGAATCTGCGGGCCGTTGATGAGCATGAAGTACTCTTTCAAATTCTGCCCGGTGCGCTCATTGTAGGTGCGGGTGAGGTTGTAGGCGGTGGCTTTGCCGATGAGGGTTTTGCCGCAACCCGGTGGGCCGTAGAGCAAAATGCCCTTGAGCGGCTTTTTGCCGAAACGCTCGAATAACTCGGGGAAGAGCAAGGGCAGCTCTATGGTATCGCGGATGAGCTGGATGGCTTCCTGCTGGCCGCCGATTTTCTCCCACGGAATTTCCGGCACTTCTTCCAGGAAATAGTCTTTGGTTTCATTACCGGCAAAGAGTTCGAGCGCGACTTTGAAGTTAGGCTCCATGCGCACTTCGTCGCCGGTTTTGAGTTCGACGTCTTTTAAATCCTCGCCGCGATAGACAATGCGTCCTTGCAAGCCCTGCGGGTCGGTGGAAACGCGGAGGCGGTTCTCGTCCAAGACATCGCCGATTTTGGCAATCGGGCCGCTTTGCGCCGGGCCTAAAACGCCGACGACGGCATAGGCATCGTTGACCATGATGCGAGTGCCGACCTTCAGCTCATCGGCATCAAGATTGGGGTCGATATTGACCACGAATTCCTGATCGCCCACTGCTACCAGCGCGGTATCGCCGGGGCCGAATTCTGGCTGGCCCAGATACACGCCGATGCGGTTGGCGGGTTGGGTCAGCTTTTCGTAGGCCTCTTCAAACTCCACCAACGCCTGGCGCGCTTCTTCAAACTGGCGTTCGTCGGTTTCGAGCTGGTGGCGCAGCAGCATCAGGTATTGCGCGGCACGCGGGTCATCGGGCGGCAGCATGCCCAGCACGCGGTCGAGCAGGGCGGTGCTTTTGAGTTGAGTCTCAGGCAAGCTGAAGCGTTCTTCACTCCAGTGCACGGGTTCGTATTCGGGAGTCTGGTCGTCGGGCCGGGGAGTATTGTTTTTCGCCATGAAATTTACCTTTAAGAAAGTCTATCAAAGGACATTCGATATGCGGGTTGCGTTCCATACAGGGAAAAATCACGCAGAGACGCAGAGGGCGCAGAGAAAAGAGAGGCATTTAGAGTTTTACGCTTTCATTAAAATTCAATAGCTTTGGGTGGCTCTATAAGATCAAAGGCCCAAGACCAAAGATCAATTTTTCTCTGCGCCCTCTGCGTCTCTGCGTGAGCTTTCATCCCCATAAGAAAAAATATGTTTAAAAGGCCTGCGATTGGGGTAGAATAAGAAATGATATAGCATGATATATCATCTGCAGGGCGGTAAAGTTTTTATGGAATTAGCGACGGCGGTCGAGCAGACAACGACATCGGATAGTATTTACAGGGCGATTCGCGAAGGCATCATTAGAGGCCAATGGATGCCGGGTGAGCGGCTTGTACACCGCCAGTTGGCTAAGCACTTTTCCAGCAGCAGCATTCCGGTATTGGAGGCGCTGCGTCGTTTGGAGGGTGAAGGGTTAGTAGTTTCCCAGCCCAATGTCGGTGCCCGGGTCAAGCTTTGGACCGAAGAAGATGTGATTGCGACCTATCTGGCGCGCGAAGCTCTGGAAGGCGTGACATGCCGGTTGTTTGCCATCAATGCTTCGCCGAGAGAAAAAGCCAAGTGCGACGTTTTCTGCCAGCAATTCGACGAAGCCTGCCGCAATGGAGAAGTGGATGAAGCCACTCGCATCGACCAGGAGCTTCATCTCTATATCGCCGGCAACTACAATGCGGCGGCGCGCGAGTTGGCTTTGTTCAACATCATGAAAAACTCGTGTCTGCTGACCTTGACGTTGCGCAGTATCGCGATGGTGATACCGCTGGACAAAAGTTATGCCGGGCCGATTGGAATTCACGATGAACTTTTGGCGGCTCTCAACTCGGGCGATGGAGATAGGGCCGAAGCGGCGGGTAAAAAACACGTGCGCAGTTCGCTGGAAGGCTTAGTTGGTGAACTGAGTGATAGCAAACTAAGAATCATTTAAAGCCGTTTTTTATTTAGGTATTGGGAGAAATAACAATGGAAAAGCGAGCAAGAGTTTCAAAGAGGGCGTTCACTTTAATTGAGTTACTTGTTGTTATAGCTATAATCGTAATTCTGGCGGCGATCCTTTTTCCGGTCTTTAGCCGAGCGCGTGAAAATGCGCGGCGCACCAGTTGTGTTTCCAATGCCAAGCAGATTGGTTTGGGGTTGATGCAATACGCGCAGGATAACGATGAAAAATTTCCGGTTGCCGTGCTGAGCCTGAGCGATCACGCTTCGGTGTGGGACAATGCCATTCATCCTTATGTGAAAAGCTATGAGGTTTATAAGTGTCCTAGCGCATATTCGGAAAATACCCGCGCTTATGCCTTCAACACCTGGCTGGCCGGTTGGACGAATCATACTTTTGACGATAGGCCCCCTGCAGACGGGCCCTATTCCGTAACTCTGGCGTCTATTAAAAACGCTGCCAATACTTTGTTAGTTACCGAGTACTGGTCGAAGCAAAACCCTGCCGGAACCTACAACCAGCGCGGTAAATGGAAAGGCTCTATTGTCACCGGCGTTTCGTCGGGCGCAGGAGGCAGCCATTTGAAATGGAGTACGCGCGAGTCTGTGCCCTGGGGCAGTTACAACGGCGCATCGCGCAACTCGGCAGGCACGGAAGTATATGGCGTGGGGGCCGGTCTTCATATCAATGATACCTTCGTCACTATCTTCGCCGATGGACATGTGAAGCCTGTCAAAGCGCAACGCCCGTCACCCTCGGATGGCTCGTTTCTCTGGGTGCCCTAACTATTTCGCAACTTAATGTATTTCTTACCCCAGCGAATGAATTCGCGGCCGGAGAGCCTTCGGCTGAGTGTCCACCTGCGTGGACACCGTGTCCGCGAAGGCGGACACTCGGCGCGCAGCGCCCTCCGGCCGCGATTTTAATCGCAGGACAACTTAACACCAAGAAATCACAAAGATCGCAAAGGAGACAAAGGGCCTTTGTGATCTTTATGTTGAACCCTACAACTTCATTCATGAAACATCAAAAGTTGGTATACGCTTTAGTATGCTTTTGCAGCGTAATCCTCACGGCAGCCGGTATTTGCCAGCCTAACACCGGCTTTGAAATCGTCAAAGATGGACGCGCGCAAGCTATAATCGTCCTGCCCGCCAAGCCATCGGCGGTGGAACGCTATGCGGCTCAGGAATTGGCCGAGCATATTGAGAAAACCTCTTCCGTCAAATTGCCTGTAGAGCTTGAAGGACAGGCTGCTCCAGCGGCGCGACAGACGATTTACATCGGGCGCACACAGGCTTTTCAGCAAACAGTTGAGAGTAAGACAATTGCGCTCAAAGAATGGCGTGCCGAGCCGCTATTAGCGAAAAACGCGACGGATAATAGCGAGGTTCTCCAGAACTTTCCCCCCAACGGCTTTTTGGTAAAAACGGTGGGGAATTCCCTGTTTCTGGCGGGGCGCGACGATTCCGGCCAGCCTTTGAATGATACGGTGAGTGCGGGCACTTTGTTCGCGGTCTATGAATGGCTCGAAAATCAACTGGGTGTGCGCTGGATTTGGCCGGGCGAACTGGGCACTCATATTCCCAAACATCCGGCAATCTCTGCCGGGCAGTGGGACTTACAAAGTCAACCGCCGCTGCTCTCTACCAAACTGCGGCGCGATGTTTTGGGTAAATCGGTTTTCACTCCCACCGATGGCGGTTTCACGCCCGAGCAGCGCCAGCAGGTGATGCAAGAAGAGACGGTGTGGTATCGCCGCAATCGGTTTGCGCGTGCGGTGAACATCGAATATGGCGGCCACGCTTTCGAGCAGTACTGGAAACGGTTTTCGGCCACGAACCCGGAATTTTTCAACCTCCTGCCGGATGGCAAACGCCGCCCTTCCATTAACGAGCGCGTCGTCAGCATGTCTGTCTCCAATCCCGGCCTGCACCGGCAGATCATCGCCGACTGGCAGGCCAGCCGCACGGCGGATCGCCCGTGGGTGAACGCCATTGAAAACGATACCTCCGGCATGTGCGTTTGCGCGGAGTGTCTAGCCTGGGATGTTGTCGATCCCGATCTGCAAATTCCATGGGCTAACCGCCTCGAAGCGGCCAGCCATGCTTTTAAGGCAGAAGAACGGCAGTGGTATCGCCACTTGGGTTCGCTCTCCGACCGCTATGCGCGCTATTACCTGGCGGTGCAAAAACTGGCGCGCGAAACCGACCCGCAGGCTAAGGTTATTGCCTATGCCTATTTGAATTATCGCAACCCACCGCTGGCGACCAAACTAAACCGCGACATCGTCATTGGCATCATTCCCGAAGCGCCCGCGCCACTTTCTTACTTATGGCCGTTGAATGAGCAGACCTATGCCGATTTTGAAAAGCAGTGGACGGGCTGGAGTGAAGCCGGGGCGTCCCTTTATTTGCGGCCCAACTACCTGATTTCCGGCCATAACCAGCCGTTGCTGTTTCCCAAAGAGATTGCGCGCTATTTCCAGTTGGCCTATGGGCATAACCTGGTCGCTACCGACTACGATTCACTGACGCGCATGTGGGCCACGCAGGGGCCAAACCTCTACGTCGCTTCGCGCCTGCACTGGAAACCGACATGGACGGTGGAGAAGGTGCTGGATGAATACTACAGCCTCTTCGGTCCCGCCTCCAGAGAGGTGCAAAACTATTTCGAGTTTTGGGAAAAACATACCCAGCAGCGCGGCGAGGAGTTGGTCGTCGGGGCTGAGACGACATTCAAACCCCATCACCGCGAGCTGTTCTGGAAGTGGAGTTCGTTCTATAGCGTGTCTTCTCTTCTGTTCACACCGGCTGATTTCGCCAAAGCAGAAGAACTCTTGAATGCCGCAAAACAGGCTGCGAAAAGCGATGAGCTGGCACTCAAGCGAATCGATTTTCTGGCCGCCGGTTTGGAAGATGCTAAATTGGTAGCCAAAGCCAGCGCTATCGATTTGCAGTTGGCAAAAACGGGAGACATCAGCGCGATGAGCAAAGCGATGGCGGCGCTCGATGCCCATCGCACTCAGCTCGCAAAGGCATATCCCCATGCGCTGAATATGGACTTGCTGGCTTATAACGAGAACCGGAGTTGGGAACGTTTGCTCTATCTCTCGCTGGCGCAAGGCAATAATCCGCAGAAGTTAACCGGCAAATGGTCGCTGCGCTGGGATGTTGAAAAGCAGGGCCAAAACCAAGCCTGGTATACCCAGCCCGGCGATGCTGCCCTGTGGCAGGATATCGAAGTAACCCGCCCCTGGGAAAAGCTGCTGCCGGGGCAACTCTGGCGCAAGCAACACGGCACCGATTACGACGGCTGGGCCTGGTATCGCGTCAATTTCGAAGTCGCTGCGCAGCAAAAGGGTAAGCCGTTGCAATTGTTGTTTGGCGCGGTGGACGAATCGGCCACGGTTTATATGAATGGCAAGAAAGTTGGCGAGCGGCCGTTCGTGAACAACGACGATTGGCGGACACCGTTTTTCGTGGATATTTCCGATGCGGTGAAGGCAGGCGAAACGAATCAGTTGACGGTTTTGGTGGAAGATAAATCTGGTTCTGGCGGGATTTGGAAACCGGTGTGGTTGGTTGAGAAGTAGTTATAAAATATGGGGTTCTTACCTTAATTCGACAATTTTAAACAATGCCACAACCTCAATTTGCGAACCCCGAGCGTGAGCGACGGGCACGATTTCTTCGCTTCACCAAGCTCTTTGCCCGTGCCCGTGCCCGTCGCTCACGCTCGGGGTTCGCAAATAAACGCATTTGCCCGGCGTAAAGGGCATGAAGAAATTAACAAATGCCTAAAGATATCATCTTCAACCACGATGGCTTCGGCCTGTTATCACTCCTGGCCGCAACGGAGATGACCGAGCAGGATGCTGCCGAGTTATTGGTTCTGCCTTTAGCCCAGGCCGGTCTTACGGTTATCGACTGGTCGATTCTCAGCACCGCCCACCACAACTGCCGTACCCGCTATAATTTCGCTTACGACGGTACCGGCCCCGGGCGGGCGATTGACGATTTTATCGGTAAGGTCATTTCCCACTATAACAACCAGAAACTTGATTTATTGGATATCGTGGTGAGACACGGTCACGAACAGGGGCTGCGGGTTTTTGGTGATCTACGCTTGAACCACTCGTCGCTGGATACCGAGCTTTTATTGAAAGTCCCCGGCCGCAGTTTTCGGCAGGGCGCGGTTAAGAAAGATTTCCGCGACGAAAAGTTTCACGAGTATCTGTGCCACCTCATCGAAGACATGCTGGAAAAAGGCGTGGATGGTATCTCGCTGGATTTCGAGCGCAAAACCCCCTTCTTTCCCGACGATGCGCCGTTAGAGGAACGGCTGCAGGCAGGCTATGCATTTATGCGCCGCGTGCGCGCGCTCACCGATAAACCGATTGCTGTGCGTTGTGCCTACGAGGAAGAAAAGGGCAAACCCGAAGGCCAGGACCCGCTCGGCTGGATGGCGGAAGGTTTGATTGATGTTGTCATTCCAGCTACGCACAATCATGAGCCGGACAGCTTGCAGTGGGATATTGCCAAATTCGTAACTGCCGCCCGTCAATCGCCGCGGGTCTGCCGGGTGTGGCCGCAGATCTGGCCCACCGGTGTGGGCTGGGCGGCAGAAGGCGTGGGCAATAAAGTGCGTCATTCGGTTGAAGCGGTGCGCCAGCGATCTTCGGAGTTAGTAGAGCAGGGGGCTGATGGCGTGTATTTCTTCAACTTCTGCTGCGACGGCTGGCCAACACCACCGGGCTTTGAAAACCGACCGGACAAGGCTGATGTTTACGCCGATATTTTTCCCAACCATGTTGAAGATAAGGCGCGATGTGAAGCCGTATTTACGGGTTTGCAATTAGCGGAATGAAAGTAATCTCACGCAGAGACGCAGAGGACGCAGAGAAAATTTGATCTTTGGCCTTAAAGAGTGCCCCAAAATTATTGGGTTTGAGTTAAATCGTAAAGCTCTAATCACTCTCTTTCTCTCTGCGCCCTCTGCGTCTCTGCGTGAGCTTTAATCAGAGTTCCCGCAGCTTTTCGAAAAAGCCTTCGTCCTGTTGTCTTTTCCACAATCCGCGCACCTGGCCCAGCAAATGCGAGCGGCGATTCGCACCGTATTTCAAGAAGGCGGCTACGTCTTCGGGGATTTCCTGCGGCATGGTCGGGCGGGTTCCGTCTTCGGTGAATTGTATTGGCACCCCAAAAGCCCCCAGGGCACTGATGGAGAGCACGGCGCGGTCTTGCATTTCGCCTAATAAATCTTGCAGTTCCACCAGGGTTTTGATCTGCGGTTTCACGTCATCGGCATAGCATGGCCCCAGCGTCTCAAAGGTATAGCGCAAGCGGCGGAGCGATTTGCGCAGTTCGTGCTGCTCCACTTCGACATGCGCGGCATCGAGCGCGTCGGCATGGTCTTGAATTTCGTCCAACCGCACTGCCAGCAAGTTGTGCGCGGTGTCGGAAAGTGAGAGGGCAGGTGAGGCGGCTGCCGGTAGGCCCAGCGCCCAGCGCGCGAATTGCTCGTGCAAACCTTGTGGGCGGCGGCTCTTGTTGATCCGTTTCACCATCGGCGCAAAAGCCTCGGCACGCCGATTTTGCAAATGCCGCTCAAAAGTGAGCAGGCCGGGCGTGTTCTCATCGAGCGGGGCTTTCAGGCGGTTGGCGGCGTAGTCGTTCAGATAGCCTGTCAGCACGTCGCAGTCGCGCACCAGGCCCAGCGCATCGCCGAGTTTGCTGAGGCTGTTACGGTGGTCGCGGAGTTCGTTTCTCAGGCTGGGCGTGAGAACGGGCGACTCTTTTTCACCTTCAAAATTTTGCAGCAATGAGCGCAAGCGGCGAATCGCCACGCGCATGTCGTGCAGGGCCTCGGCATCGCCCTGTGCGGTTTTATCGGCGTGTTTCCAGGTATCGCGCCATAGTGTAACGGCCAGGCGGCTCACGCCTTCGAGAACGGGGGCATCGGGTTCGATTGAAGCAGCTTTTGCAATATCGGCCATAGGTGCAGTTTGACAGAAAAAACTCCCGGTAATGTTAAGAAGGCACACGGGTGCTTGTGCCGTAGCCGGCATATCATTGACAATGGAAGGCGAGGTGAGTGAAATGCGCGTGAAAACAGGAATGTTGATTGGTCTGGGATTATTACTGGCATCGGTGCGTGTGGAGGCTTGTGCGCTGCTGATGGAAGAGAATGCATCCGTGAAAGTGGCCGCTGAGTCGGCGGTTATCGTGTGGGATGAGAAAAACAAAACGCAACACTTCATTCGCCGGGCGCAGTTCAACGGCAGCGCAAAGAGTCTGGGTTTTGTGGTGCCTACCCCGAGTGTGCCCAAGCTGGCCAAGGCTAAGGACGCAGTGTATGGGCATTTAGAGAACTTGATTAAACCTAAAATTATTCATGAAACGGTTCCACGCTATCGTTTGCGTTCTATCTTTACTCGCGTAAGCCACACCTTCAACGCGGCAGGGATTAGCATGATGGATTCGCCAGCCGCGTCTGTTGAAGTAATCGATACGCAGCGTGTTGGCGATTACGATGCTACCATCCTGCGTGCTACCGATGCCGCTGCTCTGGGACGTTGGCTCGCCAAGAACGGTTACAGTTCTGATGCGGCGTTTGAAAAATGGCTGGATATTTATATCCGGAAACGCTGGTATGTGACGGCGTTCAAGGTGGCGAAAAACGAGAGCGGCCGGCCCGGTTTCGCCCTGGCTCCGGTGCGCATGAGCTTTACGACGCCGCGCCCTTTTTATCCCTATCGTGAGCCACAACAAGGGAACGAGATAGGCTCGCAAAAGCGTTCCCTGCGCGTGTTCTTTTTTGCTCTCAATCAGGTGCAGGCAGTTCCGGGCACTTTTAAAGCTTCGCAACAATGGCCGGGCAAGGTGCAATGGGCCGATTCTGCCGATAAACACGGCATTGATTGGGCAAGCATGACACAGGATTTAAATCTTCCCCAAAAGACGCTCCGCGAGGCCGGGCGCTTAACCGTGTTTGAAGATTTCAGTTCGCTGCGTCCGGGAACCGATGACGTGTTTTTTACCTCGACAGCCAATACACCGATTCTGCCTGCGCCCATCGTGGTTTACACCAAAGTTGAAAAACCGATTTTTATCGAATTGTTGATTCTGGTGGGAGGTGCTACCGTTGGTTCAGTGCTCGGGGTGCGCAAGTTGAAACAAGCGCTTTAGCCCGAAGAACCGCGCGCGTAAGCAAGCCGGGTGGGTTCAAGCATTACGCTAAACCAGGCACAATCGGAGGATGGCAAGAAGCCCAGGGATACCCGGCTTGCTTACGCGCGCGGTTCTTCAGTTGGTCCGATGCTCCCAGCTCACGTTCGTCACGCCGGGTAGGGGTTCAATGTGGGTGGAGATTTCATATACCACGTCGAAGAGCTTTGACTTTTCGAACTTGATGTCGAAAGTCGTGGTGTAGCGTGAGTTTTCCAGATCGTGGTTGAATGAGATATCGTAGATATCCACTTTAAGCGGCAAATTGGTGATGGCGTTGCGGAGAACCGAGGCGTTGGTGGCAAGATCACTAGTGGTAATGCCGATGCGGGTGTAAGCGTTGTGGGATACCTTGGCGTCGATGATGGGGAGAAGGCCCAGCGTTGCCCCGGCCAGGGCCAGCCCGGTCAGCCCCAGTGTCCATTCGCCGCTGCCCAGCACCAGGCCCAGAACGGTGGAATACCACAGCACGGCGGCGGTGGTGACGCCGCGCACCAGCGAACCGGAGCGGAAAATGGTGCCCGCACCTAAAAAGCCGATACCCGAAAGCACCCCGGCGGCAAGGCGGCCGGGGTCGGAGCGGAGAATACCTTTATTCAAGTCGCCCAGCGAAAGGGCGTAATGCTCGGAGAGAATCATCGCCATCGCTGCAGCAACGCTGGCGAGAACGGTGGTGCGCAGACCGGCGGGACGCCCGTGCGTCTCACGCTCTAGGCCTAATAAAACCCCGGCACCAAACGCTGCGCAAAGGCGCAGGATTATTTCGGAGAGGGGAAGACTTTCCAGGGTCATGGTGTGATGTAGGGCGTCCTATATTTTTAAGATTTCAATCGAAGTCGAAAAGGTCTTCCAACCAGCCGCCTTTCTTACGGCGCTTGCGATATTTATAATCGTCGTCGTCATCGTAGTCGCGATAACGCGGTTTTTCGTAATGCTGGGGCGGTTGCTGCGGATGCTGTTGTGGCGGCGGGGCATATTGTGGAGCCCGTGGCGGAGCTTCCACCTGGGCTTGCGGAGCAGGTTGGGCCGAACGCTCGATGAGCTTATCGAGTTCGCCGCGATCGAGCCACACGCCACGGCACTGTGGGCAGTAATCGATCTCAATGCCCTGGCGATCGGTAATGCGAAGTTCTATTTCCTTACAAACGGGACAATTCATGAAATGTGTTCCTTGAAATACGTTTTACAAGTCCGGCATTCTTCATACGATGATGACGGGTAAAGGTTGCAACGGCAATTTTGAATGAATTAACCACAGAGGACACGGAGCACACAGAGAAAGAAGAGGGGCGGGTCGCTGGTTGAGCTACCCCAAACCTAAATATCAAATTCTCTCTGTGCTCTCTGTGTCCTCTGTGGTGAATCACTTCACCGCGCCTTGCGTTCGCCGCGATTTCGCAAACGGCGGGCTGGAGCGCCCACATAAACGCCCATCGGCTCTGTATCTCGTGTTACGACCGAATTAGCCCCAATCACGCAACCTTGCGCGATGCGGGTGTTCATGGCGACAGTGACGTTGGCGGCAATCCACACGTCTTCCTCAATCGTAATGGGGCCACTCATACCGGTTCTGGCCATGGGGCGATCGATGATGTTGTCATCGTGCTGCACGGTGGCAAACACCACGTGGGCGGCGATATTATTGTAGGCACCGAAAGTGAGGCCGCCCCCCGCATAAAGCGCGCAACCGGCGGCAAAGTGGGAAGTGTGGCCGATTTCGAGAAACCCGTTTTCGCCGCCCAGCGAAATATAGGTGCCGGGGTAGAAACCGACGTTATCGCCCACGATGAAACGGTTCGGGGAACCCTGGATGAAGCTGTTGGGGAAGAACGACACGTTATTGCCGATGCGGCAGGTCTCGGGCTGGGCCATCATATAGAAATTGGCCATGAAGTTGACGTTGTCGCCCACTTCCATCACTTCGGGGTGTTCGATGAAAACATTCGGTCCGATGACGACGTTTTCACCGCATGATTTGAAACGTTCGCGATAATCCATAATTGAGCGTATTTTAACATGTGAAAAAGGTTGACAAGCACTCTTTCCTTTAAGAAACTACCAAGCACAATTTGGTAGAAGAGGCTGTGATAAGGAGTAGTAGGTATCCCCTCCGTTCAAGAGAGCCGGTTGAAGCGCTGAAAGACCGGTAACGAAACGATGCTGAACTCGCCTTGGAGCCGCTAACTGAAAACGATGAATGGTGAATGATGAACGATGAATTATCGAACATCAACAGTTTCCCTCTCGCGTTAATAGGCTTAGCCGGGTTGCGCCCGTAATAGCGCAAATGAAGAGCCGTGCGATTTTAGATTTTCGATTGTGGAATTCGGATTGAGTCGTATTATAATCCGCAATCCCCACTCCAAAATCCCCAATCATACGGAACGTAGGTGGTAACGCGGGAGTACTTTTAAATTCCAAAGGCTCTCGTCCTGCGCTGGGTGGAAACCCGGTATTAGGACGGGGGCTTTTTTCTTGTCTGTTTTTAACGGCTAAAAACCGGATTGAGTAAAATCAGAATATGCAAGAATTGATTTCACCCGCACAGTCGGAGACGTTGGTCGTAATTTTGTCGGGCGTATTGCTATTTGGATGCGCCGCCTGGGGTTGGAAGGCTGCGGGAGCGCGAGGTGTGCTTCTGGGCTTGCTTGGCCCGTTGGTTTTTGGTTTGTGGCAGTTCCATAAATGGATCACGCGCTACGACCCACAAACCGGCTATTTCGGGCTGGACAAAGTGTGGGTGTTGTTGCTGGAAATGGCGCTGTTTGTCGTGTTGGGCGCTGTATTAGGTGTTGTTATTAAAAAATTGGTATCACGCAGCGAGGCGCAAGTCGCCGCAGAAAATTAAAACGTTGCGTGAGAATAATTCCAAGGAGAAAAATGGGACAGGTTTTTTACGATCAGGATGCAGATTTGAAGGTTCTCGACGGTAAGGTCGTTGCCGTTATCGGTTATGGTTCGCAGGGACGCGGCCAGAGCCTGTGTTTGAAGGATTCGGGTGTGAACGTCGTCATCGGCGCTCGTCCGGGCAAATCGACCGAAGCCGCCAAGGCCGACGGCCACCGCGTGGCCGACGTGGAAGAAGCAGCTAAGGAAGCCGACGTCATCATGCTGCTCATCCCCGACCATCTGCAGAAAGAGGTCTACGAACAGAGCATCCAGCCGCACCTGACCTCGGGCAAGGCTTTGGTCTTCTCGCACGGTTTCAACATCCACTATGGCCTCATCACCCCGCCGGAAGATGTCGACGTGCTGATGGTTGCGCCCAAGGGTCCGGGTCCGTTCGTGCGTCGCCAGTATGAAGAAGGCAAGGGTGTTCCCGCACTGATCGCTCTTCACCAAGATGCCACCGGCAACGCCCGCGCCATCGGCCTGGCCTATGCCAAGGGCCTGGGTGCCACCCGCGCTGCTGTCTACGAAACCAACTTCAAGGAAGAGACCGAAACCGACTTGTTCGGTGAGCAGGCTGTTCTTTGCGGCGGTGCCAGCGAATTGGTCCGCGCCGGTTTCGAAACCCTGGTGGAAGCCGGTTACGCTCCGGAAATGGCCTATTTCGAATGCTTGCATGAGCTTAAGCTGATTGTTGACCTCATGTACGAAAAGGGCATCACCGGTATGCGTGAGGCTATTTCCGACACCGCCAAGTGGGGCGACATCACCGTTGGCAAGCGTATCATCAACGATGGCACCCGTGCCGAGATGAAGCGCGTCCTCGACGACATCCAGAGCGGCCGCTTCGCCAACGAATGGATGGCCGAAAACGCCAATGGCCGCCCGCGTTACAACCAGATTCTCGAAGATGAAGCCGTTTCCCAGATCGAGACCGTTGGTGAAACGCTCCGTGGCAACATGAGCTGGATCCGCCACAACGTGCAGCAGCGCGTTGCGCCCGAAGTGGAAGCCAAGCAGAAAGAAGCTCAAACTCAGACTGCTTAATTTCGTTCACCGCGAAGGGCGCGAAGAACGCGAAGATTTTTTTAAGGTAATTCTTTTAAATTCTTCGCGTCCTTCGTGTTCTTCGCGGTTAATCACAAACAATCTTAAAGGAGGTTGTGATGTCTATGACAATGAAATCCGTTGGAGTTGGGAGATTGGTGACGCCGCAACTTCTTTTACTTCCAGCATGAAAGCGCCAATCCCGTCGCCGGTTGCCGAAGCTATAAGAATTCGTCCTTTTACCGGTCGGGTTGAGTGGGATGAAGAGAGTCAGTGTTTATTGTTGGTCGGCAGGCCAAATAAATTAGGTATTGTATTGTATGCCACAATGTTTACCTCTATACGCCAACCATCAATGCTGATTTGCCTCGTTCTTTGTTTCCCATTCACTTTTCTTGTTTTGTTGATAGCCGCTTGCATATCTGCAGTTCCGACAAGGTATCCAGGACAAATGAGGGTGTATGCCCAAGGATTCACACTTACTCAAAAATATGAGTCCGCATTATTTGTTTGGGCTGATTGCAGGAAATTCTACGAGACAGAACGTGGAATATACATTCTGCGACGTTGGATGCAGCAATCTTTTTATCAGCCGAGAGAAGACTTTGCTGACGATGCAGAGTACCATCGGTTTTCTCAAGCACTACAATCGCTTATTGATACCAACGGTGCAAGTTGGACCGAAGTTACAAAACAATACAAATACCAATAGTAATCAATCTTAAAGGAGGTTGCGATGTCTACAGTAGTTGAAACAGAAGTCGTTATAGAACAAAGTCAAAAGGTGGGCGCGCAGCTTCCTGCGCATCGCGCGCCAGGCACCAAGTATCATCCGTTCACTCCGGTGAGCTTGAAAGACCGCACCTGGCCCGACAAGCAGATTACCCGGGCACCGCACTGGTGTAGTGTCGATTTGCGCGATGGCAACCAGGCGTTGGCGATTCCGATGAGCATCTCGGAAAAGCTGGAAATGTTTCGGTTGTTGTGTGATATCGGTTTCAAGGAAATTGAAATCGGTTTTCCTTCGGCTTCGCAGATCGAATTCGATTTCTGCCGTCGCCTGATCGAAGACAACCTGATTCCCGAAGATGTGACGGTGCAGGTTTTGGTGCAGTGCCGTGAGGAGTTGATCCGCCGCACCTTCGAGGCGTTGAAGGGCTGCCGCCACGCCATCGTTCATATCTACAACTCCACCAACCCAGCGCAGCGCAAAATCGTCTTCGGCATGAGCCGCGAGCAAATTCGTGATATCGCGGTTAATGCAACTCATCTGGTGAAGGAGTTGGCGCAGGCCAACCCCGAAACCGATTGGGTGTTGCAATATTCGCCCGAAAGCTTCTGCTTGACCGAGTTGGATTTTTCGATGGAAATTTGCCGCGCCGTCTACGATGTGTGGCAGCCGACGCCGGAAAAGAAAATCATTCTGAACTTGCCCGCTACGGTGGAAAGCTTTACGCCCAACGTGCATGCCGACCAGATCGAGTGGTTCTGCCGCAACTTGCCCGGACGCGAGAATGCCATCATTTCGCTGCACACCCACAACGACCGTGGCACTGGCGTGGCTGCTACCGAATTGGCTTTGATGGCCGGAGCCGACCGCGTGGAAGGCACCTTGTTCGGCAATGGCGAGCGTACCGGCAATTTGGATATCGTGACCGTGGCGCTGAATATGTATTCGCAGGGCGTCGATCCGAAGTTGGATTTTTCGGAATTGCCTAAAGTGCGCGATATCTATGAACGCACCACTCGCATGGGTGTGCATGAGCGTCACCCCTATGCGGGCGATTTGGTATTTACGGCCTTTTCGGGTTCGCATCAGGATGCGATTGCGAAAGGCTTTAAGGTTCAGGACGACGACGACTTTTGGGAAGTACCTTATTTGCCGATTGACCCGCATGATTTGGGTCGCGATTACAAGCCGATTATTCGGACGAACTCGCAAAGCGGCAAGGCCGGGTTTGCTCATCGCCTGGAAGACGATTACGGCTTTATGCTGCCACGCTCCTTTAAAATCGAGTTTGGCAAAATCATGGGTGGTTTTGCCGATCGTAAAGGGACGGAGGTCACTTCGCAAGACGTCTATCACGAATTTGAACGTGAATATCTCCAGCGCGACACGCCTATTAAATTGGAAAAATTTCGCGCGATGGTCACCCAGAGCGGCGCTGTAGAATGCAAGGCACACGTGGTCTGGAACGGCGAGAGTAGGGAACTCAAGGCCAAGGGCAACGGGCCGATCGATGCTTTCGTGGTGGCATTGCGCGAAGCCGGTGCGCCGGGCTTTGACGTGCTCAACTTTGCCGAACACTCATTGGAAGGCGGAGCCGAAGCGCGCGCTGTGGCCTACGTGCAGATTGGTATCGACGGTAACGGCACCTTCTACGGCGCGGCGGTCGATACGAATATTGAACTGGCGTCGATTAAAGCTGTGGTAAGCGCGATTAACCGTGCGTTGAGCGAATAATATCGATCTTAAAAATTTTCTGCCTATTGGAAGAGTGTAGGCATCGTAGCATAACTCCTCCCCCTCAGGGGGAGGTTGGGTGGGGGAGGAGAGGCTGAACTATGAATGATGAATTATGAATAAACAACAGAGTTCATCGTTCATTATTACTCTCGACCTCCCTCCCCCTGACCTCTCCCTGAGGGAGGGGAGTTCGTATGGCTCTATGCCTGGTGTAGAGGAAGATAATTTTTGGGATTGGTATAACCTCTTAAAGGAAAAAACGATGAACTGGAAACAAGTGGTCGTTGCGGCGTGCGGGATAATGGGTGCTTGTTCGGCGGCAAATGCCGATATCAAATACACCACCGAAATGACGATGGAAGGCGTGGGCGATGCCATGCCTAAAACCGTCACCTTGCGTGCGGTGAAGCCGAACTTCGAGCGCAGTGAAATGCGCCAGACGATCGGCACTTTTCAGATGAACCATGTCACGATCCGTGAATGTGGCAAGAAGCAGACTATTAAGATCGACCCGAGCTTGAAAATCTACACTATCGTGGCCGATGGCGAATCGGGTTCCGATGAAGTTGCGCCGGACGGCAAGCCCAAGCCAAAACCCAAAGGTGAACCCAAAACCGGGCACGTGGCGATGAACTACAAGGTGCAGGATTTGGGCGAAGAAGAGGTGGCCGGTTTCAAGACGCGCCACTATATGATCGATACCGAAATGACCAGCACGGGTTGCGCTGGTAACGGCACAACCAAGATGAAGCAGGAAATTTGGGTCAGCGATATTCGCGACGCCAATCCCTGTCCGGCCGATTCCTCGACCACCACGATGGCCGATGCCATGTCACGCACCGATTGCAAAATCACCGTGGAAACCAAAGGCGACTTCGATCGCTTCAACGAAATCTACAAAGGCCTTATCCTTCGCCAGAAGACCTACAACGATGGCAAGGTCATGATGACGACGGAAGTGACGATGCTTTCGCAGGCCAAGTTTGAAGACGATACGCTTTTCACCGTGCCCGCCGATTATAAGCAGGTGAGCGATAAAGAGTTCCAAAGCGCCCAAACCCAGGCAATGATGAAAGCCATGATGGGTGGAGCGATGCCGTTCTAATTGAAGAACCACGCGCGTGAGCAAGTGGATTGAGGAAGCCTTTTACCAGGGCGGATGGAAGCCGGAGTAAGTTAAAAAGATGAAACAGTCCGCTCGCTCACGCGCGCGGTTCCTCAAAATCTGGTTTGCATTGCTGCAACAGTGCGGCCAAGGAGTATTTGAATGTCCGACCAACAAAAACCAAGAACACTGTTTGAGAAAATCTGGGACGATCACATCGTCCGCGAAGACGAGGGACGCGCGCTGCTGTATATCGATCTCCACCTCGTCCACGAAGTGACCAGCCCGCAGGCGTTTGAAGGCTTGCGCCTGGCCAACCGCAAGGTGCGCCGCCCCGACCTGACGCTGGCCACCATGGATCACAACGTGCCCACCACCGACCGCAGCCTGCCGGTGCTCGACCAGATTTCGGCCAAGCAGATGGATACGCTCAAGCAGAATTGCGATGATTTCGGTGTCACCGTTTTCGATATCCACGACCCTCGCCAGGGCATCGTCCATATCATCGGCCCGGAAATGGGCCTCACCCAGCCGGGTATGACGATTGTGTGCGGCGACTCGCACACCAGCACCCACGGCGCATTCGGTTCGCTGGCGTTTGGTATCGGCACCAGTGAAGTCGAGCACGTGTTGGCAACGCAGACCTTGCCGCAGACTACGCCCAAGACGATGGAAATTCGCATCGCAGGCGACGGCGCGTTGCCGGTCGGCGTCACCTCCAAGGACATCGTACTCGCCATCATCGGTAAAATCGGCACCGCCGGTGCGACCGGCTACGTCATCGAATACACCGGCGCTCCGATCCGCGCTTTGTCGATGGAAGCCCGCATGACGATCTGCAACATGAGCATCGAAGCCGGTGCCCGCGCCGGTTTGATTGCGCCGGACGAAACCACGTTCAACTACCTGAAAGGCCGCAAACATGCACCGCAAGGCGAGCAGTGGGATGAGGCCGTGGCCTACTGGAGCACGCTGCGCACCGATGAAGGTGCGACCTACGACACCACCGTCATCCTGACCGCAGAAGATTTGGTGCCGCAGGTTTCGTGGGGCACCAACCCCGGCCAGACTTTGCCGATCACCGCTAATGTGCCGGTGCCCGAAGAGATCGCCGATGAAACCGACCGCAAGAGCGCGGCGCGCGCCATCGAATATATGGGCTTGGTTGCCGGACAGCCGCTGGAAGGCTTGCCGATCGAGCGTGTGTTCATCGGTAGCTGCACCAACGGCCGCATCGAAGACCTGCGCCTGGCCGCTCACCTGGCCGAAGGCAAGAAGGTCGCCGATGGCGTCAACGCCATGATCGTGCCCGGTTCGGGTGCGGTGAAGGAACAGGCGATTGCCGAAGGCCTGGACAAGATCTTCATCGAAGCCGGTTTCGATTGGCGTGAACCGGGCTGCTCGATGTGCCTGGGTATGAACCCGGATATCCTGAGTCCCGGCCAGCGCTGCGCCAGCACCTCGAACCGCAACTTCGAAGGCCGCCAGGGCAAAGGCGGACGCACCCACCTGGTCTCCGTCCCCACCGCCGTAGCCGCCGCCATCGAAGGCAAACTGGTCGACGTGCGTATGTGGGATCGAATGAATAAGGGGAAATGATTGATTCACCGCAGAGGACGCAGAGCACGCTGAGGATTTGAGAATGGATGATCCGTATAGCGATTTAACCAGGGGCATTATCGGGGCTGCTATTGCCGTGCATCGTGCTCTTGGACCTGGACTATTGGAATCGACATACGAGGCTTGTTTGGCTTTTGAATTACAAGAGCGCGGCTTCAAAGTTGAAAAACAAAAGTCTCTGCCTGTTGTTTATCGCCAGGTCGTTTTAGATTGCGGATATCGAATCGATTTATTGGTTGAAGATACTGTGATTGTAGAATTGAAAGCTGTTGAGAAGATCGACAAGATTCACGAAGCACAATTGCTTTCTTACTTGAAACTATCGCAACACAAAATCGGTCTTATCATCAATTTCAATGTAGAAATCCTGACAGATGGTGTGAGGCGTCGAGTTTTAAATCTCTAAACCTCAACCATCTCTGCGTCCTCCGCGTTCTCTGCGGTGAATTTAAACTAAACACTATGCAACCATTTACAAAATTAACCGGTATTGCCGCGCCGCTCGACCGCGCCAACGTCGATACCGACCAGATTATTCCCAAGCAGTTTTTGAAGCGTATCGAGCGCACCGGTTTTGGCCAGTTCTTGTTTTACGACTGGCGCTACGAAGCCGACGGCATTACGCCTGACCCGGCATTCGAACTCAACGATCCGCGTTTGAACGGCGCTTCCATTCTGGTGGCGGCTCGTAACTTCGGCTCAGGCTCCTCGCGTGAACATGCGCCGTGGGCTTTGGATGATTATGGCTTCCGCTGCGTCATCGCACCCAGCTTTGCCGATATCTTCTTCAACAACTGCTTCCAGAACGGCTTGTTGCCGATTGTGCTCTCCGAAGAGCAGGTCGCCGGGTTGATGGAATATTTGCAGGGCAACCTGGGCGCGCAGCTCACCATCGACCTGCCGAACCAGACCATTTCCGGTGAAGGCGTGGAGACGATTTCTTTTGAGATCGACCCGCATCGTAAGCACCGTTTGGTTAATGGGTTGGATGACATTGGCAGCACGCTGCAAAACGAGGGCGATATCACCACCTTTGAAGGCAGCCGCCCGGTGTGGAAGTCGAAGGTTTTTTGATTGTAGGGTAGGGAAAGAGCGGCGTCTCGCGTTATGCGGGGCGCCGTTTTTTATGAGGCTGGAGACTTGAGGCTGGGAATCGAGCAATGAGAGCATAACTCCTCCCCCTCAGGGGGAGGTTGGGTGGGGGATTTGAAGCGTAATAATGAACATTAAGCGAGAGAGTTGGACTTTTTTACGGTCCATCGTTCAGCATTCATCGTTACGGAAACTCTCCGACTCCCCCTCCCTGAGGGCTTACAATTATCCACATCTCCAGCGAATGAATTCGCGGCCGGAGAGCCTTCGGCTGAGTGTCCACCTACGTGGACACCGTGTCCGCGCAGGCGGACGCTCGGCGCATAGCGCCCTCCGGCCGCGATTTTAATCGCTGGAATGAGAAATTTAGCGATAAGGGGAGTCTTGTGGGTAATTGTAAGCCCTGAGGGAGGGGAGATCGCGCTTTCGGTGCATTGCACCTTAACCTCCCTCTCGCTATACTTCATCGGCCTTTTTAAAGGCACAAATAATTTTGCACCGTGCCCCCTTTGGGTGAAATATATTCACAGGGCGCGGGAAGCATAACCCAAAGGAGTCGTAAGACAATGCCGGTAAGTTCAATGAAAGACCTGCTCGAAGCAGGCGTACACTTCGGTCATCACACCCGTAAATGGAACCCGAAGATGAAGCCGTATATCTACGGCGCACGCAATGATATCTACATCATTGACCTCCACAAGACCCGCAAGAAACTCGAAGAAGCTTACGAAACCATCCGTCAGATGGCCTTCAATGGCAACTCCTTCCTGTTTGTGGGAACCAAGAAGCAGGCTCAGGATGCCATCAAGGAAGCGGCCGAATCGTGCGATCAGTACTTCGTCAACTCCCGCTGGCTCGGTGGTATGCTCACCAACTGGACCACCATCCAGACCCGTATCGACCGTCTGAACCAGATCGATCGCATGATCGAAGACGGCACCATGGAAAAGCTGCCCAAGAAAGAAGTGGCTCAGCTCATGGAAGAGCGCGGTAAGCTCGACGCCGTTTTGGGCGGTATCCGCACCATGCCGGGTCTGCCGGACTGCATCTTCATCGTCGACTGCAAGAAGGAACACATCGCCATCAAGGAAGCCCATCGTTTGGAAATCCCGATTGTGGCCGTTGTCGATACCAATTGCGATCCCGAAGAGGTCGATTTCCCGATCCCGGGCAACGATGACGCCATCCGTGCTGTGAAGCTGATGGTTTCCCAGGTTGCTGAAGCCATCAACGAAGGCCGCACCATGGCCCAGTCGGCTCAGGAACAGGTTGCTGCCGCCGCCATGAGCGGTGCCGCCAGCGGCGCTGTCCACATCGGTGAAGGCGGACGCATCGAGTACATCGGCGCTCCCCAGATCGAGCTCCCGCCGGTAGACACTGGCGATGAGAACGAAGACGCTTTCGAAGCCACCGTTGACGGTGTGAATGCCGTTACCAGCGAAAACGCTGAAGACGCCACCGCGCAGGCTCCGATTGTAGCCGACGAGCCGACCGTTCCGGTCGAAGCTGCCGACAGCGAAGGGCTTACCCCCGCGCCGACCAGCGAAGAAAGTGACGAGGCCAAGAGCGTTGGTGCAATCGACGCCCAGACCCCGGCCGATGGAACATTAGGCTAAAGAGTAGGGCTGGGGGCGGAGGCTGAAGGCTGGTTCCGACTGGCCCAGGACTACGCCCCCTTTTCTTGTGAAGTAAGGAGTATTCAAAATATGGCAACGATAGACGCGGCAACCGTCAAAAAACTGCGCGACATGACGGGCGCCGGTATCATGGATTGTAAACGAGTTCTGGCCGAAACCGGTGGCAACATCGATGCGGCCGTCAAAGCGCTGCGCGAAAAGGGCATCGCTTCGGCTGAAAAGAAGGCCGACCGCGCCGCCAGCGAAGGCAGCATTGGTGTCTATGTTCACACCGATGGCAAGCAGGCCGCCATCGTGGAAGTGAACTGCGAAACCGACTTCGTGGCTCGCACCGACGACTTCAAGCAGCTCTGCCGCGACCTGGCGATGCAGGTTGTGGCTCTGCGCCCGACCTATGTGCGTCGTGAAGAAATCCCGGCTGACGCCCTCGAAGCCGAACGCGCCATCTACGAAAAGCAGGCCGCGGAAGAAGGCAAGCCCGCTGAGATTCAGGCCAAAATCGCCGAAGGCCGCTTGAACAAAGAGTTCTACCAGACTGTTTGCTTGCTCGACCAGCCGTTCGTCAAGGAACAGAAGCAGACCGTCGAACAGTTGGTGAAGGAAGCTATCGCCAAACTGGGCGAGAACATCCAGGTCAAGCGTTTCGTTCGTTACAATGTTGGCGAACAATAAGAAACGGTAGGGTCGAAAGAAAAGCGCGGGGTGCCTATTGGCATCTCGCGCTTTTGGTTTTTTTATGTATAATGTCGGTTAAATGAATGCTGTCAGGCGGAGAAGCAGGGAAATACCTCCTACTGCGAAACGATAAAGCCGATTGACTGAGTGAATGGACGCCTATTATTTGCGAACCCGGAGCGTGAACGACGGGCTGACCGTTGAGTTTCGTAAGCGTTTACGCCAGCCCGTCGCTCACGTTCCGGGTTCGCAAATAAATGCAGATGTCCGGCGTAGATGGCAAAAGTATTTATCGATGAAAACAGAGGAAAATAACTTGATTTACACTCTAATAATTCTGACGACATGCATCCGGTCATAACTTCCAATCCCTCCCAGCGATCCCTCGGAGAAATCTTCAGGAGGACCATTCTTGCCTGGTCGCAGTCGAGTGAATTACTTCCTGTGATAGCCGATCCTCGCTGGCCATCTGGCGATGGTGTTCAGGTGAATCTGCTCAGGAACGCGGTTGCCCCGTTATTCAAGCCCAGATTCACCCTCGGCGATACCGAATGGCCGGAATTAGGCCTGCACTCTTGTCCTTATCCATGCCTGCTTTGCGTGCTGGAAGGCGAAGCCGATATTCGTATCGGAACTGTTCCCGCCATGACGCAGGTCCGGAAAGAGACTGTCGCGAAGCAGGGCGTGTGCGTCTTCTCGCTACCAAGCCGGAGTTGTTTGATCGTTCCAGCCGGTGTACCGTATTCGGACGGCAAAACTCCGCACTGGGAAAGGCCACAGCCTGAGAACGCGCACTCGCAGATTTTATGGTTGCAAATCTTGCCGACCGGGGCCATCGTCCATATCTGTCGCACTGCCGGGACCTCGCATACCCATATATCGGCGGTTTTCATCAAAGATACACAGCTTTCGGTGTTGATGCAATTGATGCTGGAAGAAACCGAATCGTCCACGCGAGCCGATGCCATACTCCTTTCATACCTCGCAACGCTTTTGCTGTGCGTAGATCGGAACTGGGCTTCGAGCCACATTATTGAAGCCAGGGAAACGACCCACTTCGTTACGCTCCCCGAGCGGCGCGAGAATATGCATTTGGACGACACCGGCATCTTTCCCGACGATTCGCAGGATGCTGCCCTGGAGCGTGCCTGTCGCTATATTCAGTCGCACTTGCCCGATGCCATATCGCCAGGTGAAATCGCCCGTGCCTCGTATGTCTCGGTTCCCCAACTCAAACGCATTTTCCGCGCCCAGCTTGATACGCCGATTATGAAATACGTCACCTCCCAGCGCATCGAAGCGGCCAAGACTCTTTTGCAGAGAACCGACCTGACAATAGAAGAAATCGGCAAGATTTGTGGCTATCCGCACCGCACGCATTTCTCTCGGGTCTTTAAAGCCTCTATCGGTTTTTCACCTCAAGCCTTTCGTAGCATTAACAGGACCTCAAACCGCTCAGAAAGATCTAGCTGACGCCTTGAGGTGGATTGAGCCCTAAAGTTACATTGTTGTGTAAAATCGTTACATAATAAGCCCGTAAGCCGGTTTAGGAGATGATTTCCACGGGTATACTCTGAGTGCGATCCAGTATGCCATCGTCATGATCTGCCGGATCGACCATTAACGGTAGCGCAGGTGTGCCGGGTCAAAAGAGTGCAGTGAATACAGTTGCAAGGTCATTAAGGAGGTTTACATGAAATATTGTACCCATCAAGCGATACGCCGGTATCGCCGAGGCTTTACCTTGATCGAGTTATTAGTGGTTATTGCGATAATAGGAATATTGGCGGCAATCCTTTTTCCCGTCTTCGCCAGGGCGCGTGAAAATGCCCGGCGCGCTTCGTGTCAATCGAACTTGAAACAGATTGGACTCGGCGTGATGCAATACACCCAGGATCATGACGAAAGAATGCCCTATCAGCAATACGGAGCCATTCCTACTTTTGCCGCCGGCGAAGGTTTCGCGATCAAGAACTATTTCGCTGCGATTTATCCCTATACGAAAAGCTGGCAAATTCTCCGCTGTCCCTCCGCCAGGCCATTCACCGACAGCGCCGCTCCCGTCGGCGATAGCGATGCTTCCTACTTCGTGAATGGAGTCGTCATTACCAATCCGGCCACGGCGAGTTCGCGCAACATCGCTTCCATTCCCGAACCGGCTAACGTTATTCAAGCCTCGGAATATAACCTGCGCAGCCATTATACCTTTCTGGCCCCTACGTATTCCCCGGATAACATCGAAGCCCCGGCCACCATATCGGCGGGCATTGAATTCCAGTATTGGAATCATGATGCGAACTACAACAGCCTCCATTTTGAAGGCGCCAATCTGCTCTATTGCGACGGCCATGTCAAATGGCGGAAGCGATCCTCCATTTGCACCGGCGATTTCGGCCTGGGAGCCCCATCGGCAGGCCCGGCTTGCGGCCTTAATAGTACCGGGGCGACAGCGAGTGCGTTGTTTTAGCCCGAGCGGGTATTTTTCTTTATGAACGCACATTTACATCAGGTCCGCAAAATATGGGACGAAGCGCCTCACAACGCTTTTACCGATCTGGTTCGTTTCCAGGATAGATGGTTTTGTAGCTTTCGCGAAGCGCAAGACCACATGTCGTCCGACGGCCGTATACGCCTCATCGCTGCCACGGAAGCAAATGCGTCCGGCGCTTTGCAGTGGGAAAATGCCGCACTGCTGGCTTCGCCCGATGCCCTGCTGCCCGACCTGCGCGACCCAAAAATCGGTATTACCCCGGATCATCGCTTGATGTTGATGGGGGCCGGAACATCCCGGGACGAAGCCGCCGGACGCCGGAACTATGTCTGGTTTTCAGAGGACGGGTTCACCTGGAGCGAACCTGCCGCGATAGGCGGCAAGGATGATTGGATATGGAGTTTTGCCTGGGCGGGCGACGTCCTCTATGGAGCAGGTTATGACTACCGGGACGGCGTAGGCTCCGTCACCCTTTATCACGGCCCGGACGCCATGCACTTTGAATCTCCAACGGTTTTGCATACGGATTTACAATACCCCAACGAAACCGCTTTATTGATTGAAGGCAGCGACGGCCTGGCGCTGATCCGGCGCGAGTACGCCCCCGGCCAGACGCAATCTCCGCCCTATAACAATGGAACCGCCGCACTGGCCAGGGCGCAGGCCCCCTTTAAAGAGTGGATGGCCCGGGATTTAGGTGTGTATGTCGGAGGTCCGGCTCTCCTGCGATTGCCGGATGGAAGAGTTATCGCCGCCGGACGAAAAATCACTTCCGGACACTACACGGCGCTCTGGGAGTTGGACGTGGAGAATGCAACGCTACAGGAGATCTGTGTCCTGCCCTCGGCGAATGATTGCAGTTATCCCGGCCTCGCCTGGCACGAGGACAAACTCTGGGTCAGCTATTATTCGGAGCACGAAGGAAAAGCTGCCATCTATTTTGCTGAATTGACAATCTCCTGAATTCATATAATCCGGGAGTAAAAAATTGTAAGAAAAAGAAATGAATACCGATAATATTCTTGAAGATTACGAGCGCGACGGTATCGTTCGCATACAGAATCTGCTATCCCCTGAAGAACTCGCGGCCACGAAATCGCAGCTTCAGCGCTACATGAGTAAAGTCCTTCCCTTCCTGCCCGAAGGCGACCGCACTTTTGAGAGCGACGGTCGCTCGGTTCGCAATTTATGGCGCATGGAGCAGCACGACGAATATTTCAAGCAGTTCGCCCTGCGGCCGGATATTCTGGAACTGGTCGCAAAACTCGTTCACGGAGAGCCGGTTCTTGTCGGTGTGGAGACCTTCAACAAGCCCGCTAAAACCGGGTCGGGCGTCCCGCCACACCAGGACAACGCCTACTTTTGCCAGAGCCCGCCCGACACCCTCACGGTATGGATCGCGCTGGACGCTGCGACCGTTGAAAACGGTGCGATCTATTATGTGAAGGGTTCCCATCACCAGCTTTTACCGCACCTGCCGTCCGGCGTGGCCGGCAATTCGCTGGGTATCGCCGACCCGCCTGAGGTCTCTCCCGGGGATGAGTTTTGCGGTACGCTTGAACCCGGAGACGCCTTAATCCATCACGGCCAAACCATCCATCGCAGCGACCCTAATACTACCGAGCACTCGCGTTGCGGCCTGCTCATGGTCTATCGTGGCGCGCACACCCAATCCGATCCTGCGCTGAAGGGCAACTATGACAAAGCTCGCCAACTCATATCCTGAAACTACTTCTGTAATCACCTTCGAATCTACCGCTAAAACCACCATCGTCGGGCAGGGCGTTGCCTTCAAGCACCAGCCTGAAACCCCGCGCAGCAGCCTGGCGTTTCCGGGAGTTTGCGTCCTGCCCTCTGGCCGCTGGTTGGCGAGTTGCCGTGCTGCGCCCATGAAAATCCCTACGCGCGGCCAACACATTCTGCTGTCCTATTCCGACGACGAAGGCCAAACCTGGAGCGCTCCCTATGGGCCGTTCGAGCCTCCTGAAGTCGATGGCAAACTGGGATTGTTTCGCGGTGCCTACCTGACTTCGCTGGGGCACGGCGAAGTTATCGCAGCCATCGCCTGGACCGATCATTCCGATCCCACCGCCGATTTCTTCAACGAAGAAACGCAGGGCTTGCTCGATTCGCGAATATTCCTTTCACGCTCCCGGGATGGCGGCCGGACATGGACCGAGCCGCAATTGATGGACACGACTCCCTTCAATGTGCCGACGCCCTTAACCGGACCGGTTCTTGTGGGAAGGGATGATGAATGGATCTGCCAGTTTGAAACCAACAAGCACTACGACGACCTCAGCGAATGGATTCACTCTTCCATCCTGATGTTCTCGCGAGATGAAGGTGCGACCTGGCCCGAACACTCCGTGGCCTCGATCGTTGGTGACGAAAACATCTTCTACTGGGACCAAAGGCCCAGTATTGCGTCCGATGGTAGTATCCTCGACCTCTTCTGGACCTACGATAGCGCCAACGCAAAATACCTGAATATCCACGCCCGCGAGTCGAAAGACGCTGGGCGCACCTGGTCGCAGATTTGGGATACCGGCGTCACCGGCCAACCCGCGCCGCCTGTGCTTCTCCCTGACGGTAGAACTGCCATGGTGTATGTAGACCGCACGTCTGAGCCGATTCTAAAACTGCGCCTCAGCGAAGATGACGGGCGCTCCTGGCCCGAGGCCAGTGAAATTGTTTTGTACCAGCTCGGTGCGCCCTCCCAAATCCGGGACAAGAATTCGATGCAGGACGCCTGGGCTGAAATGGGTGCCTACTCGCTGGGCCTTCCAACGACAGCCCTCCTGTCGGATGGTGATTTGCTGGTCGTTTTTTATGCTGGACCCGAAAGCGATCGAACAGATGTTCGCTGGGTTCGCATCCGTGTCTGAGCGGCGGCTTTGAGAAAGAGAAAGGTTATGGAAGATAGCCTGAAAGTCCAGAAAGTGGACTACTGTTCCAGTGTCGGGTCGCTGAAGCAGAATGGAAAAAACCAGGAAGAAAGAGAAGAAGCAATAAATCCGCAAAGAAAAACGCGAGTTGCCATGAGGCAGCTCGCGCTTTTTGTTTTGTGCTACCAACGGGTGTTATAATGCGGGTTAGGCGGTGAACCATGCAAGCAACGAGAAACAACTGGCTTGGCTTTTTGAGGATTGGTATTTTCATCATTCCCTTGCTCGTATCCTCTTTATGGACAGTAAAACCTCAAGCCGAAGAGAGAGTGCCGCTCGTTTGTTCTGTTCACCAGCAACCACTGAAGCACGACCTGGTGCAAATCTTATATGGCCTTCGTGGCCCGGCGGATAAAGGATATATTGAAGCTGCTCGCAAACTCTTTCCTCACTCCAATAAAGAATCAGGCGGTGGATGCGTGATAAGCTGGGATAGTCCCAAATTCCAACAGGTCGATTATTGTCCCAAGTGCCGGAAGGCAGAAACGGAGTGGAGAAGAGCCAGGGCAGATAGTCAGAAGTAATAATCTGGGACTACAAATCTGCAGGAGAATAGCCGTTTAATAAAGCACTCAGCTTTTCTTCCACCGCTCCATATCCCCACAGCCCGTCTTCCGGTTGACGTTGCCTCAAAAGGACAAGAGTTTACCGCCCATGAAACCGGGGGAGTTATTAATGTGTTTGTCAACGACGCTAGAACGTTTCTCGTTAGGCATGGGCCTTGTAACGTCCTCTTTTCTCGCTATTGATATTCTTCTTACTCTGTCATCCTCGCGCACGCGGGGATCCAGAAGTGACAGTTCTCCGGGTAGAGAGGCACAAGCACAAGCTCTATAGCCCAACCTTCAAACAAAAAGCCGTGTACTGGATCCCCGCGTGCGCGAGGATGACAAGCTACTAAGCCAACGCCCGCCTGTTACGATCGGGACTCTTCATCTCAAGCACTACCTGTCCAAACAGAGTTCACACCTAACGAGAACCGCTTTAAGTGTCCGCCGAACATTCTCACGGAGTTGATGGGACACTTTTGGCTGCTTCAAGTTTATTGACGTGGCGGCGTTCGCTCAGAGCACTCCCCACCAGGAATATTCCCAATAGCAGTAAACCAACTTCGATATAACCGATGCCGCGTTTGAGTACGGCATTGCCCGGGTCGGCGGGGTCGTAATACACAGGAACGCTTTTTCCCTTCTGGTAGCCGGAAAAAGCCGGGTCGGTGCGATAAGCTTTCACGGCTTCTTCAGGATTGGCAGCCGGTGCGGTGAGCGTTTTCGAGCTGTTGGAAAAGGTCTCGCTCCGGTAGCGCGTGCCGTCGACCTCGTAACTGTAGCGCACGGCAACGGCCGGGCGCGAGCGTTTGAAGGAATACACGCTTTCCACGCGATGGCCGATAATGATACCGGTGGCGGTGGGCCAGGAGCGGGTTTTGAGGCCGGGTATGAGCAGGGTGACACCCAGGGCAAGGAGCATCAGGCCACCGGCCAGAAGGATGCGGTAAATGAGCTTTTGAACGGCGGGAGTGGGTGGGTTAGTGGTCGACTTTGGTTTTGACATTGTTTTTTTCCCAACGAAGAAAACCCTGCCAGGCTCCTTCATAGTAAATTGCTGTCGTTAAGGGGCAGGTGGCGTTTAATGAGGATTGAATTATTGAAATCTGGTTCGGAAGAATGCGGGGTAGTGTGGCACAGTACAAGCAGAGCAAACAGCATTACGGACGCAGCCAAAAAGACGAGGGGATTATGAAGATCAAACATTCGGCGCTATGTCTTGCCTTTCCAGTGATAGTCTTGCTGTCGATGGTGTTGTTTCCGCTGACCTACACGCCAGAAGCCCAGGCCGCCCAACCCAAGGGCATTCGTTTGAAAGTGAGCTGTTATTTCCGAGTAACCAACGCCATCGACGGCACGCGCGATGATGAAGTTGAAATCTACGGCACCGTGAAATTCAACGGAAGTACGAAGTGGAATGTGTCGCGTGAAAATGCGTTTGGCGCGGTCAGGGATTTGAATAAAAGAATCGAAGTCGGCGAGCAGACTTTCGATGTGATATTCGGCAGGAGTTCAACTGCAGTCGTGAAAATAGACGGCTTTCTCAAAGACCGTGATGAAAGTGGCGGCGACGACGCCATGTGGAACCCGATGAAGCGCACGCTGTCGCTGGACATTAATAAGCTCTATCGAATGGGCGCACAGAACAGGCTCAATGGCCTATACACTTCCTTTGGCGATCGCGACCGCGAAAGTGCCGATTTAATGATCATTGTCAGCAAAGTCAGCGATATTATGTAAGCGTTGCCAGGCACGCAGATTCCATAACTGCAGCACTCGCACCATGCTGTGCGCAAAGGTGAATTTATGAGTAAAATCCGTTTTCCTTCGATGGCATTACTGGCTGGCGCGCTCACGTGCGCTCACTGCGCATTGACAAGCGCCGCCCCCAATACACAGCGCCCGCCGATAGCTTCCGAACGCATTCTCAATGGGAATAAGAATTTGCCGCCGGTGCGGAACGTGTTGAACGGCGACCCAATTCCGTTGATGACGGATATGATGGGCTATGCGCGCACCGGCACTATTGCGAGCGGAACCAAAGCGGCGGTTTATGCCACGATTGTCATCGCTTCGGCAGGGTCGGGTTTCAAAGCGGGCAGTTCCAAAACCAGCTATGCCAACGGAGTACTTTCTCTGGTTGGCAACAAAGGCGATGAGCATTTTGAAGGCAGCTTCAATCTCGCTCAGAACAGCGGCGATGCGTCAGCGCCGTTTCGCGGGTCGAGCGGCACCATTCTCAAAGCGCGAATTTACCAAAATGGACGCGTTAGCCTGACAACTTCTATCCCGGTTAAAAAATCTTCGAGCACAATGTCGTTCACGTCGAACGGAGCCGACGGCTTCTTGTGGGGACGCGTCACCGGCGGCGAGACGCGCCTGGTGTCGATCTCGTTTAGCAAAGGCACTCAATCCACGGGCCGCATCGTTCCTATCCCGCCTAAGCCACCGGCTCCTCCACCACCGCCGCCGCCTAATCCCAGTAGTCCGCGTGGCATGAAAGTGCGGGTCGGCGGTGAAATACGCGTTACAAATTCCGATGACGGTTTTGCAGACGGACAAGTGGAAATGTTTGGCGAAGTTTATTTCAATGGTCAGGAGAGGTGGCGCATCAAGCGTTCTTCGGCCCAAGACTATAAAAAAGGCGCTGTCATCATGCTCGATTTCATGACTGTTGACGTGTATTTCAATGACGCTTCGACCATGATTTTGAAAGTCAGTGGCAGCTTGCGTGACCGCGACATCAATAAAGGCGATATCGTAATTCAAGGCGACGACTCGATGTGGAATACAACGAGGAATAGTGTTATCAATGTTGATTTGAAACAGTTGATAGAAGCCCAAAACGGCAGGGTAACTTTATACGGCGACGGTGATAGCGAAAACGCCAATGTCGTTGTCACGGCGCGTAAGCTTTCCGATATTTATTGATTTTCGAAATCTTGGTGAGTGGTTAGGAAACGGGCTGACGTCACAGTTTTGCAAGCGCCAACGCCAGCCCGCCGCTCACGCTCTGGGTTCGCAGATAAATGCACTTGTCCACCTCAAAAAAGAGAAAATTATTTTACAGATTGGTGAGTTGGCTGCTGGCGATAGAAAGCCTTGTCTTCAATGTTTGGTGCTATTGCTTCCATCCCAACGCATAACGGTACTCTTCCGGCAAATCGATATCATAAGCCAGTTCCGGCGCACCGCCTAACACCACGGCACCCTTGCACCCGAGAATCTGTTCGCATTGCCGGGAAATATGTTCGACCGTCAGCCGCCGTGTCAGCAAACGCAAGATAAATAAAGGGCCGAGCAATTTCGCCATTTTGAACTGGCTTTTACGTGCTTCGAAAGCCTGCTCGATGGGAGTTCGGTTTCTCAGGATATATTGAGGGTCGAGCAAGAAAGCGCAGCCCAGTGTCCAGTGGCCGTCGCATAACGGCACGTAAAAGTTGGGGGCATCCGGGAAGCAGGCTTCGAACTCTGTCTTTTCGATAATCGGCACGCAGACATCGGCTTCTTCCGGGCAGATATCGAGGAAGTTTGTAATGATCTCTGGGGTGAGAAAAGGCAAATCCGTGGTGAGAATGAGCACCCGCGTTGAACGCTGGCTCTGGTCGCCTGGCTGATGCTGCTTGAGCCATTCCAGGCCGTTAAAGATGTTTGCTGGGCCGCTTTCGGCTTCGGGCAGCACGATATCAGCCAAGGCTGTGGCAGGGTGGCTCCCCAGTTCCGGGGAACCGATCACCACAATCTTGCCGATGCGTCCGGTGGCGTGTAGGGCGCTGATGGTGCGTTCCAGAATACTTTGCCCGCCTACTTCGAGCAGGGCTTTGATTGGCGTCCCGCTTTCGGCTGCGAAGGCTCCTTCGATGCGTCCACCAGCCGGGAGAATGACATCAATTTTCATATTATTACCTCATGTTACGCAGTTAGGATGTGATATCGGCCGCCGGACAATTCCTCTTAAAGCCGAGGAGTTGCCGGAATACACTCGAGAGCGCGGTTTGATCTAGCCTTCGCGTTGTAGTGGCATGAGAGGACCTGATCATTATATTAACCTAAGCCCGTGTAACATGAGTTATTAAGTGAATTTTGTGATTTTTCCGTCTTTTTGTGGTCTTTTTTTCATTAACCGACTAAAAATTTGATACAATAGGCGAGAAATTTATTAGTTTGAGAGAGGGAGAAAGTTTTGAGATATCGGCTATCGCAGAATCGATGGAAGTTATGGGGAACAGTTTTACCCTTGGCCGCGATGATGGTCGGTTGTTCGGGGAATCAGAATGCGTCCAGCGGCAGTGGTGGAGATTTGCCGACAGTAGCATTTCTCCAGATCACAACTAACACTACGCTCGACGATACGCGCAAAGGCTATCTGCGCGGCCTGACCGATAACGGTTTCAAGGAAGGCGAGAACTTCAAGTTCGAGCATAAAAGCGCTGAAGGCGACATCTCCACCGCGCAGCTTATGGCACGCGAATTCGCCGGAAGCAATGTTGAAGTGTTGGGGACGACTTCCTCCCCGGCCTTACAATCGGCCATTAAGGCGACCACCGAGGTGCCGATTGTTTTTTGCGGTGTAGCCGACCCGGCTTCAGCAGGTGCGATTAAAGACGGCAAACAACTCGGCAATGTAACCGGCGTTTCCAACCCGGACCCGGTTGATAAAGCGTTGGCTCTGGTAAAAGAGTTGATGCCGCAAGTGAAGAAAGTAGGCACGCTTTATGACCCCAGCGAACCGTTCACTCCGCTGTTCCGCAAGCGTTCGCAGGATGTGGCCCGCAAACTCGGCCTGGAGTGGATCGAGATTTCAGTGAATAGTACGAACGACATCACCACTGCTGTGCAGGCACTCAAGGCGCGCGGAGTGGAAGCTATCATGCAAATCCCCAGCAATGTGGCCGATGCCGGTATCGAAGCTGAAGTGAAGGCCGCCAATGCGGCGAATATTCCGTTATTTTCTACTCATCCGACCCACATTCCTTCGGGTGCGGTAGCGTGCCTGGGTTGGGATTACGAGCAAGCAGGATATGATGCTGGCGTCTATGCCGCGCAGGTATTGAAGGGAAAGAAAACTGCAGAACTGCCGATCAAATCGGTAGAAAAAGAAGACTTGGTCGTTAATCTTCCTGTTGCAACAAAATTCGGTATCAAGGTGCCTAAGGCCACTCTGGAGCGGGCCAGTCGGGTGGAGAAATAATAATGAAAAAATTGAAACTTATTCTTGCAGCACTCTCAGTTGTGACAATCGCTGGTTGTAGTGGCGGTGGCGGCGATACCGCTGCGAATACCGAGAATTTGCCGACAGTGGCGTTTTTACAGATTGTTTCCAGCGCACCGCTCGATGAAACGCGTCAGGGGTATTTGCGCGGGTTGGAAGAGAGCGGCTTTAAAGATGGTGTCAACTTCAAGTTCGATTATAAAAATGCCGAGGGCGATATTCCAACCGCCCAATTGATGGCGCGTGAATTTGCCGGACGCAACGTCGATATCCTGGGCGTTTCTTCATCCCCGGCACTGCAATCGGCGATACGGGCGACCAAGGACATTCCGATCGTCTTTTGCGGCGTGGCCGACCCGGCTTCAGCAGGTGCCATTAAAGATGGCAAGCAAGTGGCTAATGTGACTGGCGTTTCCAATCCCGACCCGATCGAAAAATCGCAGGCGCTTTTGAAAGAGTTGATGCCGCAAGTGAAGGTCGTGGGAACGCTCTACGACCCGAGCGAACCATTCATTCCGCTGTTCCGCGAACGTTCGCGCATCGCTTCAGCAAAGCTTGGCTTCGAGCGCGTCGAGATTTCGGTGAATAACAGTAACGATATCACCACCGCAGTGCAGGCTTTGAAGGCGCGTGGTGTGCAGGCGATTATGCAGTTGCCGAACAATGTCACGGCAGCGGGTGCAGAAGCGCAGATCAAAGCTGCCAACGAAGTAGGTATTCCGTATCTCTCTACCCACCCCGGCACTGTGCCGCTGGGTGGTGTGGCGGCTCTTGGTTGGGATTACGAGCAGGCCGGATACGATGCCGGTGTTTATGCTGCGCAGGTTCTCAAGGGTAAGAAGACATCCGAACTGCCTATCAAATCGGTGCAGAAAGAAGATTTGGTCATCAACCTTCCCGTCGCTACCAAGTTCGGCATAAAAATCCCCAAGGCTGTCCTCGACCGCGCCGACAAAGTTATCAAATAAATCCTCAGTTCTAATATCCAAGATCGAAGACCTCAATTAAAATGGCAATATCCTGGAGTTTATGGGCGGGGGCGCTGGCGCAGGGGCTTGCGTTTGCGTTTCTGGCGTGGGGCGTATTCCTGGCGTTTCGTGTTTTGCGCTTTGCCGATATCAGTGTCGATGGCACATTTACACTGGGTGCGGCCGCCGGTGCGATGATGTTGTTGAACGACTTCTCCCCCGGCATGGCGCTGACGGTGGCATTTTGCGCCGGAGCCGCCGCCGGTAGCATTACGGGCATTATTCACACTCGTTTTGGCGTGGCCGATTTGTTGGCCGGTATCCTCACGATGACAGCGCTTTATTCGGTGAACCTGCGGGTGATGGGGAGAGCGAATATTAACCTGGGGGATGTGCCGACGATAGTCACGCCGTTGGCTCAGCGCTATCCGGATTTGAGCAACGATACATTATGGCTAATTGTACTGGTGGCAATCGTGCTGGCGGCATGGCTCATCTTTGCTCTATTGCTACGCACAGACTATGGTTTGGCACTGCGCGCGACCGGCGATGGCCCGGCGATGGCCAATGCGCAGGGTGTCGACACTCGCCTCACCATTACGGCCGGGCTCGCGCTTTCCAATGGTCTTGCAGCCACTGCCGGAGCATTGATGATGATGTTCCAGGGCTTGGCCGATATCGGAATGGGTATCGGTTCGCTGGTGATGGGAATGGCCGCAGTGATTCTGGGTGAATCGTTTTTCGGACGCCGTTCAATTCCTTTTTTGTTGATGGGGGTTGTTGGTGGCTCGATTCTATTCCGCATCCTGGTGGCATTTGCCCTGCAATCGAAACTCGATCCCAACGATCTGAAACTGGCGACAGCTATCTTCGTGTTGGCAGCCTTGACGATACCCAAACTGGCCTTGGTGCGTCGCTTCACGAAAAGGAATAAAGCCGATGCGAGTGGGGTGGCGTTATGATTTCGCTACGCAATATCGATAAGACATTTATCCAACCCGGTGGCGACCGCACCCATGCTTTGCGCAACGTTACGCTTAATATCGCCGAAGGCGAATGGGTGTGTGTCGTGGGCACCAACGGTTCGGGCAAGAGTTCATTGTTTGGTGCGTTGGCCGGTCATTTCATTCCCGATTCTGGAACCGTCTCCATCAACGATAAAGACGTCACGAAATTACCGGAGTATCGTCGCGCCCTATTGGTGGGGCGAGTATTTCAAGACCCATTTCGTGGCACATGCCCAACCCTCACCGTAATGGAGAATTTGAGGTTGGCGCATTTGCGTGGGCGGAGAAAGATGTTGTTCATCGGCCTGAATCGCCGTATGCGCAGTGAGTATTGCGAGCATCTGGCACATTTGAAAATGGGTTTGGAAAATCGCGCCAATGCGCAGGTGGGCACCCTTTCGGGCGGTCAACGGCAGGCGCTGACATTGCTCATGGCGACGATTTCGCGCCCCCAGATTTTGCTTTTGGATGAACACACCGCCGCGCTCGATCCTTCGGCAGCCGAGCGTATTTTGGAACTGACGAATAACATCGTCCGCGAAAACCATCTGACTACGCTGATGGTGACGCACAGCCCACGCCAGGCGCTGGAACTGGGCGACCGCACCGTAATGCTGCATCATGGACAAATCGTGCAAGACTGGCAGGGAACAATGCGTCAGGAGAAAACCTCACAGGATTTGTTAGACGCTTTTGCCGAGTTAGTCTTTGAAAGTGTCTAATCAATTTGGTTTGAGGTCTTTGAACTTTGGTCTTTGGGGAGTTCTGCGGTAGATTTGTATGTGTATGACAAAATTTCTATTGCAAAGAGATCTGCGGGTTGTCGTTGTTCTGCTGGTATTTCTGGCCAATATTCAATCGGGATTTGCTGCAACCTCATCGGTCACCAGTGAATTGCAGAGTGCCGATAGAGTGTTTGTGCTGATGGCGCAACGCGTGGAGTTGATGCGCGATGTCGCTCTGGATAAATGGCTGCGTCGCACGCCGATTGAAGATCGTAAACGCGAAGCCGTGGTCTTGAAAAATGCACAAGCCGAAGCGGCGCAAGAAGGCATTCTTTACGTGGCTCCGCTCTTTCGCGCTCAAATCGAAATTGCCAAGAACGAGCAACGCCGCCATCAGGCGCGGTGGGATGCCAAAGGCTTGGAACGCGATGCACCAGCGATTGTGAATCTGGAGCAGTTGCGCAAACAGTTGGATGCGCAGTCGCGCGTTTTTATTCCTGCGCTCAATGACGCATTGCCGTCGCTCCGAGACCATGCCTTGCATCCTCGCCTGAAGAAACAACTTGATGCGCGCCTACAACGTTTACCGGCCACAGAACGGGCTTTGCTATGGAATGGCTTGTCGCAACTCCGCTTTGCTCCACGCCGGAATACGCCGCCGATTGAGACCGGAACGTTTCGTGCCAGTGACTTGGTGGAACTCGGCAAGCTCGACCGCACACTCAAACTCGATATCCGTTATGCGACGACCAATAATTTTGCCGGTCGTAAAGTCTACGATCAGCCACGCGCTTTCCTGCAACGCCCTGCGGCCCAGGCTATGCTTCGCGCGCACCGCAATTTGAAGAAGCACGGATACGGCCTGATTATCTTCGATGGTTATCGCCCGTGGCGGGTGACGAAAAAGTTTTGGGACATCACCCCAGATGATCGCAAACAGTTCGTGGCCGACCCTAACCGTGGTTCTCGCCATAATCGCGGTTGTGCTGTGGATGTATCTCTCTACGACCTAAAAACCGGACGCGCCCTTGAAATGCCCAGCGATTACGACGACTTTAGCGCACGCGCTTATCCAGATTACAAAGGTGGCAATGCCACCACGCGTGCCCGCCGCGACTTGCTGCGCCGGGTTATGGAACGTGAAGGCTTCACCGTTTATCCCACGGAATGGTGGCACTTTGATTATAAAGATTGGAAGCAATATCGCATTTTAGATCTTAGTTTTTTAGAACTTAGAGCTTAGGAAGAATCTCCAAAAATTTTTCGGGCTTAGCCTAAGTTCTAAGCTCTAAAATCTAAGTTCTCTCTTAAATATGAAATTTGAAATAGTCGGACAAAAAGGCGAAGCACGGGCCGGGCGGTTGCATTTGCCTCACGGCATTGTGGAGACACCGGTGTTCATGCCGGTGGGGACATTGGCGACGGTGAAGTCGATGTTGCCGCACGAACTGGAAGGCATGGGCGTGCAAATGATTCTCAATAACGCGTTTCATTTGCATTTGCGGCCCGGAGCCGATGTGGTGGCTCAGGCCAGGGAACTCAATAAATTCCAGAACTGGAAGAAGCCGATCCTCACCGATTCGGGCGGCTTTCAGGTTTTTTCTTTAGCCAAGCTGCGCAAGATTACCGATGAAGGCGTGCATTTTCAATCGCCCATTGATGGCTCCAAACATTTTTTTACCCCCGAATCGGTGATTGCTTTGGAAGAAAAGCTGGGGCCGGACGTGGCAATGATTTTGGACGAAGTCGTGGCGCATCCTTGCACCTACGATGCAGCAGCCAAAGCCATGCATCGCAGTGTGGCCTGGGCCAAGCGGGCGCAGGCGGCACGAACCCGCGAAACGCAAAGTGTGTTTGGAATCGTGCAGGGTAGCCTCTACGACGACTTGCGGGTGGAATCGTGTCAGGCTACGGCAGAGATTGGTTTTGACGGCCTGGCGATTGGTGGGTTATCTGTTGGAGAGCCGCCGGATGAGATGTATCCCATCGTTGATTTGTGCTGCAAAAACTTGCCGCAGGAGAAACCTCGTTATCTCATGGGAGTGGGAACGCCGCGCGATTTGCGCGAGTGTGTGGCACGCGGTGTCGATATGTTCGATTGTGTTTTGCCGACACGATTGGCGCGGCATCATGTGGCAGTGACTCGTGAAGGGAACCTGACACTGCTACGTGCACGCTTTAAAACCGACTTTGCCCCGTTGGATGAAAATTGTGCTTGTCTGACATGCCGGGAGTATTCACGAGCTTATATTCATCACCTCTGCCGGAGTAATGAGATCAGTGCAGCGCGCCTTCTGAGTTGGCATAACTTGCACTACTACCAGGAGATTATGCGAAATTTAAGAGCAGAAATTCTAAGTTAAGCACCCAAAAAGTGTCAAATTTTGTCATACTGTATTTTGTTAAGTTGCGATTAGTTAGATATCAATCAGTCGATACAAGCCGATTGTGAATAGAATCAGCAGGAAAGCTTATGTCAAATATTCTTGAATCCAAATTGCCGGGCGTTGGTCACAAATTTCAGATCGAAGCTACCAGTGGAGACAAGCTCACCATCGTCATTCATGACGACGGGCGGCGTGAACTCTACCATTTCACGAATGGCACTCCCAGTCGTGTGGCGTCTTGCGTGACCTTGCAAGACAGTGAAGCGCGGCAAGTTGCCGGCATCATCGGCGGACTCACCTATGTGCCCAAAGCATTGCCGACGGCGGAAATTGTGATCGACGATTTGCTGCTGGAATGGTTTGAAATTCCCGAGGGCGCATATTGTATCGGCAAGACCATTCGCGATTTAATGGTGCGAACGGTTACCGGGGCCTCCATCGTTTCGATTATCGAGGACAATGGCAAGAAAACCATTAATCCTGAAGCCGATACCCTGCTTAATGAAGAAGCAACCCTGATTGTTGCCGGAGATCGTAAAACTGTAGAAACGCTCAAACATCTCTTAGTCCACGGACGTAAGTAAACCGACGAAAGTATTTAGTCGTAGCAACTTCTTTTTTTACCGCCTATGGATCATCTTGTTTTTGAAGTAGGGCTTGCCCTCGTTCTTGTTGCCGGTGCCGCTTTGCTTTCTGCACGATTAAAATTTTCAATCGTGCCGTTTCTAATCGTTGCCGGTATGATCGCAGGACCTCACCTTCCAAAAATAGGACTCGTAGATCTAACTTTCGGTAAATTTGTTGACGGCAGTTTCGTTCCAAACGAAGCTGGACAGGCGATTCAGTTCATGGGAAGGATCGGCATCCTTTTCCTGCTGTTCTACCTGGGCCTCGAATTTTCAGCCAGTCGCCTCATTAAGTCAGGCCGCTCGATCGTCACTGGCGGCATGATTTATATCGGTCTTAACTTCACATTAGGGTTGTGCTATGCCTGGATGCTGGGCTGGCCGTTTAAGGAAGTTTTGATTGCCGCAGGCATCACAACCATTTCCTCGAGTGCCATCGTTGCCAAAGTTTTGGTTGACTTACGGCGCACGGCGAACCCGGAAACGGAAATGATTCTCGGCATTACTATGTTCGAGGATGTCTTCCTCGCCATCTACCTGTCCATCGTCTCGGGCATCGTGTTGAGTAAAGCGGGCTCTGTTATTGGTGTGATGTTGTCTGCAGGCAAGGCCTTGGGCTTCATCATCGGTTTGATCTTAGTAGGCCGTATGTTGACGCCATATCTGAATCGCGTTTTACGGATTTCTTCCAACGAGATTTTTATCTTTGTGATATTCACGACACTTTTCGTGGTGGCGGGTTTTGCTGAAACAATCCATGTGGCGGAAGCGATTGGTGCCTTGTTGATCGGTTCCGTGCTGGCGGAAACCGAGCACGCTGAGCGCATCGAGCACATGGTGGTTCCGTTCCGCGATTTCTTTGGTGGAATGTTTTTCTTCAGTTTTGGCTTGAGCGTAAACCCTTTGGCTCTGGGGGGCGCGGTCTGGCCGGCGCTCGGTGCAGTCGTTCTGACTCTCATTGGTAACGTAACAGCCGGTATGCTGGCTGGAAAAAGTGCCAAACTTTCACCGCAAGAATCGTTTAATATCGGTTTCTCCATTGCAGGCCGTGGTGAATTTTCTATCATTGTGGCCAACCTGGCCAAAGCCGGAAATCTGATGCCGATCATTCAACCATTTTCGGCATTGTATGTTTTGATTCTGGCGATTCTGGGGCCGCTGCTCACTAAAGAGTCGGAGCACATCTACGATTTCGTGACCAATATGCTGAGTAAGTTCCAGCGTTCAAAGACCGCATTACCTGATGCAGCCGATGATAACGGTTGAAGAGTTACAAGAACTATATACATCATTTAACACGCAGTATTTTGAAGGCGTGTTGCCACCATGCCGCATCCAGTGGTCACGCCAGTTGACGCGGGCAGCAGGCAATATCGACGTCCGCGCCCGGCTCATCAAATTGAGCGTTCCCATTCTTGAAGAGGCTTTCGAGCAAAATAATTTGTTCGCGCCCGAATATCTGGTGTGTGGGGTGAGTTGCAATAGCAGAGATAGCGCAGTGCGTGAAATTCTCAAGCATGAGATGATTCACCTCTGGCTCTTCGAGCAGAAACTGCCCAGCGGTCATACGGCACTATTTCGGGCTAAAGCCAGGGCTTTGGGGCAACCTGGTATTCGGCATGATATTGCCTTACCGCCCCGTAAATCCGGCTGGGAATACTCCTGCTCTTCCTGTCAGGCAACATTCGTCCGCCGTCGCCGTTACGGGCGTGCCGTGGCTTGTGGCAAATGCTGTGACAAATGGGGCAACGGCCGCTTCGATGCGCGCTTCAAGCTCAAAGGCCGCCGTCTGGCTTAATACATTTCCTTATCGCCGTAAAGAGTCTGGATATAGGCGATCTGGCCGGTGTGATAGTTGAAGTTCCAACGCGGGTAGTCCATCATCTCAGCCATGGTAAAATCGCGCCCGCCTTCGTAAGGCAGCCATTTTGTTTCCGCCAGACGTTCTTCGGACAGGCTCCGATAGAGAGTGAAAAGTTCTTCCAGACGCTGCTTGCATATCTCGTAACAATCCTCTGGCGTTTTCCATTGGTTGGCTTCAGCGCGGGCTTTTGCAGCATCTTCTTCCGTCCATTCGGACAGATCTTTATTGTTGATGGTATCGAGCGCCCATGTCGGGCAAACCGCTAATTCGCGGCAGATATCCATGACAGAACGCCCGCCATCTAACGGCATCCAGTCCCACTTATCGGCAGGCACTTTATTGGCATAGCGAAACGATTCTTCTGCCGCATTGCGTGTCACTTCGATGACATATTCTTTCAGATCCATGTTGTTTTGTCCTCCGTCAAAATGAGACGAAAAAACCTATCCAGCCGTGAGATGGCGGTGGAGCAATATCAATACAGTAAGTCCCCACTCAGGGGCGTTTACAGTTATTGGGGCACTGTTGTCTGGGGGGTGTTGTTGACATCAGCCGCATCGGGCGGGACACGATTTTGGGCCGAATAAATAAACCAGCCTACCACGACGATGGCCACAAGAATTAACGGAATAATCACGGTGGTCATGCCAAATGCCGTTACTTTTTTCTTTTCTTCTTCGCGTATTTCGTTCATGCCAATTGCATGAGCAAAACTTTTGCCAAGAGACAAAAGATTCGTTATCTGTGGTCAATATTGCCGTTAGAGTTTGCGGCAGCGCATAGCAATGTTGTAGCTCATCTTGCCAAATCGCAGAGAGAAATCCCAGGCGCGCAAGGTGCGCAGCAGCCTGTAATCTTGCCAGTACGAGCGCTTCTTACTAAAAGCGTCGATGGCATTTTCAAAGCCGTAGAGGAGCGGGTAGAGCAGCAAACCGCCGTAGTAAACCTCTTCGATTTGCCACTGATCGCCCAATAGTGATTTGAGTTGCCCAGCCGAGTAATGACGGTGAATATCGTAGCGGAAGTTTTCATAAAACCGTCCGCCGCCGGGTTTGGGGATTTTGAGTTTGCGAATGGTGTCGAAAGCACGGTTGGTGACATTATCAGGATCGAGGAACCCGAATAATCCCTTGTGTGGCGTGGAAACCAGCAGAGTTCCACCCGGCTTCATAACACGATGGATTTCTTGTAAGGTGAGCCTATCGTCGCGGGTGTGCTCAAGAACCTCGGTGATCATTACCGCACCGAAAAAATCGTCCGGGAAAGGCAGGCTTTCGCCATTAGCCATCAGGAAATTGACATTGGGAAACTCGCTTTTGCCCCAGGACAGGTTTTTCAGGTTATGGTCGATGCCGTAGGCCGGCTCGCATTTCTTAGCCAGCCATTGCGTGTAAATGCCGTTGCCGCAGCCGACATCGAGAACCGGGCCGTTTTCCGGTAGCCAATCGTAGAGCAGGGCGTAGCGATCCATCAATCGCTCGCGGTAGGTGACGGGAGTGGACACGTGGAGATTATACCCGGAATTCTATAGGCATACGCCGGGTGTAGCGAATTGAAAGCGGGGAGAACCGGTTGTTTTCCACTTGTTATCCTGTCCGACGGTAGAGTTGTCGAGAGTGAAACGGGCAAAAGGATAGAATTTAACGTGACCGTCTAAAAAGAGCAGGTTCCCTCCGTCCAGATGCGCTTTAGTCAAGGAATCAGTAGAACTGCTGGTATTTTTGGCCCAGAAATAACCATCGTTAAGCGATTTTCCTTCATCGACGAGAAGGACGATATCCGATACTTCATCGACAGCGGCAGCACTTTGCCCGCCGAGGGCACAGTTCATGGAATAAGAGAGGTTTTTCTGGCTGCCGTCTTCGGTGGATGGACATATGAAGACCTGGGCATTTTTGATATAGGGGTAGAGAGCCCCCTGTTCGGCATAGGCGCGTTTTGAAGCCTGGTAGGCAAAAGGCGAGGTAGAATCTGCCAGCCCGGGCGTTGAACCAGCATAGTCAGCTGGGGTTCCGCCCTCGCCTCCGGTGATCCAATGGCCCCCTTTTGCCCAGTCTTGCTTTTGCCCGGCAAAAGGATAGCGCTCATCGTAATCCTGGATGTACTGCGCAAATCCCAGCCCTAACTGTTTCAAGTTCGACTGGCACGAAGCCCGGCGTGCGTTTTCCCGCGCCCTGGCAAAGACGGGGAACAGAATAGCCGCGAGGATCGATATGATAGCTATGACGACAAGCAATTCGATGAGGGTGAAGCCTTTGCGTTTGATATGCATAAACATGACATAAGCCCCGAAAAAAATATTTTCGGGGCTTATAGAAACTGGTCTCTTAAAAAAGTTTCGCGAGAATAGCCTGTTTTTTACGGTGCTTCACAGCTTCCAAACGAAGCAAGAGAACCATTCCAAAATCCGTTTGCGCCGAATGAACGGTCATAAAAACGCGGGCTACCAGTCTGGCGAATTTTATTGGCGCGTCCTGCAGTGGAATTATCTAACGGATAAGTATTATAGCCGTAGAATTTGGCGTGGTAATCGGCAAAGAGAATGTTGCCGCCGTCGTTGTGCAGGCGGGTCAATTCATCGGTTGAACCGGCTGCATCGTCGGCATACCAGTAGCCATCGTTGTTCTTATCTTCGTCAATAAGCAGAATAATTTCAGTCGGAGAAGTGATGCGGGTATCGTGAATGCCGGTGAGGGCGCAGTTCATCGAATAGGAAAGCCGCTTTTTGATGCCGTCGTCATTGGAAGGGCAGATATAAACCTGGGGGCTTTTGACGTAATTGTAAATAGCGCCGCCTTCCACATCGGCGGTGGCTCCCGTCACTTCAAAATCGTTCAAAGTAGCCAGTTTACCGACGCCCGGATTGCTTAAACCGTCGTTATTACCCTTGACCCAGTGGCCACCGCTCACGCCGTCCGGCAATTTCGTGCCGACCGGCTGACCCAGGCCGCCCCATTTCTGGAACTGTCCGGCACCTGGATAGCGTCGCCCATAGTCGGCGGTGTACTGCTGGAAAGCCATCCCCAACTGTTTCATATTGGAGAGGCATGACTTGGCGCGACCGTTTTCACGAACACGTGCCAGCGCAGGGAACAACAGTGCTGCCAGAATCCCGATGATAGCCACGACCACCAAAATTTCAAACAGGGTGAAACCGGCTCGTCGGTGCCTTGACCGGCATCCGGAGGCGGGGAAGCGGATATAATGATGCATGAATGCTCTCCAAAGTTATGATTACGGCAAGATTGCTATTATTCTACCACGTAAAGAGCATGATTAAACCTCTATCATTACTTGATATAATCAATTTATGAGTGATGCGACCGGTCGCATGATTTTTGCCATGCTTTGCCTGTTGGCGATGATAGCCATTACAGGTGGCGGAGTGCTGGAAATTTTGCGCTTCAAACGAGGCGAAAGCATGTTGCGGCCCGGCCAACTCGGGCTGAGGCTTTTCTCGGCACTTGTCTGGCTTATTCTGCTGGGTTCGTTGGCCTATGGCGTGATGCTGCTTTGGCCTACCGATGCGGCTTCGGCACGTAAATTTGCCGCGGTTATCAGTGGTGCGCTCTTTTTGCTGTTTATCGCGATCTTCTTACTGGCCTACGATGTCTGGCAAGTGGGGCGGCAACGTCGCTTGCAAGAACGCACTTTCCAGCGCAATCTGGAAGGTTTTGCTCGTGAGGAAATCCAAAAAATTCAAACTGATTCTTCGCCGTCTGCCGGTGATGATAAATAACCTATCGTGAATAAGAATGCGCCGGTATTGGCCGGTGATCAGCAGTGGATGCGCGCCGCACTCGAACAGGCGCGGACTGGATTGGGATGGACTTCGCCTCGTCCTTCTGTCGGGTGTGTCATTGTGCGCGACGGAAAAATCATTGGCGGCGGTCATACCACTCCTGGCAACGGTAACCCTCATGCGGAAATCGTGGCACTGAGCCAGGCCCAAGAACGCGGCGAGGAGACTCGTGGCGCAACGGCTTACGTGACTTTGGAGCCATGTTCGCACTTCGCCACTACGCCGCCTTGCACTCAATCGCTCATCAAAGCCGGAATCGCTCGTGTCGTGGCGGGAGTACGCGACCCTAACCCGGCCGTGGATGGGCGTGGTTATGCCCAACTGCGTGAGGCGGAAATCGAAGTTGTCGAGAACTTCATGGTCGATGAGTGTGCCCGCGTTCACGATCAATTTCTCAAGCATATCGTCCATCAGGTGCCTTTTGTCACGCTTAAGTGCGCGACATCGCTGGATGGCAAAATCGCGCTGCCCTCGGGTGAATCGCAATGGATTACCGGGGAAGCAACACGGCGGCGTGGCCATATATTGCGCCATGAACACGATGCGGTGCTGGTAGGTATTGAAACGGTGCTGCAAGACGATCCCCAGTTGAACGTGCGTCTGGAAGGCAACTGGAAGCAACCGGCCAGAATCGTTCTCGATTCCCACGGGCGTATGCCGCTGCATGCCAAGCTGCTGCAAGATACCACTGTTCCGCTCTACATCGCGACGACCAGCGCCATGACAGAGGAGAAAAGAGAAGCGCTCGAGTCACGTGGTGCAAAGATCGTCGTCTGTTCATCCAACAATGGGCGGGTAGACTTGGATGAACTGATTCGCACCATATATCATCGCGGGGTTTACAGCATCCTTATTGAAGGCGGAGCGAGCGTCGCTTCTTCCGCTTTACAGGAGAATCTGGTCGATAAAATGGTATGGTTCATGGCTCCCATCATCATCGGCAAAGGCCGCGACTCGTTGGCGGAATTCACGCTTTCCCGTTTGGCCGATGCCCCTCGTCTGCGCGACGTGCAAATCGAGCAGATTGGTGATGAAGTTATGTGGAGTGGATATTTTTAAGTGCATACGCACACTATGGAAACGCTGAAATGTTTACAGGTCTCATTGAAGTAGTCGGGAAAGTCGAAGAAATCGAAGTTGTTGGTGATGCTCGCCATTTGAAAATCGGTATTAACGATAAAACTTATCTCAGTGATGCGCAAATCGGGGAAAGTATCGCCGTGAGCGGAACCTGTCTGACGGTGACAAGCTTTGGCGACGATTACTTTGTGACTGAAGCTATCGAGGAAACCCTGCGGCGCACCACCATCGGCCGTTTACAGGTTGGCGATAGCGTGAATATAGAGCGGGCCTTGAAAGCCAATGCCCGTTTGGGCGGACATATCGTTCAAGGCCACGTCGATGGCGTGGGGGCGATAGTCGGCGTGCGTGAGGAAGGCGAAGGCTGGTGGGTCACGCTTGAGCCACCGTTGGAACTGATGAAGCACATCGTGGAAAAAGGCTCCATCTGTATCGACGGCATTTCCTTGACCGTGGCCAACGTAGCATACTCACATTTTAGCGTGGCTTTAATCCCTCATACCCGTGAAGTGACAACTGCTGGTAGCTGGACTGAGGGAAAGAGCGTAAATTTAGAAGTAGACGTCATTGCCAAATACGTGGAACGGTTGATGGTTTGGCAAGCGAACGCCTCTTAGCAGTTATTATGGAATTTTCAAAAATCGAAGACGCGATTGCAGATTTTCGTGAAGGCAAGTTCGTGCTTGTCACCGACGATGCTTCGCGCGAAAACGAAGGCGATTTAATTATAGCGGCGGAGTTTGTCGATGCGCCTGCGATCAACTTCCTGACCCGGGAAGCACGTGGTTTGATTTGCATCTCGATGGAAGGCAAACGGTTGGACGAGTTGAATCTCGGGCCGATGTCGGCTGCGAGCACCGATCGCCACGAAACTGCGTTCGTGATGAGCGTCGATGCGCGTCACGGCACCACCACCGGCATCTCGGCGGCAGACCGCGCCGTGACGACCCAGGTGCTGATCGACCCCGACACCAAGACTGCCGACCTCATGCAGCCTGGCCATTTGTTTCCGCTCCGTGCCCGTGAAGGCGGCGTACTGGTACGCGCCGGGCACACTGAAGCTGCGGTCGATCTCTGCAAACTGGCGGGAGTTTATCCGGCATCGGTCATCTGCGAAGTGCTCAACGAAGATGGCGATTCAGCCACTTTGCCTGAGTTGATGGCCATGGCCCAGCAGCACGATCTGAAAATCATTTCCATTGAAGATCTCATTCGCTATCGCCGCCAGCATGAGAAGCTGGTGCGCAAAATTTCCGAAGCACGATTGCCAACCGCTTTTGGCGAGTTCCGTGCGGTTGCCTATGAAAGCATTCTGGACGGCACGCCGTATATCGCGTTGGTGAAGGGCGAAATTCGAGAAGATGAGCCGATTCTGGTGCGTGTGCATTCGGGCTGCCTCACGGGCGATGCTTTGCTGTCACTCCGCTGCGATTGTGGTGAGCAATTGCATACCGCAATGAACCGCATTGATGAAGAGGGCAGTGGCGTTTTGCTTTATATTGCCCATCACGAAGGTCGCGGTATTGGGATTTTAAATAAGCTGCGCGCCTATGCCCTGCAAGATGAAGGTGCCGATACCGAACAGGCCAACCATGCGTTGGGCTTCGCGGGCGATGCGCGTGAATATGGCACCGGAGCACAGGTTCTGAGTGATCTCGGTGTTCGTAAAATGAGATTGCTCACCAATAACCCGGCCAAGCGAGTAGGGTTGGACGGCTATGGACTGCATATCGTCGAACGGGTGCCGTTGCAGCCGACTGTTCATGCCGAGAACGAGAAATACCTGTTGACCAAGCGTGATAAAATGGGACATCTGTTGGAAGAAATCCAGAACTGATTATGAAAGTCTACGAAGGCCAAATGGCCGTAAACGATTTGAAGGTTGCTGTTGTCGTGTCTCGTTTTAACGAACTCATTACCGGTAAACTGCTCGAAGGTGCCAAAGACGCCTGGCGCCGTTGTGGCGGGGTGGAAGATCGCCTGGATGTCGTGCATGTTCCCGGTGCTTTCGAGTTGCCTATTGTTTCGCAAACCTTGGCCCAGACCGGTAAATATGACGCGATCATCAGCCTGGGTTGTGTCATTCGCGGCGCTACCGACCATTATGATTACGTTTGCTCACAAGCTGCCGGTGGCATCATGAAAGCCGGTTTGGATACGGGTGTGCCGGTGATTTTTGGAGTGCTCACCACCGATACGCTTGAACAGGCTTTTGAACGTTCCGGCAGCAAAGCTGGAAACAAAGGTGCAGAATCGCTTTTGGCAGCCGTTGAGACTGCCAATGTCCTCAAGGCGATAAAATCGTAAACCCCCTATCCCCGTAAAAACATTATCGATACCGGCATGGAATTTCGTTCATACGAATATTCCGTGTCGGCGCGCGTCCGCTGGTTAATTTTTTGTGTAGAGCCGGTATTTCCAATGGCATAATTAAAGAATGAAAATCTATCCCTCCAGGTCTTTCAAAATATCGCAAAAGTTGTGGGCGGCCATTTTGTCGGTAGGGTGCAGTCTAATGGTGGGGAGCGCAGCCCAGGCGTTTTCCGGGGAAGATCCGGTATTTGGCAATCCCTGGCATCACGAACAACTCTCCCTGCAAGCGGCCAAGGCAGCCGGGTTTTCTGATGTGAGAACTGCCGCATCCGGCACTTCTGCTGCCGCTTCGATAGCGTGGCATGCCGATTACGTCGATTCCTATCTTTATAACCCGATGTGGTGGGTCGAGGGCGGATTACCACGTTTCCGTGCGGCGCTCATGACACAGGGCGAATTGGAAAAACTGCATTTCGATGACCTGTTTTCCGCACCGAAAGTCAACGATACCTGGAAACGCTATGCTTTGGGAACTTTTGCCGGGCTGATGTGGGCCAAAGAGAAAAACGATGTGGCCGCCGCGCAAAATATCCTGGGGGCTTCACTGCATGCGGTGCAGGATTTTTACTCACATTCCAACTGGATCGACCAGCCTGATAGGCGCGATAAAACCTATTTCGATTTCTCGGCCAGTGGACGTCAGCAGTTAGCGATTTACACCGGTGCCTACGAACACAGCGATACGTTAGGGGTTAAGCACCACGGTAAGTTTCTGCCTTCGGGGGTGGTGTGGAAACAGCCCGGTGTGGCCCCGGTGATGGACGTGGCCTGTTCGGCGATTTCGCCCATGTCTAAATCGGAGATGTGCAATCAGTATCGCCTCTCCAAGAGTGGCGTCACCGTGCAGCCGCAGGTAAAGGGAATTACAGTTCCCAAGCATGTCCTCACTCTGGCCCCTCCCGGTATCGCGCTCGATAACACCTGGATTGCTCCTATTGGTGTGCAACAACGAGGCTTGCGCGATATTAACGGCCAACAGGCGTTCGACATTGCTTATAATCTTGCACTCCGCCAATCGGAGCAGTGGTTGGTGGCATTGGGTAAAGCGATGAAGGAAGCCGGGCCTCAACACGAGGCTTTCTGGCGTCGCGTTCAAACGGAAGGCGTTCGTAAGGATAACCGCACCTTCCAGTTTGAAAGCTATAAACAGTTGCCCTATATGTTCATGACAGCGGGGCCGTATCCCAATGGTAACGCGGATGGCGTTTACCTGCGTCTGAACATCAAAACGTCTCGCGACTCAATGGCCGGTACCGATGCCGATATCATCGTGCAGGCTGAGGGACGAAATCATGTGCTCGACTGGGGGCGCGGTGTGAATGTTGCTCTCTCATACAACGATTTTGAAGCGGGTGATGACGATGCCTATATCGTCGGGCCGTTTAATAATGTGCCAAGCCAGATTACCTTGCGCAATAACGCTCCTGGTGGCGGGGCGGTAATCAAAGGACTTGGTAACGATTTCGTGCGATTAGTGACAGGTGCCGTCAATTCGATTGGTGACCTGGCATTGAGCATTGTGGGTGGCCATGCCGATCATGTGGCGACCAACAAAATCGTGTGGATGCCGGAAAATTTGGCGTCCGTCACCAATGTCGGGCAAGCATTTTCGGTGCGGCTTAACGGTGGCGGAGAAGGTGACTATGAAGTTTATGGCCGCATCACACGCACACGTAGCGATGCCGTAAACGATTACTATGCTGTGCGCCTCGACCGTTTTCACTGTCACAAAGAATCGAAATGGGATAGGGGCAGCAACTCCGATGAGCCGTTTACACTGGCTGTGCTCAATCCACTGCCGGGCAACATTCAGAAATTTCGCACTAACCCTGCCGATGACGTCGATACCGGGGAAAGCCGTGCTATCAACCATAATTTTCAGGAAGTGGCGATTCCCAAGAATTCAGGCATTTTGACATTGGCGCTCTCACAGTTCGAAAGCGACGACGAAACCGCCAATGCCCGCAACGATCTGCTCGACAAGTTCGCCGGCAAGGCCGAAGAAAGCACTCGTAATGTAAAAAGCGAATTCCTGCGCGCCATTGGTGAAGGTGCTGCTGCCGATTGGAAAGTCGATGCGATTGAAATCTTTGCTTTCGATAGGCGCGGTAGCGGTTTAACCCAGTTGCAAGCGGGTACTGTTTATAACGACGGGCGCGATTTTGAACTCGAAGGGGGAAAATCGCGGGTGTTGACACTTAATACTGGAGGCTTTACCAAGACCGGAGTATTGCGTAGCGTCTTGCTTAATGAGAATCGCTTTTTAGATTTTATTTCTCCAACAAAGGAAATTGAGCTCTCGGAGCCGATGAAGGATAGGCTGCAAACCGGTGATACAAAAAAAGCAGAAACCAACACCGATATGAAAAAAATTCCGGATGGACGCAAAATTCCGGACACCAGAAGAATACCGGAGAGGCGCCCAATTCCAACTCCTACGCCAGTACCAAGGAGAATCCCAGAGCGGAAGCAACTTCCTAACACTGGCCCGCGCCAGCCGGTTCCATTACCGCGCTAATTCTGTCAGGAAAAGTCCCGATATCCTTCAAGGTATCGGGACTTTTTCATGTCGCACCATTATTTTTCAAAAAATAATGTTTAACGACTCATGGGAGTGGGTATAATAGAAATGTGACAGTCACATTACGCCCAACAATTCGCCAGGTAGCGGAACTCGCAGGAGTCTCGCGGATGACGGTTTCTCGTGTTTTAGGTGACGAAAACCACAGAGTGTCTCGGGAGACGCGCGAACGCGTCCTCAAGGCCGTACGTGAGTTGGAGTATGTTCCAGTAGCCCAACCGATGACCCAAAGTCGCAAGGTTGAAACGCGAGTCGTGGGTTTGGTTTTTATCGGGACACGCTTTGAAAGCCAGTGGGGGCTGCCAACCTTTGTTGGATTCCGTGAAGTTGCCGAAGAGCGTAACTACGATATGCTGGTTTTGACCCGGACCTATCGGGAGTGGATGGCAGATCAAACTGAAAAGCTATTTTTAGACCGGCGCACCGACGGCCTTGTTTTTGTGTTGCCAGAGGGACAAAACCACATTCTGGAAGCGCTGGTAAAACACGGCTTACCGGTTGTCTCGTGTTATCTCGACGATGTTCCCTCCGGTATTCCTTCAATAGCACTGGATAATGCAGGAGCAATGCAAAAAGCTGTGGAGCATGTACATGCACAGGGCCATGAGCGTATCATGCATCTGACTCAGTCGCATCGCTCCGACTTTCAAGCACGACGGAGGGGATACGAGACGGCAATGCAGCAGTTGCAGTTAGAGCCGCAAGTGCTGGAAATTGGTGCACATTCTCCGTGGAGCGAGCCAGCCGCGACTGAGTTGATGGAGTCAATTAAAAAATACCAGCCTACAGCCCTGGTTTGCCGCAATGATGATGCAGCCATATTCGCCTGGGACGTCTTGCAGGCGCATGGCTTTAAAATTCCAGAAGATCTTTCCATCGTTGGTATGGATGACCTTCCCAAAGCGATGCAGCGAGGATTGACCTCGGTTGAATATTCATGTGAAGACGCCGGACGCCGTGCGCTCAATGCGGTAATCAACCTCATTCAGGGAGAAAAAGTAGAAATTGAACGCGATGTGGTTCCAGTTCAGTTGGTGAAACGTTCGTCGGTCGTTCCACCCAAATAGTAGAGGCTGTAGTGGCCTCAATGATAAATGGAGTGGCGGTAATGGAAAACTCGATAAAAACAGAAAGAAGATGTCATTTGAAAGGCTTTACATTGATAGAATTACTTGTTGTCATAGCTATTATATCAATACTAGCAGCGATTCTTTTTCCCGTATTTGCCCGGGCGAGGGAAAATGCACGGCGGACCAGTTGTGTGAGTAACCTTAAGCAGATTTCTTTGGGGTTCATGCAATATACCCAGGATTACGACGAAAAGTTTCCCGGCATTGCCATTCATTTCGGCACGGCACAGCCATTTCCCTCTAATCCGGGAACCTCAGGACTAACTCATCTCTGGTGGCATCAGTTCTATCCCTACGTCAAAAGCACGCAAGTTTTTGTGTGTCCCAGCACCAATGCGACCTGGAATGGCAACTATTACCCCACTGTTACTGGCAAAGGCAATTATGCGCCCTACGGGTACAACATCAACATGGCCGTCCCGCCGTATAGCTCTTCGCCCTATGGTGTGCAGGGCCGCTCAATGGCTATGATTAGCCGTGTCGCTGAAACCCCGGTAATTATGGACAGCACCTATTACCTGGTCAATGCCGACCGGGGTTGCACGTCAGCCGCAACATTGGAAAATACCACTTGCATGGCCTATGCTACAGCCGACAATACGGACCCGCCTGTAGCCCGTCATCTGGAAACCTTCAGCATGGCCTTTGCCGACGGACATGCAAAAAACGTAAAAATTAGCGATTGGGTGACGACTAATCCGGCTTCCGCGAGTGATCCAATCTGGGTGAAATGGAATCCCGCTTATCAAAATTAATGAAGTGAGGAAGTGTGTAAATGATAGTGCAAAGATACGGAAAATATGTTTTTAAGTGGTGTCTTTTAGTTTTAAGCTTATTGATATTAACGCGCTGGGGAGTGGCAGAGGAAAGAAGGTTGTTGATCGACGGGGAACGTGTTACTATCGGGCAATCGAAAGAATTTGGGTTTGGAACTGTGCCACAGGCGGGGACTACGGTGCTCTTGAAAATTACCAGCCGTCTGGATTCAAAAAAGCAAGATGGCTCCTCCCATTTTTTAAAAGTCGAATTGAATGGCCACACGGTGACGGCCGCGAAAGGGAGGAACGCGGTGCGCTTGGTTAATAAATCGCTCAACTCACCGGTAACACCGAACATTTCCGGTTCCTGGTATAGCGAGAATTCCGGATGGCGGGTGGTCTACGCCCCTGACTTTCAGGCGGCTGCCAAACAATCGTTTTACGAAGGCGATCCTTATACGGTGGTTTTGGATGTAACCGATTTGACGAATCCGGTAGCAGAAAATCGCTTGAAAATCACCAATACGGCTACTGAAGCAATTAAGAAATTCACCTCAACCGATGCTGAGCTTGTGATAGATCGGCTTGAAATTGAAACAAGGCCGCAGCCCAGCCCGATGATGACTGTTGAAACGGCTGGTGACGTCATCAATCGTGGCGAGCCGGCAGCAGGACCGGCTCAATATCGAGGCGAAGTACTGCCCGGTGGTGGCTTTAGCGTTACGGTAGGACAAAATACGCTGCGGTTTTCCAGTGCCTTTTCCTTTCCCAACGCCGGGTTTAATTATCTATCGGCAGGCGAAGTCGATCGGCGAGGGCAGGCGCAATGGAAAGTGCGGCGCGGCAACGGGCAAGATGAAATTATTGCTCAGGGGCCGCAATATCGCGTTGAGCGGAAAATTATGTTTCGTGCGCAGCGTGTAGAAATTGCCGATACCATCAAAAACCTGAGCGTGGACGCACCTCTGGGGATGGCGGTGCGGCATGAGATGGATACCAGTTCACTCGAACATCCTCAAATTCGCATTGCCGGAAGCCTCGATCCGGCTGTCAATAACTACTATGCACCGGGTAATCCCAGTGTTCATGTGACGACTCCGTTTGGGGGTTTAGGAATCATCGCTGAAGATGATGTTTTACGTAACCAGGCCAGGATGTATACGAATGAGAATAGCCCGGATGGTGAGGGGGTTACCGGCATTCGCACGGACATGTTGCGCCTGGGGCCTGGAGAATCGGAGACCCTGCGTTGGGCGGTGTATCCGGTGGCTGGGCCGGATTACTACGACTTCATTAATGCCGTGCGCAAAGACTGGCGCGCGAATTTCACCGTCAATGGTGGAGTGTGGTGGATGAGCCAGGGGGTGCATCATCCGGCTACCATCTTGAAGATGTCGCAGGACGATCTGCGTGAAACGCTATTGAAGAACGGTATTCGCTACGTGATGCTGACGGGGAGTTGGGCCGTGTCCCGGAAAGATCAACCAGCCCTGCTGGCGTTTGGGACGGCTGTGTTTGATGAAGAGTATGCCGATTTTCGAAAACAGGTGCTCGAAGCTGCGGATAAGATTCGCAAAGCCGTACCCGGCACCAAAGTGTTGGGATATTACGATGTGCAGCGGGATAGCTCCCATGAAAGTTTGAAGAAGTTTTCCGATAGTTGGCTGACCGATGCGACCGGTAAACAACTGAGCACAGATTGGGGAGGCCGTTACACGTGGAGCTATAATATGGTGCCCACGCTCGATAATAATTTTGGAAAAGCAGCCGTGGAATTGGCCGAAAGATACATCGACGACTTGAAAATGGATGGCGTTTATTGGGATGAAGTTGAACTCGTCGCTTTCAACTCACCGCTCATTACCTATAATAGGCAAGATGGGCGTAGCTGCATTCTCAACCCGAAGACATGGACAATTCAAAAGGAAGTCGCTCTCATTCCGCTCATCAGTTCTTCGTTTCGCAAAGCAGCGATTCAAGCGGTGCAGAAGAAGGGAGGGGAGTGGCTTGGGAATGGCCCTACTGGAAGCCTGAATGAAATGCAAATGGGCATTCCGCGCATGGTGGAGATTCAGCACAACGATATTTTTGCTTACCAGGGCCATTTGCAAACACCGCTCGGTTTTCAGGCGGCAGGATATAGCTGGGAGAATTTCTTGCGGGCATTCAAATTCGGCATGTTGCCGATTAGCTTGCTACCCATCACGAAATACGGAGATAAGCAGCTCTATTCGCATGAAATCATGCCGCATCTTTTTCCGTTTACCCCCATCGAGTTGCATGCCGGTTATTTGTTAGGACAGGAGCGTATCATTGCGACACATTCGGGAAATTACGGTTGGCATGGCCAAAAAACGTTGTTTAAGACCTGGCACTTCAATTCTCAGGGTAAATTAACCCAGAGAGATTTTGCCATCGCGATTTCTTCCAAAGGTGCTCGCAGCCAGATTGAATTAGGGGAGAAGGAAGCTATTGTTCTGGAGCGCTTGCCTTTGAGTTTTGAGGTGAATAGGGGAGAAGTCCGGGTTTCAGATATTTATTACGATCAAGATAATGTGACGCTGAGAGTCGAGACGCCTCAAGGCGGTGTTCTTGTACTCAACAACGGAAAATTTGCCTTAAAAGCTGATTCTGCAATAACTTTGCAAATGGGTGATGCTACCAGGCGTCCAGTTAAAGTTACCGAACAAACATTGCGTTTCCCTGTAGAAGCCGGTTTTTCCGGTGTAATTCGGATTCAAAAATAATCGGCAGGTCAAATCAGGCACTAGAGCGGTTCTCGATAGGTATGAGCTTTATTGCTTTCTCGGTTCGATAAAGCTACGAGAAGCAGAGCGCTTTGTCATTCCGAGGCACCGAGGAATCTCATCTTGCAAGCTAAAACCTTTCTGCTTTAGGGAAGGTGTCATGAGATCCTTCACTGCGCTCAGGATGACAGGCTCTCAGAGCCAAACCAACTGAGAACTGCTTTAATGGAAGCGGAATCGAGATATTCTCGGTTCCGCTTTTGGCACTTCCTGGCAGTCGATTTTTAAATGGAGCAAAAAAAATGTTTAAAGCGAAACCATTTGGGGTATACATGTTTACGTGACAGTCACTCAACGTCCCTCTATTCGACAGGTAGCTGAACGCGCAGGCGTTTCGCGGATGACGGTATCGCGTGTCCTCAATGGCAACGATGGCGGTTTTTCCGATGAAACACGGCAGCGCGTGCTCAAGGTGGTGCGCGAGTTGGAGTATGTGCCGGTGGCACAACCCGTAACGCAAAGCCGTAATTTTGAAACCCGTGTCATTGGCCTTCATTTCGTCGGGACGCATTTTGAAGGAGTATGGGGACAGCCGACGTTTTTCGGTTTCCGCGAAGCGGCGCAGCGACTCGATTACGACTTGCTGGTTCATACCCGCACCAGGCCCGAATGGATGGCCGATCAGCAAGAGATGCAGTTTCTCGATAGGCGTAGCGATGGCCTCATTTTCATCTCTCCGGTAGATCAGCGCCAACTCCTTGAAACATTGGTCAAACGCAAATTGCCGGTCGTGGCCTGCTATATGGGCGATGTGCCACCCGAGGTGCCATGGATCGTGGTGGATAACGAGGATGCCATGAAGCAAGCAGTCAACTTTGTAGCCGAAAGAGGGCATGAACGTATTTTGCACTTGACGTCATTGCCCTGGCGATCGGACTTTCAGGCGCGAATAGCCGGATATGAACAGGCTATGATAGGAAGAAAACTGGAGCCAGTGGTTTTGACAATGGAGCAATGGCCTTCTCTGGAAGCTGCAAGATACCTCATACAAACTATCAAGCAATATCGCATCACGGCTGTTGTCGGGCATAACGACACTTCGGCGATTTTTGCCTGGGATGTTGCTCAGGATAACGGTTTGCGAGTGCCGGAGGATTTATCGATTATCGGTATGGACGACCTGGCAAAACCGGCGATGCGTGGTTTGACTTCCGTTCATTTTTCATGTGAGGAGGTAGGGCGGCGGGCTATGGAGGCCGTGGTGGAATTGATTCAAGGAAGAGACTATGACGCCGGAAAATGCATCGTGCCGGTGGAGTTGGTGGAGCGTTCGTCGGTTGCACCTCCGTCGTGAGCAGTTGGATTCAGTTGTAAGCTGCTAATTGTAATAGCAGGAAATGACAATATTTGTATAAAAGGAGTGAGGACAATGAAGAATTTTGAAAAGTTGGATGTAAAGCAGAGCCGTTTAGGATTTACCTTGATAGAGTTACTTGTTGTCATAGCTATTATATCAATCCTGGCGGCAATTCTGTTCCCGGTGTTTGCGCGGGCGAGGGAAAATGCCCGGCGGACGAGTTGTTTGAGTAATTTGAAGCAGTTGGGCTTAGCGGTCATGCAATATACCCAGGATAACGATGAGAAATATCCGATGGCTTATATTGCCACAGCGCAAACCACGAGTCCGATTGGAAAACCTAACTGGTCAAGTGGTGTTTGGTTCTGGCAAGAAATTATTTATCCGTATACGAAAAGTACGCAATTATTCGTGTGTCCTTCTGCGGCGCAAATGCCCGGCTATGCCAGCAATGAACGCTACTACGCTTTTAACTACGGAGCCAATCGTTTGGTCTTTGCTTATCCAACGCAATCGCTTAGTGTGGCATCTGTTACTAAGGTCTCAGAGACCTACATGTTAGTGGACGCAGGAGGCTATGATCCTACTCCTGTCAATCCTCAAGGAGGCGTTTTGCAACATAATGGGTGGCGCTATTTACCTGGCGCGTATAAACATGCAGGTGTTGCTTGTCTGACGGGGCAGGTTTACACCGCTGATTGTCAGTCGGAAGGCCGTCACTTCGACGGTTTGAATATGACTTTTGCTGATGGCCACGCCAAATGGCTCAAGAGCGTCGTCGTTATTCGTGAAGCCCAGAAATATAACGGGACAACACATGCCGCCAGTGCCTGGGACCCGGAGAGCAACTAATTATTCTTGCGAACCCAGAGAGTGAGAGGCTGTGGCAAAACTCTAGCCCGTCGTTTACGCTCCGGGTTCACAAGTAATCTGAGAAAAATGAAATCCCTTCAGTTTTTAGTTGTAAGTGTTCTCGTTGCAGCTTGTTTTAGCCTTGGTGCTCTTGCTCCAGCCCATGCCGCGTCGCGTGAGTTGGTTCTCATCGACAAGAGCACCAAGCCGCGTATTATCGTTTCACCCACCGCCACGGCGTCCGAGAAATTTGCGACGCGGGAACTGGCGACCTATCTGCAAAAAATCAGTGGGCAGGAAATCGCCGTCGAAGAGACACAAGCTGTTCCTGCCTCGCCTTTGCTGATTGTCGTGGGCCATCATCCGGCCAACGCCGATTTGCAGCCGGAGAAGATGGGCGTGGAGGAGGCGGTGGTGGATATGAGTGCCGGGCAGGTGCGTATTGCTGGCGGCCGGGAAGGTGCGCAGGATCGTGGCACACTGTTTGGTGTTTATGAGTTCCTCGATTCACTCGGTGTGCGCTGGTATCGTCCCGATCCTTGGGGCGAACACGTGCCGCGGCTCACCGAGGTTAAGTTGCCGTTGGGGCGCCGCACTGTCAAACCGGCCTTTCGCTATCGTTGGGCTATTAATGGTTATCGCTATTGGAAGGACGATAAACCAGAGACTTCGGGTTGGGCGCGTCAGTGGGCGGTGCGCAACAGGCTGGGGACGATGACAGGCGCTGCTGCCGACCAGGGCAGTTCCTATACGTTACGTATCCAGCATATCTACTCCCTTTTACTGCCACCCGACCAGTATTTTGAAAAGCATCCGGAATACTACGCGCTCATCAACGGCGAGCGTCGCAAGGACGGACAGCTTTGCCTGGGTAACCCGGCAGTGCAACAAGTAGTGGCGCAGAAGCTCCTCGAATTTTCGCGGCAAAATCCGGAGTATGAAATTCTCAGCCTGGAGCCGGAAGACCATGACAAATGGTGTCAGTGTGAGCTTTGCACCGCGATGGACGACCCCAACCAGAAATCGATTTTCAAGGAAGCCACCATTGAATGGGATCGCACTCTGGGTGATGTGGAAGCCAGTAACCGTGTGGCTAAATTTGGTGTGATCGTGGCCGATAAAGTGCGTCAGGAAAATTCCAAGGTCAAGCTGCTGTGGTTGGCTTATGCCACGCATACCGAACCGCCTTCGCTGGTGAAGAGCTTGCCCGATAACGTGCGCGTGATGCCCGCAGCCTTTTCCAGTGCGTTTACCGATCCCGCCAATTCGTATAGCGATTATTCACGCGACCTTTACGATCCCGCTAGCCAGTCGAACCGCAACTTTGTGCGGGTGTTGGAAGGTTATGGAAAAATGGCACCGATGCTGACCTATGAATACTGGTCGGGTATTGCCTGGTTCGGGCCGATGCCGCTCATTCGTACCATGAAAGATCGCATGCAAGCCTATCGGAAGCTGGGCTTGGAAGGCTTATATAACGAAACCCATCCGCATTGGGGGCCGCAGGGTATTGATCTGTACTTTTTTAATCGTCTGGCCTGGAATCCTGATCTCGATATCGACAAAGAACTCGATTTGTATTGCAAAAATTACTATGGTCCGGCTTACAAGCCTATGTTGGAGTATCACCACCTGTTGGAAGATGCAGCCCACGCCGGTATTCCGCATTATAGCTACGGCATCGGCACGCATGCGATTTTTACACCTGCCGTCATCAAGCAGATGGGCGAACTGGTGGGTGAGGCGAAAGTTCTCATCGGCGAGCAACAGCCCTACAAAAAGCGTTTTGAAGGCGTGTGGGCTGGGTATGAATATACCCGCCTCGTGACGCCGTATCACGCTGAACTCAAGAAGGGTAATAAGCTCGAAGCCGCCAAGCATTGGGAGCGGGCCAATCATTTCATCAAGTCGTATCCCGATGGTGATGTGTTCGATAACGGTGTGCTGCTTGGGTCGTTGCAGTTTTTTGGGAACTACAATTTGAATATTCCAGCCGATATTCAGACGCAGGCGAGAGAGGCCGTTGCTCAGGAAATATCCGAGCAACATAAATTCAATAAGTAAACCATTATGAGAAAGACAGTTTTATTGACAACAACAGTGTTGATGGGAGTGTTGGTTGCCGGTGCTAATGCAGCTCCCCAAGATATCGTTTTAATCGACGGAAAAACCAAACCACGCATTATCGTCTCGCCTTTGGGAACAGCCTCCGAAAAATATGCTGCGAAAGAACTCGCGGCCTATCTGCAAAAAATCAGCGGGCAAGAGATTGTCGCAGAAGAAAGCGAGACGGTTCCGACTGGGGCTTCGCTGATCATCGTAGGTCATCATCCCGCCAACGCCGATTTGCAGCCAGAGAAGATGGGGGCTGAGGAATCGGTAGTAGATGTGCGCGCCGGGCGGGTGCGTATCGTTGGTGGGAAAGAACCGGCGATGAAGCTGCCCAATGGCGAGGAATGGGTGCAAGATCGCGGCACTCTGTACGGTGTTTACGAACTTCTCGATAAGCTGGGAGTGCGTTGGTATCGTCCCGACCCGTGGGGCGAATATGTGCCGCAGATGCGTGAGATTAAACTCGCAGTTGGGCAGCTTCATAGCAAACCATCGTTTCGCTATCGTTGGAGCATCAGCGGCTATACCTACTGGAAAGACGATACACCTGAAACCGGGGAATGGGCCAGGTTGTGGGCGACTCGTAACCGCCTCAACACCATGACCTATACCAAGCCGGAGTTGGGTGGCTATCGTGCCATTATGATGCGGCATATTTATTCGACGTTGTTCCCGGCGGATAAGTATTTTGCCGAGCATCCCGAGTATTATGCGCTTATTGATGGCGAGCGCCGCAAGAACGGCCAGCTTTGTTTGAGCAACCCCGATGTGCAACGCCTGACGGTGGAAAAAATTCTGGCTTTTGCCAAACAGAATCCCAATTATGAAAGCTATAGTTTGGAGCCGGATGATCACGACCGTTGGTGCCAGTGTGAAGGGTGCCGGGCAATGGACGACCCAAACCTGAAATCTATTTTTGGCGAGGCGACGATTGAATGGACTCGCCCCCTGGGTGATATTGAGTCGAGCAACCGGGTTGCGTTGTTCGGTAAGAAAGTCGCTGAAGACGTTTATAAAGTCAACAAAGACCTGAAGATTATGTGGCTGGCTTATGCAACCCATACCGAGCCACCCGTCCAGATCACCAGCATGCCGTCTAATGTGCGTGTGATTCCGGCAGCGTTTTCGAGTGCGTTTTCCGATCCGCAAAATTCTTACAGCGATTACTCACGTGGTTTATATGACCCCGAAAGTAAGCCGAATCAGAATTTCCTGCGCGTGATGAAAGGGTGGGGGAAGCTCAGTCCGTTACTGACTCGCGAATACTGGGGCAGCATTGCCTGGATGGGGCCAACGCCGCTCGTGGCGACCATGCAAGACCGCCTCAAGGCCTATCGCGACCTTAAGACGGAAGGCTTCTATAACGAAGTCAATACGCAGTGGGGACCGCAAACCATCGACCACTACTTCATGACGCGACTGGCCTGGAATCCCGACCTGGATGTGGAAAAAGAGTTCGACCTGTTTTGCAAGAACTACTATGGGCCAGCCTACAAGCCGATGAAGGAATATCACACCATGCTGGAAAAAGCTGCGCATTCCGGTATTCCGCACTATAGCTACGGTATCCACACCTACAAGATTTTTACGCCGCCAATCGTGAAGCGCATGGGCGAACTCATTGCCGAAGCGAAAGGGTTAATCGGCGACAAAGAGCCGTACGCGCGCCGCTTTAACGGTACCTGGGCTGGTTACCAGTATGTGCGTTTGGTAATGCCATATTACGATGAATTGGCTAAGGGCAACAAACTGGAAGCGGCCAAACACTGGGAGCGGGGTAACAAATTTGTATTGTCCTATAAGGGCGGCGAAGTGTTTAATAACGGCGTGCCGTTTAGGTCGCTGCAGTTTTTCGGGAATTATAACCTCAATATTCCCGCAGCAATTCAAAAGCAAGCCAAAGATGCGGTTGCCGAGGAACCGCTACCAGCCTATTAAAACTCACTGAGGGTTGCGCCGATAGTTGCTGGGCGATTGCCCGAAGTGCTTGCGAAAGCGTGTCGAGAAATGGAACGCGTTTACGAAACCGACGGCGGCAGCGATTTGTTCAATCGAATCGTTGCCGACCAGAAGTTTTTCGGCGGCGCGTTCCAGCCGGTACTGTTCGAGATACTGCATCGGCGATTGTTGGAGTTGCGACTTAAATAAGTGCGCAAAGCGTGAAGGCGAAAGGTAAGCGAGGCGGGCGAGCGTTTCGAGTTCAAGGGGCTGGGCATATTCCGTAGTGATGTGTTCCAGCACTTGCTCGATGCGCTCGTCGCGTTGCATGTGGCCGCGAACGGGGTTGATTTCATCTAACATCAATAAAGCTTTTTCGATGGCGTTCCATACCAGTGCCTGCCGATTGACACGAGCGGAACGGGTGAATCGTAATGCTTCCTGGAGAGTATTTTCCACCTCTCTGGCGATAGCCTTGGAAGGAAGCTCCAGGATGCCCAGCCCGCAATCGCTCTGCGGCCAGTTGAGAAAGGCGTGCCAGTGGGCTGGCGGCAAAAAGATGGTGTAGTACTCCGTCCAGGTACTATTTTTCAGCGCATGTTCAGCGTACCCGATATGTGGCGGCACGAGTAGCACAGATGGCGCTGTATAGAGGTGCCTGCCTTGCAAAGTGCGAAGTTCCACTTCACCTGCGCTGAAAAATTCCATCGTCCAGCGGTTAGTTTCACCGCCGCGCGTGAAGCTGTAGTTGAGTGGGTGATCGGCGTATCCAATGGAAATCATGGTGTGCCTTCAAATAGCAGAATTAGAAAGGTATATAGCAGCTTATCAAATGGAAGAGAAGGGGAGGTGCGGTAGAATAGCACATATAGCGTGGAATTATGGATAAGATTTATATCGCTGTTACCATGGATTGTGAGCCGGTTCGCTCTGCCGCCGGTGCAACGCAGGCGACCAGTGGCCCTTTGAGCTACGAAGACAGCGCACGCTTCATCGACGGCTTTGCCGGTTACGCGCAGGAAAATGACTTTCCTGTCAGTTTTTTTATCCACCCCGAAGTGGCTCAGGCCCACCCGCAGTTGTTTCTCGATTGGGAGCAAAAAGGTGCTTGTCTGGGGTTGCATATTCATCCCTATAAAATCAATCGTACTCGCTATCGGAGCCATTTTGGCGCACTCACTCCATTAGAACAAACGATTCTCATTTCAGAAGCCAGCGCGGTGTGGCGCGAAGCATTAGGGCGTTTGCCGATCTACTTTCGACCGGGAACCTTTTCGGCCAACGATGCCACTTTCCGCATTCTGACCGAACTGGGTTTTCGCGGTGGTTCGCTCTCTTGTCCGGGGCGGATGTATCCCGACCTTTATGCCGTGTGGACGGGGGCGCCGCTCGACCCGCATTATGCCAATGAAGCGTTCCGTTTGATGGAAGGGAATCTCGATTTCGTGAATGTTCCGCTCACAGTCGATGTTTCCAGTATGGCTACGGTGAACGGGCGTTCGTTCAGTCGCGATCTGCGTCCCGATTACCTGGAAGCCGATTACGATCAGATCGCCGGTAATATCGTGGCGCAGTTACAAGAGCGCAATCCGGCAGTGCCGGTGATGATGATCGTGACGCACAACGATAACGATTTCACCAATCCGCAAGATCGGGTTTGCGGCAACTACCATCGTTCGCTGCAGGCTGTAATTAATGCCTGTAAAAAGGCGGGCATTGAGCCGGTTGGTGCCACTGTAGAAAGTTTGTGTGATTTAGTTCGAGAAAAAATACCACGCGAAGCGCCCGAGTTCGTTATCGGGCACGCTTCGATTCAAGCCGGGCAGTAAGCAGTAAATGAAGGCGCTTTGAAAAGCGATTATTGTTTTAACAATGATTAATTTCACAGTTTCAATGCGTCAGGGAGAAGAATTATGAGCAATCAATTAGCGATTAACGGCGGCACGCCGGTTTTGGAAGCGGGAAGCGTATTACCCAGCCCGCCTACTACCGATTACGACCGTGAACTGGTTTTGAAGTCGTTGAACTCTTCCCGGCATGCCTGGGGAGAAAACTGCACTTTGCTCGAAAAAGAATGGGCAGAGTGGAACGGCAATGCACATTGCGCCGCGCTCACTTCGGGCACTTCGGCCTTGCACATGGCGTTGGTCGCTTGCGGCATGCGCGCAGGCGATGAAATTCTGACTCCCGCTTATTCCTGGACCAGTTCGGTGAGCTGCATTCTGCATGGCAACGGCATTCCGGTGTTCGTGGACACCGACCCATTGTGGGCCAATATCGACCCGGCCAAAATTGAAGCTGCCATTACCCCCAGAACCAAGGGTATTATCGCCGTGCATTTGCATGGCGTCCCGGTCGATCTCGACCCGATTCTGGAAATTGCCAAAAAGCATAATCTCTTCGTTATCGAAGATGCCTGTCAGGCACACGGTGCGCTCTACAAGGGCAAGAAGGTTGGCACCATCGGCGACGCTGCTGCCTTTAGCTTGAACCAGAACAAAATGCTTTCTGCCGGTGAAGGTGGATTGTTTGTGGCTAACGATGAAGCTACTTTTAATCGTGGCCGCTCTTTGGTGTTGTTTGGTGATTTTGCCATTCATGGTGAAGACCTCGATGAAGACCGCGCCCACGGCCTGGCGCTGATGTGCCGTTACAACGATCTCTCGGCAGCCTACGCCCGCGCTCAACTTACCCAGTTGGACGATGGCATCGCCCATGCCCGCGAAGCGTTCGCGATTTTGCGCGAAAAGCTCACTGGTTTGCCCGGCTTGATTTTGCCGATCGAACCGGAGTTCGCCACCGAGAACGCCTACAACTTCGTTTGCCATGTCGATCCGGAAGGTTTGGGGTACAACGGCCCGGTCAACTTTGCGCGCGAAGCGATTGTCGCAGCGCTCCAGGCCGAAGGCGCGCCGGTTGGCGTGTGGCAGCGCTACATCCTGCCCGAATTGGCAGCCGTGAAGTCGCGCAACGCTTATGGCAACGGCAGCCCCTGGCGTGAGAGCGGTTCAGAGGTGAGCTACGATCCCGCACAGTTCCCCAATGCGCTTTACCATTCGGCCAGCTACTTCATTTTCAATGGCCTGCGTCGTCCCAATCCGTTGAGTCTGGCCGATAAAATTGCTGAAGCGGTGCATAAGGTGTGGGACAACCTCGATGAACTCGATATCGACGCCAAGGCACAGAACGCCGATGTCAGCATCTACGAACGTGGCTGGCAGCCGCATGAGAATGTATTGGAGAGCGCCCAGGAGGCCGTACCCGCATGAGCGACCAGTTTGCCTTGAAGTATGCACTGTGCATCGAGTCGATTTTCCCCGGCATGGATTATGCCGAGCGGATTCAGCACACCATCGATACCGGTTACGATGCAGTGGAAGTGTGGGGCGTCGATGAAGACAAGAAAAAAGTTCTCCTCGATGCCAAAGAGCGTGGCGTGCGCACTGCCTTTCTGGTTGGCGCACGCGGCTTTGCGGTGGGCGATAAAGCGGTGCATCGCGAGCAGTTGGAAGCACTCAAGAACAGCATCGATCTGGCGCATGAACTTGATTGTCCCAACATCTGTTTGTTCGTAGGCGACCGCGATCCGGGTTTGATTTACGATCAGGGGCGTGCGGCTGTCATCGACTTTCTGGGACAGGCCGCCGATGTGCTACAGGGCAGTGGTGTGGCCGGTGTGGTGGAATCGCTGAGTCCGGCCAACCATCCCAAGGGCTTTGCCAGCAGCATGCGCGATGTCATTGCCTGGGTGCGTGAAATCGACAGGCCTGAAATCAAGTTGCAGTTCGACGTATTTCATACTGCTATGACCGATCCAGATGTCGAGGCCTTGGTGCGCGATAATGTGGTCTATACCGCTTATTATCAGGCTGCCGATGCACCGGGGCGCGGGCAGCCGGGCACGGGAATTTTGAATTTCGACACGATTTTGAATAGCATTAAGGACGGCGGCTTCGACGGCTACTTCTCGTGGGAGTTCGCTCCGCAGGGCGATGCGATTGCTGCAATAGCACAGACCCGTAAAGTGCAAATTTAAAAAATCGGACTTTGCGCGCATGGCGCCCGCATAACAGCGAGGAAAATCATGTCGTTACAAATCGGTTGGGCACAGGCAGATATTACACCGGAAAAACCGGTGCTGATCGCCGGAAACTTTCCGGCTCGTTTATCGGAAGGCGTTCGCGACCCACTCTATGCCGTGGTTTTAGTTCTGCAAAGCGGCGATGAGCAGGTTGTCATGGTGTGCTGTGATGTGGTGAGCATATCCGATGATTTGCGCGATGCCGTGCGCAGCAAAGTCCGTAATCTCAATGCCGAAATTCAGGTTGAGAAGATCGTCATTAACGCGACACATTCTCACACCGCTCCCGAGATTCGCGTCTCTAACCCGCAAGTTGGCGGTATGGCAGGGTGGGGTAATGGTGTGGAGTTAGGCGAGATGTCTGTGGAGGAGTATTTGGATTTTGCCTCCACGCGTATTGCCGAAGCCGTCAACCAGGCCTGGGAATCGCGCGCTAATGGTGGTGTGGCCTATGGCCTGGGCTATGCCGTACTGGGTCGCAACCGTCGTTGGGTCGATCAGGACGGCGTCGCCCGCATGTATGGCCTCAACGCCGAAACCGCCGAACGGTTCGCCCACGTTGAAGGCTTTGAAGACCATAGCGTCAATCTGTTGGCGACCTATGATGCCGAGGACAACCTGACCGGCATCATTTTCAATGCCCCCATGACGGCGCAGGAAGATGGCGGCTTGTTCGTCATCAGTGCCGACTTATGGTGTGAAGCCCGACAGGAGCTTCGCCGCCGTTTTGGTGAGAACCTGTTTGTGATGACGCAGGTGAGTGCGGCAGGCGAACTCACTCCCAAGCTGATTTACGAAGGCCCCGCCAACAATCGGATGCAGGAATTGAAGGGCCGCACCGGGCGCCAGGAAATGGCGACTCGCATCGCCAACGCCGTGGAAGACATTCTGCCTTACCTGCCGCAAGCCATTGAAAAAGATCCCCTTCTCAAGCACGTCACAGCAACGGTAGAACTCCCTGTGAATGCGCTCACGCAGCAAGATGTAGAAGCTGCGCAGCTTGAAGTCGATAAGCTTCAAGCACTTTACGATGAAGAAATGCGCAAGTTGGAAGAAGACCCTGCGCTCAAGGAAAACCCGCGTTGGTATGTTCCGGCAACGGCAGCTTTTCGGCGCAGGAACTGGCAGCTTGGAGTCGTGACGCGTTACGAGCAGTATCAGCAAACCAAAACCCAATCGGCCGATCTGCACGTGATTCGTTTAGGCGATATCGTATTCGCGACGAATCCGTTCGAATACTATCTGGATTTTGGCATTCAAGTTAAAGTCCGCAGCCCGTTCATCCAGACTTTTCTGGTGGAACTGGCCGGACCGGGAACCTATGTGCCCAGTCTGCGCTCCACGCAAGGCGGCGGCTATGGTTCGGTTCCGGCCAGTAACCGTATTGGACCCGAAGGCGGGCAGGTGCTGGCCGATGAGACTGTGCGTTTGATTCGTACTCTATGGGCCGATTAGGAGGATTCTTCACATACATTGCATTCTGATTTATGAGTACACCAACCCCATTACTGATCGGCTGGTCTGAAGGCGATATTACACCCGTTGTGCTTCCAGCGTTTATCGCCGGTCAGTTTCATATGCGGCTTTCGGAAGGTGTTGACGATCCGCTTAAAGTTACCGCGCTTGCAATGGAGAACGGCGAAGATCAAGTGATTTTTGCCGCTTGTGATTTGGTTGTCATTCCCGATGAACTGCGCGATGCCGTGCGGGCTTTGTTGGCGACGGCCGGGTTTGATGCCAATAAAATCGTCTTCAACGCCACCCACACCCATACCGGACCCGAAATTCGGGTGCGCACTACGAAATCCGACCTCTCTCAACCTGATGGCAGCGGTATTCATTTAGAGGGTGCGTCGATTCAGGATTACCTCGATTACGCTGCTCAAACTATTGCTGATACCATCGCGCAGGCCTGGGCCGCGCGGCAGCCGGGTAGCGTCGCCTATGGGCAAGGTGATGCAGTTTTAGCGCGCAACCGTCGCTGGTTTAACACGGAGAATAAGGCGACGATGTATGGCTTGCATGCAGGAACCGCCGATGTCTTCAGCCATGTCGAAGGTTATGAAGATCACAGCGTAAACCTGTTGGCAACTTACGACCAGGCCGGGGCCTTAACAGGCTTGTTGGTGAACGTTCCTTGTCCTTCGCAGGTGCGCGAGATGGAATATGTCATTAGCGCCGATTACTGGCATGATACCCGGCAAATGTTGCGTGCGAGATGGGGTGAGAATCTCTTTATTCTGCCGCAATGCAGTGCAGCGGGCGACCAGGCTCCGCGTCCGATTTTTGAACGAGAAGCCAACCAGCGAATGCAGCGTCTCCGGGGCGAAAACGGTTGTCAGGAAATTGCCCGGTTGATTGCTGATGTGGTCGAGCGCGTGTTGCCGGTCATCGAATCGGAAAAACAGAGTGTGCTTGAATTGCAACATCAGGTGACCACACTGGAACTGCCTGCGATTCCCTTGAACGAACAGCATGTAGCCCAGGCGCTGGAAGAAGCGCAGAACTGGCGCAAACTTTACGAAGAAGAAGTGCATCGGTTGGAAGCATCACCTGAGTTGAAAAAAGAGCCACGCTGGTATGTGCCTGTTACTAAAGCGTTTCGTCGCATGAACTGGTATGCCAATGTCGAGACGCGGTTTCATGAGCAGGTGAACTCACCGACAGTAGCCACTGAAATTCATGTCGTGCGCCTGGGCGATATTGCTTTTGCCAGTGTGCCCTTTGAGTATTATCTGGATTTCGGTATTCGCATTAAAGTAAAAAGCCCGGCACTGCAAACTTTTTTAGTGCAACTGTCAGGTGGCGGCACCTACGTCCCCAGCGAACGCTCAGTCGCCGGGGGCGGTTATGGTTCAATTCCTGCCAGTAACCCTATCGGGCCGGATGGCGGTAACGAGATGGCGCATTACATCGTAGATACCTTGCGCGAACAGTTTGAGCGCCAAACCTCATGAAAATTCTTGTCCTGGAAGGCGACGGCATCGGGCCGGAGATTACACGCGCAACGCTGCAGGTCCTGGAAGCGCTGGACGTGAAGTTTGGTCTGGGCTTGTCCTATGAATATCGCGATATTGGATTTAAAAGTCTTGAAAACGAAGATAGCACTTTTCCGGTAACGGTGTTGGAGCAGGCACGTGCTGCCGACGGTGTTTTACTGGGGCCGATTTCTCACGCTATTTATCCGTCACGGGAGCAAGGCGGCGTCAACGCTTCGGCGGAACTTCGCATTCAGCTCGACCTCTACGCGAATGTCCGCCCCAGCCGCAGCAGGGCATCTTTGCCACATTGGGGGCGCACGCCGATGGATTTAGTGATCGTGCGCGAAAACACTGAAGGCTTTTATGCCGACCGGAACATGTTTATGGGCAACGGTGAATTTATGCCGACGCCTGATGTTGCTCTGGCGGTGCGCAAAGTCACAGCGCAGAATTCGCGAAGGGTCGCTGAGCGAGCCTTTGAAATTGCCGTGCAGCGTCGCCGCAAGGTTACGGCGGTGCATAAAGCTAATGTCCTCAAAGTCTCTGAAAAACTCTTTTTGCAGGAAGTGCGCGCCGTGGCGGCGCAATATCCTGATGTGGAATATGACGAGCAATTGGTCGATTCCATGGCGGCAATTCTGGTGCGCGATGCGCAGCGCTTCGACGTGGTGGTGACGACCAATATGTTCGGCGACATTCTCTCTGATGAAGCCGCCGAGCTTTCGGGCAGCCTGGGGTTGGCAGGTTCTATTAACGTGGGTGATGAGCATTGTATGGCACAGGCGCAGCATGGTTCGGCGCCCGATATCGCCGGGAAAGCGATTGCTAATCCCTCGTCACTCATTTTATCCGCAGCGATGCTGCTGGGGTGGTGGGGACGCCGTGAGGCGAACCGAGCATTTATAGAGGCAGCGCAGTTAGTGGAAGACGAGTTGGACGGATTAATTGGAGATTCCAGGCAACGCACTACCGATCTCGGTGGTGAACTGGGAACTTTTGAATTTACCGATGCACTTTGCACGAGTTTGCAAAAATAAGAGAATAGCGATGACAACAAGTAGCTTGTCTTGCTGTGCCTAAAAGGAAATTATGGCAACCAATGCAGCTTTAAAAATCGGATGGGCAGAAGTCGATATTACTCCTAACAAACCGGTGTTACTCAGGGGACAACATCCGGCGAGGCTGGCGGAGGATGTGCTCGATCCGCTAAAGGCCGTTGCTCTCGTCTTACAGGCGGGCGATGAGCAGGCGGTGATGGTGAGCTGTGACCTGTGTGCAATCTCCGGTGAATTGAGCACACTTATGCTCCGTAAGGTGCAAGAAGCGGGCACGGAGATTGACCTCGCAAAAATCATACTGAACGCTACGCACACTCATACCGCACCTGAAAATTCTTCGCCCCGTTTTCTTTATCGCGATATCGTGTGGCCCGGTGTGGATTTGGGTAATATGCCGATAGCGGAGTATCTGGAATTTGCTTCTACACAAATTGCGCAGGCGATTGTAACAGCCTGGCAGGAACGCCAGCCGGGCGGCGTTGCTTATGGTTTGGATTATGCCGTTCTGGCTCGCAATCGCCGTTGGGTCGATCGCGAAGGTACGACGAAGATGTATGGCCTCGCCCCGGAGAGGTTCTCGCATATCGAAGGCTCTGAAGACCACGGCGTCAATTTTTTAGCGACTTATGATGCTGATGACCAGTTGACGGGGCTTGTGGTGAATATGGCGATGACGGCGCAGGAGATAGAGGGTATGCATGCCGTGAGCGCGGATGTCTGGCACTTTATCCGGCAGGAAATGCGCAAGCGCTTTGGGGACAACCTCTATGTCTTTCCGCAGGTGAGTGCGGCAGGAGATTTGTCGCCTCACCAGCTTTATGAAAAAGAAGCCAATACCCGTATGCTGAAGTTAAAAAATTACAGCATGCGCGAAGAATTGGCTAGGCGTATTGCGCAAGCAGCCCAGAATACGCTGCCTTATCTGACCGGGACGATTGAAAAGGAACCGGTTTTTTGCCATTTGAGCGAAACGGTGGAATTACCGAAGAATCTGCTCACGGAAAAAGATGTGCAAGATGCCAGGCAGGAATTGGAGCACTGGCAAGGAAATTATGAAGAAGAATTGAAAAAACTCGAAGATAATCCAGCGCTAAAAGAAGAGAAGCTCTGGTACTCTGCGGCGACGCGGGCATTTCGGCACATCAGCCGTTATCACAATCTCATCCAACGTTACCAAGAGCAGCAAACCAGCACCTCTCTACTAACAGAGATTCACGCGATTCGGTTGAGCGATATTGTTTTTATCTCCAATCCATTCGAATATTATCTGGATTACGGCATTCAGATCAAAGCCCGCAGCCCCGCCGTTCAAACTTTCATCGTGCAGTTGGCGGGCAACGGTAGCTATATTCCCAGTCTTCGTTCCATCGGCGGGGGAGGTTATGGTTCCACTCCCGTTAGTAATATTGTCGGCCCGGAGGGCGGGCAGGTGTTGGCGGACGAATCCGTCGGGTTAATTCGCTCGTTGTGGGCAGAAGAAAATACTCATTAATAGCCGGACGATAGGCGGTGTTGTCAAAAACTACTGAGGAAAATTATGTCATTGAAAATTGGTTGGGCAGAGGTTGATATTACGCCGCAAGAACTGCCGGTCTGCATTGCCGGGCAATTTCATGCTCGGGTCTCGGAAGGCGTTCTCGACCCTATAAAAGCAACCGCGCTCGTATTGGATACCGGTGACGACCACGTCGTTTTTGTGACGGTCGATACAGTCAGTATCTCCGAGCCGTTGTGGCAGGGAGTGCGCGACTTGCTGAACGAGGAAGGACTCGATCCGCAAAAAGTCGTGCTGAATGCCACGCATACGCACGAGGCACCTTTAAACCGTTTAGTTTCGAATGGTTCCTACCGTCCCTGGCATGAAGCCGATCCGAACCTCAAGCTCGGTGCGCGTCCCTCAGACGAATATGTGAATTTCGCTGCCGAGCGTATTGCGTCGGCAGTTTCGCAGGCCTGGCAAAAGCGTGCGGAGGGTGGGGTAGCCTACGGGTTGGACTATGCTGTTGTTGGCCGGAACCGCCGCTGGTTCAATACCGAAGGCGAAGCGACGATGTACCGTCTCAATGAAACGACCGCCGATACCTTCAGCCATATTGAAGGTTATGAAGACCACAGCCTCAATGTAATGGCAACCTACGATACTGACGGTGCTCTGACCGGGCTTGTGGTGAATGTCCCCAGTCCTTCACAAGAAGATGAAGGCTCGTTTTCCATTAGCGCCGATTTCTGGTATGAAACCCGGCGAGAACTGAGAGAACGTTTTGGTGAGCATCTGTTTATCTTGCCCCAGTGCAGCGCAGCAGGCGACCAGACATCGCACCTCATCTTTGAGAAAGCTCCGCATGAGCGTATGCTGCGTTTGCGCAATCGCACCGCGCGCCAGGAAGTCGCTGTGCGCATCGCCGATGCAGTGGGCCGTATCCTGCCATATATTACCGATGAAATTGATTATGCACCGCAGTTGCAACATCAATATGAAGTTCTGCAATTGCCGTTGAACAATCTTTCGGAAGCCGATGTGGAAGATGCCCGCAAAAACCAAGAGGAATTAGAAGAGATGTTGGCGCAAGAGAAACAAAAGCTGTTCGACGACCCCTCTTTGCAGCAGCAGCCACGGTGGTATGTGGCGTTTACCGGTGCCTACAGCCGCGCTGGTTGGTATCAGGGGGTAATCGACCGTTATGAGCGTCAAAAAACCGACCCCAATTTCCCGGCCGAAGTGCATATTATCCGTTTAGGTGACATTGCATTTGCAACGAACCCGTTTGAGTATTATCTTGATTATGGCATCCGCATTAAGGTGCAAAGTCCGGCCATACAAACTTTCTTGGTACAATTGGCAGGTAACGGCACCTACATTCCCAGCAAGCGCGCTGCCGATGGCGGTGGTTATGGAGCCGTTCCGGCCAGTAATCCGGTCGGAGCAGAGGGCGGAGAAGTGCTGGCGCGTTACACTGTAGCGAAAATTCGTGATTTTTGGAAAGAAGCTTAAAATGAAAATTGGAATCCCTTTGGAAGTGAAGGCACACGAGAATCGTGTCGCGATTCGTCCGGCAGGTGTTGAGCAACTGGTGCGTGACGGGCACGATGTGATGATCGAGACCCAGGCTGGTGTGGGCAGTGGTTTTTCCGATGAGCAATTTGCCCAGGCCGGAGCGCGCGTCGTCGATACTGCTGAGGAAGTGTGGGCAGCCGATATGGTGGTTAAGGTTAAAGAGCCAATGCCTTCGGAATATCACCTGATGCGCGAAGGCCAGACTCTTTTCACTTACTTTCATTTTGCAGCCGATGAAACGCTCACTCGTGCCGTGATGGATTCCGGCGCTGTTGCTATCGCTTACGAAACGGTGCAGGAAGCCAACGGTTCCCTGCCGCTACTGGTGCCGATGAGCGAAGTCGCCGGACGCATGGCGGCCCAGGAAGGCGCTAAGTATCTGGAGAAGCTCTACGGTGGCCGTGGCTTGTTGCTGGGTGGCGTGCCCGGAACGCCGCGCGCGGAAGTACTCGTTATTGGCGGCGGTATCGTTGGGTTCAACTCGGCCAAGATCGCAGCCGGTTTGGGAGCTAACGTCACGATTCTCGATGTGAACCTCGATCGTTTGCGCCATCTGGAAGATGTGCTGCCCAAGAACGTGACGGCGCTCTATTCCGATGCGCACACCATCCGTGAAAATCTGGAACGTGCCGACCTTGTTATCGGTGCAGTGTTATTACCCGGCAAGAAAGCGCCTCAACTCGTACGTCGCGACAATCTTAAAACCATGCAGGAAGGAGCGGTGATGGTGGACGTTGCTATCGACCAGGGGGGCTGCATTGAAACCAGCAAACCCACGACGCATGAAAACCCGACGTTTGCCGTCGATGGCGTAGTGCATTATTGTGTCACGAATATGCCCGGGGCAGTGCCGCGCACCAGCACGTTCGCACTGACCAATGCAACCTTCCCGTATCTGCGCCGCCTGGCAACGCATGGCTGGAAAGAGGCGGCAAGCCGTGATACCGCTTTGCGAAATGGTTTGAACATCGTACACGGTAAGGTAACCTATCAAGGTGTCGCGGAAGCTTTTGGGATGCCCTATACGTCAACCGATATGTTGATGTAATAAGATAATTCTCACACAAATATAGGGCAAAATCTAGCTTACAAGAGCAATACATGTGCCATAGATAGATAAAAACCGCTCCCTATTTTAAAATAGGGAGCGGTTTTTTTATGCAATACTCCAGTCATTTTTATGGGGCGATAACGCCGTAATGACATAGGCTTTGATATTCGGGATAGTATTTAATTGTGTTCAAATCGAGACCTAATCTCGTAATAAATACCTCCAACAATCGTTGGTTGCCGTTTCTTTGTTTGCATGATTGTGCCGAAAAGCGCTGTTGTTTGGCGCACCTTTCCTCCGGCCATTTAGCGAGATTGAGAGCGCACAACGCAGCATTCCAATGAAAGTCAATTGCTTTAGCATGACGCGACTGGCAATGAGTGAGAGCGTTTAGAAAAAGTCTTTTTTGACGTATTTTCTTTGTCTCGGAACCCCTTCTGATGCCTTTATTATGCCCGAGGTCGGGCAAGATGAGGTCATTTTCAGGGAAAATGAGAGGTTCGTAGATGTTCTGGCGGACTTTTTCTAAACGCTCTAAGTCCCATGCTTCCTTTGGCATCCCGGAACAGAAACTCGCTTTGGAACCGTGCCCAGTAAAAAGTCACGAGTTGCTCTCCGCTCAAGCTGAGGTCGGTGCTGAAAAACAAGATACGGCTTGTCTTCTGCCAGTCGTGCGTTCCAATAAAACAACTTTTATCTGGCGTTTGAGCGAGTTATGAATCACCACGGCTGTAAAAAGACGGGTTTCTTTCTCGTTCTCACCTTCATCCTGCCACAACCTCAAGTCCAACTTCTTCCAGTCGACTTTTTCTCCCAACACTCGGCGTCGGCCCCTTTCCTTCTGAGGGCCGGTATAGAGGTGGCACAGCCAAGCGTCACGCCGCAGTTTGCTAATGATACCCAACTCCAAGGCGACCGTGCCATCCACGAACTTGCGATTGGCGTAATAGCCGTCGACGGCTAAATACTGGACTAATGCCGGGAAAGAAGGCCGGACTGCACGTAGGTGTTGCAAATAGAAGTCAAGGCGCGATTGCCCTTGGGGTTCTTGATCCGTGCCGTTCTTACCAGCCGGTGTTTGACGGGCCGACAAGCCGTAAGCCGTGTTGGCAGTGACATTCACCAACGCCACGGTGGATGTTTCCAATCCTTTTTCCACCCGCGAGGCACGTTCGTTCTGGGCGTCGAGAAAACAAAGGTGCGACGACCTCGCCCACGTTCTTCTTCAATGGGCATGATCGCTGCTACTCGCTCTAATCTCACGTATTTTCCGTAACCCAACGGCACTAAAACCCCGGTTTGGATACGCATGATTCTTCTCCTGCGACAAGCTACTACGTTATGCCTACAGATCAAATACTCTGCAAGTGCGGACGGATCTGCACCGCAATGACATCGCACGCGCTGGTTGTGTCAGGCAGTAGTGCACGGCTTCGGCAATATCTTGGGATCGTAACATTTCGCCGCGCTGGATTTTCTGCTCTTGTTCTTCCTGTGATTCCTTGGGCATATCGGTGCTCACCCGACCGGGTTCTATCAATGAAACTTTAATGCCGAGTGGATTAATACCTTTACGCAAAGATTCCGCGAAGGCCTGTATCGCGGCCTTCGTCGCCACGTAAACATCGTTTTCTTCTTCGCGTTGGTCGGCACTGAGCGAGCCGACACAAACGATGTGCCCCGCGCCTTTGGCTTTCATGCGCGTCACTGCTTCTTTGGTGCAAGCCATATAACCGAGAACGTTAGCTTCAAGCCCGTAACGGATATCTTCGAGTTCACTCTCCACAATACTACCAGCACTGACCGCTGCGTTGTTAACTAGAATATCTACGTCGCCTAACTTCTCATCCGCTTTAGCAAAGACACGCTGGATATCTTCTAACTTCGACTGATCGGCTTTCACCCCATGCACTTCGCCGCAGGGTTGGAGTTCCGTGAGAGCTTCATGCAAATCGTTTTCGTCACGACCGTAAATAAGAACACGTGCCCCACGCTCAGCCAAAAGTTTGGCGGTAGCGCGTCCAATACCAGTCGTTCCGCCACTCACGATGGCTGTTTTTTCTGTGATATTTTCAGGATGGTAATTATGCGGTGCCTGGCGTTCATGATGATTGTTCATATTTGCTTTCTCCTTAACAATAAATGGATACGGCCATTTTTATGTTCGGAGATGAGCGAGCGCAAAACATGTTCCGATTTATAGAATCGGGATATTGAGTGTCAGTTAGCGAACAGCAACTGTCGGACGATACCGTCAATCATGGCAAACACAAAAAGAACCAACCCAATGGACGTTGGATTGGTTCGAGACTTTTGTATGGACTGGCTGCCCGTGGGGTGGTATTGTCGAACCACTCTCCCTCATCATTTCGGTCATCGAAAATACCGTTCTATAGATTGGAAGGACGGTGTTTGGTGGTTTGGTTGTTGAGTAGGGCGTTGTGTTGCTATTCGATTTTGGAGAATTTCTTTTCTGAATCAAGCTTCCCGAACTCTTTAACCTTGGCCACAACATCCAAGCCATACGTAGTGGGGTTAATATGCTTATTGATGAGCACCGACACGCATGCTGAGGTTTGGTTGGGACTTTGGGGGCTCCGTAGAGAATGGAGAGGGTGCGGCCAGTATCTGGTAGTAGGAAAGAAAGTATCGCTATTGCTTATATACAGGTAATCTTGAGTAGAAACAGTAAGAAACCCAAATTGACTTTGAGCAAAAAACTGAGATAGAGCACCCGCATTCAAACTTATCGTTTTAAAGCAAAATTAATAGCTAAAACAGGCAAAAACAACAAAAACGATAATGCCACAATCACCGCTGAGGCAGGCAGGTCGGCGATGTAGGATAAGTGCAAGCCGATGGCGACCGGTATAATTGCAATCATTGGTGCCACAAAGAAAACCCATTTCAGGCGATTCACCAAAAGCAGGGCCGTGGTGGCCGGTAAAATCAGCATGGTTGTTGTCATGAGAGTGCCGGTAGCGCGAATCGCAAATGCAATGGTCAGGCCGATGGTGAGGAACAGAAGAAATTCCCACATCTGGGTGCGAAAGCCCAGCGTGGAAGCGGCGGCACGGTCGAACGAAGTCAGGACGAGCGGTTTGATGAAAAGGAGATGAATGGCCATCACGGCTGCAAACGCCAGGCACATCTGACGGGTTTCAAGGGGATTGATCAGCAGTACGTCGCCTTGCAAAAGTTGCAGCATGTGGGTTTCGCCTTCGTGACTTTTGGCGATCAGTAGAATTGCCAGTGCTCCTGCAATGACATAAATGATGCCGATAAAACTTTCATGCGGCAGGCGGCGCGGTGAGATGTGAAGGGCGAACAGAACCACGCCAAGAATCATGAACGCCAGGGCGCCGAGCAACGGATTGAAACCGGCAAACAAAGCGAGGGCTATTCCTGCCGATGAAAATTCTGAAAGCGCCACTCCGATAAACACAATGCGTTTAAGGACAACGTAGACGCCCAGATAGCCACAAACCAATGCCACCAGCACTCCCGCAAAGAGGGCTTCCCGCATAAAGCTTTCCTGCCAGACTGCGGAGAAATTGGTTGACGTGAGGTTTGGCTTGTTGCCTGAAGCAGCAGCAACGACCGTTGTATCGGTAGCCGGTAATGGGGTGTCGGATGATTTGAAATTCGCATTATCAGCGGCACTCGGTGCATGCGGCGGAACGGTAACGACGGGTGGGGCAGGGTCATCGAGCGGAACATCCTCGACATCGGTTAAAGACGGTGCCGCCGTGCTGTTTGGTATTGGAGAACCGGGTTTACCGGTTGGGCCTGTATCTTGTGAGAAGGCCGGTGCGAGAAAAAGACAGCAGCTTAAAATACCCAGCAGAACGCTGAGCCGAGATGAGACTTTACGAAACATACTTTTATCCAGTGCGTGGGGCTAATACACCACGACTTTACGGCCATCCATTTCCAGGATGCGCAGCGGTATCTGGTAGATTTGTTGGAGATACTCCGGTTGCATTACTTCTTCTACAGGCGTGATGCGACAACGATTGTCTTTAATGAGGCCAATGGAATGAGCGTGGTTGGCGACGGCATTGAGTGAATGACTCACCATCACGATGGCAATTTGCCGCTCTGCATGCAAGCGATCGATTAAATCCATGATGGCGCGCTCTCCGGCAATATCGAGATCGTTGGTATGTTCATCCAACACTAAAATATCGGGTTCGCTCACCAGAGCGCGGGCAATCAAGGTGCGCTGCTTTTGTCCGCCCGATAGTTCACGATAGAGCCGCGCACTCAAATGGCCCATGCCCACTTCTTCAAGAGCGGCCTGTGTCCGCGCCCGGTCGTCCTTAGTGACCCATTTAACGGCACCCAAACGCCCGAAGCGTCCCATCACGACGATGTCGGCGATGGTCAGGGGGAAAAATTCGTCTACGGTTTGGAGTTGTGGCACGTAACCGATATGTAAGTTCGGGCGACGTGTCACAACTCCCGCTACCGGCTTAATCAATCCGAGCAGACCGCGTAGCAGCGTAGTTTTGCCCGAACCGTTGGAACCAACGATAGCAAGGTAATCGCCGGCGTTTAGGGCGAAATCCAACGAATGCAGAATGCGGTGTTTGCCGTAACCTAAATCCGTATTTTCAAATCTCAAAAGTTCTTTCATAATCAAAACAGAGCGGCAAACACATCTTGCCACTCTGTCGATACTCCCGTCATCTTATTACTTGAAGGCTTCCGCCGTGGCGTTTACCAATCTGTCAATCAGGTTGAGATAGCTACCCTGGTTGAGGTTATTGACTGAAACCGGCGCAACCACATAATCGATGTTGGTTTGCCGCTTCACGAAATCGGGCCAGCGGCGGGGATAAATGCTTTCGATTAAGACGGCGCGGATTTTGTCCTTTTGCATCGACTTAATGAGATTCGATACATGGCTGGCCGAAGGCGGGATACCTGGACGGGCTTCCAGAGTTCCATACTGATACAAGCCGAAACGGCGCAGGAAGTAGTTGTAGTTTTTGTGATAGGTGACGACTCCCTTACCCTGATAGGGCCTGAGCCTGGCCTGCCAGGTGTTCATTTTGCCGTCCACGTCGCTATAAAAATCTTCGAGATTTTTACGATAGGTTGCGGCATGCCCGGCGTCCACCCGGATGAGTCCTCGCACAATATTACGCGCCACGAATTTTGCATAAATCGGATCGTAATAATAATGCGGATTGCCGTCGGGATGTACATCGCCCGACGCACCGGTAATGGAAGTCTTGGGCACTTCAATGGTGGGAATGCCGGTTGAGGCATCGACATAGCCGTCGCCGCCGGGATTGACACGAGCGTTCTTGGCGGCATTCATGAGCGAATCCATCCAGATATCGAGGCCCAGGCCCGACCGTACGACCAGCCTGGCGCGTGCAATACGTGCCACGTCCGAAGCGCGCGGTTCAACGGTGTGATAATCGTGATTGGGTTGGGCGATGGAATAGACCGAAACATTACCGCCGCCAACTTCCTTGGCAATTGCACCTAACTCCGGCAACGACGTAACGACATCTACAGCCTGCGCCTGTGGTGCGAAGAGTGAATTAAATGTGACGGTTACCAACACCGCCAGAATTTTTATTTGAGTTTTCATAATTGTCCTCCAGGAATGAGTTATAGCCTTGCTCCATCAGGTGCGGCGCGAGAGCGCAAAACCACGCGCCGCACCTGATGGAAATTATTCGAGATTGTGGGTGTGCGGTCCGAGTCCCCAGGTCAACTGGCCGATAATCTGGTTATAGCTGCCGCCGGGCCGATCGCCGCGAATGCCTTGCAAACGGAAATAGAATTGCTCTGTGAATTGGCGCGTGTAAATCAGCGAGAGGGCTTTTTCATGATCGTTGTTACCGGGGAAACCGGATTTTTCATACAATAGGCCAACGTCGTCGCGTTTGTTGAAGCGGTAGTTTGCCAGTGCATAGTAGCCGCTGGCGCTGTTAGCGATACTTCGCAAGTCTCCCTTGGGCTGGTAACGGAAATACTCACCCCGTAGCAAGAGGCGCTTGGGGCCGGAGAAGAAGCGACGCCAGGTAATATCAGCACCGGTCACCTGGGATTTGCCGATCGCGCCCAGGTCGAAGTCTTCGTTGTGCAAGGCAGAGTCGCCTTTGGCCCACGACGCACCGACTTCAAGCTCATTGTTACGGCCTATGGCTTTGGAAGCCCACAGACGTGCCGTGTAGAAGCGGTTGGTAAACGAAGCGCCCGGTCCATTGGTGATCTGGCTCGGATCATTTGAAATAACGCCTTCCTCACCTTCGGCAGCGTTAAAGACGCCCAGGTCGAGATTGGCAAAGAGTTTTTTGCCTGTCGGCAGCAGATAACGCACCAGCAGGCCATCGCCTGACAGGTTCTCGCCTGCGACTAAATTCTGCCGCGCTAACAATTGGCGCGAATACAACCAGGAGTGCGGATGCTGTTCACCGGTGCGCCCGAACGGCGCGAACTTGCGTCCGACCACGAGGTTGAGGTTTTTACGCAAGCCGATAAAAGTCAAATAGCCTTCTTCGATATTGAATGCCTCACCCTCACCCGGCGCGGCGACGATAAAGGCGTCGGCTCGGACGTTGGGATAAACGTAGCCTTGAATACCAATTTCAGCTTCTTCCAGGGAGAAGCGGTTACGGTCTCCGTCGCGCCGGTCGTTCGTGCCGTTGAATTTGCCGGTCGTGACCAGCGAAATATCGGGGAGGAGCAGTGAACGGTTGCCACTGGTGGCACGCGTTGTACTCGCGGCGGTGTCATCAAGCGGTTGTTCTTCCGCCGGAAGGGGTGGGGAAGTGTTTGTAGATTGGCCCTTGAGGGCGGCCAGTTCCTTTTCCAACTGTTGCTGCCGGGCGAGAAACTGTTCCCACTGGCTTTTGGTAATCGTGACCGGCGTATTGTCCTGAGTTTCGGTGTTGCTCGGGGACTTTGTATTCTCAATGCTATTTTGAGCTTGATTGTCTTGAACCTGGGGTTCGGTTGCTGGCGAAACATTCGCCGGGGCTGTAATAGGGGGTGCATCCTCGATGGGGGCATCTTCGGGATTGGCTGCCGCCGCGTGTGCGGCTCCCGAATAGAGGCACTGCATGGCCACGGCAGCCATGCCGATGGCGTATTTATTTAAAGACATGAAATTCCTTTCCTGAAAAGTTCGGCGGCAACGCGGAAATAATCCACGTTACGCATCGAAAGCATATGATCGTAATGGAGATGAATTGAGACGCGCATTTCCAAACGGAATGCGGTCATACCAACGAAAAACGGGGATCAGGAAAGGGGTGGGCCACGATTGTTAGTGGCGAAGTCGCGTGTGGCGGTGGGGGAAGCAACGGCAATGAAGTAGTCGAACGAGGATGTCTGCAGCGAAATGGAGGGTAGCTGTTGTGTTACCTGACCTTGCGCTCCCAACAGCCAGGCACACTCCAAACACTGACTGGCGTCCGCTACCCAGGACGAATGATGCAATTGCTGCCATTGCAGTGTCGTCTGCTTATCACCGTGATTTGCCATGCCGCATTCACCATTGTGGAAATGTGGAGCGGCAAAAAGGAAGCAGCAAAGATAGGGAGCAAAAAAGGTGAGGAACCACAACAACGGAAGCCGGCGCCCCCGTATCGAAAGTAAGAATGTTCGATCTGCCCTGAATTTCATGGTTGTGGTTACTTCACAGGTAACTACCGCAGATTATAAGAAGCAGCATGAGGCTTTGTCAAGCACAAAAAAATAAGCCATTTGAGCAATGGCAATAAAACAAGATCGTTCTCAAAAAGAAGACTTGACGCAAGTAATGATAATAAGATATCATTATCGTATATCCTTATGAGACTGCGCACAATAAAGAAGAGGCCACTTTCTGCGTCACCATTAGCGCAAGTTTTCTGGGCGTTGCTGCTACTCCCGCTCTTGTGGTTGTCTGTTGCCAGCAATGTTCCGCACGACCATGACCTGCACGAAGTTTGCCTGCATTCTCATCAAGCCTCGGCCGATCTTTTGTCAACAAGCCTGCTGCAACCGGCCGATTTACATAGCCCGGAATCGTCCCCTCATAATTGCTTGCTTTGTTTGTGGGCAAATGCATTATGTTGGGTTTTTGTGGTCATGGTCGTTATTATCGGCCCTGCGCTTATCCGGTTTTATTTTATTGCTCGGATGTGTAGACCCTCGACGAACTCTCCTTTCTCCAATAGTCGTGCACCGCCAGCTTTACTCCTCACTTGATATTTCGACGTTTAGCATCTCATTTTTGAGATCGCATTCAATTGAAGTGCGCGTGCCTACGCTGCACTGAGCGCTTATCCAGCTACTTTTAGCTTAAGGTGCAATTTCTTCATTCACTAATCACAGTCTTGGTTTTGGCTGCCTTATCGCCTCAATTCAAATTCTGTGAATTCCATTTCCGTCTCGAGAGAACTCCAATGGCAAAAAAAGGCAATAACCAAATCATCAAATTAAAAAGCACTGAAAGTGATTATCGTTACTACACAACAAAAAACCGTAAGAATCATTCAGGACGAATGGAACTTCGAAAATACGATCCGGTTATACGTAGGCACACGATTTTCAAAGAGGAACGATGAAACCACATGTCCTTATGACGTTTATCGGTCTATTGCTTTTTGTCTTGTGGGGCACACTATCAACGGTGCAGGCCCATTCAGAACAGGAGTCACCGGCACTGGCCGAAATTTTTCCACAGCGCACTTTTCTGATGGTGCGCATTACAGGCAACGGCGGAGACCTGGCCGACTTGATTCATGCCAATGCCCATTCGCTTTCGTCCGAACAAGCAGGCCGTTTAACACCGCAAACGGAGAAGGCTGCACGAGAGTATTTCCAGCGCCATTTCATGCTCAAGCAAGGTGGACAACGACTGCCAGATGAGTTTCTTTCGCTGCGCCTGTGGAATCCTGACAATGTAGATGCTTCACGAATGCGCTTTGAAGTGCGAATACGTTTCCAGCGTGATGTAAACCTGGCAAACGAGCCGCTCTTCGTAACCAATGCGCTGTTCGATTATCTCGGCAAGGCCCAAACCATCGTAGTGATGAACGGTGAAGTCAAAACTTTAAATAAAGCCGAGACCACTCGCTTCGATGCAGCACTGGCGAATCGCACTGTGATGGCTAATATTCTGGATTGGCTGAAAAACGGTTTTTTCGCACTTTTTGGGTGGGAACATCTGGTTTTCATTCTGGCGGTTTTGTTGGCTGCTGCTCACTTGCCGGTAAAGCAGATTGCAGAAGCAGTAGCTGCCCTGACTCTATCTATGGGCGCGGCGTTCGCCGTATCGCTTATGAAGCAGCTTTCACCTTCAATAAGCTTCATCGATCTGGGTATTGCGGTATCGATTTTAGGTGTCGGTATTTTCAACTGGCTTCTCGCGCGACGGGCTAAAGCCGGGGATGCGACTGCCCATTCTCAAGCGCAACTGGGTTTTGCTCTATTTATTTTGTCCGTCATTTTCGGGGCGGCACATGGATTTCGTTTCGTGCCGTTGATAGTAGACAAAGGCTTGCCGGAAGAAGCATTGGGAGCATGTCTCATCGCGTTTGTGCTTGGACTGGCATTGGCCCAGGGGCTTTTGTTGACGGCAACTGGCCCTCTGCTCCGCAGGTTTCGCGTTCGTTTTGATACGAATGCGCAATACGGCGGCATGGACTGGGTGCGCGCCACGCGGTTCGCTTCAATGATCTTTATCGCTTTTGGTGGATACCACGTGCTGGAGCGATGGCTGGGCTAAAGCGATAGGCCACAACAAAAAGGAAATTCATGAATAAAGTATTTTTTTATGGAATCGGTATTTTTCTGGGAGGCGTGCTGCTCATCGGATGCGGTAGCTCGACAGTCAATACGACTCCTCAAAAGCAAGCAGAACAAACCAATCCGACAGCACAGCACGATCATGAACACTCGATGCATGAATCGGAAGTAATGCATGCGCACGTTACAAGATTGCAATTCAGTAGCGTCCCGGCTGCTTTGCAGGCTGGAAAAGCGGCAGATTGGACACTCTTGATTTCTGATGTGGAGAATGAAAAACCGATTCCAAAATTTGAAGTAATGCATGACAAGCTGTTGCATCTCATCGTGGTTTCGAAAGATTTGTCGTGGTTCACCCACATTCACCCGCAATGGCAGGGCGAGGGAAAATTCACCATCAACTATGCCTTGCTGCGCGCCGGTGATTACTGGTTGTATGCAGATTACGTCACGCCCGAAGGCGGGCATGAAGTGGCGACTCATGCGCTGAAGGTTGGCGGAGCCAATCCGCTTCCGGCCGGGCCTAAACTCGTTGCCGATAAGTTGGTGGGGCCGTGGATTACCAAAAAGTTTCAGTCCCACGATGAGGGCAAGGCGCCGTCTGCGAACGCTGCGACCTACGAAGTCGCCCTCATGCCGATGCCCGCCACCCTGCGCGCCGGACAAGAAGCGATGCTCCATTTCCAGGTGCGCGACGCCAACGGAAAGCCGTTGAGTGATTTGCAGCCTTACATGGGGGCGATGGGACATGCCGTCATTCTATCGGCTGATGGGCAAACCTATCTGCACACTCATCCGATGGAAGGCGATGAAGCCGAAATGAAAAGCGGCGGGCACGACCATTCCAAAATGAACCATGCCGCAAGCCCGAATGCAGATGGGAAAGGAGGCCCGGACGTTATGTTCCACACCATGTTCCCCAAGGCGGGCAAATACCGGGCGTGGGGACAGTTCATGCATAACGGCAAAGTCATTACGTCTGCCTATACCCTGGAAGTATTACCCGCGCCGGACGGCGCCTAATCGATATTTATTAGCAACACAACTCTTCACATGAAAAACTCAATTCTGTCGAACACCAAAGCAAATTGTTTCTCCATTGCGGCCGTAGCAGCCCTGACAACTACCATTGCCTCGGCATGCTTGGCCCAACATTCTCACAACCATGGACATGGGCATACAGCACATAAGGCTACCCCGGCTCACGTGGAAGTTCCGTCGACCTTGCCCGATGCCAGGCCCATTCCCTTTGCCGTCTTGAAAAAAGGAGCTACGCGGGCGCACTGCTTTCCTGTCGAGCGGCTCTCGAAAGAGAAGCGCCAACGAGCCGAAGAGTTGTTGCTGCGCATTTGCGACAGCGAGGCGCTTTATACCCTGGTGGGGGCAGTCAAGCCGATGAGCACCGATTGGCTGATTGAAGATTTCGATTTCAAGCAGCCTGGTGCGGTTCGCCTCGACGAAGTGCGGGAGATACTTTCCGTATTGTATTGCGGTGATGAAATTTCGGCGCACATGCTTCGTTTTTCGCACGTTCATAACGGGAAGTTGCGGTTTAAAGCCGCTTTGTTCAACCGGGTGGCGCTGGCCGAAGAAATTAATCGTCACGCGTCTTTCTGGCAGGCGCGGGCCATCACTCCCAATACGGAACCGGTGGAGGTCTTGCTCAATAATGAGGACGAGCGCACCGATAGATTCGAGCGTGTACGTGCCTATGGTTATTTAGCCGGGTATCCGGAAGAGGCGGTGCATACGTATCTGGACATCATCAAGAAGAAGTTTGCCGACCCCGAGCATAAACCGATTCCTGTCGATTACGTGCGTATTCCGACGTATGCCAAGAACGTATACGGCTTCGTCTACAGCGTGCCTAAAGGCCATCAACTAACACAGGCCGACCGCGATCTCATCGCGAAGTGCGCACCCATTCTCGAAGAGTACAAAAAGCGCCGGGCCAAATATATTGGTGAAGGCAAAGCGGGAATCGTCGCCCTGCTGCGCGATTGGTTCCATGACGGCAAAGGAAATTACTCACCGCGCTTTGCCCGGTATTGAGTGTAGAAAAATTTATGGCGGCGGCCCGGCAAGGGAGTGTGTTGGGCCGTCACCTCAAGAGATAAAGACATGAAAGGCGAAATGAATAAAGGTTCAAGGGCGTTCACGCTCATTGAATTATTAGTTGTAATAGCTGTGATTTCTATCCTGGCAGCTATCTTGTTTCCGGTTTTTGCGCGTGCTCGTGACAATGCCCGCAGAACCAGTTGTGCTTCCAACCTGAAACAAATCGGTTTGGCCGCATTGATGTACGTTCAGGACTATGATGAAACCATGCTGCCCTGGTTTCCGCACACACATTCGGGAGGGACGATGTATTGGTCGAACTTTCAAATAGGAAGCGGCGTGACGGCGACGTACTATCCTGAACGTTCGCTCTTGCAGCCATACATGAAAAACTTGCAGATTCGCGATTGCCCCTCGGCCGTCGATATCCCGGCCAGCGCAACGGCCCAGGTGCATTCCAATGTGGCTTTTGCTGCGAATACGACGTATTTGAACCCTTCCAACACGAGAATAAAAATAGCCGTTATCGCCAAGCCGACAGAGACGATTATGTTGGCCGATGTGGCTTCCATCAATACCATACATCCTCCCGATTCCAAGGTAATTCGCACGCCCAACCTTTATCCTCCTTCACTCTGGTATCATGCTACGCCTGCCGTCCGGCGTCCGACGGTGCATGGCCGTCACAACGGCATGGCTAATGTTTTGTGGTGCGACGGGCACGTGAAGGCGATGAAGGTCATCCCACGACCGGCGACGGCATACGGCAGCACCGTTACGGCGGAAACACTGGCCACGCAAAACCTGGGAGACATTCTTCTGAATAACCAGTGGGTCGGTGACGCGACTCAGGATGACTATTATTTCCGTACCGATAAGTAGTAGAAGAAGATTGAGCGGAGATAGATTCAATGCAAAAGAAATTACCTGTCACCGTCCTCTCGGGTTTTCTGGGAGCCGGTAAAACCACGATTTTAAACCACGTGCTCCATAACCGCGACGACTTGCGTGTGGCTGTGATCGTCAACGATATGAGCGAGGTCAATATCGATGCTGCTCAAGTCAAAAGCGAGGCGCAACTTTCACGAACCCGGGAAAAACTGGTGGAAATGAGCAACGGCTGCATTTGCTGCACCTTGCGTGAAGATCTCCTGGTCGAGGTCGCTCGATTAGCCCATGAAGGAAGGTTCGATTATCTCCTGATAGAGAGTACCGGCGTCAGTGAGCCTTTGCCTGTAGCCGAAACTTTTACTTTTGCCGGTGAAGAAGGCACTTCGCTTTCGGACGTGGCGCGTTTGGACACCATGGTCACCATGGTGGATGCGGGTACGTTTCTGCGCGATTTTAACGCCGGACAAGCGTTATGGGAACGCGACCTTGCTTTGAGCGCAGACGATGAGCGCAATATCTCCGACTTACTTGTCGATCAGATTGAATTTGCCAACGTTATCATTCTCAATAAATGCGACAAAGCCGGTCCCGAAGACTTGAAAACGCTGGAAGGTTTGGTGAGGCGTCTGAATGCCGATGCCCGCATACTGCGCGCTACGCACGGCCAGGTTCCTCTCGCGGAAATTCTCAACACCGGCATGTTCGATTTTGAAAAAGCCCAACAAGCGCCCGGTTGGTTGAAGGAGATGCGTGGCGAACACACGCCCGAAACTGAAGAATACGGCATATCGAGCTTCGTCTATCGGGCGCGGCGTCCCTTCCATCCCAACCGGTTCTGGGAGTTTTGCCGCCAATACTGGCCGGGGGTGCTGCGTGCCAAAGGCTTCTTCTGGCTGGCTTCCCGGCCGGAGATGGCGGGGATGCTTTCACTGGCCGGAGACGACGTTACCGTAGAGCCTGCCGGGCACTGGTGGGCTGCCGTGCCGCGTGGCGAATGGCCCGAAGAAGGGCCTGTGCGCGAAGAGATACAGCGCAGCTTCGAAGGGCCTTTTGGAGATCGCCGCCAGGAAATCGTTCTGATTGGAATGCAAATGGACGAAAGCCTGCTACGCCGTGAATTGGATGCCTGCTTGCTGACGGATGCCGAGATGGGGCAAGGACAGCAAGCGTGGCTGGATTATATCGATCTGTTTGGCGATTGGTAAGGAACTTATTTGATAGAAACCAGTAGCGCCTGATAAAGAGAAGTGCAATGAAGAGAGCCACGCCCATTTCCCGACATGGTTTTCGTTGCAATTTTGCAATGGAAGCGTGGTCGCGCGTGGGAATGGCCGTGGCTCTTCTTTGCCTGCTATTTAGTTCCATCGCCAGCGCTGTGCATCTCTCCGGGGCCTGTGGCTCGCACGATGCGATGCAGGAATGCGCGTTACTTCAGCACTCCCACACCCATGAGGCGCCCGGCCACGATTCGCCTCACTATGCCCGGATTCAAAATGAGTCCCACGCCCTTCCATGTTTGCTGTGTTTCTGGAAGAGCATGACGGTTTCCGTCACGGTCGAAGCCGTTGCCCTGGAATTCCCTGGTTTTTGCCGGAACTTCACTGAGCCCCGTGTGGGCAAGTTGTTTTCTTATCGCTTTGTTACGTGTCATAACCGCGGCCCTCCAAATATGTAATGCAATTGTTTTAACACCGTTGTTTTTCATTCATTACACAATTTGGAGAAATTATGAGAACAAGAAATTCCATACTCGAAAAGAGATGGGCGGCCTTCACCCTGATAGAAATTTTGGTTGTTATCGCCATCATATCTATTCTGGCTGCAATTTTATTCCCGGTTTTCGCCCGTGCTCGCGAAAACGCCCGGCGCACTTCTTGCCTGAGCAATCTCAAGCAAATTGGTCTGGCTTTCTTACAATATGCGCAGGACTATGACGAAGCGTATCCGCTCACCTCATATCCTGCGGCTAACGTTTCGTGGACCGTCGGCGCCGAGCCTTACATGAAGAGTATTCAAATCTTCCGCTGTCCCAGTGATTCTTCGGCTAAATGGAACGATCCGGTCTATCCCGGCAAGGACGTGGGCGGTACACCTGCCAATTACTACACGACTTCATACCTGATGAATTGTTGGATGGCCGGAACGCTACCGTACACCAAACAATCCGCAATCCAAAGCGCATCGATAGTCGCGCTTCTTACAGAGGGCGCCGATGGTAAAACCGGTGACCACTTCCACCCGTTTAACTGGGTCTACGACGCCGAGTATGCTGCGATACAGGCAGCGAAAAGTCCACCGGTATCTTACAGTGCTCCAGCAGGTTGGACGTTCGATTCCGGTAAGAGCGAAACCGTCGAAATTGCATTGCGGCGTCACATGGACGGATTCAACGTCGCCTATGCCGATGGCCATGTGAAATGGCACAAATGGTCGCAGGTATGGCCGCCGCGCAGTGGACAGGGCATACAAGGCATTTTTGATCCTCGCAACCAGGGTTCATGAGAATCTTTCTTAATCCGAATAAAACCACCCGCCACAATTCCACTAAATATAAGAAGGTAGGCGAAGGACCACGCTATTTGAAACCCAAGGAGTCATCTTGAATAACGATTTTGGCAAGTGGCGATACGTCACTACGAATAATCCGGCAAAAATAACAGACGCCTTATTGCCTGCTTCACACTACTGGCTATTGGTGCCTGCGACGCTGCGCAAGCGCGGGCAAGCATTGTTGCACCGGCAGTGCTGGTGTTGGGGGCAGGATGTGCGCCGTGAAGAGGGTAATGCCTTATTACATCTGGGATTCGAACGCACCCGGCCTGCGCAGGGCAGCGGTGCCAGTATGTATACCCTGGATGTAAACGGGCAGTGCCACATCGCCTTATGGGGGTTTGGAATGGGTTTTTGGCGCAAGCCCCGGGGAGGAATTTTTCTGGGCCGGTTTCTTTTTGCTCCACGCTACTGCGAAACACATGAGCCGCCCATTGGGGTCCATGAATCGAAACAACTCACCGATTTCGCAGCCCCCTGTTCCATGCGACAGTGCGAAACCGCGATTGAACTCATGTGTAGCGCATTAGAGTGGATCAGTGATTATGAAACCCAGGTGCTGCGAGAGTTTGGTTTGCAGTATCGTGTGGACACTCTCAAAAAATGGTCTCATCATTCCATTCCCCCTGCTGCAGCTCCGCAAGTTTGGCGCGATCTGAGCGCATCATGCCGTCAAAAAATTCGTATCTTTCATCGCAATGAGAATGGCGTGCATGAGGTGAAGCGGTTCCCCGAACAAAAACTAAACGGTTCATCACCGATAACGGCCAGGCAAAGATATGAAAAATTCAATAGCGCCGCATGATTTTGGGCTGGAGTCCGTGCAGCTTCCTTTATCCTCGGTTTCCTCTCCCCAAAAGCAACTTTCTTCTTTTTGGAGTTGGTGGGCAGGATGGGCGATCATATTGACGGCAGCAGGTAGCGGTTGTCCCTGCTGTGGCGTGCCTGTTTGTATGGCAAGTGGTATTGGAAATGGATTTTTAGGTGCTCTCTTGAGCTGGTGTATTATTAATTGTCGCAAGGTACAATCATAATGAAACTTCTTTCCAAGAAAACTCCCATTCCCGTCGTTTTAGTTTCCGGCTTTTTAGGAGCAGGGAAAACAACTCTGATGCGACGGTTGATTCTCGATGCTCATGCCCGTGGCCTGAAAGTTTCGGTTATCGTGAACGAGTTCGGGGTCGCCGATGTCGATTCGCACATTCTTAAAGAGGCCGATGCCGATTTGGTCGGCAGCATTGCCGGAGGCTGTGCCTGCTGCACGGGACAGGAAGAGTTCTTGCTGGCTTTGCTGGACGTCGTCGAGGACAAGACGCGGCAACGGCCTGATGTCATTTTAGTTGAATCGTCTGGTTTGGCCGATCCGCTGCTGATGATCGATTCGATTACTGTTGGCCGGTTTCTACCGGTATTACGCCTGGGGGCACTGATTACAGTGGTAGATGCGTCGCGCTTTGGCTATATCTCCGAAGAAGCATTGCCACTTTTGTTGCGACAGTTACAATTAGCGAATTGGGTAATCGCTAACAAAATGGATAAGGCGTGGGATAAAGAAGATCGATTAAACCGCGATAAGCGCAATGAGGACGTTGTGCATGAAGTGCAAGCAGTCAACGCTCATGCACAGGTTGTTCTTGCCAAAGGCTGTAATGTGAATCTTGGCGATTTTTGGCAACACGTGTTGAATCACCAACCACAGGCTTGGCCGCAACGTGGTAGTGGGGAAGCTCCGCCTCATAGCCACTTTCAAACCGCAGTAGTGCCCATTCCCAGAGCGTGGGAGAGAAAGGCACTGGAAGCAGAACTCAAACAGCTCCCGGTTGATGTGTGGCGTGCGAAAGGTTTTGTCAAATTACAGGGCGAAGAAGAATTACATTTATTGCAATATGTCGGCGGAGCCGAGCAGGGCGAAGGCGATTGGCAAATGACGCCTTATGCTATTCCTGCACCCTATAAACGGCCGGAACCATCATTAGTATTCATAGGTCCACGCCTCAATCGCATTCAACTAACGGCACAGTTTGCAGGGCAGCCGTTATTTAAAATCCATCGAAATTGGTCTTGAGGTAATTAGCCACTCGACTCTGCATTTGATATTTCTCAAATGCAGGGAATTTATTCCAAGAAATATCTTGACCTGGTAACAATAATGAATTATCATTATCGTTACGTAATGAAATATAGGAGAAATAACGATATGACAGCGTCACAAAGTGACAGACGGGTAGGCTTTACTTTAATAGAACTTTTAGTTGTAATAGCTATAATATCAATTTTGGCTGCCATTCTGTTTCCGGTCTTCAGCCGTGCACGCGAAAGCGCGCGGCGGGCAAGCTGTGCCTCCAACCTGAAGAACATCGGTTTGGCCTGGCTGATGTATACCCAGGATTATGACGAAAGGGTTGTTCACCCAGGTTATGACGACGGAGTGAAAAATTACAGCTGGAGTGGCTCCCAGCAAATGGGCGGGCCTTACCCCAAAGTCGCTGCAGAAGGCTTGCTTCAGCCCTATATGAAGAACGTTCAGATCCAAGAATGCCCTTCCAACACTCTTCCGGTATCAAATGGGTTCGCGCACAGCTACTTATACAATATGCACCGCGTCTATTACCCCAATTGGCCAGCTACAGGTTGGAATACAAACTTAGTTATTCCAACGCTTGCTGCCTTCGAATCTGTTGCAGAGACGGTTATCATGGCTGACGGGGCGTTCTATACAGGCTCGGCACTCATCCGCTCAGAACTACTCATACCTCCAGCGGGTGGTGGTTCGCCCACCTTGCATGGACGGCATAACGGCATGGCTAACGTTCTTTGGTATGACGGCCACGTGAAAGCCATGAAGCCACAAATTCGGGGGGCAAACTATAACTCCTTTGCTACCGTGAGTAAGATGACATCTGACGGTATGGGCGATCTGTGCCGTAACGGTGACTGCGAACATTATTTCAAGCTGAGCAAAACGCCGTAGTGGATCACAGGGACGAAGGAATATAAGCATGTTGCAAGCCACCGAACTCTCCAAAAGCTATAACGGGCGCACAGCGCTCGACGGGCTTAACCTGTTGGTTGAGCCAGGCGAAGTGTTTTGCCTGCTGGGTGCCAATGGTGCAGGGAAGACGACAACCATCAATCTCTTTTTGAACTTCGTCGCGCCCAGCAGCGGCAGCGCCACTGTAGATGGGTTGGATGTAACGCAGCAACCGCTGGAAACCAAGCGCCGCCTGGCTTATATCCCCGAACAGGTCACGCTGTATCGCCACCTCACCGGGCTGGAGAATCTGGAATATTTCGCCGGGCTATCGGGCGAAACTCATTCCAGAGAGCAGTTGTTGGAATTTTTAGATGAAGCCGGTCTGCCCGCAGAAGCGGCGGGGCGCCGGGTGAGCGGCTACTCCAAGGGAATGCGGCAGAAGGTCGGCATTGCCGTTGCTATCGCTAAGGATGCACGCGCTCTCTTACTGGACGAGCCGACTTCGGGGCTCGACCCCAAAGCTTCCAACGAATTTTCCCAACTGCTGCGCAAGCTCAGTGGGCGGGGAGTAGCCATTTTAATGGCAACGCACGATCTGTTTCGCGCGAAAGAAGCAGGCACCCTGGTGGGCATCATGCGCGATGGACAGATGCGTGTCCAGATGCGCGCCGACGAACTTTCTCACGCCGATTTGGAACGGCTGTATCTCGAACACATGAGCGATTGATTTGTTTGCGAACCCCGAGCGTGAGCGACGGGCAGGCTACTACTGGTGGCTCCGGCCTCCGTGCCGGAGGGGATGCGAAACTCACTCCGGCACGGAGGCCGAAGCCACCATACGCAACAACTTATTTTACCGACCATGATTTTTCACGTGGCCCGCAAAGAATGGCTCGAAATGACACGCGACGGACGCTTTCGCGTTGGGGCGGTGTTGATTGCCCTCGTGCTGCTCACTTCGCTGGCGCTGGGGGCGGCGCACCAGAGTACACTGCGCACCGAGCGCGAAGCGGCCCGGCAACTCAGCCGCACCCAGTGGGTCACGCAGACCGATAAAGACCCGCACAATGCGTCGCACGATGGGCTGCATATCGTGAAAACCCCCTCTGCACTGGCGTTTTTCGATCCGGGTTTAAGTCGTTACACCGGGAGCACCACGCTGATTGCATCGCACAAACGCAGTGAGGCGACGCTGCGTGGTGCCCGCGATACCGGCGTCGCAGGCCGCTTCGGCGCGCTTTCGGCTGCGTTGGTGTTGCAACTTCTGATACCCCTCTTCATTGTGCTGCTGGGCTTTGGAGCGTTTGCCGGTGAGCGCGAAAGCGGAACTTTGCGGCAGGTATTAGCGGCCGGAATCTCGCGGCGCGCGCTTTTGGGCGGCAAGCTACTGGGCCTGGGCGCGGCGCTTGGCGTGTTGTTAATTCCAGCGGCGCTGGCAGGCATAGTGGCGCTACGGCTCTCGCTGGGCACACACAGCGACACTCCGGGCGAGGCGGTGCGCATTGCTCTGCTGGCTGTGGTTTATGGAACGTATTTCATCGTTTTTGCAGCACTCACACTGGCGGTTTCTGCCCGCGCTCAAACCTCGCGCGTCGCTCTGGCGCTCTTGTTAGGTTTTTGGGCGCTGGCGGGGTTGTTAGTGCCGCGCGTGGCGTCCGATGTGGGCCGTGCGCTCTATCCTGTACCCTCTGCGGCCCAGTGGACGGCGTGGATAGACGAGGCCAAAGAAGCTCAAAAAAATGGCGAGGAACCGCGCGAGCGCGTTAAAAGACTGCAAGCACAATTAATGAAGCAGCACGGTGTTTCCAACCTGGACGATTTGCCGGTTAACTGGCGTGGCGTGTTGTTGCAACATTCCGAAGACCAAACCAATCGGGCCTTCGACCATGTTTACAATCGCTTGTCGGATGTCTACACCCGGCAAAATGCGCTCTTCGATATGGCGGCAGTGGTCGCGCCTGCACTGAGCGTGCGTTCGCTTTCGATGGCGCTCAGCGGCACCGACTGGCAGGCCTCTCAGCATTATTCAAACGACGTGGAACGCTACCGGCGCGAGTGGGTGCGACTTCTTAATGCCGACCTCGCCGCTCATCCGCTTGCGCCGGGCGAATCTTACGAGGCCGGGCGCAAATTGTGGGAATCGGTGCCGCCTTTCCAGCATCGGCCGTTGGCGGTGGGAGACGTTCTGCGCGCACAAGCGCCAAGCCTGGCCGTGCTGGGATTATGGCTCACATTATCGCTGGCAGCATTGGTGTGGGCGGTTAAGGGGATGAAGCTTTGATGCTGAAACAGACGATGCGCTGCGAATGGCGGGCACTTCGCGCCGACCGCGCGTTCTGGCTGGCGCTGGGATTGTTCGCTTTACTGATTGGATTTGGAGTGTTGAACGGCGCGCGCTGGACAGCCGTCCAACAGGGCATCGCACCGCAGTTGGCGCAGCAGGCAGAAGAAAAACGGCAGGAGAACCTGGAGTTTTTCAAAAAGGTCGCCGCCGACCCGCGCGGCCAGTTCATTCCCTATCATTCCGGCATTATGGCGTTTCAATTGTGGCCGTCACTGCATTTGCCGCCCGCGCCGCTGGCGACTTCGGCGTTTGGACAAAGCGATCTGCACGCCAATGTCGTGGAAGCGCGCACCCGGTTCGACTGGGCGCTCGCCACCGAACCGCTCGACAATCCCATGGGGTTGCTGACGGGGCGTTTTGACCTGGCGTTCGTCATCGTTTACGGGTTGCCGCTGTTAATACTGGCGCTCTGTTACAACTTGCTGTCGGGCGAGCGGGAAGGCGGCACTCTGGCTCTGGCACTTTCGCAGCCGGTGGGTTTGCCGGTGTTAATGGCCGCTAAAATAGGGGTGCGCGCCCTGCTTGTTTTTGCCGTTACTGTGGGCGCGGCGCTCTTGTTCTTGCTGCTATGTGGCGTGAGTCCGGCCACGCCGGGCGTGGTGCCGCGGCTATTTTTGTGGGCGATGGTAGTGTTGTTTTACGGCGGCTTCTGGTTCGTGTTGGCGGCATGGGTGGGCGCGCGTGGATGGAACTCGGTTGCCAATGCAGGCGCACTGGCAGGTGCCTGGGTCGCGCTGGTGGTGGTTGTGCCCTCATTAACCGGTGCGGCAATAGAAACGTTTTCGCCTGCGCCGCCGCGTTTGGCGCTTAGCCAGGCGGTTCATGGTGCCAATGATAAGGCCAAAGATCGCGGTGAAGCGTTGCTAGTTGCGTTTTATGCCGCGCATCCTGACCAAAAACCGGATAAACCCGATCTTAAGGACTTCTGGACACAGCGCTATGCAATGGACGCACAAATCGAGCGCGAGATGGAGCCATTGCTGGCCCGGGTAGAAAACGCGACAGAACGCCGCCACCGCCTGGCCAGCACGCTTAATATGCTCTCGCCCGCGCTGTTGGCACAAAGCGCACTTAACGATGTTGCAGGCAGCGGCGATGCACGGCATCGCGCTTTCACCGCTCAAGTCGATGGGTTTCGCGCTGAATGGCGTGCTTTTTTCCTGCCGCGCATCTACCGCCAGGTCGGGGTGCCGCTGGCTCAGTGGGACGAGATGCCCCGCTGGACTTTCCGCGAGGAAACAGTAGGGCAGGTCGCATGGCGCGTGCTGCCGGTGTGCGCGGTGCTGGCGTTGGTGGCAGGGGTTCTGGCGGTGTGGAGTCAATTTTCACTGCGCCGTTATCCGGTATTGGACTGAGAGATTTCGATTTTCCTATGAAAGGCTTTGCCGGCATTCTTCATCTCGATGCGTCTCCCATCACAGAGGCGCAGCAGGCACGCCTGCGCGCTGCGGTGTCGCGTGATGGCGAGGAGTTACAACAACTCGGAATGCCTGGTGAAGGCTGCATGGCGATCTATTGTCCTCCTGCATTGGATGAAATGGATTTGGCCGTGCCATGCGGTGCAAGAGACGGCCAGGTGTGGGCGGTTTGCGATGGCCGGCTGGATAACGAAGCCGAACTGCGGACGCTGTGCCGGATGCCTTATTCTGAAGAATCGCCCACCACCGCACAACTGGTGCTGGCCGCTTATGCAAAGTGGGGCGCAGACTGTCCGGCGCATTTATTGGGCGACTATGTTTTCGTGCTGTGGGACGCGCAGCAGCGGCGCCTGTTATGGGCGCGCGACCCGGCCCAAACCAAAACGGTATTTTACGTATTCAACGGCAAGAGCCTGCGCTGGTGCAACGATCTGCGTCCCCTGCTTCAAGAGCCTGATGTTTCGCCTGTCTACGATGAAATTTATCTCACCACTTATATGGTCATGGCGAGCGTGAACTGGGAGCGCACCCCTCATCAAGCCATTCGGCAGTTGCCCGGTGGGCATTTGCTGATGGTAGAAAAAGGCGAGCTTGTGACCCGGCAGTGGTGGCAGCCACCGGCTCCTGGTTCGCTTCGCTTTAAAAGTAATGCTGAGTGCCGTGAGCAGCTTCGGGCGCTGCTCCACGATGCGGTGCGTGTGCGGCTGCGTTCGCAATCGCCGGTGGCTATTACCCTGAGCCGGGGTGCCGATTCGGCTTCCATTGCCGCCAGCGCCGCACTTCTGGCACGGCAGGGCCAGGTGCCATGCCCTTCTATGGAGTGTGTCACCTTTGCGGCGGCTCGTAATCCCGAAGCCGATGAAAGCGCGGGGGCGGCCGCTATCGCCCGGCACCTGGGGCTGAAACACCATGTCGTGGTGCCATCGGATGGCGAGGACGATTTCGCCGTCAGTCTGGGCCTTTTGGCCGAGCCAAGTGGCATGGTGGTGCATTGGAACGAATGGAAAGCCGTGCGGCAGGTGTGCGAGGAACAGGGCTGCCGCGTGCTGCTGACGGGAATTGGCGGCGAGGTATTCGAGAATCGATTCCTTTACCTGGGCGATCTGGCCCGCGATAGGCGTTGGCTGCTGCTGGCCCGCGATTTCTGGCGTTGGAAGCAGGCGGGCAACGGGCTGGCCACTCCGGCCAAAGCCACTCTGCGTGCGCTGCGCGAGCCGCCATCGCACTGGCAGCCACATAAGAAACTGGCGTTTTATCCCTGGCTGCGCGATGCCGGGCGCTGTAAAACCGATTGGCACAGCCTTTCGCTTGGGCATCCTCTCATGCAGAGTGAGTATCACGATTTTGTGGAGCGTGGCTGCGTGATGCGCGGCCTGGCGCCGCTGTTCACACCATCGGGCATCGAAGTGCGTAACCCGCTTACTGATCGCCGCCTGATCGAGTTCGCCTGCGCTCTGCCCATCGAGCGCAAGCTGCCGCGCCCGGGTGCGGATGGACGGATGATGAAAAAGGCGCTATTGCGCGAAGCCGTTGAGCCGGAGCTTCCCCTGGCTCTCACGGCACCGAGTAAACCTCTACGTGCGATGATGGGGCCGCGTTTTGCGCACCACCATCGCCACATCAGCGAACTGCTGGCGGCTCCGCCGTGCGGTTTGAAAGAGGTGTTGGAAGATGTTATCGACCTTCGGGTTCTCCGTGAGCACCTGCACCAAATGCAGCAGGATACCGGCGGCAAGCGGTATGTGGCGCTCACGTTACTGCTGTGCAGTTGGTTGTCGCAAACCAATGCACAGCAGATAGACGGAACCAATCTCACTCGCAAGGAGGTGATTACATGAACAATGAAGTGAAAAAGGCCTACGAAGCCCCCAAAATGACCGATTTTGGCACGTTGGAGCAGGTCGTTCTCAACCTTCACGACACCGGCACCGGTGACGCAGGTACTGAGCACGGCGGCGCCGATTCCGGTTGGGTAGCCATCGAAGAGCAACTGTCCTAATAAGACCCCGCTCACCCCTCACGTCTCGGATGTGTCAGCATCCGGGGCGTGCTGGGTGAACTATTTTCAATATTATCATGATTTCCCCCCATACGGTTTTTACCTTTGCCGATTCGGTGCAGGGCACCGAGTCCAACGGCGAAATCGTCGTTCTCGATTTGAAATCCGAACGGTTTTTCGGCCTTAACGAAACCGGTTCGCGCCTGTGGCAGGAACTGGCGTGCGGCCAAAGCCTCGACCAAGCACTTCAAACTCTACAAGCCGAATTTGAAGTCGATTTATCAACTTTACAAGACGATACCCAATGCCTCGTCCAGCAGTGGATCGCCAGAGAATGGATTCGCCCGCAGGCAGCCGCGTCCCGATGAAGCTTTCACCACGCCGTATCGTATTGTTCGTGCAGGCGTTTTGTTGCCTGTGCGCTATCCACCGCATATTGGAACGCGATGGCTTTACCGGTGCCCGCCGCCGCTACCTGCGTGCGTGGAAACCACGCAGCCGTGCCCTGGCGCGCGATACGGCGCTGGTGCGCGATGTCGAGTGGGCCGTGCTGCAAGCGTGCGCCTGGCAATGGAAACGTAGCGTTTGCCTGCATCGCTCGCTGGCGACCTATGCCTTGCTGCAAGCAGTGGGCACTCGTCCGCGTTTCGTGATGGCGATTGCCAATCGGCCTTTTGCTTCCCACGCCTGGACCGAACTCGATGGCCAACCTGTTGCCGATGCTACCATGAATGAGAGCCGTTACCTCTATAAACCTGTTTTGTGCGTGCCCAATGAACCAGCACCGCGCTCTTGTGCTTCTTAGCTTTATGCCTGTTTTTCCTATCAACCAATTCCAAGTCGAAAGCGATTTCGCGCTACCGTGCGATGCTCGGGCCGCTTCTATAAGCGGCGAGCCATTGCGCGTGCGTCGTGTTTCTACTTTGCTTGCGGCTGACATGCCGTTACCTACTGCCACAGCCCGGCCCGGTGAAGCCAGCGTGCGTTTCCACCGTGTCGCAGACGGTGTGCTGCTCAATGTCGAAGGCCGCATCTGGCTGAAGGTGGATGAAGGCGGCCGGGAAATTCAAGTGCAAGCGCGCGACGAACATCTTCAGGAAGCTGCTCTCTATATCGTCGGGGCGGCGATGGCGCTTTGCACCGCGCTGCGCGGCGACATTCCATTGCACGCTTCATGCGTTGAGCTTGACGGCCATCGCGTCGGCTTTATGGCATCTTGCGGCACTGGTAAATCGACCACCTTGTGGGAGTTTCTGGAAGCAGGTGCACTTTTTGCCAATGACGACCTCATCCCCGTGCGGTTAGGCGAGAGAGGCGCAACGGCGATTTCGTGTATCTCGCTGTTTCCCAAAGTAGGCCGCGACCTCATGGAGCGTGATACGCGCGACTGGAACGGGTGCGATGAGATTCTGCCCGGTCGTAACAAATTCTGGTTTCCCATCGCGCCCCACCGCCGCGCTGCGGCATCCGGGCCATTGGCCGCGCTTTTCGCGCTGCAGCCTTTCACTTTGCAGGAAGAGCAGCAATTGCAATACGGAATAAAGACGGTGCAGATTGAAGCCCAGCGCGGCGTGCAGGCGCTTTCGCTCCTGGCGGGCAACTCGATGACGGGCAACATCTTGCCTTCGATTGTGGGCGCACCCCGCCTGATGCAAAACTTCGCCCGCCTGGCCGGGGCAGTTCCGGTTTATACCGTGCGCTATGCCAGGCGTTTTGAAACCTTGCCTTTTGTCGTGGAGGCGGTACGAAATACAGTGGGATTAACCACAGAGGACACGGAGGGCACAGAGAATAATAGATTGTTGAGTAGCGTCTGTAGGTAGACAGAATACAGGAAACAGGGAGGTAACCAGACTTTGATGGTTGCCGCAAGCATTCCACGTCCGTCATCCTCGCGAACGCGGGGGAAACGGCAGTAGACGGAATACGGAATACAGGAGTAGTAACCATGCGTGGACGATGCTCGTAGGGGCTTGCGGCGGCAAGCCCGGTGCTTCAGCCTCTCGTTAACATTGCGCTCTACCGTCACCGCAAGCGGCCGTCATCCTCGCGAATGCGGGGATCCAGTACACAGCTTTTTGTTCAAAGTAAAAGCAAATTGCTTCTCTCAAGAATAGGTTTCCTGCATTCTGTTTTCTTGGTCACAACAGCAGAGAGTTAATTTCAGGATTGGTATTACATTCAAAATCATGAGTGAGCTCCAGGTGCAAGATACCACACTCGAGTGGGACATCCTGCGCTGGGCCGCAGGCGCCAACATCACTTTACCTTGCCAGCCGGTTGCCGATGAACGCCGATTGATGGCGCGGGTCGTGACGCACCGCCTGGGTCTACGCCTCTTGCATCAGCTCAAGACGCATCACCACCAACCGCGATGGCTTTCGGAGTGGGGGCTGGCCCACTTGCGCGGCCAGAATGCTAAAACTATTGCCCAAATCGAGATGCGTTTTCGTGCGCTACGCGAAATTGATGCGGCGCTTCCCCATGCGCCGCCGTTACTGCTCAAAGGTTTTGCCCCTTATGCAGCGACCGGCGATTCGCGATTTTTAAGGCCCAGTGGCGACCTCGACCTGCTCGCTCCCGATGCCGCAGCGTTTTGTGAGGCGCTGCAATCTTTGGGCTATGGAACCGTGGCCGCGCCTGCGACGGCCCACGAATTCGCCACCGCTGGGCGGGGTAGTGTGGGTATTGAAATTCATCGTTTCTTCCCCGCCTATTCGTTTCCGCGTGGTATGGAAAACGACAAGCTGAATGGCAACGTGCACTACCAAACTTTCACGCCGCCGCCGCGCCGGGAGATTCAATACGATGACATTTGGCCTCATGCTGTGAGAGCCAAAGCCCCTGAATTGGCAGGGCTGTGTGTGCCGGACGTAACAACAACGGCGTTTCTTCTCTGCGCCCACGAGTTTCGCGAGCTGATCCAATCGCCCTTCGAGCTGCCGGTCCCGGTTCGCATGGCGCTGTTGGCCGATATCTACGATCTGGCAGTTCACCCCGACTTCGATGCCGCGCGGTTCAGTGAACTCGCCCGTCAGTGGGGCGATTCCTGCGTGAGAGTGATGGGACATTTTTTCGAAACTGTGTTCGGTTCCAACCCCTTGCCGTGCGGTGCTCTACCTCTTACTCCCGGGCACTTGCCCCGCCAGATAGGCGTGCGCGGCGTGTGGGCATCGCTGGGCACCGCACGCGAGTGGCTTATGGGAGTTGAACATAGAGAAATCTTGCAGCGGTTGCAAAACAGCATCGCGTCGCAGGGGGCAACCCAAAGCTTTATTCATCTCCTGAGCGGCGAGCCTTTCACACTGCAGTTGCAGCAAGAGGGGACGGTGGATGGGTTTTATTTGCACCTGCATTTGCCGCCGTTAGCGCAAAGCCATCTCGAATATAAAGTGCGCCTGGAAAATGAGTGTGGCCTGTTAAATGCCGCGACGCTGTTTGCTTGTGGTCAGTGGAAGCAAAATGGAGATGCGCACTCCACATGCCAGGCTGAATTTGGCGAGGCTGGGGTGCGGTGGTTTATACCTGCCTCCAGTGCACCGCTATTGCTAAACGTGACGCGCCGCGATGCGAGCATTCACGATTTTTATAATGCACAGTGTGTCGCGCTTGCGTTGATAAGTCCTCATACCATTTTTCCAACTTACACTAATCCCGCAAATAATCTTCCCGGACAACGGTCTTAACACAAAGGACACAAAGGAATCACAAAGAATGAAAAGATCTTTGTGAGCTTTGTGTTTACTTTGTGGTCTTTGTGTTTGAAAGGGCATCACAATGAGAAAGATCATTTCCAGGATTGGTATTAACCCCCTGACACGATGGATAGCAGCATACAGAAAGGTAACCAGCTATCGATGGTTTTGTCGTTAATTGCGCAAACTTGCGACGAAGTTTGCGTTGCCGAAGGCTTCGCGTGCTATGAACGATCAAGTCCAATTTGTATGAGCGGCATTATTTCACACAATCCGGGCAGAGGCCTCGCAGCACGTTTTGATGTTCTTCAACCAGAAAGCCGCCTTCCAATTGCGTGCCTGTTTCGATGCGGATGGGAACTGCATCCAGATCGAAGATGTGTCGGCATTGGCGGCATTGAAAATGATCGTGATGAGCGTTGGGCTCAAGTTGGTAGAGCGTGCCTGCTGATAAGAGTGTGATTGCTTCGATCTGTCCGTTATCTCGGAGTGATTTAAGCGCGCGATAAACTGTGGCGATACCAATCGTGCTAATAATTTTCGAGGCACGCGCGTGGATGTCTTTTACGGAAAGAGGCCCATTCGATTCTTGCAAAATTTGCAAAATTACCTCGCGCTGAGGGGTTCGGCGATGTTTGGAAATTTGATCGGGTGCTTGCATAGTTGTGTTGGAGAGTCACGCTTTGGTTATTTGCTGACTCCGTCAGAAATAACGCCTTGCCCGAAACTACTTCGTTGTACAGGTACAGAGAATCTAAATTAAATCTTCATTAGCTATCTTTTGTTTATGATATTAAATTATCATTATTGATTATACTTTGCATCAGATTAAATTCAATAGTTTTTGGATCTATTTAACGGATATATGTCGGTGGAAATTTTTCTTCCATTTAATATCAATTCTGAAAATTCACCTTCTCCTATTGTGACCAAGAAAATAGAATGCAGGAAACAGGAAACCTGCTCCTGAGATACGCAAAATGGTTTTGCCCTGAACAAAAAGCCGTGTACTGGATCCCCGCATTCGCGAGGATGACGGGCGTGGAATGTTTACGGTAGACAGCAAAGTCTGGTTGCCTCCCTGTTTCCTGTATTCCGTCTACGATCTACCTGCTGCACAGGAAAGTAATATCTGGGATTGGTATAAGCTGGCTTGACTCTCATAAAACCGTCTGTAATAATTGAGTTTGATATCTCATTATCATTAAAAAGGCAAAAGAAAACCCGCCGGGGAGGCGCAATGAACGCAATACGAGTGGAGAATTTGTGTGTAGAATATCGCGCAGCACGCGGCAAAAAGCCGTTGCGCGCGGTAGACGATTTATCGTTTACAGTCCAGGAAGGCGAGATTGTCGGCTTTCTCGGAGTCAATGGAGCAGGGAAGACCTCGACCATTAAAGCCTTGATGGGATTCCAGCCGCCTTCGAGTGGCCGTGCGGAACTCTTTGGCGAGGCGGTCGAGCGCGCAACCTCACGCGGCGCGGTCGGCTTCCTGCCTGAAACCGCCACCTATTCACCATTTCTGACACCGTTCGAAACGTTGCGGCTGTATGGTGAATTGCATGGCTTGAAGGGAGAAACCCTGCGAACTCGCATTGCAACGCTGCTTGAAACGGTAGGCCTGGCTCAGAAGCAGAAGGTGTTGAATCGCACACTCTCTAAAGGCATGCTGCAGCGGGTAGGCATCGCGCAGGCGCTGTTATCTGAGCCCCGGTTGCTGGTGTTGGATGAAGTATCATCCGGTCTCGATCCGATTGGGCGTCGTGATTTACGCGATTTATTGCGGCAACAGAAAGAACGCGGCGTCACCGTCTTTTTCTCATCGCATCAGTTATCCGAAGCGGAGTTGATTTGCGATCGTATTCTGGTCATCCATCAGGGCCGGTTGGTTGCTGAGCGTGCCGTTTCCGAATTACATGGCCGTGTGGCATCGCTGGAAGATTACTTCGTCGGCCTGGTCGAGGAAGGCCGCGATGCACTGGAGCCGGTGGTGGCGTTGAACCATAAAGCAAGAGTCGTTGCAGGAGTGGCAGCATGAATTTAGATACGGCAACGCTCAACCCGAGCAACCACGCGCGCAAGCAAGGCGGGTTAGCGCGCACCTGGCAGATATGCCGGGCATTTACCCAGGCAAGCCTACTGGAAACCTTGCGGCGCAAAGACCTCTACGTGCTGGTGGTGCTCACGGCGCTCATGGTGTTTGGCTCTTATTCCTTCACCTTTTTCGGTGTCAGCGGGCTGGAAATCTTCGTGAAAGACATGGCGTTTACCGCTGTGGGTATCTTCTCTACGATTGTGGGCGTGCTGGTGGCGGCGCGGCAGGTGCCCGAAGAATTATCGCGCCGCACCATCTACCCGTTGCTGGCACGGCCCATCACCCGCTGGCAGCTCTTACTGGGCAAATTCGTGGCGGCCTGGGTCACATGTATCGTCTGTTTCCTCATGCTGGCACTGGTTGCGCGCCTGGTTCTGCTGGCGACTGGCATTCCGGTGCAGCCGATTTTCTGGCAGTATCTCTTGCTCAAATGCGTGGGCTTCGGTTGGCTGTGCGGTTTCACCATGTGCCTTTCACTGCTGATGTCGCAAGGCGCAGCGGTGACGATTGCATTGTTGCTATGCAGTGGTTCGGCGGTTATTACGCGCGCTTTCGTGATGTTCTACGACCCGACGAGTGGCATTAATCCGCTTATCAATGCCGGTTACGCGTTAGCGCCTAACTACGCCCTGTTCGACCTCACCAAGAAAGTGGTCTACGATTGGAAGCCCATCAGTGCCTCGCCGATTCTGTTTTTGCTTGCCTACGGCCTGCCAATTAGCTTGTTCTGGCTTTCGCTGGGATGGATGCGCTTTCGCAAGCAGGCGGTATAACCATGAAACTCGCTTTCATTATCGGCGGCGCGGTGTTACTGGTAGCAATGGGCACGATGGTAATGGGCGCTCTGCCCGAAGCCATGAAGCAGCCCAGCGCGCAAGGCTCGCAAGATGTCTTCGAGGAAAAACCCACGACTTCGGTGGTCGGTGGCTTTCGCACCACGCTGGCGGGGTATTTATTTGCCAAGTCGCATGAATATCTGCACGGCGGAGTGGTGATGCGGCCCGCCACCCAGGCAGAAATCGCCCAGGAAGCGCGTCTCGCTTCGCATGGCGACCAGATCAAAGATCATCATGGTGGCGGTGAAACCACTGGTGTGCCCGAACCCCAGCGCGACGTGCGCGGCATTTGGGGCACGGTCGAGCGGCAGACACAGCCGTTCATGGATATCCGCCATCACGGCCACCGCGATGCTTCCGAAGCCTTACCGTTGTTTCGCATGATGACGTGGAGCGACCCGCATTTTGTGGAGGCCTACAGCATGGGCGCGCATCTGGTGTTTTCGGGTGTCAAAGAGCGCAACGTCGAAAAAGCGTTGGAGTTTTTGGACGAGGGCATTGCCAACAATCCCGAAGCCTATGTTTTGCGGGCGGATGCCGGTGGCTATAATTTCTATAACCTCAAACGCCTCGATAAGGCATTGGAACATTACCGCGCCGCCGCCAGCGTGATCGAGCGCACGCCCGATTCCAAGCTCGATATGCTCCACGCCGAGCAAACCTGGGGTGCGATGGTGCAGGTATACCGGCGCAGTGGCGATAAGGAAAATGAAATCGCCTTCGCCCGTCGCGGCCTGGGCCGTTTTCCCACCAGCGCGCCGTGCCGCGTAACGTTCCGCCGTTATGGCTTGCCCCTACCAGCCGAAGTCGCAGCTAAAAAGTGAAGCCTTTATGACGCCTTCTTCCGATTTTGCTTCGCCTGCCACTGGCTTGCCGCGCCTAAAGCAACTGCCGGGTGAAATGCAGCCCTTTCTTTTAGCGCGTGTGCTGCGCAGTGTGGTATCGGCGCGCAACAGCTCGGTCTGGGCGTTGGTGGCGGTGGTTCTTGCCACAGGCTTGTGCGCGCTGTTTGTCGATGCCCGCGCTCTGGCCCCCGGCGGCGCGGCCTGTGCGGTCGCGCTGATGGGAGTGGTATGGCCGTGGCTGAGTATGCGCAAGCTGCGTGGCGAGTTGCGTTTTTTCTCGGCACGCGTGCGGGAAGGCGATGAAGTTGAGGTTGGCTTGAAGCTGAGGAATGGGGCGATGTGGCCTGTTCACGGAGTTTCGCTATGCGGCTGGACTGCGCCAGGTAGCGAGGGTGAATGGGGCGTAGCGTGCGTGCCTGGCCGTCAAACGGTGGAAGTGCGTCATCGCTTGCGCGCACGGCGCGGGGTGTATCCGATGCCGGAAATCGCGCTTGCTTCCAGTTTTCCCTTTGGCCTGTGGGAAGCGCGTTG